>VYLE01000010.1_pt1 | contig 197468 bp, 158 predicted proteins | sample 5114391 | NCBI WGS metagenome assembly VYLE01 (sample SAMN12291771, study PRJNA351875) | freshwater metagenome | isolation source: freshwater lake | place: USA: Michigan, Kent Lake | collected 2013-08-15
GGCAAGCCTCGGTGTCGGTGGGGCGCTGATCTATGCGCTCCAGACTCGTCACAGCGGCCAGGGTCAGGAGCTTTACTCTACGGACAACCGCTCGACACCGGACGGTCTGGCTGGATTGCCGAAGGATTATTCCGGCGTCCCGAAGCTCGGCCCGCCGCTGCCCGGCGACCTCGGTCGCCCGATCCTCAACGCGCAGAACGGTGGCACAGTGCCGCCGATCGGCGCACCGGCATCAGGTCCGACGGGACCGAGCCCCGAGGAACAGCGCCGGGCGCAGGAACTGGAGGCGGCTCGGACCGCACGGCTGTTCGCATCCACCGAGACTCGGCCCGCTACGGCTGGAGCTTCGACACAGCCGACTGCGACCGCCACGCCGTCGGCCGATCTCGCCAGCCTCGGCCTTGCGCCGCAGCCAGCGACACCCTCCGCGCAGGATCGTCAGCTCGCATTCCTCAATCAGACGCCCGACAAGCGCACTGTCTCGCCGGATCGCGTTGCCGCGCCAGCGTCGAAGAACGTCCTGCAGGCCGGCGCCGTCATCGCGGCCGCGCTCATCACCGGCATCCGCTCCGACCTGCCGGGTCAGATCACCGCACAGGTGACGGAGAACATCTATGACAGCCCGACCGGCAAGATCCTGCTTGTGCCACAGGGCACGCGCGTTATCGGCCAGTATGACAGTGGCGTCGGCTTCGGTCAGAGGCGCATACTTCTCGTCTGGAACCGGCTGATCTTCCCCAATGGCCGCTCCATCGTTCTGGAGCGTCAGCCTGGTGCGGACGCCGAGGGCTATGCGGGCCTTGAGGATGGCGTCGACTATCACTGGGGCGAACTGTTCAAGGCCGCTGCACTTTCCACGATTCTGAGCATCGGTGCGGAGGCGGGCTCGTCTGGCCAGGACAGCGATATTGTGCGGGCGCTGCGACAGGGTGCCTCCAATAGCGTCAGTCAAACCGGCCAGCAGATCGTCCAGCGCCAGCTCAACATCGCACCGACCCTCACCATCCGGCCAGGCTTGCCCGTCCGCGTCATCGTCACCCGCGATCTCGTTCTCGAACCCTACGGAGGCTGACATGACCAAGCTGAAATTGGGAGCGATCGTCGACGACAAACCGGTGAAGGTCACGGTGGAGTTACCGGCAAGCCTGCATCGCGACCTAACGGCCTACGCAGAAATTCTCGGCCGCGAAGCGAGGCAACCGCCGGCCGATCCCGTTCGCCTCATCGCTCCGATGCTGGAGCGGTTCATAGCCACGGATCGGGGATTTGCGAAAGCGAGGAAGTCAAAAGAACTGCCGAAACCGTCTGAATGATTGTGGCGGCAGCCGAGCGCGACATTGAACGCGCAAGACTGAGGAGGCGGCGCCAGGCCGGGTTATCATTCCGCGGCGACCACACCGCGCAGAACGGCAGAACCTCGCCGGCAAGCTGCCGATAGGCAGTTCCCGGAAACTGAGCCGCCGTCCCGGCCTCGCTCATGACCGTGACGCCTTGGCCGATCGCCACAAGCGACAGGAGATTGTCCCTCCCGACGTATTGGGTATCGATTTCTGGGTGACGCCCAAGATCGGCGAGGCGTTGAACCAAATAGTCGTGAATTTCCGATCCAGGGGCACCGTCACTTACAATGAATCTCTCGTCCACAAGATCACGCCAGCCAAGCTCCGATTTCTCAGAGAGAGGATGATCGCTGGGAAGTACGGCGAATACTCGCTCGGACCAAAGTTGCTCTGTTTCACAGTCCGACCACTGTGTGGTTCCCGTGATAAAAGCCACATCGAGTTGAAGTCGCCGGATCGAGGCAACGTGATCCGCAGGATCGCCGTCAAAAAATTCGACCCGTACACTTGCATGCTCCTTGCCGTAGGCTCCCAGCAGATCGGACAGGAATCCAGACGCGAGCGACGAAAAGATGCCGACCTTGATATGCCCCCGCTCGGAGCGACCTATGGCGGCCACATCCTTCGCGCCGCAGTCGATCTGTTGAAGTGCTTTGCGTGCTCGACGCACAAACTGCTGTCCTGCCAACGTCAGGCAGACGCCGCCGTTGTGCCTCTGAAATAGGGAAGCGCCGAGTTCGTCTTCGAGATCGCGAACGCGACGGCTGATCGCCGATTCCTGTATTCCCAAGGCCAAGGCCGCCTTTCGGAAGCTGCCATATTCGGCCGCCGCAAGAAAATACCGGATCTGGCGGAATTCAAGCATCGGTCAATTGCGACCGAGATCTATTCGAAATGATTCCTGGCCTCGCGACGGTCCATCGTCCGCTCGTTGCGAGCATCGCTCTGTAAGCACCATCTACCACGACCATCGCGCCCCGACCGCAGCTAAGGCAAGACCTCCCGATTCTCACCCTAGAATAGACGGCTACAGACGCTCATTGGCCGATGATCTTATATAGATTCGATATACCAACGTATCTTCGAAATATACCGTGTTCTGAAAGGGGGGGGGGTGGCACGCCCGCGCAGATCGCGCACCAGTTCGCGGTGCAGGGGCTCTCCTCTCAGTCGAGATTCAAACGCTCAAACTGTCCGACATTCTAACAAGGTCAATAATCGTCTTGGCCTGCATCTTCTGCATGAGATGGCTACGGCGAACCTTCACCGTGATCTCGCTAACATTCAGGTCGGCGGCGATTTGTTTATTGAGGAGGCCCTTTACAACGAGCTTGAAAACGTCTCGTTCGCCGGGCGTCAATGTCTCCCAACGCGCATTCAAATCCAGCGAACGCGCTTCGCTCTCGCGCCTTCGCCGGTCTTTTTCGATCGCTTGTTGGATAGCATCCAGCAGGTCTTGGTCGCGAAACGGCTTGGTCAAGAACTCGAAGGCGCCATTCTTGATGGCGTTCACGCCCATCGTGATGTCCCCATGTCCCGTGATGAATATCGTCGGCAGATGAATGCCGTATTCAGGCATTTGCCGATGAAAATCGATCCCGCTTTGTCCGGGCATTCTCACATCGAGCAGCAGGCAGCCGGGCGCGTCCGGCATGGAGCTTTCCAGAAATTCGGCAACCGAGCTATACGAGCGCACCTGTAGCCCAACGGATGCGAGCAAATCTTCGAGCGCGGCGCGAACGGACCGATCGTCATCGATGACATAGACGATGGGCTGCGGCCGCGAATCCGCCGTCGGTTCATTTTTCATCAGGCTGCCTCCATGTGGCGCGGCAGGCGCACCTCAAATACGGTCCCGCCTCCAGGGACTGGAGCCGCGGAAATCTGTCCGCCATTCGCTTCAACGATCGTCTGACTGATGGTAAGGCCAAGACCCATGCCTCCCTCTTTCGTCGTCCAGAAGGCGTCAAAGAGGTGCTCACGAGCTCCCGGCGCCAGACCGGTGCCGGAATCGGCCACCGCGAGAACGATCGCATCCCGTCCATCCTGCGAGGCGGCAATTCGCAGACGACGCTCGGGCAATGCGCGGTCCGACATCGCCTCGGTCGCATTGAGGACGAGATTGCTGATGACCTGCTGGATCTGGACCCGATCGGCAAAAACGCGAGGTAGGCCGTCATGCAGGTCCAGTTGCAAGGCGACGCCGCCACGCTCGATCTCGCCGCGCGACAAGGTCGCGATTTCCATGACAGCTTCCCTGAGGTCGAATGGTTGTCGGCGCGGCGCCTCGCCCTTCGAAAGGGCGCGAATGCGCGCGATGACCTGGCTTGCCCGGTTGGCATCGCTGACGATGCGGTCGAGCGCGAGGCGGGCCTTGTCGAGATTTGGCGGCTCCTGGGCAAGCCATCGGGTGCACGCGCCGCCGCTGGCGACGACGGCAGCCAGGGGCTGGTTGACTTCGTGCGCGATCGACGCCGACAGTTGACCGAGCGTCGTGACCCGCGCAATTCGCAAAAGCCGATCGCGCGCCTCCAGCGCCTCGGCCTTCGCAGCCACCATCCTTAAACTGAGATAGGTTGTAACGCCGATCGCAACGATACTAATCCCGGTATTGACGATGCCGACCTCATACGCACCGGAGTGGGTCAAGAAAAAACTGATCAGGGTCAGCGCGACACAAATGCAAGCGAGGGCCACTACAGCCGTGCCAGACAAGATGCGTGTCGCAACGAGAATGACCGCTGTGTAGAATACGGCCGCTGCGATGGCGTAGTCCGTGACCGTATCGGCGATAAAAATGCCGGCCATCGCAACGCCCATCGCGATCAACGTCAGCGCCGATCCGGGACGTATATCATTGGCGATCTTGAGCATTGTTCACCTTCTCGATCAACTTACCTACTTTCAATATTCTTCCCTGGAGAATCTACTCCGCCGTGTACCTAGATAACTATTGCTTCTCGGTCACTCGCCTGGCTCGAACCGCCACCGAGCAGATGTTACCAGCGGCTCCAGACTGAGACGACCGATAATCTGTTCCAAAAGGCGATCCTGCCGAGTGTCGGCTCGCACTGTCGCGCTCACCTGGACTCGGTTTGTGTCCTCGATATTCGTGCTTTCGAGGTCGCGGATGTGCAGCGCACCGGCGAGATCGCGAAGAAGAAGCGCCCGAACATGCGCCTCAGCCTCTCCATGGCAGATGATGCTGATCGCATATGCGCTGTCCAACGGGCTTGCGGCGAATGACTGGCGCTCAACGAGGCGCACGAGCGGGCGCAGAACTGCGTTGACGGCGATGACGAACGTCGTCGCAATCAATGCATGAAAGAAAAATCCGGCCCCACACAGCGCGCCGATCGCGGCGGAGCACCACAGCGTCGCGGCGGTGTTGAGCCCGCGCACATTCAACCCTTCCTTGAAGATGATGCCGGCGCCCATAAAGCCGATGCCGGAAACAATCTGGGCCGCAACGCGCGTCGGGCTCGCCTCGCCGGGGAACAGCCCGGCAAAGAGGACGAAGATGGCCGCGCCGAGCGCGACGAGGGTATTGGTTCGCAGCCCGGCCAGGCGCTGGCGCCATTGCCGTTCGAAGCCGATCAAGCCGCCAAGAAGGAATGCGCCCCCGAGCGTGAGTGCGGTGTGGCCAAGGCTTTGCCAATCCATCTGAATGTGTTCCCATCTCGTTGCGTCGGTCGCGCCCTCCCGAGGCGCAAGCCCGCGCTATTGCTGGAATTGCCACTCCACTCGCTGTCAGAATTCGGCGTGGGCGCGAAGCGACAGAATCGAGGCTGGTCCGCGGTCGGCGTTGTAGGCGGGGTTTGCAACAAACTGATAGTCGAAGGTGACGGTGCTCCAGCCGTTGACCCGCAAGGCGTAATACGCCTCGACGATCGACTCGTGGCCGTAGCGCAGTCTCCCATCACCGATCAGCAACCCCGTGCCTCCGGCGGCGAGGAAGTTACGATGTGCACTCGAGAGGCCGTTGACCGCAGCACCGACTCCGATCGTGTCCGCAGGCCGTCCCCATGCAGAACCCTTTAGGGAGAAACCACCGGAAATGCTGCGGTCGATGTCCGTGAAGGAGAGGATTTCGGTGCGGCCGTCGTTCCAGCTTGCACGGGCGAAAAGCCCGAGGTCAGCTGTCAAAGCCTGTTCGATATTTCCATAAAAGCCATACTTATTCTGATTGCGGCGCAGGGCCGTCATCGCATCGTTGATATCTGTTTGAGGGCTCGCTTGCGCGAGGTTGATAGCGTCGCGATACGCGCCGGTGTAACCACGGTTGATGAAAGCGCCGATCCGAACCTTACCCGGCTGCCCGAACAGGCTGTGCCGTTCCTCGAACTCGACGGCGCCACCGCCGCCCCCATTGAAGACCAAAACATCACTGTTCGGCTCCCTGGGCACTTGGAAGGCCCCGGCTCGCACAGCCCAATCCTTACGATTCAGCTCGATGACCGCACCGCGCGTCATGCCGGGAAGGTCGGCGGGGAAGTCATAGGCCCCCGACGACCAGATTGCCCAATTCATGAAATCCGCGCGCGGATCCTTGGCATAGGCATTCGCGTCGAAGAAATCGCCAACCGCGAAACGACCAACCGTGACAGTGACGCGATCGATATCGCGTCGCCCCGCCAGTTGCAGGGGGCCGTCTGCGACATCCTCCTGCTCGCCACCAAGACCGAATGTCTGCTGAAGATAGTAGCGCTGTGGCCGAAATTTCGGAAATTCAGCGCCGCCTTTTTGCGCTTCTCCATTTGGAAAGCCTGCGAGTCCGAGCGTCCCGTTCAGCCCGAAGCCTTGGGCTAGCTCGGGATTGAAATAGAACGCACCACCGTCCCAAAGCCTCACGCCAAGAAATGCGTCCGCGGTCCACGTCTCACGAACTTGCCCACCACCGGGCAGGCTGGCGCTGGAAGCGTAGGGGGAACGAATCGCGGGATAGCCTTGGGCGATGAATGTGGTCTGGCCATGAATATTCCAGTCCGGCGACATTTCGACAGTTGCCGGTGGTCTTGGGAGTGTCGAGGCCACATCGCCCAGTCGGTAGTTCAGGCCAAGCGTGAACCTCTGGGTTCGGGGGCGGACGGACACATCGCGCAGTCCGGCACCATCGAGTCGATAGGTCGAGGAAGCCAGATCGAGGTAGTCGTACTGGACGCGTGCCGTCCATGGTCCGCCCAAGGCCATTTCGACACCTGCGCCTGCCGTCCACCCAGCGTGCCAGCGCCCCAGTTTTGACAAAACGCTGCCGTCATCGCCATTGATGTCGACGTTCGTTCGTGTCCAAGCGAGGCCTCCCGTTGCATAGGGGAGGAATGGGCCAAAAGCATAGCCGATCCTGCCACGCACCGTCCCCACGACATCCAGGGATGTGTTGAAGGGAGCCGGTATCCGTCGCGTCTCATCGGGCGGGCTCACAAAAGTGACATCGGCTTCCGCGCCGAGCACCCAACGATCGCTGGCCTGAAAGTTGTAGCCTCCCTGAAAGCCGCCGATCATTCCTGTCACCGTAGGCGGCAGGCCAACGGACTGATTCAAGACGGGGTTCGTTCCCGGGCCAAGGCTGCCAGCCCCGAAACCGGTGTGTCCGCCAAAATAGACGCCCGACCAGTCGGGCCCGCCCGATTCCACCTTATTGTCACGCGAGGCCCCCGGTGCCTTCGTTGGCATCGCCAGGATGGGTTGCGGTCCACTAGTGTTGAGCCGTGCCGCATCCGGATGGCCGGGAGTCGTTTGAAGTTCTTGCGCGTGCGCTTTGGTTACCTGAAGAACCGCTACAAGACCGAGCGCCAGCAAGTAGAAAGCGATCACCATCAGTCGGCAAAAAAGAACCCGACGACGCCTGAAAACCTTCAGTCCGGTGGTGATAGTGAAATTGGGAAGTCCGTGGGTCGTAAAATAAGTCATGGGCTACTCCTGGCGTCGGGTTGCGAGAGCGCCCGGCGCCAATAGCCGCGAGCTGCCCTCCTAGTTTTCTCGTGAATTCAAGCGGCGCGAGTTGTTGGTCGCGCCGCGACTAGATGGGTCGTCCATTTGAAGCTCCTTGCTGATCGAAGTCCGGTTCAGGTCCGGGCCTCGTGCTTTGGTTCCATGCAAGCGATCGTTTTGCGCTTGTGTGGCTCACCAGCGGCAACGCCGCATTCGCGATATCGCCGCTCTGTTCAACCGTGCGCCGCAACGCAGCAGGAATCTGAGCTTGAAACCGTCCAGCAGACGGCGACGAGCAAGGTGAACGGCCGCATGCGTCACGAACATCGCCAAAACCGCCAAAGCCCAACACAAACGTCTGTCCAACCGATTCCGAAGCGACGACCTGGCATCGCCCGGCTCGCGATTGTGGGGCGGACGCGGCGCTTGTCGCCTCGGCGGTGGCGGCCCTTGTCGCGGGCAGTCTCCAGCCTGCGGCGGCGCAAATCTCAGGATCAACGGTGATGTGGACATGATCAGGACCTCTCATGCGCTTGGCCGTCAGAACCATTGTCCGAACCGGCGGATGTAGACGGTCTTCATCAGTTGAGCGACGAGGCAGTAGCAGAGCAGCGTTCCGGCCAGCCACGGGAAGTAGGCGATAGGCAGGGGCTGCAATCCGATGGCTGCTCCCAGCGGAGAGAACGGCAAATAGATCCCCAGTACGCAGATGACGCTCGACATCAGCAAGACCGGCAAAGCCGCTGTGCTGTTGACGAAGGGAATCTTCTGGGTACGCAGCATATGGACCACGAGCGTTTGAGAAAGCAGGCCCTCGATGAACCAGCCCGACTGAAAGAGCGATTGATGCTCCGGGCTATTGGCGGCAAAGACGAACCACATCAGAGCGAACGTCGTGATGTCGAAGATCGAGGACGTCGGCCCGATCCAGATCATGAAACGACCGATATTCTTGGCATCCCACTTCCGCGGTTTGCTGAGAAACTCCTTGTCCATGTGATCCCAAGGCAGCGCCAATTGGGAAATGTCGTACATCAGGTTTTGCACGAGCAAATGGATCGACAGCATCGGCAGGAACGGAATGAATGCGCTCGCCACCAGCACTGAAAACACGTTTCCGAAGTTCGAGCTGGCGGTCATGTTGAGGTATTTCATGATGTTGCCGAAGGTTTCGCGCCCCTTCAGCACACCCTCCTCAAGAACCATCAGGCTCTTCTCGAGCAGGATGATATCGGCCGACTCCTTCGCAATATCGGCGCCGCTATCGACGGAAATGCCGACATCGGCATCGCGCAGCGCCGGGGCGTCATTGATGCCGTCACCGAGAAATCCGACGGTATGACCGTTAGCCTGAAGCGCCTGCAATACACGCGACTTCTGGAGCGGAGTGAGCTTCGCGAAGATCGTCCGCTCCTCGACCAAAACGCGAAGCGCGGTGTCGTCCAATTTTTCTATGTCGCGCCCGAGTACGGCTTGGCCCGGTTCAAGTCCTACTTCACGGCAGATCTTGGCACTCACGACCGCATTGTCGCCCGTAAGAACCTTGACCTTGACGCCATGCTCCGCGAGCGCAGCGATTGCTGGTCCAGCCGTCTCCTTTGGCGGGTCGAGAAAAGTAAGGAACCCCTGAATCGTGAGATCGGCTTCGTCCGCGATGGCATAATGCGTCTTGGCCTCGGACGCCACAAACCCTCGGGTGGCGACGACCAGCACACGGAATCCGTCCTCGTTGTACGCCCGAGCCATCGCAGCCAGATTCTTGCGCTCAACGTCACCAAGGCGGATCAGATCTTTGCCTCTTCTGACGTGCGTAGAGATCGACAGCATCTCCTCAACCGCGCCCTTGCAGATGAGCAAGTGATCTCCGTCCTCGCCCTCGACGACCACTGAGAGTCGGCGGCGCACGAAGTCGAACGGAAGTTCATCGACTTTTCGGTAGCTCGCGGCCGTGTTCGTGATGGCTGGCTCCGCCCCGGCGAATCGCACGACGGCCTGATCCATCAGGTTCTTCACGCCGCTCTGGTGGTAGCTGTTCAACCAGCCCAACCGGAGAACGTCAGCGTTGGGTTGCCCGGTAACGTCGACGTGGTGCTCCAGAATGATCTTGTCCTGAGTCAGCGTGCCGGTCTTGTCCGTGCAGAGAACATCCATCGCGCCGAAGTTCTGAATGGCGTTGAGTCGCTTCACGACGACTTTGCGCCGCGCCATCGCTACGGCGCCCTTCGCGAGGTTCGAGGAAACGATCATCGGCAGCATTTCGGGGGTAAGTCCGACGGCGACGGCAAGGCCGAACAACAGCGCTTCCACCCAGTCGCCTTTGGTCAGGCCGTTGATGACAAAGACGACAGGAACCATGACGAGCATGAAGCGGATGAGCAGCCAGCTCACACTGTTGATGCCGCGATCGAACGCCGTTTGAGCGCGCGATCCGACGATCGCCTTGGCTAACGATCCGAAATAGGTGCGAGCACCCGTGGCAACGACAAGCGCGGTCGCCGTGCCGCTCACGACGTTGGTGCCCATGAAGCAGACGTTGGGCATGTCGAGCGCGTTCATTTCGCTGGACGCTACGCTCGCCGCGGACTTCTCGGCGACAGACCCGAGCGTGTCATACTTCTCAACAGGGATGGCCTCACCGGTGAGCACTGCCTGGCTCACAAACAGATCGCGGGATTCGATCAGCCTCACGTCTGCCGGGATCATATCCCCTGCTGAAAGACGCACGATGTCGCCGGCGACGATCTCTCGCATCGGGATTTCGAATGCTTCGGGATTTGACGTTGCCGATCCTCGACGAAGAACCGTCGCCGTCGTGCGGACCATCGCCTTCAGAGCTTCGGCCGCAGCGCTCGATCGGTACTCCTGAACGAAGCGCATCAAGGCGCTGGCAAGCACCATCACGATGATGATGGTGACTTTTGTCGGATCCGCATCCTCGCCATGTTGAAGCCGAAGCCAGATGTCCGTTACAGCGCTGATCCCAGCCAGGATCAGCAGCACTGCAATGAACGGATTCTTGAAAGCGCCAAAAAACTGAACAACCGCTGGCAGGCGTCGCTCTTGCGCAACCTCATTGGGGCCGTCTTTTGCCAGCCGTTCGATCGCATCTCGGGCAATCAGGCCGTTGCGGTCGCCTTTGACGTTTTCGAAGGTGTCATCCAACCCATTCTGGGCTTCACGGACCGCCTTCATCGACAGCTTGCGTTCGTCTTTTCCGCGCGGCTTGAGAGCCGCCTTGAGGATGGGGGCATTCATTGGATGAATCTCCTGCCGCAAGCGCCGAGACCATGCGCCTCTCGGCACGGTCTTCGGCGCTTGGGGTCTTGGTCGGCTGAGGGGATAATGAAACCGATGCATCTTCACGACGCTCGGCATTCGGACCGCGCTTGAGCAGCGCAGCCGCTCTTCACCAGGGAGGGTCCGCACCTTCGCGCGACCGTGCGATTCTGCGCGAGTACGGATTGCCGCCCCGGCGGGGGTGAAGCCCGTCCAGGCCGGCGGACACCAGAACCATCGCCGTGCTGGCCTTATGCAGCGTGAGGGAATGCATCACACGCCTCACGCCGCAAAGCGACCATGCTGGTAAACTGCAAGAAGGAGTCCGGCGCGCTCGATCAATCGGCGCAACCCGCCGCCCGTGTCTGGTTCGGCGTCAAGCATCCAGATGCATTCGAGCCGACCGGTCTCGCCATTGACACGCCACGCCGCGACCAGTCGAGTCCGGTTCGTGCGGGGAGACTTCGTGAAAGGACGGTCACGCTCGCATCGCGGGTCGGCGAATGCGGGATTGCGTTTCGGCGAGGCGATCCGCGAAACGCGGAGCGAAGCCGGCAGAGTAAAAAATTGGAGAGTCATGTCTCACCTCCGTGACGAGCCGCTCGGCCGTCACAGGCGAGACTGATGATTCAGACTCGCGAGAACGACCTGAGCGGCACGCTTGCTCGACTACTGTCGCTTGGCATTGCTCGTTGATCCTCATGCGTCGGCAGCGGGTTGGAGCCGCTAGATGACATTGGCTGGATATCACCGTCATTCCTTGAGTGACAGTGTCTTGCGGGGTTGATCCGATATACAAAACAATATCCGGGATATACCATCGTATATTGTAAGGTCTTCGGCGATAACTACCTGCGCAATATCAAGCCGCTTAGACTCACCGGACACGGGCGCGTCGACTTCACTAGCGATGTGATCGCTCTGATTTATTTCGATCCGAGGTCTAGTGTGGGTATCGATATGGTTCTTGTCGAGCGCATCGTCGCGCGAAGCCCTCGTCTTCGGCGATTGCTTTATTCGTTGTCCTTAACCTTTCTGAAAGCGGCGTTTCGGTTTCGCCGCACGGGCTTGGATGCCTTTGCCCGACCGACATTGCGTTTATCGCAGTGTCTCTTTCGTACTGCCTCTTCGCGGATACGACGTCGTTATGCAGCCGAGCCGAAAATGACGTCGGACTCGCGCTTTGTGCTCCGTCGCCTTTCTCTCAAACTTTTGATCGTGCTGATCTTTGCCGGTGCTCAAAGCCCGCTGCCCTGGGGATTCGGGAAAGCGCTTACGATGATGCTGTTTATGAGCGCGGCTATCAGCTGTGCCTTGGCCCTCATGAACCACCAACGATTCAGATTGGGAGTCTTGAGCTACTGGGACGAATCTTTGGCCTTTGTCCTGCTCGGCCAAACCGCGCGGATGGTGTTTCTACGTTGAAGTATTGCGAGTGCGCTATGCCGGGGGCTCTCGTCTTCAAAATACTCGCCAATAACCTGCCACGCGATACGGGAATCGCGAAGGTGGCCGTCGAGGCGAGACGCGGGGCAGCGACAACCGCCTGCGGCGTCGTTTGGTATTGGTTATGACGGAGCGTCGCACCACTCGCCGTCGCCGCACGCTGTTGACGGGGAAGATCATTCTCAATCAGCGATCGTCCGTGATAAGTTGCGTCGTCCGAAACTTGTCGGACACAGGCGCCTGCCTCGAAGTTCCTGCTGCCCTGAACATTCCGGATGCCTTCGAGCTGAAAATAGAACCTGGCGGCGCTTGCTCACAGTGTCGAATAGTCTGGCGGAGCGCTACGCGCATCGGCGTGGCGTTCGATTGACACAAAGCTAGAACGCGCCTTCACTTTCAAGGGCGAGTGTAAAGGCGCTGGCCCGAGATACTGGCCGCGCGCACGGCGCTGCAGGCGTGACGGCTGATATGGCCGGACGGCAGGCTACAGAAATAACAAGGACAATGTGTGGGGGAAAGAGCCAATCTCACAAGGAGAATGGCGCGCCGTACTGGATAAAAGTGCGAACGCATATGTGATTGAATCTGCGATTAATTTATTTTGGGGCATCGTGATCCTCTCATCTTTCAGCGTTCGCCGGCTGCCGCCAATAGCCCCACCCAAACGGGTGCGCCGAACCGAACGCGGAGCTGATATCGGACCAAGTACAAGGTATCCGGTATTTTGCTTCTCCCGGGTCTATGAGGAAATGACTAGCTCTTTCCAAATCTGGGCCGCGTACGCAGTGGCTCTCTCCTAGTCCTGAAGTCCGCGGCATGTGTGATTGGGTACCGCTGGAATACATCGCAGAAAATCCCATTCTGCAGCGATGCAAATATCGAGTGCAAAATCGATTAAAAAATAGAGAGCTCCGCGAACTAGACGGCTCGACCGATGAGGGCACCAATGGTCGCAGTTGAGGCCATGGCGACTGCTCCCCAAAACACGACCCGAAGAGTGGGTTTCCATATGCTGGCGCCGCCAGCGCGAGCGCCGATCGCTCCGAGAACGCCAAGTCCGATGAGGCAGGCAATGGAGACGGTCCAGGTGGCGGTCCAGGCCGGCGACAGGAGAGCGACGGCCAGCGGCAAAGTCGCGCCAGATGCGAAGGTGACCGCCGAAGTGAAAGCCGCTTGAACTGGCTTCGCCATCACATGACTGGTCAGTCCGAGTTCATCCCGCGCATGGGCCCCGAAGGCGTCCTTTGCCATCATCTGCTCGGCGACCTGTCGCGCCAGTTCGGGCGTTACACCACGCTGCTCGTAGATCGCGGCGAGTTCGGCCAGCTCCGCTTCAGGTTGCGTGGCAAGTTCGCGGCGCTCACGCGCCATGTCGGCTTCTTCCGTATCGGCCTGGGAACTGACCGACACATATTCGCCTGCAGCCATCGACATTGCTCCGGCGACGAGCCCCGCTACGCCAGCAACCAGAATTTCGTGGGAAGCGGCGGTCGCGGCGGCAACACCGACGATCAGACTCGATGTTGAAATCAGCCCGTCATTGGCGCCTAGCACCGCTGCGCGAAGCCAACCTATTCGTTCGATCAGATGGTTCTCTTTATGAAGGGCTCGCATGGAACATGGTCCTGAATTACATTTCTAAGGCTTTGTAACGCGGCGCTGAGCACATAGGAAAAGGCGCCTTGCCTTCGAGATCGATCTGGAAACTTGGCCGGTCAGGCTGATCAATGATGCTATCTTCCGATGAAACGCCTACCGTTCCATCGCCACATACGCTGTAGTCCAAAGCCGCATTCAACTTCAATCGCCGGAGTGTTGTCCAGGCCTCTCAACGTGACTTCATTTGCCCTGACACTCATCACCAGATGATATCGTCCGTGGTGCGACATGTAGACCTGATGGAGGCATTTTCCGCTGCTACAAAACGTAAGGCGGTCGCCACATCTGAGTTCATGAAGATGAAGAGCGATGAGACGAACGTTCCCAACGTCAATGAAGCGGCTGAAGCCACGCGTTGTTGTCAATTCATCGCCACATACCTTCCTGTATTTTTGAAGGCCTGCCCGCACTTCCGCCGGCAGGTTTTGCACGTAGAAAGGACTGGGTTGATTGTCATGGACAGGAGAACTTGCGAGCGAGAGGGCCGGCGAGACAAAGAAAAGTGACGTCATAGCGGCTAAGATTGCCACGTCACGGAGCCGATTCGATCTTTTCATGCTGAAACCTCCACTTCCAACGGCTGTTTCTCTCGTTCGACGACGGCTGCGGAGCGGCGCTCCATCCATCGGTAGATCGCCGGCAACAGCAGCAGCGTCAGAACGGTGGACGACAGGACGCCGCCGATGACGACAGTGGCGAGCGGTCGTTGCACCTCCGCTCCCGCGCCCTGTGAAATCGCCATCGGTACGAAGCCGATTCCCGCGACCATGGCGGTCGACAATACCGGACGGAGCCGATCCGTGGCGGCTTGCCGGACTGCCTCGATAACAGGCAGCTTCCGCCGCAACGCATTGATATGATCGATCAGAACGAGACCATTCAGCATCGCGATGCCGGAGACCGCGATAAAGCCGATCGCGGCGGTGATCGAGAATGGCATGTCACGTAGCCAGAGTGCCAGCACGCCACCGGTGATCGCAAACGGAATACCGGTATAGACGACGGCGGCATGACGGACGCTCCCCAACGCCGAATAAACGAGCAAGAAGATCATCAGCAGCGCCGCCGGCACGACGATCATCAGACGGGCTCGGGCCGCTTCTAGCTGACGGAACTGGCCTCCGAACTCGATGCGATAGGATTCAGGCAGCGCAAGCTTGCCGTCGAGGCGTGCACGCGCTGCGGTCACATAACCTTCGATGTCGCTGGTGTTGAGATTGACCATCAAGGCGGCGCGGCGCTTACCATTGTCGTGCAGGATCGGTTCGACCGTTCTCATCTCGCGCAGACTTGCAACGCGGTCCAGCGGCACAAGGCCGGACGCGCCGACGCGCAATGGAAGGGAGAGGATCGATTTTGTGTCCGCGCGTAAGGACTCGGGCATACGAACGACGATCGCGTGTCGATGCTCTCCGTCCGCGATGAAGCCGACCTCGTCCCCACCGATCGCTGACGCAATGGCACGGTTGACCTCGGCGGTTCCCAGCCCCAACCGCACCATCGCGTCGTGATTGATCTCGACCACCACACTGTGGGTGCGGCTGGCCGCTTCGAATGCGGCATTGGCGGTGCCGGGCACGCCTTGCAATTCCTCTCGCGCCTGCGCGGCGAGCCGCTCAAGCACGTCGTAGTCGTCTCCGAATATCTTGACCGACAGATCCGCCCGCGTGCCCTCCAACATTTCGTTGAAGCGCATCTCGATAGGCTGCGCGAAAAGGAATGACTGCTCCGGCGCCAGCGCAGTGGCAGCCTTTTCGATCGCCGCAACCAGCTCGCTCTTGTTGCGCGGCATGTCCGGACCTTGCGGCCATTGGTCGAGCGGCTTGTAGAAGATGTAGAGGTCGTTCTCATTCGGCGGCATCGGGTCGGTCGCAACCGCGCTGGTGCCGATGCGGGAGAAGGTTCGGGTCACTTGCGGAAAGCGACGCAAAATTTCACGCTCGGTTTGCTGCTCGATCTCAAGGCTACGGTCGAGCGACATCCCCACGGGCTTGTAGACCATCGCCGTGATGGAGCCCTCATCGAGGCGTGGCGTAAACTGCGAGCCAAGGGTCAGGAATATCCTCAATGCCACGGCCAACAGGACTGCCGATGGAACGAGAAGGGCAGCGGGATGACGGAGGGCGAAGTCCAGGACGGGACGGTAGCCCCGGATCACGAGGCCGGCGAAGCCACCGTTATGCGTGATGTGGTTGTCGGCGGTTATCTCCGGGAGAGAATCTTCCTTTTCACTGACGCTCGGCTGACGCACCTTTTCGCCTCGTAGCAGCCGGGCGCACAGCGCCGGCACTAGCGTAAAGGTAACGATCAGCGCCGCTGCCAGCGCCAGCATCACGGCTTGCGCCATCGGCTGAAACAGCTTCCCCTCGACGCCGCCCAGGCTGAGTACCGGCACATAAACCAGCGCGATGATGGCCATGCCGAAGAACACGGGCCGCGCCACGCCCCCCGCAGCGTTGATGACGATGCGACGGCGTTCATCGGCCGTCAGCTCGCGCCCCTTGAGGCGCTGTGCCTCGCCCATCAGACGCAATGTGTTTTCCACGACGACGATCGCGCCATCTACGACCAGGCCGAAGTCGAGCGCGCCGAGGCTCATCAGATTGCCCGATATACCGAGCGCATGCATGCCCGAGATCATCATGAGAAAGGCCAGCGGGATGACCGACGCGACGATAAATGCCGCGCGCCAGTTGCCGACCACGATCAGCAATACGACGGCGACCAGCAACGCTCCCTCGCCAAGGTTGCGCTCGACCGTCGCGATGGTGCGATCCACCAATTCTGAACGATCGTACTGAACCTGAAGGATCATGCCTTTGGGCAGCGCGGCGCGCAGGTTCGGCAATTGCGCATCGACGCGCCGGGCAACGTCCCGGCTGTTCTGCCCGACCAGCATCATCACTGTGCCGAGCACGGTTTCCTTGCCGTTGGTGGTCGCGGCGCCATCGCGTGGAGCATGGCCGATGGTCACGGTCGCCAGATCCGCTACAGTCAGCGGCCGCACGCCACCTGCGAATTTCACGGGTAATGCGCGGATCATCTCCGCCGTCGTGACACGCGCTTCGGTTCGGACGGTGAAGCGTTGGCCGTTCTTGGTGATGGTCCCGCCGCCGGCATTGGCGACGTTGGCGCCAACAGCCTGGGCAAGCTCGCTCGGCGTGATGCCCGCTGTCGTGAGCTTCTTCAGATCAGGCTCGATGACAAACTGACGTTCGAGGCCGCCGTTGGAATTGACGTCGGCGACCCCCTCGATCGCGCGCAGCATCGGGCGCACGATATATTCCTGAGCCTCGAACAACTCCATCAGTTGTTGCCGCTCGTCCAAATCGGACGGCGGTTGCGCCCATTCGAGTGTGTAGTACCAGATTTCGCCAAGCCCGGTGGTGATCGGAGCGAGGCGCGGCGATGATCCGGCTGGCAGCATGTCGCGCACTGCGGAAAGCCGCTCGTTGACGAATTGGCGTGCGCGAAGCTGGTCCGTGCCGTCCTGATAGATGAGCGTGACCTGTGACAGTCCGGTCTTGGTGAGCGATCGCATTTCCCGCAGGCCCGGCTGACCACCCATGCTGCGCTCGATGGGCAGCGTCACAAGACGCTCGATTTCCTCTGGCGCCAGGGCAGGAACAGTCGTGTTGATCTGCACCTGCACGCCTGTGATGTCGGGAATGACATCGATTTGCAGATTCACGAAAGACCAGATTCCAAGACCAGCGATCAGCAAAGCGATGATCATCACCGTGGCTGGTCGACCGGTTGTCCATTCCAGAATCCGCCGCGTCATCGGGACACGCCGTCGAAGCTGCGGCCGCCATTGAGCGCCCGAAGTTGAAGCATCGCTTCCATAGCCTCACGTCGCGTGTCGAGCAGAGCCGACAGCGCGTCCAGATACTGGCGCTGCATCTCGACGTAAGTTGCGATCGGGATCGCTCCCTGGCGATAACTATCGGCGGCGGCGGTAGCTGCGGCCGCAAATTTCTCGGTGGCCCCGGCTGGCCAGCCCGCAAGGGCTCGACGCTTCGCCTCGTAGTAGGCTGCCTGTTCGTAAACCTGCCTCGCGATCCGTCGGTTGGCGGCGAGCAGGGCCGCATCGCCCTGGGATTGACGGCTCAACTCCTGTGCGAGGCCAGCAGCCTGGCTATTCCAAAGCGGCAACGTCGTCGTCAGCCGTATGCCGAAATTGGTCTCGCGGCTGTCTGACTTCGCGCGATTGAAGTAGGGACCGACTGAGACGTTCGGCACACGCGCTGCTTGTGCGAGGTCAACGCGCAACCCTTGCTGCTGCAATTGCGCGCGCAGCGACTGAATCTCGAAATTGTTGATGCCAGCTTGTTGCGCCATGCGCTCGACCGACGGAAGGCCGGGCAGCGTGATATCGGGCGGAGCAATGCGGAGCCGCGCTTTGAGCGGCGCGCCGCGAAGTTGATTCAGTTCGTAGACGATCGTGCTGGTCTCGGAATCAGCCATCGCGGCATTTCGCTCCGCCGTGATGGCACCCGCATCCAGAATGGCCGTGTCCAGCGTGGTGGCGATGCCCGCCGGATCCCGCTGCTCCACAACGCGTGCAAGCTCGCGCATCCGCGCGGCAACGTCGCGTGCCGCGGCGGCTTTCCGCTCGGCCGCGAACAAGGCATATCCCAAAGAGCGTGCCCGGCTTGCGAGCGTTGCGTCGAATTGCGCAAGACCGAGCCGCGCCAGCGCGATCTGATGCTCGGCGATGGCGCGACGGAGCGCCCCGCGTCCGGCAAAGTCGAGCGGCTGCATAATCGACAAGCCATATGTCGGCCCGGCGCCTTTCGGTGCACCTGTCAGGCCGTCGGCCATCCGGCGTTCGCCTAACTCGAATGCAGCTTCAGGGTCCGGCAGGCGATCAGCCGCGTCGCGCTCAACACCTGCAAGCCCGATCTGCTGGAAATAAAAGCGTCGTTCGGGGTTACTTGCCACGACGGAATTGGCAAGTGCATCAATCGACAGCACGGCGGCCTGCTGAGCGAAGGCTGGGGTCACCAAGATAATTGTTGATATGCGAACGATTATCAGGAGCAATTTTAACATTGGCACGAGTCTCAACACTGACTTCTAGACGCCTGATTGCCACGCTAGTCTGAACACAAGCTGTCAGCGTAAATGCAGGTTGATCCAGTATCGGACTGCAGCAATCAGGAGACATGACCATTCGCATTCTTCTTGTCGAAGACGATCAGGACATTGGCGCCCGCCTGAAGGAAGGGTTGGCCAGCTTTGGCTTTGTCGTTGAGCATGTGGAAGATGGTGAGCACGCCCTTTCCTTCGCGCTGCAAGAAGAATTCGACGCGATCGTTCTCGATCTCGGTTTACCCGGCCTGTCAGGCATCGAGGTCTTACGGAGGTTGCGACGTACCGGGGCCGCCACACCGGTCCTGATCCTGACGGCGCGCAGCAGCTGGACTGAGAAGGTGGAAGGTCTCAATGCAGGGGCTGATGACTATGTGGCGAAGCCGTTTCACGTCGACGAAGTCGCAGCTCGCCTGCGCGCGCTGATGCGGCGCGTCGCGGGCCAAGCCACCTCCGAATTGCGCCACGGAGATATCGTGCTTGACCCCGTTGCCGGCACCGCCAATGTTGCGGGCCAGCCGATCGAATTGACGGCACAGGAATTTCGCCTGCTCCACCTCTTCCTGCATCGCGTCGGCCGCGTCGTGACGCAAGCCGAGTTGCTCGACCATCTCTACGGCCTGAATGAGGAACGCAGCTCGAATACGATCGAGGTCTATGTCGGTCGGCTGCGACGCAAAATCGGCCGCGATACCATCAGGACCCTGCGCGGTCTGGGCTACAGGTTCGGCTGATGGTCAGAAGTCTGCGCGCCCGGCTGCTGGTTGGCGTTATTCTCACGACCGTGACAGGTATCGCTGTCGCTGGCGTTTCGATTTCCGCGCTGTTCCGGGCGCACGTCACGGAGCTTGTCAATGCCGAGCTGATCGGTCATCTCGACGAGCTCGAAGGTCTGTTGGCCCGCACGGCCGACGGACATGTCGCTCTGGCACAAAGGCTCAGTGATCCGCGCTTCGCGCAGCCCGGGACTGGCTATTACTGGCAGGTGAGCGATCGCAACGGCATCGTCCTACAATCAGCCTCCCTCGAACCGCAACGGCGTTTTCCGCCACCCGCGCGGGGGGCGGATCGGCAGCTTACTCGCTCAGTCGAAGCTGGCCCGGCTGGTGAGCCGATGATCGCATATGAGCGACCGTGGCAGACCGCTGAAAACGGTTACGTGCTTCAAATTGGCGCCGACCAGCGGATCGTCGATGATGTACTGAGACATTTTAATCAGGCGCTGGCCCTGTCACTCGGCACACTGGCAATAGCCCTAATTGGGGCCGGCACGTTGCAGGCCTGGTTTGGTCTGCGTCCCATGCGCCGTCTGCGCGACGCGCTGGGCGACATTCGCGCGGGCAAAGCAGAAACCCTGCCTGGTGACTTCCCGTCCGAAGTTCGGCCGCTGGTCGATGATCTCAACGCTCTGATCGACGCCAATACCCAGATGGTTCGCCGCGCCCGCACGCAGGCGGGCAATCTCGCGCATGGCCTGAAGACACCATTGGCCGTGCTGACGGACGAAGCGCGCCGGCTGCTCGCGAGAGGTGATACCGAGGGCGCCGCGGTCCTGACTCAGCAAACAGGGCGGATGCAGCGCCAGATTGATTTCCAGCTTGCCCGAGCCCGTGCCGCAGCCAACGCCGGCCTGCCTGGCGTCATCACGCAGGTCGAACCTGCCTTCGCATCAATAGCCGCGGCGATGCGGCGGCTCTATGCTCATCGTGAGCTGACGATCGTCCATACAGCCGAGACGGAATTGCTTGCCGCCGTCGATCCCAACGACCTTGACGAGATGGTCGCCAACCTGGTCGATAATGCCTGCAAGTGGGCTCGTGGTGTTGTCTCGATCAAGGCTACGCGCGATACCCCGACGGGGCAGCTCCTTATTACGATCGTTGATGACGGGCCAGGCATCCCGGCTGATGCACTAAACCGCGCGTTCGCCCCAGGCGAGCGGCTCGACGAGGCCAAACCGGGAAGCGGGCTCGGACTCGCAATCGTCCGCGATCTCGCCACACTGCACGGCGGCTCTGTCGAACTATCCAATGGCAGAAATGGAGGCCTTCACGCGGAGTTGCGGCTCCCATCAGCCTGACAAGTTCAACGGCGTCTAGGTTGGGCGAGTTTCATCGTGGCCGCGTCGTCCGCGCACCATTCGACCTGAGCGATTCGGCGCGCTCGAAATCAGCATCCGCGCCGCTCTGATCTCCAGCGTTCGCTTTCATCGTTCCGCGTTCGAACAAGAAGGTCGGATTCTTCGGATCAGCCTTGATGACCAGATCATAATCCGCGATGGCACGATCAAAGAGTCCTTTACGCCCGAGTGCCTTCCCGCGATTATAATAGGCACCGAGGTAGTCAGTCCTCAGTTGTACGGCGCGATCGAAATCAGAAATCGCGCGATCAAGCTCTCCCTTGCTCATTAAAGCAACGCCTCGGTTGTTGAGCGCGACATAGTAGTCGGGGGACAAACGAAGTGCTCGATCGTAATCCTCCATGGCACGGTCGATATCTCCACTCGACCGCAGCGCGACACCGCGATTGTTATAAGCCGCCGCCAACTGGGTGATCATCCGCTCGCCTGCCTGGATAACCGCTGTGCATCCCCGGATCGAGCGATCGGGTACGATTTCGGCCGCATGCACGCACGAGTCCCAATCCTCGTCGCTCAAAGCTGATGTGGGCGACGAGTTAATTGCAAAGTACGCAATAAATATCGTTGTGCTCAATAACGTAAGAGCACAACGCTTCCAGCGGGTGGTTCGCGCTAGGATCGATGCAGTTCGTGTTCTCGTATACAGCGGCGTAATGCAAATGAGCAAAGAGTAGCCTCAAGTACGTGCATTATATTATTCCCAGTTTGTTCTCTAACAATCCTGTCTGAATTTTCCCTGACAATCGACGTTTGAGACATCCGATCTGGTCGCTTCCCGAACGAGAGTACACCCGTCGAGTGCTATAGAGATTACCAAGCGAGCGCCGTGCGTGCCATCCGACAGGGACAGATCCAAGACTCCCGGACTAAGCCTCAGTCTGGTAGCATGAAGACATCAGCGGTGTTTGATGTACTAGCAGCGGCAATCGACGGGACGGGATGGATCCGGACTCGGTCACGGGAGGGCAACGAGGAGCCGCTATCCGGAAGAAATCGTCCTGCAAGAATTGAACATCGCGCTCTGCGGCGCTGCCAACTTGAATGACCTCTGAAATATCTGGAGGTCAATACGGCGAATTGCTCTGCAACGGCGCTCCGCAAATATGCAAGATATCAACCTAATATTAAGTTGGCGCGCCCGACACGATTCGAACGTGTGGCCTCCACCTTCGGAGGGTGGCGCTCTATCCAGCTGAGCTACGGGCGCATCGATATTCAGATAGTGTCCGAGATCGACCACGGTCAATCGCGAATTCTAGAATCGACATGGCTCAAACGACGCGGGCTAAAGCCTCGCCGATCATCGCCATTCGTACTCCACAACCTCCTTTCGGTTTGCTTCCGTGGTGCTTCCGCGACCTCGAATGCGATTTTCGTGCTTCCTTCGAGTTTCGCCAATCGCTTGGTTTCACTCGTTTTTTACGACACCCTCGACCATCAGAAAGAGCTTGCATTTGCCTTCGGAGGGCAACGCTCTATCCAGCTGAGCTACGGGTGCAGTCGCAGGATCATTTAGCCGATTGGCCGCGGGCGGGCAACCGCCTCGCGCGGCGAAGGCTAGGCCGATTTGCGGCCGGCCGGGCCAGGAACCGGCACGTCGTCCCGGCGGAGGCCGGCAAACTCCGCCAGCAGGCGCTCGGCGCAGACGACGCGGTTGCGGCCGAGTCGCTTGGCCGCATAGAGGGCTTCGTCCGCCGCACCCAGCAGGCGGTCGGGATTGCCATCGCTGTCGGCGGGAATCCGGCTGGCGACGCCGACGCTCAGGGTGACATGCGGACCGGCGCCGTCGGCGCCATGGGCGATCTTCGATGCCATGACGGCGCCCCGGATGGCTTCGGCGATGACGCAGGCACCGTCGCGCTCCATCTCGGGCAGGATCAGGGCAAACTCCTCCCCGCCATAGCGGCTGGCGAGATCGAGCGGACGCGTCGCATGCCGCCTCACGACGTCCGCGACCAGGCGCAGGCATTCATCGCCGCTCTGGTGGCCGTGCCGGTCGTTGAACAGCTTGAAATGATCGACGTCGACGAACAGCAGCGCCAGCGGCTTCTGCGTCCGCTGGGCGCGGGACCATTCCGTCCGCAACATTTCGTCGAAGGAGCGGCGGTTCGACAGGCCCGTCAACCCGTCCTTGGCGGCGAGCTCCTTCAGCGCGGTCTCGGCGCGCTTCTGGTCGGTGAGGTCGCGCAGCGTCTCGACCACCGCGATCAGCCGGCCATCCTCGTCGTGGATCGGCCCGGCATCGATGGCCAGATACAGCTGGCTGCCCAGCATCGGCATCACGCACCAGTTTTCCGCGCTGAAGCCGAGCCCGTTGTGGCCGCGCACGGCGTATTCCGGATAGAACTCCGGCAGCCGCTCCGGCCGGTCGAGCGCAACCAGATCGGCGAGGCAGGGGCGCCTGCTGCTGTAGAACGCCTGCCAGTGCTTGCTGGTGCCGATCACCTCCGCGGCGGCGACGCCCGTCAGCCGCTCGCAGGCCTTGTTCCAGATCACGACGCGACGCTTCGGGTCGATGACGAAGGTCGGCACCACCAGATGCTGCATCAGCCGCACGGCATAGGAATGCGCGACGTCGAGGGATTGCGATGCGACTTTGCCGGGTCTGGCCATGTCAGGCGACCGCGGCGACGGGGGCGGCGTCGCTCGCGCCGAACAGCTTGAGCACCTCGGCCGCCGGCTTCGGCGCGCTGAACAGGTAGCCCTGCATCTCGGTACAGCCGAGCGTGCGCAGCATCGCGCGCTGCGCCTCGGTCTCGACGCCCTCGGCGACCGTCGTCATGTTGCTGGCGGCGGCGATGTTGACCACGGCCTGCACGATGACGGGAGCGCCGCTCGCCTCGGCGATATCGGCGACGAAGCAGCGGTCGATCTTGATCTTGTCGAACGGGAATCGCTTCAGATAGCTCAGCGACGAATAGCCGGTGCCGAAATCGTCGAGCGCGATACGGACGCCGATGGCACGGAGCTGGTGCAGGATCGCCAGCGCCACCTCGTCGTCGCGGATCAGCACGGCCTCGGTGATCTCGAGTTCGAGCCGCCGCGGGTCGAGCCCGGATGCGGAGAGGGCGCCGGCGATCCGCAGCGCCAGCGTGTCGGATTTCAGCTGCACGGGCGAGACGTTGACGGCGATCCGCACATGCGCCGGCCAGGTCGCGGCCTCGTTGCAGGCCATGCGGAGCACCCAGTCGCCGAGCTCGTTGATCAGCCCGGTATCCTCGGCGATCGGAATGAATTCGGCCGGCGAGACCATGCCGCGCTCGGGGTGCCGCCAGCGCAGCAGCGCTTCGCAGCCCGAGACGGCGCCCGTCTGCAGATCGACCAGCGGCTGGTAGTGGATCTCGAAGCCGCCATCGGCGAGCGCCTGGCGCAGGTCCTGCTCCAGGCTCAGACGGGCCTTGGCACTCGCATCCATCTCGGGCACGAAGAAGCGACAGGTGCGGCGGCCGCCGGCCTTGGCGGCGTACATCGCCAGATCGGCGTTCTTGACGAGCTGGTCGATATCCGTGCCGTCTTGCGGCGCCAGTGCGATGCCGATGCTGGCGTCGGTGGCGAGATGGTGGCCGAGGCAGTGATAGGGACGGCGGATGGCCTCGTGGATTCCGGTCACGAAAGCCAGCGCGTCCTCCGATGCGCCGATGCCGGTGCGGATCACCGCGAATTCGTCGCCGCCGAGCCGCGCGACCAGATCGTCCTCCTTCACGCAGGCGCGGATGCGGGCTGCGATCGCCTTGAGCAGTTCGTCGCCGACATGGTGCCCGAGCGAATCGTTGATGCCCTTGAACTCGTCGACGTCGATGTAGAGCAGCGCGAACTTCGCGCCGTTCGCGACCTTCGCCAGCTCGCGCTCCATCTGCTCGCGGAACAGCACGCGGTTGGGGAGCTCGGTGAGCGCGTCGTAATGCGCCATATGCGCGATCTTGTCGTTGGCGTGGCGCCGCTCGGTGACGTCGTCGACCACGTTGATGACGTAACGCGGCTCGCCCCGCTGGTCGCGGATGCCGATACGGCGCGAGGTGATGTAGCGCGGACCCATCCCGACCGACTGCCAGGCATGCTCGTCCTTGAAGAGTCCGCCGTCGGACTGCAGGGCCTGGTCGTCGTCGTTCGTGATGATTCTGGCCGAGGCTTCCGGAAAGATGTCGAAGGCGGTCTTGCCGACGACGTTCTGGCGGGGCTGGCCGAACTGCATCTCGGCGACGCCGTTGATCAGCAGGTATTGCCGCGTGAGCGCGTCCTTGACCGTGATCTGCGATGGAATGTGGTCGATGATCTCGCGCAGGAAGGTCTGGGTACGGTCGCGCTCCTGCTCGAGGTTGCGACGCTCGGTGATGTCCTCGACCGTGGTGATCCAGCCGCCCTGGGCGAGCGGATTGTAGAGCGCCTGGAACACGCGGCCGTCGCCCGATTCCAGGACGGCCTGGCCGGGCTGTCCCGTCGCGACATTCCGCATGACGCGCGCATGTATCTCGTCGATGTTTCCGGTGAACGCGCCGCGGTCCCGGCGGAAACGGAGCACGTCGTGGAACGAGCAGCCGGATCTCGTATCGTCCTCCGTCAGATGGTACATCTCGCGGTAGCGGCGATTGCAGATCACGAGACGACCTGCGGCGTCGTACAGCACGAGGCCCTGGGTCATGTTGTTCAGCGCCGTGTCCAGCCGCTGCCGCTCGGCCTCGAGGCGCTGCTGAGACTCTCGGTTCTGCCGCTTGATCTGCCTGATGATCAGGAACAGGATCAGCGCGATCACGGCCGCGGACAGCGTCGCCGTGGTCACCATGAAGCCGGTCTGCTGCCGCCAGTCCGCCAGCGCGGCGCCGGCGGTTTGGGTGCCGACGATGACGAGCGGGAAATGCGCCAGCAGCGCCGCCGAGCCGAGGCGGTCCTCGCCGTCGATCGGACTCTTGTGACGCAGGGTCTGCTGGCCGCCCTTGGCCAGCACCTCCTTCATCAGCGGAGCATTCCTGAAGCTGCTGCCGACCAGGCGCTCGACGTTCGGATGGCGCGCCATCATCTTGCCGTCGCCGTCGAACAGCGAAATGGCGGCCCCCTCGGGCAGCAGGACGGAGGCGAAGTAACGCTGGTAGCTGTCGGGATCGATCCGCCGGACCATCACGCCGACGAAGGTGCCGTCCGGCAAATTGAGCCGCCGCGCCACGATCGTGGTCCATCTCCCGATGACGAAGCTCTGCACCGATTCCATCAGCACCGGCTTGGACGCGGGATTGGTCTTGAAGGTCTGGAAATAGGCGCGCGACGAGATGTTGATCTTCGGCAGCGGCTGGGTCCGCGACCAGTTGAGGATCTCGCCCTCGGAATCGTAGATGACGATGTCGCCGAGATAGGAGACCGAGCTGATCTTGTCGCGCAGGAAACGGTTCGTCGTCGGTCCCGTCATGCGCTCGCGGAACATCGCGGGCGAGGTGATCTCCGCGAGGTTGATCTGGTCGATCAGGTCGGCGGCGACGGTGTCGGCATCCTCGAACTGCTGGTCGAAATGGCGCGCGAGCAGCTGGACGGTGTTCGCGAGCTCGCGCTCGCGGTTGACCAGCGTCCGTTCGCGGAAATCGCCGACGGTCATGGCGGTCACGGCGAAGATGCCGGCCACCAGCAGCGCGCCGCACAGGGTCAGCCACAGGACCGGCCCACGCCGCACCGCTGCCTCCCAGCCGTCGGCGACGGCCAGGGACAATCTCGTTGCGATGCTGGAAATGACCTCGTGCATTCCCCCTCCCTGAGGAGACAGGAATACACCGCACAGATGGCCCAAAGCTTAGGAAAGCCAGTTACCTAAGCGTAAATCTGGTTGTGCGATCCGGCCGGCGTCCCGCGCTGCTTGTCGCGCGCTTCGGTTGCGCCGGGGAGGCGGCAACCGCTGCGCTGCATCGTTACCGGCCCGTTAATGCGAGGCGCCCGTACTGGCGCCGCCGCGGCCGTTGCGCAGCCGTCCGACCACGCCGGTCGGAAAGAAATAGACGCTGGCGATGAACAGCAGGCCGAGCCACAGCAGCCAGCGGTCGGGGTGCAGCAGCCCGGGCAGCAGCGGCAGACCGGCTTCGCCCGCCGCCTTGGAGGCGACCCCCATCAGCGATTGCAGGTAGTTCTGCGCGAGGATGAAGATCGTCGCCCCGATGACGGCGCCATAGATCGTGCCCATGCCGCCGATCACGACCATCAGGAGGATGTCGAGCATGATCGAGAAGCTCAGCGAGGTGTCCGGCCCGGCATAGCGCAGCCACAGCGCGTTCAGGATGCCGGCGCTGGCTGCGACCAGCGCGGCGAGGCAGTTGGCGTAGGTGAGGTGGAAGACGGTGCGGAAGCCCAGTGCCTCGGCCCGGAAGCGGTTCTCGCGGATGGCCTGCAGCACGCGTCCGAAGGGCGAGTTCACCACGCGCAGCAGCGCGAGGATCATCAGGGCCGAGACCGCGAAAACCAGATAATAGGTCAGGATGCGGCCGTTGATTTCGAAGCCGAGCAGGCTCTTCGGAATCAGCACGGTGCCCGGGCGGAGCAGTTCGGGCAGCTGGAAGCTGCGCCCGTCCTCGCCGCCGGTGAGCCAGGACAGTTGCGAGGCCAGCACCTGGAACGCCGAGGCCACCGCGAGCGTGATCATGGCGAAGAAGATCGCCGCGACCCGCAGCGAGAACAGGCCGATGGCGAGCGCCAGCAGCGCGGCCAGCGGCAGGCCGACCACGATGCCGGTCGCGACCGCGGCCCAGTTCGGTCCCATCCCGTACAGCGCGATCGCGATCGCGTAGCTGCCGATGCCGTAGAACATCGTATGGGCGAACGACACCGAGCCGGTATAGCCGAGCAGGAGGTCGTAGGAGGCGACCAGCGCGGCGAAGACGCAGATCTTGGCGGCGACGTTCAGCGCCTTGGCGCCGGGAAACAGGAACGGCGTCGCCGCCAGCGCCAGGATGATGACGACGAGGAGGACGGTGAGCACACGGCTCTTCGGCGGATCGCCCGAGAGGATCATCATCGGCTGGTCACCGCATAGAGGCCGCGCGGCCGCCACATCAGGATGGCGACCATCAGCAGGATGTTGGAGACGAGGGCGAGCTTCGGCAGGAGGAAGCCGCCGTAATTGGCCACCATCGCCACCAGGATCGCGCCGATGAAGCAGCCGCCGATCGAGCCGAGCCCGCCGATGATGACGACGATGAAGATCAGCACGGTGAGGTCGTCGCTCATGGAGGCGTGGACCTGCTCGCGATACAGCGCCCACATCACGCCGCCGAGGCCGGCGAGCGCCGATCCGGTCATGAACACGCCGAGGAACAGGCGGCGGATGCGATAGCCGAGCGCCTCGACCATCTCGCGGTTCTCGACGCCGGCGCGGATCAGGAGGCCGAGCTTGGTGCGGTTGAGCACGATCTGGATCGCGATGAAGACGGCAAGGCCGATCAGCATCGCCAGCACGCGGTATTTGGCGATCGCGACGTCGCCGAGGATGAAGGAGCCGCGCAGCGAGGCCGGCAGCGGCATCGGGATGATCTGCGGCCCCCACAGCGCATAGAGCGTCTGCTCGGCGACGATCAGGCCGCCCGTGGTCATCAGGATCTGCTTCAAATGCTGGCCGTAGACCGGCAGCACCAGCACGCGCTCGACGATCAGGCCGAGCGCGCCGGAGACCACCATCGCCAGCAGCGCGGCCGGCGCCAGCACGGCGAGGTTCATCCAGAGCGAATCCGCCTGAATGGAGGCCGCGAACGGCGCCAGCACCAGCGTCGCGACATAGGCGCCGACGGCGATGAAGGCGCCGTGGCCGAAATTGAGCACGTCCATCAGGCCGAATACCAGCGTCAGGCCGGAGGCCATGATGAAGATCATCATGCCCATGGCGAGACTGGCGACGGTCAGCGTCAGCCAGGAGCTGGTCGAGCCGATCAGCGGGATCATCAGGAGCGCGAGGGCGATCGGCAGCAGGATCGGCGCGAGGTCGCGCTTCGGCTTCGGCAGCGGATCGTTTGCGGCAAGTTCGCTCACTGATGGGCCTCCAGGCTCAGGCCGAGCAGCCGTTCCTGCAGCGGCACGTCGGCGGCGAGCGCCGCCATCTCGCCGCGATGAACGATGGTGCCGTTGTCCATCACCAGCACATTGTCGCCGAGCTCGCGGGCGGCGAAGAAGTTCTGTTCGACCAGGAGAATGGTGGCGCCCTTGCGCTTGATCTCCTTCAGGCACTCGATCAGCGCCATCACGATCGCCGGGGCAAGTCCCTTGGTCGGTTCGTCGATCAGGAGCAGCTTGCGCGGCTCGATGATGGCGCGCGCGATCGACAACATCTGCTTCTGTCCGCCGGAGAGGCTGCCGGCGCGCGACAGCCAGAAGCGGCGCAGCGCCGGGAAGAAGCCGAAGATCCAGTCGAGCTGGTCGTCGTCGAGCGGCCCGTCGCGTGCCGCCAGCACCAGGTTCTCCTTCACCGTGAGGTCGGAGAACACCGCCATGCTCTCGGGCACGTAGCCGACGCCGCGCCGGGCGATGTCGGGCGTGGCGAGCTGCTCGATGCGCTCGCCGGCGAGGCTGATCTCGCCGCTCGAGGCCTGCCACAGGCCCATGATGGTGCGCAGCGTGGTGGTCTTGCCGGCGCCGTTGCGGCCCAGCAGCATGGTGACCTGCCCCTGCGGCACCGAAAGGTCGATGCCCTGGAGAATGTGATAGCGCCCGATATGGGTGTGCACGCCGGAGAGTTTCAACAGCTCGCTCATGCGACGGTCTCCGCGGCCGTCGCTGCAGTCTTGGGCGCGACGCCGAGATAGGCCTCCTGCACGATCGGCGAGGCGATCACCTCGGCCGGCGGTCCGTCGGCGACGAGCTGGCCGTTATGCAGAACGATGATGCGGTCGGCGAGCGAGCGCACCACGTCCATCTTGTGCTCGACCAGCAGGATGATCTTGCTCCGATCCTGCTTGAGCTGGGCGATCAGGTTGAGGACGATCGGAACCTCGTCGATGCTCATGCCGGCGGTCGGCTCGTCGAACATGAAGACTTTCGGCTGCAAGGCGATCATCAGCGCGACCTCGAGCTTGCGCTGGTCGCCATGCGACAGCGCGGTCGCGGCCACGCTGCGGCGATTGCCGAGCGCGACCTGGTCGAGGATGGCATCGGCCCGCGCGATCAGGTCGCGGCGGACCATCCAGGGCCGCAGCATGTCGTAATGGGTGCCGTCCGCCGCCTGCACCGCGAGGCGGACGTTCTCCTCGACCGTCAGGTTCGGAAACAGGTTGGTCAGCTGGAAGGCCCGGCCGAGGCCGGCGCGGGTGCGCATCGGCGCCGAATGCTGGGTGATGTCGGTGCCGTCGAACAGGATGCTGCCGCCGGAGGCGCGCAGCTGGCCCGAGATCAGGTTGAAATAGGTGGTCTTGCCGGCGCCGTTCGGCCCGACGATGGCGGTGAGCTCGCCCGGCCGAAAGCTGCACGTGACGTTGTTCACGGCGACATGTCCGCCGAAGCGGATGGTGAGGTCGCGGGTCTCGAGGGTGAGCGTCATTGGGGTCTGGCGAATGATGAGATGAGAGTGTGACCGCTGCCACCGCTGCGCTCCCTCCCCCGCTTGCGGGGGAGGGCTGGGGAGAGGGTGTCTCAGCAATCGAGAACCCCCAAGAGGAAAAACCCTCTCCCGGCCTCTCCCGCAAGCGGGAGAGGTGAAGCGACAAGGCTCAGCGCTTGTTCTTCACGGGGACGTCCATGTCCTCGATCTTCAGCTCGCGCACCGGCTCGAGCACGGCCCAGGCGACGTTCGGATCGACCTTGACCTTGAAGTGATACATGCTCTGCAGCGCCTGATGGTCCTCCTTGCGGAACACCATCTTGCCCTTCGGCGTGTCGAACTCCATGCCTTCCATCGCGCTGATCAGCTTCTCGCTGTCGGTCGATTTCGCCTTGGTGACGGCGGCGACGACGGACATCGCGGCGGCAAAGCCGCCCGCGGTGAAGAAGTCCGGCGGCGCGTTAAAGCGCTTCTGGTGCTCGGCGACCAGCCAGTCGTTCACCGGGTTCTTCGGAATGTCGTAGTAGTAATAGGTCGCGCCTTCCATGCCCGGCAGGCCCTTGTAGGCGGCCAGCGCCGGCAGGATGTTGCCGCCGGTGGAGAGCTCGATGCCGTAACGCTTCGGGTCCATGTCCTGCAGCTTGGCCAGCGGATTGCCGGCGCCGGCCCAGATCACCCAGATGACCTTGCGACCCGGCTTGTCCTTCAGCGCGTCGAACAGGCGCTGGCCGACGGCGGTGAAGTCGGTGGTGGAGGTCGGAGCATATTCCTCGGCGGCCAGCGTCGCGCCGGTCTTGGCCAGCGCCTCCTTGAAGGCGGCGACGCCGTCGCGGCCGAAGGCATAGTCCTGCGCGAGGGTCGCCACGGTGACGCCCTGCTTGCCGATCGCGACCGCGTTCGAGATCGCATCCTGCGAGGAGTTGCGCGCGGTGCGGAAGATGTAGCGATTCCACTTCTCGCCGGTAATCTGGTCCGCGACAGCGGGCTCGACGATCAGGATCTTCTTGTTCTCCTCGGCGACCGGGAGAATGGCCAGCGCCGCGGCCGACGAGGTCGTGCCGATCGCGATGTCGGCCTTGTCGTCCTGATAGGCTTCCGCCAGCGCGGCCTTGGCGAGGTCGGGCTTGCCCTGGTCGTCCTTGGTGATGATCACGATCTTGCGGCCGTCGATCGTCATGGTGCCCTTGGTGGCATATTCGAAGCCCATCTTCAGGCCGGTCTCGGTCTGCTTGGCATAGGCCTCGAGCGGGCCGGTCTTGCCGTAGATCAGCGCGACCTTGAGGTCGTCGGCCTGCGCGGAGGGACTCGCAGCCAAACCGAGAATGGCCGCGGTGAGAATGAGCGTTCGACGCACGATGGTTCCTCCTTGTTGAAATGCTTGTTCAGAACGACTGGCTGACAACGACTTCGCCACAGCGATTTGCACAACGCTGCAAACATTGCAATTCCACCTTCCGGCGGAGCCTGCATGAGGTGCATGTGACAGTCGCGCGACATGCGCTCGCCGATCCTTCGGGCGCCGCGTCTCGCATCGGCCCATGCGTCTCCTCGGCCTCGCCTTGAGCAAGCTCCGCGCCAGATCCGCAGAGTCATACCGCCGTGACTGAAAATGCGGCAGATACGCCGTGCGAACCATGCGCGGGGCTCGTGACCGCCATGTCCGGAATCCGAGACTCCGGACAGTCTTCGTCTCGAAAGTCAGACAGGCGGCGATCCCGCGGCGAGGCCGAATTTGGCGAGCTTCTTGTAGAAGGTCGCGCGCGAGATCCGAAGCATTCTGGCGGCTTCCGCGATCTGGCCCTTGCTGGCTGCCAGCGCGTGTTCGAGCGTCTGTTTCTCGAACTCGGCCTCCGCCTCGGCATAGGGCACCACCGAGCCGGTCATCTTCCGGGCCGGTGCCGGAGCGGCGGGCGCCGTGACCGGCAGGATCGGGACGAAATCCTCGCCGGTCAGGCGTCCGGAATCGCTCAGGATCAGCGCCCGCTCCAGCACGTTGCGCAGTTCGCGGACATTGCCCGGCCAGTCATAGCGCGCCAGCGCCGCAAGCCCGCTCGGGGTGATCTTCGCATGGATGAAATCGCCGGACGCGGCGATGTCCTCGATCAGCCGGGCGCAGATCTCGGGCAGATCGTCGAGACATTGCCGCAAGGGGGGCAGGTCGATCGCGAGCACGTTGAGGCGATAATAGAGATCGGCGCGGAAGGCGCCCTCGCTGACGCGCTTGCGCAGATCGACATTGGTGGCCGCGATGATGCGCAGGTCGACCTTGACGATCTTGTCCGAGCCGAGAGGCTCGATCTCGCGCTCCTGCAGCACGCGCAGCAGCTTGGCCTGCAGCTGCAGCGGCATCTCGCCGATCTCGTCGAGGAACAACGTGCCGCCGTCGGCCAGCCGGAATTTGCCCTCGCGGCCCTTGCGGTCGGCGCCGGTATAGGCGCCGGGCGCCGTGCCGAAGAACTCGGACTCGATCAGTGTCTCGGGAATCGCTGCGACATTCACGCTGACGAACGGCTTGTCGGCGCGCGTGGAGGCGTTGTGGATCGCCTGCGCCAGCAGCTCCTTGCCGGTGCCGGTCTCGCCGGTGAGCAGCACGGTCACGCTCTGCCGCGATGCGCGCCTGGCAAACTCCTTGGCTTGCGCGATCGCCGGCGTCGTGCCCACGAAGTCCGCCAGGGTGAAGCGCGCCGCGCGGGCATTCGACAATTGCCGCCGCGCCAGCCGCAGGTCGCTCTCGAGCTGGCTGACGCGCGCGAGCAGCGGCTTGAGGCCCTCGATGTGGTCGTACAGCACGAAGCCGATCGCGCCGATGACGTTCCGCGCCTCGTCCTCGATCGGCATGCGGGTGACGACCAGCTGCTCACCGCCGAGTTCCATGATGTCGAGCAGGATCGGCTCGCCGCTCTCGGCGACGTTCCGCATCAGGCTGTTCGGGATGATCTCCTCGATCGGCCGGCCGATCGCCTCCGTCGTCTGCTTCAGTCCGAGCGAGGCCAGATACTTCTCGTTGACATAGATCACCCGCCCGCCGCGATCGATCGCGATCGCCCCCTCGCACAGATGCTCCAGCCGCTCGAACAGCGTCACCATCGCCCTGGCGCGGACATAGGCGGGATCGCTGACGGCAGACGGAGACGCGGACATGACATACCCCAGGCGGAGGTCCGTCTGTCTATCACGAAAAGCCAAGCAATTTCAAAGAGGGAATGGGCCTCGATCCGGGACGCCCCGACCTGTCGGGACCACACGCGGATCCCACGGCACGCTACCGCCGGTATCCGCTCGCCCGCGAATAGCCTTGCCTGTTCTGCTGCGTCGGGCGGTTGGATACGCCGGGGCGGGATTCGCTGGAGACGGGCGTTGCGAGCTTCAGCTCCTCCAGGAAGATCGGCCGGGCGAAATAATAGCCTTGCGCGTAGCGGATCTTGGTCGCGGCCTGGAGATAGGCGAGCTCCTCGAAGGATTCGAGGCCTTCCGCGATCACGGTCATGCCGAGCGCATCGCTCAGCGATTCGATCGCGCGGAGGATGCCCTGGCTGCGCGGGCGCTTGTGGATGTCCGTGATGAAGGAACGGTCGATCTTGATCTCGTCGGCGGTGATGTCCGCCAGCGCAGAGAGCGAGGAATAGCCGGTGCCGAAATCGTCGATCGAGATGCCGACGCCGAGCTTGCGGAACATCGGCAGGATCTCCGCCTGGAAATGATTCTTGGCGACGAAGGCATCCTCCGTCACCTCGATCATGAAGCGCTGCGCGAAGCCGGTCTCTTCGAGCGCCCGGGCGAAATCGCGCATGAATTCGGGGTCGTCGGCCTGCTTGGCGGCGACGTTGATGCTGATGGTCGCCTCCGCGCCGAACGTGTCGTTGATGAGATCGATCGATTTCACGATCTGGGCGAGCACCAGATGGGTCAGTTCGTCGATCAGGCCGAGTTCGGTGGCGAGGTTGATGAAGGAGCCGGGCGCCTGGATCACGCCTTCGTCGTCGCGCAGGCGAACCAGGGCCTCGATGCCCTTCACCTCCTGCGTCCTGATGTCGACCTTGGACTGGAACGCGCAGCAGAAGCGCTTTTCCAGGATGGCGAGCCGCAGCGCCTGCTCGACCTTCATCCGCGCCAGCGCGTCGCGCTCCATGCCGGAATCGAAGAAGGCGGCCGAGCCCTTGCCGCCGTTCTTGATGCTGTACATCGCGATGTCGGCGTTCTGGCGCAGCGCTTCGAAGCTGCGGCCGTGCTCGGGATAGAGGCTGACGCCGACGGAAGTGGAGGCGAACACCTCCGAACTGTCGATGAAGAACGGCGCGGTGAGCCGTTCCAGCGTCGCCTGGATGAATTCGGCGACCTCCTCCTGGCTCTGCACCGGCGACAGCAGCAGCAGGAATTCGTCGCCGGAGATGCGCGACAGCATATCGGTCTCGCGCAGCCCGCGCCCGAGCCGCTTGGCGAGTTCGACCAGCAGCGCGTCGCCGACGGCGTGACCGTAATAGTCGTTGATGTGCTTGAAATTGTCGACGTCGAGGAAGGCCAGCGCGAAACGTTCGGTGTCGCGGCCAAGGGGGAGCAGGCTGTTGACGCGATGCTCGATGACGCGGCGCGAGGGCAGTCCGGTCAGCTCGTCGAAATAGGCCGAGCGGAACAGCTGGTCCTCGAAATTCTTCTGCTCGGTGATGTCGGCGGAGGTCGAGATCAAAAGATCCCGTCCGGCGAGGCGGACCGGGCGATGCGTGGTGAGCAGCACCTGCCGGGCCGCGCCGTCTTGCAGCGCTTCCTCGGTCACCACGGCTCGCCCGTCGTGCAGCGCCCTGCGGCAGGCTTCGCGTCGCGTCGCGTCGCGAGATCGGGCGGAGGGCGGCTGCCGTCCATGCCGAGCTGGTTTGCGGCGGCATCATTGACCAGCAGGAGCTCGCCCTTTGCGTCCTGAACGGTCAGGCCCGCCGGCAGCATTCTAACGATTTCCTTGAGAAATCCGAGTTCGGCCTCGGTCGCGCCGGAATGGGCTTTGTCGTTCATCGAAATCACGAATCTTGTTGTTTCAGCGCGCCTTTGCAATGGGCGCGATCTTGCGTGGTTCCCTCTTAGGTTTGGTTAAGGGGTCCGCAGAATTACGGATGTGTTTTGCGTCGATGCGCCGCGCGCAGTCGATCGTCATTAACAGGGCGTCAACGCCGACAGCGAAATTGCGCGCAAAAGGGAAACGATCATCCGCTGCAGATCGTCTTCTAGCCGCTCTCCGGAATCCGGCACTGCATGACGCAGTGCAGGCCTGTCTTCAGATATGCGATCTCCGTCTTGCCGTCGAAGGCGGACAGCGCCGACCTGAGGAGCTTGCTGCCGAAACCCGGGTCGGACACCGTCTCGACGCTGGGGCCCTCGGTCTCGTCCCAGGTGATGGTCAGGCGATCGTCGCTGACCGTCCACGACACCTGCAGCAAGCCCCTTGGCGCGGAGAATGCGCCATACTTGCCGGCGTTGGTTGCGAGTTCGTGAAACATCAGTGACAGCGTGACCGCGAGCTTCGGTGGCAGGAAAAGCCGGTCGCCGTTCAGCGTGAAGCGGACATGGCCGTAAGGCCCGAGCTCCGAGATCAGGAGATCGCGAATGTCGCAGCCCGACTTGTCGATCCGCGAGATCAGGTCGTCGGTCGTCGCCAGCGACCGCAGCCGCGGATCGATCCGCGCCCAGACCTCCGGCTGGTCGTGCAGCACCTGATGCAGCACGGCGTGAACCGTCGAGAGCTTGTTCTTGAGCCGGTGCTGGAGTTCGTCGACCAGCAGCTTGCGATATTCTTCTTCCTCGATCAGCCGCTTCGACACCCGGCGCTGTTCAATCAGCAGCGAGCGATAGTGCTCGACGCCCCAGATGGTGAGCGCGCACACACCCCAGTAGATCGCCAGCAGCACGAAGCGGGCGCGATCGGGCGGCGTCTCGCTGAAATTGAGGACGACGCCGAGCAAGCCGCCGGCCAGCGCCGTGATGACGCCGATGCGCAGGCCGCCGAATGCCGCGGCAAAGAACACGGCCGGAAAATACGGGATGAAGTAGACGTCCGGCCGGACATGCGACAGACCCCAGCGTGTCAGGGTCGCCAGCAACAGGCAGGCGAGCGCAAACGCAACGCTCAGCCCCCGCGATGGCTGAGCTTCGCCCTGCCAGCCGTTGCGGAAGTCATCGATCAGCTTGTGCATGCACCGCCCGCTGGGATGGGCGTTCGAAACTCGAACGGATGGGAATGTTACGCATCTCGCGTGCGCAAGCAAAGCGCGCCGCGTCGGCCGGTGCGTGCGACGATGGTCGCGTTGCGGTCGCCAGCCGAGGGGTGCGTCGCGGCATTGACCCGTCCGGGACGCGCGGCAATCCGGCAGCAATGGATGGTGGGGTCAACGGGATCAAAGGAGGCGGGCGTACCGGATTGCAGATCGCTTCACTGTTGGGGTCGAAGGCGCCGAAATTGTGATCCTTGCCCCATGTCTACCGGAAAGCGAACATGTTCGTCATGCAACGGCCGCCCGCGCGGAGCGGATGGTTGGCAGCGTTCCCGGGCCCACCCGACGAATTCAGGCCGCCCTCATCCTGACCCGCAATCCGTCGCGCGGCTTCGGGATCGGCCACATCTGCCAGTCCGGCCTGTAGCCTGGGGCGATCGACACCTCGACGTTCTGCAGGAAGTGCCGGGCGAAGCATTTTGCCTGCATGTAGGCGAAGTGCAGGCCGAGGCACATATGCGCGCCGCCGCCGAACGGGACGAAGGCGAAGCGATGGCGATTGCGCTGGGCCTCCTCGGTGAAGCGCAGCGGATCGAAGCGCTGCGGCTCCGGCCAGATTTCCTTCATGTGGTGCGTGTAGAGCGGATTGACGCCGACCGCGGTTCCGGCGGGAACCGAATAGCCCTTGAAGGTGAAATCGCGCATCGCCCGGCGCGGCATCGAGGGCACCGGCGGCCGGATCCGCAACGCTTCCTTGAAGGCCATGTCCGTGAGCGGCATCTTTTCGAGATCGTCGAAGCTGCTGGGCGCATCCGTCGCCAGGCCGAGCGCGAGCACCTCGGCCCGCAATTTGTCCTGCCATTCCGGATTGGCGGCGAGCTCGCAGATGAAGGAGGTCAGCGACGATGTCAGCGTGTCGTGCGCCGCCATCATCAGGAAGCTCATGTGGTCGATGATGTCCTGGTCCGAGAGCAACGCGCCGTTCTCATGCGTCGCGCGGCAGAGCTGCGAGAACAGATCGTCGCCGCCGAGATTGCCGCGGCGGAGCGGGATCTGTTCGCGGAAATAGGCGACGATCCGCTGGCGCCCCGCGACGCCGCGCGCCATCTGTGTGCCCGGCACCGGTCGGCGGATCGGGGCGACCGCGGCCGCGACCATGTCGACGAAGGCGCGGTTGATATCGTCGACCTCGGGGCCGATGTCGGCACCGAGGAATGACGTCGCCGCCAGGTCGAGCGTGAGCTGCTTCATCGCCGGATAAAGCTGCATCTCGCCGGGCCTGGCCTTCCACTGCGCGACGCGCGCGGCGATGCCGCGATCGAGGTCGCCGAGATAGGACTTCATCGGCCCGGATTTGAAGGCCACCGACAGCGCCTTGCGGTGCAGCCGGTGCTCGTCGAAATCGAGCAGCATCAGGCCGCGCGGAAACAGCCGGCCGAGCACGTGGTTCCAGCCGTGGGTGGAGGAAAACAGCTTGGCCTGGTCGAACATCACGAGTTCGTTGGCCTCGGGCCCGAGCAGCACCACGTTGGTCTCGCCGAATACATGGGTGCGGTAGATCGGCCCGTATTTGGCGGCATTTGCCTCGATATGCCCCTTGGGATCGGCCAGCACCTGGAAGGTCTTGCCGATGATCGGCCAGCCCTCGTCGCCGGGGATGTGCGTCAGCTGGTTGCGTTTCGGCGCGGTATAGGGAAGCGCAGGGGCCACATTCTGCATCGACATGACGATTGCTCCGGTTGGCTGACCGAACGGACATCGCGAAGGCGCGCCGCTGTGGCGGTCCGCGCCGTGCTGATCGCATCAGCATAGCACGGGCCGCCGCATTCCATCGTCGTCCCGCGGCGTCGCAGCCGCGGCACTCGCGACCTAACGCTTGGCCGCTTCCTTCTGCAGATCAGGCGCGTTGACGGCGGGAATAGCGACGCGGCCGGGGCCGGTGACCTTCAACGCCTCGGCGGCCTTCTCGTTCTCCATGATCTTGGCCATCACGGCCTGGCCCGCCCGCTCGAAGATGGCCCGGTTCTCGATCACGAATTTCTGCGACCGGCGCAGGCCGTCGATATAGCCGTTGATCTCCGGCACGACGTAGCGGGCCACCATGTCCCAGCTGCGGCGCGTGGCTTCCGGATTGGCCCAGTCGTGCACGAATCCGATGACGGCGCCGACGCCGCCGGAGACTTCCATCACGTTCTTGATGGTCTTGACGAGATCGTCGGGCGTGCCGATCGTGGACGCGGCGCCCTCGACGAAGGCGGTCTTGTCCACGGCCTCGTCGGGCGAGGTGAAGGCGGTGAGGCCCGGCCGCTGCAAGGTGCCGACGTTATATTCGTTGTGCCAGCGCATCAGCCCGGCGCCGGCCTCCTTGCGGGCCTGTTCGCGGCTCTCGGCGATGTGGAAGCTGAGCAGCACGCGCCAGTCGGCACGGTTCACGGTGGTGCCGTGCTTCTTGGCGGCATCCTCGGCGAACTGCCATTGCTGCCGCAGCGACATCAGCCCCTGCGTCGTCATTGAGCCCAGCGAGATGATGCCGATGCCGTATTTGCCGGCGAGCGTCATGCCCGAGGGCGAGATCTGCGAGGCCACCACGAACGGCATCTCCTCCTGCAGGGGCAGGATCTGCAGCGCGGCATCGTTCATGGTGAACCAGTCGCTCTTCGCCGTGACGCGCTCGCCGTTGAAGAGGCGGCGGATCACGCCGATCGCCTCGTCCTGGCGGTCGCGCTGCGTCATCGGGTCGATGCCGAGCGTGTGCGCGTCGGAGGCCAGCGCGCCGGGGCCGGAGCCGAAAATGGCGCGGCCGCCGGTCATGTGGTCGAGCTGAACCATGCGCTGGGCGACGTTGTAGGGATGGTGATAGGGCAGCGACACCACGCCGGTGCCGAGCCTGATCCGCTTGGTGCGCTCGCCGGCCGCCGCCAGGAACATCTCGGGCGAGGCGATCATCTCCCAGCCGGAGGAGTGATGCTCGCCGCACCAGAACTCGTCGTAGCCGAGGGAATCGAGCTGTTCGACCAGATCCAGATCGCGCCGGAACTGGAGCATCGGATGCTCACCGATCGGGTGATGCGGGGCAAGGAAAGCCCCGAATTTCAGACGCGCCATGGCGTTCTCTCCGCTGATTTTCTGTTCGTTGAAGCGATGAGGCTACGTGGGCGATGGCGCGAAGGCAATCGCGCCCTTGTCCCGCGTTGCGGAATGCACGGCATGTGCTGGCGCTGCATCTTCTCCCTCTCCCCGTTCTTACGGGGAGAGGTGGAGGAAGACTACCGCGTCATCCTGTTCCAGGCATCCAGCCCGGCGATCTTGTAGGCCTCGGCCAGCGTCGGATAGTTGAACGTGTTCTGGATGAAATAGTCGATGCCGCCCTTGAGGTTGAGCACCGCCTGGCCGATATGGATCAGCTCGGTGGCGCCTTCGCCCAGGATGTGGACGCCGAGCAGCCTTCGGGTCTTGGTCGAGAAGATCATCTTCATCATGCCGCTGTTCAGCCCCATGATGTGCCCGCGCGAGGTCTCGCGGAAGCGGGCGATGCCGACCTCGTAGGGAATGCCGCGCGTGCGGACCTCCTCTTCCGTCAATCCCGCGGTCGAGATCTCCGGCACCGAATAGATGCCGTAGGGAAAGAACTCCGGCGGCGCCAGCGGCTCCATGCCGAGCGCGTGGCAGGCGGCGACGCGGCCCTGCTCCATGGAGGTCGAGGCGAGACTCGGAAAGCCGATCACGTCGCCGGCGGCATAGATGTGCGGCACGCCGGTCTGCAAGGTGACGGGATCGACCGCGATGCGGCCGCGGTGATCCACCGCGATGCCGGCGGCCTCGAGGTTGAGCCGGTCGGTGGCGCCGACGCGGCCGGCCGCGAACAGCAGCATTTCCGTGGTGACGTGGCGGCCGTCCGACAGATGCGTGACGATGTGGCCCTGCGCATTCCTCTCGATCGCGGTCACCTTGGAGCCGAGCCGGAGCGCGACGTTGCGGTCGCGCAATTCGTGCATGAACTCGTCCATCAACTCCTTGTCGATGAAATCGAGGAAGGTCGGCCGCGGCTCGATCAGGGTCACGGGCACGTCGAGCGCGCTGAAGATGGTGGCGTATTCGACGCCGATCACGCCGGCGCCAATCACGGCCAAACTGCGCGGAAGCTTGGGCAATTCGATGATCTCGTCGCTGTCGAGCACCGTCGTGCCGTCGAACGGCACATCGTCCGGGCGAAACGGCCGCGTGCCGCAGGCGATCAGGATGAAGGCCGCCGACACCACTTTGGTCTCGCCGATCGCGCTGGTGATCTCGACCTCGTGCGGCGAGACGAAGCGCGCCTCGCCATTGGCGGTGCGCACGAGGTTGCGGCTGAACTGATGCTCGAGCACCTCGACCTCGTGGTCGAGCGTCTTCTGCAGCCGCGTCATCAGATCGCTGGCGGCGATGTCCTGCTTGACGCGGTAGGAGCGGCCATAGAAGCCGCGCTCGCGCCAGCCGGAGAGATTGAGCACCGTCTCGCGCAGCGTCTTCGATGGAATGGTGCCGGTATGCACGGAGACGCCGCCGACGCGCCGCCCCTTCTCGACCACGAGCACGGCCTTGCCGAGCTTGGCACATTGTACCGCGGCCCGGCGCCCCGACGGGCCCGAGCCGATCACCACCATGTCGTAGTCGTACATCTGAAGACGCCCGAGCCCCCGCGAATCGGCCCATATTGCCATGCAGCAATTGGGCCAAAGATGACAGCGAGGCAGCCGCAATCGATCTGCACGAAGTTGAGGCAATGAGGTTAATTTGTGCGGATTTGCTGCGGATTTCGACGGAGTTAACACTTCAACCGGACCCGCACGGGGTTTTTATTTTGCGTTGCAGCAACTATCTGTTTCCGATGACGTTGAACGTCGCCTGCCAGGAGTTGCCGTGTCGCTCGCCAGAAACATCGATCTCTTGAGACGCCTGCGGCTGGACAGCCTGCGCCTCGCCGAATTCGGCCGCGCCGACACCACCAGCCCGCTTCAGGAGGTCACGGCGTTCGGCGACAATCCCGGCAATCTGCGCATGTTCGCCTTCGTGCCGCCGCAGCTGCAGAAGCCGCGCGCGCTCGTCGTCGTGCTGCACGGCTGCGGCCAGACAGCGGCCGGCTACGATCTCGGCGCGGGATGGTCGATGCTGGCGCGCCATTACGGCTTCGCGCTTTTGATGCCCGAGCAGCAGCGGGCCAACAACGCCAACACCTGCTTCAACTGGTTCAATCCGGAAGACACCGCGCGGGACGGCGGCGAGGCCCGCTCGATCCGCGAGATGGTCGCGCACATGTCGAAGGCGCATCGCATCGATCCCAGGCGCATCTTCGTCACCGGCCTGTCCGCCGGCGGCGGCATGACCTCGGTGATGCTCGCGACCTATCCGGAGGTGTTTGCGGCCGGCGCGGTGATCGCCGGCCTGCCCTATGGCATCGCCGCGAATCTGCGCGAGGCGCTGGACGGCATGTTTCACTCCCCGGCACGGCCCGAGCGCGAACTCGGCGATTTCGTGCGCCGTGCCTCGGACCATCGCGGACCCTGGCCGCGGATCTCGGTGTGGCACGGCAGCGCCGACCGCACCGTCAATCCCGGCAATGCCAACGAGATCGTCAAGCAATGGCTCGACCTGCACGATCTTCCGGCAGAGCCCATGGCCGAGACGATCGTCGACGGCCACCCGCGACAGGCCTGGTGGAACGCCGACGGCGAAACGCTGGTGGAATCCTATGTCATCAACGACATGGCGCACGGCACGCCGCTCGGCGTCGCCGACAACGACCAGCGTTACGGCGTCGAGGGCGCGTTCCTGATCGAGGCCGGCATTTCCTCATCCTACCACATCGCGAAGTTCTTCGGCCTGACCGGCTGGATCGCGGACCCGCAGAAGGCGGCTGCAAAGCCCGCGGCCGCACCGCCGCCCGCCCGCTCGCGGGCGCCGCATCTGGCCCGCACCATCCGCGCCGAGGCGGCCGAAGAGCCGGCCGAGCCGCAAGAAGGCAAGCCGCGCAGCCTCGACATCGGCCAGATCATCACGCGTGCGCTGACCGCTGCCGGATTGATGAAGTAGCGGCGCGCCGCCCGCGGAGCGCAACGCCGCGCGCTCACATCTCGCCGATGATGAACGGATTGGTCATCCGCTCCTGGCCGAGACTCGAGCCGGCGCCATGGCCGCAGATGAAGCCGACATCGTCGCCGAGCGGCAGCAGCTTGGTCAGAATCGAATTGATCAGCGTGGGGTGACTGCCGCCGGGCAGATCGGTGCGCCCGACCGAGCCGGCGAACAGCACGTCCCCGACATGGGCAAAGCGCAGATCCTTGTTGAAGAACACGACGCTGCCAGGCGAGTGGCCCGGGCAATGCAGGATGTCGAACGACAGGGCGCCGATCGACACGGTGTCGCCCTCGTTCAGCCAGCGGTCAGGCGCGAAATTGCGCACGCCGGTCATGCCGAAGCGCGCGCCGCTCTCGACCACGTTGTCGAGCAGGAACTTGTCCGCCTCGTGCGGGCCCTCGATCGGCACCTTCAGCGCATCGCGCAGATCCGCGGCGCCGCCGACATGGTCGATATGGCCATGGGTCAGCCAGATCTTCTCCACGGTGACGCCGGTCTGCTTGATCGCGTCCAGGATCTTCGGCACGTCGCCGCCGGGATCGATCACCACGGCCTTCTTGCCGGGCTCGTCCCAGATGATGGTGCAGTTCTGCTCGAACAGCGTCACGGGGACGATGATCGCGCCGGCCTTGGCCTTGTCGTTTTGCTCGCTCATGCGCCTCACAATGCCGATTTTTGCCATGCCGCCAAGCAAAAGATTTGCGCGCCTTGCGTGGAACGGCGGGATCGCGGGTCACATCTGCGTCGCGTTCGGCCGGAGCCCGCTGAACCGGAACGCCGTTGCCGCGTTCTCTCGCCCGGGGCGCAGATTTGGATGGTTCCGGCATGGCTGAACGTAACGCGCATTGGTGGCGCGAGGGCATCTTCTATCAGATCTATCCGCGCTCCTTTCAGGACTCGGACGGCGACGGCGTGGGCGATCTTCGCGGCATGCTGGCGCGACTGCCCTACGTCAGGTCGCTCGGTGTCGACGCGATCTGGCTGTCGCCGATCTTTGCCTCGCCGATGGCCGATTTCGGCTACGACATTGCGGACTATACCGGCATCGACCCGCTGTTCGGCACCATGGCGGATTTCGACGCGCTGCTCGCCGCCGCCCATGATCACGGCCTCAGGCTGATCCTCGACCTCGTGCCGAACCACACCTCCGACCGGCATCCCTGGTTCGTCGAGAGCCAGGCATCGCGCGACAATCCGAAACGCGACTGGTATGTCTGGCGTGATCCGGCGCCGGATGGCGGGCCGCCGAACAACTGGCTGTCGGAATTCGGCGGCAGCGCCTGGCAGTTCGACGCGACCACGGGCCAGTATTACTACCACGCCTTCCTGGCGCAGCAGCCGGACCTCAACTGGCGCAATCCGGAGGTGCGTTCGGCGATCTACGACGTGATGCGGTTCTGGCTCGAGAAAGGCGTCGACGGCTTCCGCGTCGACGTGATCTGGCATCTGATCAAGGACGCGCAATTCCGCGACAACCCGCCCAATCCCCACTATGTCGAGGGCCGCCCGCCGCACGAGAAGTTCCTGACGCAATACTCCACGGACCAGGCGGAGGTGCACGAGGTCATCGCCGAGATGCGGCGCGTCACCGATGCCTATGATGGCCGCGTGCTGATCGGCGAAGTCTATCTGCCGCTGCACCGGCTGATGGCCTATTACGGCAACGACCTCACCGGCGCGCAGATGCCGTTCAATTTCGCGCTGCTCTCGACCTTCTGGAGCGCGCGCGCGATCGGGCAGATCGTCGCCGATTACGAGAAGGCGTTGCCGAAGGGCGCGTGGCCGAACTGGGTGCTCGGCAATCACGATCGGCCGCGCGTGGCGAGCCGCGTCGGACCCGAGCAGGCCCGCGTCGCCGCGATGCTGCTGCTGACGCTGCGCGGCACGCCGACGCTTTATTATGGCGACGAGATCGGCATGCATCAGGTCGCCATCGCGCCCGAACATGTCCGCGATCCCTTCGAGAAGAACCTCCCCGGTCTCGGCGTCGGCCGCGACGGCTGCCGCACGCCGATGCAATGGGACTCGTCCGAATTCGCGGGCTTCTCGCAAGGTCAGCCCTGGCTTCCCGTGCCCGACAGCCATGTTCGCGACAACGTGGTCCGTCTCGATGCCGATCGCCGCTCGATCCTCAGCCTCTACCGGCGCCTGATCGCGCTGCGCAAGAGCTCTCCGGCGCTGATCGGTGGCGACTATCATCCGGTCGCCGCGCAGGGCGATCTCCTGATCTATCGCCGCGAGGCGGGGCAGGCGTCGGTCACCGTGGTGCTCAATCTCGGTCCCGATCCGATCCCCGTCACGACCAGCGCGATCCGCTTCGGCAGCGAGATCCTGCTGTCGACGTTCCTGGATCGCGAAGGCGAGCGGCTGGAGGGCGTGCTGAAGCTGCGCGGGAACGAGGGCGTCATCGTGGCGCAGCCGTAACACGTCGTGCCGGGGTTCGCGGCGTCGTCGCGCTCCGGAACGAGCGGCGGAGGTGGTGTCCGCACCCCAGGGAATCGGCTATTCTCGCCCCATGGACAACGCCGCCCGCACCATCGCCCTCGTGCCGCCGCCGGATCGCCGCCAGTCGGAGACGGCGCTGGCGATCGCGCGCGGCACGGCGCGGCTGTTGCGATCGCTCGGCTTCACCTGCATCAGCGAATTGCCGCTGCCGTCGGGGCGTCGCGCCGATCTCGTCGCGCTGAACGAGCGCGGCGAGATCTGGATCGTCGAGATCAAGTCGTCGGTCGAGGATCTGCGCGCCGACCAGAAATGGCACGAATACCGCGCCCATTGCGATCGGCTGTTCTTCGCCTTCACGCAGGATCTGCCATGCGAGATCTTTCCCGATGATACCGGCCTCATCATCGCCGATGCCTATGGCGCCCACCTGCAATGCGAGGCGCCCGAGCACAAGCTGGCCGCCGCCACGCGCAAGCAGATGACGGTGCGCTTTGCCATGGCCGCCGCGCTGCGGATCAACCGCCTCGTCGATCCGCAGGGCCACGCGGAGTTCTGGGAGTAGGTTTGTCTCGTGTCCTGGACGCGCCGCAACGCGCCAGCGTTGCCGCGCAGAGCCGGGACCCGGAAGACAATGGTTCAAGCCGAGGCCAGAGCCCCGGCTCTGCAGCGCGTCACGTCGTGCTGCGCTGCGTCCGGGGCATGAGGGCGGCGCCAGAATTATCGCGGCGCGCGCTTGGCGAGGATGCGCTGCAGCGTGCGGCGATGCATGTTCAGCCGCCGTGCGGTCTCCGAGACGTTGCGGTTGCACATCTCGTAGATGCGCTGGATGTGCTCCCAGCGAACGCGATCGGCGGACATCGGGTTGGTCGGCAGTTCGGACTTTTCCGAGCTGGTCGACAGCAGCGCGGCGACGACATCGTCGGCGTCGGCCGGCTTCGAGAGATAATCGACCGCACCCATCTTCACCGCGGTCACCGCGGTGGCGATGTTGCCATAGCCGGTCAGCACGATGGCGCGGGCATCGGGGCGCTTCTTCTTCAGCGCCGAGACGACGTCGAGTCCGTTGCCGTCGCCGAGCCGCAGGTCCACCACGGCATAGGCCGGCGCCGCCCTGCCGATCTGCGAAAGACCTTCGGCGACCGTATCGCAGGATGTGACCGCGAAACCACGGCTCTCCATGGCGCGTGACAGCCGCTCCAGGAACGGCTTGTCGTCCTCCACGATCAGCAGCGAGCGGTCGGTCTGTTCGTTCAGTTCGGCGATGGCGTTCAAGGTTTTGTCCTCTCTCCAACGCGACACATATGGCCTTGCGATCGGGCGGTGCCAAGGCCACCAAAGGTCGATCCGGGGGGCCGTGCGACGCCAGGTCGCGGGATTATACTAATGTCTCGTCCTGAACCTCGATAGCCTCAAAACGCTCTCGCGGCCATGTGATCTGGACCACCGCGCCGTGCTCGGGGAAGATCCGGTTGGTAAACGAGACCTTGGCGCCGGTGCGCTCCAGCAGGGTGCGGGCGATGAACACGCCGAGCCCGAGACCCCGCCGCTCGCCGCTGCCGTCGTCGAGATTGCGCCGCCGCGACAGATAAGGCTCGCCGATCCGCTTCAGGATGTCAGGCGGAATGCCGGGCCCGTCGTCGGAGATCACGAGCTCGATCGTGTCCTTGTTCCACCACGCATTCACCTCGACCGTGTTGCGGGCGAAGTCGACCGCGTTCTCGACGATGTTGCCGACGCCGTAGAGGATGGCGGGATTGCGCGAGCCCACCGGCTCGGCCGCGGCGGTGACCGCGATCCGCACCTTGATCTCGACGCCGAAATCCCGATGCGGCGCCACCACCTCCTCGATCAGCTCCGACAACTTCATATGGTCGAACGGCGCACCGGTCGCCGACAGCTGGGTGATCTTGCTGAGAATGTCCCGGCAGCGCTGGGTCTGCTCGCGCAGCGTCTTCAGGTCGCCCGCAAAGTTCGGATCCTTCATCGTCCTCTCCATTTCCCGGGCGATCAGGAAGATGGTGGCGAGCGGCGTGCCGAGTTCGTGCGCGGCCGCGGCGGCGAGGCCGTCGAGCTGGGTCAGGTGCTGTTCGCGCGTCAGCACCAGTTCGGTGGCGGCGAGCGCGTCCGCGAGCTTGCGCGCCTCCTCGGTGACCTGGAACGAGTAGAGGCTGGTGACGCCGATCGCGAGCACGATCGAGAGCCAGACGCCGACGAGATAGATCGGCGGCAGCACCAGCGGATCGTCGGAATCCCAGGGCAGCGGCAGGTGATAGAAGAACAGGATCGAGGCGCAGGCCACCGCCAGCAGGCCGAGGCCGAAGGTGGAGCGGGCCGGCAGCGCCGTCGCCGAGATCAGCACGGGCGCGAGGAACAGGAACGAGAACGGGTTCTGCAGGCCGCCGGTGAAGAACAGCAGCGCGGCGAGTTCCACGATGTTCAGCGCCAGCAGCCCGGCTGCCTGCATCGGCTCCAGCCGCTGCATCGGATTGGCGGCGGTCTGCAGCGCCAGATTGAGGGCCGCCGACAGCGCGATGATGCTGACGCAGGGAATGGTCTCGACGTTGAATTCCAGTCCCTGCGCCACGATGAAGATCGCGGCGAGCTGGCCCAGCACCGCCAGCCAGCGCAGCCGCAGGATGGTGTCGAGGCGGATGTGCCGTCGCGCGGTGCGGAAATCGGTATCGGCAGTTTCGGTCATGTCGGCCAATCTGGCGGGGCTGTCCCGATCGCGGATGGATGGTGCGTGCATGGTCTTGCGCTTCCCGCTGCAATAGCAGAATAACGCCCAGCATGACCCAGAATGAGAACGCTTCAAGTCGGCCGACTGTCGCGGGCCAGCCGCCGGCCGCGGCGATCGCGGTCGACCGTCTCGTCAAGGTCTATAAGCAGACTCGCGCCGTCGACGATATCTCTTTTTCGCTGCCCCGCGGCAGCATCACCGGGCTTCTGGGCGGCAACGGGGCCGGCAAGACCACGACGATCGCCATGATCATGGGCCTCGTGCTGCCGACCTCCGGCCGCGTGCAGGTGCTGGGCCATCCGATGCCCGATCAGAGCGCGGCGGTGCTGGGCCGGATGAATTTCGAGAGCCCCTATGTCGACATGCCGATGCGCCTCACGGTGCGGCAGAACCTCACCGTGTTCGGCAGGCTCTATGCGGTGGAGAACCTGTCCGACCGCATCAAGGCCCTCGCCGAGGATCTCGATCTCAACGATTTCATCGATCGCCCCAACGGCAAGCTGTCGGCGGGGCAGAAGACCCGCGTCGCGCTGGCCAAGGCGCTGATCAATTCGCCCGAGCTGCTGTTGCTGGACGAGCCGACCGCCTCGCTCGACCCTGATACGGCCGACTGGGTGCGCGCCCATCTGGAGCGCTATCGCCGCGCGCACAATGCCAGCATCCTGCTCGCCTCGCACAACATGCTGGAGGTCGAGCGGCTCTGCGACCGCATCATCATCATGAAGCGCGGCCGCATCGAGGACGACGACACGCCGGCAGCCATCATGGCCCGCTACAACCGCACCACGCTCGAGGAGGTGTTCCTGGACGTCGCGCGTGGCCGCACGAACGGGGTGAGGGAGGGGACGAGATGATGAGCATCTGTAGCCCGGATGGAGCGCAGCGCAATCCGGGATCATTTTCGCCGGTCGCACGACTCCCGGATTTCGCTGCGTTCCATCCGGGCTACGGGTTATGCCGGGGCGCTTTGGTGCGGTCGTGACTGACCTCTCGCTCCATCGCGCCATCTCCGCCCATCGCGTCTTCGCGATGGTGCTGCGCTATTGGTACCTGCTGCTGTCGTCCTGGCCGCGGCTGCTGGAATTGTTGTACTGGCCGGCGCTGCAGGTCATCACCTGGGGCTTCCTGCAATCCTACATCGCGGAGAACGCCAATTTCTTCGCGCGGGCCGGCGGCACGCTGATCGGCGCCGTCATCCTCTGGGACATCCTGTTTCGGGGCCAGCTCGGCTTCTCGATCTCCTTCCTCGAGGAGATGTGGGCGCGCAACCTCGGCAACCTGATGATGAGCCCGCTGAAGCCGATCGAGTTCCTGCTCTCGCTGATGATCATGAGCCTGATCCGGCTCGCCATCGGCGTGATCCCGATGACGCTGCTCGCGCTGGCGCTGTTTCACTTCAACGTCTACGGCCTCGGCCTGCCGCTGATCGCGTTCTTCTGCAACCTGATCTTCACCAGCTGGTCGGTCGGCATCTTCGTGTCGGGCCTCGTGCTGCGCAACGGCCTCGGCGCCGAGAGCATCGTCTGGACCTTGATGTTCGCGATCATGCCGCTCGCCTGCATCTACTATCCCGTCAGCGTGCTTCCGGCCTGGCTGCAATACGTCGCCTGGGCCTTGCCGCCGACCTATGTGTTCGAGGGCATGCGCGCGCTTTTGATCGACAAGGTCTTCCGCACCGACCTGATGCTGCAGGCACTGGCCATCAATGCGGTGCTCCTGATTGCTTCGTTTTGGGCATTCCTTGCCCTTTTGCGCAGCGCCCGGAACAACGGCTCGCTGCTCTCCGGCGGCGAATAACGCCAATTTCTCGTGGATTCAGGCTGGTTTAACCGTTTGCGCCACGTAGATGTACGGGGCGACGGATTGACGCAATATTACGCATTCGGCAGTATGCTGCGATGCGAAGAGGAAAATAGCGATGCCCATTGGTGAGTTCGGCGGCGTACCGCCTCAGGCGGCCGAAGGAAGTCCGGTTCTAACGACGCCGATGTACTGGATGTACGAGATGGCGCATGCCGCTCTCAATCCGGCCCGCGCGGTCACCGATGCGACCAAGCTGCTGTTTCAGAATCCCCTCAATCCCTGGACCCGCACCGAGGTCGGCAAATCGGTCGCGGCGGCCTGCGAATTGTTCGAGCGCACCACGCGCCGTTACGGCAAGCCGGAATGGGGTCTCAACGACACCGACGTGAACGGCGTCCGCGTTCCAATCGAGATCCGCTCGGTCTGGGAAAAGCCGTTCTGCCGGCTGCTCTACTTCGATCGCAAATTCACCCGCCCGCTGCGCAGCCCGCAGCCGCGTGTCCTGATCGTGGCGCCGATGTCCGGCCATTACGCGACGCTGCTGCGCGGCACGGTCGAGGCCTTCCTGCCGGCGCATGAGGTCTACATCACCGACTGGGCCGATGCGCGCATGGTGCCGCTCAGCGACGGCCGCTTCGATCTCGACGACTACATCGACTACATCATCGAGATGCTGCACGTGCTCGGCGGCAACACCCATGTCATGGCGGTGTGCCAGCCCTCGGTGCCGGTCGTGGCCGCGGTCTCGATCATGGAAGCGCGACGCGATCCGTTCGTGCCGACCTCGATGACGCTGATGGGAGGGCCGATCGACACCCGCCGCAATCCGACCGCGGTGAACAACCTCGCCCAGGAGCGCGGCATCGACTGGTTCCGCAACCACGTCATCACCAAGGTGCCGTTCCCGCATCCGGGCATGATGCGCGACGTCTATCCGGGATTTCTGCAGCTGAACGGCTTCATCAGCATGAATCTCGATCGCCACATGGATGCCCACAAGCAGCTGTTCGCCAATCTGGTGAAGGGCGACGGCGACCTCGTCGACAAGCATCGCGAGTTCTATGATGAATATCTCGCGGTGATGGACCTTTCCGCCGAATATTATCTGCAGACCGTCGACACCGTGTTCGTGAAGCACGCGCTGCCGAAGGGCGAGATGACCCATCGCGGAACCCTGGTCGATCCCTCCAAGGTCAGGCGCGTGGCGTTGATGACGGTGGAAGGCGAGAACGACGACATCTCCGGCATCGGTCAGACCGAAGCGACGCACACGCTTTGCAGTTCGATTCCGGATCATCGCCGCGTTCACTACGTCCAGAAGGGTGTGGGACATTACGGCGTGTTCAACGGCTCGCGCTTCAAGGCGGAGATCGTGCCGCGCATCCACGACTTCATGATCTCGGCCGCGAATCCGAGTTCGTTGCAGGCGCTCGCGGCCGAATAGCGATTTTTCGGCTTTTCCGCTGACAATTCAGGCCCTTCGGGCGGGTTCCGAGGGGCCGGAACCGGGGCAAAATCACGGTATCCGAGTAAAGCTCTAGGAGTGAGTCCAACCTCACCCCTTGGGGATGCCTCATGCGCTCAGCGAGGGCGAAAAATCCGGGTTCCAACCCCAGTCTGTAGGGTCTCCCGGGCAGCCGAACCCCTGTATATTGGGCAAATGATTTGTTTTTGCGCCGAGCGCTTTCCCTGGCGGCGGTTATGGCAGAATCCGGGCGAACTCCTGCTCCCCGGACTGACAGACATGGCCACTCGCGCGCTCCTTTATCGGCGGCCCCACGAGCCGAAGACCCTTCTGATCGCCCATGGATCGCAATTCTTTGCCATCCGGCTGCGCCGGCACCGCCGTGCGCGCCGCTACACTCTGAGAATTCATCCGAGCGACCGTGAAGCCATCCTCACGATGCCGCCGCGCGGCACGCTCGCCGAAGCCAAGGACTTCGCGCAGCGTCACGGTGCGTGGATCGCCGCACGTCTTGGTCGTCTGCCCAAGGCCGCCCCATTCCAGCCTGGCACGGTGATACCGCTTCGTGGCGTGTCTCATCGCATCGTGCACCGCGCCGGCCAGCGCGGCACGGTGTGGACGGAAATGCGCGACAGCGGCGAGCGCATCCTGTGCGTCGCCGGCGGCCTCGACCATGTCGACCGCCGCGTCAGCGACTTCCTCAAGCGCGAGGCGCGTCGCGACCTGCAGCGCGCCGCCGACGCCTATGCCGCCGAGCTCGGCGTCAAGGTCAAGCGGCTCTCGATCCGCGATCAGTCCAGCCGCTGGGGCTCCTGCACCTCGGCGGGCTCGCTGTCGTTCTCCTGGCGCCTGATCCTGGCGCCGCCCTTCGTGCTCGACTATCTCGCCGCCCACGAGGTCGCCCATCTCGTCGAGATGAACCATTCGGCGCGGTTCTGGCGCGTCTGCGGCAAGGTCTGTCCGTCGATGGAGCGCGCCAAGAAGTGGCTCGACACCTACGGCAACGATTTGCACCGCTACGGCGTCGAGGACTAGGCGGGCTGCGCATTCCGTCGAACGCGTCACGCGCGACAGTTGCGCCGCCCATCGATGTCATCGCCCCCGTCCGTGTGCGGACCACCGGAGAGCGAGAAATTGCGGCACGCGGCGAAGATTGCGCCGTGCGCCCGATTTCTCTCATATCATCAAGGCCTTCCGAATCTCTGCGGGTCTGCCCCCCGGCGCCCGAATTTTACTTTGCATGGGGTTGTTTTTCGTCTTTGCGTTCGGAGGGGGCCGCGACGGGGCGCGGGCGGATCCTCCGTAAACCTACCGGTTCCAAATTAACCGGTCGGGAGCACTTGGCCGCTAGCCTGCCAATGGTGGCCGCGGTGACACCCGCGCGATCCTGTTTTCAGTCCCGATGATCTGCATCGGCCAATCGATTTCCGGAGTGCGGTGTCGGGTGATCGTCCCGGCCGCGGGTGCCGATCATGAGTATTCGCGTCCGGCTGTTGCTGTTGATCCTGGGAGCGGTCCTGCTGCCTGCCGTCCTGTTTGGATGGCGGTACTTCGATGATCGCGCCAAGGAGGTCGATGCGGCCATCAACAGCATGGCGGCCACGGCGCGCAAGATCGCGACCAGCGTCGATGCCAAGATCCAGGGCACGACCCAGCTGCATTTCGGACTGTCGAGAGCGCAGGATCTCGGCAGCCCCGACAAGACGGCGTGCTCGAAATTCCTCGGGGACGTCCTCGAGAAGAACCCGGACTTCACCGGCATCCTCACCATCACCCCGGACGGCCGCCTGTTCTGCGACTCGTTGTGGACCGGGCGGACGCTCGATCTGCGGGATCGACGCTATTTTCAGCGCGCGATCGCCAACCCCGGCGTCGCCGTGATCGAGCCGGTGTTCGGGCGGCTCACCGGTTCGGCGGTGCTGCAGATCGCCTATGGCGCACCGAACGAGCAGGGCCGCGTGAAGTTCGTGCTGCTGGCCTCGCTCGACCTCAAGCGGCTGATGCAGGAGCAGATCCGCAGTCTGCCGCCGGGTGCCGAATTCCTCCTGGTCGACGACAAGGGCGACGTGTTCGTCCAGGTAACGCCGCAGCCGCATGCCGGCCCGCCCTCGCTGTCCTCGATCGCAGGCACCGGCCGCTTCCGCTTCGCCTCGGAGGGCGAGCCGGGCACCATGGAGCTCACCAGCGAGAACGGCCGGCGCGAAGTCTGGGCGGCCGCAAAGACGATCCCCGTCGATGGCGTCAGGATGCATGTCCTGCTCGGTCGCTCCAGGGCCGAGCTGGTTGCCAACGCGGAGCAGCGCCTCGCCGAGGACTTGGCGATGCTGGCGGCGATCTCGGTGCTGATGCTGGCCAGCGTCGGCCTGTTCGCCGAAATCGGCATCCGGTCCCAGATCGGCCGGATCGCGAAGATGGCCCAGAGCCTCGGCGCCGGAGATCTCAGCGCGCGCATCGCTCCGCCCCATCCGCGCGGCGAACTCGGCAGCCTGATGACGGTCCTGAACCAGACCGCCGCGTCCCTCGAACGTCAGCGCCGCGACATCGAGCAGCTCAATCACAGGCTCCGCGAGGCGCAGGAGCTCGAGGCGCTCGAACGGCAGCGGCTCGACATCGCGCTGAACAACATGGCCCAGGGGCTCATCCTGTACGACGCGTCGGAGCGGGTCGTGATCTGCAATCCGCAGTTCACCGAGATGCTTGGCATGTCGCCCGAGGTGGTCAAGCCCGGAGCGCCGTTCCGCGAAGTCTTGGCACACCATGCCTCAATAACCCTGGAAAAGATCGATTTCGACAGATACCGGGCGGCCTTCCTGCGCAATATCGCGAACGGAGCGACCGCCTCGGCAATCATGCGGACGCCGGACGGCCGTTCCATCCGGCTGATGGCACTCGGAATCCGCGGCGGCGGATGGGTGACGACATCGGAGGACGTCACCGAGCGCGAACGCTTCGATGCGAAGATCGCCCACATGGCGCATTATGATGCGCTGACCGATCTGCCGAACCGCCTGCGGTTCCGCGAGCAGCTCGATCGCGGCCTCAAGACCCTTCCGCCCGATGCCCAGCTCGCGGTGCTCTACATCGACATCGACGAATTCAAGCGCATCAACGATTCGCTCGGTCATTCCATCGGCGACGAATTGCTCAAGGCGGTGGCCGGCCGCCTGTCATCTTGTGTCGGCGCCGACGACGTGGTGGCGCGGCTCGGCGGCGACGAGTTCGCGATCATCCAGAGACGGGCCGAGCGCTCCACCGACACCGTCGACCTCATCACGCGGATCTATCAGGCGATCCGGGAGCCCTACGAATGTTCGGGGCACCTTCTGACGACGGACGCCTCGATCGGCGTGGCCGTCGCGCCGCGCGACGGAGCCGATCTCGACCAGCTGCTCAAGAACGCCGACCTTGCGATGTACGAGGCCAAGTCCGACGGACGCCGGACCTACCGCTTCTTCGAGCCGGGGATGGGCGCCCGGGTCCACGCCTTGCGCACCCTGGAGCTCGATCTCCGCCAGGCCATCGCCGAGGGCGGTTTCGAGGTCTATTACCAGCCGGTCGTGAACCTCAGGCTGAACCGGATCGCCGCCTGCGAGGCCCTGCTGCGCTGGAGGCATCCGGTGCGCGGGCTGATCTCACCCGCCGAATTCATTCCTGTGGCGGAAGACACCGGCATGATCAACGCGCTCGGGGAATGGGTCCTGACCAGGGCCTGCGCCGAGGCGGCGGCCTGGCCGGAGGACATCAGGCTCGCGGTCAACGTCTCCCCGGTCCAGTTCCGCAGCCAGGCGTTTCCGCTGAAAGTGGCCATGGCGCTGGCCGCCTCGGGGCTGCCGGCAGACCGTCTCGAACTCGAGATCACCGAAGCCGTGCTCATTCGCGACGATGCGGCCGCGCTCGCCATGCTGCACAGCCTGCGCGGCCTCGGCGTGCGCATCGCACTCGACGATTTCGGGACCGGCTATTCCTCGCTGAGCTATCTCCAGCGCTTTCCCTTCGACAAGATCAAGATCGACCGCTGCTTCGTGAAGGACATCGCGGAGCCCGGCGGCTCCGGCTCCATCGTGCAGGCGGTCGTCAACATCGCCGCGGCCCGCAAGATCGCAACGACGGCCGAAGGCGTCGAAACGCAAGAGCAGCTCGAGGCCCTGCGCGGCTTCGAATGCACGGAGATCCAGGGCTATCTGTTCAGCCCGCCCGTGACAGCCGCCGAAATCATGAGGCTCCTGCGATCGGATCGAGAGAAGGTCGCCGGCGCCGCCTGACCGGCTGGCGATCGTCAGCGCCCGAACAGCCGGTCCATCAGCCAGCCGTCGAGACCGGCCGCCGGCTCCGGGCGGACATTTGCGCGTGTCGGTGCGGGACGGGCGCCGGGGCCCGATGACGGCGGCGTTGGCGCCGAGACCTGCGAAGCCGCCTGCGCGAGATTCGACAGGCCCCAATTGCCTTGAGACCCCGGCAGGGCGGCCACCGGCACACCGTCATGCGCGGCTTTCATGAAGCGCGACCAGACCTCCACAGGCAGGCCGCCGCCGGTCGCCTTCTTGGTCGGCGAATTGTCGTCATTGCCGAGCCAGACGCCGGTGACGAGGCTCGCGGTGTAGCCGATGAACCAGGCGTCGCGATAATCCTGGCTGGTGCCGGTCTTGCCCGCCGCGGGCCATCCGGGAATATCGGCCTTCTTGGCAGTGCCCGAGATCAGCGTTTCCCGCATCATCGCGTTCATCATCGCGACATGGCGCGGGTCGATCACCTGGTTGTGCTCGTCCGGCTGGCGCATGTAGAGCAGCTTGCCGCTCAGCGTCTTGATCCGCGTCACGACATGCGGGGCCACCGCGAAGCCGCCATTGGCGAACGGCGCATAGGCGCCGACCAGCTCGACGACCGAGACCTCGGATGTGCCGAGCGCGATGGAGGCATTCGGGTCCAGCTTGGAGGAGATGCCGAGCCGGTGTGCGGTGCGCACCACGTTCTTCGCCCCGACCTCGAGGCCGAGCCGGATGGCGACCGTGTTGAGCGACATCGCCAATGCCTGCGTCAACGTCACCGCGCCGAAATATTCGTGGGTGTAGTTCTCGGGCTTCCAGCCCTTGACCTCGATCGGCGCGTCCTGCCGCACGGTGTCGGGCGTCAGGCCCTGTTCGAGTGCCGTCAGATACACGAACGGCTTGAATGATGAGCCCGGCTGCCGCCTTGCGGTGACCGCGCGGTTGTACTGGCTCTCCGCATAATTCCGGCCGCCGACCATGGCGCGGACCGCGCCGTCGGGCGTCATGGCTACCAGCGCGCCCTGGCTGACATTGAACTTCACGCTCTTGGCGGCGAGTTCGTCGATGATGGCGGCTTCCGCCACGCTCTGCAGCTTCGGATCGATCGTGGTCTCGACCTTGATGCTCTCGTCGATCTGGCCGACCAGATCGTCCAGCACCTCGCCGATCCAGTCGGCGACGTAATTGACGGTGCCGGCGCCGACCGGCTTCACGTTGTAGGAGGGATGGCCGATCGAGGCCTGCGCCTGGGCCTCGGTGATGAACTTCGCATCCGCCATCGCCGCCAGCACGATCTGCGCGCGCGCTTCGGCGCCTTCGGGATTGCGGTTCGGGGCAAGGCGCGAGGGCGACTTCACGAGGCCGGCCAGCATCGCGGCTTCGGCAACAGTCACGTTCCTGGCCGACTTGCCGAAATATTTCTGCGCGGCGGCTTCAACGCCGTAGGCGCCGGAGCCGAAATAGACCCGGTTGAGATAGAGCTCGAGGATCTCGTCCTTGGAATGCCTGCGCTCCAGCCAGATCGCGAGCTCGACCTCCTGCAGCTTGCGCTGCATGGTGCGCTCCTGGGTCAGGAACAGGTTCTTGGCGAGCTGCTGCGTCAGCGTCGAGCCGCCCTGGGACACGCCGCGATGCATGACATTGGTCACCAGGGCGCGCAGGATGCCGACCGGGTCGATGCCGAAATGCGAATAGAACCGCCGGTCTTCGATCGCGATGAATGCCTTCGGCAAATAGGGCGGCAGATCCTTCAGCGCGATGTTGGCCCCGGCCATTTCGCCGCGTTGCGCCAGCATGCTGCCGTCGATGCCGACGATCTGGATCGTCGGTGGCCGCTTGGGAATTTCCAGCGACTGGATCGGCGGCAGATGGGCGCCGACCCAGACCACGAGGCCGACCACGGCGATGATGCCCCACAGGCTCAGCACCGCTCCCCAATAGACCGCGCGGCCAAGACCTGTGCCGAGGCGCGACTTCGATCGCCGCTTGGCGCCGCTGCGAGGCGAGGGGGCCTTGCGTTCCCGCGGCGGTTCGTCGCCGGACTCCTCGCGGCTCTCCTTCGGCGCTGGCTTGCCGGACTTTTTCGGCTTGTCCTCGGCGTTGGGAATGCGGTCCGCCGCAGTCAGGCGCAGGTCGGCGAGCGCTGCGGGCAAGCCGAACAGCGGCTCCTTCCGCGTCTTCTTTTTCTTACCCAACCCCATACGCGAAACGCCCGGTCAGCCCGCCCCGCCGCACGCTAGCGGTCGCTGTTTAAGGCCCGGTTACCCCGGGGTTAACGCCGATTAGGAGATCCGGCGGGCCCTTGCTGCAGTTCCGCTCGCCGCCGGACGCGGCTAGGATCGCCACCACAAAACGAGAGGGAATGCCCCATGGGACATATCGATCCGACCAAGGAGATCTTCGCGCAATTCCGGGAGAATGACCGCCCGGGGCCGATCCACATGCTCAACCTGGTGCGGCTGCGCAAGGAAGCGGCCTATCCTGACGGTCGCAAGGCCAGCGGCGCGGAAGCCTATGCAGCCTATGGCCGCGAGAGCGGGCCGGTGTTCGAGCGTCTCGGTGGTCGCATCGTCTGGCAGGGCCGCTTCGAATTGATGCTGATCGGCCCGCAGGACGAGCGCTGGGACCACTGCTTCATCGCCGAATATCCGAGCGTCGCCGCCTTCGTCGAGATGATCCGCGACCCGGTCTATCGTGAAGCCGTGAAGCACCGCCAGGCCGGGGTGGAAGACTCCCGCCTGATCCGTCACGCGGTGCTGCCGGTCGGGAAGAATTTCGGGGAGATCCCGGCCTGATGCCAATCTCCCTCCGCCGTCATGGCCGGGCTTGACCCGGCCATCCACGCGTCTTTGCCACCCAAAACGTGATGCCCGGGCCTTCGCCGCGCCGTGGCGGCGTCGGCCGCGCAGGCGGGACAAGCCCGGGCATGAGGTCGTAGAGGCAGGTTTTCGAAACTAGCCCGCCGGACCCGTGTCCTCCAGGATCGGGCCGAACAGCTCCCAGCGCTCGCCGTTGAACTTCATCATCTGCAGCTGCTTGTTGACGCGGTAGTCGGTCGGCGTGGTGTTGACCTTGATGCCGGGAAGCGCGGTATCGGTGGTGACGTCCCTGAGCGAGGCGGCCTGCTTCATGACGTTCTCGCGCGTCAAGTCGTCGCCGCATTGCTTCAGGACATGCACCAGCAACTGCGCGGTGCTGTAGCCATAGGTATTGAAGTTCGAATCCTTGTCGCCGTCGGGATAGTACTTGGCCATGAAGTCGAAATATTTCTTCAGGCCGGGATCGTTCTTCCAGGTCGGATCGAGCGGTTCCTTGCCGTAATTGACGCTGATCAGGCCCTTGGCGGCATCGAGGCCGGCCGGCTTCAGTACGGCGCCGACCGAGGTGGCGTTGATGTCGACGATCTGCACCGGGTTCCAGCCCATCTCGGCGATTTTCTTGATCGCCTGCGCGGCCTGCTTCGGCGTCGTCGCGCTGAAGAACAGGTCGGCGCCGGCATCCTTGATCTTGAGGATTTGGGAGTCGACCGTTGGATCGGAGACTTCGTAGGACGCCTCGCTGACGATCATCTTGGCGGCCTTGTCGCCGAGGCCGGCCTTGATGCCGTTCAGATAGTCCTTGCCGAGGTCGTCGTTCTGGTAGAGCACGCCGATCCTGGCGTTCGGGTGCTCCTTCAGGATGTACTGCCCGTAGATGCGGCCTTCGACGAAGTAGTTGGGATTGAAGCCCATGGTCCAGGGGAAGTTCTTCGGGTCCGTGAACCGCGAGGCGCCGGTGGCCGCGAACAGCTGCGGCACCTTCTTTGCGTTGAGATATTTCTGCACCGCCGCGTTCACGGGCGTGCCGATGATCTGGAAGGTCAGCAGCACCTCGTCGCTCTCGACGAGCTTGCGGATCTGCTCCACGGCCTTTGGCGGCGAATAGGCGTCGTCATACTGGATCAGATTGATCTTGCGGCCGTTGATGCCGCCCTGGTCGTTGATCATCCTGAAATAGGCGGCCTGGGTCTTGCCGATCGACGAATAGGCTGACGCCGGTCCGGAGAATGGCATGGTCTGTCCGACCTTGATCTCGGTGTCGCTGGCACCCGGATCATATTTTTTCTGGGCATGGGCCGCGGAGATCGACAGCGCCAGGGTCAGCGCCGCTGTCGCGGCCAGATGCAGCATTCCATTCCTCATTCGCGATTTCCTCAGTTTGTTATGCCGGAGATCTCCCGGCGCACTGCTGTGCGTCCGGCGTCACCGCTGAGGGCGAGTGTGGAGTAGCCGCTGCTGCGGCGCAAGCGGGGCATTGGTAGGGTGGGCAGGTCGAGCAGCTGCGCGCAAAGCGCATCCGCTCGACCTCGGCCCCTCGTGAGACGCCGGCCGGACTAACCCGCCGGACCGTTGTCCTCGATGATCGGTCCGAACAGCTCCCAGCGCTCGCCGTTGAACTTCATCATCTGCATCTGCTTGTTGACGCGATAGTCGTTCGGTCCCGTCGTGATGGACATGCCCGGCAATGCAAGGGTCGGCGTGTACCCCTTGACGTTGGCGACCTGCTTCATGACGTTCTCGCGCGTCAGGTCGTCGCCGCATTGCTTCAGCACCTGCGTCAGCAGTTCGGCCACCGAATAGGCATAGGTATTGACGGTGTTGAGCTTGTCGCCTTCGGGGAAATACTTGTCCATGAAGACGAAGAACTTCTGCACGCCGGGATCATCCTTCCACTGCGGATCGCCCGGGTCCTTGCCGTAATTGGTCGAGATGATCCCCTTGGAGATGTCGAGGCCGGCCGGCTTCAGTGTCGCCGACACCGGGCTCGCATTGATGTCGAGGATGTGCACCGGGCTCCAGCCGAGGTCCGCGAGCTTCTTGATCGCCTGCGCCGCGAATTTCGGCGTCGAGGCGTTGTAGAACAGGTCGGCGCCCATGGATTTCAGTTTCACCACCTGCGAATCCACCGTGGGATCGGTGACCTCGTAGGAGACCTCGCCGACGATCATGCCGGCCGCCTTGTCGCCGAGCCCGCTCTTGAGGCCCGCGAGATAGTCGCGGCCCATGTCGTCGTTCTGGTAGAGCACGCCGATCTTGGCGTTGGGATGGTTGGCGAGAATGTATTTGGCGTAGATGCGCCCTTCGGACACGTAGTTGGGATTGTAGGCGATGGTCCAGGGAAAGTTCTGCGGATCGTTGAACCGCGCCGCGCCGGTGGATGCCAGCAATTGCGGGATCTTCTTGCCGTTGAGATATTTCTGAACGGCGGCGTTGGCGGCGGTGCCGATGATCTGGAAGGTGAACAGCACCTCGTCGCCTTCGACCAGCTTGCGGACCTGCTCCACCGTCTTCGGCGGCGAATAGGCGTCGTCATACTGGATCAGGTTGATCTTGCGGCCGTTGATGCCGCCCTGGTCGTTGATCATCTTGAAGTAGGCGGCCTGGGTCTTGCCGATATTGGCGTAGACCGAGTACGCGCCCGAGAACGGAACGGTCTGGCCGATCTTGATTTCGGTGTCGCTCGCGCCGGTATCGTATTTTTTCTGGGCGAGGGCTTGGCTGGCGGAGAACGCGAAGGCGAGCGCCGCCGCGGTAGCTATGAAGGCTCTGCGATTGCTCATGTGGGGTGTTCCTCCTGACGGAATTTCCGGCCGACGGTCTTGTCCCGTTGATTGCAACGGTCGCCATCGCTGCCGAAGATTGTGGAGGAAGGTCCGGCGCGGCGCAAGGATCGCGGCGCCGCACCGACTTGTCTCAGGCCGATTCAGGCCAGGAACAGCACGCCAAGCGCGATTGCGGCGGGCAGCGCCTGCACCAGCAGGATCCGCGGACTGACGCTCACCGCGCCATAGATGCCGGCGACGATCACGCAGACGAGGAAGAAGGCCTTGATCTGGAATGCGAAGGCCGGGTTGCCATGCAGCAGGCCCCAGATCAGGCCGGCGGCGAGGAAGCCGTTATAGAGCCCCTGATTGGCGGCGAGCACCTTGGTGATCTCGGCCTTCTCGGGCGTGTTGCGGAAGGTCTTCAGGCCGAGCGGCTTGTCCCAGAGGAACATCTCGAGGATCAGGAAATAGGCGTGCAGCGCGGCGACAAGCGCCACCAGAACATTGGCGATCAGAGTCAATTTGGCTCCCCCAGAGCGTCAGCTTTCGGGTGGACGTTAGCATGGGCCGCATGACAAATGCGAACCGTTGTTCCGCTGCAAAGAGCTCGCACATGGCCGCACGATCGATCAGGGCGCCCGAACCCTTCGGCCTGGATCGGCTGTCGACGCCGATCGGGATCGCGCTGCTGGTCACCGACGACGACGGCGCGTTGCGTGCGCTGGATTGGGACGACTACCAGCCGCGCATGCTTCATCTGTTGCGCCTGCATTATGGAGCGGTCGAACTGTCCGACCGGCCTGCGCCCGGGCCGATGCGCCTGGCGCTGTCGGGCTATTTCGCGGGCGATCTCGGGCTGCTGTCGGCCGTGGCCTGGCGCGTCGCCGGCACGCCGTTCCAGCGCAGGGTCTGGACCGCGCTGGCCGAAATCCCCGCGGGCACAACGATGAGCTACGGCGCGCTCGCGGCACGGATCGGCTCGCCCCGGGCGATCCGCGCCGTCGGCCACGCCAATGGCTCCAATCCGATCAGCGTGGTGCTGCCGTGTCACCGCCTGATCGGCGCCGACGGATCGCTGGTGAAGTACGGCGGAGGCTTGATGCGCAAGCGCTGGCTGCTGCGGCACGAGGGCGTCGAGATCTAACGCTCGCAACCGCGGTCATTCCGGGGCCGCCCTTCGGGCGATCCCGGAATGACAAGAGGATGGAGATCCGCCTGAGCGGCGGACCTCACGCCGCCGGCTGGACCGCCTTGTCGCCGGCCATCACATGGGTCAGCGCGCTCTTGATCGCGGACTGGCGGGTCGGGGCGTTGATCTGGGCGCCGAGCAGATCGGTGACGTAGAACACGTCGCGGGCACGTTCGCCGAAGGTCGCGACATGGGCCGAGGCGATGTTGAGGTTGAGCTTCGAGATCGCGGTGGTCAGTTCGTAGAGCAGGCCTGGCCGGTCGAGGCCGGAGACCTCGATCACGGTGTAGCGGTCGGACCATTGGTTGTTGATGGTCGCTTCCGGCTCGATCACGAATGGTCGCGCCTTGCTGCGCACGGTGCGCTTGGCAACCACCTCCGGCAGCCGCAGCTTGCCTTCCAGCACGTCCTCGATCATCTCGCCGATGCGGGTGGCGCGCCGCCCCTCGTCCTCGTCGCGGTCGTATTCGCGCGAGATCGAGATGGTGTCGAGCGCGCGGCCGTCGGTGGTGGTATAGATCTGGGCGTCGACGATGTTGGCGCCGGCCGATGCGCAGGCGCCGGCGATGATCGAGAGCAGCCAGGGATGGTCGGCGGCGAAGATCGTCAGTTCGGTGACCCCGCGCACCTCGTCGAAGCCGACATTGATCGCGAGCTTGTGGCCGGCCTGCTCGCTGGAGCGAACGAAGCGCGCGTGGCGGATCTTGCGCGCCAGCTCGACCTTGAGCCAGTAGGCCGGGTAATGCCGGCCGATATAGGCGTCGAGTTCCTCCTTCGGCCATTCGGCGAAGGCGGCGCGGAATTCGGCATGGGCGCCGGCGAGGCGCTTGCCCCTGTCGACCTCGGAGAAGCCGCCGGTCAGCACCGGTTCGGTCTCATAGTAAAGAGAGCGCAAGAGCTGCGCCTTCCAGCCGTTCCAGACGCCGGGACCGACGCCGCGGATGTCGGCGGTGGTGAGGATCGTCAGGAGCTTCATCTGCTCGACCGACTGCACCACGGCGGCGAAATTCTCGATGGTCTTGTGGTCGGAGAGGTCGCGCGACTGCGCCACCGTCGACATCGTCAGATGTTCCTCGATCAGCCAGGCCACCAGCTCGGTATCGGCCGGGCTGAAGCCGAGCCGCGGGCAGAGCCGCCGCGCCACCTTGGCGCCGGCGACCGAGTGATCCTCCGGCCGCCCCTTGGCGACGTCGTGCAGCAGCGTCGCGATGTAGATCACCGCGCGGTGCTCGGGGCGAATCTTGCGCATCAGATCGCTGGCCAGCGCGAATTCGTCGGTGCCGCCGCGCTCGATCTCCTGCAGGAAGCCGATGCAGCGGATCAAATGCTCGTCGACGGTGTAGTGATGATACATGTTGAACTGCATCATCGAGACGATCTTGCCGAAGGCGCGGATGAAATGGCCCAGCACGCCGGTCTCGTTCATCCGCCGCAGCACGGTCTCGGCGTCGTTGGAGGTCAGGATCTCCATGAACAGCCGGTTGGCTTCCGGATTCTCGCGCAGTTGCGCGTTGATCAGTCCGAGCGAGCGCGTCACGTCGCGCATAGCATCCGGATGGAAGGCGAGATTATTCTTCTGCGCGAGGCGGAAGATGCGGATCAGGTTGACCGGATCGTGCTTGAAGATGTCGGGCGCGGCAACGTTGATACGGTTGTTGTCGACGATGAAATCGTCGCTGTCGGGCACGCGGCGCTTGACCTGGGTCGGGCGCAGCCGCGCCATCATCCGGCTCAGCACCGGCGCCGGCTTGGCCTGCTGGTCCTCGAGCTTGGCGCAGAGGATCGCGGTGAGGTTGCCGACCTCCTTGGCGACCAGGAAGTAGTGCTTCATGAACCGCTCGACGTCCTGCATGCCGGGATGCGAGGTGTAGCCGAGCCGCACCGCGATCTCGCGCTGCAGGTCGAAGGACAGCCGCTCCTCGGGGCGCCCGGAATAGAAGTGCAGGTTGCAGCGCACCGACCAGAGGAAGTCGGCGCAGCGGCGGAAGGTGCGGTATTCCTGCGCGTCGAACACGCCGCGCTCGACCAGTTCGTCGGTGTCGCGCACCCGGTAGACATATTTGGCGATCCAGAACAGCGTGTGCAGGTCGCGCAGGCCACCCTTGCCGTCCTTGACGTTGGGCTCGACCAGATAGCGCGACTGGCCGCCGCGCCGATGCCGCTCCTCGCGCTCGGCGAGCTTGGCGGTGACGAATTCGGACGCGGTGTCCTGCACCACTTCCTTGTCGAAGCGCTCGACCAGTTCGTCATAGAGCGGCTGGTCGCCGGTGAGGAAGCGCGTCTCCAGGATCGCGGTGCGGATCGTCATGTCGCCGCGCGCCTGGCGGATCGATTCGTCGACCGAACGCGTGGCGTGGCCGACCTTCAGGCCCATGTCCCACAGGCAGTAGAGAATGGCTTCGGCGACCTGCTCGCCCCAGGCGGTCTGCTTGTAGGGCAGGATGAACAACAGATCGATGTCGGATTCCGGCGCCATCAGGCCGCGGCCATAGCCGCCGGTCGCGACCACCGCCATGCGCTCCGCACCGCTCGGGATCGGCGAACGGTAGAGATGCCGTGTCGCGGCCGAATACAGGATGCGGATGATCTCGTCCTGCACGTGGCAGAGCCGCTCGGCGCAGTGCCGGCCGTGGCGGTCCTTCAGCAGGATCGCCTGCGCCACACCGCGCGCCTTGATCAATTCGGCCTTGAGCATCTGCGCCATGGCCGTGCGGAACGCGTCCTCGCGCCCCTGGTGTTTTTCGGCGAGCGCATCGACCGCGGCGGTGATCCGCGCGGTGTCGAAGCGGTCGTCCTCTTGCTTCTGTTCAGTCGCGACGCTGTCCATGTCTTACCGGATATAAGAGGCGGCGAGCGCTGTCACCCGCCATTGTCGGGCAAGGGGTGTTCCATGCTGGAAAAGCCTGATCTCGGGCAAATCCATTCTCGCTCCGCACGAATCCGGGGTGGGATTTTTCTCGTTGATTTCCGGATTTAACTCATTGAAAACCAATGGAGTTTTGGAGGAGACGGGCATGGTCAATCTGACACGACGCATTTTGCTGGCGGGCGCGGTGGCGCTTGCGATGACCCCGGCGGCCAGGGCCGCCGATCCGATCAAGGAAATCCGCATCGACTGGGCGACCTACAATCCGGTGTCGCTGGTGCTGAAGCAGAAGGGGCTGCTGGAAAAGGAATTCGCCAAGGACGGCATCACCGTCACCTGGGTGCAGTCGGCCGGCTCCAACAAGGCGCTGGAATTCCTCAATGCCGGCTCGATCGATTTCGGCTCCACCGCGGGCTCGGCGGCTCTGGTCGCCAGGATCAACGGCAATCCGATCAAGTCGATCTACGTCTATTCGCGGCCCGAATGGACCGCGCTGGTCACGGCCAAGGATTCCAAGATCGCGTCCGTCGCGGAGCTCAAGGGCAAGCGCGTCGCGGTGACGCGCGGCACCGATCCGCACATCTTCCTGGTGCGCGCGCTGCTCGGCGCCGGCCTCACCGAGAAGGACATCACGCCGGTGCTGCTCCAGCATGCTGATGGCAAGACCGCGCTGCTGCGCGGCGACGTCGACGCCTGGGCCGGGCTCGATCCGATGATGGCGCAGGCCGAGGTCGAGGAGGGCGCCAGGCTGTTCTATCGCAAGGCCGACGCCAATACCTGGGGCATCCTCAATGTCCGCGAGCAGTTCCTGAAGGACCATCCGGACGTGGTCCGCCGCGTACTCGCCGTCTATGAAGAGGCGCGCAAATATTCGCTGGCGAATTACGACGACCTGAAGAAGACCTTCATCGCCGTCACCAAGCTGCCCGAGGCCGTCGTCGACAAGCAGCTCAAGGAGCGCACCGAGCTCACCCACAGCCGCATCGGCGCAGCCCAGCGCGAGTCGATCCTCGCCGCCGGCCTCGCCCTGCAACAGGCCGGCGTCGTCGACGCCAAGGTCGACGTCAAGGCGACGCTCGATGCCCTGATCGACGACCAGGTCCCGCTGCCGACGAATTGATCGCACGTGACCCTCCCCCCTTGTGGGGGAGGGTGGCTTCGCAAAGCGAAGCCGGGTGAGGGGTATCTATCCTCACGATTGATGTTGCGTTTGGAGACAACCCCTCATCCGGCGCTTCGCGCCACCTTCTCCCACAAGGGGAGAAGGGAGAGCGCCACGAGCCTGGCAATAGGAGTGTTGCATTCGTCCACCAGACGCGCTTCCTACCGGCATGAGCTCTGACGCCCCAGCCCTGCAGCAGACCGCGGAACCGGCCGACACCATCGCGGCGCCGTCGCCGCTCGCGCGCTATGCGCGGCCGGTTCTCGGATTGCTGCTGCCGCTGACACTCGCGCTCGGCTGGGAGCTTGCCGTCTGGTCCGGCTGGTCCAACGGCCGGCTGGTGCCGCCGCCCTCGCGCGTGTTCGCCACCATCACCGAACTGGCGCGCTCCGGCGAACTCCTCCGTCACATCACCGCGACGCTCTGGCGCGTCGGGGTCGGCTTTGCCGTCGGCGTGTTCGCCGGCACGCTGCTCGGGGCGATCTCCGGCTATTGGTCGCTGGCACGGCGGCTGCTCGATCCGACGGTGCAGGCGCTGCGCGCGATTCCTTCGCTCGCCTGGGTGCCGCTGTTCATCCTCTGGCTCGGCATCTTCGAGACCTCCAAGATCGCACTGATCGCGGTGGGCGTGTTCTTCCCGGTCTATCTCGGCGTGATGGGCGCGATCCTCTCGGTCGATCGCAAGATCGTCGAGGTCGGTCGCACCTTCCGCCTGTCCGGCCCGGCGATGATCCGCCGCATCCTGCTGCCGGCGGTGCTGCCGGCCTATGTCGTGTCCTTGCGCGTCGGTCTCGGCCTCGGCTGGATGTTCGTGGTCGCGGCCGAGCTGATCGGCGCCTCCGAAGGTCTCGGCTATCTGCTGCTCGACGGCCAGCAGCTCGGCAAGCCCGCGCAGATCCTCGCGGCGATCGTCATCTTCGCCATGCTCGGCAAGCTCACCGACTGGCTGATCGAAATCGCTTCGGCGCCGTTCCTGCGCTGGCAGGACGCGTTCGGCCGCGCCAAGGGAACGTGAAGAGGAACGTGACGCGATGCTCGCCCTCGACCGTGTCAGCAAGACCTATCCCAATGGCGTCGAGGCGCTGGCGCGCTTCACCGCCGAGATCAGGCAGGGCGAGATCGTCGCCATCATCGGCGGCTCCGGCTGCGGCAAGTCCACCTTGTTGCGCGCGATTGCCGGCCTCGACCGCGCCAGTTCCGGCACGGTGACGATCGACGAGGAGGCGGTAGTCTCGCCGCACGCCAAGATCGGAATCATTTTCCAGGAGCCGCGGCTTCTGCCCTGGCTGAGCGTCGCCGACAATATCGGCTTCGGTCTTGCCGACCTGCCCGCGGCCGAACGCCGTGCACGGGTGGCGCGCGCGCTCGAGCGCGTCGGCCTCACTGACAAGGCGCGGGCCTGGCCGCGCGAGCTCTCCGGCGGCCAGGCCCAGCGCGTCGCGATCGCCCGCGCCCTGGTGCCGCAGCCGGAAGTGCTGCTGCTCGACGAACCGTTCTCCGCGCTCGATGCCTTCACCCGCAGGGACCTCCAGGACCATCTGCTCGATCTCTGGGCCGACACGCGGCCGACGCTGATCCTCGTCACACACGATGTCGACGAAGCCGTGGTGCTGGCCGACCGCGTGCTGGTGATGCGGCCGCGGCCGGGCCGGCTGTTCGACCAGATCGAGATCAATCTGACGCGGCCGCGCGATCGCGCCTCGCCGCTGTTCGAGAATTTCAAGCGAAGTGTGCTGACGTCACTCGACCGTTCGCTCGATCGCAACGTACCTGACCGCGACGCAACCCAGGGTCCCGGTCAGGCCATGTGGTGGTGACAATTCATCTCCAAACCGGTACATCGGCAGGCGGAATTTTCCCCGGGAGAGAACGACAATGGACGCCGCCCAACTGCGCCAGATGCAGGCCCCGATCAAGGAACGCTACAAGGCCGATCCCAAGACCGCGATGATCACGCTCAAGGCCAAGGGCACGACCGACGGTGAAGGCATCGCCTGCAAGGTCGAAACCGGCCGCGCCATCGCGATGGCCGGACTTCATCCGGCCACCGGCGGCTCCGGCCTCGAACTCTGCTCCGGCGACATGCTGCTGGAGGCGCTGGTCGCCTGCGCCGGCGTCACGCTTAAATCGGTCGCGACCGCGATCGAGGTGCCGCTGAAGACCGGCAACGTCTATGCCGAGGGCGATCTCGATTTCCGCGGCACGCTGGGCATCGACAAGGAGACCCCTGTCGGTTTCGCCGAGATCCGCCTGCGTTTCGAGGTCGACACCGACGCGCCGCAGGACAAGCTCGACCTGCTGCTCAAGCTCACCGAGCGCTATTGCGTGGTCTACCAGACCATCAAGAACGGCCCGAAAGTGTCGGTGTCCCTGCAGCGGATGTGAGGTGGGCCTACCTCTCCCATCGGGAGAGGTCGCGCCGAAGGCGCGGGTGAGGGGCTGCGCACTATCGTGGGACCTGACGCCCTCACCCGATTTGCTGCGCAAATCGACCTCTCCCTCCGGGAGAGGTGAACGACCTCGCGGATAAACGCCCCCACAACACCTGCCGCGCATAATGTCCCTCGACCCACACTTCTTCCTCATCCTCCTGCTGCGCATGGGAATCGCGGCGGCCTTCGTCGTGACGGCCTCGATCATTACCGAGCGCTCGGGGCCGGTGATCGGGGCGCTGGTCGCGACGCTGCCGGTGTCGGCCGGTCCGTCCTACGTCTTCCTCGCGCTCGACCATGACGCGGCCTTCATCGCGCAAGGCGCGTTGTCGAGCCTGCCGGTCAATGCCGCGACCATCTTCATGTGTCTCACCTATGTCGTGCTGGCGCAGCGGCGCGGCCTCGTCGCGAGCGTTGGCAGCGCGATTGCGGTCTGGATCGCGATCGCCTCGGTCATCCGCCAGTTCGACTGGTCGCTCGCCGCCGGGCTTGCCGCGAATCTGATCGCCTACAGCATCTGCATTCCGCTGCTGGCGGGCTATCGCCATGTGAAGATGCCGCTGGTGGCACGCCGCTGGTACGATGTGCCAATGCGGGCGATGCTGGTCGCAACCCTCGTCGCCATCGTGGTCTCGACCTCGAGCTGGGTCGGTCCGAAGATCAGCGGCATCATCGCGATCTTCCCCATCGTGTTCTCCAGCATCATGCTGATCCTGCACCCGCGCATCGGTGGGCCGGCGACCGCCGCCCTGCTCGCCAATTCCGCCTGGGGCCTGCTTGGCTTCGGCATGGCGGTCGCGGTGGTGCATGTCGGCGCCGCGCAGTTCGGTTCCGCCATCGGCCTCAGCCTCGCGCTTGCCACCTGCATCGTGTGGAATTTGATCCTGTGGGCCTTGGGCCGCAGGAAGCGGCTGGCGGCAGCATGAGTCCCGAATCTGCCGCTGTCATCGTCCGCGCAGGCGGACGACCCGCGTGTAGCCCGCATGAGCGCGGCGATATGCGGGACCCGTTGTCCCGGATGTCGCCAGGCCCATCCGGGCTACGATCCTCTCACGGCTTCGGCAGCCTGGCCTTCAGCGCATAGAGCGCATCGAGCGCCTCGCGCGGCGACATCTCGTCGGGGTGCAGCGCCTTCACGGCTTCCATCAGGAGTTCGGCCTCGCTTGGCGGCGCGGCTTCGGCGGCGGCACGGGAGGGGACGGCGAACAGCGGCAGGTCGTCCACCAGCGCCCGTGCGGTCTGGCCGCGGTCCTGCGCTTCGAGCTTGGCCAGCACCGATTTGGCGCGGGTGATCACGGCCGGCGGCAGGCCGGCGAGCTTCGCCACCTGGATGCCATAGGAGCGGTCGGCCGAGCCGGGCAGCACCTCGTGCAGGAAGACGACATTGCCCTGCCACTCCTTTACGCGCACCGTCGCGTTGAATAGCCGTGGCAGCCTCGCCGCGAGCGCGGTCAATTCGTGATAATGCGTCGCGAACAGCGTGCGGCAGCGGTTGCTCTCGTGCAGATGCTCGATCGCGGCCCAGGCGATCGACAGGCCGTCGAAGGTCGCGGTGCCGCGGCCGATCTCGTCCAGGATGACGAGCGATCGCTCGCCGGCCTGGTTCAGAATCGCAGCGGTCTCCACCATCTCGACCATGAAGGTGGAGCGGCCGCGCGCGAGATCGTCGGCGGCGCCGACGCGCGAGAACAGCCGGTCGACGATGCCGATCCGGGCGCGCGCCGCCGGCACGAAGCTACCAATTTGAGCCAGCAATGCGATCAGCGCGTTCTGGCGCAGGAAGGTCGATTTGCCCGCCATGTTGGGACCGGTCAGCAGCCAGAGCTGCCCGGATTTCTGTGCGGGGGCCGGCGACAGGTCGCAGGCATTGGCGATGAACGGCTCGCCGTTGCGCTTCAAGGCCTGCTCGACCACGGGATGGCGGCCGGCCTCGATGGCAAAGCCGAGCGAGCCGTCGACCTCGGGCCGCACATAGTTCTCGTCGACCGCGAGCTTGGCCAGCGAGGTCGCGACGTCCAGCATCGCGAAGCCGTGCGCGGCGGTGCGGAGATCGTCGCTGATGGCGAGCGCCTTGGCGCTGAGCCGCTCGAAGATTTCCAGTTCGAGGCCGAGCGCGCGATCGCCGGCATTGGCGATCTTGGCCTCGATCTCCCCGAGCTCGGCGGTGGTGAAGCGGACCTGCCCGGCGAGCGTCTGGCGATGGATGAAGGTTGCGTTGAGGGGCGGCGACATCAGCTTGTCGCCGTGCTGCGCGGTGACCTCGACGAAATAGCCGAGCACGTTGTTGTGCCTGATCTTCAGGCCCTTCACGCCGGTCGTGTCGGCGTAGCGCGCCTGCATCGAGGCGACGACGAGGCGGGACGCATCGCGGAGGTTTCGCGCCTCGTCGAGCGCGGGCTCGTAGCCTTCGCGCACGAAGCCGCCGTCGCGCTTGATCAGCGGCAGCTGTTCGGCGAGCGCCGTGGCGAGTTCGGCGGCGAGTTCGCGCGAGGGGCGCTGCAGCGCCGCCATGATGCTTGCGACCTCCTGCGGCGGCTGGTCGATCTCGCCGAGCCGCGCCAGAGCCTGGTCGGCGGCCAGGATGCCGTCGCGCAAACCGGCGAGGTCGCGCGGACCGCCGCGGCCGACCGAGAGGCGGGCGAGCGCGCGCGACATGTCCGGTGCACCGCGCAGGATGCTGCGGATGTCCTCGCGCGCCGCGGAATCGGCCACGAAGGCACCGACGGCATCGAGCCGCCGTGCGATCGCCGTCGCGTCGGTCAGCGGCGCGGCCAGGCGTTGCGCCAGGAGTCGCGAGCCGGCCGAGGTGACGGTGCAGTCGATGGCATCGAGCAGCGAGCCGCGCCGTTCACCGGCCAGCGTGCGCGTCAGTTCGAGATTGGCGCGCGTCGCCGGGTCGATCGCCATGGTGGCGCCGGAGGCTTCGCGCGCCGGCGGTGATAGTGGCGGGTGCTTGCCGACCTGGGTGCGGTCGACATAGGTGACGGCGGCCGCCGCAGCGGTCGCCTCGAGGCGGGACAGCTGCGCCAGCCCGTCCATGGTCGCGACGGCGAAGTAGTCGCACAGCCGCTTCTCGGCGGTGGCGCCGTCGAACACGTCGCGCGTCAGCGGCGTCACCGCCGGCAGTTCGCGTAAAGCGGGGCCGAGTTCGCTGTCGTTGTAGAGCGCGTCGGTGACGATGGCTTCGTTGGGGTTGATCCGCGCCAGCGTCGCGGCGAGTTCGCCGCCCGAGCATTCCGTCACCATGAATTCGGCGGTCGAGATGTCGATCCAGGCGAGGCCGAAGCGGTCGCCGCCGGCAGACGACCGCGCCCGCGCGATCGCCAGCAGATAATTGTTGGCGCGGGCATCGAGCAGCGTGTCCTCGGTCAGCGTGCCCGGCGTCACCAGTCGCACCACGCCGCGGCGCACCACGCTCTTGTTGCCGCGCGCCTTCGCGGCCGCGGGGTCCTCGGTCTGCTCGCACACCGCGACGCGGTGGCCGGCCGAGATCAGGCGATGCAGATAATCCTCGGAGCGCTCGACCGGCACGCCGCACATCGGGATGTCCTGGCCCTGGTGCTTGCCGCGCTTGGTCAGGACGATGCCGAGCGTCTTGGAGGCGATCTCGGCGTCCTCGAAGAACAATTCGTAGAAGTCGCCCATCCGGTAGAACAGCAACAGGCCCTGATGTGCCGCCTTGATCTCCAGATACTGTTCCATCATCGGCGTGATGCGCGCGGTGGCTTCCGCGGGCGGTGCGGGCGCGTCGTCGGGCGGCGGAACCGGAATGGGCTGCTGGATCGTCATGAGCGGCGCAACCTACAAAATTTGACCGGGTGGTCCTACCGCTTTGGCCGGGAAGGGGAGGTTTTCCACGTTGTCCGCACCGCGCCCCGGCATGACGGCCTGCGCATCCGTCAATTGACCTGCCGCAGTCACCCTCCTAAAACTCCGCCGACATTGAAGAATTTGGCCGGACCGCGGCATTCAGGGAGAACAGCGATGCGTGACGTCTTTATCTGCGATGCCGTGCGGACCCCGATCGGCCGTTTCGGCGGCTCGCTCGCCAAGGTGCGCGCCGACGATCTCGCCGCCGCCCCGATCAAGGCGCTGATGGCCAAGCACCCCAATCTCGACTGGGCGCAGGTGGACGAAGTCTTCTTCGGCTGCGCCAACCAGGCCGGCGAGGACAACCGCAACGTCGCGCGCATGGCGCTGTTGCTGGCCGGCCTTCCGGATTCGGTACCCGGCCAGACCCTGAACCGGCTCTGTGCATCCGGTCTCGACGCAGTCGGTGCGGCCGGTCGTGCCATCCGGTCCGGCGAGATCGAGCTGGCGATTGCCGGCGGCGTCGAATCCATGACCCGCGCGCCCTTCGTGATGGGCAAGGCGCAGGAGGCGTTCTCGCGTTCGGCGGAGATCTTCGACACCACGATCGGCTGGCGCTTCATCAATCCGCTGCTCAAGGCACAGTACGGCGTCGACGCGATGCCGGAGACCGGCGAGAACGTCGCCGAGGAATTCCAGGTCTCGCGCGCCGACCAGGACGCCTTCGCCATCCGCTCGCAGCAACGCGCGGGCAAGGCGATCGCGGCCGGCTATTTCGCCGAGGAGATCACCCCGATCGTCATTCCCGGCGGCAAGGCCGGCCCCATCACCATCGACAAGGACGAGCACCCGCGCCCCGAGACCACGCTGGAAGGCCTCGCCAAGCTGAAGCCGATCGTGCGCAATCCCGGCACCGTGACCGCCGGCAACGCCTCGGGCGTCAATGACGGCGCCGCCGCGATGATCCTGGCGTCCGAAGCCGCGGTGAAGAAGCACGGCCTGACGCCGCGCGCCCGCATCCTCGGCCTCGCCTCGGCCGGCGTGCCGCCGCGCATCATGGGCATCGGCCCGGTGCCGGCCACCCGCAAGCTGATGGAGCGGCTCGGCAAGAAGATCAGCGATTTCGACCTGATCGAGCTCAATGAGGCCTTCGCCTCGCAGGGCATCGCCTGCATGCGGCAGCTCGGTGTCGCCGACGATGCCGATTTCGTCAATCCGCATGGCGGCGCCATCGCGCTCGGCCATCCGCTCGGTATGAGCGGCGCGCGGCTCGCGCTCACCGCCGTGCACGGCATGGAGAAGCGCGGCGGCAAGCTCGCGCTCGCCACCATGTGCGTCGGCGTCGGCCAGGGCGTCGCGGTCGCGATCGAGAAGGTGAACTAAAAAGCGGCCTCTCGTTTGAGGGCGGTGGCCCAATTACAAACGCGTGATGCCCGGGCTTGTCCCGGGCATCCACGTTTTTGGCGCCGCACGAAAATCCTGGATGGCCGGGACAGGCCCGGCCGTGACGGAAGCGGGGAGCCAGGGCCCCGAAACCCGCTTCCCCAAATTAGTTATATCCTATAATGATCGGCGGTCATCACTGACCGGCCGGCCGGGCCAACACGGCCGCGGAGGAGTTCGCCCATGACCTTCATCTATCCCACCGACAGCAACAAGGCGCATCCGCTGCCGCTGTCGCCCGAATACAAGAGCTCGATCAAGCGCGCACCGAACAAGCCGCTGATCCCGATGCCGCACACGCTGTCGGAACTCACCGGCCCGGTCTACGGCCACGAGACCGTGCGCGAGGGCGACAACGATCTCACCCGCCAGCATGCCGGCGAGCCGCTCGGCGAGCGCATCATCGTGCACGGCCATGTCCGTGACGAGGACGGCCGCGGCGTGCCGAACTCGCTGGTCGAGATCTGGCAGGCCAATTCCTGCGGCCGCTATGTGCATGTCCGCGACCAGCATCCGGCCCCGCTCGATCCGAACTTCACCGGTGCCGGCCGCACCGTGAGCGATGCGGGCGGCTACTATCGCTTCGTCACCATCAAGCCCGGTGCCTATCCCTGGGGCAACCACCACAATGCCTGGCGGCCCGCGCATATCCATCTGTCGGTGTTCGGCCATTCCTTCGTGACGCGGCTGGTGACGCAGATGTATTTTCCGGCCGACCCGCTGTTCCCGTTCGATCCGATCTTCAACTCGGTGCCGGACGAGGCGGCGCGGGCGCGGATGGTCTCCTCCTTCGACCTCGAGAACACCCAGCCCGAATGGGCACTGTGCTATCGCTTCGACATCGTGCTGCGCGGCAAGAATGCCACGCCCTTGGACACCCATTAAGTGCAGGACAGAGTGATGGACCACGGGATCACCCCCTCGCAGACGGTCGGACCGTTCTTCAAATACGGCCTGACGCCGAACGGCGAATATGCCTGGAACGACGCCTTCACCAGTTCGACGCTGACGCCCGACGTTTCGGGCGACCGCATCCGCATCGAGGGCCGGGTGTTCGACGGCGACGGCGTCGCCGTGCCCGATTGCATGCTGGAGATCTGGCAGGCGGATGCGCAGGGCCGCTTCGCCGATCCGCAGGACAAGCGCGCGCTCCCCAATGCCAGCTTCCGCGGCTTCGCCCGCTGCGGCACCGACAAGGACGGCCATTACGCCTTCGACACCATCAAGCCGGGCGCGGTGCCGGCGGCCGACGGCAAGACCCAGGCGCCGCACATCCTCGTCGCGGTGTTCGGCCGCGGCATGCTGCGGCATCTCTACACCCGGATCTATTTCAGCGACGAGGCCGGCAACGCCGCCGATCCCGTGCTGGCGCTGGTCCCGGCCGACCGCCGCGCCACGCTGACCGCCACACGCGAGGCCGGCAAGCCGGTCTACCGGCTCGACCTGCACCTGCAGGGCGACAACGAAACGGTGTTCTTCGACGTCTGAGAGCGGATATTTCGGCGGCGACATCGCGATGCCCGGGCTGGTCCCGGGCATTTGCATGTCAGGTGTCAAGGGATGCGGGAGCACGCCCCGAGGTTGCGGAAAGCCCCGCAAAATTACGAGTTTTGCCTGATTTCGTCAGTCGAATTGAGGATGCGTTGACGTCCCCGCGGTACGGCGGTGTGTCTCTCAATTCGGGGCCTGTCACCAAGATGCGTTTCTCGATCTCCTCGGCCATCGTCGCATTCGGTCTCCTTCTGGTTCTCGGCTTCACGGCCGTCGTCGGCAGCGGCGCCTATGCGCTGCGCGAACTCAAGGTCGGCGGTCCGCTCTATTCCGACATCAAGCTCGGCAACGATCTCGTCGCCGACATCCTGCCGCCGCCGGCCTATGTGCTCGAGGGCTATCTCGAAGCCACCCTGGCGATGCGCGAGCCGGACCAGCTCGCCGCCCATGGCGAGCGCCTCGTCCAGCTCCGCAAGGATTACGAGGACCGCAAGGCGTTCTGGAGCGCATCCAGCCTCGCGCCCGACCTGAAGACCGCGCTGGTCTCGAAGTCCGACGCCGAGGTCCAGAAGTTCTGGACCATCGTCGCCGAGCGGCTGCTGCCGGCGCTGAAGGCCAGGGACCAGGGCGCTGCCGAGCGTGCCTATGCCGAACTGAAGGCCGTCTACACCGTCCATCGCGGCCTCATCGACAGCATCGTCGAAGGCGCCAACAAGCGCAATGCGGACATGGAGAAGCTCGCCGCCGACCGCGACGCCTCGATCTCCTACGTGGTCTGGAGCGTGTCGGCCGCCGTGCTGGCGCTGATCGCGGGCGGCCTCGGCTTCGTCGCGATCGGGCTGGTTCGTCCGATCGTCCGCATGACCGCGGCGATGCAGAAGCTCGCGACCGGCGACCTTTCCGCCGAAGTGCCCCATGCCGATCGCCGCGACGAAGTCGGCTCGATGGCCGCGGCGCTCGCCGTATTCAAGACCAGCGCGCTCGACAATGCCCGGCTCCGCGACGAACAGCTGCGCGCCGCGGAGCAGGCGACCATCGCCAAGCGCAAGGCGCTGGTCGGCATGGCGGAGACCGTGGAGCGCGAGACCGGCGCATCGGTCGCGACCGTGGCCGACGCGACGCAAGGGGTGGAGCGCGCCGCCTCGGGCCTGTCGGAGATCGCCCACGAGCTCTCGACCGAATCGCAGGCGGTGGCGGCGGCCTCGGAGCAGGCGCTCGCCAATGCCGAAACCGTGTCCTCCGCCGCCGAGCAGCTGACCGCCTCGATCCGCCAGATCACGGGCCAGCTCGCCCATGCCAGCGACGTCACCCGGTCGGCGGTCGCCGGCCGCGAGCAGGCGCGCATGACGATCCAGGCGCTGTCCGGTTCGGTGAAGAAGATCGCCGAAGTCTCCGATCTGATCGGCGGCATCGCCGGCCAGACCAATCTGCTGGCGCTGAACGCGACGATCGAGGCGGCGCGTGCCGGCGATGCCGGGCGCGGCTTCGCGGTGGTCGCCGCCGAGGTCAAGTCGCTGTCCAACCAGACCGCCAAATCCACCGAGGAGATCGCGCGCCTGATCGCCGAGATCCAGGCGTCGACCGACGCGGCGGTCGCGGCGGTCGAGCAGATGGGCGGCAAGATCGCCGAGATCGACGGCTTCGCGACCACGGTCGCCGCCGCGATGGGGGAGCAGGATGCCGCCGCCCGCGAGATCGCCCGCTCGATCTCGGAATCGGCATCTGCCGCCCGGGAGGTGTCCGCCAAGATTGCCCTGGTCAGCCGCGACGCGGATTCGGTCAACGCGCGCGCGTCCGAGATGCGCTCGGCGATCAGCAGCGTGTCGTCGAACATCACCTCGCTGCAATCCGTCCTGGTTCGCACCGTCCGCAAGTCGACGGAAGAAACGGGGTCCACCGCAGCCTGATCGCGTCGGGTGCCGCGAGCCTATGGTGCTCGCGGAACTGATGGTGCAATATGGCCGCGGCACTCGGGGGCGCGCGCCATGACCACTCCACATTTGCCGGCGGTCGTCGAGGCCGCCAACCTCACGGCGCTGCTGCGCAAGGCAGGCGCGCTCGACGCCGGCGCGGTGCGAGAGGTGAAGCTGCTGCATCAGCGCGACACCGTGGTGTCGCATATCGTCCGCCTCGGCCTGCGCTATGTCGGGGACGCCGCCGGCGCTCCGCAATCGCTGATCCTGAAGACGGCGCACGCCGATTACGCAAAGACCCTCGCCAATGGCGGCCGCCGGGAGGTCGAGTTCTACACGCATCTCGCGCCGAACATGCCGCCCGGGCTGGTCCCGCGGTGCTTCCACGGGCATTTCGACGAGGACAGCGGAGCCTGGCATCTGCTGCTCGAAGACCTCACCGACAGCCATGTGGTCGCCACGCAATGGCCGCTGCCGCCGTCGCAGGAGCAGGCCATGGCGATCGTCGCGACGCTCGCGCGCTGGCATGCGGCCTGGTGGGATCATGACGCGCTCGGCAATGGCGTCGGCATCGTCGCCAGTGCGGAGGACAGCGCCGCGCGCCGGGAGGATTTCGCGGGCCATTACGATCGCTTCGCCGATTTGCTCGGCGACCGCCTCAGCGAGGAGCGCCGGCTGCTCTATCGGCGCCTGATCGATCAATGGGCGCGGCTGTCGCAGCGTTATCATGCGCGCCGCCACCTCAGCATCACCCATGGCGATGCGCATGTCTGGAACTTCCTGCTGCCACGGCCGGGCGTGAGGGATTCCGTCCGCATCTTCGATTGCGATCTGTGGAGCGTCAACGTCCCGACCGGCGATCTCGCCTACATGATGGCGATGCACTGGTATCCGCATGGCCGGCAGGCCATGGAACGCGCCCTGCTCAACCACTACCACGCGGAGCTGACGGCCTGCGGCGTCTCCGGCTACAGCCGCGGCACGCTCGACCAGGACTATCGCTGGTCGGTGCTCTGGCTCATCACCAAGCCGGTCTGGCAATGGGCCATCAGCATCCCGCCGGGCATCTGGTGGAACAATCTGGAGCGGGTGATGATGGCGGTCGACGATCTCGGCTGCGAGGAGCTGTTGTAGGGGCTCGCGTGTTCCGGGCGCGGTGCAGCGCGCAGCGATGCGCCGCAGAACCTGGACCCGGCGTGAGCCGGGGCACGGGACACCGGTTACTCCATCACCGCATGCTCCGGCCCCGGCGACTGCTTGCGCAGGGCCGCCTTGGTCGAGCCGATCATCAGCGCCAGCGGGATGGTGCAGAGAATGAACACCATGATGACCTGATAGTCGTGCGCGAAGGCGATGATCTGTGCCTGCACGCTGACCATGCGGTCGGCCAGCGCGCGGCCGGCGTCGGTCGAGAGGTTGATCATGCCGCTGACGTCGGGCATCTGCAGCGCGTGGTTGAACGGATTGATGTGCTCGGACAGGATCGCGTAGGTCTTGCGCGTGCCCTGCGTCAGTTCGGCGATCACGATGGAGATTCCGACCGAGCTCGCGACGTTGCGCAGCAGCGTCAGCATCGAGGTGCCGTCGGTGCGCAGATGGTTCGGCAGCGTCAGGAACGACACCGTCGACAGCGGCACGAAGACGAGGCCGAAGCCGAAGCCCTGGATCACGCTGACGACGATGATTTCCGGCACCTGGGTCTGGTCGGTCCAGCCGGTCATCTGGAACAGCGAGGCCGCCGTCAGCGACAGGCCGGAGATGATCAGCGTGCGCGCCTCGATGAAGCGCATGATGCGGCCGACCATCATCATCGCGAAGAAGGTACCGAAGCCGCGGCTGGCGAGCAGGCCGCCGGCGGTGATGATGGGATAGCCGATCACGTTCTGCAGGTAAGGCGAGGCCAGCGCCATGGTCGAGTACAGCACGAGCCCCATCACCGTCATGAAGATGCAGCCGGTGAGGAAATTGCGGTCCCGGAACAGCGCGAACTGGATGAACGGCTGCGACGTCGTGAAGGAGTGCGCGAAGAAGTAGTAGAAGGCGACGCCCGAGACGATGAACTCGGTGACGATCTCGACCGATTCGAACCAGTCGAGCTGCTCGCCGCGGTCGAGCGCGAGTTGCAGCGCGCCGATTCCGATCGCCAGCGCCGCGAAGCCGAACCAGTCGAATTTCAGGCCCGCGTCCTTCTTGGTCTCGTCCATGAACACGGCGAGCCCGAGCACGGTGATCGCGCCGAACGGCAGGTTGACGAAGAACACCCAGTGCCAGGAATAGGTCTCGGTCAGCCAGGCCCCGAGCGAGGGGCCCATGATCGGGCCCATCATCACGCCCATGCCCCAGATCGACATCGCCTTGGCGCGTTCCTCGAGCGTGTAATAGTCGAGCATCACCGATTGCGACAGCGGCACCAGCGCGGCGCCGAACACGCCCTGCAGCAGGCGGAACAGCACCATCTGGTTGATGTCCTGCGCGAGGCCGCACAGCACCGAGGCCAGCGTGAAGCCGGCCGAGCAGATGATGAAGATGCGCTTGCGCCCGAAGCGGTTGGAGATCCAGCCCACCGGCGCCGTCATGATCGCGGCGGCGACGATGTAGGAGGTCAGCACCCAGTTGATCTGGTCCTGCGAGGCCGACAGCGTGCCCTGCATGTAGGGCAGGGCGACATTGGCGATGGTGGTGTCCAGCGCCTGCATGATGGTCGCGGTCATGGCGCAGATCGTCACCATGTTCCGGCGCAGGCCGGGCACCATCAGTGCGGGATTGGACTCCGCCATATGATCAGTCCTTGCCTGGCTGATCGTGGTCCTTGTCCTGGCCGGCCGTGGCCGACAGGCCGAACAGGCCGGCGAGCGAGCGCTTGTGGCCGGTGTCGATCGTCGCATAGACGCTCATGCCGGCCTTCAGCCGCCGCACATATTTGTCGGTCTCGTCGAAATAGATCCGGATCGGCACGCGCTGCACCACCTTGACGAAATTGCCGCTGGCGTTCTGCGGCGGCAGGATCGCGAATTGCGCGCCGGTGCCGGGCGAGAGCGAGCCGATCCTGCCCTTGAACACATGGTTCGGGAACGCGTCGACCTCGAGCGTCACGGGCTGTCCTTCGGTGACGTAGGTGAGGTCGCTCTCCTTCGGATTGGCGTCGACCCAGGGATGGGCGACGTCGATGATCGAGAACACCGGCGTGCCCGCGGTGACGAAGCGGCCGAGCTGGATCTGCTCGACCTGGGTGGCGACGCCGCCCATCGGCGCGCGCAGCACGGTGTGGTCGAGATTGCGCTCGGCACTGTCGAGCTTGGCCTTGGCCTGCGCATAGGCCGGGAATTTCTCCAGCGGCAGGTCGGGGTCTCCGAGCAGCTGGGTCTTGGCCATCGACAGCTGCTGCTTGACATATTGCGCCACCGAGCCGGACGTCACCAGCGCGTTGGCCGAATTGTCGAGGTCGAGCTGCGAGCCGAAATTGTTCTTCACCAGCGCCTGCTTGCGTTCGACGTCGCGCTGCTTCAGGTCGACGCCCTGCTGGGCGAGGCTGAGCATGTCGCCGTAGATCTTGATGTTGGCGCGCAGATTGTCGTAGGTCGCCTGCGCCTGCATCAGCTGCGCCCGCGCCTCGTCCACCGCGAGGCGGAACGGCACCGGATCGATCTCGAACAGCTCGTCGCCCTGCTTGACGACCTGGCCCTCCTTCACGACCACCTTCTGGATCTTGCCGGAAATGTCCGGCGTCACCAGCACCTTCTGGGCGCCGACATAGGCATCGTCGGTGCCGACATAGCGGCCGCCGTTCAGGTAGAAGGCGAGGCCGCCGACCGCGGCCACGATCGGCAGCACGACCATCAGCAGGAAGCGGCGGTGGCGGCGCAGGCCCGCCAGAAGGCGGCGGCGCGGGTCGGTGCCGGCCTTTTTGGTCGGCTTGCCGCCGTCGATCTTCTGCTCGGGCTGGAACTTGAGGACCTGATCAGCCATAGCGCTGCTCCTTGCGCGCGCCGTCCGCACCCGATGTCTGGATCGCGTTGCGCACGTTTTCCTTGATGTCTTCGAGTTGGGTGAGGAGGCGATGGGCGTCCGCCGCGTTGATGCCTTCGAGCGCGTTGGCGGTCAGCTCGGACTTCAGCCCGCTCATGCGGCCGAGCAGCTGCCGCCCGGCCTTCTTCAGATAGAGGCGCTTGACGCGGCGGTCCGAGGCGTCGCTGCGGCGCTCGATCCAGTCGCTGTCACAGAGCTTGTCGATCAGCCGCGTCAGCGTGATCGGCTGCATTTCGAGCAGTTCGGCCAGCTCGGACTGCTTCATGCCCTCGCTGCGCTCGATCTTCGCCAGCACCGCCCATTGTGCGCGGGTGATGCCGAAACGCGCGGCCTGCTTGTCGGCATAGACGCGGAGCAGGCGGTAGACTTCGCCGAGCGTGAACAGGAAGTTCTGGTCGACCGACCCGCGGGTCATGAGCTTCGTCTCCAATGAGATTGAATATGATAAGCAAGCTTATGAATTATGTCACAGGCCCCGCAGCGCGACGCAGTCCCGCCGCCAAAGCATGGCTGTCAGGAGCCGCGCAGTCCCGCTTTGGGTTCCACGCCCGGGATGCTAGAAGCCGGGGAATGACGCTCGCCAAGCCGGCCTTTCCCGCGCCCGATCACGATCACGGCCGCTGCACCGCGGACGCGCTGGCGCATGCCGAGGCGGTTTGCGCGCAGCGGTCGCAGAAATTCACGCCGATCCGGCGGCATGTGCTGGGTGCGCTGCTCTCCAGCCACCGCCCGCTCGGCGCCTATGAGGTGATCGACGAACTCGCCAAGTCGATGCCGCGCCCGGCGCCGATCACGGTCTATCGGGCGCTCGATTTCCTGATGGCGAACGGCCTTGTGCACCGCATCGAAAGCCGCAACGCCTTCATCGCCTGCGCTGCCCACGACCACGACGTCACCGCGGCGGTGGCGTTCCTGATCTGCGAGCGCTGTGGCATGGTCGGCGAAATTCCGACGGCGTCCTTTGCCAGCGAGCTCAATGCTGCGGCGCGCAATTCGGGCTTTGCGCCCAAACTGTCCGTGGTCGAGATCACGGGCGTCTGCGCCAACTGCCAGAAAACGTCGTAGAGTTATGAGACCTGCTCGAGCTCCAACGGCGGTGTTCACCTCTCCCGGCGGGAGAGGTCGCGCCCAACGGGTCGCGCCGAAGGCGCGCCCGATGACAAGCTCAGGCGCGGATGAGGGGCTCCGGTCTCTCGTGGGACCTGCGCCCCCTCACCCGATTTGCTTTGCAAATCGACCTTTCCCCGTTGGGGAGAGGTGAAAAGCCATCACCGTTCGAAAGACAACGGCGCGAAGCCGGCCATCGGGAAGAAATGTCCTCACCTGAAGCCATATCATCTGCCGGACGCCCGCTGAGTGCCGGCGCCATCGCCCTGATGCTGATGCTGTGCCTGACCTGGGGCTTCAACCAGATCGCGGTGAAGCTGGTGCTGCCGGACGTGCCGCCGATGCTGCAGGCGACGATCCGCTCGGTGGGCGCGCTGCCGGTCCTGTTCATCATCGGCACCTTGCGCGGCGTGAAGTTCTTCGAAAATGACGGAACCTGGAAGCCGGGCGTCATTGCTGGCCTGATGTTCGGCATCGAGTTCGTGCTGATCTTCCAGGGCCTGCGTCTGACCTCGGCATCGCGGGCGGTCGTGTTTCTCTACACCGCGCCGTTCTTCGTTGCACTCGGCTCCTATCAGGTGCTCGGCGAACGGCTTGGCGGCATCCAGTGGCTGGGGCTGGCCATCAGCTTTGCCGGTGTCGCGCTCGCGATCGGCGTCCCGCAGGCGAATGTCGATTCCAGCGTCCTGCTGGGCGATCTGCTGATCGTCGCCGGAGCCGGATTGTGGGCGGCGACGACGCTGGTCGCCAAGGGCACCCGGCTGCGGTTCGCCGCGCCCGAAAAGGCCCTGGGCTATCAGGTCGCGATCTCGATCCCGATCCTCGGCGGGGCGGCCTGGCTGTTCGGGGAGAGCATCACCCACATGCCCTCGTCCCTGTCGATCGGCCTGATGGCCTTCCAGGCGATCTGGGTGGTGGGAACCACGTTCATGCTTTGGTTTGCGCTGGTGAAGACCTATTCGGCCAGCAAATTGTCGGCTTTTACCTTCATCACCCCTTTGTTTGGCGTGGTGGGTAGCTATTTCATCATGCACGACACCTTGAGCCTTGCCTTTGGGGCCGCAGCGCTCCTTGTAATTGCTGGGCTTTTTCTGGTTAACCGTCCCAGCCAAACGGCTGCGGCGCCGCCGGATGCATTGCTGAATGTCACCAAAACCTGATATTTGGACCCCATGAACAAGCTCGAAAATCTTCCCGATTCCGACATCGCGGGCCCGGCGCCCCGTCACCAGACTGTCCAGGTCAAGGTCGGCAACGTCGCCGTCGGCGGCGGCGCCCCGATCGTCGTGCAGTCGATGACCAACACCGATACCGCCGATATCGAAGGCACCATCGCCCAGGTCGCAGCGCTGTCGCGCGCCGGCTCCGAAATGGTCCGCATCACCGTGGATCGTGAGGAGGCCGCTGCCGCCGTCCCGCATATCCGCGACGGCCTCGCCAAGCGCGGCATCAATACGCCGCTGATCGGCGACTTCCATTATATCGGCCACAAGCTGCTCGCGGCCTATCCGGCCTGCGCCGAGGCGCTGGCGAAATATCGCATCAATCCCGGCAATGTCGGCTTCAAGGACAAGCGCGACACCCAGTTCGCCGACATCATCGAGATCGCCAACAAGAACAACAAGCCGGTCCGCATCGGCGCCAATTGGGGTTCGCTCGACCAGGAACTGCTGACCAAGCTGATGGACGAGAACGCCGCTTCGCCCAATCCGCGCGACGTGCGCGCGGTGACGCGCGAGGCCATGGTGCAGTCTGCCCTGCTGTCGGCCGCGCGCGCCGAGGAACTCGGCATGCCCAAGGACCGCATCATCCTCTCCGCAAAAGTCTCCGCGGTCCAGGACCTGATCGCGGTCTACCAGGATCTCGCGTCGCGTTCGGATTACGCCATCCATCTGGGTCTCACCGAGGCCGGCATGGGCTCGAAGGGCATCGTCGCCTCCTCCGCCGCGCTCGGCATCCTCCTGCAGCAGGGCATCGGCGACACCATTCGCATTTCGCTCACGCCGGAGCCCGGCGGCGACCGCACCCGCGAGGTGCAGGTCGGCCAGGAGCTGCTGCAGACCATGGGCTTCCGCACCTTCGTGCCGCTGGTCGCGGCCTGCCCGGGTTGCGGCCGCACCACCTCGACCACGTTCCAGGAGCTGGCGCGCTCGATCCAGGATTTCATCCGCGACGAGATGCCGACCTGGAAGACCAAATATCCCGGCGTCGAGGAGCTCAACGTTGCGGTGATGGGCTGCATCGTCAACGGCCCCGGCGAATCCAAGCACGCCAATATCGGCATCTCGCTGCCCGGCACCGGCGAAGCCCCGGCCGCGCCCGTCTTCGTCGACGGCAAGAAATTCCGTACCCTGCGCGGCCCGACCATCTCCGCCGACTTCAAGGCGCTGGTGATCGACTATATCGAGCAGCGCTACGGCCAGGGCGCCAAGGCCCCGGTATCAGCGGCGGAGTAGGCATTCAGGTCAGCACGCGATGGTGCTGACCTGACCTGTTTCTCCGTATCTCAGCAGCAGGCCGTCCCGTGTGATGACGCTCGCGCCCAGGTCGCGAGCGGTCGCAATGATGATTCGATTGCGCTGGATCGCGTGGCGGCTCGCCCGGCAAGAATGACGAGGCGATCAGGATATCCGGCGTGAGTTCGGCGAGGCGTATTCCCTCGATCGCAACCAGCCGCTGGAACCACGCTCTGGTTTGTGGAGAGGCCCAATCGGTTGCGCGCAACAAGCAAGCCGATTTCCCAGGCTATGATCGCGGACACGAGGATTGCGGTCTCCGCGCGATAAGCCGCCTCAATCGCTTCCCTCGCCTCCGCGGCGATCGGTTTGTCCTCAACGATCCAGATTGCGGCATGCGTATCGAGCAGAAGAGGCGAGGGCTCACTCATTGGCCTTGCCCCAATCGGGATCTGCCGGCTCCGTCGAATCTACGCCCGGCGGGATATGTGCCAAACCTTTGCGTGCTCCGAAGAGCGGATGCCGGCCAACCTTCTTGGCTCGCAAGGAGGGGGGCTCCGCGGAAGTCAGATCAACCCGCCGAAAAACGACCTTGCGAGCTTTCGTGTCCACCTGTTCGGTACGAAATCCGGCTGCGAGCCATACCTTGGTCATGACGTTGTTCGTCGGGTTGTTGCTCCACCACGCCGGATATTGAGGCGAGTTGGGCGGGAGTTTGCTTCCGATGACCCGCTCGATTTCGGCAAATGTCATGGGGACTTCCTTGGTGCGCTGGGACTTCAGAAATTCACCAAGGCGCTCATATTTGCTCATGATGAAGCCTCCGACAATGGTGTATAAGTGTTTCAAGACTCCGTTGTGTCCGCGCGCGCGTGGCCTACAATCGCGCCGATGAAGTAAGCATCCGGAGACATGCCATGAGCTCACTCGCCGGCAAGCAGGGCCCGCGCTACCGCCACACGGATGAGGACGGAGCGCCCTACGAGACCATCTCGGTCGAGAAGCTCACCCCCATCATCGGCGCGGAAATCTCGGGCGTGGACATCGGCCGGCTCGTCTCCGATCAATCCCCGAACCGGCAGATGGACGAGATCCACCGCGCGCTGGCTGAAAACCTCGTCATCTTCTTCCGCGACCAGCACATCACGCCGCAGCAGCATCTCGCCTTCGGCCGCAAGTTCGGCGAGCTGCATGTCCATCCGGCCGCACCGCATGAGGACGAGGATCCGGCGTTGATGAAGATCTACGCCGACAGGAACTCGCCGCGCGCCAATGGCGAGGGCTGGCACTCCGACGTCTCCTGCGATCTCGAACCGCCGATGGGCTCCATCCTCCATATCAGGCAGTGCCCGCCGCGCGGCGGCGACACGCTGTTCGCCAGCATGTATGCGGCCTATGAGGCGCTGTCGGACCGGATGAAGGCCTATCTCGACGGGCTGACCGCGCTGCATGACGGCGAGCCGATCTATCGCGGGCTCTACGCCAATTACGGCGTCGCCGACCGCCCGTCCTATCCGCATGCGGAGCATCCGGTGGTCCGCACCCACCCCGTGACCGGCAGGAAGGCGCTCTACGTCAATCGCGGCTTCACCCGCCACATCAACGGCATCCCGCGCGACGAGAGCGATGCGATGCTGGCCTATCTCTACCAGCATGCCGAGAACCCGCTGTTCCAGTGCCGCTTCCGCTGGACCGAGAACGCGATCGCGTTCTGGGACAATCGCTGCACCCAGCACCGCGCGATGTGGGACTACTGGCCGCATACGCGGTCGGGCACGCGCGTGACGGTGAAGGGCGAGCGGCCGGTGTAGCCGGGGCTTCCATGTCGCGCATCGCATCGACGGAGTAGCCGGTGCCGGGGCGGAGCAGCATCGCCTTGTTGCTCGCGGCAATCCTGCTGTCGCCGTCACCTGCCGGCGCGGAACGCAGCAAGCCTGCTGCCGGGCCCACGCCGAAGCCTGCCCAATCGCCGGCCCGATGCGAACCCTCGAAGCTGCGCATCGTCGTCGACGTCGGACACACGCCGGAGTCCTACGGCGCGCTGAGTGCGCGCAATGATCCGGAATTCGGCTTCAACCTGCGGCTGGCGCGGCTGATCACGGAAAAACTCAAATCGGACGGCTTTGCCGCGACGCGCCTGCTCGTCACGGACGGCAAGGCGCGGTCCAGCCTGCTCAAGCGGGTCAGCGAGGCGAATGCCGGCCGGGCCGATCTCTTCCTGTCGATCCATCACGATTCGGTGCCGGACACCCTGCTCGAGCGCTGGGAGTTCGACGGCGCCGACAGCCGCTTCAGCGATCGCTTCTCCGGTCATTCGCTGTTCGTGTCGCAGCAGAACCCGCATTATGCCGCGAGCCTGAAGCTGGCGCGGCTGGTCGGGGCGCATCTGAAGGCGCAGGGCCTGTCCTATGCCAGCCAGTACACTTTGCCCGTGATGGGACGCTACCGCCGCCAGTTGCTGGACAAGGAGGTCGGCGTCTATCGCTACGACAATCTCGTCGTGCTGTCGCGGACCCGCAGCCCCGCCGTGCTGCTCGAAGCCGGCTCCATCATCAACCGCGACGAGGAAATGGCGCTGAGCTCGTCCGGGCGACATGAGACGATCACGGACGCCGTGGCGAAGGCGATGGGCGAGTTCTGCCGGAAGCGGTAGTCCGCTCCGCGGCTTCAACGCCGGTCGCAATGACGGGGAATGGAGCGTCTCTTGCACACCGTTCTCCTCGTCATTGCGAGGAGCGAAGCGACGAAGCAAGCCAGATATGCCCAGCGGAAATGGTCGGGTTGCTTCACTGCGCCCGCGATGACGAGCCGCTAAAGCGGCGTCTCGCGATATTCCCGGTTGGCCAGGCTCGCCTCCTCGAGATCGAGGTCGCGCTCGATCCGCCGCCTTGTCTCGTCGGTGATCTGGCCGTCGCGCAGCAGGTCGTGGATGAATTTGCGCTCGGCGGCGATCAGTTCACGGGTGAGGGCGGTGCCGGCCGCCGAGACGTCGTGGCGGGCGGGATCGAGCGTGTCAGGCAACTGGCTGACGCGGATCTCGTGGCGCGCATGCAGAAGCCTCACCACCTCGTGGGAGACGTCCTTTTCCTCCTTCATGGTCGCGAGCGAGGCCATCGCCGCATCGAGCGCCTTGCGCCGGGCCGCGATCTCCGCCTCGTGCTCGGCGACGTGCTCGCTGCGTCCGGCATCGGCCACGCCGAGCCAGCGCACCACCGGCGGCAGCGTCAGGCCGATGCCGATCAGCGTGACGAAGATGACGCCGAAGGCGACGAACAGGATCAAATCGCGATAGGGAAAGGCCTCGCCGCCCGGCAGCGTGAAGGGCAGGGCGAGCGCGGCTGCGAGCGACACAGCGCCGCGTACGCCGGTGAAGGCGAGGATGAAGGCCGATTGCCAGGGCGGCGAGGGATCGCGCTCGCGCAGGCTCTTGCTCAGGATCCGCGGCAGATAGGTCGCCGGAAACAGCCACGCGAAGCGCGCGATGACGATGATCATCACCACGACCGCCGTCGCGACCAGGATGTCGTCCAGCGGGAACGCCTTCGACTTCTCGTAGAGCGCGCGCATCTGGAAGCCGGTGAGCAGGAACAGCAGGCCCTCGATCAGATAGATCACGAGGTCCCAGAAGAAGATGCCCTGCAGCCGCGTCGCCGACGAGATCAGCAGCGCGCCGTTCCAGCTCACATAGAGACCGCAGGCGACGGTCGCGATGACGCCGGAGCCGCCGACATGCTCCGGCAGCCAGTAGGAGACATAGGGCGTGATCAGCGACAGCGTGATCTCGACCTGCGGATCCCGCGACCATTTTCGGGCGCGCAAGGAGAGCCAGCCGACGCCGATGCCGAAGGCGATCTCGCCCGCGACGATCAGCGCGAACTCGCCGGCCGCGACCGGCAGCGAAAAATGCCCGACCATGATGGCGGCGAGCGCGAAGCGGTACAGGATCAGCGCGGTCGCGTCGTTGGCGAGGCCCTCGCCCTGCAGCACGACGAGGATCCGGCGCGGCAAATGGAGGCGGCGCGCGATCGCCAGCGGCGCCACCACGTCGGGCGGCGCGACGATGGCCCCGAGCAGGAAGCCGATCGTCCAGGGCAGTCCGATCAGGTAATGCGTCGCGGCGGCCACCATGGCGGCCGTGAAGATCACCGCGCCGACCGCGAGCAGCACGATGGGGCGGAGATTTTTCCTGAATTCGCGCCAGCTCATGGCGACGCTCGCCGAATAGATCAGCGGCGGCAGCACCATCAGCAGCACCAGTTGCGGCGGCAGTTCCACGGGCGGCATGCCCGGCACGAAGGCGAGGCCGACGCCGGCCAGCATCAGCAGAATGGCCGGTGCGACATTGAAGCGACGCGCGGCGATGGCGGTTCCCGCCAGCACTGCAAGCAGAATGAGAAAGATCTGAAACTTCGCTTCCATGGTCTGCTGTCATCGCAGGGAAGCGGCCGCACCGTCAATGCGAGGGCGCGCGACGTCGCAAATAGTCTAAGCTGTTGAAATTATGTCATTTCGTGCCGGGCGCCGCAGCTGCGGCGCCTGGCCGGTTTCTACTTTGCATGGGGTTGTTTTTGCAGGCTCGCCGGAGCGGGCGCGGCGTCCTCACTCCCGCAGGTCGTAGCGGTACGATTTCGACACGATCTGCCAGCCGTCGGCGAGCTTCATCGCCACCAGATAATCGGTGAAATAGCGCGGCGGCAGCTGGCAGCGGACCTTGATGAAGGCCGTCTTCTCGTCCGAGCGGTCGATCGTGACGATGAAATCCTCGCGCGGCTTGCCCTCGGCCTTGGCCGAGCCCCGCTTGCGGACGCGGTCGAGCCAGTCCGGCACCGTCAGCACCTGCAACTCGCCCTTCTCGACCCAGCGCAGATCGGCGGACGGATGGAAGATGGCGCCGAGCTTGTCGGCGTCGCCCTCGTAGAGACCGTCGAAATAGTGCTGCACGACGGCTTCGAGGCTCGAACGATTGGGGCTCATGGGTCATCCTTTCGACTGATGGCGGGACCGGAACTTAGTCGTACAGGTCGGAACGCGCTATGGGGGCGGGACGGGGCTGCCGGCTGCGCGGGGAATACCGGCGCGCCCCGGCCCCAGCGCGACGAACCATGGTGCCGCTGGTGCGACATATCTAGGGTGGCCCGGCCCAGCGGCGCTGGCCCGCCTTCGTGACCTCTATCACAAGGCCGGCCGGTGGTTCCTGTTAAAGCGTTTCCAGAGGGGCAATGGCCCCGAACGATCGGAAGTCGTGTCATGCGCACCTTGCTCAGAATTTGCCCGCTGCTCCTCGCGCTTGCGCTGCTGGTCGGCGCCGGGCCGGCCTTCGCCGGCAAGCGCGTGGCTCTGGTCATCGCCAATTCGGCCTATCAGCATGCACCGGGTCTCACGAACCCCGTCAATGACGGCGCGGTGATCGCCAGGACGCTGAAGGGAGCCGGCTTCGACCTGGTCGATTCCCGGCATGATCTCTCCGCCCAGGAGACGCGGCGGGTGCTGCGCGACTTCGCCGATGCGACCCGCGATGCGGACATCGCCGTGGTCTACTATGCCGGCCACGGCATCGAGGTCGAAGGCTCCAATTACCTGATCCCGGTCGATGCGAAGCTCGAACGCGATACCGACGTGTTCGACGAGGCGCTGTCGCTCGACCGCGTGCTGGTCGCGGTCGAACCCGCCAAGCAGCTTCGCCTCGTGATCCTCGATGCCTGCCGCGACAATCCGTTCGGCAAGACCATGAAGCGCACGGTGGCCTCGCGCGGCATCGGCCGTGGCCTCGCCCAGGTCGAGCCGACCAGTCCCAACACCCTGATCGCCTATTCGGCGAAGGCCGGCTTCACGGCGCAGGACGGCGACGGCGCCAACAGCCCCTTTACGGTCGCGCTGTCGAAGCACCTGACCACGCCGGGCCTCGACGTCCGTCGCGCCTTCGGCTTCGTGCGCGACGAGGTGCTCAAATCCACCGGCAACAAGCAGGAGCCGTTCGTCTATGGCTCGCTCGGCGGCGACGACGTGCCGCTGGTTCCGGCCAAGGTCGCGGCCGTGACGCCGGCGCCGAATCCGCAGGCCGACATCCGCCGCGACTACGAACTGGCGCTCCAGGTCGGCAACAGGCCGGCGTGGGAGGCGTTCCTGGCGCAGCACCCGGACGGCTTCTACGCCAATCTGGCCAAGCTCCAGGTCGACAAGATCGCCGCCGAGCAGGCTCATACCGCCGCCATCGAGAAGGCGAAGCAGGCCGAGGCCGAGCGCGATCGACTTGCCGCGCTCGGTGCGCAGAAGGATGCGCAGGCCAAGGCTGCGGCCGACGCCAAGGCGGCCGAGCAGGCGCAGGCCGCTGCGCAGAAGGCCAAGGAACAGGCACAGCAGCAGGCGGCCGCCGCCGAACAGCAGCGCGTCAATCTTGCCGCCGCCGCGCCGGACAATTCGGGCCCGCGCGCTGCCGCCGCCCCCGGGACCAATGTCGCGTCCCTGACGCCGGCGACCGCGCCCGTCGATCTCAGCAAATCGGTGCAGAGCGAACTCGGCCGCGTCGGCTGTTTCTCCGGCCAGGCCGATGGCAACTGGAACGCGACGTCGCAGCGTTCGCTGTCGCTGTTCAACCGCTATGCCGGCACCAAACTCGATGTGAAGGTGGCGAGCACCGACGCGCTCGATGCGGTCAAGGCAAAGCCCTCACGCGTCTGCCCGCTGGTCTGCGACCGTGGCTTCAAGGCCGACGGCGACAAATGCACCAGGATCGTCTGCGGCGACGGCTATGTGCTGAACGACGACAATGAATGCGAGCGGAAGCGTGCCAAGCCGGCCACCGCAAAGCGCGACGACGGCGATGAGCGTCCGGCCCGGCAGCGCCGTCAGTCGGGCGCTGCTGCCGCGGAGTTGCCCGGCGGCTTTGGTGCCGCGGCCGGGATCGCCGCAGCGGCCGGCTCCGGTCGCGCCGCGGGTGGCGGACAGGTGTACTGCAGCAGCGGCGGCTGCCGGCCGGTCTCGCGCGGCTGCCATCTGGAGTTCCGCGGCGGTGGCGGCCCCGGCAACGACGCCAATGTCGAGGTGTGCCGCTGAGGTCTGCGACCGCTACGTCGAGATCGCGCTCGCCGCGATGTTCACGGTCAGCGCCAGGAGCGCGGTGTTGTAGATGAAAGAGACGATGCCATGCGCCGTCGCCGTGCGGCGGATGGTCTTGTCGGTGATGCCGACGTCGGACACCTGCGCGGTCATGCCGATCACGAAGGAAAAGTAGACGAAGTCCCAATAGTCGGCGTGCTCGTCCTTGTCGCCGCTCGGAAACTGCAGGCCGCCCGGCGGGTGCCGGTAGTAATCGTGGGCGTAGTGCAGCGCGAAGGTGGTGTGCACGGCGGCCCAGGACAGTGCGATGGTGGTGATCGCGATCGTCAGCTCGGTGGGTCCGCGATGGGCGCCGAGCTCGGCGACGATGGCCGCGATGCTGGCGAAGGCGCCGAGCGCCGTCACCAGCAGGATCACGAAGCGGCCATCGTCCTGCATCGCCGCGTTGCGGCGGATGTGCTGATGGTCGTTGTTCAGCATCATCCCGTAGACCAGCACGAGATAGACCGAGATCAGTCCATCCCAGCCGAGCACCAGCCGCGTGATCAGCCGGTGCGAAGCCGGCAGCAACAGGAAGACGAGGATTCCCGCGGCGACTGCGATGAAGGTCCGCGGCCGCGCATAGACCACCCGCAGCGGCGCCGACATCTGCCGGAAGCGAACGAGGACGGGATCTTCCTTGTCGGGCCCCGTCATCAGCCGGTCAGTTCTTCCGCTCGGCGACGAAGCGCGCGGCGGCCTGCAGGACGGCGGCGCGCTCACCGAAGATCGACACGGCGCTGTCCGCCCGCGCGAGCAGGTCGCGCACGCGCTGCTTGGCTCCGTCGATGCCGAGCTGGGTGACGAAGGTGGTCTTGCCGAGCACGGCGTCGGCGCCGGCCGGCTTGCCGAGCGCGGCGGCGTCGCCTTCGACGTCGAGCAGGTCGTCGGCGATCTGGAAGGCTTCGCCGAGTGCGCGGCCGTAATCGTCGAGCGCCTGGTATTCCTTGTCGGAGGCCTGGCCGAGGATCGCCCCGGCGATACAGCCGTAACGCAGCAACGCGCCGGTCTTCATCTGCTGGATACGGGCGACGTCGATCGGCTCGTTGCCGCCGAAGCGGCCTTCGCCGGCGAGGTCGAGGATCTGGCCGCCGACCATGCCGCCGATGCCGGCGCAGCGCGCCAGCGCGCGCGTCAGCAGCAGGCGCACATTGGCGTCGCGATGGACCTCGTCGCGGGTGATGATGTCGAAGGCGATCGTCAGCAGGCCGTCGCCGGCGAGGATCGCCGTGGCGTCGTCGGTCTTCTTGTGCAACGTCGGACGGCCGCGGCGCAGGTCTGAATTGTCCATCGCCGGCAGGTCGTCATGGATCAGCGAATAGCAGTGAATGCATTCGAGTGCGGCGCCCACCAGCAGCGCGGCCTCGCGCGGCACGCCGAACACGGCCGCGCTCTCGACGACCAGGAATGGCCGCAGGCGCTTGCCGCCGTTCAGGCTCGAATAGCGCATTGCGTCCATCAGTCGCTTGGGCCGGGCGATTTCATCGGGCAGGATGTCGTCCGACAGCAGGCGGCCGAGCAGGGCCTCGGTGTCGTCAGCGGTCTTGTCCAGACGTTTGGCGAAATCGGACGGGGACGTGCCGGTCATCAAGAAGGGCTCCAGAACCAAAATTCGGCGGGACAATCCTTTATGAGCCCGCCCCAGTCAATCGTTTGGACGGCTTAAAAAGTGCTGGAAAAGGCCCGGATTATCACAGACTTAATGTCGGCCCCGACAGTGCTCTCGAGGGCAGTCTTGATCTTAACGTGGGGACCGCTGGTTTTCTGCGCCCGGAAAGGTCGATTTGCGCATCGTTAAGATTCTGCTGGTGCTGCTCGCGATCTTGGTCCTGGCGCCCTATGTGGTCGCGCCGTTCTATCGCACCGGCCACCCGGCCTCGACCCTGATGGCCTGGCGTTCGATCCGGGGCGCACCGATGCAGCGGGACTGGATCGATCTGGCGGACATGTCGCCCTGGCTGCCGCGCTCCGTCGTCGCGGCGGAAGATGCGCATTTCTGCAAGCATCACGGTATCGACTGGGGGGCGCTACGGGAGGCCATCGACGATGCCAAGGAGGATGGTACGCCATTCCGGGGCGCCTCGACCATCACCCAGCAGGTGGCCAAGAACCTGTTCCTCTGGCAGGGCCGGGATGTCGTCCGCAAGGCGCTCGAGTTCCCGCTGGCGCTCTGGATCGATCTGGTCCTGCCCAAGGCGCGGATTCTGGAAATTTACCTGAATATTGCCGAGCTTGGCCCGCAGGGGCAGTTCGGGGTGGAGGCGGCCAGCCTCTATGCCTTCGGCAAGTCCGCCTCCGACCTCTCCTCGCGGGAGGCCGCCCTGCTGGCGGCGACCCTGCCCAATCCGGTCAGGCGCAGCGCCCGGAGCCCCGGGCCGGGGATGCGGCGGCTGGCCGGAACCTATGTGGCGCGGGCTCAGGCGGCCTCGCTTTCGACCTGCTGGCGTGAAAATCGCTAGGTTCGGGCCCCTCGGGGGTGCATTTTCCGGCCCGAGGCACCTAGCTTTGCCGCCGGCGTTCCTCTATAAGCGCGGCCTTGATCGGCATTCCGCTCGCCCCGTTTGGGTGCTGAGCCGTCCTGCGGACGATGCCCCGATGACACCCATCCCTAGAGGATACTGAAATGGCCGTTCCGAGAAGAAAAACCTCGCCGTCGCGCCGTGGCATGCGCCGCTCGGCAGACGCCATCAAGAAGCCGACCTATGTGGAAGACAAGGACTCCGGCGAGCTCCGTCGTCCGCATCATCTCGACCTCAAGACCGGCATGTACAAGGGTCGCCAGGTCCTGAAGAAGAAAGAGTCCTGAAGCAGGACCTTTGTTCGGGCCGGGCCACCGCCCTGCCTGAATTCGGCCAATCCATGAGATAAGACGGTGACGGCGGCGGAGCGCATGCTTCGCCGCTGCATCGTTCTGCCCGGACGTCTTGATCGAGAAGGCCTGCCGCCGATGGTCGGTTTCCCGCTGCTCCTGATTCCCCTCGCGGTCTACAACATCATCGCCTTCCTGATGCCGACCGTGTCCTTCACGGACGTGCTGTTCAGGGTGCCGATGATCACGGGCGAGGCCTGGCCGGTCACGCTGTCCGATATTCTTCTCGCGCTCGGCGTGGTGCTTCTGCTGCTCGAAGTGGTCAAGGGAGCCCGGCCCGGCTCGAAATTCCTGATGGACCATTTGCTGTCGCTGATCGTGTTCGGTGCGGCCGCCGCCGAATTCGTGATGTGGCCCAAATTCGGCAATTCCACGTATTTCCTGCTGGTTCTGCTTTCGATGGCCGATTTCCTCGGCGGTATCGCCCAGCGGTCGCGCCGCCGCATCGCCTATGTCGCGGAGACCGTGCCGGCACCGCGCAAGGCGAAGCGCGCCGTGGAGGCTGCTGCTCCGGAGCAGGCGACAGAACCGAGGTTCGAACCCGCATCGGTTCCGGCGCCATCACCTGCGGCTCAAGCCGTCCCCGTCCCGCAAGCCGCCGCCGAGCCGCCGCCGGCCCTTGCAGCGCAATCGGTCGCTGAAGCCGTTCTGATGGATCATCCGGCGCCGAAGCCGGTGCAGGTCACGTCGCCTTCGCCCGAGATGGACTCGCCGCATCTCCAGCCGGGCACAGGCACCGCAGCAGCGGCGCCTGACACGCCGCGCTGATCGATCTCAAGCCACCTGCCTCGTGCGGGCGGTCACGCTGCCCAGCGGGCGCTTGGGGCCATAGGCCGTCCGCGCATCGTCGGACGAGGCCCGGCGCAGCCGGCTGGCCTGGGGCACATGTTCGGCACTCGCGATCAATTGGGTGACGAAGCTCGAATCGGGGCGCGGCAACGGCGTCTTGTGAACGAATTCAAGCGTCGGCATCAGCGGTACCAGCGCGGTGACCTCGCCGTTCTTCATCTCGTCCGTTCGATCAGTACTCAACATCGCCATCACCATTGGCCCGGCGGAGCGTGTCGCGTAGCGGGACGCGTACGCCGGTGCGTGTCATGTACTCGCAAGGCCTATGCCGGCCCGGTCATCATGGTTCCGGCCCCCGGCGCAACGTGGTTTCCAAATTGTTTATGAACTTTGCCTAGGGTCGGTGGCGAATCTGGCCGTATCCTGTGCCGGATCAGGACTTCTCATTGTCCCGAAACGAGGCGACCGTGACCCCTGCTTTGCCGCAAGCCTCCGAGATCCTGGCCGCCCTCGGACAGGCCGTGTTTGCCTGGGACATCGCCAGCGATGCCATGGTGTGGGGCGAGCAGGCCGGCGCCGTGTTCCCCGGCATCCCGGCCGAACGGCTGGCGACCGGCGCTGAATTCGCGCGGCTGATCGAGCCCGTCCAGTCGGTCCGGAGCGCCGCGCTGGCGCAGACGTCTCCCGTGCATGGCGCAGACGGCACGCCGTACCGCATCGAATACGGCGTTCGCATCAGCGCCGCCGATCCGGTGATCTGGATCGAGGAGACCGGCCGCTGGTTTGCCGGCGCCGACGGAAGGCCGGTTCGTGCGATCGGCTCGGTCCGCATCAACAATGAGCGCCATGCCCGCGACGAAGAACTCACGAAACTGGCACGCCTCGATCCCCTGACGGGCGAACTGAACCGCTCGCATCTGATCGCAGCGCTGGCCGAGGCGATCGAGGAGACCAGCCGCTTCCGTTCCACCGCGGCCTTCATGCTGGTCGGCATCGACCATCTCGCCCGCGTCAACGATGCCTTCGGCTTCGACGTCGCCGATGCCGTGATCCTCGATGTCGCCCAGCGCATCCGGGCGCGGCTGCGCGGCGGCGACGTGCTGGGCCGCTTCTCCGGCAACAAGTTCGGCCTGATCCTGAAGAACTGCACGGTCGACGACATGAACGTGGCCGCCGAGCGCTTCCTCGCCGGCATTCGCGACGAGGTGGTGCCGACCCGATCGGGACCGGTTTCGGTCACCGCCTCGATCGGCGCGGTCAGCGTGCCGCGCTATGCCCGCAGCACCGACGAGGCCATCAATCGCGCCCATGAGACGCTGGATGCCGCCAAGCGCCGGCGCGCCGGCTCCTTCGCCGCGTGGCGTCCGGATGCGGCGCGCGATGCGCAGCGCCGCGTCAATATTCGCGTCACCGACGAGATCGTCACCGCGCTGAACGAGCGCCGCATCAAGCTCGCCTACGAGCCGGTGGTGGCGACCGCCACGCGCGAGCGCGGGTTTCACGAATGCCTGGTGCGGATGGACCAGGGCGACGGCCAGGTTCTGCTCGCGCCCGACATCGTGCCGGTCGCCGAACGGCTGGGCCTGATCCGGCTGGTAGATCATCGCGTGCTCGAACTCGTCGTCGCAGAGCTCGCCGCCGCGCCGGATATCCATCTCAGCCTCAACATCTCGCCCGACACCACCATGGATCCTGACTGGTGGGCCGGCATCGAATCGCTGATGCGCGCGCATCCGGGCGTTGCCGAGCGCCTCATTGTCGAAATCACCGAGACCGTGGCGATCCGCGACATCGACGATGTCCGCGCCTTCGTCGGCCGTCTCAAGCAGCTCGGCAGCCGTATCGCCATCGACGATTTCGGCGCCGGCTACACCTCGTTCCGAAACCTGCGCAAGCTCGGCGTCGACATCGTGAAGATCGACGGCGCCTTCGTGCAGAACATCACGCGCTCCGCGGACGACCGTGCCTTCGTGCAGACGCTGATCGATCTCGCCCGCCGTCTCGACATCAAGACGGTTGCCGAATGGGTACAGGATGAGGACGCCGCTGCCATGCTGCGCGACTGGGGCTGCGACTACATCCAGGGCCGCCTGATCGGGCTGGCCTCGGCCGAACGGCCGTGGGGCGCGCCGCCGGACGATGTACTCCCGGCGGCGAGTTGAAGTCGCAGGACGGGTCAGCCGGAGGCGCCCCCACCGGGTCCATCACCGCGAACCCTTCCCGCGAGGTCACGCGCCTTCATCCAGCGCTACCAGCTCGCGCTTCTTGCGCAGCGACGGCAGCAAGGGCGCGATCAGCAGCACGACCGCCAGGGTGAGGCACGCTGCCGAGATCGGCCGCTGCACAAAGGTCCAGAGATCGCCCTGCGACAGGATCAGCGACTTCCGCAGGTTGTTTTCCAGCATCGGCCCGAGCACGAAGGCGAGCACCAGCGGTGCCGGCTCGTAGCCGAGCTTGCGCATGAAATAGCCGATGATCCCGAACGCGATCATGACGTAGACGTCGAACACATTGTTGCTCGAACAATAGACGCCCAGGATCGTGAACAGGATGATGAGCGGGAACAGGATGTTGTAGGGCAGCCTCAAGAGCTGCACCCACATGCCGATCATCGGCAGGTTCAGGATCAGCAGCATGACGTTGCCGATATACATGCTGGCGACGATGCCCCAGAACAGGCCGGGGTTCTGCGTGATCAGCAGCGGTCCGGGCTGCAGGCCGTGAATGACGAAAGCTCCCAGCAGCAGCGCCATCACCACATTCGGGGGAATTCCCAGGGTCATCAGCGGAATGAACGCGCCGCCGGCCGCCGCATTGTTGGCGGATTCAGGACCCGCGACACCCTCGATCGCGCCATGGCCGAACCGTTCCGGCGTTTTCGACAGCCGCTTCTCCAGCGCGTAGGACGCGAACGAGGCGACGACGGCGCCGCCGCCCGGCAGGATGCCGAGCAGGAAACCGAGCAGCGTGCCGCGTGCCACCGGGCCGGCACTCGCCTGCCAGTCCGCCTTGTTGGGCAGCAATTGCGTGATCTTCGCGTTGATGATGTCGCGCTTGATCGCCTGCTCCGTGTTGAGCAGAACCTCGGCGACGCCGAAAAGGCCCATCACCACGGGCACGAGGCCGATGCCGTCGATCAGCTCCATCCGGCCGAAAGTCAGGCGCGGCTGAGCCGTGATGCTGTCGAGCCCGATCAGTCCGAGCACGAGGCCGATGCAGGCCATCAGCAGCGCCTTCGGCATCGAGCCCTGGGTGAGGAAGGTGAGCACGACCAGACCGAGCACCATCAGGCTGAAATACTCCGCCGGGCCGAAGGCGATCGCGATGCCGGCCAGTCTCGGCGCAACCAGCATCAAGGCCACCAGTGCGAAGGTGCCGGCGATGAAGGAGCCAAAGGCCGAAATGCCGAGCGCGGGGCCGGCGCGGCCCTGCTTCGCCATCTGGTGGCCGTCGATGCAGGTCACGACGGAGGCGGCCTCGCCGGGAATGTTCACCAGGATCGAGGTGGTCGATCCGCCATACATCGAGCCGTAATAGATGCCGGCCATCATGATGATGCCGGATTCCGGCGTGCCCGACAGCGTCACCGGCAGCAGCAGCGACATCGCCGAGATCGGCCCGATGCCGGGCAGTACCCCGACCAGCGTGCCGATGAAGACGCCGATGAAGCAATAGAGCAGGTTGATTCCGGTCAGCGCGACGCCGAAGCCGTGCGCGACATTGGCGAGCGTATCCATGCGGTCAGCCGATCCCGAACAGGCCCGAGGGCAGCTGGATCAGCAGCAGCCTCTTGAGCACCCACCACATGCCCGTTGGCACCAGCACGGCGATCGGCACCGCCAGCGACCAGCGCACCGGATCGATCAGGCGCAACAGCAGCAGCATCAACGGAATCGATGACAAGAGGAAGCCCAGCGGTTCCAGCGCGAAGGAAAAGGCCATGAGGCAGCCGATGACGAGTAGTGGCTTGCTCCAGCGCGCATTCTCCCAGCGCGAGGCCAAGGTCGGCCCGCCCTCGGTGACGGCCGAGACGATGATGGAGCCCGCGAATACGCACATCAGGATGCCGGTATAGAACAGCACATAGCCCGAGCCGGGATCGTTGATGGTGCCGAGCTTCAGCTTCAGTCCCGACCAGATCACGAAGCCGCCAAGCGCAAGCCCGATCAGCCCGCCCCACAGTTCGGAATTGTTGAGGCGGAGTTTTACGTGGGCCTCGTTGTTCATGTGAATCGCCTTTGGATCGCCGTCGTCCTGAGGTGGCGGAGCGTAGCCCTCGAAGGGCGGCGGTGCCCCGATCCATCCTTCGAGGCGAGCCGCAGGGGCGGCTCGCACCTCAGGATGACGCCAGCATGTGTGGTGAGAAAGCTTACTTCTTGGCGAGCCCGAGCGTCTCGATCACCTTGCGCTCGGACTCGGTGACCTCGACGACGAACTTCTTGTAGTCCTCGGTGTTCTTGTAGTTCGGCACCATGTCGTATTTGGCGAGTGTAGCGATCACCGCAGGATCCTCGACCGCCTTCTTGAAGGCGTCGTGCAGCTTCGCGACGATCTTGGGGTCCATGCCCTTCGGGCCGGCAACGCCGAACGGGGAATCATAGACCATGGAATAGCCGAGCTCCTTCAGCGTCGGCACATCCGGATAGTTCGGCGACCGTGCGCCGGTCCACACCATCAGCAGCTTCAGCTTGCCGGCATCCACCAGCGGGCGCCATCCGGTGGAATCGGCCTGCAGCATGGTGTGCTGCCCCAGCACGGCGGCGTTGGTCTCCGCACCACCCTTGAACGGCACCTGCGTGAGCTTGATGCCCGACATCGCCGCGATCTGCTCCATGCCGATATGAAGCGAGGTGCCGGTGCCCGGCGTGGCGTAGGTCACCTTGCCGGGGTTGGCCTTCGCGAAATCGACCACGTCCTTCCAGGACTTGAACTGCGACTCCGCGCTGGTCGTGACACCGAACGTATAGCCGGTGAGGTGGATGATGTAGCTGAAGTCCTTGGCGGGATCCCAAGATACTTCCTGCATCAGCGGCAGTCTGAACACCGTGATCGGAATCTGCGCGATGGTGTAGCCGTCGGGCTTGGCGGTCGCAGCCATGGTGGCGGGACCCACCGTGCCGCCGCCGCCGGCCTTGTTGTCGATCACGATGGGCTGACCCAGCACCTTCGAGGCACTATCTGCGATCGCGCGCATCGAGATGTCGGTCGATCCGCCGGCCGGCCAGGGTACGATCAGCGTGATCGGCTTGGTGGGATAGTCCTGCGCGCCCGCGGCGGTCGCCAGCAGCATCCCCGCGGCTTGCATGGTGGCAAACGCAATCGTCCTTAAGTCGTAGCGCGACATTCGAAGCCCTCCCTTTCGGCGGCATTGCTCGGCCGCCGCCTCTCGTTGTTGGGGGCGATTGTCGTCGAAATCATCAGGGAAGAAAAGCGCGTTGCGCGGCGCACGCACGGCAGGCGACGGATCTATTCCGGGGGAAAGGAGACGTGCGACAATTGGTCGTTCGCAGCATGCCGAGCCGCGGAATTTTGCGAGGCGAAGACCTTTATGCCACGCGGCGAACGGCGTTGAGCGTCGCGATGGTGTGGCTGACGTCCGAGGCCGGGCAGGGCCTGCCGAAATAGTAGCCCTGCACCGCCGTGCAGCCGCATTCGCGGACGAAATCGAGCTGCTCGATCGTCTCGACGCCCTCGGCGGTGGTCTCGACGCCGAGCACGGCGCCCAGGCTCGCGATGGTGCGGACGATGGCCACGCTTTCCGGGCTTTCGCCGAGCGTGCCGACGAAGGAGCGATCGATCTTGATGCAGTCGAACGGAAACTTGCGCAGGTAGCTGAGCGACGAATAGCCCACGCCGAAATCGTCGAGACTGATGCGCACGCCGAGCGTTCTGAGCTGGTGCAGGATGCTGACGGTGGCTTCGCTGTCGTCCAGCAGCGCGGTCTCGGTGACCTCGAGTTCCAGTCGCTGCGGCGGCAGGCCGGCCTCCGCGAGCGCGTTCGTCACCAGGGCGACCAGCCCGCGCGCGCGGAACTGCACCGGCGACAGATTGACCGCCACAGTGACGTCGGGCCAGGACGCGGCGGTGGCGCAGGCGCTGCGGAGCACCCATTCGCCGATCGGAACGATCAGCCCCGTTTCTTCCGCGAGCGGAATGAATTCGGCTGGCGAGACCAGGCCCCGCGACGGATGCCGCCAGCGCAGCAGGGCCTCGAAGCCGGTGAGTTCGGAGCTCGCCAGTCGGACCTGCGGCTGGAACACCAGGTGGAATTCGCCGCGTTCCAGCGCGACACGCAGATCATGCTCCAGCGCATGGCGGCTGCGGGCTTCGGCCTCCATCGCCGGCTCGAACAGCTGCCAGGTACCGCGTCCTCTGGCCTTGGCCCGGTAGAGGGCAAGATCCGCACAGCGCAGCAGCTCGTCGCAGTCGAGCCCGTGGTCGGGCGCCATGGCGATGCCGACGGATACGCCGGTATGCACCGACTGGCTGTCCAGTGGCGCCGGATGCCCGATGATCTCGACGAGGCGGCGGGCCAGGGCTTCGGCCGATTGCGGCTGTGGCCCGCGCTGGAGCACGGCGAACTCGTCGCCGCCGAGCCGCGCGACGGTGTCGTGCTCGCCGACATGTTCCTTGAGCCGCGCCGCAACCCAGCGCAGCAGGCGGTCGCCGGCGGCGTGGCCGAGGCGGTCGTTGACGGTCTTGAAATTGTCCAGGTCGAAGCACAGGACGGCCATCTGGCCGCCGGCAACCGCCACATTGTTCAGCCCCTCGACCATCTGCTCGCGGAACAGCGTGCGGTTGGGCAGATCGGTGAGCGAATCGTGCCGCGCCATGTGGGCGACGCGCGCCTGGGCCTTGTGGCGCTCGGTGACGTCCTCATAGGTCACGACCCAGCCGCCATGCTCCATCCGCTTGTGATTGAGCTTGATGATGCGGCCGTCGCTCAGATTGCGGTGCAGCGTGTATTCGCCGCCGCGCAGCCGCTCGACATAATCGGCATAGAGCCGGGCGCCGGTCATCTCGGGATGATTGCCGAGCCGGCAGCTGTGCTCCATGATCTCGCGCATCGAGACGCCGGGCTTCACGACGTCCGGCGACAATCCGTACATCTCCACGTAGCGGCGGTTGCAGACGATGATGCACAAATTCGCATCGAGCATGCAGAGGCCCTGACTCATGTTGTTCAGGGCGGCGTCGAAGCGCCGGTATTGTTCGCTCAGTTCCTCGACGGCGCGTTCGCGCTCGCTGATGTCCTCATAGGTCGCAACGAAGCCGCCCTCCGCGAGCGCGGAGTAGCGCACGGAGATGATGGTGCCGTTCGCCATGCGCCGGCGCATCGGTGACGTGTCGCCCTCGGTGATTCGGGCGCGGGCTGCGTCGACGAGTTTCTCCGCCGTGTCTTGCGGCGACAGGGAGCCGTTCCGCAGCGCGCTTTCGACCAGCTGGAAAAGATGCGTGCCGGGCTGCGTTTCGTCGAGCGAGAGCTTGTAGATCGACCGATAGGTCGAGTTGCAGAGCTGCAGGCGCATCTCGCTGTCGTAAAAGGCGAGGCCGTGCGCCATGTTCTCCAGCGCCGCGTCGAGCAGCAGGTTCTGCTGCCGCAGCGTCTCTTCGTAGCGCAGCCTTTCAGTGACGTCCTCGTGCACCGTCACCCATCCGCCGTCGGGCATGAAGCGGGAGATCGCCTGCACCTTCCGGCCGTCATAGCGCGTCACCAGGATGGTCTTGGGGATTCGGCTGCTGACGTCCTCCATCCGCGCCTGCCGGAACGTTTCGGCCGGCATTTCCGAGCGGTTGCCGCACGCCAGCCAATGATCGATCGCGACGCTGTGCGTGGCGCCCGGCTTCACGATGTCGGGGTCGAGACCGTAGAGCTGCAGGAAGCGCTCGTTGCAGACGACGATGCGGCTGTCGGCATCGTACATGATGAGGCCGTGCGACATGTTGGCGAGCGCGTGATGGCTGCGCTCCGTCTGCAGCTGCAATTGCGTCTCGAGCCGGGCGCGGCGCGTGACGTCGTCGCAGATCGTCATCCAGCCGCCGCCGGGGAAGGGTTTGAGTTCGAGCGCGGTGACGAGGCCGTTGGCCAGCGTCTGCTCGGTGCGGAATGGCTTGCCGACGGCGATCAGCGACAGCCGCGCAGCGTACAGGGCATCGACCTCGGTCTGCGAGATGTTGCCGCGAGCCGAGCTGTGCGCCAGCACCTCGCGGTAGCTGGCGCCGAGGCGGACGATGTCCGGGGACATGCCGAACAGCTCGATATAGCGGCGGTTCAGCAGCACGATCCGGTTGCTGGAATCGTAGACGCAGACACCCTGCTCCATGCGGTCGAGTGCCAGCTGGCTCAGCGCGACCAGGCCTTCCGGGCTCTGCTCGCGGGGGCTCCCGAGCTCGTTCTCACAGGTCGGCGTCATGGGCGACGGTGTCTCGGCAGCATTTGCGCTCGAAGTGTCGGAGTCCGGCAGTCGAAAGTAGCGAGAAGGCCGGAAAATTCCCTTAAGCCCGGTAGTTTACGGAAGATGACCGGCGCCGTCGGACAATCCGGTCAAATGTCATTTTCCGGTCGTGGCAGTGGTTGAATCGGCGACAGCGGCTCTGCGGCACATCCTGCGAGACGCCCGCCTGCAGCAGGCCCAGAGGATGAGGACCGGATGGGGGCCGCAGCTTGCTGGTCGTGCTGGCGGCGTTGAGCCTCATCCCGGGGGACCGCGAAGCGCTCGTCGCGAAGGACGCGGCGCTTGCGCCGATCTCGCCACGAAGCATCTTCGCCGGCCTTGCGGCCAAGCGCGGACGATCGGCCCGCGCCCTACGGTCCGTAGAGTACGAGCTCGGTGTCGGTGAGATCGCCGAGGTGGGGCCGGTGCGGACCCCTGAAATATTTCCGCCCGCGCCGCTCGGTGTAGATGCCGACGAGCCCCGGAATGGCGGCGTTGGCGTCCACGACCACCGCGATCTTGCCGAGCCGCAACAGCAGCCGGCCGATCCGTCCGGCGCATTCGACATAGTCCTCGACGCTGCGGCAATAGATCAGCTGCATCGCCGGCGGGGCGATGATGCCGCGGCGGATGCGCACCGCCTGGAAAATGAACGGGAAGACGCCCTTCGGCGTGCGGCAGACCAGGCTGAGGCAGTTGTACCGCGCATGCCGCGTCAGCAGCTCGGTCTCCTCCTCCGACAGGCCCTCGATCTGCTTGGCATGCGGGGGAACGACCTCGATCTTGCTCCAGCGCCCTGCGCGCGCCAGCACCGGCAGCGAGAAGAACAGGCCGTGGCAGTAGGCGCGAAAACCCTGCGTCTCGATGATCGGCCAGGTCCAGACCGCCGGGCTGATGTTGAGATAGGTGACGTGCTTGTGCCGCTGGGCGATCTTGGTCAGCAGCGGCGCATAGTTGCGGTAGGCGGGCTCGACGTACCAGCTCGACAGATTGCACTGGATGGCGACGTTCTCGCCATCCTTGCGCGTCGTGTAGATCAGCAGCAGCACGCCGACCGGCATGCCGCCATCATCGATCATGTAGCCGAAGCGGGGATAGCCCTCCGGCACGGGCCGGAAAGCCTGCCGCCGCAGGCCCTGGATCCAGTAGTCGCGCGAGCGGCCGACGAAGCCGCGCGTCAGCAGGTCGGCGACCGCCTCGACGTCGGCTTCGGTGATCTCGCGGCATCTGACCTTGGTGTGGATCACGCTCGTTTTGCCCGTTGAAATGAGAGGTCTCGTTCCGTCAGCGCCAGCCTTCGCCGTGGGCTTCCGCCGCGACGCGCGGCTCGAGACTCAGGATCTCGCGCACCTTGGCGGGCCATGCGGCGAGGTCGGTGCCGTGGGTGTGGAACATCGCGACTGCGAGACGGTCCATGCCGAAGGCGACGCAGCCGGTGTGCGCCGGTTCGCCATTGGCGTCCTCGATGCCCCAGGTCGTGCCGAAATGCTCGCGGTGATAGTTGAAGCTCATGCAGGCGGTCGGCTGCTCCTCCGAGCGCAGGGGGATCAGCAGTTCGAACTTGAGCTGCTGCTGTTTCTGGCTCACCGCCTTGATCTGGCCGACGCGGCCGAAGAACGGGTCGCTGGCATAGTCGACGCGGAAGGTCAGGCCGAGATCGCGGGCGATCGCCTGGGCGCGCACCATCCAGCGCTCGCGAAAATCGGCGACGTCGTCGGGGGTGCCGATGCAGACATATTCGCGCATCCGGAACGATTGCAGCCGGTCGAGATGCTTGGACGGCTCGCGGCGGAAACAGTCGGCGGCGACGTCGAAGCGCAGGCCGCCCTTGGGCAGCTGGCCGCGGCTGGCCGCGATCGGATAGACCGGGTAGCAGGCCGCCGGAGACAGCACGAGATCGGCCGGCGACAGCGACGTGGTCCAGTCCCCGCCGGCGTCGAAACGGCTGACCGCGGCGTTGATCTCGCGTTCGGTGCCGTGCAGGCCGCAGACGCAGCCGAGCAGATTGGGGAAGCTCTTCAGATAGCCCGACTTCTCGAGCTGGGTCCGGCTCATCACCGGCGGAAAACGCATCACCTCGGTGCCGGCTTCGCGATGGCTGGTGATCAGCGCGGCGAGCTTCTCGACGATGCCTTCATACAGCGCGGTGCGGGCGTAGACGCCGTCGGCACCCATGCGGTGGAACAGCGTGTCGGCGAGATGATCGAGCGGGTCGGCAACCTGCGGCGCAGTTGCGGGCGATTCGGGGAGGACGGCAATGGTCATGGTCAGGTGTCCTGCTATCTGGAAATTGTTTTTGTTATCGAGGAGGCACGTCAGTCACGAAGGCTCACGGGAACGCCGCTCATCAGCGTCGAGGTCGCGGCGTTGGCGAGGATGCGGTCGTTGTTGATCATGATCGGGGACGACAGCACGTCGCGCAGATGGCGGCCCATGGTGAACTCGCCGTCGTTGCGGTAGCCGGAGAGACCGGCGGTGCGCATCGCATGCATCACGGTCTCGACCGCGAGCTCCGAGGCCTGCACCTTCAACAGCGTGATCGAGGACTGGAAGTCGAGCGAGGAGAGCGCGCGCTCGTCATGCTCGGCGCGCGCGAAGGCATCGATATTGGCCGCGATCAGCGCCCGCAGCTTGGCGAGCGACATCTTGGCGGCGGTGAAATGCGCCGCGGCCGGCGGCATCTGGCCGCCGGAGCTGCGGGCCGCCTTGCGGATGAAGGCCTGCGCGCGCGTCACGGCGGCGGCGGCGATGCCGGCCCAGGCCGACGACCAGCACAGATGCGCGAATGGCGTCATCGTCTGGGCGTGGATCTTGTCGTAGGATTCGGGGAAGACGCGGTCGGCGGGGCACTCGACCCTGAGCTCGAAACCGGTCGAGCAGGTGCCGCGCATGCCGAGCGTTTCCCAGCCCAGCGTCCGCTTCAGCGAATAGTCGTCCTTGGCAAGTGCCAGCAGCACCTGGTCGGATGCCGCCGCATCATTGGCACGGCGGGCGATGGTGACGAGGCCGTCGGCCTCGGCTCCGTAGGAAATCACGGTGGCGTCGCGCAGCAGCGAGACGGTGTCGCCGGCAACGTCCACGGCGGCGGCGCTGGCGCGGATATTGCCGCCGTTCTGGCCTTCGGTGGTGGAGGAGGCGAGCAGCCACTGGTCGCGGGCGACCCGGCGCATCATGGTTTCCATCCAGGGGATGCCATGACCGTGCCTGATGACGCAGGCGACCTTGGTCTGGTGCATCGCGTAGATCATCGCGGTCGAGGCGCAGGCGCGCCCGAGCGTGTAGCAGATGTCGGTGACGTCGTAGATGGAGGCGCCGAACCCGCCGAATTCGACCGGGATCATCACGCCGAGCAGCTTCTGCTCGCGCGCCATCTCGAAGGCCTTGTGCGGGAAGCGGGCTTCGCGGTCGACGCCGTCTGCGTCGGCAGCCGCCGCGGTGGCGGTGCGGGCCGCGCGCTCGATCAGGGAGGGACCTCGCTCGAGAAGATCTGTCTGCGTCTCGTCGACCGTGAGAACTGCTTCACGCACGTTCATGCTCGTCCGCCTCCGGTTTGCCGTTCAGGATCGCCGGCATCATTGGCGATGCCGCTGGAGCGATCCTCCGACCATCTTTGTTTGTGGGAGGAGGCTAGGGATTTAATTCAAATTCGTCGATCAAATAGAGGGTAAACAAAGCCGAATTCCGGGCGAACAGTTAAGGTCCGGTTGTTTGCATCGCCTGAATTTTCAACATCCCGTTAGGGTTCTGGAAGCGTGGCGGATTTTAATCAATGCGGATCATCGTTTACTAAGAAAGACGAAGCTATGGTTCCGGCCATTGCAGGATCGGCCCGCGCTGCCCATCGTAGGCGGCAGGCCAATCCGACTTCGATGGACAACGGGAATTTGCCATGCAGGCTTTCGATACCGATTTGCGCAACCGCATCACCAGGCTGGTGAAGGGCATCCTCGAGCAGAATTCGCTCTCTGCCGATGTGACGCCGCAGGCCAAGCTCGTCGATGTCGGCCTGACCTCGATGGACATGGTCAATCTCATGCTCGGCGTCGAAGCCGAGTTCGACTTCACGATCCCGCAGTCCGAGATCACGCCGGAGAACTTCCAGTCGGTCGAGACGCTGGAGCGCATGGTCGCGGCCCAGTTGCAATTGGCGTCCGCCGCTTAGATCGCGGTTCAAATGAGGCGTCGTCCCGGCGAAGGCCGGGACCCATACGCCGCGGCAGCGGTTGTATGTGCAAGGTGGTCATAGCCAGTCTTCGTCAAACCTCTGCTGCGGCGTATGGGTCCCGGATCGCGCTTCGCTTGTCCGGGACGACGACGGAAGGTGCTTATGTGCGCACGCAAGCTTGCCCGAGCTGCATCCAGCCCCGTTCCAAAACCGCCGCAAAACTGGCATAGCTTGACCCTGTGATCGCGACGGCGCGACGGGGTGGAGCAGGCATGACGCAGGCGGTATTGGGCATCATCGGCGGCTCCGGCATCTACGATCTGCCGGGTCTCGAGGGCGCGCACGAACAGGTGATCGCGAGCCCCTGGGGCGAGCCGTCGGCGCCGCTGCGGCGCGGCACCATTTCCGGCCTGCCGGTCGTGTTCCTGCCGCGCCATGACAAGGGCCACCGGCTGTCGCCGTCCGACATCAACTACCGCGCCAATATCGACGTCCTGAAGCGTGCGGGCGTCACCGACCTGATCTCGCTGTCGGCCTGCGGCTCGTTCCGGGAGGATCTGCCGCCGGGTACGTTCGTGCTGGTCGATCAATTCGTCGACCGCACCTACAAGCGCGAGAGTTCGTTCTTCGGGCGCGGCTGCGTCGCGCATGTCTCGATGGCGCATCCGGTGTCGCCGCGGTTGCGCATTCATCTGGCCGCTGCGGCGGAAGCGGAAGGCATCGCGATCGCTCGCGGCGGAACCTATGTCTGCATGGAAGGTCCGCAATTCTCGACCTATGCGGAAAGCACGACCTACAAGGCGGCCGGCTATTCCGTGATCGGCATGACCAATATGCCCGAGGCGAAGCTCGCCCGCGAAGCCGAGATCTGCTACGCGACGGTCGCGATGGTGACCGATTTCGATTGCTGGCATCCCGATCACGATGCCGTCACGGTGCAGGACATCATCCGCGTGCTGACCTCGAATGCCGACCGGGCGAAGGCGCTGGTTGCGCGACTGGCACGCGATTTTCCGCGCGAGCACGAGCCGTGCCCGATCGGCTCGGACCGCGCGCTCGACACCGCCCTGATCACCGCGCCCGAGGCGCGGGATCCCGAATTGCTCAAGAAGCTCGACGCCGTGGCCGGTCGCGTGCTGCGGACCTGAAGCGAGAGACGGAGCACATGAAAGTCGACGGCAGGCATTTCCGCAGCATCTGGCGCGAACGCGATGGCTGGTCGGTCGGCGCGATCGATCAGCGCCGGCTGCCGCACGAGTTCATCCTGGCCAAATTGACTTCCTGCGATGATGCGGCCTTTGCCATTCGCGACATGCTGGTGCGGGGCGCGCCGCTGATCGGTGCCACGGCGGCCTATGGCATGGCGCTTGCGATGCGCGAGGACGCGTCCGATTCCGGGCTCGACAGGGCGTACAGGACGCTAGTGGTGGCGCGGCCGACCGCGATCAATCTGAAATGGGCGCTCGACGAGATGCGCGCCGCGCTGGCGCCGGTCGATCCCCTCGAGCGGGCGGAAGCGGCCTATGCGCGCGCCGACGAGATCGCCGAACAGGATGTCGAGATCAACCGCGGCATCGCCGCCAACGGTCTCGCCCTGATCGAGGCGATCGCGGCGAAGAAGCCGGGCGAGACCGTCAACGTCCTCACCCATTGCAATGCCGGCTGGCTCGCCACCGTCGACTGGGGGACGGCGACGGCGCCGATCTATCTGGCGCATGAGCGTGGCCTCGAGGTCCATGTCTGGGTCGACGAGACCCGTCCGCGCAACCAGGGCGCTTCGCTCACGGCCTGGGAACTCGGTCATCACGGCGTGAAGCACACCGTGATTGCCGACAACACCGGCGGCCACCTGATGCAGCATGGCATGGTCGATCTCGCCATCGTCGGCACCGACCGCGTCGCCGCCAATGGCGATGTCTGCAACAAGATCGGGACCTATCTGAAGGCCCTCGCCGCGCACGACAATGGCGTGCCGTTCTATGTCGCGCTGCCGTCGCCGACGATCGACTTCGCCGTGAACGATGGTGTTCGCGACATTCCGATCGAGCAGCGCAGCGGCAGCGAAGTCACGGACATGACGGGGCGCACGGCCGACGGGCGTCTGGAAACGGTGCGGATCGTTCCGGAGGGATCGCCGGTCGCGAACTACGCCTTCGACGTCACACCGGCGCGGCTCGTCACCGGGCTGATTACCGAGCGCGGCGTGCTGAAGCCGGATCGTGCGTCGCTGGCGGCGGCGTTCCCGGAGCGGATCGCGCCGAAAGAGGCGTCGTAGGGCGGGTTAGGCGAAGCCGTAACCCACCATCTTCCTTCCGCGCCTGTTGAACGATGGTGGGTTACGCTGCGCTAACCCACCCTACACTCTCGCAACGACGGAAGAGGGACTATCCCAGCTTCAATCCCGTCGCCGCTTCGAGATCGGCGATCGCCTGCGCGCCGCTGGTGACCTTGATCGTGGTCATGCCCATCTCGCGGGCGGGCTTCAGATTGACGCCGAGATCGTCGAGATAGACGCAAGCCTTCGGGTCGACCTGCAGGGTCTCGATCATCATCCGGTAGATCCGCGGATCGGGCTTGCGCAGGCCGATCTTGGCGGATTCGATGACGTGGTCGAACAGCACCATCACCTCGGCGACGTAGAGCGAGCGTCCGGTCCGGCTGCCGATCGCATTGGCCGGCAGATTGTTGGTGATGCAGCCGGTGCGGAACTGCGCCTTGATGCGCTTCAGCGCCTCGACCATTTCGGGGCGCAGATCGCCCTGCAGCAGCGGCAGCACGTCGCGGCCGCGCACTTCGGCGCCGAGCGCGCGGGACTCTTCCGCGAACAGGCGGTCGAACGTCTCGATATCGACCTCGGCGCGCTCGAACTTCGCCCAGGCGTTTTCAAGGTGGTTGGCGGCGTTGGTCCGACGGATGATGTCGACGGGCAGGCCGCGCTCGCGCTCGAAGCGCGCGAAGGCCTCGAAGGGCGAGCTGGTCAACACGCCGCCAAAATCAAAGATCACCGCCTCGATCGCCACTGTCCTGCCCTCGTCAGTTCCTTTCCAAGACGGCTAGCATGCGTTATCGCCAAGGACCAGTCCGAAGCCGTCCCGTCGTCATCGACGTCGCCCAGCGTGGTTCCATGAAGAAGCTCGCATCGTCCATCATCGCAACGCTGCTGCTCGGCAGCCCCGCTCACGCCATCGTCGGTGGCGGCACGCCGCAGGCCGACGGTGTCGCACGCGCGATCGTCACCATCGTCGGCTCGCGCGGCAATTTCTGCACCGGCAGCCTGATCGCGCCGAGGCTCGTGCTGACGGTCGCCCACTGCGTTCAGCCCGGCGCCGACTACAAGATCGTCGATCGCGGCGCGGACGGTCAGCCGCAACTGCTCAACGTTCGCAGCGTCGCAATTCATCCCAGCTTCAACATGCAGGCGATGCAGGCGCATCGCGCCACCGCCGACGTCGCGCTACTGCAGCTGGAAATTCCACCGAAGGGAAAATCGACGCTGCCGGTCGGCGCGCCCGCGCTTCCGATCCAGGTCGGCAGCCGCTTCGTGATCGCAGGCATCGGCGTCACGGTGCGCGGCGACGGCAAGAGCGGCGGCGCAATTCGTGTTGCGGCGCTGGTGGCCACCGGCCAGCCGGGCACGCTCCAGATCCGGCTGGTCGATCCCGTAACCAACGGGGTTCGCGACGGAATCGGCGCCTGCACGGGCGATTCCGGCGGCCCGGTGCTGGAAGACAGGCCGAACGGGTCGGCGCTGGTGGGTCTCATCAGCTGGTCGACTGGCCCGAACGGCTCCGCCGGCTGCGGCGGATTGACCGGCGTCACGCCGCTCACGCTCTACCGCGACTGGATCTTGCAGACCGCGCGGGGCTGGGGCGCGCAGCTGTGATTTGATCGCGAATTGATCTATGTCATTTTGCAGCGGAAGCGCGGCGGGCGACCATGCCTGTCGCGGAGGAAACGCGCCGTCCGGACAAGGGCGGTCATAAAAACAAGCAAGGCTGGACACAACGATGAATGTCGCTGTTCGTACGCACGCCACGACCCAACAGGCCACCGAGCATTTCGACGTGCTGATCGTCGGCGCCGGTATTTCCGGCATCGGCAGCGCCTATCATATCGACAAGCAGCTTCCGGGCACGAGCTATGTCATCCTGGAGACGCAGGAGACCTTCGGTGGTACCTGGAGCACGCATCGCTATCCCGGCATTCGGTCCGACAGCGATCTCCACACCTTCGGCTACAGTTTCAAGCCGTGGGTCGGCCCGCCGATCGCGACGGCCGAGGAGATCCTCTCTTACATGAAGGAGGTGATCGACGAAAACGATATCGCGAGGCACATCCGCTACAAGCACAGGATCAAGTCCGCGCGCTGGTCGAGCGAGGCCAATCTCTGGACCATCGAAGCGGAGACGACCGATACCGGCGAGCCGCGCAACTTCACCGCCAATTTTCTCTGGATGTGCCAGGGCTATTACCGCCATTCGGAAGGCTACACGCCGGAATGGCCGGGCATGGACCGCTTCAAGGGGCGGATCGTCCATCCGCAGACCTGGCCTGACGATATCGAGCTGACGGCCAAGAAAGTGGTCGTGATCGGCTCGGGTGCGACCGCGGCGACGCTGGTGCCGAACATCGCGGACAAATGCGCCCATGTGACGATGCTGCAGCGTTCGCCGACCTATTTCCGGCTCGGCCGCAATGCCATCGAGATCGCGGAAGAGCTGCGCAAGCTCCAGGTCGACGAGGCCTGGATCCACGAGATCGTCCGCCGCAAGATCCTGTTCGAGCAGGACGCCTTCACCAAGCTCTGCCTGTCCAAGCCGGAGCAGGTGAAGAAGGAACTGATCGGCCAGATCAGCGCGGTGCTCGGCCCCGATTACGACGTCGAGACGCATTTCACGCCGAAATACCGGCCGTGGCGGCAGCGCATCGCCTTCGTGCCGGATGCCGACCTGTTCAAGGGCATCGCCAGCGGCAAGGCCTCCGTCGTCACCGACGAGATCGAACGCTTCGTCGAGAACGGCATCCAGCTCAAATCGGGCAAGCTCCTCGAGGCCGACATCGTCGTCACCGCGACCGGCTTCAATCTGGCCGCGCTCGGCGACATCGCCTTCGAGATCGACGGCAAGCCGCTCGCCTTCGGCGACACCGTCACCTATCGCGGCATGATGTTCACGGGCGTTCCGAACATGGTCTGGGTGTTCGGCTATTTCCGCGCCAGCTGGACGCTGCGCGTCGATCTGGTTGCGGACTTCGTCTGCCGGCTGCTCGGCCACATGAAGGCCAAGGGCGCGAAGAAGGTCGAGGTGAAGCTCCGCCCCGAAGACCACAACATGCCGATCCTGCCCTGGATCGATCCGGAAAACTTCAACCCGGGCTACATCATGCGCGACATGAACCTGCTCCCCAAACGCGGCGACAAGCCGGAATGGCAGCACAGCCAGGACTACTGGACCGAAAAGGACGAGATCCCGAAGACCGATCTGGACGACAAGGCGTTCGTCTACGGGTGAGGTTGCTGGTGGTGCCTTGCGTGTGAGGGCCGGTCGCGATTGCCACAAACTCCATCGTCGTCCCGGGGCGCGAAGCGAACCCGGGACCCATACTCCCGGGCCATGATCGCCTGGTAAGGTGGTCACTCCGAGTCATCGCCAAACTCCTGCCTGTGGGTATGGGTCCCGGATCTGCGCTTCGCTTGTCCGGGACGACGCCCGTCGTTGGTTGAGCGACGCCCCAGCTCACCGGGAGCAGGTCACGAATTCCGTCGCGTCGCATTGCTCGCGATCGCCGCGGCGGCGGTGCGGTTCTCCACGCCGAGCTTGGCGTAGATCTGCTCCAGATGCTTGTCGACCGTGCGCGGGCTCAGCCCCAGGATCTGGGCAATGTCGCGGTTGGTCTTGCCCTTGCTGAGCCAGGCCAGCACCTCCCCCTCGCGGGTGGTGAGGCCGAGTTCGCTGGTGAATTCGGGCGGCAGCGCCGTTCCGGATTCCCGGGACAGGCGCAACAGGAACTCGTTCGGCGCGGTCTCGCCCATGTAGTAGAAGCGCAGCTGCGGATTGTCGGGCAGTGATACCGGCTGCGCCTTGGCGCTGCCCTTGCCCTTGGCCTGCTCCAGCCATTGCAGCAGCGGCGGCGGCAGCACGAAGTCGTCGTCTGCATTGGCGCTCTGATGGTCGGATAGCAGCTTCTGCGCCTGGGGCGTTGCCCACAGCACCTTGCCCTGGCGGTCGACCGCGAACAGGAAACGGCCGGAGACGTCGAGCGCGGCGCGTGCGCTCTGGGTCAGCCGGGCATTGCCGAGATGAACGCGGATTCGGGCCAGCATCTCCTCGATCACGATCGGTTTGGTGACGTAGTCGACGCCGCCGGCCTCCAGCCCGCGCACGATGTGCTCGGTTTCGGCGAGCCCCGTCATGAAGATCACGGGCACGTTGGCAAGGCCTGCGTCGCGCTTGAGCCGGCGGCAGGTCTCGAACCCGTCCATGCCCGGCATCACCGCATCGAGGAGCACGATGTCGGGCGTGATCTGGTCGACGATGCGCATCGCGGCGGCGCCGTCCAGCGCAACCATCACGGTCATCCCGGCGCCGTCGAGTGCGTCGGTGAGCAGCCGCAGCGTCTCCGGAGAGTCGTCGACAACGAGCGCGACGTCGCGCTTCTTCGCCTCAGTGCTCATGCGCATGCAATGTCTTCAATGTGGCCATGTACTGGTCGAGATCGAAGCGGTCGACCAGGGAACGCATCTGCGCGACGAAGTCGGCATGCTCGGGATGCTCGCTGCCGATCTCGTCCAGTTTCAATTGAATGCCCTTGACGTAGCCAATCTGGCCGAGGCCGATCAGTTCCTCGATGTGACGGACCGGGGGGCGCGAGCCGGTCTCCGGTCGCCACAGCGGCACTGCGATCTCGTCCGAGCCGTACTGCCATTCGAGCTTGAGCAACTGGCGGATGGTCTCCAGCAGCCGCGGAATGTCGATCGGCTTCATCAGATAGCCGTCGTGGAACGGCTGGGCGAGCGGAGCGCCATGGGCCTCCAGTGCGCTCGCCGACACCATCAGGATGCGGGCCTGGCGATGGCCGTTGGCCCGCAGCGTCTCGGCCACCGTCCAGCCGTCCATGCCGGGCATCGAGATGTCGAGCAGGAACAGATCGGGCCGGCAATGCTGTGCCAGCGCGAGGCAGCCGGGCCCGTCGGGAGCGCTGAGCAGGATGAAGCCGAGCGGCGTCAGCACCTCGCGCAGGAGGTCGCGGTGCACGGGATCGTCGTCGGTGATGAGAATGGTCTTGCGTGGCCCCTGATAGCCGGAGACCGGCGCCTTCACCGGCGCGATGCGCTGCGGGTTGATGACCTCCGACAGCAGGATCTTGACCCTGAACGTGCTGCCGGCTCCGACCGTGCTCGTCACCTTGATGTCGCCGCCCATCACGCCCGCGAGCAGGCGGCTGATGGTGAGGCCGAGACCGGTGCCGGTCTGCGGCTGCGAGACGCCGAGCGCGCCGCGCTCGAACGGCGCGAAGATGCGTTCGAGGTCGTCGGGCTGGATACCGGGTCCTGTGTCGACGATCTCGAATTCGGCGACGGGGCTGCGATAGTGAACGATGAAATGGACGCTGCCGGTCTGGGTGAACTTGATCGCATTGGAGAGCAGGTTGATCAGGACCTGCCGCAGCCGCTTCTCGTCGGCATAGACCACCAGGGGCAGATGCGGCGGACGGCGGAACACGAAGTCGATGCCCTTGGCGGCTGCCTGCAGGCGGAACATGCCGACGAGCTGGTCGAGGAATTCGCTGAGGCGCACCTCGTCGCGCGACAGATAGAGCCGGCCGGCCTCGATCTTGGAGATGTCGAGAATCCCGTCGATCAGGCCGGACAGGTGATCGGCGCTGCGACGCACGACGCGAACCTGGTCGCGCGGCTTGGCGCTGAGCGTGGTGTCCTGTTCGAGCAACTGGGCATAGCCGCTGATCGCGTTCAGCGGCGAGCGCAGTTCGTGGCTCAGTCCGACGACGTAGCGGCTCTTGGCGAGGTTGGCGGACTCGGCGACCTCCTTGGCACGCTGCAGCTCGGCGTCGGTGCGCTTGTGCGCGTCGATTTCCTGGATCAGGAGCGTCGTCTGTCGCCGCGTCTCGTCCTCGGCGGCGCGGCGGCTCTGCTGCGCCAGCACGAACAGCCAGGCCACCACGCCGATGATGATGCTGAGCGCGAAGAACACCTTCCACAGCACGTTGGACACCAGCGAATTGTCGGCGTGCACGCTGGCGGAGGTCTGCAGATAGATCAGCCCGAGCACGAGCGCGACGAGGCCGGCGGAGACCACGAACACGCCGATATAGTGGCCGAGCTGCGAATTGATCCGGGCGTAGATCGGCCGCGGCAGGATGCGGCCGAGCGCCTCGGAGAACTGGACCTGCGCCCGCGCATGCGGCTTGCAGAGGTCGTGGCAGCGGGCGTCGAGCGAGCAGCACAGCGAGCAGATCGGTCCGGCATAGGCCGGGCAGGAGGCGATGTCCTCGGGTTCGAAATGGTGCTCGCAGATGCAGCACTGGATCGCCTCGATATTGGCCCAGCTCCGCTTCGGCTTGCGCGCGATGTAGAACTTGCCGTCAGTCGCCCAAGCGATGATCGGCGCGGTGACGAAGGCGACCGTCAGCGCGACGAACGCGGCGAGGGCCTTCATGGTCGGTCCGAACAGGCCGTAGAAGGCTGCGACCGAGACGATGATCGCGAGCGTCATCGAGCCGACGCCGACGGGATTGATGTCGTAGAGATGCGCGCGCTTGAACTCCATCTGCGGCGGGCGCAGCCCGAGAGGCTTGTTGACGACGAGATCCGACACCAGCGCGCCGACCCAGGCGATCGCGACGTTGGAGTAGAGCGCGAGCGTCTGCTCGAGCGCCTTGTAGACGCCGATCTCCATCAGGAGCAGCGCCACCATGACGTTGAACACCAGCCAGACCACGCGTCCGGGATGGCTGTGGGTCAGGCGCGAGAAGAAATTCGACCAGGCGATCGAGCCGGCATAGGCGTTGGTGACGTTGATCTTGATCTGCGACAGGATCACGAAGACGCCCGTCAGCGCCAGCGCGAGATCCGGCTGCGCCAGCACGTACTGGAACGCCACGAGATACATGTGGGCGGGCTCGGCGGCCTCTTCGGGCGGCACGCCGTGGCTGAGCGCGAAGAAGGCGAGAAACGAGCCGGCGAGCAGCTTCAGCGCGCCGAGCACGATCCAGCCCGGCCCCGCGCTCATCAACGCGATCCACCACGAGAGCTTCGAGGTGCGGCGGTCGCGCGGCAGGAAGCGCAGGAAGTCGACCTGCTCGCCGATCTGCGCCACCAGCGAGAACACGACGGAGGAGGCGACGCCGAACAGCAGCAGGTCGAAATGCCCGCCGAGATCCCCGTGCTCGCCGACGAATTTGTGCCATTCGGTGAAGGAGTGCGGATTGGCCCAGGCGATCGCCGCGAACGGCAGGATGTGCAGCACGATCCAGATCGGCTGCGTCCACAACTGGAAGCGGCTGATCAGCGTGATGCCGTAGGTCACGAGCGGGATGATCGCCACCGCGCTGATGAGATAGCCGAGCGGCCGCGGAATCCCGAGGCACATCTCCAGCGCGGTCGCCAGGATGACCGCCTCGACGGCGAAAAAGATGAACGTGAAGGAGGCGTAGATCAGCGACGTGACGGTCGAGCCGATATAGCCGAAGCCTGCGCCGCGCGTCAGCAGATCGATGTCGATGCCGCATTTGGCGGCATAATAGGCGATCGGTACGCCGCAGAAGAAGATGATTGCGGAGACGACGAGGATGGCCGCGGCGGCGTTGGTGACGCCGTAATTGAGGGTGATCGTGCCGCCGATCGCCTCGAGCACCAGGAAGGAGATCGCGCCGAGCGCCGTATTGGCGACCCGCGCGGCGGACCAGCGCCGCGCACTCTTGGCGGTGAAGCGAAGCGCGTAGTCTTCCAGCGTCTGATTGGCGACCCATTGATTATACTGGCGCCTGACGCGGTCTATTCGCTGCCGCCCTGCCACTTAACCCCACTCCTAACTCGCCGGTCCCTCGCAAATCCCGTACCAAAAGCCTACGTCGGCATTTTGCGGTGCAGTATACGCGATCTTGCGTATGCTTGCGGTGCACAAATTCGAGCCATCCTCACGGCACCAATCGCGTGTCCTCGAACAAACAGTGGGGTGCTCATGTCAGACGAAGCCAACAAGGGCCTGTTGTCGCCGCTCCGGCGCAAACTATTGATGGGAATGGCGGCCGTGCCGGCCGTCACGATGCTGCCGAAGGCGTCGTTCGCGCAGGCGCCCGCCACCTCCGCGGTGAACACCACGGGCCTTGCCGTGACCGACACCGAAGTCACGGTCGGCATCCTCCATTCCGCGACCGGCACGATGGCGATCTCGGAAACCGGGTCGATCCAGGCCGAAAAGCTCGCAATCGAGCAGATCAACGCCGCAGGCGGCGTGCTCGGCCGCAAGATCAAGTTCATCCAGGAAGACGGCGCCTCGGACTGGCCGACCTTCGCCGAAAAGGCCAAGAAGCTGCTGGTGAACGACAAGGTTGCGGCCATCATGGGCTGCTGGACCTCGGCCTCGCGCAAGGCGGTGCTGCCGGTCGTCGAGCAGTACAACGGCATGCTGTACTACCCGACCTTCTACGAAGGCCTCGAGCAGTCCAAGAACGTGATCTACACCGGCCAGGAAGCCACCCAGCAGATCCTGGCGGGCCTGAACTGGATCGCCAAGGAGAAGGGCGCCAAGTCGTTCTTCTTCATCGGCTCGGACTACATCTGGCCGCGCACGTCCAACAAGATCGCCCGCAAGCATGTCGAGAACGTGCTCAAGGGCAAGGTCGTCGGCGAAGAATATTACGCGCTCGGCTCGACCCAGTTCAACTCGGTCATCAACAAGATCAAGCTGACCAAGCCCGACGTGATCTTCACCGACGTCGTCGGCGGCTCCAACGTTGCGTTTTACAAGCAGCTCAAGGCGGCCGGCATCGATCTCTCCAAGCAGCCGCTGCTGACCATCTCGGTGACCGAAGACGAGATCGACGGCATCGGCGGTGAGAACATCGCGGGCGCCTATGCCTGCATGAAGTACTTCCAGTCGCTCGACAATCCGAACAACAAGGCCTTCGTCTCGGCGTTCAAGAAGATGTGGGGCGACAAGACCGTGATCGGAGACGTCACCCAGGCTGCCTATCTCGGCCCCTGGCTGTGGAAGCTCACTGTCGAGAAGGCCGGCTCCTTCGACGTCGACAAGATCGCGGCGGCCTCGCCGGACGTCGAGTTCAAGGGTGCGCCGGAAGGCTACGTCCGCATCCACCCGAACCATCACCTCTGGTCGAAGACCCGCGTGGGACGCGCCAAGCTCGATGGCCAGTTCGAGCTGATCTACGAGACCGCCGATCTCGTCGAGCCGGATCCGTTCCCGAAGGGCTACCAGTAGGCCGCGATCCCCGTCGCGCCTTTCAAGACAAGCCGCTCCCTGGCGTGGACTGCAACTCCATGCCCAAGACCCCCGCGCCGCGAACCTGCTCGCGGCGCGGGGACCTTATCCCCGACGGAGGACATCGATGTTCGGCGACTATTCGATTGGTGACCTTGGCTCCATCTTCGTCATGCAGGGCTTCGCGGGACTGATCCTCTTTTCGGTCTACGTGCTGATGGCCCTCGGGCTTGCGATCATCTTCGGCCAGATGGGCGTCATCAACATGGCCCATGGCGAGTTCATGATCCTCGGCGCCTACGTCACCTGGATGACCTCCAACCTTTTCCAGAATTACTTGCCCAGCCTGTTCAGTGGCTACTTCTTCCTCGCCATGATCCTCGCCTTCATCGCATCTGGTGCGCTCGGGATGCTGGTGGAATGGGTCCTGATCCGGCATCTCTACAAGCGCCCGCTCGATACGCTGCTCGCCACCTGGGGGCTCAGCCTGATGCTGCAGCAGGCCTATCGCTCGATCTTCGGCGCGCGCGAGGTGGGCGTCGAGCTGCCGCAGTGGATGCTCGGCTCGCTGCACGTCACCGACAGCATCGAGGTCCCGATCAACGGCGTGTTCGTGATGGGCCTGACGGTGCTGATCACGATCGGCGTCGCCTACGTCATGTACAAGTCGCGCTGGGGCCGCCAGGTCCGCGCCGTGGTGCAGAACCGCATCATGGCCGGCGCCGTCGGCATCAACACCGAGAAGGTCGACCGCTACACGTTCGGCCTCGGCTGCGGCATCGCCGGCGTCGCCGGCAGCGCCTTCACGATGATCGGCTCGACCGGGCCGACCTCCGGACAGCTCTACATCGTCGATACGTTCCTCGTGGTCGTGTTCGGCGGCGCGGCCAGCCTGCTCGGCACCATCGCCTCGGCCTTCTCGATCTCCCAGACGCAATCGACCCTCGAGTTCTTCATGTCGGGCTCGATGGCCAAGGTGCTGACGCTGCTCGCGGTGGTCGGGATCCTGATGCTGCGGCCGCAGGGCCTGTTCGCCCTCAAGGTACGCAAGTGAGAAGCAAGTGGGAAATGGAAGGCTGATGCCATGACCGACAATCGTTTCTTCAACCGGTCCGAGTTCATCGGAATCCTGGCTCTCGCGGTCTTCCTGGTGGTGATCCTTCCGCTCACGCTGGACGTCTTCAGGCTCAACCTCGTCGCGAAATACCTGACCTACGCCTTCGTGGCGCTCGGTCTCGTGATCTGCTGGGGCTATGGCGGCATTCTCAGCCTCGGCCAGGGCGTGTTCTTCGGCCTCGGCGGCTACTGCATGGCGATGTTCCTCAAGCTCGAGGCCTCGAGCGTGGAGAACACCAAGATCCAGTCGACGCCGGGCATCCCCGACTTCATGGACTGGAATCAGATCACGGCGCTGCCGTTCTTCTGGAAGCCGTTCAACAGCCTCACCTTCACCATCGCCGCCATCATTCTGGTGCCCGGCATCTTCGCCTGGATCATCGGCACCGCGATGTTCAAGCGCCGGGTCGGCGGCACCTATTTCGCCATCATCACACAGGCGGTCGCGGCCATCCTGACCATCCTGATCGTCGGCCAGCAGGGCTACACCGGCGGCATCAACGGCATGACCGACCTGCGGACGCTGAAGGGCTGGGACATCCGGCCCGACCACGCCAAGGTCGTGCTGTACTTCTTCGAGGTTGGCTGCCTGTTCGTCTGCATCATGATCGCGCAGTTCGTCCGGCACTCCAAGCTCGGACGCATCCTGGTCGCGATGCGCGAGAAGGAGGACCGCGTCCGCTTCTCCGGCTACAGCGTCGCCAACTTCAAGATCTTCGCCTTCTGCATCGCCGCCGTGTTCGCCGCGATCGGCGGCGCCATGTTCGCGCTCAATGTCGGGTTCATGTCGCCTTCCTTCGTCGGCATCGTGCCCTCGATCGAGATGGTGATCTACACCGCGGTCGGCGGGCGGCTCTCGATCCTCGGCGCGATCTACGGCACGCTGCTGGTCAATTTCGCCAAGACCAGCCTGTCGGAAACGTTCCCCGAATTGTGGCTGTTCGGCCTCGGCGGCCTGTTCATCGCCGTGGTGCTCGCCTTCCCGAACGGCCTCGCCGGCATCTGGGGCGACTACGTGCAGCCGCGGATCGACCGCCTGATCTCGTCGCGCAAATCGAAGCCCGAGGGCTGGACCGACAAGTCGGTCGCCGATAGCGCGCCCGCGGCGGCAGAGTGAGGAGATAGATCATGCTTGTCGGCCATCAACCGAAAGAATTCCTGCTCGCGGTCGAGGCTCTCACCGTCTCGTTCGACGGGTTCAAGGCGGTCAATGATCTCTCGTTCTATGTCGACGAGAACGAGATCCGGGTGATCATTGGCCCAAACGGCGCCGGCAAGACCACGGTGCTCGACCTGATCTGCGGCAAGACGAAAGCAACGTCTGGCTCCATCCAGTTCCGCGGCAAGGAGCTGACGCGGATGAAGGAGAACGAGATCGTCAAGACCGGCGTCGGTCGCAAGTTCCAGAACCCGTCGATCTACGACGACCTCACCGTGTTCGAGAACCTGGAAATCTCCTATCCGCGCGGTCGCTCGGTGTTCGGCGCGCTGACCTTCACCCGCGATGCCGCCGTGCGCGACCGGGTGCACGAGGTCGCCGAGATGATCTTCCTGAAGGACCGGCTGAACATGAGCGCCGACCTGCTCAGCCACGGCCAGAAGCAGTGGCTCGAGATCGGCATGCTGCTGATCCAGGATCCGGATCTGCTGATGCTCGACGAGCCCGTCGCCGGCATGAGCGTGTCGGAGCGCGCCAAGACCGCCGAACTGCTCAACCGCATCATCAAGAACCGCTCGGTGCTGGTGATCGAGCACGACATGAAGTTCGTCGAGGACATCGCGCACAAGGTCACCGTGCTGCACCAGGGCCAGATCCTCTCCGAGGGCACCATGGACAAGGTGAAGAACGACCCCAAGGTCGTCGAAGTCTATCTGGGGCATTGACGATGACGCGAGAGGGGCAAGCGGGCGCGGCGCACTCCGGTCACCTCTCCCATGGGGAGAGGTCGAATGGCGCAGCCATTCGGGTGAGGGGCTTTGCTCCCTCGCGGGCCCTGCGCCCCCTCACCCGGCGCTGCGCGCCGACCTCCCCCCGGTGGGGAGAGGTGAAGAGACACCGAGCCCAGGAGGCGCACTAATGCTGGCAATTTCCGATCTTCACGTCGCCTACGGCCAGAGCGAGGTCCTGCACGGTCTCAACGTCAAGGTCGCGCCCAACGAGATCGTGGCGATCATGGGTCGCAACGGCATGGGCAAGACCACGCTGATGAAATCGCTGATGGGAATCCTGCCGGCGAAGAGCGGCTCGGTGAACATGGACGGTGCCGAACTGGTCGGCCTGCCGAGCTATGAGCGGGTCGCCAAGGGACTCGCTTATGTGCCGCAGGGCCGCATGATCTTCTCGACCATGACGGTGAAGGAGAACATCGAAACCGGCCTCGTCGTCTCCGGCGGCTCCGAGGTGCCGAACGACATCTACGAATTGTTCCCGGTGCTGCTGGAGATGAAGGGCCGCCGCGGCGGCAACCTCTCCGGCGGTCAGCAGCAGCAGCTCGCGATCGCGCGCGCGCTCGCGACCAAGCCGAAGGTCCTGTTGCTGGACGAACCCACCGAAGGCATCCAGCCGTCGATCATCAAGGAGATGGCGCGCACCCTGAAGCGCATCCGCGACGAGAAGGGCCTGTCCATCGTCGTGTCGGAACAGGTCCTCAGCTTCGCGCTCGACATCGCCGACCGCGTGCTGGTGATCGAGAACGGCGAAATCGTGCGCGACGATCCGCGCAACGCCGTCGATGCCGCGCAGGTCTCCAAATATCTGTCTGTCTAATCAACCACGTGTAGAAGGGGAGCATTTCGATGCCAGAGACACTGATCAAGGTCGATCTCACCAAGTCGGCCTACGATAACGACATGGTGCACAATCGCTGGCACCCCGACATCCCGATCGTGGCCTGGGTCAATCCCGGTGACGACTTCATCATCGAGACCTATGACTGGACCGGCGGGTTCATCAAGAACAACGATTCCGCCGACGACGTGCGCGACATCGACCTGTCGATCGTGCACTTCCTGTCCGGCCCGATCGGCGTCAAGGGTGCCGAGCCCGGCGATCTGCTCGTCGTCGATCTGCTCGACGTCGGTCCGCTCAAGGAGAGCCTGTGGGGTTTCAACGGCTTCTTCTCCAAGCAGAATGGCGGCGGCTTCCTCACCGACCACTTCCCGCTGGCGCAGAAGTCGATCTGGGACATCAAGGGCCTCTACACCTCGTCGCGCCACATTCCCGGCGTCAACTTCGCCGGCCTGATCCATCCCGGCCTGATCGGCTGTCTGCCCGATCCCAAGATGCTGGAGACCTGGAACAAGCGCGAGGCCGACCTGATCTCGACCAATCCGACCCGCGTGCCCGGCCTCGCCAATCCGCCGTTCGCGGCAACCGCCCATGGCGGCCGCGCCAAGGGCGACGTCAAGGCCAAGATCGGCGCCGAGGGTGCGCGCACCGTGCCGCCGCGCGAGCATGGCGGCAATTGCGACATCAAGGACCTGTCGCGTGGCTCGAAGATCTACTTCCCGGTCTACGTGCCCGGTGCCGGACTGTCGATGGGCGACCTGCACTTCAGCCAGGGTGACGGCGAGATCACCTTCTGCGGCGCGATCGAGATGGCCGGCTGGTTGCATCTCAAGGTCGAGGTGATCAAGGACGGCATGGCGAAATACGGGATCAAGAACCCCATCTTCAAGCCGTCGCCGATCACGCCGAACTACAAGGACTATTTGATCTTCGAGGGCATCTCGGTCGACGAGGCCGGCAAGCAGCACTATCTCGACGTCACGATCGCCTATCGCCAGGCGTGCCTGAATGCGATCGAGTATCTGAAGAAGTTCGGCTATTCCGGCGCCCAGGCCTATTCGATCCTCGGCACCGCACCGGTTCAGGGTCACATCTCCGGCGTGGTCGACGTGCCGAACGCCTGCGCCACGCTGTGGCTGCCGACCGAGATCTTCGACTTCGACGTGATGCCGTCGGCGGCAGGACCGATCAAGCATATCAAGGGCGACATCCAGATGCCGATCTCGCCTGACAAGTGATCCCCGTGCGACGCGATGCGGGGCGGCGTCTTTGCCGCCCCGCATCCGGCGCGGGACTCCATCACCATCGATAGCGTAGGGACGAAGCCATGCCGGTATACGAATATCTCTGTGACGATTGCGGTCCGTTCAAGGATCTGCGTCCGATGGCCGAATGCGATGATCCGCAGAGCTGCCCGCAATGCGAGGCGATGGCGCCGCGGGTCATCCTGACCGCACCGAATTTTTTCTGCATGCCGGCGGACAAGCGCAAGGCGCACGCCGTCAACGAGCGCAGCTCGCATGCGCCGCAGACACTGGCGCAATACAAGGCCTCCCACGGTCCCGGCTGCGGCTGCTGCTCGTCGGGCAAGACCGCGAAGGACAAGAGCTCCAGGGACGGCAAGAAGCCCGCGCGGTTGATGACCCAGACGAAGAGCGGCGCCAAGGGCTTCCCGACGGCGCGCCCCTGGATGATCAGCCACTAACACCGATTGCCGCCGTTCGCGGCGGCGCAAAGCAGCAAGTCAGGTACAGGAGCGCGCAACATGCTTCACGGCGACATTTCCAGCAGCAACGACACGGTCGGCGTGGCGGTGGTGAACTACAAGATGCCCCGCCTGCACACCAAGGCCGAGGTGCTCGACAACGCCCGCAAGATCGCCGACATGGTGGTCGGCATGAAGGCCGGCCTGCCGGGCATGGATCTCGTGATCTTCCCGGAATACTCGACCCAGGGCATCATGTACGACTCCAAGGAGATGTACGAAACCGCCTGCGCGGTCCCCGGCGAGGAAACCGCGATTTTTGCGGAAGCCTGTCGCAAGGCCAAGGTGTGGGGCGTGTTCTCGCTGACCGGCGAGCGCCATGAGGAGCATCCGAACAAGGCGCCCTATAACACCCTGATCCTGATGAACGACCAGGGCGAGATCGTGCAGAAGTACCGCAAGATCATGCCGTGGGTGCCGATCGAGGGCTGGTATCCCGGCAATTGCACCTATGTGTCCGACGGCCCCAAGGGCATGAAGGTCAGCCTGATCATCTGCGACGACGGCAATTTCCCGGAGATCTGGCGCGACTGCGCCATGAAGGGCGCCGAACTGATCGTGCGCTGCCAGGGCTACATGTATCCGGCCAAGGAGCAGCAGGTTCTCATTTCCAAGGCGATGGCGTGGGCCAACAACGTCTATGTCGCAGTCGCCAATGCCGCCGGCTTCGACGGTGTCTATTCCTATTTCGGTCACTCCGCGATCATCGGCTTCGACGGCCGCACGCTCGGCGAATGTGGCGAGGAGGACTACGGCATCCAGTATGCCCAGCTCTCGAAACATCTGATCCGCGATGCGCGCCGCAACGGCCAGTCGCAGAACCATCTCTACAAGCTGGTCCACCGCGGCTACACCGGCATGATCAATTCCGGAGAAAGCCCGCGCGGTGTCGCGGCCTGCCCGTATGATTTCTACAAGAACTGGATCGCCGATCCGGAAGGCACGCGCGACATGGTCGAGGCGATGACACGTTCGACGCCGGGGACCGCGGAATGTCCGATCGACGGCATTCCCAACGAGGCCGCGGCCTCCAACTATTGAGTGGCCCCTGAGCGCGTCGCCCCCATTTGCCTCGCTTCACAGGAGACACGTGCGGATGTGAACGTCCATCCATAGTGATGGGCGTTTTGCCGCAGTCGGCATCTGCGGAGCGGGACGGGGAGGGCTCAAACCGTGGCCGGGTTGCAACATCGGGCAGCTGAATCGGTGGGGTTGTGACCTTGACCCGCCAATCTGCCGATTCCGTAGTTTCACGGACAAGGCCAGTCCCCTAGTTTACCGGCGGCGCTGCCGTTAGCGCTGGATTTCGGGGCGTTCGGGGTGGCGTGGCGATTGCGATCGGAGGTTGGGCAGTTTCATCCGCGCATCGCGCTGGCGGCCGCATGCCTTGCTGCGGTCCTGGTCGGCGTCGGACTTCCGACGACGCCGGCCCGCGCGCAATGCGCGCCGGATCCGGCGTCGAGCGGCCAGACCGTCACCTGTAGCGGGACCGACGCCAACGGCTTTGCCGCCGGTGGCGGCGTCACGGGCCTCACCGTCAACGTGCTCGCCGGCGCCACCGTCAACGACAATGGCACGGCGGCAATCAGCGTCAACGACGGCAACGCCGTCGCGAACAACGGTACGATCTCGATTGGCATGAGCGTCAACGGGATCGAGGCGGGCAGTTCGAACACACTGACGAATGGCGGGACCATTACGGCGCTCGACAACGGCGTTGGCATCCGCGCGGCCGATCACAACACCATCACCAATACCGGGATGGTGACGGCAGGCGATTTTGGCGGCGCGATCTCGATTGGCGACAACAACACCGTCTCCAACAGCGGTACGCTGTCGGTCGGGGTATCGGGTGCGGGCATTTTCGGCGGGCTCAACAACAAAGTCACCAACACGGGAACGATCAACGGTCTGGTCAATGCCATCGGCGTCTATCTGTTCGGCGGCGCGACCGTGACCAATGCCGGGACCATCACCATCGGCAATTCGTCGGGAGGAACCTCCGGCGGCATCGTGACGATCAATGACGGCAATACGGTCACCAACACGGCGACCGGCACGATCACGGTCGGGCAGAACGCCCCCGGCATCTTCATGCAGGGCAATTTCGAGACCGCGACCAATCTCGGCACCATCACAGCCGGCAATTCCGGCGCCGGAATTGCCGTGATCGGCGACGACGCCAAGGTGACGAATGGCGGTTCGATCACCACCGGCAGCGGCGGATCGGCCGGCATCTCCGTGCAGGGCAGCCGCGCCGAGGTCAACCAGAATGGAACGATCAGCCTCGGCGCAGGCGGCGCCGGAATCCTGGCTACGGCAAACGATTCGACGATCGTCAATCGCGGGCAGATCACGGGGGGCGCATCTGCCGAAGGCATCGTGCTGCTCGGCGACGGCAACACCATCGTCAATGCCGGCACGATCAGCGTTGGGGCCTCCGGCGTCGGCCTGGACGTCACAACGCTGAGCACGACCAACGCGATCATCAACACCGGCACCATCACCGTCGGCACGGGCGGCACCGGAATCTCCCTGAGCGACCGCGGCACCGTCTTCAACTCGGGTACGATCAATGCCGCGACCGGCGTTGCGGCGGTCGCGTTCTGCGGCTGCTCTTCAAGTACCCTCACGCTCGGTCCCGGCAGCACCATCAACGGATTGGTGATCGGGTCGGGCACCGACACGTTTCAGCTCGGCGGCGTCGGCAAGGACAGCTTCAACCTCGATCGGATCGGCACCGGGCTGCAATATGACGGCTTCTCGACATTCAACAAGATCGACAGTTCGTCCTGGACGGTGACGGGCACGGGCAATCAGGACTGGAACGTGCTTGGCGGCGCGCTGACGCTTTCGGGCACCATCAATGGCACCGTGTCGGTGGCCGCCGGCGGCACGTTCGGCGGGACCGGAACGGTGACTGCCGTCTCGGTCAATGGCGGTGCGTTTGCGCCTGGCAACCCGACCGGCGTGCTCAACGTTTCGGGCAATCTCACCTTCACAACGGCGTCGAGCTATGTCGTGCAGGTCTCCGGCACCAGCAACGGCCTTGCGGTTGTCGGCGGCACCGCGACGCTGGCCGGGGCCACGGTGGTGGTCGTCCCGACCGGTACGATCACGAAGCACTACACCATTCTCAATGCAGCTACGTTGCCCGACACGTTCAATCCGGTCGTCGCCGGCCTGTCGCCGAACCTGCATGCCACGCTGAGCTACGATCCGAACAATGTCTTCCTCGACCTCGCCCTGAGCTATGGTGGAGGCCTCAACATCAACCAGCAGAACGTGGCCGATGTCCTCAAGCGCATCTACGACACCACCGGCAGCCTGCCGGTGGCACTGGCGAGCCTCACTCCGGCAGGTCTGAGCCAGGCCTCGGGCGAGCCGGCGACCGGATCACAGCAGACGACCTTCGACGCGATGAACCTGTTCCTCAACCTGTTGACCGACGTCTTCGGCTCGGGACGCAGCGGAGATGCCGGTGCGACGCCGCTGGCCGACCAGGCGGACGCCTATGCGCGGAGCCGCGGCAACGGAAGGGCCACCAGTGCGCGCGAGGCCCTTGCCGCGATTCCGCGCAAGGCCCCGGCGGCGAGTTTCGTGCAGCGCTGGGACGTGTGGGCCGCAGGCTATGGCGGCTCTCAGACCACCGACGGCAATGGCGGGCTCGGCTCCAACACCACGAGCAGCAGCGTTGCCGGCACCGCGGTCGGCCTCGATTATCGCTTCTCGCCCTCCACCATCGCCGGCTTCGCGCTCGCCGGCGGCGGCACCGGCTTCAACGTCAACGGACTCGGCTGGGGCCGCTCCGACCTGTTCCAGGCGGGCGCCTTCCTGCGGCATACGGCCGGACCGGCCTATGTCTCCGCCGCTCTGTCCTATGGCTGGCAGGACATCACCACCAACCGCATCGTGACCGCGGCCGGGGTTGACCAGCTGCGCGCCCGGTTCAACGCCAACGCGGTCTCCGGCCGCATCGAGGGTGGCATCCGGCAGACCACGCAATGGTTCGGATTGACACCCTATGCCGCGCTGCAGGCAACCCTGTTCAGCCTTCCGAGCTATTCGGAATTCGCGGTGGCCGGCAACAATACCTTCGCATTGAATTACGCGGCGAAAAGCGTGACCGCCACGCGGACCGAACTCGGTCTTCGCGCGGACAGATCGTTCGCGACCGGAAGTGGCGTCCTGACGCTGCGCGGCCGCGCCGCATGGGCGCACGACTTCAATCCGGACCGCACCGTCGGCGCGGTGTTCCAGACCTTGCCCGGATCGGCCTTTGTCGTGAACGGCGCTGCGCAGTCACGCGACTCTGTCCTGACCACAGCAGCAGTCCAGATGAACTGGATGAATGGCTGGTCGGCAGCGTTGACCTTCGAGGGCGCCTTCTCCGGCGTGACCCAGTCCTACGCCGGCAAGGGTGTCGTGCGCTACACCTGGTGAGCGCTACTGCTTCTGCTGCGCCGGCCGGCGGGGTGGCCGCGGCGCAACGGGCGTGCCGGCCATCTTGTTGGCGGTTTCGCTGACGTCCAGAAGCGAGCGGCGGATGTCCTCGATGTAGTGCGCCGACTTCTTCTTCATGCTGTCGGCCATCTCGCGCAGATCCTTGATCTTCTCGAACAGCTCGTCCGCCTTGCCGTCCACGAAGCCGGGCATTACGCCCTCGATCTTCGTGACGGCCCTGTCGAAGCCGGCAAAGGCGCTGTCGACCTTGGCCATGATGGCGTCGATCTCGGAGCCCTTGCTCCTGAGATCGGCCGTGTAGTCCTCGAATGTGCGCAGCCCGTCCTTGATGGCTGCGGAATTGTTGACGATGACACGGTCGACATTGTGCAGCGTCTCGACGACGGACTCGGCGTCGCTGAGATCCGCGGTGAGGACCGGAATGCCGTCGGCATCCAGCGGGACCGGCGGTGCGGAGGGCGCGCCACCGATCAGCGAGACCGCGGCCACGCCGGTGAGGCCCTGGAACTCGATGCCCGCCACCGTGTCCTTGCGGAGCGGTGCCGCATTGTCGAGCATCACCAGCGCGACGACCTTCCGCGGATTTTCGAGCTTGATGGACAGGATCTGTCCGGCCGGCACGCCGTCGAAATTGACCGGGCCGCCGCGTCGCAGGCCGCTGGCGGAACCGCCTTCGAACACGACGCGAAGCTGGCTGCGGCTCTGGGTGGTGCGCCATTTCTGCACGCCGAGCACGCCGCCGAACCCGACGGCGATCGCCGCCAGCGTCACCGTCCCGATCACCAGATTGCTCGCGCGTGCCATGCTGGTGATTCTAGGTCCAAAGCGAGGAAGTTGGAAGGAGGCCGCGATGGTAAGCAGGGCCGGTTAGCGAAGCGTAACCCGCCCCTCTTTCGACCGGAATGGCCGGTGGCGCTGCTCCAGCCTGCCTGTTCGGCGTCAATGTCCGGCGGCGTCTTTGGCCGCAGCGTTGTTGAGCACGATGAGGGCATCGACGGCAACCCCGGTCCTGGCGTTGATCAGGAACGGATTGATGTCGATCGAGGCGATGCGATCGCCGGCATCCGCGATCAGGTTGGAGAGGCCGACCAGCGCCTTCACCGCGGACGCTTCATGCAGGGCGGGCTTGCCGCGATAGCCGCGGATCTTGATGCCGGCCTTGGTGCGGCCGATCAAGAGCCGCGCTTCGGCCTCGTCCAGTGGCGCGCCCGCGAGCGCGACGTCCTTCATCAGCTCGATATCGATGCCGCCGGTCCCGAACAGCACGACCGGCCCCATCTCGGCGTCGAGCGAGGCACCGACCACGAGCTCGAGGTCGGCCTTGACCTGCTGTGCGATCAGGATGCCGTCGAGCTTCGGCTTGCCCTTCAGCTTCTTCACGCGCGCGGTGATGTCGGCAAACGCCTTCTTCACGTCGGCCGCGCTGGTGAGGTTCAGCACCACGCCGCCGATGTCGGATTTGTGCAGGATCTCGGCGCTGACGATTTTCGCGACCACGGGAAAGCCGATCTGCCTTGCGATCGTCGCCGCCTCGGCCGCGGTCTGCGCAATCGCCTCCTTCGAGACTGGAATGCCATAGGCCTTGAGCAGCTTCTTGGAGGCGACCTCGTCGAGCGCGGCGCCGGTCGCTGCCTTCAGGGTCCTGTCCAGGACGGCGCGCGCGGCAGGCTTGGAGGTCGAGACGATGTCGGGCACCTCCTTGCGCAGCTTCGCATAGTCGAGCATCGACCTGATCGCGGTGACGGCGCGATCCATGCCCTGCATCACCGCGAGATAAGGCAGCGATTTGCGCAGCTCCTTGGTGTAGTCGGTGAAGCCGATCGACATCGCGCTGACATAGATCACCGGCTTGCGCGCCTGACCCGCCATCTCGTTGACGATGCGCAGATTGCGCTCGCGCAGTTCGTGCGGCGCCTTGGGCAGCTCGGCGTCGACGATGACGATGTCGATGTCGGGATCGTCGATCATGAGCTTGATCGACTTCATGTAGACGGAAGGGTCGACCACGGCGGCAAAGCCGGCGTCGAGCGGATTGCCGACGATCGATCCGGGTCCGAGCATCTTGGCGAGTTCGCCACTGACATGCGGGCTCAGCGGCGCGAAGCCGAGGCCCTCGGCGTGGAAGGCATCGATCAGCATGCCGCGCTTGCCGCCGGACAGCGTCACCGCGGCGAGCCGCTCGCCGCGCGGGACCGCGGCATGCACGAAGCATTCGGTGGTTTCGATCAGTTCGTCGAGCCCGCGCACGCGGATCACGCCTTCGCGGGTCGCGATCGCATCGAACGTCTCGATCGATCCCGCGAGCGCGCCGGTATGCGCCATGGCCGCGGCGCGGCCGCCCTCCGACGCGCCGAGCTTCAGCGCGATCACCGGCTTGCTGGCGGCGCGCGCCGCCTTGCAGGCCTCGCGGAACGCTCGGGTGTTGCGCACGCCCTCGAGGTAGACCACGATCACCCGGATGCTGGGATCCTCGGCGAAATAACGCATCAGGTCGGGCGTTTCGAGCCCGGCCTCGTTGCCGGTCGTGACCATGTAGCCGACCCCGACCCCGCGGTCCTCCAGCGCCTGGCGGATCGCCATGACGATCGCGCCGGACTGCCCGGCGATGGCCACCGTGCCCTGTTCCATGGTGACGACGCGGTCGTCGATATTGGTGAAGAGCCCTTCGCCGGCGCTCAGATTGCCGAGGCAGTTCGGGCCGGTGACGGCGAGCCCGGTTTCGCGGATCGCGGCCTGCAGGTCCGCGGCGAGCCTCTGGCTTTCCTCGTCCTGCAGTTCGCTGAAGCCCGAGGTGACGATGGTGGCCGAACGTGCGCCGGCCGCGGCGGCGTCCCGGATGACCTGGACCGCGGAGCGTGCAGGCACCAGCACCAGCACATGGTCGGGCTTTTCGGGAAGGCTGGCAAAGTCATTGTAGCAGCGAACACCCCAGATGGTCTCGCGCTTCGCATTGATCGGATAGAGCCGTCCCGGGAAGCGGTACTTGACGAGATTGTTCCAGATGCGTTCGGCGTAATTGCCGGGCTTGTCGGTGGCGCCCACCAGCACGATATTATGCGGATGCAGCATGGCGTGGATGCCCCTGACCATCGGGCTGGCATCCGGCGGCGGCGACCAGGATCGCGACGACGCGGATCCATTTGGGACGGACGCAGCAGACGCGTGGGCTTCCATGGCGTGACCTCACCTGTTGCTCTTCTTGGCGCGTCGCTCCGTTCTATGGCGAGTTTGTCGGAGTGGCAACCGCAGGGGAGCCATGCCGGTGCAATGCAATGACGGCACGTTGCGATGCGGCTTCGAGCCGATCGTGCCTTTGGCGATCAGTAGCGCAGGATTCCGAGTCTGCTGGCGTAGTGATAGGCCAGCTGCCTGGCGAGATAGGGCGCGATGGCTCGCCGGATCTGCATCTGCGTCGGTTCAAAGCCCAGCACGCGACGCCTCAGGATGCCCATCTCCCGGACACCGATCGCATAGTTCGCGGCGGTCTTCTGGGCGTCGTGGATGCGGAAGCAGGCGAGAAAGCGCGGCAGGCGCGCGAACCTGAATCCGGCGGCCTGGGCCCGCAGGATGAAGTCCCAGTCCATCGCATAATGGAAGCTTTCGTCGATCGGTCCGACCCTGTCCCACACGCGCCTGCGCCAGAACATCGTCTCCTGCGGAATGTAGTCCGCATATTTGAGCGCGCGGCCATCATGCGGCGGCAGCACCGCACGGCCGACCTCGAGCCCCTCGCGGTCGACGAAGACGCGATGGCCATAGACCACGTCGACCTGCGGATGCGACATGAAGTAATTGGCGACGTAGGCGAGCGTCCCCGGCAGCAGCATGTCGTCGCTGTTGAGATAGGCCATGATCTCGCTGTCGACGCCGTCGAAGCCGAGGTTGATCGCACCGGATTGTCCACTGTCCGGTTCGCTGGTCCAGCTGATGCGTTCGCCCTGGCTCTTCAGGAGATCGACCGTGCCGTCGATCGATGCGCCGTCCTGAACGTGGTAATACAGGTTCGGATAGTTCTGGCTCAGCACGCTCTCGATCGTGGCGCCGAGATATTGGGCCTGATTGTAGCTTGGCGTGACGATCGCGATCCGGGGTGGGTTCAGAGGGATCGTGGGCGCGGGGGGGAATCCGTCGAGGTTCAGCAAACGCGGGGGGTACTGCTCGAACGTCCACATCGGCGGACGACGCCACAGACTGCGGAGCGAGGACCGCCTTTGTCCTGAGGCGACAAGATCCAAATTTCTTTCAAGTAAAGCGACACGATTCTCGAGCTGCTCCAACCGCTGCTCGAGAGTCTGTCTAAACTCGCCGTCCATTAACCAATTCCAAAGCCGCAATAGAAGTCGAAGTCTCCTCTTATAGGTCTCCGGACCGCGACGCCAGTTCAGCGGTTCCCTGCGACAATGGTAAGGTTTCTGAGCGATCTCGGAAGAGCGCCCCAATTCCGGTCTCCGCTCCCAGTTTACTCGTCATTGCCCACTAAAGTGCCATGCAGAAGATAGCGATCGGGCCCGCTTTGGATCGCGTCGAATGGCCAGCATGTGGCGAGGATCAGCTCGAAACCCTCACTTTCCACGCCGATGCCCGGTGCATCGTCGCGAACGACAGACGTTGCATCCGCGCGGTACCGGTAAAGCCGTCCGTCCGCGCGCGTGATCTCGATCACGTCGCCAATCGTCACATCCCGCAAGAAGCGGAAGTGTGTGTCGCGGTGAGCCGCAAATACTGCGACTCCCCGCTCTCCCACATCAGCCGTTCGGTGGAGATGACCGGGCCCGAATGCCAGGGCCTGACCGCTTGTTCCCGCCAGCACGATGGCGCGCGCGCCGATCCGCTTCACCTCGATTCGGGCAACGGGCCAGGTGTCGGCCCATGACCATGGCTTGACCGGCTGGCCGCTCGCGATACTCCGGTCGAAAGCGCGCTCCAGCAGGACCTGTGCCAGCCATGCCTTGGCGTGGATGTAGGCCCCATCGCCGATCAGGGCGACGCCCAGCATCGCGAGAGCGATCGCAGATATGCAGCGAGGCATGGGTCTCAGCAGGGATAAGAATGATTCTAAAAAGGGCGCGCGCGGCCTGATGCGGGGACGGGCAGCCGCGCGCGCCAGCGAGGAGTTGCGGGACTCCTCTCTCAAGCGGCGCCGGTGAGCAAGGGCCGGCGCCGGTTGAACGTGAACAGGATCAGGGCGAGAACGATCAGGGCCAGGCCTGCGATCATCTTCAGTCCGGCCGATGTTGCGGTCTTCGGTAGCCGGACCGCATCGGGTGCGGCAGGCGTCAACCGTCGTGAGGTCGCCGGGGAGCCGGCATCCGCCCGGCGTTCGCGCAACTGGATCGCCGGCTGCGGACGCTCGCCGAACACCTTCTCGAAATCCCAGCCTGCGGGCAGGTTGATCGGCAACTCGCTGAGCTTCAGCGGTTCGCCCTCGGGCCGGCTCGGCGTCTTGTCGACCGCAATGAGGCTGGTCAGACGCGTGACGATCTGGTGATCGAGTGCGAGCGCCAGGATCGCCTTGTCGGCGGCTTCCGGCGTCAGTTCGCGCAGGGTGCGCGCCACCTCGGCGTCGCCGATCTTGCGCCTGGCCCACAGTTTAGAGAGGCCCTTGCCCTCCGCGGCATTCTGCAGCGGCAGGGTCACCGACCACGGCCGATCGCCGACGCGGCCCTTGATCTCGAGTGCGCCCGCGACCTTGTCGAGCCGTGCCGCAAGCACCAGCGGTTCATCGCGATAGACGTCGGGAACGATCGCGGGCGTGATATCGGCCTTCGCATCGGTGAACTGCGCGGAGAGTCCCGTCACCGCCGGATTTTCCAGCTTGGCGAACAGGCCGCGCATGCGCTCCTCGACCTGTTCGACCGAGCCGATATGGGTGAAGGCGCCGCGTCCGAGTTCCGCGGCCCGCGTCATCAGGTAGGTGTTGGGGGCGGATCCGATGCCGACCATGAAGACGCGGGAGCGGCCGCGCATCGCGGTCAAGGTGTCGAACAATTGCTGTTCGTTGCCGATCGCGCCGTCGGTCAGGAACACCACCTGGCGAACCATGCCGGCATCGCCAGACTTGTCCGTCAGCGCCGCCCGCATCGCCGGCACCATCTCGGTGCCGCCGCGGGCCTGCAGCGCGCTCACGAACGACGTCGCTTCGCCGATATGTGCGGCGTCGGCCGGCACGGAGGCGGGAAACAGCATATCCATGGTGTCATCGAAACGGATGACGTTGAAACGGTCGCCCGGCTGCAGTCGGCCGAGTGCATACAGCAGGCTGGCCTTGGCCTGCACGATCGACGTCCCGCCCATCGAGCCGGAATTGTCGATCACGAACACCACCTCGCGCGGCAACGGCTTCTGCGTCGTTTGCTCGGCGGCCGGCGGGGTGATGAAGGCGAGCAGATAGTCGGCGCCGCCGATATGTTCGCGGAAGAGCCCGACCGACGGCGCCTTCCCGGTCGCGGGCTTCCAGCTCAGTTCGAAATCACGGTCGGCTGGGACAGCGCCGTCGGCGAGCGTGACTACGCGTGTCGCGCTGTCCGGGCTCTCGACCTTGACGTTATGGTGATGGCTCTTGACTTCGCCGAGCGGAAAGCCGGCCTGCAGGCGCACCGTGATGCTGGTCGGATTGATCGGCGCGTTTGTCGCGGGGTCGAGCACCGGAGGCGAGATGCGGTCGCGGTCGGGAACCGGGTCCGACGTCGTCGCGCCCCAGCCGGAGCCGTCCTTTCGAAACTCGACGTTCTGAACGATCGGTGTCGGATTGTAGCGCGGGCCGACCACGAGCGGCACGCGGAGCGAGTAATCGTTGCCAGACTGATGAACGGGCTCCTGATATTCGATCTGCACCAGCACGGTCTCGCCGGGGCCGATATTGGCAACCGAATTGGTGAAGATGTTGGGCCGCTCCTGTTCGGTCAGCGCGGCTTTCTGGCCGGTGCGGCGCGCCTGCTCGTAGATGATTCGGGCCTGCTGCCGCTCCTTGATGTCGCCGACGATGATGCGATCGCCGACCACCATCTTCAGCGTATCGACGGCGCCATTGGCCGCGAGCGGATAGACGTAAGTCGCCTCGACCCAATCCTTCGTCGGATTGCGGAAGATCTGAGTGACGCGAGCACGCAGTGTCGGGCCCGATACGGTGATGTCGACATCGATGCCGAGCCGGAGCGCTTCGGTCGTGACGCCGTCGTCTTTCAGGAGGAGGCTGCCGGAGCGCGCCTCGCCCGGCTGCAACAGGCTGGCCTGCTCCATCGTCGCCGACCTGCCAGGCTCGAAGCTCACCAGCAGGGCCACGAAAGCCACCAGCATCACCGCGACGCCCTGGACGAGAAGAAACAACCCGAGCCTGATCAGCCGGCCCAGCATGGGATGTTCGCGGTTGTCGATGATGTCGTCGCTGTCCATGTCGTGTGCTCCCGGAGCATGTGTGACGGTCGGGAGCATCGGCGGGCAGGCCCTCCTCGCGCGAGCAGAATGATCGGCAATCTTCGGCCGCGGCCGGCCCGGCGTCGCCGCCGCCGAGGCGGCCCTGTGCGGTTTTGTGCTGCTCTGTCCGCCCTGCTAGAATGGCATTCGGCAGCAGGGATGACGATGAAGACCCGGGACAAGCTTAACGACAAACCCAACGACGGGCAGCTCTCGGACGAGCAGAGCCGCGAGATCGCCGAGACCATCCGGGAAGAACTCGCGCGGCGCCGTCTGTCCCGCCAGGCGCTGGCCGAGCAGGCCAAGCTCAGCCTGTCGACGCTGGAAAAGGCGCTCGGCGGTCGCCGGCCTTTCACGCTGGCGACCACGGTCAGGCTGGAGCAGGCGCTCGGCGTGTCGTTGCGCAGAAGCGTTGCGGTGGCGGCGGCGCCGGCCGCGAGCGATGTCGCGCCCGACAGCCTGGGCTCCTATGCGCACCGCGCGGTGACCTGGCTCGAGGACGTCTACATCACGCTGCGGCCCTCGTTCGGCGACAAGGATGCGATCTTCGCCTATCGAACCGAAATCGCCTGGGAGCCGAAACTGTCCGCGCTGGTCTTCCGCGAAGGCGAGCGGACCGATGCCGCCTATGAACACACCGGCGAGGTCGCGGTGCCGCACCAGTCGGGTTTCATCTATCTCGTCATCATCAAGCACGGCCAGCACCGCGTCATCACCGTGTCGCGGCCGACGGTCACGGGCGCGATGTACGGGATCATCTCGACGCTGCGCGCCGGCCCGGGATCGCAGCTGACGCCGGTCGCGGCGCCGATCGCCTACGTTCCCGCGCGCAACATCGCCGTACCCGCGGTCGGCCGCATCGGCGTCGATCACGAAAGCTACAAGCTGTATCGGGATCATCTGCGCCGCACCATCGATGAGTCATTTGCGCTGTTCCTGCCTGCCTAGAAAGCGATCCTGAGGCATCCGCTGCGATCCGCGTTGACAAGGCAAGTCCGCATGACGTCAGACAGACCTTTGTTCTCCGTGGTGATCCCGCTCGAATTTCATCGCGGGCAATGGGAGCAATCCTGGCTGGCCTGGCTGTCGCAGACGGCGGATCCGTCGCTCTACGAAATCATCCTGGTGGTGCCGCCCGATTTCCTGGCGCTCGCGGAGTTGAAGGCCCTTACCGGCGATCGGGCCCGGCTCGAATTCAGCGCCTGTGAACACGACATCGGACTTTGCGCCTTCGGCGCGAAGAAGGCGCGCGGCACCTATCTGTTCTTCACCGAATCGCATTGCCGGCCAGAGCCCGACGTGCTCGCGCTCTGCATGAGCGCCATCGCGGCGCATCCCGATTGGGCGGGCTTCTCCTGCCGGTCGGTCCCGATCTGTCACAACCGGCTGTCGGTGGCGGAGGCCGCGATGTACGAGGCCGACATCGAGGTCGGCCTGACACAGCACCCCTGGCGCAAGGTGCTCGACCAGTGCTTCGTGACCCGGCGCGACGTCTATGAAGAATGCGGTGGCTTTCGCGGAGAACTCGGCCATTTCGCCGAATGGGTTCTGGCCGCAGGCTATTTCGCGCGTGGCTACCGGATCGGCTATCTCGAAGAGGCGCGCTTTCACCATTACTACGTTGGCCGGATTGATGAGCTGAAGATATTCACCCGCGATTTTGTGCAAGGTGAGATCCGCTATCTCGCCGAGGGGAGAAGCACGCCCGGGAGCGATTTGATCGAGGCGCCGGTCGAGTGGAGCACATGGGCGGGCTTCGAACGTCCGCTTGCGGGGGCCGCGCTGAAGGCGCTCGTGGGCTACAGTCTTGCGGGGCGGGGCTGGAGGCGGCCCGACGAGAAGCTGCGGGCCTTCCTGCGGTACGCCATCCCCGCCTTGCTCGGTGACGATCCTGCGCGCCTGCTGGCGCGGCTTTCGGCAGCGTATGCGCGCCTGATCCTGACGCTGGTGATTACTGCCGGATCGGATGCCGTGATCGGCCGATGGCTGAAACGATATATCGCGGCGCTGATCAGGCTGCAGCGACTCGACTGCCTTCGTCACATGCGCCGGCACGCCGGACCTGTCCCTGGTCTCATCGGAGCCCAAATTGTTTCGCAAATCGGGTTTCATGCGCAGGAAACCTTTGCCGGGCACACATTCCGCTGGAGCGAGCCGCAGGCGGCGGTACGGATCAAGGGGCGCCCCGGCCGTGTCCTCGTTCGCATCGACAGTCCGGCGCTACGGGCGCCGCTGAGCGAGATTGGCACGCAATTTTATCTCGACGGGGTGCGCATGTCGCCCGACGCCGTCGAGGTCGGTCGCGATGGCTACGTGCTCTGTCTGGAGCTGCCATCATCCGGTGAAGCTATACTTGCCTGGGCATGTCCGCTCCTGAGAGGCGTCGGCGACACGCGCCGTCTCGGACTTTCCGTGGCCACCATCGAGGTGGACAGCCTGTCCACTGCTTGAGACACGCAAGCCTTGGGATGTCGATAGGACGACCTCCCCACCACGCACAGTCTATTTCAGTTCGAGCCATGCGAGGGCGAAACCGAGACGGCGGATGTCGCGCGATTGCGGGTCGAGCTCGTGCGGGCTGCCCATGACCGGGCAATGGAAGGTCAAGCTGGCGCGATGCGGATCCGTTGTCCAGCACGCTGCGGGATTCTCGCTTTCGATCAGGATGCCCTCCTGCGTGCCGCGTCGGCGCAGCGAGAGAGCAGTCCCGTTGAGACGAATCGTGAGCCGCTCGAGCGCTTGAGCATTGAACACGTGCGACAGCATGCATCGGAAGCGGGAGGGGCGCACCGTGCTCGTGCGCAGGGTCAATGTCGTCATCTCTGCCGAACTCCAGCATAGAAACCGCTGCTGGAAAAATTCGCGCTCGTGCCAGCCCTGGCCTTGCAGGGGCTGATCGGGCGTGAAGCGTCCGTCCCTGAGATCCGTCGCCCGCAACGGAGAAGAGCCGCCTCTATTCGCCAAACTCGCCTGTTTCTGCGCGAACAGGCGGCAGGCTTCGGCATAGAGCCGGTCGTCCAGAAGATTCCAGCTCCGCAGAATGTCCCGGGATCGCTCCGTGATCACAAGGTTGCGCGTTTGCGGCGTTTGATTGAGGTGCTGTAACGGGCCGAGCGGCTCCCAGCGCATGATTTGAGCAAGCAGTTGCAGACTTTCCTGCTCGCGTTCGAGCAGACCGGCGAGATCGATGCGTCCCAGGTGGTCGAGCGCAGCGTCCAGCAGGCGCGGGTCGTCGTCGCGGCAGTCCGCGAATTGGGCACCGGCGAGTTGCCTGGTCTGTACATTGGCGAGCCAGCGGCGCGCCAGTGCCTCCTCTTCGATGAGGAAGTGCTCCGCATCGAGTTCGCGGGCACGCTGCTGGAAGAGCCGGCGATCCCGAAACTCGGCTGCACTCAGCTCCGTCGCGAGCGTCTGCAGGAACGCTTCGCTGTGGCTCTGGAAGAAGACGAGGGCCGACATGCTTCGGGCGGTCGGCTCGCGCAGGACCGTAAAGACAGCCGGCGCGTTCTCGAACCGCGCGATGTAGTCGTAGCCGACGTGACCGGTGGCAAAGAGTGCATCACCCGGCCGCTGCGGACCGCTGATGGAATGAGCCTGGAACAGGACCCTGTCGGCGGGGAAGCGATTGGCCAGAAGTCCCCGCAACGAAACGCCGGCCGTCTTGCGAATGTGGAGGAACAGGAACGGCCTTTCGGCCGCTCCTTCGCCGTTCTCCGGACCCGGCCCAAGCGGAGGCGGATCCGGATCATCGCTGGGCGATACGCTGGCGATATCAGCCGCCCGTCTCGGCGCTGATGATGTCGCCGAACAGCTCCCACTGGCCCTTCTTGAACCGCCACATCTTGAGCTGTTCGATCGGGGCGAAGTCGGTGGGAGAGGTGTTGATCTTGATGCCGGGGATCAGCGTATCGGGCGCGAAGTCCTTGAGGCTGGCGGCCTGCTTCATCACGTTCTCGCGGGTGAGATTGTCGCCGGCCTGCTTGAGCACCTGCACCATGGTCTGCGAAGCGGCGTAGCCGTAGGCCAGATTGGCATCCGAGATGTTGGCGCCGGGCATGTACTTGTCGATGAACGCCATGAACTTCTTCATGCCCTCGTCGTCCTTCCACTGCGGATCCGAGGGATCCTTGAGATAGCCGGCCGACAGCACGCCTTCGGAAGCCTCCAGACCGGCAGGCTTCATCACCGCGCCGATGGAGACCGAGACGTCGGTCATCAGGTGCATCGGCTTCCATTCCAGCTCGGCGATCTTCTTGATCGCCTGCGCCGCGAATTTCGGCGTCGAGATGTTGACGAAGACGTCGGCACCGGTGCCCTTGAGCTTGACGATGTGGGCGTCGATCGACGGCTCCGAGGTCTCGTAGCTCTCCTCCGCCACGATCATCTTGGCTGCCTTGTCGCCAAACACGTCCTTGATGCCGGCGAGGTAGTCCTTGCCGAAATCGTCATTGGCATAGAAGATCGCGACCTTGCCGTCCGGCTTCTCCTTCAGGATGTACTTGGCGAAGATCTGGGCCTCGACCCGGTAGCTGGGCTGGAATCCCATGGTCCAGGGGAAGTTCTTCGGGTCGTTCCACTTGCTGGCGCCGGTCGCCACGAAGAGCTGCGGCACCTTCTTGGCGTTGTGGTATTTCTGAACGGCGGTCTGGGTCGGGGTGCCCAGCGCGTTGAACACCAGGAAGACCTCGTCGCTCTCGATCAGCTTGCGGACCTGCTCCACGGTCTTGGGCGGTGAATAGCCGTCGTCATAGGAGATGAAATTGATCTTGCGGCCGTTGATGCCGCCCTGATCGTTGATCATCGTGAAATAGGCTTCCTCGGTCTTGCCGATGATCCCGTAGGCGGATGCCGGTCCGGAATACGCCTCGACATTGCCGATCTTGATCTCGGTGTCGGAGGCCCCGGTGTCGTATTTCTTCTGCGCATGGGCGCCCTGGGCCGTGATCAATGTCAGCGCCGTGGCTGCGGCGAGCAGGGAGAGTTTCTTGTTCATGAAAATTTCCTTGGGGTTTCTTGGTGGTTTCTTCCGGTAGGCACGTCAAAAAACAAAAGCGCCCGCGAGGGGCGCTTCCTTCAGGCGATGGCGGCCTTCTTGTCGATTTCCGAGGCCACTGAAAAATCCCTGCGCAGGGTCGGCTTGTGGATCTTGCCGGTGGCGTTGCGTGGCAGCGCTTCGACGAAGCGAACCTGGCGGGGACATTTGAAGCGTGCCAGATTGGCTGCGCAATGCGCGAACAATTCGGCCTCGCTCAGCGTCTGGCCCGGCTTCAGGGCAACGATGGCAAGGCCCACTTCGCCCCATTGCGCATCGGCCACGCCGATCACGGCGGCCTCCGCGATCGCGGGGAGCTGGTGCAGCACGTTCTCGACCTCGGCCGGATAGACGTTCTCGCCGCCGGAGATGTACATGTCCTTCCAGCGATCGACGATATAGTAGAAGCCTTCCTCGTCGACGCGGGTCGCGTCGCCGGTGTGCAGCCAGCCATCGGTGAAGGACGTCTTGTTCGCCTCCGGCCGGTTCCAGTAGCCCGGCGTGATGTTCGGCCCCTTGACCCAGAGCTCGCCGAGTTCGCCGACCTCGGCGTCGCTGCCGTCGGGCCGCACGATTCTCACCTCGGTGTGGAGTACCGGCTTGCCGGCCGATCCGGCCTTGCGCGCCGCGTCCTCGCGGTCCAGCACCAGCACGGCCGGCGACGTCTCGGTCATGCCGTAGCCCTGCTGAAGCGCGACGCCGCGCTCCTCCCAGACCTTGAGCAGCGGCACCGGCATCGGCGCGCCGCCGACGCCGCCCACGATCAGCCGGCCGAGATCGGTCGTTGCGAACGCCGGATGCTGCGCCATGAACTGGTAGATCGCGGGGACGCCGAAGAAGACGTTGATGCCCTGCGCAGGGTCGCCGATCAGGCCGAGCGCCGTGCCGGGATCGAAGGCGCGCATGATCATCACGGTGCCGCCGGCATGCAGCACGGGATTGGTGTAGCAGTTGAGCCCGCCAGTGTGGAACAGCGGCAGCACGGTGAGCAGCACCGAGCCCGGCCCGATGCAGGCGGGGCCGCCGAGATTGACGCAGTTCCAGAAGGTCATGCCATGGGTGATGGTCGCACCCTTGGGATGGCCAGTGGTGCCCGACGTGTACATGATGGTCGAGACGTCATCGAGCGTGACCTCCTCGGCGCGACCGAGCGGCTTCGCCGCGGCGATGCCGGCTTCATAGCTGCCGCCAGGACCGAGCAGCAGGCTGCTGGTGATGCCGCAGAGCTTCGCCACGCGCAGCGCCGTCTCCGCCAGATCCGTGTCGTGGATCATCACCTTGGGCGCACAGTCGGCGGTGATGAATTGCAGTTCGGGCACGGTGAGGCGGATGTTCAGTGGCACGAAGATCGCTCCGAGCCGCCCGCAGGCGAACTGCACCTCCAGCGTATCGGTGGTATTCAGTGCCAGCACCGCGACGCGATCGCCGCGTCCGACTTTCATCGTCTCGCGCAGGAATGACGCAAGACGCGAGATGCGTGCATCGAATTGCGCATAGGTGAAGCGGCGGTCGCTGGCGAGATCGACGGCGGCGACGTTGCCGGGCGCGCGGCGGCCATGATGAGCGATCCAATCGTAGTAACGAACGGCCAAAAATTCCTCCTCTGGCGGCTTGCGTGGTCCTGCCATGGACCATTGCTGCAGCCTTTCGTCTTGCGCATCGACGTCGTTTTTCGGCGAAGTTGGCGCGCGGGGAGCGAAAGCCGTCTTGCGTTGAGTTGCTAGATGCCGGATCGGTGACTCGGCCTTGCCGGAACAGCCACTCCGCGCAAGTGGGCTGCCGCCGTTCCCGCCATGGTGAACGCGACGAATCCGTCCCGAGGCGAAGCCAGATGACGAGCCCGTTCTATACCGCCGAGCACGACGCGTTCCGCGACGTCATGCGCCGCTTCGTCGAGAAGGAGATCGCGCCATTCGCCCATGACTGGGACGAAGCCGGCGAATTTCCCCGCGCGCTCTATCGCAAGGCCGCCGAGATCGGCCTGCTCGGGCTCGGATTTCCCGAGGAATTTGGCGGCAGCCCCGCGGACCAGTTCATGAAGATCGTGGCGAGCCAGGAACTGGCGCGCGCCGGCGCCGGCGGCGTCAGTGCCAGCCTGATGAGCCATACCATCGGTTCGCCGCCGATCGCGCGCGCCGCCCGTGCGGAGGTGAAGGCGCGGGTGCTGCCCGAGGTGCTGTCGGGCGCGAAGATCTCGGCCCTGGCGATCACCGAGCCCGGCGGCGGCTCCGACGTCGCGGGCCTGCGCACGACAGCGCGGCGCGACGGCGATCACTACGTCGTGAACGGCGAAAAGACCTTCATCACCTCGGGGATCCGCGCCGATTATCTGACGGTGGCCGTTCGTACCGGAGGCGAGGGCGCCGGCGGCGTCAGCCTGCTGCTGATCGAGGGCGATACGCCCGGCCTGTCGCGCACCAGGCTGAAGAAGATGGGCTGGTGGGCCTCCGATACCGCGACGCTGCATTTCGACGATTGCCGGGTCCCGGCCGAAAATCTGATCGGCGAGGAAGGCCAGGGCTTCAAGCTCATCATGCAGAACTTCAACAGCGAGCGCATGGGCATGGCCGCGAGCTGCACCGCTTTCGCCCGCGTCTGCCTCGACGAGGCGATCGCCTACGCGAAGGAGCGCAAGACCTTCGGCAAGGCGCTCGCGCAGCACCAGGTGATCCGCCACAAGATCGTCGACATGGCGCAGAAGGTCGCAGCGTCCCAGGCCATGCTGGAGATGCTGGCCTGGCGGCTGGAGCAGGGTGAAAATCCGGTCGCCGAGATCTGCATGATGAAGAACCAGGCGACCCAGACCATGGCGTTCTGCGCCTCCGAGGCCGTGCAGATCTTCGGCGGCGCCGGCTTCATGCGCGGCATCAAGGCCGAGCGCATCTACCGCGAGGTCAAGGTCAACGCCATCGGCGGCGGCACCGAGGAGATCATGAAGGACCTGGCGTCACGGCAGATGGGGTTGTGACCGCGCTCATCGCCGGTCGTACACGTCCTGAAACAGCAGCATCCGCGCCAAATAGCGCTCGTTGTCACGCGGAAATCCACATTGCGGAGCGAACGCGTCGGCATCGCGATAGGTGCCGAACAGCCGGTCCCAGATCGGCAGGTCACCATAGTTGCCGGCGTGGACGTCCATCTCGTGATGCAGTGAATGCAACTCCGGCGTCTGAATGAAATATTTCAGCCAGCGCGGCGACTTGTAATTGGCGTGGTAGAAGAACTCGCCGATAGCCGCGAACGACGCGCACCACATCACCCCTTCCAGCGAGCACCCCAACAGCGGGCAGAGCACGGCAACGGCCAGCGCACTGTCGGCGATGATCTCCACCGGGTGCTTGTAGAATGAGGTAATTGCTTCGATCCGAGCCGGCGAGTGGTGAACCTGGTGAAACAGGACCCACCAACCGCTCAGATGGCGGATTCGGTGCCACCAGTAGAAGAAGAATGTCGCGATCAACCAAGCGACGAAGCCTTCCAGTGCTGGCGGCTGCAGACGATCCAGGTTGAACAGCGACCCGCTGTCGGACAGATGTCGCCACAGCCGCCCTGTTTCCACGGTGACTCCGATCTGGCAAAGCGCGATGAGCAGGGCGCGGCCATACCAGCCCGGCGCATTGGGTAACTCCCGGCCCGGCGCGACCCTTTCCAGGATCATGAAGGCGCCGGCCGACAGCGAGATGAAAATTGTCGTGAGGGCGATGGTCGTCATGGCGTCACCTCGTGTGGTGAGCCTGCACTCCGGATCTCATTTGGCCGCGCAGGTTCGCTGCAATGAACACCGATGCAGCCGCCGGGTCGATGACACGAACGTGCTAAGGGTAGGGCTGAACCTATTTCAGCGCGGCAATGAGCTGGCTGCGCTTGGTGATGCCGAGCCGTTCGTAGATGCCACGGAAATGATTCCCGACGGTATTCTCGGAGATGCCGAGCCGCGTCGCGATCGTCTTGTCCGGCAGCCCCATCAGCGCCAGGTCGACCAGTTGCTGCTGCCGTTGCGTGAGCTTCGCCAGGTCGAGTGCTGGTTTCGCCACCTCCTCTGTTGCCAGGAACAGGGAGTGAAGCACCGGCGCGATCAGATTGAGCGAGGCTCGTATGCGAATCGGATGCTCGGCGGCAATGCCGGCAAAGCTGACATAGGTTCCGGTATTGGCGAAGGGGTCGATGACGCCATGGGCCGCCACCGTGCCGAGCGCGAACTGTTTGATCTCTTCGAGTTCCTGCTTCGTCGCAAACGGCGGTGGGGCCGCCGGGTCGAGGATGAAGGCTGCGCGGTTCTGTACCCACCACGAAAAACAACCGCGTGTGGTCAGATCGAATGCGTCGCCGAGGCTCGCAATGAAATCGGGCTCATGGCCCGACGTCACGAGGTTGCGCATCCGGATGCGGCCACCCGAGAGGCGGCCATAGCTGCCGAGGAAGCGTTGAAAAGGGAAGAAGCTCCGCAGCGGTCCTTCGATCCATTCCAAGATGAGGTCGCCCGTGATTGGGCCTGTCGGGACCGCGCTGAGGGCCTCGATCCAGGCTCTCAGGTCTGGGTTCGATGCGTCCGCGGGGGCGCCGGTCTTGCGCCGCATGGAACTGGCCGGTCTTGCGCCCCGCAACTTGCAACTCTCGTATAATGCCGATCCCGCGACGGGCGGCTTGGCTCCGTATCTGATCTTAGGCGGAAATCTGCTTTTCGACCAGATAGGGCCGCGGCCGGACAGCCACTCCGCGCAAGTGGGGCGCGTTCGTTTTCGTCATCGTCATTCCCACGAGGAGAATTAAGATCCATGCTGTTCACCGCCGACCACGACGACATCCGCCGCAGCCTGCAAAAGTTCATCGCCAATGAGATCAACCCTCATGTCGATGAATGGGAGAAGGCCGATATTTTCCCGGCGCACGAGCTGTTCAAGAAGATGGGCCGCCTCGGCTTCCTCGGCCTGAACAAGCCGGTCGAATTCGGCGGCTCCGGCCTCGATTATTCCTATGCGTTGATGATGGCGGAGGAACTGGGCGCCATCAATTGCGGCGGCGTGCCGATGGCGATCGGGGTGCAGACCGACATGGCGACGCCGGCGCTGGCGCGGTTCGGCTCGGACGAGGTCCGGCGCGAATTCCTGGCGCCCTCGATTGCGGGCGACTACGTCGCCTGCATCGGCGTCTCCGAGCCCGGTGCCGGCTCCGATGTCGCCTCCATCAAGACGACTGCGCGATCCGACGGCGACGACTACGTCATCAATGGCGGCAAGATGTGGATCACCAACGGCACCCAGGCCGACTGGATCTGCCTGCTCGCCAACACCGGCGACGGGCCCGTCCATCGCAACAAGTCGCTGATCTGCGTGCCGATGAAGAGCAAGGGCGTCAATGTCGCACGCAAGCTCGACAAGATGGGCATGCGCTCCTCGGATACGGCCCAGATCTTCTTCGACGATGTCCGCGTGCCCAAGCGCAACCGCATCGGCGAGGAGGGCAAGGGCTTTACCTACCAGATGATCCAGTTCCAGGAGGAACGGCTCTGGGGCGCGGCCGCCTGTCTCAAGGCGCACGAGTACATCATCAACGAGACCGTCACCTACACCCGCAACCGCAAGGCCTTCGGCCAGAGCATCCTCGATAACCAGGTGGTGCATTTCAAGCTCGCGGAGATGCAGACCGAGGTCGAGCTGCTGCGCGCGCTGATCTATCGCGCCGCCGAGGCGCTGCTGGCCGGCGAGGACGTGACGAAGCTTGCGACCATGGCCAAGCTGAAGGCCGGCCGGCTCGGCCGAGAACTCACCGATGCCTGCTTGCAATATTGGGGCGGGATGGGCTTTACCAACGAGACGCCGGTCAGCCGGGCCTATCGCGACAGCCGCCTGACCTCGATCGGCGGCGGCGCCGACGAGGTCATGCTGATGGTGCTCTGCAAGATGATGGGCACGCTGCCCGGCAGCAAAGGAAACGCCTGATGATCACGCTCTATCATTGCGACGGCGCGCGCTCCTTCCGTCCGCTCTGGATGCTGGAGGAGATGGGGCTGCCCTATGAGCTGAAGATGCTGCCGTTCCCGCCGCGGGTCTTCGCCAAGGAGTATCTCGCGATCAATCCGCTCGGCACGATCCCCTTCATGGTCGATGGCGAGACGAAGATGACCGAGTCCTCGGGCATCTGCCACTATCTCGGCATCCGGCATGGGCCGACGCCGCTGATGGTCGGTCCCGAGGATCCCGCCTATGGCGCTTTCCTGAACTGGATGTTTTTCAGTGACGCGACGTTAACCTTTCCGCAGACGCTTGTGCTGCGCTATACCCAGCTCGAGCCGGAGGAGCGGCGCAATCCGCAGGTCGCAGGCGACTACGCCAAATGGTTCCTCGGACGGTTGCGCGCGGTCGAGGCAGCGACCGCCAATGCCGAAACCTTGTGCGCCGGACGCTTTACCGCCGCCGACATCGTGATCGGCTACGCGCTCCGCCTCGCCGGCAATATCGGTCTCGCCAAGGATTTTGGGCCGAACGTGACGGCCTATTGGGCTCGCCTGCAGCAGCGCGAGGGCTACAAGCGGGCCGTTGCTGCAGAGCAAAAGGCCGGAGTTGAACAGAACGTTGCGCCGCGGGTGAGGGCCTAGCCCTCGTCGTCCTGGCGAACGCCAGGATCACCGTCTGCCAGAGTTCCGGGTGCGGCTCCTCGCCGCCCTCGCTGCTTCTCTTTTACGCGCCATGACAGCGCTATCCCGTCGTGACAGCGCCCAAATTTCCGCTAAGGTGACCCCCGTCCGCAGCGGCCAGAGAGCCGCGCGAGGAGGGTACCCATGGAAGACAAGGGTCGCGAATCCGACCATCTGATGCTGATCACGCCGGAGCGGGTGTTCTATGCCGGCCTGCTCGGCCGCCCGCGCAAGCGCACGCCGGGCTGCTGCCATGTCTATGTCGCGGTGCGGGGCAGTCTTCACCTGACGATCGACGATATGGTCACGTCAGGGGAATTGTTCGTCACCCTGCCGAATCAGCGTCACTCGATCGCCAGCGACTACCGCACCGCCATCAGCGTGACGCTGGAGCCGGAAAGCGTGCCCGATGGCGTGCTGGAGGCCCTGGCGGCGCGGCTGACCGGACCGGACAGCGCCGTGTATGCCCGCAAGATCCTCGCGGCCTACGCCCTGCTGCGCCAGCGCCGCTATGGCGACATCACCACTGCCGAATTCGACGAGATGTGCTTCGGCGAGGCGCTGCCGCGCCGCGTGCTCGATCCGCGCGTGATGCGGGCCGTCGCGCGCATCGCCCGCTTTTCCGGCGAACCCGTCACGGCCGATACCTGCGCCGCCGAAGCCGGCCTGTCAGCCTCGCGCTTCCTGCATCTGTTCAAGGAGGAGACCGGCATTTCGTTCCGCTCCTTCCGGGCCTGGAAGCGGGCGCGGCATCTGCTGCACTTCGCCAACCAGGACCTCAACCTCGCCCATCTCGCGCAGGACATCGGCTATCCCGACTCCACGCATTTCAGCCACTCGATCCGCCGCTTCTACGGATTGAAGCCGCGCGCGATCTTCGTCGGCTCGCGCGACCTTGCGATCTATCGCTGCACCGAGACGGTGAGGCTCGCGGAGGCGAGTTAGGCTCGCGCTCGGAAGGTGGGCAAAGCGAAGCGGGCCCACCATCTTCGCCAAACAGCGAGACGTGGTGGGCATGGCGCAGGAGCGCCTTTGCCCACCCTGCGAATTCGTCGATTTTCCCAGCTTCTCCGCGCAAGAAGCCGCAAGTCGCGCGTCACATGATCGCCCTCGTTGAATTCTCAACGTGCGAGACAGCGAGATCATGAGCGACAAGGCCGTCATCACCTGCGCGCTGAACGGCGTGCTCACCGATCCGAAGCAGCACAACGTGCCCGTGACGCCGGAGCAGATGGCCCGCGAGGCCAGGGCCGCGTTCGATGCCGGCGCGGCCATCATGCATATCCATCTGCGCCAGCAGGCCCCGGGCAAGGGTCACCTGCCGTCCTGGGAGGTCGCCGTCAGCAAGGAGATCCAGCAGGCCATCCGCGAAGCCTGCCCCGGCGTGATCATCAATCACACCACGGGCGTCTCGGGGCCGAACTACCGCGGCGCGCTCGACTGCGTCCGCGAGACGAGGCCCGAGATCGCCGCCTGCAATGCAGGCTCGCTGAATTATCTCAAGGTGAAGTCTGACAACAGCTGGGCCTGGCCGCCGATGATGTTCGACAACGCGGTCGAGAAGGTAAGGGACTATCTCGACGTCATGAACGCTGTCGGCACCATCCCCGAGTTCGAGTGTTTCGACGTCGGTATCGTCCGCTGCGTCGGCATGTATCACCAGGTCGGGATGTATAGCGGCCCTCTCGAATACAATTTCGTGATGGGCGTCGCCTCCGGCATGCCGGCCGATCCCGAACTGCTGCCCATCCTGCTCAAGCTCAAGCGTCCCGAAGCGCATTGGCAAGTTACGGCGATCGGCCGCGAGGAGATCTGGCCGCTGCATCAGCGTTGCGCCGAACTCGGCGGTCATCTCCGCACCGGCCTCGAGGACACCTTCTATCTCGCCGACGGCAAGAAGGTGACGTCCAACGGCCAGCTGATCGAGGCCATCGCCGCTTGCGCCCGCCGCGCCGGCCGCGAGATCGCGAGCCCCGCCGAGGCGCGGAAGATTTTCGGGACCAATCGGTAAGTATCGCCTCAGACGCCATTGCGAGCGAAGCGAAGCAATCCAGAATGGCTCCGCGGAAACAGGCTGGATTGCTTCGTCGCTTCGCTCCTCGCAATGACGCGTAGGATAGAGTCATGTCCATTCTCGAAAACACCATCTCCCCGGGCAGCACCGCCTACCGCGCCAATCGCGACGGCATGCTCGGCCTGATCGACCGCATGCGCGCCCTGGAAGAGCGGGCGCGGGCCGCATCCGCGGCCGCCAAGGATCGCTTCCACAAACGCGGCCAGCTGCTGCCGCGCGAGCGCGTCGCGCTGGTGCTCGATCCCGGTGCGCCCTTCATCGAGCTCTCGACGCTGGCCGGCTACATGTTCGACGTGCCCGATCCCGCCAAGAGCGTGCCCGGCGGCGGCGTCATCGCCGGCATCGGCTTCGTCTCGGGTATCCGCTGCATGGTCAGCGCCAATGATGCCGGCATCGACGCCGGTGCCTTGCAGCCCTACGGCCTCGACAAGACGCTGCGGGTGCAGGAGCTCGCGCTGGAGAACAAGCTGCCTTATGTGCAGTTGGTCGAAAGCGCCGGCGCCAATCTGTTGCGCTACCGCGTCGAGGATTTCGTTCGCGGCGGCAACATCTTCCGCAATCTCGCCCGGCTCTCGGCGGCAGGGCTGCCGGTGGTCACGGTCACGCACGGCTCCTCGACAGCGGGCGGCGCCTATCAGACCGGCCTGTCCGACTACATCGTCATGGTCCGCGGTCGCACGCGCGCGTTTCTGGCCGGCCCGCCGCTGCTGAAGGCCGCGACCGGTGAGATCGCGACCGAAGAGGAACTCGGCGGCGCCGAGATGCACACCCAGGTCTCGGGCCTCGGCGATTATCTCGCCGAGGACGACCGCGACGCGCTCCGCATCGCACGCGAGATCATGGCGGCGCTGGAATGGGAGCGGCCGGGTGGGAGCGCTCCGGATTTCAAGCCGCCGCGCTACGATCAGGACGAACTGCTCGGCATCATGCCGCTCGATCACAAACGCCCCGTCGACATGAAGCAGGTGATCGCGCGCATCGTCGACGATTCCGATTTCACCGAGATGTCGCCGAATTACGGCCCGGCCACCGTCTGCGGTCATGCCCGCATCGAGGGGCAGGCGATCGGCATCATCACCAACAACGGTCCGCTCGATCCCGCCGGCGCCAACAAGGCGACGCATTTCATCCAGGCCTGCTGCCAGACCCGCACGCCCATCCTGTATCTCAACAACACCACGGGCTACATGGTTGGAAAGGCCTATGAGGAAGCCGGCATGATCAAGCACGGCTCCAAGATGATCCAGGCCGTCACGTCAGCCACGGTGCCGCAGATCACGATCTATTGCGGCGCCTCGTTCGGCGCCGGCAATTACGGCATGTGCGGCCGCGGCTTCCATCCGCGCTTCTGCTTCTCATGGCCCAACGCCAGGACCGCCGTGATGGGCGGCGAGCAGGCCGCCGAGACGATGGCGATCGTGACCGAAGCTGCGGCTGCGCGCCGCGGCAAGCCGATCGAGAAGGAGAAGCTCGACGCCATGAAGGCGCAGATCGTCGGCGTGTTCGACGGCCAGATGGACGTCTTCGCCACCAGCGCCCGCGTGCTCGACGATGGCGTGATCGATCCGCGCGACACCCGCGCGGTGCTGTCGGAGGTGCTCGCGATCTGCCGCGAGGGCGATGCCCGCACGCCGCAGCGCATGCAATTCTCGGTGGCCCGGCCATGAGGAACGGATCCGTGCAGCACAAGCCGTTCTTCAAGGTCCTGATCGCCAACCGCGGCGAAATCGCGCTCCGCGTCATGCGCAGCGCGCGCAAGCTCGGCCTCGGCGTCGTCGCCGTCTATTCGGATGCCGATCGTGACGCGCTCCACGTGCGGCAGGCCGATCAGGCCGTCCGCATCGGCGAGGCGCTGCCGGCGCAGTCCTATCTCAACATTCCCGCGATCATCGCAGCGGCGAAGGCGAGCGGGGCCGATGCCGTGCATCCCGGCTACGGCTTCCTCGCCGAGAACGAGGATTTCGCGCAGGCCTGCAAGGATGCAGGTCTCGTCTTCATCGGCCCGTCGCCGCAGGCCATCCTGGCGATGGGCAACAAGGCCGGCGCCAAGGAGATCATGAGGAAGGCGAGCGTGCCTGTCGTCCCCGGCTACCAGGGCGCGGACCAGGGCGACGAGGTGATGCTCGGCGAAGCCCGGAAGATCGGCTTTCCCGTGATGATCAAGGCCGTTGCCGGCGGCGGTGGCCGGGGCATGCGGCTCGTCACCGAAGCCGCGTCATTCCTCGATGCGCTGCGCAGTGCGCGGTCGGAGGCCAAGGCCGCGTTCGGCGATCCCACCGTCATCCTTGAACGCGCCATCCAGAATCCGCGCCATATCGAGATCCAGGTGTTCGGGGACAGCCACGGCAACGCCATCCATCTCGGCGAGCGCGATTGCTCCGTGCAGCGGCGGCACCAGAAGCTGATCGAGGAAGCGCCGTCGCCGGCGGTCACGCCCGAGCTCCGCGCGAGAATGGGCGAGGTCGCCGTCGCTGCGGTGAAGGCATTGCGCTACGAAGGCGCCGGCACGCTGGAATTCCTGCTCGACCAAAGCGGCGAGTTCTACTTCATGGAGATGAACACGCGCCTCCAGGTCGAGCATCCCGTCACCGAGGCCATCACCGGCCTCGATCTCGTCGAGCTGCAGCTGCGCGTGGCACGTGGCGAGCCGCTGCCGGTGAAGCAGCAGGACGTCCGCTTCCAGGGCCATGCCATCGAGGTCCGGCTCTGTTCGGAGGATGCCGCCCAGGATTTCATGCCGCAGTCGGGCCGCATGGTGCGCTGGCAGGTGCCGGACGGGATTCGCGTCGAGCACGCGCTGCAATCCGGCACGGAGATCCCGCCATTCTACGATTCCATGATCGCCAAGATGATCAGCCATGGCGCCACCCGGGAGGAGGCGAGGGGATTGCTGATCGTCGCCCTGGAGCAACTCACGGGCTTCGGCGTCACCACCAACCAGGCCTTCCTGATGTCGTGTCTGCGCCATCCCGGGTTTGCCAAAGGCGAGGCGACGACGGCCTTCATCGCCCAGAATCGCGACGAGCTGTTGGCGCCGCCCGCGAACGCCCCCCTTGCCGCGCTGCTGGCGGGCCTGTTGCTCTATGTCTCCAGCCCACGCGCTCCGGCCTGGCAGGCCGGGCGCAGCCTAGCGGCGACCTTCCCGCTGCCAGCGCGGATCGAGATCGCCGGTCATGCGCATGATCTCGAGGTCACGCGCGAGCGGGACGGCAGCTACACGGTCAGCGACGGGGACCGGCAGGCGATATTCGCGATCGATCAGCTCGATTCCCATGCCATCCGCTTCCGCCACGACGGCGTGATGGACAGCGCGAGTTTCCTGCGCGACGGCGACCGGCTCTACCTCCAGTATCGCGGCGTTCCGCTCGCGGTGAGTGACCTCACCCTGGCCGCGCCGAAGGCCGCCGCGAGCAGCGGCGGTGACGGCAAGGTTCGCGCCGCCCTGAACGGTCGCGTCGTCGCCGTCCTGGTCAAGCCCGGCGACCGCGTCAGTGCGGGCCAGCCGGTGCTGACGCTGGAAGCGATGAAGATGGAGCACGTCCACAAGGCCGGCGTCGATGGCGTCGTGGCGGCGATCGACGTGGCCGAGGGCGAGCAGGTAACGACGGGGCGCATCGTCGCGGAGATCGGCGCATAGTCTCGTGTCGAAGAAGCGGCGAAGCGCGCTTCGCCGTCCGGGCTCTACGACGTTACACGCATTTCCTGAAATAGCGGTAGGTATCCGGGGCGCTCATCCAGATGAACTCGCGGGTAAGCCCGCCATGTGCGTTGATCCACGACGTGATGTCGGCGGCGTAGGCGCGGCGCAGCGTCACGGTGGCGTCCTCGCGGCGGGCGAGGTGAAAGCCGAAGCTTGCCGCCGGAGTCACGCAGATCCGGCTTCGCGGAATGTGGCCGAGGAGAACGGTGCAGGCCGATTGGCATGGGCCGACGATGCGGACATCGACTCCCTTGCGCGCCAGCTCGCTCCAGCGCGCGCTATAGGCGGCCACCGAGCCGCCGTGGTTGTCCGAGACGTCGATGGTCTCTGCACAAGCGGCGGTGCCGGCGAGCACGCTCACGCCAAGGCAAAGAAGCACTTTCAGTCTGCGAAAGGTGGTCATGCGTCCATCTCCGGCCATCGCGATTCGGCAACAGATGGCACGGCTTGCCGATCTTCAAGTCATGCGATCGAATGAGGCCTGCTCATTGGTCCCGCGCCCCGCGCCCTCGTTCAGCAGGCAGGCCACCTGATGTCCACCGCCGGCGTCCTTCAGCATCGGCCGCTCCGTCCTGCATCGTTCCATCGCAAACCGGCAGCGGGTGTGAAACGCACAGCCCGGCGGCGGATTGACCGGGCTCGGGACATCGCCATCCACCAGCGGCGCAAGCTTCTTCGCCAGCGGGTTGGCGATCGGCACCGAGGCGAGCAGGGCCTGGGTGTAGGGATGGCGGGGATTGCGGAACAGCGCGTCCTTGTCCGCCATCTCGACGATGCGGCCGAGATACATCACCGCGACGCGGTGGCTGATATGGGCGACGACGGCGAGGTCGTGGGCGATGAAGAGATAGGAGAACCCATGCTGCCGCTGCAGGTCGATCAGAAGATTGATCACCTGGGCCTGGATCGAGACGTCGAGCGCCGACACCGGCTCGTCGCAGACGATCAGGCGTGGCCCCAGCGCCAGCGCCCGCGCGATGCAGATGCGCTGGCGCTGTCCGCCGGAGAACTGATGGGGGAAGTTGCGCATCTGGTCGGGACGCAATCCCACCTGCGCGAACAGGTCCGCGACCCGCGCCCCGAGAGCCCGGCCGCTCGCAAGGCCGTGCACGGCCAGCGGCTCGCCGACAATGGCACCGGCCGTCATGCGCGGATTGAGCGAGGCGAACGGATCCTGGAACACGATCTGCATCGCACGGCGATGCGTGCGCAGCGCCGCCTTGGACAGATGGGTGATGTCTTCGCCGTCGAGGCAGATCCGCCCCGAGGTCGGTTCGACCAGACGCATCACGCTGCGCGCCACGGTCGACTTGCCACAGCCGGATTCGCCGACGAGGCCGAGCGTCTCGCCGTGATCCACCGAGAACGACACGCCGTCCACCGCATGCACGGTGCCGACCTGCCGCCGCAGCACGCCGGCGCGCACCGGATAGTGCTTCTTCAGATCGGTGACGTCGAGAAGCCGTCCGGTCATGCCACCTCCGCGACATCAGCCGCACGCCAGCAGGCGGCGAGATGCCCGCCGCCCCAATCGGCCAGCGGTGGATATTCGGCCTCGCAGCGCTTGACCGCAAGCGTGCAGCGTGGGGCGAAGGCGCAGCCCTTCGGCAGCCGCACCAGCGACGGCACCGTACCGGGAATCTCGTTGAGCCGGTCCGGGGCGGTGACGCCGGGCGCAGGCACGGCCGGGATCGAGGCCATCAGGCCGCGCGTATAGGGATGTTTCGGCGCGGCGAACAGCGCCTCGACCGAGGCTTCCTCGACCTTTTTCCCCGCATACATCACGATGACGCGTTGCGCGGTCTGCGCGACCACGCCGAGATCGTGCGTGATCAGCACGAGGCCGGTTCCGAGTTCCTTCTGCAAATCGAGGATCAGCGCCAGGATCTGCGCCTGGATGGTGACGTCGAGCGCGGTGGTCGGCTCGTCCGCGATCAGCAGCGCCGGCCGGCAGGCCAGCGCCATCGCGATCATGGCGCGCTGGCGCATGCCGCCGGAGAGCTGGTGCGGGTATTCGCGCGCGCGCCGCGCCGGCTCCGGAATGCGCACCAGCCGCAGCATCTCGATCGCGACGTCGCGGGCCTCCTGCGACGACATGCTCCGGTGCAGCCGCACCGCCTCGACGATCTGGTCACCGATCCGCATGACCGGATTGAGCGAGGTCATCGGCTCCTGGAAGATCATCGAGATGCGGTTGCCGCGAACCTTGCGCATCTCCGGTTCATCCAGCGTCATCAGGTCGGTGCCTTCGAGCGCGATCGTCCCGCCGACGATGCGGCCGGGCGGGTCGGGCACCAGCCGCATCAGCGACAGCGCGGTGACGCTCTTGCCGCAGCCGGATTCCCCGACGATCGCCAGCGTCTCGCCGCGCTTCACGCAGAAGGAGAGATCGTCCACGGCCTTGAACAGACCCGAATTGGTGAAGAACACCGTCTTCAGGTTGTTCACCTCGAGCACGAGATCGGTTGTATCAGCCATCATCCACGCTGCCTGGGATCGAGGATGTCGCGCAGGGCGTCACCGAACAGATTGGCTCCGAACACGGCGAGGCTGATCGCGATGCCCGGAAAGATCACCAGCCATGGTGCGGTGCGGACATATTCAGCGGCGGATTCCGACAGCATGCGCCCCCATGACGGATAGGGCTCGGGAATGCCGAGGCCGAGGAAGGAGAGCGAGGCTTCGGTGAGAATGGTCGAGCCGAGCTGGGCGGTAGCCAGCACGATCAAGGGCGCCAGCGTGTTCGGCAGCACATGGCGCAGCGCGATCCGGGTCTCGCTCATGCCGATCGACTTGGCAGCCTCGACGAAGGGCTGCTCGCGCAGCGCCAGCGTGTTGGCACGGACGACGCGCGCCACGGTCGGAATCAGCGGAATGGCGATGGCGAGGATGACGTTCGGCAGCGACGGGCCGAGCGCGGCTGTCATCACCAGCGCCAGCACGAGCAGCGGCAGCGCCTGGAGGACGTCGGAGACGCGCTGGAACACGAGGTCGACCCAGCCGGACAGGTAGCCGGAGGTCAGTCCGACGATGACGCCGATGCTGCCGCCGAGTGCGGTCGAGCCGATACCGACCGCCAGCGAAATCCGCGCACCGTGGATGATGCGGCTGAACACGTCGCGGCCGAACGAATCGGTGCCCATCCAGTGCGCCAGGCTCGGTCGCATCAGCGCGCGGGTGGAATCGATCGTCAGGGGATCGTAGCGTGCGATGAGATCCGCGAAGATCGCGGTTAGCACGAAGCCCGTCATGATGACGAGCCCGGCCGCGCCCAGCACATGCCGCTGCGCCAGGAACAGCGCGCGCCGCCATCCCCCGGTCGCATGCGCCCCGGCGCGCCTCAGTTCAAAATCATAGTCGATCGCGGCCATGTCCGTCTCCGCGCGGGGAAACTCCACCTCTCCCCGCCGGGGAGAGGTCGGCGCGTAGCGCCGGGTGAGGGGGCGCGGCTCTCGAGAGGGTACGGAGCCCCTCACCCGGATCGCATCGTGCGATGCGATCCGGCCTCTCCCTCCGGGAGAGGTGGAGCGCCACCGCTGGTTCGGATCGTTGCTTGCTCATGACTAGTCCCCGTACCGTATGCGCGGGTCGAACACGGCGTAGAGCATGTCGACGATGAAGTTCGCGCTGACCACCACGACGGCGATCAGCATCACGAGGTTCTGCACGATCGGATAGTCGCGCCAGCGGATCGCCTCGACCAGGAAGCGGGCGACGCCGGGGATGTTGAACACGGTCTCGGTGACGATCAGGCCCCCGATCAGGAACGCGGCCTCGATGCCGATCACGGTGATGACGGGCAGGATCGCGTTTCCCAAAGCGTGGTGATAGTTCACCGCGGCGTCGGAGGCGCCCTTGGCGCGCGCGGTACGGATATAGTCCTGCCGCAGCACCTCCAGCATGGAGGACCGCGTGATGCGCATGGTCAGCGCCGCGCTGCGGAAGCCGACGGCGGCGGCGGGCACGGCATAGGTCGCGAACGCCTCCAGCCAGCTCTGCGGATTGGGATTGAAGATCGGCATCTGGTTGAACATCGCCACCGATGCGGTGAGAATCAGGAGGCCGAGCCAGAACGATGGCAGCGACAGGCCGGAGAGGCTGACGATGCGGAGAGCATAGTCCAGCCGCGTACCCTGCTTCACCGCGCTGATGACACCGAGCGGAATCCCGATCGAGGCCGAGAACAGCAGGGCGAGTCCCGCGAGCCGCGCCGTGATCGGAATCCGCGGCAGGATCTCCTGCAGCGCGGGCTTCTCGGAGACGTAGGAGTAGCCGAAATCACCGCGCAGAAAGCCGCTGATCCAGTGCCAATATTGCACGATGAGCGGCCGGTCGATGCCAAGTTCCTTCTCCAGATTGGCCTTGTCGGCGGGGTCGACATAGCCGGCGGCGGCGAACAGGATGTCGACGATGTTGCCGGGAACGATCCGCAGCAGGAAGAAGATGACGAGCGAGATCCCGAACAGGGTCACGAGCATCAGGAACAGGCGCCGCACCAGATAGGCAAACATGCATCGCTTCCCGCCGGCCGCCGCTACTTGTCCATCCAGACGTCCTCGTAGCGATAGCCGTTGTACGAGCTGTTCGACATGATCGTCACGCCCTTGACATAGGGCTGCCAGCAACTGCCGGTGCGGGCGTGGAAGATGATCGGGCGGGCCACGTCTTCCTGCAGCTTCTTGTCGATCTCCCACACCATCTTCTTGCGCTTGGCGACGTCGGTCTGCTGCGACTGTTCGTCGAACAGCTTCTCGATCTCCTTGTTGCAGTAATTGGTATAGTTGCGTTCCGACCCGCAGGAATAGTTCTCGTAGAAGGACTGGTCGGGATCGTCGACGGCATTGCCGGTCAGATTGAGCCCGAGCATGTAGTCCTTGCGCGCGATCTTCGGGAACCAGTTCGCGGTCTCGACGACGTCGAGTTCGCCGTCGATGTAGATGCTCTTGAGCTGGTCGATCAGGATCACCGCCGGGTCGCGATAGACGGGGATGTTGCGGGTCGAGACCTTCACGGCCAGGTGCTTGTCGGGCCCGTAGCCGGCCTTCTGCATCAGCTTCTTCGCTTCCTCGCGGTTGGCGTTGACGTCGGGACCGTAGCCCGGAATGGTCTCGAGCATGTCCTTCGGCATGCCCCACAGCCCTGTCGGCTGCGGCAGCATGGTGCCGCCGATGTCGCCCTGGCCCTCGAACATGATCGAGATGAAGGCCTTGCGGTCGAGCGCCAGCGCCATGGCGCGGCGGATGTCGAGATTGTCGAACGGCGGCGCGCTCGAATTCACGATGATGTTGGTCGCCACGTTGTTGGGCTCGACGACGCAGACCGCGTTCGGCGCCTGCGACTTGACGTCCTTGAGCAGGGGAATGCTCACCTCGGTCGGGAAGGTCATGTCGAACTTGCCGGCGACGAAGGCGAGGATCGCGGTCGAGCGGTTCGTGATGATGGTGAACTCGATACCGTCGAGATACGGACGTCCCTTGCGCCAATAGTCCGGATTGCGGGTCAGCTTGATCGATTCATTGGCCTTGAACTCGACGAACTTGAACGGGCCGGTGCCGATCGGATTGGTACGCATGTCGCCCGGGGAGACGTGGCAGGGATAGACCGGCGTATAGCCCGAGGCGAGCAGAGCGAGCAGCGACGGCTGCGGCCGCTTCATGTTGAAGGAGACCTCGAAATCGCCATTGACGGCGACGTCATTGACCTCGTTGTACCAGGCCTTGCGCGGGTTCTGCCGGAACTTCTGCTGCGACTTGCCCATCAGCATGTCGAAGGTGCATTTGACGTCGGCTGAGGTGAACGGCTTGCCGTCGTGCCACTTCACGCCCTGACGCAGCTTGAAGGTCAGCGTCTTGTTGTCATTGACCCAGGACCAGCTCTCGGCGAGTTCGGGCACGATCGAGTCCATGCTGTTCTGGGCCACGTCCTGCTTGTAGATGACGAGATTGTTGAAGATCGGCATGAAGGGAACGTTCAGCGAATAGGTCGCGCCTTCGTGAATCGAGGCGTTACCGGGACTGTCGCGGTGATACATCCGCAAAATGCCGCCCTGCTTGGGTTCGGCGGCGAGGGTCGCGGTCGAGGCCGTCAGCACCGATAGCGCCGCCATTGCGGCGAGCGTCCAAACGCTCCGCATGCTCTTCCTCCCTGACACGGCCTTTTGCGGCCTGTTTGTCGTGACGATAGCGACGCGGGCGCAGCGAAGCAACCGGCAAGGACGCCTCCGCTCTCGACAATTCGGACGACGGAAGGCTGCAGGGTTTGTCTCTCGCAATGTGAGAGGGGCGGGGCCGAACGAGTGGTTCCGGTGCAGATGCGAAGCGATGCTGCGTCGACAAACGCCGCCGTCGTCCCGGTGCGCGACGAAGTCGCGGACAAGAACCCATGACCACGGGGAGAAGTCGCGGTGTGCGCTTGCACGCCAAACTCCTTCCTGTGGTCATGGGCCCGGATCTGCGCTTCGCTTGTCCGGGACGACGGCGGAATGATTGGCTGCGCTCTCACACGATCCGAGACGCCTTGTTCCCCCAATAGCGGTCACGCAGCAGCCGCTTGTACAGCTTGCCTGTGGGCAGCCTTGGCAGTTCCTTCTCGAAATCCACCGAGCGCGGCACCTTCTGGCGCGACAGCGACTGGCCGCAGAATGCGATCAGTTCCTGGGCGAATGCCTCGTCCGGCACCACGCCGGCCATCGGCTGCACAACCGCCTTGACCTCCTCGCCGAGATCCGGATTGGGCACGCCAAACACGGCCGCATCGGCGACCTTGGGATGGGTGATCAGGAGATTCTCGCATTCCTGCGGATAGATGTTCACGCCACCCGATATGATCATGAAGGTGGCGCGGTCGGTGAGATAGAGAAAGCGATCGGCATCGACATAGCCGACGTCGCCGACCGTGCTCATGCTGCCGTCGGGCGAACGCGCTTCCTTCGTCTTTTCGGGGTCGTTGAAATATTCGAACGGCGTGGCGGTCTGGAACCAGACCTGGCCGGGCGTACCGGTCGGGCATTCCTGCATGTTTTCATCGAGAATGTGCAGATCGCCGAGCATGATCTTGCCGACCGAGCCACGATGCGCCAGCCATTCGGCGGTGTTGCACGCGGTGAACCCAAGGCCCTCGGTCGCGCCGTAATATTCGTGGATGATCGGCCCCCACCATTTGATCATCTCGTCCTTGACCTGGGCCGGGCAGGGCGCCGCGGCGTGCACGGCGACTTCGAGTGACGACAAATCGTGACGTGCGCGCACCTCCTCCGGCAGCTTGAGCATGCGCGAAAACATCGTCGGCACCAGCTGCGTATGCGTGACGCCCCAGGTCTGAACGAGCTGCAGATATTGCTCGGGATCGAAATGCTCCATGATGATGACCGTGCCGCCGGTCCGGATGGTGATGCCGACCGCAGCCTGAGGCGCTGAGTGATACAGCGGCGCCGGCGACAGGTAGATCATGCCCTCGCGGTAGAGCCAGAGCTTCTGCAGGAAGTCGAACAGCGGCAAGGGCTGCTGCGGCGGTTGCTCGGGGAGCGGGCGCAGAATGCCCTTCGGCCGGCCCGTCGTGCCGGAGGAATACAGCATCGGGGTGCCCAGCGATTCGTCGGCAACAGGCGTCGCGGGGAGACCGGCGGTCGCCTCGATCAGGCCGACGATGCGATCGCTCTCCGAAGGACCGTCAGCGACGATGCACAGCTCGACCTTCGGGCATTCCTTCAGCGCTTCGCGCGCGATGTCGAGCTTGGCCTTCGACGTGATCAGGATCTTCGACTGGCTGTTGGTGAGGAGATAGGCAAGCTCGCCCGCCGTCAGGTAGGAGTTGATGCAGGTGTAGTAGAGACCCGTGCGCTCGCCGGCACCGCAGGCCTCGAGATAGCGGGAATTGTTCTCCATGAAGATGGAGTAGTGGTCGAGCCGCTTCAGGCCGTGCCTGCGGAACAGATGCGCCAGGCGGTTGCTGCGGGCCTCGAGTTCGCGATAGGTCACGGTCTCGCCGGTGGCGGCCATGATGAAGGCGGGTTGCAGCGGACGCAGGCGGGCGTGGTGACCGGTATACATCGATCCTCCGTTCAGGATTAAGCGGCGAGCAGCAGGATTTCGCGAACCTGGGCAGGGCCTTCGATCGGGCGGGGATTGCGTGGTACCCAGGGGGTGCGCATCGCCTGTTCGGCGATGGCGTCGAAATGCTGCGGCGATACCCGCACGTCGGCGAGGCTGCGCGGCATGCCGAGCGAGCGGATGAAGGCATCGAGCACGTCCGCCGCATTCTGCCCGGGAAAGCCCATCGCGGCCGAGACGATCATCTGCCGGTCGGCATTGTCAGGCGCGTTCCATCGCATCACCGCCGGCAGCATGACGCACGACGTATAGCCGTGCGGCACGTCGAAGGCGGCGCCCAGCACGTAGCCGATGCCATGGCTCGCGCCCATCGGCACGCCGGCCGCCAGCGCCCCCATCGACAGCCAGGTGCCGATCTGCGCATCCATGCGGGCGTCGAGGTCGGCGGGGTTGGCCTTCACCCGCGGAAGTGCGTCGGCGAGCATGGCCAGCCCCTTCACCGACTGCGCATCGGCATAGGGGTGGGTCTCGCGCGAGCAGATCGCCTCGACGCAATGATCGAGCGCGCGGATCCCGGTGGACAGGAACAGCCATTCCGGCGTGTGCACCGTGATGGCGGGATCGAGGATGGTCGCGCGCGGCACCGTCAGCGGATGCCGCAGCATCTCCTTGACGTTGCTGCTGCGGTTGGTGACGCCTGCGATCGCGCTGAACTCGCCGCCGGCAATCGTTGTCGGCACACTGACCTGACGCACCGTCGGTGCGGTCAGGTCGGGCGCGACGCCGTTGCGCACGCGGATGCGATCGATGCCGTCGATGTCGTCGATGCCGTTGGCGAGGCAGAGCTGCACCGCCTTGGCGCCGTCGGTGATCGAACCGCCGCCGACCGTGACGATCAGATCGGCCGCGGCCGCGCGCGCCGCATTCGTCGCCGCGATCACCGCTTCTCGCGGCGTATGCGCGGGCATGGCGTCGAACAGGCCTGCGCAGCGAGTTCCGAGCGCCGTTCTGATTTTGGAGATTTCGTCGGTCTGCCGGTTCAGTGTGCCGGAGACCATCAGGAAGGCCCGTTGCGCCCCCAGCCGATCCATCTGCCCGACGATGGCCTCGGCCGCAGGGTGGCCGAACACGACCTCTTCGATCGCGCCGTAAACGACACGTCCCTTGTGCACCCTGTCCTCCCCGGACATTCCTCTTGTTTTGTCAGGACAATCTAGCCGAGACGATCGGCTCCGTCATGCGCGAAGACGCTGGCTTCGAGGTCGGCCTTTGCCTGTCAACCCGCCATTTGGGTTGGCTCACATAGACGCCCGTCGTCTTGAAGGCATCATGGGAAAGACCCATCTTGTGCGGCCTGCGGTAGATAATTACCCTGTTTGCCGCCGCAGCCGCCAGATAAAGGGGCCTGACATGAGCGAGCCGAAGCCAGGGCAGCATGATGGGCAGGGGTTCGCAGTTCGCTTGCCGCTGCAGACAATGATGCGCACGGGCGTGGTCCTTTCGGCCGCGGCATGGCTCGCCGGATGCGAACAGCCGGCATCGCAGGCCGCCGCTCCGCCGCCCGCGGCGGTCACCGTGGCCCAGCCTGTCAAGCGGACCGTCACCGATTGGGACGAGTTCACGGGCCGCTTCGAGGCCGTGGAGGAAGTGCAGGTCCGGCCGCGCGTCGGCGGCTTCGTCAACTCGGTCGAATTCCAGGACGGGGCGATCGTGCGCAAGGGGGACCTGCTCTATGTGATCGATCCGCGCCCGTTCGAGGCGGTGGCCGAGCAGGCCGAAGGTCAGCTGTCCGATGCCCGTGCGAAGGTGGAACTGGCCAAGCGCGAACTCGATCGCGGTCTCAGCCTGGTGCAGACCAGCGCCGTCTCCGAGCAGGTCGTCGACCAGCGCCGCCAGGCCTTGCAGGCCGCCCACGCCGCCGAGACGCAGGCCGAGGGCGCGCTGAAGGCCGCGCGCCTCAACATCGAGTTCACCCATGTCACGGCGCCGATCACCGGCCGCGTCAGCCGCCATCTGGTCAGTCCCGGCAATCTCGTGCAGGGCAGCGATAACGGCGCCTCGACGCTGCTGACCTCGATCGTGACCCTCGATCCCATCTACGTCTATTTCGACATGGATGAGGCGACCTACATCAAATACAGCAAGCTGTGGTTCGAAGGCCGTCGCCCGAGCTCGCGCGACACCGCAAATCCCGTGCAGGTGACGCTTGCCGGCGAGACCAAACCCTCGCATGAGGGCACCATCAACTTCCTCGACAATCGGCTCGATGTCTCCACCGGCACCCTGCGCAGCCGGGCGGTGGTCAAGAACACCGATCTGTCGATCCTGCCCGGCCAGTTCGGCCGCGTCAGGCTGATCGGCAGCGCGCCCTACGAGGCGCTGCTGATTCCGGATGTCGCTGTTGCCACCGACCAGTCCCGCAAGATCGTCTTCGTGGTCAAGCCCGACGACACCGTGGAGGCGCGTCCCGTGGTTCTCGGTCCGCTCGACGACGGCCTGCGCGTGATCCGCGACGGGCTCAAGGCGGAGGATCGGGTCATCATCAACGGCCTCCAGCGTGCCCGCGTCGGCGCCAAGGTCGCCCCGCAGACGGCCCCGGCGCCGGCCGGTGGCAAGTCATGAATCTCGGCCGCCTTTCCATCAACCAGCCCATCCTCGCCATGGTGCTGTCGATCGTGCTGCTCATCGTCGGCGCGCTCGCCTATACGACGCTGCCGGTCTCCGAATATCCGCAGGTGGTGCCACCGACCGTCGTGGTGACCACGCAATATCCAGGTGCCTCCGCGCAGACCGTGTCCGACACGGTGGCCGCGCCGATCGAGCAGGAGATCAACGGCGTCGAGGACATGCTGTATCTCTACAGCCAGGCGACCTCGAACGGCCAGCTCACCATCACCGTCACCTTCAAGCTCGGCACCGATCTCGACAAGGCTCAGGTGCTGGTGCAGAACCGCGTCGCGATCGCGCAGCCGCGCCTGCCGGAGGAAGTCCAGCGCAACGGCGTCACCACCCGCAAGAACTCGCCCGACATCCTGATGGTCGTGTTCATGCTGTCGCCCGACGACACGTTCGACCAGCTCTATATCTCGAACTATGCGCTGCTGCAGGTCCGCGACCAGTTGCTGCGGCTCGACGGCGTCGGCGACATCCAGATCTTCGGTGCGCGCGACTATTCGATGCGGCTATGGCTGGATCCCGACCGCATCGCCAATCTCGGCCTGACCGCGAGCGAGGTGCTGGCCGCGATCCGCTCGCAGAATGTCCAGATCGCGGGCGGCCAGCTCGCCGAGCCGCCGATCACCGACCGTGCCTTCCAGCCGAACCTGACCTTTACGGGGCGCCTGAAGGACCAGAAGCAGTTCGAGGATATCCTGATCAAGGCGGGTTCCGACGGCCGCACGGTGCGCCTCCGCGATGTTGCCCGCATCGAGCTCGGTGCGCTCGCCTATTCCACCAACAGCTTCCTGCTGCGCAAATCGGCGGTCGGCATGCTGGTGACGCAGCGGCCCGGCTCTAATGCGCTGGCGACCGCCAAGGGCATCAACGATACGATGACGCGGCTGAAGCAGAGCTTCCCGCAGGGCCTCGACTACAACATCGGCTACAACCCGACCGAGTTCATCGCGCAGTCCGTCCACGAGCTGATCAAGACCATCTACGAGGCCATGCTGCTGGTCGTGGTCGTGGTGCTGGTGTTCCTGCAGGGCTGGCGGCCGGCGATCATCCCGATCATCGCGATACCGGTGTCGCTGGTCGGGACCTTCGCAGTGATGGCGGCACTCGGCTTCTCCATCAACAATCTCACGCTGTTCGGCCTCGTGCTGGCCGTCGGCATCGTGGTCGACGACGCCATCGTCGTGGTGGAGAATGTCGAACGCCATCTCGAACACGGCATGAGCCGGCGTGATGCTGCGCTCAGGACGATGGAGGAAGTCGGCGGCGCGCTGGTCTCGATCGCGCTGGTGCTGTGCGCGGTGTTCGTGCCGACCGCGTTTCTCGGCGGCATTTCCGGCCAGTTCTTTCAGCAATTCGCCGTCACCATCGCGGTCGCGACCGCGATCTCGTGCTTCTGCTCGCTGACATTGTCGCCGGCGCTCGCCTCGCAGATCCTGGTGCCGCACGGGGACAAGCGGCCGCCGGCCCGATGGAACATCGTCGCGCGCGGCTGGAACGGCTTTACCGGCGTCTTCAACCGCCTGTTCGACCGGCTCGCCCATGGCTATGCCAGCCTCGCCGAATTCGTCATCCGGCACGCGGTGGTGATGATCCTGCTCTATGTCGTGCTGATCGGCAGCGCCGGCTGGCTGATCGCGACCACGCCGCAGGGCTTCATTCCGGCGCAGGACCGCGGCTATGTCATCGTTTCCGTGCAGCTGCCCGGCGCGGCCTCGCTGGCGCGCACCACCGAGATCGTGCGCGAGATCGAACGGATCGCGCTGGATACGCCCGGCATCATCCGCGTCGCGGCCTTCGCCGGCTTCTCCGGCGCGACACGCACTCAGGCCGGCAATGCGGCGGCGCTGTTTCCGGTGTTCGACGAGCCCGAGGCGCGGCTGAAGAAGGGGCTGTCCGCCAACGCCATCACCACGGATCTGCGCAAGCGTCTCGCCGCGATCCAGGGCGCCTTCATCATTGTGATCCCGCCTCCCGCCGTGCCCGGCATCGGCACCGGCGGCGGTTTCGCCATCCGCATCCAGGACCGCCAGGGCCGGGGCCCCGAGATGCTCGCATCCGCCACTGACGAACTGGTCAATGCGGCGCGCAAGGCGCCGACCCTGACCTCGGTGTTCTCGCCGTTCACGGCCAACACGCCGCAGCTGTTCGTCGACATCGACCGCACCAAGGCGCAGAAACTCGGCGTGCCCATCACCAACATCAACGACACGATCCAGACCTATTTCGGATCAGCCTATGTCAACGACTTCAACCTGTTCGGGCGCACCTACCACGTCACCGCCCAGGCTGATTTCCCGTTCCGCAAGGAAGCGAGCGACCTGGCGCGGCTGCGCACGCGCAATGCCGCCGGCGACATGGTGATGCTGGGCAGCGTGGTCGAGTTCAAGGACGTCTCCGGCCCCGACCGTGTCGCGCGCTACAATCTCTATGCAGCGTCGGAAATGCAGGGCGAGCCCGCGCCGGGCGTCAGCTCGACCACGGCGCTGGAGACCATCAGGAAGATCGCGACCGATACGCTGCCGAGCGGCTTTACCTTCGAATGGACCGACTTGTCCTATCAGCAGGTGAATGGCGGCAATGCCGGCCTCTACGTGTTCCCGATCTGCGTGCTGTTCGTCTATCTCGTGCTCGCCGCGCAATATGGCAGCTGGACATTGCCATTCGCGGTGATCCTGATCGTGCCGATGTGCCTGCTCGCCGCCACGATCGGCGTGCGCATCATGGGCCAGGACGTCAACATCCTTACGCAAATCGGCTTCGTCGTGCTGGTGGGACTTGCCGCCAAGAATGCAATCCTGATCGTCGAGTTCGCGCGCGACATCGAGAACGAGGGCCGGCCGCGGCTCGAAGCCGTGATCGAGGCCTGCCGCCTGCGGCTGCGGCCGATCCTGATGACGTCCTTCGCCTTCATCCTCGGCGTGCTGCCGCTGGTGATCTCGTCCGGTTCCGGCTCGGAGATGCGCCAGGCGGTTGGCGTCGCCGTGTTCTTCGGCATGATCGGGGTCACCCTGTTCGGCCTGTTGTTCACGCCGATCTTCTACGTCCTGGTGCGGAACCTGGCCGAGGGGCGTAACGAGGGGAAGAAAGCGGAGGGCTGAGGCGCTTCCAGAATTGCGGGCGTCGTCCCGGCCTGCGCCGGGACGACACCGCTGTCGGGTTGGCGCGCGCCCATACTAACGACCAACATGCAATGGATGGGCAGGCGCGGTGTTTTTCACTAACATCCGCCCGATTTCAGAACAGAAACTGCTGGGAGAAAATCAGATGAAATCCGTGTTTTTGGCCGCCGTTGCAACCTCCGCCCTCGTGCTGGCCGCGCCGGCCATGGCGCAGGGGGTGAAGATCGGCATCCTCAACGACCAGTCCGGCGTCTATGCCGATTACGGCGGCAAATGGTCGGTCGAGGCCGCCAAGATGGCGATCGAGGATTTCGGCGGCGAGGTGCTCGGCCAGAAGGTCGAACTCGTCACCGCCGATCACCAGAACAAGCCGGATCTCGCCGCCTCGATCGCGCGACGCTGGTACGACGTCGAGAACGTCGACATGATCACCGAGCTGACGACCTCCTCGGTCGCGCTCGCGATCCACGAACTGTCCAAGGAAAAAAAGAAGATCGACATCGTGGTCGGCGCGGCGACCTCGCGCCTTACCGGCGATGCCTGCCAGCCCTACGGCTTCCATTGGGCCTATGACACCCGGGCGCTTGGCGTCGGCACCGGCGGCGCGCTGACCAAGGCGGGCGGCAACACCTGGTTCTTCCTCACCGCCGACTACGCCTTCGGCTATGCGCTGGAAAAGGACACCAGCGAGATCGTCACCGCCAATGGCGGCAAGGTGGTCGGCTCGGTGCGCGTGCCGCTCAACTCCTCCGACTTCTCCTCCTTCCTGCTGCAGGCGCAGAGCTCGAAGGCGAAGATCGTCGGCCTCGCCAATGCCGGCCTCGACACCACCAATTCGATCAAGCAGGCGGCCGAGTTCGGCATCGTCGCCGGCGGTCAGAAGCTCGCGGGATTGCTGATGACGCTGGCCGAGGTCCATGGTCTCGGCCTGCAGGCCGCACAGGGCCTGGTGCTGACCGAAGGCTATTACTGGGACGTCAACGACCGCACCCGCAATCTCGGCGAACGTTTCCTCAAGCGGACCGGCAGGATGCCGAACATGATCCAGGCCGGCACCTATTCGGCGACGCTGAGCTACCTCAAGGCGGTCAAGGCCGCCGGTACCAAGGATCCCGACGCGGTCGCCAGGAAGCTGAAGGAATTGCCGGTCGACGACGATTTCGCGCAAGGCGGCAAGGTTCTCGAGAACGGCCGCATGGTCCACGACCTCTATCTGTTCGAGGTCAAGAAGCCCTCGGAGTCGAAGAAGCCGTGGGACTATTACAAGCAGCTCGCCGTCGTCCCCGGCGACCAGGCCTTCTTCACCGCCAAGGAAAGCGGCTGCCCGCTGACGAAGTGACGCTCTTGTGTCCCGGACGCGCCGCAGCGTGAAACGCTGCTGCGCTGAGCCGGGACCCACAATTTTCAGCGGTGCAGCGTTACACGCTGCACCGGGACGCGAACACCTTGTCGGGGAGCAGTCACGTCACACCAGCGTTAGCACCACCGCGCCCAGCGCGCCCACCCATAACGCGATCGCCGCCAAGCTCTGGATCATGAAGCCCGCGCTGCGCTTGGCCGCCGCCTTCGAATAGCCGATGAAATAGACGATGCGGCCGATCACCCAGATCGCGCCGATCCCGGCGGCGATGGCGTCACCGATATAGATCGCGAACAGCCAGAGCGCCGGCAGGAAGATCGGCATCCATTCCAGCGTGTTCATCTGGATGCGGAAGGCGCGGTCGAAATCCGGATGGCCCGACGTCGCCGGCACCTTGACGCCGGTCTTGCTGCGCGAGATCGCGACGTTGACCGAGGTCGAGAAGTACATCGCGATCGACAGCAGCGTGACGAGGGCGGTGAGATGGTACATCGTGGATGATCCCTTCCGGCTGCGGCTTCAATAGCCGGTCAGTTCGAGATAGCCAACGCCGTCATGGGTACCGGCAAAGCTGATGGGCCCCTCCCAGTAGGAGAAGCCGGTTCCCATCCATGCGTTCGGATTGAGCGGCTTGCAGTTGATCGCGAACGAGCGCGACGGGATCGCGATCTCCCATTGCAGAGGCAGCCTGCGGCCCGCGATCTCCGTGGTCGCTTTCGGATTCATCCTGATGTCACCGCCCGTCATCATCTGCGTCTCGCCATTCGCACTGATCCAGTTGCCGAACGGCGTGGCGCTGCCGTCCTTCTGGCGCAGCCGGTACAGCATCAGCTTGTCGCCGGAGGCGAGATGCAGCGACAGCCAGTCCCAGCCGGTCTGGTCGGCGTCGAGCGGCTGGCTGCTCCATTCGCGGTCCATCCAGGCCTGGCCGGACACCTCGACCGGCCTGTCGTCGATGCGGAGCGTGCCGCGCGCGCGGAAGAATGGCTGGCTGTAATAGTACGAGGCCTGGCCGCGTTCGGACTTGCGGCTGTAGCCGGCCTCGCCCTGCAGCACCACCGGACGATCTGCCTCGAGCGTCAAGGCATAGCTGAAGTCGCGCCCCGCGGCCTTCAATGTCACCGGCGCCAGCGTGCGATCGTCGGTGCGTTCCGATCCCTTCATCTCCCAATCATCGATCCAGGCCGCGAAGGGCCTTGCCTCGACGCCGGCCTGTCCGATCCCGCCGCGGGCGAAGACCTCGCCGAAGCGATGGGTGTCGGCGCGCGTCACCGCCGCATGCGCCATCCACACCTGCTGGTTCGCCCAGCCCTCGTCCTGCGGTCCCGGCCGCGCCGCCTGCCGGAACAACGTCCATTGCAGGCCGCACGCCGCGCCGCTCGCATCGACGAGGTTCGCCGTGATGTACCACCACTCGATCCGGAAATCCGGATGCGGCCCGTGATCGGCGGGAAACGCGAACGTCCTTCCCGGCGTGACCCTGGCAAAGCCGTCGGCGGTCTCGCCGAGCCCGGCATAGCCTTGCGCGGCGGCGGGACGGCTCAGCGCGAGTGCGGCGAGGACGCCGGCGAAGGCGCGTCGCGAGATCAGATCAGCGCTCATTGGCGAACACCTTGACGAGATGGCCCGGCTGCATTCGCGCCAGCCGCAGCATCGGCAACAAGGCGGCGAGCAGCGCGGCGAGCAGCGCGACCGCGACCAGTTCGACCAGTTGCAGAGGGAAGACATGGAACGGCAGCCGCCATCCGAACGCCTTCACATTGACGATCGCGATCAGGCACCACGCCACCAGGAGGCCCAGCGGCACCGCGAGCAGCGCGGTGAACAGCGCCACCGCCAGCGTCTTGGTCAGTTCGATCGCAGCAAGGCGCGGCCGGGTGATGCCGATCGCCCAGAGCGGTGCAAGCTGCGGCAGGCGCGAATTGGCCAGCGTCAGCAGGCTGGTGAGCAGCGCGATGCCGGCAACGCCGAGCGTGAAGGCATTGAGCGCGGAGGTGACGGCAAAGGTACGGTTGAAGATGCGGATCGATTCCGCCTTCACGGTCGCCTGGTCGGCGACGCTGCGATCGTCGAGGCCGAATTGCGTCTGCAGGGCCGCGATCAGGCCGGGGATCTTCTCATGCGGTACGATCAGCCCGATCCGGGTCTGCGGCGTCTGCGGAAACTGCCGGATCAGCGCGGCGACGTTCACCGTCAGCTGGCCCTTGGGGTTGCCGTAATCGGCATAGATGCCGACGATGTCGAGCTCCCAGCTGCCGCCCGGCGCCGGTACCTCGACGACATCGCCGATCTGCACGTTGAGTCGTCGGCTCAACTGTTCGCTGATGAAGGCCGCATTGCCCGGCACCAGCCGCGTCCAGGCGCGCGGCGCGGCCTCCAGCAGCGGCCAGCGCTCGCGATAGAGCGCGTGATCGGGCAGCCCGAGCAATTCCACCGGCTGGCCCCGGACCTGCGTGTCGGCGCGCCCGCCGGGCAGGATCGCCTGCACCTCGCTGCGGTCCTTCAGCCAGTTGCGGATGCCGAGCGCCTGTGCATTGTCGGCGGTGCTGATATAGACGTCGGCGGCGAGCCGTCCGTCGAGCCAGCCGATGAAAGTCCGGCTGAAGGTCTCCACCATGGTGGAGACGCCGACATTGACGGCGAGCGCCAGCAGCAGCGCCATCAGCGCCAGCGACAATCCCGAAAGCTGTTGCCGGCTGTCCGCCCAGAACCACAGCACGAGCGGACCGCGCGCGCTGTGCTGGCCGGCAAGCAGGATGAGTTCGAGCAAGGCTGGCAGGATCAGCGCGGCGCCGAGCATCAGCGCCGCCAGCACACCGAAGCCCGCTATCAGCGAGGTGCCATAGTGCAACAACAGCAACGCCACGGCGAACACGGCGCCGGCCGTCGCGCTTTGCAGCACCAGCCAACGGCGCTGCCGCTGCTGCCAGGCGCGCGGCTGCGCCGTCGCCAGCACCGGCATGCGGAACGCCTTGATCAGGCTGGTCGCGGCGGCGACCAGCGCGCCGGCGATGCTGATGCCGATGCCGGCGAGCCACCATTCGGAGCGTAATGTGAGCTGTCCCGGGATCTGCGCGCCATAGAGCCCGCGCAGCGATGCGGCGACATCCGGCAGCAGCGCGGCGGCGATCACATAGCCGCAGACCAGCCCGATCAGGCCCGCGATCAGCGCCAGCGCGACCAGTTCGACCACCAGCACGATGTTGACCAGCCGCGCCGAGGCGCCGCAGGCGCGCAGGGTTCGCAGCATCGGCAGTCGCTGCTCGAAGGCGAGGCCGACGGCGGAGTTGACGATGAACAGGCCGACGAAGAAGGACAGCAGTCCGAACGCCGTGAGGTTGAGATGAAAGCTGTCGGTCAGCCGCTCGAGCTCCGTCTCCGCATTGGGCTCGATCCGCTGCAATTGATCGCCGACGACGCTCGAGAGCGGCGTCGGTGTGCCCCTGGGCGTTCCGATCAGCAGCCGCGAGATCTGGCCCGGCTTGTTGAGCAGACGCTGTGCAGCGCCAATGTCGACCACCAGAACCTCGGGCGTGAGTTGCGGCAGCACGCGCAGCGGCGGCAGCGTATCGCCGCTGCTGATCTGCGGCGCCGCGCCTTCCGTCTCGTGCAGGTCGGCCAGCGTCACGCGCGCAACGAGCGTCTGACCCGGCGGCGCGACGAAGCTGCCCAGATCGGAGGCTCCGAGCCGCGGCGCATTGCCGACATCGGCCGGCAAGGTCACCGGCTCGATGCCGAGCAACCGCATCGAACGCCCGTTGACCTGGATGCGCCCCTCCAGCACCGGCGAGACCGGCCAGCCCGCGCGCCTCAGCTTGACGAAAAGCTCCTGCGGAAACGTCGCGGTGGGCGCCACCAGCATCGCCGTGCGCACGCCGCCGAAGGTTGCCGCGGCGCGGTCATAGGCGCTGCGGGCCTGCTGGTTGATCGCCTGCACGCCGCTCCACAGCGCGGTGGCCGCGACCAGCCCGATCAGCAGCGTGGCGAACTGCATGGGGTGCCGGCGCCAATGGCTGAGCAGCACGGCGAGAACCCACAGCGCGCGCCTCATGCCACCCGTCCGGCATGCAGGGTGACATGGCGGTCGAGCGTGCTGGCCAGATGCAGGCTGTGCGTCACCATCAGGAAGCCGCAGCCGGTGCGGCTGACAAGGTCGCGGGTCAGTGCCAGCACGTCGTCGGCGGTCGCCTCGTCGAGATTGCCGGTCGGCTCGTCCGCCAGAAGCAAGAGCGGCTTGGTCGCCAGCGCCCGGCCGATCGCGACGCGCTGCTGCTGGCCGCCCGAGATCTGCTCGGGATAGCGCCTGAGCAGGCTGCCGAGCCCGAGCCGTTCGACCAGCTCCGTCATCCATGCGGGATCATGCCGGCCGGCGATGCGCGCCTGGAAGGCGAGATTGTCGGCGACCGACAGGCTGGGGATCAGGTTGAACTGCTGAAAAACCAGGCCGATGCGGTCGCGGCGCAGATTTGCGCGGCCCGCATCCGAAAGGCCCGTGACCTCGGTGTCCGCGAGCCGGATCGTGCCGCCGTCGGCGGCGTCGAGGCCGGCGATCAGATGCAGCAGCGTGCTCTTGCCGCTGCCGGATTCGCCGGTCAGCGCGACACGTTCGCCGGCCCGGAGGTCGAGGTCGACCCCGCGCAGCACATGGACGGGCTCGTCGGCGGAGGCGTAGGTCTTGGAGAGATTTCGGATGGTCAGCAAGATGGATGGCGCCGCATGGAATGAACGGAATTGTTGCGTAGCACAGCTGGTGCGGAAATGCCGGGGTTGCGTTGCCGTTCAAGCCGTTGTTAGCTGGCGAAACGGCCAAATCATAAGAACGCCAGAAGACATACGGGGAGACGGATGAGCGCGCAGGGAACGCCCAATGCAGCGGGCAGGACGGCAGGGGGCAAGGGCACGCCGAAGGGCGCGTGGACCGTCACATTTCTCCTCTTCCTCTTCATGGTGGTGAATTTCGCGGACAAGATCGTCGTCGGTCTCGCCGGCGTGCCGATCATGACCGACATGAAGCTGAGCGCCGAGCAGTTCGGCCTGCTCGGCTCCTCCTTCTTCTTCCTGTTCTCGATCTCGGCCATCGTGGTCGGCTTCATCGTCAACAAGGTGCCGACGCGCTGGGTGCTGCTGACGCTGGCCGTGATCTGGGCACTGGCGCAGTTTCCGATGGTCGGCCCGGTCTCCTTCACGACACTGCTGATCTGCCGCATCGTGCTTGGCGCGGGCGAAGGTCCGGCGTTCTCGGTCGCGGCGCACGCCGTCTACAAATGGTTCCCGGACGAGAAGCGCACATTGCCGACCGCGATCCTGTCGCAGGGCTCCGCCTTCGGCGTCATCCTCGCCGTGCCGGCGCTCAACTGGATCATCGTCAATCATTCCTGGCACTATGCGTTCGGCGCGCTCGGCATCGTCGGCCTGATCTGGGTCTGCCTCTGGCTGGCGCTCGGCAAGGAAGGTCCGCTGGAGGACACGCAGGCGCTGGCCGCCAACGAGCCCAAGATTCCCTATTTCCAGCTTCTGACGTCGCGCACCTTCCTCGGCTGCGTGATCGCGACCTTCGGGGCCTATTGGGCGCTGTCGCTGGGCCTGACCTGGTTCACGCCCTTCATCGTCAAGGGTCTCGGCTTCTCGCAGAGCCAGGCCGGCTGGATCTCGGTGATGCCCTGGGTGTTCGGCGCGACCGTCGTCATCCTCACCGGCTGGGTGTCGCAGGTGATGATGGCGCGCGGCTACACCACGCGCATATCGCGCGGCGTGCTCGGCTCGGTGCCGCTGATCATCGGCGGTGCGATCCTCGCCATGATGCCATATGTGCAGGGCGCGGGCCTGCAGATCGCGCTGCTCGTCGTCGGTTCCGGCCTGTGCGGCGCCATCTATGTGGTATGCCCGCCGATGCTCGGCGAGTTCACGCCCGCCTCGCAGCGCGGCGCCGTCATCGCCATCTATGGCGCGCTCTACACGCTCTCGGGCATCATCGCTCCGAGCGTGATGGGAACGGTGATCCAGCGTGCCGGCAGCATGCTCGACGGCTACATGACCGGCTTCACCATCAACGCGATCGTCATGGTCGGCTCCGGCGTGATCGGCCTCCTGCTGCTCTGGCCCAACACGGAAAAGGCTCGCCTCACCCGCGGTGCGGCGCCGCAGGCCGCGGCGCTGAAGGGCGCGGTGTCGCCGACCTAGGCTGCGCGCTCTCTTACCTTCCCCTGCCCTCCAGGGCAGGGCAATCGCATATGGCAGATTGCTTTGGTTGGAGATGCTCGTGCCACAAGCTCGTCATGCCCGGGCTTGTCCCGGGCATCCACGTTCTTCGTGCTGCGGGAAAGGTCGTGGATGGCCGGGACAAGCCCGGCCATGACGTCGAGGAACGGCCTGTGCTCCCTCCTAGTTCACCCCCTGCGCGCCGCGCACCAGCTTGCCCGGGCGGCGTCCGGTGGCTTCGCCCTGCCGCCGCGTCACCACGCCCGACACGATCGTGGCCTCGTAGCCGTCGACATCCTGCAGCAGCCGCCGCCCGCCGACCGGCAGGTCGTAATGCACCTTGGGCGGATGCAGATGCAGCCGGTCGTAGTCGATCACGTTGAGGTCGGCCTTGTAGCCAGGCGCGATCAGGCCGCGATCCGTCAATCCGACCGACAGCGCGGTCTTGCGTGACTGCGCAGCGACCACGAACGGGATCGACAGCTTCTCGCCCCGCGTGCGGTCGCGCGTCCAGTGCGTCAGCAGATAGGTCGGAAAGCTGGCGTCGCAGATGATGCCGCAATGCGCGCCGCCGTCGGACAAGCCGGGCACCGATTGCGGATCGGTCAGCATCTCGCGTGTCGCGTCGAGATTGCCGTCGGCGTAATTGAGGAACGGCACGTAGAGCATGCCGCGGCCCTCGTCGGACAGCATCGCATCATAGGCGAGCTCCTCGGGCTGCCGGCCTTGCTTGCGGGCCTGCGGACCCAGCGCGTTCTCGGGCGGCTGTTCGTAGTCGGGGGGATCGCCGAGCAGGAACATCTTGTCGTAATTGGGCCGGAAGAACAGCGGATCGTCGGTCGCGGTCGGCGTCTCCGACAGGATCGCCTTGCGCACCTCCGGCTGATGCAGGCGCACCAGCCGCTCCGTGAGAGGCAGATGCGCGATCGCCTTGTAGCTCGGATGGGTCTGGAACGGATTGCGCGACAGTTCGAGGCCGAGCAACAGGCCGACGGGGCGGGCCGCGATCTGCGCTGTCACGGACAGGCCACGCCGGGCCGCCGCATTGATCTCGTCCAGCGTCTGGCGCCAGCGCTGCGGCGCGCGGTCGTTCTGCGTGATCGAGAACGAGATCGGGCACTTCGTCGCGTCCGCCACCCGCAGCATCATCGGCAGGTCTTCGTGGATGGTGGAGAGATCGAGCACGAATTGCAGCACGCTGCGGCCTTCACGCTGCATCGCGCCGGCGATCGCGGTGAGTTCATCCTCGCCCGCCTTCAGGGTCGGCGTGAAGTCGCCGGTGGAGGTGCGATGATTGAGTGTGCGCGAAGTGGAGAAGCCGAGGGCGCCGGCCCGCACCGCTTCGCCGGCCAGCTTCGCCATCGCGGCATTGTCGTCCGCCGTCGAGGGATCGCGCCGCGCACCGCGTTCGCCCATCACATAGACACGCAGTGCGGCATGCGGCAGCTGCGCGCCGATATCGATGTCGAAGTCACGTTTCGCAAGCCAGTTCATGTAGTCCGGGAAACTTTCCCAGGCCCAGGGAATGCCGGCGCTCAGCACCGGCTCGGGAATGTCCTCGACGCCTTCCATCAGCTGGATCAGGCGGGTGTGGTCGGCGGGCTTGCACGGCGCGAAGCCGACGCCGCAATTGCCCATGACCGCCGTGGTGACGCCGTTCTGCGACGACGGCGTGATGTCCTGGCTCCAGGTGACCTGCCCGTCGTAATGGGTGTGGACGTCGACGAAGCCCGGCGTCACCAGCTTGCCGCGCGCATCGATCTCGTCACGGCCTTTGCCCGTGACCTTGCCGACCTCGCTGATCCGACCGCCTGTAATGGCGACATCGGCCTCGAACAGTACGCCGCCGCGCCCATCCGCAACGGTGCCGCCACGGATCACGAGATCAGGATTGCTCATGGTGTTTCGTCCCGTTCTGGTTTGTTGTTGAACGCATCTCTCTCATCCGTCGTCCCGGCGAAGGCCGGGACCCATAACCACAGGATTGCGTTTGGCGAAGATTGGCAATGACCCGCTCGCGTCACAACTGCCATCGTGCGTATGGGTCCCGGCCTTCGCCGGGACGACGATTGAGTTTGTCGTTACGACTTGCCCGGCGCGCGCCGCTCCGTGAACGGCGACAGCACCACCGTGGCCACCATGAAGATCACGGACGCGCCGAACACCCAATGCGGAGCATTCTGGTCCATGATCCAGCCGAACAGCAGCGGGCTGGCGATGCCGCCGAGATTGAAACCGGTGGAGACGATGCCGAAGGCGCGACCGGCCGCGCCGGGAGGCGCCGCGTTGCGCACCAGCATGTCGCGCGACGGCGCGATGACGCCGGAGAGGAAACCGGCCATCATCATGGCGGCGGTCAGGGTCCAGCCGGGCAGCGTCACCAGGGCGATCATCAGTACGATCGCGGCATTGGCGGCAAAGCAGGCGGCGGCGACATAGCCGTGACGTTCGGTGTGATCGGCGAGGAAGCCGCCCGCGAGCACGCCCGCGGCGCTGGCGCCGAGGAAGGCGGTCAGGGCCAGATTGGCGGCGGAATAGGACGCGCCGTAACCGCTCATCAGCGCAACCACGCCGAAATTGTTGATGCCGGCGACCGACAGGCTGAGCAGCGTGAACAGCGCCGTGAGCATGATCAGCGCCGGCGTGATCACTGCCTGCTTCGGCGCGTTCGCGTTGCCCGGTTTCGTCTTGTGCGCGCCGGCATCGGGAATGTTCATCACGATCAAGAGCAGCGCCACGGCGATTCCGATCGCGCCGGAGGCGATCAACGCACCCGTGCCGCCGGAGACGGCAACGAGCGCGGCCACGATCGCCGGGGCCACCGCGCCGCCGAGATAGCCGGCGAAGGTGTGGATTGAGAAGGCGCGGCCCATCCGCGCCTCGTCCATGTGCTCGGCCAGGATGGCGTAATCGGCGGGATGATAGACGCTGTTGGCCAGGCCCAGCAGCACGGCGGATGCGATCAGCGAGGCGTAGCTGAGATGCAGGCCGAGCAGGATCAGCGCGAAGCCGCCCAGCATGAGCCCGATCAGCAGGATCTTTCGCGCGCCGAGATGATCGACGAGATAGCCGGTCGGTGCCTGCGTCAGCCCCGATACCACGGCGAACACGGTGAGAGCGAAGCCGAGCTCGATATAGCCGACGCCGAGCTGGCTCTTCAGGAACGGGAACAGCATCGGCAGGACCAGCAGATGAAAATGGCTGACCCAATGCGCGATCGAAATCCCGGTCAGCGTGCGCAGCGCACTGTCCGCCTTGCCTTGCTGCGGTGCGGCGAGAACGTCGACCATGGCAGATCCGTTTCACTCCCTGATGGCGCGCAAACTATCGGGGAGAGCGGTTATTTGTCCATGAATGCCGGCGCATGGCAGGTAGCGCGGGGGTCAATGCGGAGCAGGGACAGCCCCCACGTCGTCCTGGCGAAAGCCAGGACCCATACCGCGTGATCTCTCGATTGTGCACGGTCGCAGTCCCGAATGCCGATCCTCCGCCAAACGTCTCCCTGGGGTCATGAGTCCCGGCGTTCGCCGGGACAACGACGGAGTTTGGTGCGCGAGCGTGCGCCCCGGGGGCGCGCTGTGGACCTCCTCACAACGGCTCGTCGTCAGTACCTTCGCGATCGCGTTTGGGCGTGGCGAAGTCGCCGTCTTCGTCATCATCATCGACGTCACGCGGTGGCGGGAACGTCTTTGGCTTCTCGTCGGTCGGCTTCGGCTTGTCGAAGGGCTTGCCGGTCTTGGTCATGATCTGTCCCGGATGAGGATGTGTCATCGGAACCTAGCCGGAAAATGCGAGCGGGTCCTGACCTGGCGCAAGTTCCGCACTGGCGTCAGTGCATGACCGGTCCGCCGGCCTTCTTCCAGGCGTCGATGCCGCCGGCGATGTGGGCGGTATTGGACAGCCCTGCCTCCTTGGCGGCGGCCACGGCCATGGCCGAGCGCTCGCCGAAGGCGCAGAAGAACACGATGCGGCGGCCGGTGGCGGCGGCGACCTCGCGCAGCATGCCGCCGGGCGTGAGGCTATCCTCGATGCCGGGATAGGGCGTGTGCAGCGCGCCCTCGATCATGCCGTGCTTGGCGCGTTCATTGGCTTCGCGAAGGTCGACCAGCAGGATGTCGGGCCGGCCGAGGCTGCGAATCGCCTCGACCGCGCTCAGCGCGCGGCCCTCTTTCTCCAGCTCCTCCTGGTGCAGGCCGACGCGCATATTGGCGGGCACGGCGACGTCCATCATCTTCGGATTGGGCAGCTTCAAATTGCTCATCAACTCGACATATTCGTCGACCGAGCGCACCTGGAGCCGCGGATTGTAGCGCTTCTCCTCGCCGATCGTGGAGACGGTGTCGCCCTTGTAGTCATGTGCCGGAAACACCATCGTCTCCTCCGGCAGCTTGAGCAGGCGATTGAAGATCGACTCGTATTGCGCGCGCGCCGAACCGTTCTGGAAATCGGTGCGGCCGGTGCCGCGGATCAGCAGCGTGTCGCCGGTGAAGACGCGGTCTCCCATCAGATAGGAATAGGAATCGTCGGTGTGGCCGGGCGTGTACATCACGTCGAGCGAGAGGCCTTCGATCGTGACCTTGTCGCCGTCGGCGACCCGCATAGCCACCACATCGGCCTTGGTCTGGTCGCCCATCACGGTCATGCAATGGGTGCGGTCGCGCAATTCGCCGAGGCCGGTGACATGGTCGGCATGCAGATGCGTGTCGACCGCCTTGACCAGCTTGAGGTCGAGTTCGCGCAGCAATTGGCAGTAGCGGTCGACCTTCTCCAGCACCGGATCGAGGATCAACGCCTCGCCGCCGGGACGGCTGGCGAGGAGATAGCTGTAGGTGCCCGAAACGCTGTCGAAGAGCTGGCGAAAGATCATGGCGCGGCCTGGTGAAACTGATTCCAGTTTTGTACTACGCCATGGCCTCAAAAGAGAAGCAAGCTACTGTTGAGTGAGGTATTTGGGGAATATTATTTTGCAGTGCGGTCTTCGGCCTTGCGGCGCCTGCCGTCAGCCCTGCCCCGCGACGCCCGGATTGCCCTCGACGCCGCTCAGGGTGACACCGGAGCCGAGCCGCTCCGGCAGCATCCGTCCCGAGCGCAGATATCTGGCCACCAATTCCCACACCGGCGCACCCTGCCGCTCGTTGACCGACGCCCAGCCGGCGACCTTGTAGCGGCGGCCGGCGCTCACGGTCTTGCCGCCGGCGAGCCTCAGATCCGATATGCGGCTGCCGATCGTCGCGTTGGGGGCGCAGCTGTAGCTGAGGCCGCCCGCGCGCACCATGTCGCCGCCCTGCTGATAATAGGGATCGGCGTTGAAGAGATTGTCGCAGACGTCTTCCAGCAGGGCCTTGATCTCCGCGCCGGTCATCTCCTGCACATAGGTCTCGGGATAGGTGATCGCCGTTTCAGCCAGCACGTCTTCCATCGTGAAAGGCTGGCCGGACAGTGCGGTGATGCCCCAGCGGAAACCGGGCGACAATGCGATCTCGGCATCGAGCTCCGTGCGCAGCGCGGTGCAGATCAATTCGTCGACGGGACCCGAGAAATTGCCGCGACGATAGAGCAGGCGGTCCGGCGTTGCGATCTTCTCCGACCAGTCCGTCACATGCGCTGCGCGCAGCCGGCCGATCAGTTCCGCCATGGCAGGATCGGGCTTGAGCAGTTCCGAATAGACCGGCAGCAGCCGATATTTGACGTCGCTGACCTTGCCCTTGTCGAGGGCGAGATCGAGCACGCCGAGGAATTTGCCGTTGGAGCCGGCATTGGTGACGAGCGTGATGCCGCCGGTATTTTTCACGGCAATCGGCTGCGGCACCGCATCATGGGTGTGACCGCCGAGAATGACGTCGATGCCGGTGACGCGGCTCGCCAGCTTGAGGTCGACATCCATGCCGTTGTGCGACAGCAGGATGATGGCATCGACCTTGTCGGTGCCGCGCAGGACATCGACATGCTTCTGCAGCTCTTCCTCGCGAATGCCGAAGCTCCAGTCCGGCGTGAAGCGCCTGGGATGGGCGATCGGCACGTAGGGGAAAGCCTGGCCGACGATGGCGACGCGATGGCTGCCGAGCTCCTTGATGATGGACGGCCTGAACACGCGCCCGCTCGTTCTGTCGAAGGCGAGTGCGTCGTTGAACGCGGCCTCTTCGGTCAGGAATACGTTCTGCGCCAGGAAGTCGCCCTTGAAGCGCTCGAGATTGTCACGCAGCACCTGTTCGCCATAGGTGAATTCCCAATGCCCGGTCATGGCCTCGATGCCGAGCAGATTGGCGACCTCGACCATGTCGCGGCCCTGCATGACGTTGGCAAGGCCGGTGCCCTGCCAGAGATCGCCGCCGTCGAGCAGCACGGAACGTCCCTCGCCGACATCGCCGCGCAGCCGGTCGATCAGCGTCTTCAGATGCGCAAAGCCGCCGAGCTTGCCGAAACGGCCGGCCGATTTCTCGAACTCGAGGCAGGTGAAGGCATAGGCGTCGGCGCTGTCGGGCCGGATGCCGAACCGCTCGAGAAAGGCGTTCGCGACCAGATGCGGCGGCCGTCCCGCCATCTCGCCGACGCCGATATTGACGCTGGGCTCGCGGAAAAAGACCGGATTGAGCTGCGCATGCGTGTCGGTGATGTGCAGGATCCGCGCATTGCCGAAGCGCTCGATGTCGTACAGGCTCGCCGTGTCGGCGCCGCGCGCAAGGCGCGGCATGGCCAGCGATGCCGCGGCGAGGCCTGCAGTCGTCAGGAAATCACGGCGGCGGATCGCCATCTCAAATTTCTCCGCGCCGATCCTCGGCCATTCGACGGTTCACCTGCGGGCCAGTCTAGCGGATTTCCATCGCCTTCCAGGCCTCTTTTTCGCTCAATGCCTGGACAATCGAGGCTTTCGCGAGCGCCTCGGCCTCCCTGGCCGCGGACAGGGCGCGATCGAAATCGCCGCTGTCGCCCGCCGCCTTCGCAGCCGCCAGCGTCGCGACGGTCGTGGTCCATTGGTTGCGCAGGCCTGCGGCCTCCTTCGTGGCGGCTTCGGCAGCCGCATAGGCTGCCTTGTACTGGGTTTCATCGGCCGCGCGCGCGGCCGGCGCGAGGCTGAACGCAAGCAGCATGACGAGTGGAAGTGACCACTTCATGGCCGCGCTCCCGGACCCGCGATCGGCAGGCCGTTGGCGACATAGGACAGGAAATACTCGACGTCGCGGTACTCGTCCGATTGCGGCTCCAGCGGAACCGCCCGGGTCTGGCTGTTGCAGGTGACGAAGCGGCGGCTGATCGTGCCCATGCCGCTCCATTCGGAGCGGTAGATCGGCATCGCGTTGAGGATGCCGAGCGCCGGCGCCAGCACCTCGGCGCGGAGGCGCTCGCCCGGGCTCTGCACATGGCAGCTGGCGCAGGAGAAATTCAGCTGGCCGCGCCGCGTGTAGAAATAGCGCTTGCCGTTCTCGAACGCCGCGAGCGCGCGCGGATCGTCTGGAATCCTGATGTCCATCGGCTGGCCGCGCGAGGTGAACGCCATGTAGGCGGTCAATGAGGCCATCTCGTCCTTGACGTAGGAATAGGGCGTCTCGCCATTGGCCTCGCGGCAGCGGTTCAATGCGAGCTCCAGCGTGACGACCTTGCCTTCTTTGTCGTCGAAATAGGGGTAATTCTGGCGAATGCCGATGCCGCCGTTCGGAAAACAGTCGGCGTAGGTCTTGCCGTTCCTGAACGGGGTCGCAAACATCTCCCTGCCGGCGTCGAGCGCGAATTCGTAGGGCGGGAATTCCTCTTTCTCCTGCCACTGCCGCTTCATGTCCTCGTTCATCGAATACGGGCCGTTGACGAAGTCCTCGTGCTTCACGTTCGGAAACTTCTGGAAGAAGAAATTCCGGAACGCCCTGGCGTCGGCGGCGGGATCGACCTTGTCGGCCGCGATCACCCGCGGAACCGTCAGCGCGAGCGCGGCCAGCGCAGCGCAGGCTGGAGCGAGCAGCAGGACGACGCGCATCCTCATCAGGCGATCTTCGCCGTGGTCGTGTCCGAGGCGCCCGTGTTGTCGGTCCAGGAGATCCTGATCTCGTCGCCCTTGGCGGCGCCCCTGAAGCTGAACTTGACGTAGGGGTCCTTGGAAACCGCGGTGCCCCAGTCGGCGGCGAAGACGGCCCTGCCGTTGCATTCGAACGTCAGCCGCTTGATGAAATGGGCGGGGATCACCTCGCCCTTGGCGTCCTTGACGAAGCCGGTGTCCATCGGATGCTGGATCAGCACCTGCACCTCGGTGATGTCGCCGCTGGACGTTGCGCGGACGCGAATGCTGGATGCCATCGGATCGATCCTCCTAGCCGCCGCAGCCGCCGACGGTGACCTTGACGTCCTTGCTCGCGCTGTAGAGCCTGCCGTCGGCCTCCACGATCGCGGTCAGCCGGGTGGTCTTGGCCATCTTCAGGCGGTTCGCGACGCTCGGCAGCGTGCCCTCCGGAATTCGATAGGACGCCGCCAGCGCATTCGGGTTCTCCGCCACGAAGAAGGAGATCGAGCTGACCTTGTCGAGCGTCGTCGTCACCGACACCGGCACCACGCCGCCATTCTCGGCGATCTCGGGCGCGTCGAGCTTGATCTTGTCGGAGGGCTCGGCGGTCCGTCCGTACAGCGCCTTGATCGCATCGGCTTCGTTCTTCTGCCTGAACGCCTCTTCCGGATAGGAATCGTTCGCCGCCGCGAAGGCGGGCGCAAAGGCAAGGTGACCGAACCCGAGCAGCGCGACGGACGCGGTGCCTTGCAGGATCAGTCGCCGCGTCGGATGCGGGCCGTTGGTCGTTGTCATCACAAGGTCTCCCTCGGCCGACGTTACAGGGTCTGCAGGAAATCGACGATTGCGTCGATCTCCTGCTCGGTCAAAATCCGGTTTCGGCCGAACGGCGGCATCATGGTCTGCGGATTGCGTTTGGTCTCGTCGAACAGGATCGCGACCAGTTCGTTGCGATCGGGATATCTGGCCCTGATGTCCTTCAGCTCCGGGCCGATCGAACCGGGCAGATCGCCGCCCTTGATGACGTGGCAGGTCAGGCAATTGCCCTTGCCCCGGTCGAAGGCGAGCTTCTGGCCATCGGCCGCCCCGGACTGCGCGCGCGCCGGCTGCATGGCGGCGCCGGCAAGCAGGAGAAACGTCAGCGCGGCTGCCAAAGCGGCGTTGCGGGGAAGGGCGGTCAAGGCATCGTCCCGAACGTTGCGATCCGTGAAGATATAATGCCGCGAGGCACGCACGGCAGGCCCTGACAATCAAGACTATGCAGGGCGATAAATGGAGTTAATATCTTGCGCATTGCAACCGAAGAGACATGTGTTCGTAAGTTTTGTCGGGACTAGTGCATTTTCCGGGGCGTTTGGCCCTGGCTTTCGTTTTGTCGGCTGTTCATTTCCGGGGACGTCAATTGGCTGAATATGTCGTCGAATTTGGCAGGGACGGCGGCCGGGTCGAGTCGGATGGCCGGCTGGACGCGCCTGCGTTTCATCGCAATCACGAGCCGCTCTGGGCGGCGCTGGAAAGATATCTCGCCGATCGCGCCGGCGACATCATCGAGGTCGGCAGTGGAACCGGCCAGCACGTGGTCCATTTCGCCCGAAACACGCCCGATCTCGTCTGGTGGCCGAGCGACCTGAACCAGCGGCACATCAGGAGCATCGAGGCCTGGCGCGCGCATTCCGGCCTTCCGAATGTCCGGCCGCCGCTGCGGATCGATCTCTCCGATCCCGACTGGTGCCCGGAGATGCGGAACGGGCAGGGCCCGGCCAGCCTCGGGGCGGTGTTCTGCGCCAATGTCATCCACATTGCCCCCTGGGCCGTGGCGGAGGGGCTGTTCGCGGGCTGCGGCCGCTATCTGCCGGCCGGCGGCATGTTGTTCCTCTATGGCCCCTTCAAGCGCGACGGCAAGCACATCGCGCTCAGCAACGCCGTGTTCGACACCTCCTTGCGCGAAGGCAATCCCGACTGGGGCGTGCGCGACATCGGCGATCTCGAAGCGCTCGGCAGAGCGGTCGGCCTGGCCCTCGCCGACACCATCGAGATGCCCGCGAACAATCTCACGCTGGTCTTCGCGCGCTCTTGAAGGCGCGGAATCGGAGTTGAAGCCGTCGTCAGGACGGTCTGCCTCAGCCCGGCCGCTTGCGTCGCAGGCATGCCCTGCGCCCGTTTGCGGCGGTTGTTCGCCCTGCCGCCCGCCGCCATAGTGCCGGCGAATCAGCGAGCTTCCTGCCGATGACCGATGTGACTTCGACCCGTGAGATCGCCGACGAGGCACGCGTGCGCGCCAATGTGGTGCGCCTTGCTGCGGCGCAGGCGCTGACCGGCGCCAATTCGGCGGTGATCTTCGCAACCGGTTCGATCGTCGGCGCCACGCTCGCTCCCGACATGTCGCTCGCGACGGTGCCGCTGTCGATGTATGTCGTGGGCCTCGCCTCCGGCACGCTGCCGACCGGCGCGATCTCGCGCCGCTTCGGCCGCCGCGCCGCCTTCGTCATCGGCACCGGTCTCGGCACGCTTACCGGCCTCACCGGCGCGCTCGCGATCCTGCACGGCTCGTTCGCCCTGTTCTGTCTTGCGACCTTTCTCGGCGGCCTCTACGGCGCGGTGGCGCAATCCTATCGCTTCGCCGCCGCCGACGGCGCCAGCGTGGCCTATCGGGCCAGGGCCGTGTCCTGGGTGATGGCCGGCGGCGTGTTCGCCGGCGTGCTCGGTCCGCAGCTCGTGCAATGGACCATGGACGTCTGGCAGCCGCATCTGTTCGCCTTCAGCTTCCTGGTCCAGGCCGCGGTCGCGCTGGTCGCGATGGGCATCGTCGCCGGGGTCGACATGCCGAGGCCCGCAGCGGCCGACCTGCACGGCGGCCGGCCGCTGCGCGAGATCGTCAGCCAGCCGCGTTTCATCGCGGCAGCGCTCTGCGGCGTCATCTCCTATCCCATGATGAACCTGGTGATGACCTCGGCGCCGCTCGCCATGAAGCTCTGCGGCCTGTCGGTCAGCGATTCCAATTTCGGCATTCAATGGCACATCGTCGCCATGTACGGGCCGAGCTTCTTCACCGGTGCGCTGATTGCCCGCTTCGGTGCGCCCAGGATCGTCGCCGCGGGCCTGTTGCTGGAGGCGGCCGCCGCCGGCATCGGCCTCACCGGCGTCACGGCCATGCATTTCTGGGCCACGCTGATCGTGCTCGGGGTCGGCTGGAACTTCGCGTTCATCGGCGCCTCCGCGCTGGTGCTCGAGACGCACCGTCCGCAGGAACGCAACAAGGTGCAGGCCTTCAACGATTTCCTGGTGTTCGGCATGATGGCGATCGGCTCGTTTTCCTCCGGCCAGCTGCTGGCGAATTACGGCTGGTCCGCGGTGAACATGGTGGTGTTCCCGCCCGTCGCGCTCGGCCTTGCCGTGCTTGCACTGGCCTCCTGGGCTCGCCGCCGCAAGGCGCGGCTGGAGGCGGCACTCGGCGAGTTTCCGGACGCGATCTAGCTTGGCAGCAGGCTGGCAGCAACGTCGATGCTTCGATCCCGCTCGAAGTGATTTTCCGAGCAGATTTAATAGACCTCGTCATGGCCAGGCGTGTCCCGGCCATCCGCGTCTTCGGCGCGTGGATTGGAGAATTTGGCGGCCCGGGACACGCCCGGGCATGACGGAGCGGACCAGGCGGTAAGCAAGAATGCTCGACAATCCCCGGCATCCCGCGATCGACGAATCCTCCTTCCGCTACGAAGGCTGGCGCATCGTCGCGGTGTGCTTCCTGCTGGCGACCTTCGGCTGGGGACTCGGCTTCTACGGGCAGAGCGTCTATGTCGCCGAGCTGCAGCGCGCGCGGGGCTGGCCGACCTCGCTGATCTCCGCGGGCACGACGTTCTTCTATCTGTTCGGCGCGCTGCTCGTGGTGTTCGTCGGCGAGGCCGTCCGCAAATACGGCCCGCGCCTGTGCCTGTTCGCGGGCACGCTGGCGATGGCCGCCGCAGCGGTTGCGATCGGCGCGGTGCGCGAGCCCTGGCAGCTCTATCTTGCGGACGCCGTGCTGGCCTTCGGCTGGGCCGGCACGAGCCTCGCCATGATCACCAACACGATCAGCCTGTGGTTCGACCGCAAGCGCGGCATGGCGATCAGCCTGGCGCTGAACGGCGCCAGCTTCGGCGGCATCGTCGGCGTACCGCTGCTGGTCGCCATGATCGGCCAGACCGGCTTTGCCACCGCGATGTCTGTCACGGCCGGCGCCATGCTGGTCGTGCTCCTGCCGGTCATCCTGATCGTCGTCGGCCGCCCGCCCGAGCTTCATCACCAGCGCGGGCCGGCACAGGCGAAACCGCAATCGTCTGCGGCGATACGCAAACAGGCGTTGCGGGACGTCGGCTTTCTCACGGTGACGACGGCCTTCGCCCTGGTGCTGTTTGCCCAGGTCGGCTTCATCGTTCACTTGATCTCGTTCCTCGATCCCGTGATCGGCCGCGAGCGCGCCGCCGTGGCGGTTGCGGTACTCACCGCGATGGCCGTGGTCGGCCGCGTGCTGTTCTCGATGGTGATCGACCGGTTGAACCAGCGTCTTGCCGCGGCGCTGTCGTTCCTCAGCCAGGCGGCGGCGCTCGCCGTCGTCATCAACCTGCACAGCGATGTTGCGCTGGTCGCGGCCTGCGCCGTGTTCGGCTTCTCGGTCGGCAACCTCATCACGCTGCCGTCGCTGATCGTGCAGCAGGAATTCGACAGCGCCGCGTTCGGCGTACTGATCAGCCTCAACACCGCGATCAACCAGGTGACCTACGCATTCGGCCCGGGTATCGTCGGCCTGCTGCGTGATGTCTCCGGCGGCTACGCGCTGCCATTCTATCTCTGCATCGCGCTGGAGGTGACGGCGGCGGCCTTGATCATGGTGCGGGGAAAGCCGCGGGCGAAGATTGTTTAACTGTGCTCCGCCATCACGACACACTCGTCATTGCGAGCGCAGCGAAGCAATCCAGAATCCCTCAGCGGATACAGTCTGGATTGCTTCGTCGCTTCGCTCCTCGCAATGACGGCGAGAGAGCCGGCATTACACCTCCCGCTGCTTCAACAGTCCCTCGACATCCAGCCTCTTCGTGAACATCGCCAGCTTGCCATCCGGCCCGACCGGCCATTGCTCCCTGGGCCGGTCCCAATATAGTTCCACGCCATTCTCATCGGGGTCGCGCAGGTACAGCGCCTCGCTGACGCCATGGTCGCTGGCGCCGTCGAGCGCGATGCCGGCCGTGAGCACGCGATGCAGCGCATCTGCCAGCGCCGGCCGCGTCGGATAGAGGATCGCGGTGTGATAGAGCCCGGTGCTGCCGGGCGGCGGAGGCGAGCCGCCCTTGCTGTCCCAGGTGTTGAGTCCGATGTGGTGATGATAGCCACCGGCGGAGATGAAGGCCGCGCCCGAGCCCAGGCGCTGGATCAGCTCGAAACCGAGCACGCCGCAATAGAAGCCGAGCGCGCGGTCGAGATCGGCGACCTTGAGGTGAACATGGCCGATCCGGGTGCCGGCATGGATGGCGGGGCCTTGCGACATGGGACTGCTCCGTTGTTGCACCCCAGATAGGCCGCCGCCTGCACCACGGCCATGGGCCGATCCGAAACCCATCGTTTCCGGATGAGAAACTATGACAGCTCCGGGACCTCGCCCTCCGGCAGTTCGAATTCGAACGTGTTCAGCGTCATCGAGACCAGCGTGTAGTAGCCGCACAGCCCGATCACCTCGACGACGCCGCGTTCGCCGAGCAGCTTCACCGCCGCGTCATACAGACCCTTCTCGACGCCGTGGCCCTCATGCAGCGACTTCGCCACGTCGTAGATCATCCTGGCCTTGGGATCGTCGAACTCGGGCGTGCGGCGATCGCGGATGGCGTCGATGATCTTGGGATCCATGCCGCCGGCGAGCGCGAGCCGCTTGTGCGCGTACCATTCGTATTGCGCCGACCAGTGCCGCGCCGTTACCAGGATCGCGATCTCCGAAAGCTTGGCCGGAAACACCGTGTCGAAGCGGAGCACCTCGCCGAGCCGCGTGGCGTGCCGCGCCATCTCCGGACTGTTGAGCCAGGCCATCATCGGGGCCGGCGGCTTGCCACGCTTGCCGGCGATCGATTCGTCATAGGTCTGGCGCTGGCTCTCGTTCATTTCGCCAGGCGAAAGAAGTTTCAGGCGCATTCGCGTTTCCTCTTTGTTTTCAAGCATCGCCGCAGCCCGACTATAGCCGAAGGCCGCGCCATGGAAGTGGTTGAATTCCGCAAGGCGTTGGCCCAGACTCGCCGTCAACAAGCCGATCCCGAACGATGGAAACGACCATGAGCGAGACTGAAACCGCCGATCTCGAAACATTCCGCGCCGAGACCCGCGCCTGGCTCGAAGCCAATTGCCCGCCGGAGATGCACAAGCCCGCGACGTCCGACGACGACGTGTTCTGGGGCGGACGCAACGCGAAATTCTCGTCCGAGCCGCAGCGCATCTGGTTCGAACGCATGCGCGACAAGGGCTGGACCGTGCCGGACTGGCCGCGGGAGTATGGCGGCGGCGGCCTCAGCGCCGCCGAGCACAAGGTGCTGCGCGCCGAAATGGCGCGGATCGGCGCGCGGCCGCCGCTGTCGAGCTTCGGCATCTGGATGCTCGGGCCGGCGCTTCTGAAATATGGCAACGACGCGCAGAAGAAGGAGCACCTGCCGAAGATCGCGGCGGGCCAGATCCGCTGGTGCCAGGGCTATTCCGAGCCGAATGCCGGCTCCGATCTCGCCTCGCTGCAGACCCGCGCCGAGAGCGATGGCGAGGATTTCATCATCAACGGCCAGAAGATCTGGACGTCCTACGCCAATTATGCCGACTGGATCTTCTGCCTGGTGCGCACCGACCCCGCCGCCAAGAAGCATGACGGCATCAGCTTCATCCTGTTCGACATGGCGTCCAAGGGCGTCTCGACCCGGCCCATCCTGCTGATCTCCGGCTATTCGCCGTTCTGCGAGACCTTCTTCGACAATGTCCGCGTGCCGAAGTCGCACGTCGTCGGCACCGTCAATCGCGGCTGGGACGTCGCGAAGTACCTGCTGCAGCACGAGCGCGCGATGATCTCCGGCATGGGCGAGCGCGGCGTCGGTCGCCCGCTCGGCCAGATCGCGGCGGATTCGATCGGCACCGATGCGCAGGGCCAGCTCGACGATGCCATGCTGCGCGGCGCGATCGCGCGCTTCGAGGTCGATGAAGCCGCGCTCGCGGCCTGCGCCGAACGTGCGGTCGATCTCGCCAAGGCCGGTCAGGCGCATCCGGCCTTCTCCTCGGCGATGAAATATTACGGCACGGAGCTCAACAAGCGCCGCCACGAAATCTTGATGTCGGCCGGCGGCGTCGATGCGCTGGAATGGGAGAGCGAGCGGTCGAAACAGGGCGCCCGCCCACGCGCCTGGCTACGCACCAAGGCCAACTCGATCGAGGGCGGCACCAGCGAAGTGATGCTCGGCATCGTCGCCAAGCGCATCCTGGATCTGCCGGGAGCGTGAGCCACTCCGTCATTCCGGGGCGCGCGAAGCGCGAACCCGGAATCCATTCGTCCATCAACTCCGCCGCTTGATGGATTCCGGGTCTGGCCCTTCGGGCCATCCCGGAATGACGAACCAAGAACAGATTTCGAATCGGAACCAAGCACATGGCCCTCGTCCTCACCGAAGAACAATCCATGCTCCGCGACAGCGCGCGCGGGCTGATCAGCGACAAGGCGCCGGTGTCGCACCTGCGCCAGCTGCGCGACTCGAAGGATCCCACCGGATTCTCCAAGGAGCTCTGGCAGTCCTTCGCCGAGATGGGCTTTGCCGGCCTCTTGGTGCCGGAGGAGTTCGGTGGCTCCAGTCTCGGCGTCGTCGAGGCCGGTGTCGTGATGGAAGAAATCGGCCGGACCCTGATGCCCTCGCCGTTCCTCGCCACCAGCGTGGTCGCGGCATCGGCGCTCAATCGCGGCGGCAATGCCGCGCAGAAATCGGAATACCTGCCGAAGATCGCGAGCGGCTCGCTGCTGGCAACGCTGGCGATCGACGAGGGCGCCAAGCATCGCCCGCTCCAGACCGGCCTGCAGGCTGTGCGCGCGGGCAACGGCTTCAAGCTGTCCGGCACCAAGGCGCTGGTGGTCGATGGTCACGTCGCCGACCTCCTCATCGTCGCCGCGCGCACGGCGGGCTCCGCCGGCGAGCGCGACGGCCTGACGCTGTTCCTGGTCAATCCCAAGGCCAAGGGTGTCGCGATCGAGCGCACGATCATGGTCGATTCGCACAATGCGGCGCGGATCGAGCTGGCCGGTGTCGAGGTGAATTCCGATTCCGTGCTCGGCGAAGTCGACCAGGGTGCTGCGCTGCTCGACGGCGTGCTCGACATCGGACGCGGCGCAGTGGCCTCGGAGATGGTCGGCCTCAGCGAGGAGGTGTTCGGCCGTACCGTCGAGTATCTGAAGAACCGCAAGCAGTTCGGCAAGCTGATTGGCGAATTCCAGGCGCTGCAGCACCGCGCCGCCGAACTCTATGTCGACATCGAGATCACCCGCGCCGCCGTGATGAAGGCGCTGCAGGCGCTGGATGCGGATGTTGCGAAGGCTGCTTCGGCCGTCGCCGTCGCCAAGGCCCGCGCCGGGACCACCGCCACGCGCGCCGTGCAGGAAGGCGTGCAGATGCATGGCGGCATGGGCATGACCGACCAGTTCGACATCGGCTTCTTCATGAAGCGCGCGCGGGTCTGCGAGGAATTGTTCGGCGACGCCAACTACCACACCGCCCAGCTGGCACGGGCGCGGGGGTATTGAGGTCGGGGCGCGAAGGACGCGCCTCACGCGCAGTGTCGTCGCCCGGCTTGACCGGGCGACCCAGTACGCCGCGGTCTCTCGGTACGTGTTTCACACCTCTGGAATACTGGATCGCCCGCTTTCGCGGGCGATGACAGTTGTGAGGGCGGATAGCGCCTGCCCCAAGCTCGTCATTGCGAGGAGCACTTGCGACGAAGCAATCCAGAATCCTTCCGCAGCGGCAGTCTGGATTGCTTCGCTACGCTCGCAATGACGAAGAATTACCGGATCGGCGGGGCGTACTGCACGCCGCCGGCGTTCCACAGCTGGTTCATGCCGCGCGGAATCTTCAGCTTGGACTTCTCGCCGATATTGCGCTCGTACATCTCGCCGTAATTGCCGACGTGGCGGATGATGCGGACCACCCAGTCCTTGGTGAGGCCGAGCTGCTCGCCGTAATTGCCCTCGGTGCCGACCAGGCGCATCACTTCCGGCTTCTTCGACTTCAGCGCCTCGTCGATGTTCTCGGAGCTGACGCCGAGTTCCTCGGCGTTGATCATGGCGTAGAGCGTCCACTTCACGATCATCATCCAGTCGTCGTCGCGCTGGCGCACGACGGGAGCGAGCGGCTCCTTGGAGATCATGTCTGGCAGGATCATGTGGTCGCCGGGCTTCGTCAGGTTCAGCCGCAGCGCGTAGAGCTGGGAGACGTCGGCGGCAAACGTGTCGCACCGGCCGCCGTCATAGGCCTTGATGACCTCGTCGAGCTTGTCGAACTTGACCTCTTCGTACTTCATGTTGTTGGCGCGGAAATAGTCCGCGACGTTGAGCGCCGTGGTGGTTCCGCTCTGCACGCAGACCTTGCTGTCGGTCAGGTCCAGCGAGGTCTCCTTGTTGCGGGCGCGCGGCAGCATGAAGCCGACGCCGTCGTAATAGGCCACGGCCGGGAAATAGAGGTCGTAGTCGAGCTCTCGCGCCATGCTCCAGGTCGTGTTGCGCGAGAGAATGTCCACCTTGCGGCTCTGCAGCTCCTTGAACCGCTCATTGGCGTCGAGCGGAACGAACTTCGCCTTGCTCGGGTCGTTGAAGATCGCGGCCGCCACGGCACGGCAGAAATCGACGTCGAAGCCGGTCCAGTTGCCCTTGTCGTCCGGGATCGAGAAGCCCGGCAGGCCCTTGTTGACGCCGCACAGCACTTCGCCGCGGCGGACGGTGCGCTTCAGGGTGCGGGTGTCGTAGAATTCATAGACGATGGCCGACACAGCAACCAGCACGGCGACCGCGAGCCCGATCAGCAGGCCGCCTCGGAATGTGCGCATCATTTTGATCTCTCGAAAAATCGGGAAAAGGAATCAGGCGAAGATGAAAGCGTGCTCACCCTCCGGAGGGCCGCATCGGCAAGGTGCGACGCGGTCCCGCGGGATTGTGGGCACGGCAGAAGTCTCAGAGTTCGGGCTTCTGCCGGATCACGACCTTGGTCCCGATCGGGACCCGGTCATAGAGATCGGCGACGTCATTGTTGACGAGCCGGAAGCAGCCGGACGACACCTTGGTGCCGATCGTGTCGGGGCGGTTGGTGCCATGGATGCGGTAGACGGTCGTGCCGAGATACATCGCGCGGGCGCCGAGCGGATTGCCGGGACCGCCGGCCATGAAGCGGGGCAGATAAGGCTGGCGCTGGATCATCTCCGGCGGCGGAGTCCAGTCCGGCCATTCCTTCTTGTTGGTGATGGTCACGAGGCCCTGCCACTGGAAACCGTCGCGGCCGACGCCGATGCCGTAGCGGATGGCACGCCCGCCGGGCTGGACGAGATAAAGGTGCCGTTCTGCGGTCGAGACGATGATCGTGCCCGGCGCTTCGGTGGTGCGGAAGTACACCACCTGCTTCTGCCATTCCGGCTCGAGCTGGTAGCTGTCATCGGCGATCAGGCCCGGCTCGTCGCCGCGATCGGGCTGCTGCGCCGAGGCGTATGAGGTGGTCAGGACCAGGCCAAGGGCCGCGATGACCGCCCCGGTCAGGCGACGAAAATCAGTCATTTCAAGCTCTCCCGCTGCCACTGCGCAAATCATTCGGACGCATCAAATCTCAGGGCCAAGTTCATGGCAAGTTCAAGGCACCCTTAGACGATATGTCACGAGAATGCTTTGGTTTTTTGACCAAACCGGACAATGCCACGAACAGGGGATGGCGCGAAAAGCGCAGGATGCCGGCCGCGAGGTCGGTGCGCTCCCTGCCCCGCTTGCGGCGAAGGCCGGGGAGAGGGTGTCTCCGCAACGGCAGACTCCCGATGCCGATAGAACCCTCACCCGGCGCGCCGCGCCGACCTCTGCCGCAGGCGGGAAAGGCTCAGACCGAACTCGCGGCGAGATCGACTCCGACAATCGGCACTGAACGGCAGCTAGATGTTGCTGCTCTCCGGCCGGATCTCGAGGCGCCGGACGATCTCCGCCGCCACGGCCCGAGCCTCTGGCCGCGAGCCGATGCGAGGGCTGCGAAACCTCCGCCCGGACCGCAGCCGGATCACGACGATGCAGTGCTCGTCTTCCGACCGGCCTCTGCGCTCGACCGTGATGGTCTTCACGTCGGCTCCCGTGATGTGGTCGGCACGCAGGCTGCCGTCGCCCCAGAGACGTTCGACGCGGATGTCGCCGGGACGGATGATCCAGAATGCGCCGGTCGCCAGATTGGCGTAACGATAGACCACGAAAGCCGCGACCGCACCCGCCGGCAGCAGCGCGATGTCGATCGGACCGGGCGGCAGGCCGCGCCACAGCTTGTAGGCATAGGGCACGGCGTATAGTGCGGCGACGATCAGGGTGACGATCCGGATGTCCCGTTCGGTAAACGGTTCGAGCGGCTCGCCGAGATGCATCTCCGGATTGCTGGCATCGAGCGGATTGCGCGGCGTCTCGACGTCGGGCACGTCGAACTGCGCGGCGATGCGGGCAACCGTGGCGCGCACTTGCGTGACCTCGGAGATCGGCGGCGAGATCAGCCGCTCGCCCGAGGCCAGCGTGAATGCGAGCTGGAAGCGCGCCTTGGCGCGCTTGCTTCCCGGCACCTGGAGGGCCGTGATGTCGTCCTTGCCGATGATTCTCGTCTGCAGCTTGCCGAACGGGCGCTGCTGCCCGATCAGGATTTCGTCTTGCGTGATGATCCACACCACGGCCGGCGCCAGCATGATGCCGATGACGAAGGCGGCTCCCAGCAGCAGGGCCACCGTCGAGATGGTGATTTCCAGCGCGTCGTGCGTGAACAGGCCCGGCGTGAAGCAGAGCGCCACGGCGGCCGCGAAGCCGGCCATCACCAGCCGTTGTGCGATCGAGGCGCCTTCACGCAGGCGGATGTCGGGGCTGGTGGTCGCGTCGTCCATTATGGCCGGCTGATTGCGTCGTCGCGAACCTCCACGGAGGGGTCCGGAGAGTCAAGCCGCGAATCTTCACGCCCTCAGGCGGCCTATCTCGGCGCGAGCCACAGCCTGAGACCAAATGACACCAGGGTGACGGCGCCGACGCCGGTCAGCCAGAGTGCGGCAAACCACATCAGGCGCCGTGCCAGGGATCTCTTGTCGTCCTGTGCCGTCATCAGTGATAGCCGCCTCCGGCCCGGACCTTGCCGCGGAACACCCAATAGGCCCAGCCGGTATAGCCGAGGATCAGGGGCAGCAATCCGGCCACGCCCACAAGCATGAAGATCTGGCTGTTCTGCGGTGCTGCGGCCTGCCAGATCGTGATGCTCTGCGGCACGATGTAGGGATACATGCTGATGCCGAGCCCGGCATAGGACAGGGCGAACAGGATCAGCGACAGCAGGAACGGTCGGGAGTCCTGCTTTTGCGAAAGGCTGCGCATCAGGAGCGCGGTGACGGCGGCGACCGCGATCGGAACCGGCGCGGCCAGGACGACGCCCGGCCAGGCGAACCAGCGTTGTGCATACTGGATGCTGAGAAACGGTGTCGCGAGACTGACCATTGCGATCGCCGCGAGCATTCCGAACAGGAGAAACCAGCTCAGCCGATAGGCCTTGTCGCGCAGCGCGCCGTCGGTCTTCAGGATGAGCCAGGTGGCGCCCAGCAGGGAATAGCCGATGATCAGGGCGACGCCCGTCAGCAGGCTGAACGGCGTCAGCCAGTCCCACCAGCCGCCGGCATAACTGCGGCCCTCGACATGGACGCCTTGCAGGATGGCGCCGAGCGCAACGCCCTGCGCCAGCGTCGCGAGCAGCGATCCGCCGCTGAACGCGAGATCCCAGCGGTTGCGGGTTGCCGTTGTGCGCCAGCGGAATTCGAAGGCGACGCCGCGGAACACCAGCCCGATCAGCATCGCGATCAGCGGCGTGTAGAGCGCCGGCATCAGCACGGCGTAGGCGAGCGGAAACGCCGCCATCAGGCCGCCGCCGCCCAGCACCAGCCAGGTCTCGTTGCCGTCCCAGACCGGCGCCACGGTGTTCATCATGACGTCTCGATCGGACTTGGCGGGAAACAGCGGAAACAGCATGCCGAGGCCGAGATCGAAGCCGTCCATCACGACATAGACGAACACCGCGAAGGCGATGATGAAGGCCCAGAGCGTTGCGAGATCGACGGCGGCGGTCATGACAGCGGCCCCTGTGCCGCGACGGCGGCGGCGGGCGTGATGCC
>VYLE01000013.1_pt1 | contig 196964 bp, 161 predicted proteins | sample 5114391 | NCBI WGS metagenome assembly VYLE01 (sample SAMN12291771, study PRJNA351875) | freshwater metagenome | isolation source: freshwater lake | place: USA: Michigan, Kent Lake | collected 2013-08-15
CCACTCTGCGCCTACGAGTGTGTTCGACGAGTCCCTCTTTCCGTTGCCTTCTCTGTGCATCCTCTGTGCCCTCCGTGCCTCTGTGGTTCTCTGGCGGAATAGTGCAGAAAGCTGAGGACACAGACTTCTGCACAAATCACCCAGAGAACCACAGAGGCCCAACCCGAAATGGGCGGGCACAGAGGTAGCACAGAGAAGGCAAGAAGGGAGGCAGGTGCGCGCGTCGATGGAGCCGTGCCAGTGCCGGAGGGGCTCGACGAGCGCAGTCGCAGGGAACGGTGAGAAGTACCGGCCCAAGTCAAGTCCACTTTGCGCTTACGAGTGTGTGCGACGAGTTCCCTCGTTCCGTTGGCTTCTCTGTGCTGCCTCTGTGCCCTCTGAGCCTCTGTGGTTCTCTGGATGACTTGTGCAGAATCCTGTGTTGAATGAACAACGCGAAGAGTCAAGAAGGCCGGATCGCTACCGAGCCCGCAGCAGATCGCCGGTGATGTCCTCGACCGACGCGCACCCTGCAAGCGCCATCGCCAGATCGAACTCGACGGACAGAAGCCGGATCACCCGCTCGACGCCTGCGCTTCCGCCGGCCGCGAGGCCCCAGAGGACCGGACGGCCGATCGCGACGGCGTCGGCACCGAGGGCGATGGCCCGAAGGATGTCCGCGCCGCGGCGAATGCCGCCGTCGACGATGATCGGAACGCGGCGGCCGACCGCGTCCGCGACGAACGGAAGGCTTTCCGCGGTCGGCGGCGCGCCATCAAGCTGACGGCCGCCGTGGTTGCTCACGATGATCCCGCGGGCGCCGTGATCGATCGCTGCGCGAGCGTCGTCCGGCCGACAGAGTCCCTTCACGAACACCGGCAGGGGCGTGCGCTCCGCAAGCCACGCGACATCGGCCCAGGTCATTCGGGCGTCGATCGTCCAGCCGAGGGCCTCGCCGATGCCGACGCCCGAGTGGCCGGTCGGCCCGTCGTGATTCGGTCGGATCAGGTTGACGACTTCCATATGATGGGGAAGTCGCCATTGATTATGCATATCGCGTTCGCGCGTGCCCCACACCGGCGTATCGATCGTCAGGACGAGGGCGGTGCAGCCGGCGCGGCGGGCCCGGTCGGCGAGGGCGAGGACGAAGTCGCGATCGCGGCCGACATAGAGCTGCATCCAGAGCGGCGCCTTGGTGTTCGCCGCGACCTCCTCGACCGCCGTCGATGAGAAGCTCGAAAGGATCATCGGCGTGCCGGTCGCGCTCGCCGCTCGGGCCGTCGCGATCTCGCCCTCGTCGTGGGCCATCCGATGGAGGGCGGTGGGCGCGAGGAGAAGCGGCAGCGGCCAGGTCGGCCCGAAGCGGTCCGTGGTCGTCCGGCGCGATGAGACATCGCGGCAGACGCGATGCCAGATGCGGATCGACTCCCACGCCTCGCGATTCCAGCGCACCGTCGACTCGCCCCACGAGCCCGAACGGTAGTAATCGAACGCCAACCTCGAGAGCGAGCGCGCGGCCACCTCCTCGAAGGCGTGCAGGTTCAGGAGATCGTGGAGCGCGTCGTTCATCGGGGGCGGGAAGGTGGCGGATCGCCGCGAATCCTACGAGAGCGCCCACCGCGCGTGCTGCGTCTCCGTATCATCCGAGACTTATGCCTGACGCGCGTGTGCGGCCATCCCAGCAACCGGCAGCGGACCGGACCTTCGAGGAACTCGGCATCGTCCGCGACCCGCGCAATCCGTTTCACGCGGTGCTCGAGCAGTTGCTCGCTGCGGCGGATGCGGTCGGCCTCAAGCATCACCAGCGGATCATTCTCGCGCAACCGAAGAGCGAGGTGATGGTGCACTTTCCGGTCCTCATGGACAACGGGCACCATCGACTCTTCAAGGGCTATCGCGTCCAGCACAACAATGCCCTCGGTCCCTTCAAGGGCGGGATTCGTTTCCATCCGCGCCTCTCGCTCGACGAGACCAAGGCGCTTTCCGTCCTGACGACGCTGAAGTGTTCGCTGCTTCGCATTCCCTTCGGCGGCGCGATGGGTGGCGTGAAGTGCAATCCGGCCGAGTTGAGCGAGGGCGAGCTCATGCGCCTCACGCGGCGATTCGCGAGTTCGCTTTCGCATTACATCGGGCCGGACTATGACGTGGTCGAACCCGATGTCGGCGCCGATGCCCGCGTCATGGCATGGTTCGCCGACACGCTCGTCCAGACGACCGCCGATGTGCGGCGTCAGGAAATGTTCCGCGCAGTCACCGGCAAGCCGATCGAGATGGGCGGCAGCTACGGTCGCGATCGCGCGGTCGGCTTCGGCGTCGCCGAGGTGCTCGCGGAAATGCTCCCCGAGACGGGCGGTCGCCTGGAGGGCGGCACCATCGCGTGCATCGGATTCGGCACGGTCGGATCATGGTCGGCCAGGCGGCTCGTCGAGCGCGGCATGTCGCTCGTCGCCGTCGCGGACCACACCGGGGCGATTCGTGAGGACGCCGGCATCGATCCCTTTGCGCTCTCCGAGCATGTGCAGCGGACCGGCGGCGTGAACGGGTTCGCTCATGCGACCGCGGTCGCCGAGCGCGACGCATGGTCGCTTGCCTGTGACGCCCTCATTCTTGCGGCGGCGGACGGTCTCGTCGATGCCGAGCGGGCCGCTCGGGTGCAGGCCCGTTGCGTCGCCGAGGCGGGCCACATGCCCTGCACGCTCGAGGGCGCGGATGTGCTGCTTGCCCGCGGCATCGAGGTCCTGCCGAGCGTTCTGTGCAGCGCGGGCGGCGTCTCGGCGAGCTATATCGAATGGGTACAGAACCGACTCTCGACGACCTGGTCGGCCGAGGATGTCGAGGAGGAGCTCGCCCGATCGATGACCCTCGCGGCGCGCCGCGTCAAGCTTGCCCGCATTCGCTACGAATGCGACTGGCGGGCGGCAGCGCTCTGTGCCGCGTGCGAGCGGATCGGGAAGGTCTACGACCTGCGCGGCGTGTTTCCCTAATCGCGTTTCGCGACCGCGTTCGGTGAGTCGAAGGAGTGCACGATGTCGACGATCTTCAGCAAAATCATCAACGCCGAGATTCCCTGCAACAAGGTCTACGAGGACACCCATGTCCTCGCGTTTCTCGACATCGCCCCGCTGAGCGAGGGGCACACGCTCGTCATTCCGAAGGAGGCGGTCGCCCAGCTTCACGAGCTGTCCGATGAGGGGGCCGCGGCTCTCGGCCGCGTGTTGCCGCGGATCTGCCGGGCGGTGATGGCCGCGACCGGCGCGAGGGCCTACAACCTCCTTCAGAACAACGGCGCCGATGCCCATCAGGTGGTCATGCATGTGCACTTTCATGTGATTCCGAAGCTCGACGGTCACGGTCTCGGCATCGTCTGGAAATCACACAAGCCCGACGGCGAGCGCATGAAGGCGATCGCGGATCGGGTTCGCGCCTTGATGCATTGAGCGAAACAGCATGTCGCTTGCCGACTACAACGCACTTCCGATCGACGAGGTCTTCGCGACGCTCGTCGATGCGCCCCGACTCGACGCCCTCCTCCGTCTCGCCATCGACGAGGATCTCGCGGACATCGGCGATGTCACGACGGCGAGTCTCGTGCCGCCGGATCGCATGGTCCGGGCCGCAATCGTCGCTCGCGAGAACGGCGTGATCGCAGGGCTCCCGGTGGTGCGCAGGGTGCTCGAGATCGCCGACTCGCTCGAGACGCTCGGCACGCACTTCGAGGCCAACGACGGCGAACGCTGCGCGCCGGGACAGGTGCTCGTGCGTTTCGACGGCCCGCTCGCGGCGCTCCTTCCGCTCGAGCGCATCATGCTGAACGCCCTCGGACGCCTCGCGGGCATCGCCACGCTTACGCGGCGTTTCGTCGATGCCGTCGCGGGCACGAAGGCGAAACTCTGCTGCACGCGCAAGACGCTTCCCGGCTGGCGCGAACTTGAGAAGTACGCGGTGCGCTGCGGCGGCGGTTGGCTCCATCGCATCGGTCTCTACGACGCGATGCTCGTGAAGGACAATCATCTCGGTGGCGTGCCGCTTGACCAGCTTGCGGAGGTCCTCGCGGTGGCGGCACGCACCGCCCGGCGACGCCAGGCGCTCCGCTTCGTCGAGGTGGAAGTCGACACGCTCGAGCAGTTCGAGCGCGTGCTGACGGTCGAGGACGGCCTGATCGACATCGTCCTGCTCGACAACTTCTCCTGCGAGCGCTTGCGCGAGGCGGTCGCGCTGCGCGATGCGAAGCGGCCCTCGCTCCAGCTTGAGGCCTCCGGCGGCGTGCGGCTCGAGACGGTGCGGGCGATCGCAGAGACGGGCGTCGAGCGCGTCTCCTGCGGCGCGATCACGCACAGCGCGATTGCCCTCGATGTCGCGATCGATCTTCTCGACGAGGAGCAGGGCCACGCGTGAACGCGGTGACCGACGAGCTGCGGGAGTGGCCCGATCGTCTGGAACGGGCCATCGCCCTCGGAACGCCGCTCTTTCGCGAGGTGCGCGTGCTTGCGGAGACCGCTTCGACGCAGGATGCGATTCGTTCGATTGCCTCGGGGCCGGGCTGGGTCGTCACCACCGGTCGGCAGACCGGCGGGCGCGGGCGGCTCGGGCGAAGCTGGGCGGACACGGCCCATCAGGGCGTCGCCGTGACCTGCTCGGTACCGGATGCGGCGCCCGAGCGACTCGTCCTCGTGAGCGCCGTCGCGACGCATCGGGCGATTCGTGCGGTCACGCCCGAAGATCGCCTTGCATGCGGGATCAAGTGGCCGAATGACATCGTGACCAGGCGAGGCAAGAAGCTTGCGGGCATCCTGATCGAGCGCGTCGAGCTCGCGGAAGGTCCCTGCGCCCTCGTCGGGATCGGCGTGAATGTCCTCCAGGAGTCGTTTCCGCCGGAGCTCGCCGATCGTGCGACAAGCCTTGCCCTCGAAGGGGCGATCGTCCGTCGGATCGACCTCCTCGAGAGCCTGCTGCGTGAGTGGGGGCTCGCGTGGCAGGAGCCGCTCGCATCCGTTCTTGGCTACGCGGCCGAGCATGATGCGCTCCGCGGGGCCATGGTCGGCTGTGCGACGCCCGAGGGGGCGATCGACGCGACCGTGGTCAGGGCGGACCCGATGCGCGGGCTGATCGTCCGCCTACCGGGCGACTCGGAGGAGCGGCTCTTGCCCGCTGCGACCACCTCGATTCTCTCGTGGAAGCCGCGGGAGGTCTGACGAAGCATCTGCCAGCCGTTTCTCAGGTCGCCCCGACGGCGAGCCGATAACCCACCCATGCTTGTCGCCGTTCTCGTTCTCTGTACCTGCCTTGCCGACGGTTCGCCGACGCCGACATCGGCGCAGCCGGCGACCGCGCGGGTCGAGAGCGAGGAGGAACGGCTGGAGCGGTTCCGCAACGCCGAGCGGCTCCGGCGGGGACCGGACGCTCGACGGGCCGATCTCCTGCGACGCGAGCGCCTTCAGCCCGTCGACGCCGGCATCGAGGATCGCAGCACGCTTGACGCATCGCTTCGGCTCACGCAGCCCGACCTACAGTCGATGCCGCTCGGCTTTGCCCGCGTCTATGTTGATCCGCTCGATCCGACACGCTACATCCGCGCCAACGGTGCGCTCCATGCGGTCTTCAGCCAATCCGAATATCGAAGAGGCAAGTCGGGGGTCATTCCGCTCGTCCCCCAGGGAACGCGATTTCGCATCGGGACGCCAGAGCGATTTCATGAGCCGTACGCCGCCTTTGACGGCGCGGCGATCGAGCGCGTCGACGGAAGGATGAACGACGGTCGACAGGACGAGTCGATGCGAGATGCCCGCATTGATCGATTCATCGGCGCTGAGTCGGACGCGGCGTCGAGCGAACCCGCGCCCGCTCCGACCGATCGCCGTCCGAGCGGCAACGCGATTTCCCGCGACGAGCGACGCGACGAGGGCGTGCTCGCACCGCAGACGGTCGATACGCCGCTCCCGACGATGCTCACCAGCGAGCACTATCGACGGCAGTTCTTCGAGTCGCTGCGGTCACGCACCCGGTCGTGACCGCGGCCATCAGTCACTTCGGAGGCGCTGTCGGCGGCGGCGCCGTCGGCTTCGGATCCTTGGGGTCCGTCGGGTTCTTCGGATCCTTCGGATCCTTGGGGCCCGCGGGTGGAGGCGGCTGCGTGGGCGGTGCGGTCGGCGGGCTGGTCGGTGGCGGCGGATTCGCTCCGCCGCGCTCTTCCGTTCGAATCAGCTTGCCCGCGGCGTCGTAATACTTCCAGGTGCCGACGCGCTCGTTGTTTCGATAGTCCCCCTCGCGCTCGAGGACGCCGCTTGCATAGAAAGCCTGTGAGGGGCCATTGCGCTTCCACTTGCCGTCGGCCGGATCCTTCCGCATCTCATACTTATATTTTGGCACCTTCGAGTTTGGCCAATACTCGATGGACGGCTTCATCTCGTCCTTCGGCGGCGCCGGCGGGGGCGTGGTCGGCTTCGGAGGCGTGGGCGGTGCGCTCGGCTTCGGAGGCTCGGCCTGCGCGGCGGCGGCGAATCCCGAGGTTGCGGATGCTCCGGCCAGGCCGAGGGCGACGATCGCGAGAAGTGCGGAGCGGTGCGTGCGACGAGCCATGCGAGATGATTCCTTGGAGTTCGTCTGCGTGATGCGGTGAGCGGCGAAACGCGATGGGAACGGTCCGACGAAGATCGTACGATCCCTCTTGCATGCGGATCCCCCTCTTCCTCTCACGAGCGGCCTGGACGGTCGGCCTGACGGCGCTCGTGCTGCATCGCGGGGCATTCGCCGAGCCACCGGTCCCCCTCAACACCGCTCCGGTCGCCGTGCGGGGCGGGATCGTCGCGATTCCGCTGCGGATGCCCGAGCCGGGGAAGTCCTTGCCGGCGGAGTGGACCGTCACGCTCGTCGATGGGGACGCGAGGTCCGAGATCCGGGGTCGCGTCGTCTGGCTCGCGACGCCCTCCGCGCAGCCCATGCCCCGTTGGACGCGGAGTGCGAATCCGACGCTCGTTCGCTCGATGCCGGCCGATGTCGACCCGCGTGAGATCCTGGCCGGCGAGGCGGGGCGTGGACTTCGCACGCTCGACGCGGCGATGCTCCTCGTCGCGGCACCGTCGGCCTCGATGGAGGCCACCCTGGCGATCAACGGCGTCGAAGTCCGACCGCTGTGGATCGAGCCGGGAGCGTCGTTGGCGACGGATTCGCTCGAGCTGTCGATCGACCCCGAGCGGGCCGCGGAATGGGCACTCGACCGCCCCGACCCGGAGTCGCCCTTCGAGTGGTTCCGCTGGACGCTCGTCGGGCGTGACGCGAACGAACCGATTCCCGCTCCGCCGGGCGATGCGGCGTCGCAACTCTTCGCCCGTCATGTCGCCGAGCTCTGGCGAGCCGGTCTCGCCCGAATTGAGCGGCAGAGCAAGGGCGTCGCCGATGACCTTCGACAGTGGTTGACCGCGACTTCCTCCTGGAAGGGCTCGGGCGCGACCGAGGGATCCTCCATCGCGACCTGGCTGGCCGATCCGACGGAACTCGGCTCGCTCCTTGGCATCCTGCTCGACCGCCAGCGCGACGACGAGGTGGTCATGCAGGCCGCGCTTGCCTGGATGGACGCGCGCACGCCGCTGCTCTCGTGGGTCGAGTCGGATCGTGCGGGAACGATCCAGATGGTCTTCGCGAATCCGATGCGCGACGAGATCGTCGTCCGCACCCAATGGCTCGGGGAGAACCTCGCGCCGCTTGCGACGCTCGTCCAGCCCCGGTCGGTCGAGCGCATGGCGATTCGGCGGCCAGAGTCGCGCATCGCCGCAGTCGGCGAGCCGATCGTCCTCGGCGTGCAGGCCGACGACCTCGTGCGCCGCTTTCCCTTCGCGCCGCGAGCGGTCGTCGCCCGGCCGCCTGCCCTCAGCTTCGGTCCCTTCGTGCCGCCGATGACGCTTGCCGACGCCCAGGCAGGGCGGTCCGGCGTCATGCCGGAGGAGTGGACCACCGTCGCCCAGCTTCGTCGTCGCGCCGGTCGGTGGGAGCTCTTCGCGGAATGCCTCGCTCCGCCGGCTTCCATGCAGACAAGCGACGCCGAGGACATGATTCGCCTCGTCCTACAGGGTCGCGAGGTGAGCGTTCGTCGTGACGGATCCCTCGACGGCACCGACGCCGGTGACGCGGGTCTTGAGGCGCATGTGCGGGCCTACGCGGACCGCTGGCGGCTGCGCCTGCTGCTGCCCGAGGAGTGGCTTCCGCGACCGGGTTCGATCGGCGCGGTCGCAACCATCGGGATGCGCCGAGACGCGGGGGACCGATCGGCAACGGCGGTCGTCGCGCGAGTCGCCTTCGACGAGCGGATTCCCCTCGTCGAGATCGATCTCTCGGCCTGGAGCGACGGGATTCGGCCCGAACCGGAGCGGTAAGCGGGTCTCGCCGTTTCCTATACTGCGTCGCGATGTCAGCACCGTCCTCCGCAGCACCAAGCGCCTCCGCGCCGCAGCGCGCCCCGACGCGCATCGCGGCACTCCTCAACCAGAAGGGCGGAGTCGGCAAGACCACCTCGACGGTGAACATCGGCGCGGCCATCGCCGAGCTCGGTCGGCGCGTCTGCCTGATCGATCTCGATCCGCAGGGCCACCTGTCGCTCTACCTCGGCATCGACGGAAGCACAGTCGGCCGCACCGCCTACGACATTCTCGTCGACCCCGATGTGCCGATCGAGGATGCGATCGTGCGGGCCCGCCCGAATCTCGATTGTCTGCCTTCGACGGTCGATCTCGCCGCGGCCGAGACGGAGCTTGCGAATCACCCGGCGCGGCATCGCATCCTGATGGATCGCTTCGCGCCGATGCTCGATCGCTACGACTATGTGCTGATCGACTGTCCGCCGAGCCTCGGGCTGCTCACGCTCAACGCGCTGGCGATGGCCCGCGAGGTCATCGTGCCGATGCAGGCGCAGTTTCTTGCGATGCAGGGGCTCAGCAAGCTCCTTGAGACGGTGTCGATCGTCTCGCGCGGCGTGAATCCGGCGCTCCGCGTCTCGGGCGTCATTCTCTGCATGCACGAGACGCAGACCGCCCACGGCAAGGAGGTCGTCAACGAACTCGACGGCTTCTTCGAGGCGGCCCGCGGCAGCGGCCAGCCTTGGGACGGCGCCCAGGTGTTTCGGCCGGCGATTCGGAGAAATGTGAAGCTCGCCGAAAGTCCGAGCTTCGGTCAAACTATTTTCGATTACGCGCCGTGGTGTCCGGGTGCGCTTGACTATCGAACGCTCGCCGAACGATTCGTGCGCGACTGGGAGCGATCGAACGGAGCGCAGGCGCTTGCCGAGGTGAAGCCGCAGGCGACCGTCGAGCGGCCGGATTCGGATGCCTCTGACGCCGCCGATGCCGCGGGATCCTCGCCGGTGGGCACGGCATCGTGAGCGCGCCCGAGCGGATGCGAAGTCCGGCGTGGTGGCTCTCGACGCGGGCATGGCGGGCGATGTTCTTTGTGTATGCCGGCGCGATGAGCGCGGGGACGCACTGGCCTCGGCTCCAGCTTGGCGATCCGACGCATCCGCCCGACAAACTCCTCCATTTCATTGCCTTCGGCGGACTGCTCTTCATGCTCGTCCGGGCCCGCTTCTTCGCCGGACTCGCCGCGAACTTCCTCGTCGCTCTCCTCTGGACGGCGCTGGACGAGATCACGCAGGGGATCCCCGGGCTCGGCCGCTCGATGTCGATGGAAGACATCGTCGCCGGATGGATGGGTGTCGCGACGACGGGGCTCTTCCTGTGGGCGACGCGGCCGCTTGCGGCGCCGATCGTCGCGCTGCGACGACAGCGCTTCGACGCGATGATCGACCTCATCCTCAGTCGGCGGATCGGCTGGATCGGGTTCGGCGTCTCGGTCGTCGGAGGCATCGCGACGGTCGGTCCGCTGTCGATTCTCGCGAACGGTTTTTCCGCTGAACCGACGCCCTTTCAGGCTGCGGTCGTCGGCGCCGTGCTCGGGGCCGGCTCCGGCGGCGCCGCCTACCTCATCATCGCGATGCGCTCGCTGGAGGAGTCGCTCATCGAGCGACGACTCTGCCTGGGCTGCGGCGAAGGCGTGGGCGAGGGTGCGGACTCCTGTGCGGCGTGCGGCGAGCGACCGCTTCTCGCCCAGTGGCTCCCGATGCCCGGCCTGTCCCGCGCCGACATCCTGCGGGCCTGCCTGACGCCGACGCTCGGCGCGATCGGCGTGCTGATCCTCGGGCTCGTGTTGCTTCAGGCGGCAGCGGTGCTCATTCCGACGAGCCCTCCGATCCTGCGGCTCAACGCGTGGTGGAACGGCCTGTCGAAGGGGATGGACACGAACATCCACGCCCTCTCGCTCGCTGCGCTCGTCGCCGTGACCGTCGAGCGGATCCGGGTCCGCATGGCGCGACGCATCGAGCGCTGCGACGCCGTCTGCCTCGGATGTCGCCACGATCTCCGCTCCACGCCGGCGAACGGCGGCATCGGCCGCTGCGGCGAATGCGGCGCCGGGTTCGTGCGGTCGTCGGCGTCGGCGGCATGAGAGGCGGAAGTCCGTAGAATCTCCGGCGTGCCGCGCTGCCTCACCGCCGTTCTCGCTCCGCTCGCGTCCCTCGTCCTTCTGGTCGGCTGCGCGGGCGACGCGCCGCTCACGCTTCTTGAGAGCGATGTCGCAGCGCCCCCCGAGATGCAGGTGCGGCTCAGCACCGATGTGGTCCGCGACGGCGGCGAACTCTCCGGCGGGCGATTCGTGATGTCCGGGCCGATCAAGGATCTCGGCAAGGCCGTCGAGGACACCGTTGCCCGATACGAGTCGAACGGCTGGTCGGTCCTCTCGCGCGATGTGAGCGCTGCGGCCGCGACGCTCCGCTTCGCGAAGTCGACGCGCGCGGTGACGGTCGAACTCCAGCGACGCCGCATCGATCCGGGCATGTCGAGCGCGGTCGTGCTCGTCGAGCGGTCGTCCTGACGAGCGCCCGCGGGATGCGGGTGAGCGAAGCGTTGCGCCAGGGAAACGAGTGCAGACCCGCATGGCCGCAGGTGGATCGGACAAGTTCGAGCGGAATGCCCGCACCTTCACGCTGCTGACGCTGCTCTCGCGGGTCACGGGGCTCGCTCGCGACGCGACGATGAGTCGTGCCTTCGGCGTCGGGCCGGTGATGGACGCCTTCTCCTTCGGCTTCATGGTGCCGAATCTCTTTCGTCGACTCTTCGGCGAGGGAGCCCTGAGCGCGTCCTTTCTCCCGATCTACGCCCGGCTCGATCGCGACGATCCCGCGGCTGCGCGGCGTTTCGCATCGGCGACGCTCGTCCTGTTGGCCCTCGTCCTCAACGCCGTCGTGCTGGTGGCGGAGATCGTGCTGTTCGTCCTGCTCGCCCGCGTGCCGGCCGCCGACGAACTCTCGCGGCTCGGCCTTCTCCTCCTCATGACGATGCTGCCCTACGCGCCACTCGTCTGCATTGTGGCGATCCTCGGCAGCGTGCTTCAGACCCACGACCGGTTCGGGCCGACGGCGGCGAGTCCGCTCATCCTGAATCTCGCGATCGTCGGCTCCTCGCTCGGATTTCTCGGCGTGTTCGCCGGCGAGGCCTTCGACGCCCAGGCTCTGCACGCGATCATCGTCGGCGTCTCCGTCGTGCTTGCCGGCGCGCTACAGGTCGGCTGGTCCCTCTGGGCGGCCCGCGAACTCGGACTCTCGGTGCGCGGCGCGTGGGCGGAGGTCTTCAGCCGAGGAACCTGGTCCGCGGCGACGGGCACCGGCGCGCATCTGCGCGAGATGCTCAGACAGGCCGGTCCGATGATGCTCGGACTCGGCGTCCTTCAGGTAAACACCTTCGTCGACGGACTCATCGCAAGCTGGCCGACGATGGTCGGTCCGACGATCGCCGGCATTGCGTTTCCGCTCGCCGACGGGGCGATGTCGACGCTCGCGAACGCCCAGCGGCTCTACGAGTTTCCTCTCGGCGTCTTCGGCATCGCGATCGCGAGCGCGATCTTCCCGATTCTCGCCCGCCAGTCGAACGACCGCGATGCCTTTCTCGCGACTCTTCGCCGCGGCGTACGCCTCACCGTCTTCATCGGACTGCCCGCGAGCGTCGGTCTGCTCTTCGCGGGACGCTCCGCGGTCGCCGTCCTTCTCCAGGGCGGTCGCTTCGACGCGGAGGACACGCGCCGCGTCGCGTTCGTGCTCGCCGGATACGCGCCGGCGATCTGGAGCTACTGCACAGTGCATGTCTGGACGCGGGCCTTTTATGCGATCGGCGATGCCCGCACGCCGACGCGCATCGCCGTCGGCATGGTGGCGCTCAATTTCACGCTCAATGTGACGCTCATCTGGACGCCCCTTCGCGAGGCGGGACTCGCCTGGTCGACGGCGGTCTGCTCGATGATCCAGTGTGCGATTCTCGGCGTCATCCTCGCCCGCCGCACCGGCCGCATCGTCGACCGCGAGGTTCTCGCGTCGTGGGGTCGCTCGGTGGCGGTCGCAGCCTCGATGGGGCTGTCGATGTTCATCGTCGGCCTGCTTCTTCCTGACGATCCGAGCTGGTGGGCGGCGCTGCGCGAGCTGGTCCTCCTCATGGTCGTGGGCGGCGCCGCGGCCGCGGCCACCGCGTGGCTGCTGCGCATGCCGGAGCTCCGCTGGACGCTTGTGCGGTGAGGTCGGGAAATTCCGTCTTTCGCGGATGTGCCGGTTCAGTCGGTCACACCGACGACCGATAGCCGTCCACAGCCTCGTGCCGATCCTGCGCGGATGCCGCGCGGTCGAGGCGTGTCGGCGACGGCGCACAGCGCGGAACTGCTGTCGGGTCGTTCGCCGCCGGAGTTTCTCCCGGAGCGTGCCCATGAGTCCCGAAGGCGTCCATCTCGACGGCGTTCAGCAGTCTCCAGCGTCCATGCCCGCCGTCACACCAGACGCGCCGGTGCGGTCCCACGAGGATGTGCTGCGGCTCATCGAGGATGTCGAGGTGCAGCTCGAGCGGCTTCGCACCGCCCAGGTCCGATCGGCCGAGGAGTTCGCCCACTACGCCGATCGCGGTCGGCGGCTCGACGACCGCGAACGCGAGATCGCCGCAGCGTCGGCGCTGCTCACAGCGCGCGAGGCCCAGCTTCAGGTGATGGCCGATGCGACGCGCGCCGAGGAAGCGCGGCTCGGCGAGCGTCATCGGACGATCGACGCCGAGATGGAAGCGCTCTCGGCCGCCCGCGCCGAGGCGGACGAGCGCGAGCGGGTCATCGCGACCCGCGCCGAGCAGGTTTCCGAGGCTGAGCGCACGCTGGAGGCAGCGCGGCGCTCCCTCGACGAGCGGGCCGCCGAAGTGGCATCGACCGATTCCGCGCGGGCCGCGGAGTTCGAGGCGCTCGCGACGGAGCGCTCGAGGATCGCCGAGGCCGAACGGGCCATCGAGGCCGAACGCCAGGCCATGGCCGAGGCGCGACGCATTGCCGACGAGCGGGTTCACGCCCTCGAGGGCGAGATCGTCACGCTGAACGAACGGCTCGCCGCGATCCAGGTCGAGCGCGATCGGGTTGGCCGCGAATCCGATGAGGGACGCGCTGCCCTGGATTGCGCCGAGAGCAACGCTGCGATGCTGATGCTCGCCGTCGCGACGCTGCGCGAGCGGCTTGAGGACTGCGAGACCTCGCTGGCGAGCCGCGATGCCGCGGTGGATGCGAAGGAATCGACGATTGCGGAGCGCGATGCGCAGCTTGCTGAGCGCGATGCGGCGATCGCGGAGCGAGAGACGCAGCTTGCCGAGCGCAATGCGGCGATCGCGGAGCGCGACGCCCGGATCGACGAACTCTCCCGCGAGATCGCGATGACCAGGCAGAGCCTCCGCACCGCCGGAGAGAAGCTTGCGAATCTCGCGAAGGCTGTCGCCGACCAGGCGCCGCAGCTCGAGCGCGGCGCCGCCGCCGCGGCGCTCGCCCATGAGCAGCGCGAGCGCATCGCTTCGCTTGAAGAACGCATCGAGAGCCTGGAGCGCGAGCTCGCCGAGCGCCGCGAGGCGATCGTCCGTGCCGAGCGCGAGGTTGCCGAACTGCGTTCCGCGGCCACGGCCGCGCCGCAGGTCGTCGTCGACACGACGCAGGTCGATCGCATGGCGAACGAACTCGATGCGGCGCGCCATGACATCGAGCGACTTGAGCGGGAGATCGCCGTCGCCCGCGAGGCGGAGGAGTCTCGACGAAACGAGAGCGAGAGCGCCCGCATCGCCGACGCCGAACGAGCCGTCGCCGAGACCCAAGCGCGGCTCGGTGAGGCCCTCGGATTCCTCGCCACGCGCAAGCGGCGCATCGATCTCGCCCGTCGGCTCCAGCGCGAGCGGAAGGCCAAGCGCGAGCGCGAGGTGCGTCAGGCCGCCGAGAACGCGATGGTGCGCGTGCTCGAGGAGGAGCGCCTCGTGAAGAAGCAGCGCGAGGAGCTGCGTCAGGTGCAGGAGGTGCTCACCGCCACCGAGACGACGATGGTGCAGCGCTACGCGCGTCATCGCGGCGGACTCGTCGCGGCGTGGTGTACGCTCGTCGTCGCGGGACTTGCTGCGGGTTCCTGGTTCGCGGCCGACGCCGTGCTGCCGGGCGGATCAGTCGCGAGCGTGGATCTTCTCGCCAAGGTCGACGACCCCCAAGGCGTCACGCCCGAGGCAGACACGCTCTTCCAGTCGACGCATCGCGAGGCGCTCAATGACGAGGGATTCCGCGAGACGGTGCGTCGTCGACTCGCCGATCGCGGCGTGCAGTCGCTCAAGGGCGACGAGGTCGATGCGTGGCTCGACGGCGTGACCTACGACAGCGACGGACCGGGATCGCTTCGCCTCATCGCGGAGGGACCCGATCCGCAGACCGCCACGATCGCTCTCGACACGCTCGCCACGACGCTCGTCAACGAGTCGGCGAAGCTCGCAAAGGGCAAGGGCGAGGTCGCGCGGGCCACGATCGCCGGCAACTCGCAGGTTCCGGGACGCATCACCTTCTCGACCCTCACCCCGAACCGTGGTCCGCTCGATCGGATTATGGCAGCGGGCATGGTGTTCTCGGCCGTCTTCACCCTGTCGCTGGTCGCGGGGCTCGTCACCTTCAGCCGGATCGCCCGGGCGAAGCGGCGTTTCGAGGATGCCGAGCGATTCGGCGCGACTCTCTGACCTTGGCAGGGCATCTCCGCGGCGGTTCCGGTGGCGCCGGTCGAAGCGATTCCGCGCCTTGGGACGCCGGGGAAATGCCGGGGAGCCACGCGATTCGTGCCGGTCGAAGGGCTGAGCGGGGCCCCGGATTCTGAGGTCGACGAAAGTCGCGCGATCCGCCGACCGATGGACACGCGTCAGGACGACACGGCCGTCGCCAGCGCTCGCATTGCGGTCGCGGCGAGCGATGGTCGGAACGATGCGGCGGAGATGCCGCGGGCACCATGGAAGGAGCCATGTGATGGATCCACGGAGCGGACTCAAGCTCGTCGGCTGTGAGGCGGAGAGAACCCTTGGTCTCGAGCCACCGGCCCCCCTGAACTTCAAGGAGCGTGCGGCAATGTTCCCGCGGCACGCCCTTCGGCCCCGACCGCATGTCGAGCTCGGTGGCCAGCCGATCAAGTCCATTCATTCGGACACGCCGCCTGGGCAACTGCCGCAGTGCGCTGATGTCGACCGCTTCTTCGAATGGTTCGGCGGACGCATCGACGAGGTCGCCCGCGAACTCGGCCTCGATCCCGACGACGACACGGACCGTCCCCGCGCTGCGTGATCGCTCACCGGCGCGACGGCCATGGACGGCCGACGCGGACAGTCTCGACCGCTCGCCTCCCCGGCGGGCGGTTGTTTTTTTTGTTGGCTGCTCCACCACGCAGCGAACGGCGGCTCAACGCAGGGCGCCGACGGCGACGCCGAGAAGCGCACAGCACGCCAACACCGCCGGGATCGTCCACCACGCCTTCAGGCGAAAGAAGAGAAGGGCCGTCGTGGCGACGAGGGCAAGCGCCCACGGGCGATCGAGCGCGAAGCCAGCGCTTGCGTCCGTGGAGAAGCGAACGGTCGACGCGAGCAGCGCAAGCGTCGTCGCCACCACGAGACCCGCGAACGACGCGGCGACGCCGTCGAGAAACGCCCGGGCCTTGGGCCAGGCGACGAGTCGTTCGAGGAGACCGTGGCCGATGAGCGTGAAGGAGAACGCGGGCAGAAACATGCCGAGCGTCATCAGGAGCGCCCCGGAAAGGCCGCCGCCGAGGAAGCCGACGAAGGTCCCGAAGATCACCATCGGCGCCGGCAGAACGCCGCCGATCGCGAGGCCGTCGAGGAACTGGGCGTCGCTCATCCAGCCGCGCGGACCGACCGCAGCGTCGCGCACCACCGGGACGGCGGTGTAGGCGCCGCCGAAGCTCAAGAGGCCTCCGGAGAGTCCGGTGACGAGAAGCGTGCCTGGCCCTGGCGGCGAGACGGTGAGCGTGCGCCCCTGTTCGGCGAGCGCGTCGGGCAGGCCGCGATGTGAGCCGACGAACAGGACGAGCACGAGCCCGCCGAGCAGCAGCGGAGGGACGAGTTGGCGCAGGCGACTGGCGTGGGCGAGCGCGACGGCGCCGCCGATCGCCAGCGGGATCCAGAAGGGCAGAAGGAGCAGGTGGGCGATGCCGCCGATGACCGCGACGATCCCGAGGATCGGCCCGCGGGCGAAGGACATGGTCAGCTTCGCGGTCGCGCGGATCATCAGGCCGAGCACGCCCGCCTGCACGGCGAGGAACGCCATCGCGACGATCGGATCGCGCACGCCGAAGCGCATGTAGAGCCACGCGCTCATCAGCATGAGCAGGAGTCCGGGCAGCATGAATCCGAGTCCCGCGGCGATCGATCCCGCGCGACCGCGGGCGAGCATGCCGAACCAGCAGCAGAGTTCGTGCGCTTCCGGGCCCGGAAGCGCCTGATAGACGGCGAGCGCCCGTCGGAACCGATCCTCGTCGACCCACCGCTCACGGAGGACAAGCTCCTCGCGCAGCATGGCAATCTGCGCCGTCGGCCCGCCCCATGCGACGAGTCCGAAGCGGAGAAACCGCAGGAAAACGCCCACCGTCGAGAGACGCGGCGGCGCTGCTGGGGTTGCTGCGTCCGAAGGCATGGGTAGGGACGGTAACCGGAGGCGGCATTCGTAGGCGAATGACGGAGGGCGTGTTCCGTAGGCCATGGTCCGCGCACGCTTGATTTGGCGTGAATCGCCGAGGAATTCACGCACGACCCGAACCACGCCCTATATTCGACTCATCGCACGAAGAGTCGGAAGGGATGCCTCGCGTGCCGCGCCAGCTTTCCAAGTGGAGTTTCGTTCGCATGTCGTTCCGTTCCGCATCGGTCCTGTCCTGTCTCGCCTCCACGCTCGTCGTCGCGCATGCCCAGGCGGTGGATCTGACCGTGAGTGCGGTCGAGGTGAACCAAACCATCAATACCGGCACGCTGACCCTCGTCGCCAAGAACGCGACGGTCGTGCGGGTGCGGATCGGTGTGACCGGTTCGGCGGCCGCGGTGCCGAATGTCGACGCGGAACTGCGAGTCTTCTCCAACGGCGTCGAGATCCCGGGTTCGCCCTTCTTCTCGTCGAACGGTCCCTTCAACGCACCGCTCGCGGCCAACACCGCGAACGAGAACGACACGCTCAACTTCTTCTGCGTGCCGCCGCAGTCCGGTGATGTCGACTTCATCGTGACCGTCGATCCGCTCAACCGGATCGCCGAGACCAACGAGACGAACAACGAGGGTTCGCTTCTGAATCGAAGCTTCGTTTGCCGCAAGATGGTCGAGCTGACCTATGTCTCGGTGAACTACACGCCGGGCGGCGGCCAGCCTGCGGCGAACCTGATCGAGCCCGGCGTCGGCGATGCGTTCCTGCGCGGCATCTTCAAGACCGGCGACTGGAACTACCACCGTTCGCAGCTCGGCGCGCTGACCTGGACGACGAACATCAACAGCTCGAACAACGCGCTGCTGACCGCGCTCAACGACATTCGCAACAACACGATCCCGGCCGCGGGCTTCCCGAAGCCGGAGTTCATCTATGGCTGGCTTCCGGGCAATCCCTACTCCGGCAACGGACAGGCGATCGGCGTGCCCGGCGCCGCGGCGTTCGGCAACACCGAGCAGTCGCGCTTCCAGCGCACCTTCGCCCACGAGATCGGTCACCTCTGGGGACAGCAGCACAATTCGCTCTCGATCTCGACGGTCGGATTCGATGTCGTCGGCGGACTGAAGGATCCGCTCAACCTCGGGCCGATCATGCCGACGACGAAGAAGGATGTGATGGTCGCCGGCCTCCTCACGAACGAGGCGTGGGTCGCGACGGTCACCTTCAACGATTGCATCAACGATGCCCGCTCCGCCTGCACCTCAGCCGATGGCGAGGATGGTTCGTCAGAGGGTGGAGCGAGCGACGCGGCTCGCGAGGAACGCTGCCTGCGCATCGCCGGCGAGTACCTCCGCGGCGCCGGACGCATCGCGCTCCAGCCGACGGCGCGGCTCGACGCCGCGGTCCCCTCGGCGAACGATCCGGAGGGTGACGCGTCGGTCCGCGCGTATTCGGCCTCGGGCAAGCTGCTCGCGTCGATTCGCACCCGCACCGACACGCTGATGGAGAGCTGCGCGGGCGAGCCGATGGATCGCACGCCGTTCTATGTGACGCTTCCCGAGACGATCCTCGGCCAGGCGATCGCCCGCATCGAGATTCGCGATGTGCGGACGGGGGCGCTCCTCGCCGGACAGCAGCGCAGTCGGCACGCGCCGCTGGCCGCGATCCTCGGCGTCACCGAGGCGACCCCGGTCGAGGCCCAGCCGCTCGGCCTCGGGGATCCCGCGCCGACGGAGATCGGCGATACCGAAATCATTTGGACCGCGAACGATCTGGACGGCGATCAGCTTGAGGCAACGATTCTTTACAGTCCGGATGGCGGAAACGCTTGGGCGCCGGTTGTCGTGAATCAGCCGGTTGCGCGCGGCGTCGAGCAGCGGTCGCGCTTCTCTTCCACGAATCTGCCGGCCTCGACCGGCGCCAACGGGCTCTTCCGGATTCGCGTGACCGATGGGCTCAATCAGGGTGAGTTCGAAACCCAAGGCATGACCTTCGGCGCCGGTTCGCCACCCGATGTCCATGTCATCAGCCCGAACACGAACACGACGGTCCGTCAGCACGCTTCGGTCATTTTCCAGGCGTCGGCGTGGGATATGGAGGACCAGCTCCTCCCCGAGCCGAGCGTCGTGTGGACCTCAAGCCTCGACGGTGTCGTCGGGACCGGTCGACTCTTCACTTCTCGCGGGCTTCGTCCGGGCGTGCACACGATGACGCTCACCGGTACCGACAGCAGCGGGCTCTCGACGAGCAAGGTGATCACCATCACCGTGACGGCCCGCGATGTTCGATCGCCTGACCTCAATGGCGATGGCGCGGTCGATGCCGCTGACCTCTCGCTCCTCTTGGGCGATTGGGGCAACTCCGATTCGCTTGCAGACCTGAACCTCGACGGTGAAGTCGACGCCGGCGATCTTGCGTCGCTGCTCGGGGCGTTCTGACTCCATCCTGTTCAATCGCACCGCGTGCGATTGACGCCGCGAGCGAACGGGCCGCTTCCCTTCCGAGAACCTTTCGCAGAAAAAAAATGAAGGGGCACGGACAGATCGGCTTGTCCGTACCCCTTCGCGAAAGGAGTGTGCGGGGAGTATAGATTCTTCGGCATCTGTGGTGAGCAGGATTACCCACAGCCGGAAGAAATCGGTCACAAAGTGACAACCGTTCTATACGGTAAACGCCTCCCCGTATCGCTGCTGAACCTCCTGAACTGTCGTGCGGGCCCGTCGCGATGGGCTTGAGGAGCCGGATCAGGCACCAAATCGTCGGTGCAGGGCATCCAGCGTCTCCCACAGCGTCGCGTCCTCATCCACGGCGGCGAGCACGCGGACCAGTTCGACCTGCATCCCCCGGCGGCTCAGGGCCTGTGCCGCGCTTCGAAGGTGCCCAACCGTGAGGTCGCGCACCCGCAGGGTTGGGTAGCTCGTCAGGAACGCCTCGCTCATCCGCCGCTGGATATCCGGGTGCTCAAACGCGGGGTTCGCGATCGCCAGAGCTTCCAGATCGGCGAGCCAACTCGCGATCGGTTCGTTCCGGCGGCCGGGGTCGAGCAGTTCGCGCCAGAGCTGCTGGAGCGATCGGCGGACGGTCGCTCGCTGGATTGCCTCGAGCGAACAGAAGACGCGGCGACCGACCTTCACGACCTCAAGTGAGCCGTTCTGGCGATACCGAGCAAGGGTACGAATGGAGAGCTGTGCGGCTTTCGCCGCTTCACCGAGCGGGAGCAGACGCTCGGAACTCACCTTGGAAAGCGTTGAGTGGGTGGAGAGGCTGGACGGCGTGAAGCCGCCAATCCCACCCATATCCTCTTTCCCAAGAAGGGTTTCGATCTCGGGGGGTTCCGTATGGGGCCCCGTCGCTCGCTTTCGCTCGAGCGGAGAGGCAAAGGTTCTATTGGGCATATGTCTGTTCCTTCCAGGGGCCGATCTGAAGGGCATTGCTTTCGTCGGCCCAATGTGCCGCGAGGGCACGGAATGTGAGCCGTTCGCTCCCAAAATGGCGGAATAGACCCACTGGGTGATCCCATGGCCGAGGCTCATCGGGCGCGGCGGGCTCCGGACGCTGAGGCACGCTGTGGGCGCGGCGGATCGAGCCCCAACCAGTCGGCGAAGAGCCTCACGATCGAGGAGCGCCTGTGCGCGCGGCGGTGGCGTGAACGCGCCGCTGGCCCCGCTCATCCACATTGACGGCGGTCAGGCGCGCGCCTCTATCGTTACGCGGAATCCTTCATCCGCATTTTCGCGTACCATTCGGAGACACCCTATTTCAGGGCTTGGAGTACACACATGGCATCGATTGAAAGTTTGCTGGAACAGGTGTCGAAGTCCGAACTCGACATCACCGCCCTCCTGAAACTGCGTAACGCGGTGGAGGACAAGATCAGCGCGGTTCGGCGCTCGATCCAGAAGCAGCTCGAGGCGCTCGACGGGGCGATGACTTCGTCCTCTTCGGCCGGATCCTCGCCCGCACCGGCGCGTCGTGGTCGTCCGGTCGGCAGCAAGAATCGCAAGCGTCGCGTTGGCCGTCCGTCGGCCGCCGGCGCCGGAAAGCACAGCGGCATGACCGTCGCCGAAGCGGTGCGCAAGGTTGTCTCGAAGGGCGGCGGCAAGATGTCGACCTCCCAGATCAAGAAGGCGTTCGACGACGCGGGCGACGCCCGCATTCTCAACTTCACCATCCTCGTGAGCGGTGGCGTGCTGAAGAAGGTCGGCACCGAACCGAAGAAGGACGGCAAGAAGGGCCGCGCAGGCGGCATCTACGCCCTCGCCTGATGGCTCGCTGACGACGCCCCATGCGTCCGTCACGACCACTGATTCGTCGCACCGTGGCGCTCGCCGCAGACCCCTTGGGTCGAGGCGGGCGCCACGGTGCCTTTGTCGAGGGACCGGTTGCGCAGGCGCATCTTGTCCTCTGGGAAAGTCCGCTGCTGCGTGCGCTCGGTTGCCCGCACGGCTTCTCGACCCGCGCGGGAGGCGTGAGCGAGGGGCCGTTCGCCTCGCTCAATCTCGGCCTCTGTGCCGCCCTGGTCGACAGCGCCGACGACGCTGCGGCATCGCGCGAGCGACCGCGCGTCGATGCGAACATCGAGCGATTTCTCGCCGCATGCGGGCTTGGTGACCGGCGTGCGGTGCGCGTGCGACAGGTGCACGGCGCGGGCGTCCTTGACGCGAGCGAAGTTACGAGCCTCGCAGATGACGCCGACGCGCTCGTGGCGACGACGGCGGCGTACGGCATCCTCGTACGCACGGCGGACTGTGTGCCGATTCTCCTCGCGTGTCGCAGGACCGGACATGTGGCCGCGGTGCATGCGGGATGGCGCGGACTCGTCGCTGGCGTGATCGAGGCGTCGGTGCAGCGACTCGCAGCGAGCGGATCCTCGCCGGATGGGCTCTGTGGCGCGATCGGGCCGTCCATCGGCGTCGAGGCCTACGAGGTCGGCGAGGAGGTCGCAGCGGCCTTTGTCGCCCGCGATCTCGGCGATGTCATTCGCCGCGATCGGCCGAAGCCGCATCTGGATTGCCACGCCGCCGCCTATCGCATCCTCTGCCGGCTCGGCGTGCCGGAGGAATCGATCGACGGCGAGCCGCTCTGCACCTTCGCGCAGCCCGAGGAGTTCTTCTCGGCGCGGCGCGACGGCGCCCTCGGCGGGCGCCTCGGCGCTGCCATCGGCGTCGCTCAACGCTAGTGTGGTCTTCCAGAAATTCACTTCCATTGTGGCGGCCCTGTCCGCGTCGGGCGGCGTCGCCACTCCTCGCCGTATGACTCCATACGCCTCGTCGCGGCTCCTTGCCTGCCGCGAACATGTCGCGCCGCACTGTTCGCGAATTTCTGGAACACCACACGAGTCTCTCGCCTACTCGCGCGCTACCGCGGGCCCTTCCACACCGCAGCCTCGAAGGCCGCGACGATGTGCATGACGACGCCCAGCAGGCCGAGCGTGATCACCCAGACAACGCCGGTCAGGATGAGCATCACCGCCGCGGCGAGCAGCCGTCCCTGCACGAGCTGGCCGAGTCCCGGAATGAAGAAGCTGCAAATCGCGGCGATGACATTGCCAGCCGATCCCCGTCCTGTTCCGCTTGCCATGTCGATCCTCCGTGCGGCCGATGGGTGGCCGGCCAGCCCCAAACCGATGACCTGCACCGACTACTTGTTGGGAGTCGACCCCGTCTCCTTCAGCGCCGGAAGCCCCTTCGTGTCCGGCGGCACCGACAGCAGCTCGACCCCCTCGTTCCGCTGCATGAACGCCCGCACCGCCCACTCGTCGGCGAAGAGGACGAGCGGCCGCTCCTCGCTGTCGTAGGCCATCGTCGCGTCCGAGAGGAGATACGGCCGCCACTCCGCCGACGCCCCGGCCTTGCGATACCAGCGGGCGATCGTCCAGCGCGGCGTCTCGAGACGCGACTCGGCGCCGTACTCGGCACGGAGCCGATACTGGAAGACCTCGAACTGCAGCGGGCCCACGGCCGCAAGCAACTGCGACTTCACCTGGCCCTCGCCGACGAAGAGCGTCTGCACGACGCCCTCCTGGAGCAGATGCTCAAGCCCGAGCCGGAACTTCTTCGAGTTGGAGGGCTGCGGGTTGTGGAGGATCGCAAAGCACTCCGGGGCGAAGCGCGGCATCTCGTCGAAGACGATCGTGCGATCCTCGGTGAGCGTGTCGCCGATGCGCAGGACATCGCGTCCCACGATGCCGATGACATCGCCGGCGTAGGCCTCCTCGACCGTCTCGCGCTGCTGGCCGAAGAGCTTTTGGGCGTTCGAGAGCCGGATGCGGGTGCCGCTCTGGACATGCACCGCGCTCATCTCGCGCTTGAACACGCCGGAAACGATGCGCAGGAAGGCGATGCGGTCGCGGTGCTTCGGATCCATGTTCGCCTGGATCTTGAAGACGAATCCGCTGAAGGTCGGGTCGTCCGGCTCGATCGCCCGCGACCCGACGAAGCGAGGTCCCGGATCGACCGAGTGCTTCAGGAACCCGTCGAGCAGAAGCTGCACGCCGAAGTTGTTCATCGCGCTGCCGAAGTAGACGGGCGTCATCGTGCCGTCGAGCACGCGATCGCGATCGAAGGACTCGCCCGCGCCGGCGAGCATCTCGATCTCATCCTGCGCGGCGAGGAAGTCGAGTTCGTCCATCTTCTCGCGGATCGCCGGATGGTCGATGCCCATTGTCGCGACCGGCGCGACATACGCCCCCTGTCTCGTTCGCTCGAAGAGGTGGGCGCGCCGCTCGAGCCGTTCGTAGATGCCTCGGAAGCTCGGCCCGCCGCCAAGCGGCCAGTTCATCGGAAAGGCGCCGATGCCGAGCGTGCGCTCGAGGTCGTCGATCAGGTCAAGCGGCGGCCGCATCGGCCGGTCGCACTTGTTCATGAAGGTGAAGATCGGGATGCCGCGCCGGCGGCAGACCTCGAAGAGCTTGCGGGTCTGTGGCTCGATGCCCTTGCCCGCGTCGATCACCATGAGCGCCGCGTCCACGGCGATCAGGACGCGATAGGTGTCTTCACTAAAATCCTTGTGGCCTGGCGTGTCGAGCAGGTTCACGCGATAGCCGTCGTAGTCGAACTGGAGCACCGTCGACGCCACCGAGATGCCGCGCTGCTTCTCGAGCTCCATCCAGTCGCTCGTCGTCGCCCGCTGGTCCTTCCGTGCGGTGACCGAACCGGCGAGATCGACGGCGCCGCCGTAGAGCAGGAGCTTTTCGGTAAGCGTCGTCTTGCCGGCGTCGGGGTGCGAGATGATCGCAAAGGTTCGGCGCGGTGCGGGTGGTTTGATGCGAGTCATCTGCGGTGGCGAGGAATGCGGCGAAACGCCCATGCTACACGATGCGCCGCCGCGGATCCGGGCTCCTCAGCGCGACTCGAGCCTGCGCACCATCGCCATCGCAAGCCGCGTGAGTGCGCCCCCGTCGCCGCCCCACAGCCGCGCGATGCGCTCGGCCTCGTTGGCCGCGGCGGTCGCGCCGGCGCGGTCGCCGTGCGCGAGGCGCGCTTCCGCAAGCGCGAGGAGGAGCGAGATGTCGGTCGTCGGCGCGTCCCGTTCATGACGGGCGAGCGCCGGGGAGAGTCTTGCGGCGAGGCGTTCCATGCGGCTTGCGCAGTCCGCGGGATCGAGCGCGCCGACCTCAAGCGCCCCGCGCAGCATCGCGAGCGAGGCCAGATCGTGGGCGAGGTCCGCATCGCCGGTGCGGGCGATCCAGTGATCCGGCTCCGTGTCGAGCGCATTACGCACGGCGTCGCGCCCGGAGGCTCGATGCAGCACGCGGACGCGACAGCGGAGGAGATCGCTCGCCCGCATCGAGAATGCACCCTCCTCCTCGATCGCGAGGTCGATCGCCCGGCGCGTCCGCTCGAGAATCTCCTCGACGGTCGCCGGATCCTCGCGACCCTCGAGGATGCGTACGAGGTGATATTCGAGATTCACCGCCCGCGGTGCGATCGAACGGTCGGCCAGCGCCGGATCGACCATGGCCCGGCCTTCGGCGATGGCCTCGTCGGTGCGTCCCGCGCCGCGCAGGGCACGGATCAGGATTCCGGCGGTGCCGAGCAGCGTCGGGCTGCGCTCGCCGTAGTTCGCCGCGCGAATCGCCATCGCCTCGCGGGCGCTCGCGATCGAGCGATCCCAGAGTCCGGCGGTGAGGGCCAGGTAGGCGTCGTTGTGGAGCGCCCGCGCGAGATCGGGATGATCCGGCGCGAGACGGTCGCGGAGGCACTGCACGCTCGCCCCGGCGACTTCGGTCGCGTCGCGCTCGCGCCCGAGCTCGTTGAGGATGACGGCCTTCGTGCTCATCGCGCTGCCGACGCGGATGTCATCGCCGGAGGCGATCGCGGCATCGATCGCATTCTCGGCGACGGGCAGCGCGAACTGCGGTCCGTCGATGGTCGCAAGGGAGGACGCAAGCAGCCTGAGCGCATCGGAGCGGAGGGCGTCGTCGCGCATCGTGTCGAACCACGCAAGCGCTTCCGAGAGCGGGGCGAGGGCGGCGCGGTGGCGGGCGAGAAGCGCGAGCGAGCGACCGAGTCCGAGCCGTGCCCGAGCAAGAAGATCGGGATCCCGCTCGGATTCCGGCATGGAGAGGATGAGTCGCACGCTTTCGGCGTACTCGCGGGCAGCGTCATCGGCATCGGCGAAGCCCTCGTAGGCGGCACCGAGCGTTTCGCGCAGCTCCGCCTCGACTGCCGGCGCTCGCGGATCGAGGAGCAGCTCGGCACGAGCGAGCTCCAGCGTCGCCTCGATCGAGAAGCTCTCGCCGTTCATGCCCGCGTCCTGCATCGCACCGAAGATGCGCTGAATGAAATCGCGGGCCCGCAGCGCGCTTTCGGTGGCCCGTTCGGCCTCGCGCGCGCGGCGCATCGCCTCGGTCGCGCCGGCCTGCGCGGCGACCTTCGCGACCTGTTCCTCGATCCGCGCATTCGAGAGATCCTCGCGCTCCTTCGCGAGGGAGAGCGCGAGCATCGCCAGCGCGACCGTGGCGGCGAGAAGCGTCGCCGCCGCGACGCCTGCGACGACGAAGGCGGCTCGATGGCGAATGAACGACTTTCGCAGCACATAGCCAAGCTCGGTCGGATGCGCGGTCACCGGCTCGTTCGCGATCCACCGCCGCAGGTCGTCGCCGAGCGCCTCGATCGACTGATAGCGCCGCTCCGGCTCCTTCGCCAGCGCCTTCATGCAGACGAGACTCAGCTCGCGGCCGATCGCCGGAGCGACGCGGGAGGGCGGCGTCGGATCGGTCTCGGCGATCTGGCGGAAGAGATCGGGGAGCGATGCCCGCTCGTCGAACGGATGCGTGCCGGTGAGGCAGCGGTAGAGCATCGCGCCGACGGCGTGCACATCCGCGCGGGCATCGACATGCGCGTTCGTCACCTGCTCGGGCGCTGCGTAGCTCGGCGTGCCGAGAAATCCACTTGCCTGCGTGATCGCCGTCGCATCGCGACCGAAGGGAAGGGCGAGGCCGAAGTCGAGGACATGCGGCGCGCCCGACGCGTCGACCAGCAGGTTCGTGGGCTTCAGATCGCGGTGAATCACGCCGTTTCGGTGGGCGTGGGCGATTGCCTCGGTGAGGGCGACGAAGGTCGCGACGACGCGCCGGGTCGCCTCGGCCGAGGGAAGCGATTCGCGTTCGGCGTCCGCCCAGCGATCGATCGGTCGCCCGTCGATCCAGTTCATGATGAGAATGCGCTGTCCGCCGATCTCGTGGCTCGAAAGCAGCGTGACGATGCCAGGATGGCGCAGCGATGCGACGATCTCGGCCTCGCGGTCGAAGCGGGCCCGGGCCGAGGAGCCGGCCGCATCCGGATGGAGGCGCTTCACCGCGACGGTGCGCTCGGTGCCCGGCTCGATTGCTCGATAGACCGTTCCCTGACCGCCGCGGGCGACGACCGCCTGCAGCCGATAGCCGCCGATCTCGCCGAGCGAATCCTCGTCGACCGGCTGGACCGCTCGGGCGACGCGCCGCGTCCAGGCATCGAGATCGTCCTCGAAGCCGAACGCTTCCGTCGTGGCGTCATCGGGCATTCCGGTCAACGCTACGACTCCTCGTCGCGCACCTGCTCGGCGATGAGCTCGCGCATGCGATCGCGAATGCGCTGCTTGACCTTGTGCACCGCAGGCTCGCTCATCGACGCGTCGGCGGCGATGTCGCGAATCGCGTCGCCGCGCAGGCAGCGCTCGAAGATCGCGACGCTCGCGGGCTCGAAGCTCCGTCGGATCGAGGCCATCGCGAGCCGGTAGTGATGATCCTCCCACTCGCGGTCCCAGGCCTCGACCTCGCCGGGATCGGCCGCTTCGACCTGACCGATCAGCTCGTCACCGGCCGGCGTCGGTCCGCGCTTGCCGGCCTGCCGAGCAATCGCGTTGCGCGTGCAGCGAAAGAGATAGTCGCGGAATCGACCGCGGCTCCGGTCGTACTCGAAGCGCCGGAGCGAGCCGAAGAGGCTGCTCAGGACGAGTTGGGCGATGTCCTCGGCGTCGGCCTGCTGTCGGCCGCGCGAGCGGGCGAAGCGCACGATGAGCTCGCGATAGCGCGACTCGAAGGTGCGCCAGGCATCCTCGTCCGCCGGATCGCGCAGCCGCTGAAGAAGCGTCGGTTGTGTGGCGGGAATCTCCATGGCGTGCGTGCGTCCGGGCGTGCCGTCCATCGTAGCGGGCGCGCTCGCCGATCACCGCTTGCTTCAGCGGGGCGCCGCCGCGTCCTGCGGCTTCGACCGCTCGTTGTGCCACTGAATCGCCGCGGAGGCGGCGAGATCGGTCGCCCGCGTCGCCGCCTTGCCTCCGGCGTTCGAGACGGTCAGGACTGCGAAGCCGCGCGACGGCGCAAGCCACGCCACGCACATCCAGTTGGTGTTGCTGCCGGCGTGGTGCAGGACGGTTCCGCCCCACGGCCGCTCGGCCGCAAACCAGCCCATCGCCGAGCGAGGCTCGTTGGCCGGGGCCTCATGCAGGATGGCGAAGGTCGCCTCGCCGATCCCGAGCGGCGCAAGCCCAGCCGGATCGAGATGCGCACCGACGAAACGGGCCCAATCGCCGAGGGTCATGTGCATCGTGCCCGCCGGCGCGATCGCCTGCGGATTGTCGATGTCCGTCAGGACACCGCCTTCGCGATGGCCGCGCGTCGCCCGTTCGGGCTGCCGCGCGGAGGGCACGCCGAAGCCGAGCGAGGTGATGCCGAGCGGTGCGCAGACGCGCTCGCGGACGAGCTCCTCCCACGCCGCCTTCCCGGCGATTTCGCACATCCGGCCGACGATCGCGTAGCCCTGATTTGAATATTCAAAATCGCCGCGCGCTCGACTCGGCTGCTTCGCAAGCACAGCCGCGACGAACTGAGCGCGACAGCGCTCCGGGCCTTCCGGGCAGGTCCAGGCGTTCTTCCATGCCTCTGGATCGGCCGGGCCCGGCGCGCCGCCGCGATGACGAAGGAGTTCGTCGAGGCGCACCTCGCGCCATCCCGCGTGCATCGACGGAATCTCCGCGCCGAGGATCTCGCCCACGGTCGCGTCCCAGCGGAGCGAGCCGGTCTCGACGAGCACCGCCGCGAGCGTCGCGGTGAAGGCCTTCGTGCAGGATCCGAGGTGCCAGAGATCCTCGGTCGTCACCGGGGCGTTCGGCTCGCCCCCGCGGTTGCCGACGACGCCGATCGCCTCGATCCGCGTGGTGCCCTTGCCGGTGACCACGAGAGCGCCGAGGGCGGGAACGCCCGTCTCGCGTCGGATCGACTCCAGCAGCGGAGCGAGATCGGCGGGGGTGGTCGCGCTGGCCGGCGTCGTCGGGGAGGCCGGGACGGCAGGCGCTGCGGGGGCGGCGGGGGGCGTGAGCAGAAGCGCGGCGAGGGCGAGTGGGAGAGTCAGGCTCATGGCGGGGGAGCGTACGCGGCCGAAAGAAACAAGAGCCGTAACGGGATGTCACGGCTCTCGCAAGGCGGTTGTCTGGTGGAGTGAGGAGGTCAGTGTCCTGACGCAAGCTTCCGCATGCGGAGAGGAGGATCTCTCAGAGGCCCGCCAAAAAGTTTCGACGAATTGTCGGCGGCAATCCGGATTGGCTCATCTGACTCATCGATCGCGATCACCGAACGAAGGTCCGGCGAAGCAACTTGGAAATCAGGCCGAATTGTCGCGCGCTTGTGAATCGTCATCCCGGTTCGCAGCCCCGTATCCGCTTCCGGCTACGCGCTCGCGTCGCCGGCTCGCACCAAACGGAGAAGACCATGCGCTCACACTGGCTCGCAATACCCTTGGCCGGATCGGTCGTCGGCGGCATCGCCGTCGTCGCCTCGTCTCTCCTCGTGGCGCCCTCCACGGAAGCCAAGCCGGCCGTCGTTGACAACCTCGTCGTCGTCGGCGTCAACGACCTCGGCATGCACTGCTCGCAGGAGGACTTCTCCGAGCTCTGCATCCTGCCCCCGTACAACACGCTTCGGGCGCAGGTGATCCGACGCGGCATCGAGCCGGAGATCATGGATGGCGATGTGACCGTGAAGTACACGGTGCCCGAGCACAGCCGCTCTTCGGACAAGACGAACTTCTGGACCTATGCCCCGCAGCTCTTCGGGGTGAACCTCGCGCCGGATGTCGGCCTCACCGGGCACGGCATGAGCGGCACGATGACGGCGGTTCCCGGCGAGAAGATTTTCGAGGTCACCGGCATCCCGATCCTGTCGACCGACGACGCGGGTCGGCTCGATCCCTATCCGGTCGGTGTCATCACCGTTTCGGGTGCGCTCGGGACCGCGACCACACGGGCGGTCGTGCCCGTCTCGAGCGAGATGAGTTGCTCGCTCTGCCACGGCAATCCGGGCATGAGCGTCGCTCACGACATCCTCGCCGATCACGACGCGCTGCACGGTACGAACCTCGTCAATCAGAAGCCGGTTCTCTGTGCAAGCTGCCACGCCGATGCGGCGCTCGGCGCGCCCGGCGTTCCCGGCGTGTCGGCGCTCTCGCACGCCATGCACGGTGCCCACGCCGATCGCGTGCAGGCGAGCGGGCTCGAGAATGCCTGCTACGCCTGTCACCCCGGCATCCGAACCCAGTGCCAGCGCGATGTCCACGCCGCCGCGGGCGTCGCATGCGTCGACTGCCACGGCGGGATGGAGGCGGTCGCCAACCCGGCGCGGCAACCGTGGGCGGACCAGCCGAGATGCAGCACCTGCCACAGTAAGCCTGGCTTCGAGTTCGAGCAGCCCGGCAAGCTCTTCAAGGACTCGATCGGCCACGGTGGCGTGCGCTGCGTCACCTGTCACGGCTCGCCGCACGCGATGGGTCCGGCCGTCACCCCCATCGACAACGCCCAGACCATCGCGCTCCAGGGCTTCGCCGGGCCGATCAGCGTCTGCACGACCTGCCACACACAGCAGCCGAACGAAGCCTTCTTTCACTCCGTCGAAGACTGAGTCGCCTCGGGAGCACCACCATGCATCAGTACACATTCATCGCCTCGATCGCACTTGTCGTCGCCGGTCGCGCACTCGCCGCCCCGCCCGCGTATGTCGTCCGTGACCTCGGCATCCATACCGGCGCCGAGCCAAAGCTCGAACCGGGGTCGGTCGGCGCAGCGATCGCCGACGGCATCGCCGTCGGGTATGCGGTCACCGCCCTCGAACACCGTAATTTTCATGCATTTCGTTATTCAGCCGCGCTGGCCGATCTCGGCGTTCTCGCCGGCGACGATCACTCGATCGCCTTCGGCGTCAACGCTCAGGGTCAGGCCGTCGGCGTCTCCTACACGCTCGGCGAGCTCGTCTCGCACGGCGTCATCTGGGAGCCGAACGGTTCGACGACCTCCTTGGGCAACCTTGAGCCGCATGACATCAACGCCTCGGGTGTTGTCGTCGGCTCAATGCCGGTCAGCGGTGCGCTCGGCACCTCGCACGCCACGCGCTGGTCGAGCGGCGTCACCACCGATCTCGGCACGCTCGGCGGGATCTCAAGCATGGCGTTCGCGGTGAGCGACACCGGGTGGATCGTCGGCCAGTCGCTCCTGGCCAACAACGCGACGACGCGAGCCTTTCTCGTCGCCGACGGCGGCATGATCAACCTCGGCACCAATGGCGGCACGAGCAGTCGTGCGTTGGACATCCAGGGTCTCACCATCGTGGGCATCGCAGATACGGTCGGCAACTTCCCGCACGCGACACGATGGACGCTCAACGCCGACGGCACCATCGCTTCGAAACTCGACCTCGGCACGCTGCCTGGTTCGGCGAACAGCGCTGCCTACGGCGTCAACACTTCCGGGACGATCGTCGGAATCTCCGGCGACGCCGCATTTCGCTGGTCGGCAGGATCGATGAAGAACCTGAATGCGGAGATCGCCGTCGGAAGCGGATGGCAGCTCACGCGGGCGACAGGCATCGATGCGGCCGGACGAATCGTCGGAGTCGGCAAGCACTTCGGGCTCCAGCGGGCCTTCATGCTCACGCCGCGCGCCCCGGCCGACTTTGATGCGGATGGCAGCGTGAGCGCATCCGATCTCGCGCTCCTGCTCGGGGCGTGGGGAAGTCGTGACCTCAACTACGACCTGAGCGGTGACGGGTCCGTCGGCGCCGACGATCTCGGCATCCTGCTTGGCGCGTGGGCAACCTAAACGGGACTCTCACACTCAGCGGTCGGCCGCTGCGGAAGCGGTGGAGCACGGAGCGAGCCCATTGGCGCGCCCAGTGGCGCGATCTGTCCGCTCCCACATCGCGCTCCTGCCCGTCGTTCGAAGGGCCGTGGCGATGCCGGCGACGAAGCTCGGCGCGATGATGGTCCAGTAGTAGGCGGGAAACAGCAGCGCGAAGGGGACGAGTCGCCAGCCGCCGCGTTGACCGGCGGCCCGCATCGAGTCGCTTTCCCAAAGGCAGGCGAGCGCGGTCTGGGTGACGAAGAGCGCAGTCGTGCAGGCGAGCAGCCGTACCGCTGTCGCCGGATCGAAGTGGCCGTGCATGTCGGGGCCTCCGATGAAGTGAGCCAACCACAGGCACGCAGCGCCCAGCGTGACGATCATCCACAGCATGCTCGCGATCGCCTGCGCCGCGAGCGGAATGAGCGCCGCATTGCGGGTCGACGCGAGATTGCCGTGCAGTCGAAGTGTCTCCCACATGCCCTGCGCCCAGCGCCGGCGCTGACGATGAAGGGCAACGAGCGTTTCGGGTGCCTGGATCGCGAAGAGCGCCCGCGGTTCGTAGGCGAGTTCGTAACCGGCCTTCTGAAGTCGCCAGCTCAGCTCGATGTCCTCGGTGACGCTCGCGGTGGACCATCCACCGACGGCGCGGAGGGCGTCGGTCCGGAAGCATGCTGCGGCGCCACTGACGGTGAAGAGGCCGCCCCAGAAGCTGTCGGCGCGCTTGATGAGTCCGATGATGCCTAGGTACTCCATCGCCTGCATGCGGGCGAGGAGGCTGTTGGCGTCGGCCACGCGCGGATTGCCCGTGACGCCCGCGACGCGCGGATTGCCGAACTGCTGGGTCATCGCCCGAATCGCACCGCGCTCGCAGACCGTGTCGGCGTCGACGACCATGAAGAGTTCGGACGCGGTCGCATCGAGCGCGACCTGTAGCGCTCCGGCCTTTCCGTGTCGCTCGTGCAGCTCATGGACGATCACGCCGCGATGGGCGTATTGGCGGGCGATCGCGGCGGTCGCGTCCGTGCTCGCGTCGCTGACGACATGGATCGTCATCGCGCCGTGATCCTGGGCGAGAAGCGACTCGATCGTCGCGGCGATGCCGCTCGCCTCGTTGCGGGCCGGCACGACGACGGCGATGCTCCGTTCAATCGTCGGATCCCAGGGAAGCCTGCCCTCGCGGAGCAGGACGAAGAGCGTCGCAAAGGTAAGCCAGATGACGCTCATCCCGACGGGAAAGAGAAGCGCGTATTCGCCGAGCCCCTCGGCAAAGCGATCGAACGCGGTGAGATGGGCCGCCTCGTCGATCGCCGCCTCGAGCCACTCCGCGCCGATCCCTCGGATCCACGCCCCGAGCGCATGAGCAATCCGCTCGATCGTCGAGTGTGGGAGCGCAGCGCCGTCCATCGCGGCGACCGCCGTATGGGCGACGAACCCGGGGAGCAGGACGGCAAGCGCGGCGAGCGGCAAGAGTCCCGCGCCGCGCGTCGCTCGGCCGGTCGAGGGCAACACCGCCACGGCGAGCTCCACGGGCGCTGCGCTCGCGTCGCGTCCGGAGAGGCGTCGCCCGATGTCGACGGTGAAGGCCCAGAGGGCGACGCCGGTCGCGACGGAGAGGAGGGACGGCTCGAGCGACCGCCCGTCGATGATGTACATCTCAAGACCGATCCACACGAGGAGAAGCCCGGCGATGTAGCTCGCGGCGAGCATGCCGTTCGCAAGCGTTCGACCGAGGCTTCGTCCGCTCATCGCAGATCCCTTCCGAGGGCGAGCCCGGCGGCCCGCTCCACGGCTCGCACATGTCGCGCCGCGTGCTCGGCCGCCTCGCGCAGCGTGACGAACCGGCAGTTCGGGCGGGACTGCACGGTCCGAATGAACCGTCGCAGCGCGTCCATCTCGGCCTCGCCGCTCACGAGCCACTGGTGCACATCGATCACGAACACGGGCTCGCCGACCCACAGGACATGATCCAGGCGATCGATCCACGCCTCGAGCATCTCGTCGGGTGTCATGCCCGCGACGCGCAGCGCGTCCCAGTCGTTCGGCATGATGAACGGAATGGTCACGATCGATCGCTGCGGATCGGTCGGATGCACATGAATCGCCGCGTCGAGGGCGCTGGTCAGCGGGTCATAGGCGAGCGAGCCGTCGTAGGCGATGGCGCGATCCATGAGATGGTCGCGCAGCGGCTCGGTGATGCTGTTCCGCGGCGCGCCGAATCCGACCACTTCGATATCGAGCGAGCGGAGGGCCTGAAGCCCGCGATCGGTCGCCTCGACCTGCGTCTCCCACGCCAGGGCGTCAAGCTGTTCGTGGTCGTAGGCATGACAGGCGATCTCGTGCCCGTGCGCCGCCGCAAGACGAATCGCCTCGGGCTGTTGCTCGGCAAGCTTGCCGCAGGTGACGAAGGTCGCGTGCATGCCCTCGGCCTCGAAGAGTGCGACGAGGCGCTCGATCATGCCCGGATCGACGGCGTCGTAGCTGCCCGTCCAGTCCGGTTCCGTATCGATGCGGATCGCGACGGCGAGGTGCGCTGGCGTCGGCACGGCGCCGCTCTCGACGAGGCGCCGCGAGCCGACGATGCGATTCAGTTCGTCCGCACCCCAGGCGCCGTAATGAAAGAATCCGACGCGATCGAGGGGAAGTCCGCCGACGCGATCCAGCGTCCAGCAGGTGCGCCGCACGCTCATGTCGCCGTCGACGAGGCAGGTGAGAAGGCACTCGCCGTCGACGAGCAGTTCGGCCGATTCGATGCAGGAATCAAGCCATTCCGGGCTCTTCCACCAGTCATCCCAGTAGCCCATCACGGCGATCTCGTCGAGCCCCCGTCGGGCCATCGCACGAAAATCCTGACCGCTTTGCGTATTGAAAGAATAGTCCTGCGCCGAGAACGGAAGGACGCACGCGCCGAACCAGGTGTCTTCGCGCACCGCGTCGATGGCGTCGCGCATCGCATCGACGGCGTCGCAGATCGCCTCCGCCCGGCCCGCGGTCCAGAGCGACCAGAGTGCGGTGCGTCGCTGTCCGGCGTCGACGATTTCCGCCGGCGTCACGCTGGCGAGACCGGCGCGCTCCGCGAGTTCGGCGAGGCAGCGATCGCAGACGCATGCGTGATCGCTGTCGAATCGGATGAAGTCGGTGAAGACGCCCGCCAGTCGCGGGTGGGCGCGGAGCGCTGCGGCGATCGCCTCGGCCTCATGGCGCACCGCATCGGGATGTCGCGGGCAGAGCCACGCCGACGACGCTTCGCGCGTGCCGTCGGCCTGAGCCGTCCAGGCTCGCCATTCCGGATGCGCCGTTGCGGCGGCCTCGTCGTTGAAGGCCGGCACCCAGCCATGCACGCGGATGTTCGCCGCGTCGAGACGATCGATGAGACGGCCAAGTCGACCATCGTCGTATCCAGGCGCCACGGTCAGCCGATCGGTTGGGAAGAGGGCGGACCCCCCGAGGAGTTCATCCGTGTCGTCCTGCTTGCACTGGAGTAGCACCTCGGTGACGCCCGCATCGACAAGTCGGCGAACGAGCGGCTCGATGTCGGCGGCGACCTCGGTATCGCCAACGGCCGTGCCGAGGTGCGGAGCGGCGCGGAGCACGATGCGCAAGCCCCGCTCCGCGCCAGTCGCCGCGGCGGGTGAGGGCGATGCGGCCGGCGTGGTTGTTCGAAGTGTCTCGCGGAGCGCGAGTCCCCCGAGCAGCGCGGCGAAGGCGAGGACGGAGACGAGCCGCGTCATCCGCCGCGTGGCCGCGACGGGGGGCCGCGGTGCTTCGGACGCTTCGGACGGCGGGGCCGCGGGCGCTTCGGACGAGGGGCAGAGGTTGGCGGTCGGGGCGTCCATGGGCGCGGGGTGGCGTGGCGACTCTCTCTTGGAGCCTTCTCGACCGGGCCACGGACGGAAAGCCGCCTACTTTCCGAGATTCCCGACGGGAGGCTCCCGTTCGGTGGGATTATGCGAGTGATCGACGGCGCGGTCGTCGATCCTCGTCGCTTCCCTCCCAAGGACCGAACAGATGGATCGTCACGCACTGGCTCACTCGGAACCACACGCACGCGCAGAGCATCCCGCGGCCACATGCGCGCAACTTCTCGAGCGCATCGATCGGCTGGAACGGTCCGGACGGCGCGTTCGACTCATCGCCGTCGGGATGGCCTCGCTCGGTGCGATCGGCTGCCTTGCGCTCGTCGCGCCGACCGCGGTGCGAACGCTGACCGCCGAGACGCTCACGGTCGAGACGCTGCGCGGAAAGTCGGTCGAGATCGTCGATGATGCCGGGAAGGTCCGGGCTCGCCTCGGCGTGGGTCGTTCGGGGGATCCTTCGTTGGCGTTGCTCGACGAAGCCGGCGTGCCGCAGGTGACGCTCGCTCTCGGCTCATTTCCGCGCACCGAGGACCGCGATCGTCCGGAGCGTCGGGCCAACGGCCGGCCGACCGGGGCGTCCGATGCAGCGCTGACGGCCGTCTTGCGGCTCGGCTCGAAGGACGGCGAGCCGGCGGTCGAGATTGGCGCGGGTGAGCGGCTTCGGGCACTCCGGCTGCGCGACGATTTCGGCGACGAGCGCATCGAGCTCCGCGTCGGTCCCTATGTGCGCCCGGATCTGCGACCCGGCGCGACCGGCGACCTCGTCGAGGCGTCGGTTCGACTCAAGTCGCCGGACGAACGGCTCGCGATCGAGCTTGGCGTCGAACCGATCTCAAGTCGGCGCCCGGCCGACCGCACGAGCACGGCCAACGCGGCCCTTGTTGAGGAAGCGACACCCTTCCTGACGATGTACGGCTGGTGTGAGGATCCGATCTTCCTCCTGAGCAACTGGTCCGGCGACGAACCCTCGCTCGACCTGTGGGAGTATCGCGGACAAGGGCTGAAGTCGATCGTTTCCCTGCCTTCCTCCGGAGAACCGGGGCCGACCCGTTCGCCCTCCCAGCCCTGATGGGGCTGCCGAGGTCGCGACCGGTTTCGGCTGGTATTGCCGGCTCGGGCCGATGTGACTCAGTCCGCTGTCAAGTGGGAAATGCCGATTTCATGGGAAATACGGCAAAAATCCCCTTCATCTATTGGCCTATTGCTGCACCTGAGTCAGAGTGGGAACGGAGAGGGCGTGGACAACCTGTCGTTTGGTCTCACCGTGGGTGGTGCGAATCGGTGAGTCCGCACGAGTCGGCGTATCCGGGTGGATGCGTTGTTGCTCATGTGGGCGTTCAAACGCACCCGTCGCGCTCCTCCCGCGGCTGTTCAGCGAAGGCAGTACACACATGCGAAACACACAGGGTTGGGGATGTGGCACAGGACCTTCGCGAGGAGGTCGGCTCGTCGTCGCGTGCGGACTGGGGATTGCGGTGGCGACGACGAGCGCCATCGCGGATCCGCCGGCGGCCGAGATCTTCATCTCGGTCAACGATGGCGATCCAAAGACCGACACGATCGTCGGTGCGCCGAGCCAGAACGGCAATCAGGTCTACATCGCGTCCTACGCGGCGCTCGATGGCTCGTGGCTGGTTACCTATAACGTCTCTGCGGACTACACGAACAATCCGCAAACGGCACTGATCGGGACGGTGACCGTCGAGAACAAGACCGTACGCGACACGCTGAGCTTCCGGGTCGGCCTGGATGTCCCGATCTGTCCGATGGTCGAACGCGGCTCATTCGTGGGCGGATCGGCGCTGTTGACGCTCGCCACCAACGGCCCGGGAACGCTGAGTTGCGTGGAGGAAGGCACGCCGATCTTCCGCGGCACAACCGATGGCCATCCGGTCGGGTCGATCTTCTATTGCCCGACGACCCTCACGAGCACGGGCTCAAGCCTCATCTCCTACTCGGGGACCTATGGGCTCCCCGGCGTTTCGCTGCCTGGATTGCCCTCCTTCGAGACGATCGGCATGGTCGAGGAGTTCCGGCTCACCGCAAAGGACAAGCTCACGATGCAGTTCACGCTCTTCTTCAGAGACGCGAACGGCATCTCGCCACCAGTCTCCTGCGAGATGGATGTTGACGGCGATGGGATCGTCGGACCGGGCGACCTCGCCGAGATCTTCGCGAGTTGGGGGACGACGAGTTTCTGTCCCTCGATGTTGCCGACGGATTTCAACGACGACGGCCAGGTCGATGCCGCGGACCTCATGATTCTGCTGAACGCGTGGGGAGACTGCGAGGGCTGACCGTTGCGATGAGTGTTTCTACTCATCCGTCGGCCTAGGCGGCGATCGTGCGGCGCAGCTCGCGCGGCGACGACGGTTCACGCAGATTCTGGGCGAAGTGACGCAATTCGGTCTTCCCGAGTCATTGCCTCTGTCGAACGGCCGCGGGTTCCCCCTATTCTTCCGTCAGGTCGAATGCACGCCGGGACTCGCCGGCACCGCCAGAGGCGGGCATCGCCACGATCGAATCAGAGCGTTCACGCTAGCCAAACATCGGGCGTCGAGCTTCATCCGCCCAACCGAGCACCCGACCGCAGGCCTTCGAGCAGTACACAAGGCCTGCGGATCGGGCTGCGCGCAATTCTGCGTGCGCCATCCGTTCAGATCGGCGTCGCGATGCGACCGCCGGCGGCGAGCAGATCCACGAGTCGTTCGGATCGATAGTCGAAGATCCGTTCGACATCGCGACGCACGATGAGTGGCTCGCTGATCCAGCGCAGCGGCGAGGCGTACTCGACCTCGTCGATCACCCGCGTGCCGCCGTCGACGCGCTCGAAGCGATGCTCGTGATGCCACCATCGATAGGGCCCGCGCACCTGCCGATCGACGAAGCGCGTGCAGGGCTCCCACGCGTCGATCCGCGTATGCCAGCGCACCGGAATGCCATGCAGCCGGATGCGATAGTCGATCGTCGCTCCCTCCTGCATCGTGATCGGCGTCGGCGTGGTGATCTCGAAGTTGAGCCACGGCGGCGTGATCGCCTCGAGATTGCGCGCATCGGCGAAGAACTCGAAGGTCTCCTCGATCTGGCGCGGCACGGTGATCGCACGGCGCACCAGCCGAAGCCCGGAGCGCGGCCGTTGGCTCGGCGGCCGCGAGCCGTCACGCTCCGCCTCGATGGCGATGCCGTTGAGAAGTCGCGCGAAGACCATCGCGTGCGGCGGTGATGAGAGCGTCCAGTAGAGGCCGCCCAGCGCATGGGCCGCAGCGAGCGAGGCCTTCTGGCGAATCAGGCAGCGATTCGCCGGCCGAGGCTCGATCTCCCAGGCGATGCGAGCCTCGCCGAGTCCGCGCAACTCGCAGGCGAGGGCGTAGGCCCTGCCGGGGTCCGCCGCCGCGACGCGCCAGTGGTCGATGGACTCGCCGACCTTCGCGGCCGGTCTCGACCGATCGCCGGTCGCCCCGCCGCGAATGATCATCGGCGCGAGCATCGAGCGCATCGCCCAGATCGGTCGATCGAGCAGCGGATGGCCGTGGTATCGCGATGCGGCGAGGCGCGTGAGGGCCGAGAATGCGGCAGCCGGCGTCGCCCAGACGAGTCGTTCACGGATGAAGGTGGTCATGGCGCCCTCTGTTCTCCGGCATCGACCCCTCGGATGCAGCCCACGGCACGGAGCGGACCGAACGGCCGGATCATCCGACGGCCTGGTCGACTGGAGCGCTCACTACACTCCGCCCATGTCGACTTCGGCCGCATCGCCGTCCCTCGCGGAGATCCGCGACCGCTTCCCCTCGCTCACGAGCGCCCAGCCCTGGGCGCTCCTCGAGAATGCCGGCGGTTCGCAGGTCCCGGGCGAGGTGATCGACGCGGTCGCGGCATATTACCGAAACGACTATGTGCAGCTCGGCGCCGGATACCCGATGTCGGATCGGGCGACGGCGACGGTCGACGCGGCCCACGCGAGCGTGCTGCGGACGGTGAACGGCGAGGGGCGCGGTTCGGTCATTCTCGGCGCGAGCACGACGCAGCTCTGTCACCTTATCGCCAATTGCTACGCGGACACGATCCGACCGGGCGACGAGATCGTGCTCGCCGAATCTGGACATGAGGCGAACATCGGTCCGTGGCTGCGCCTCGAGCGGGCCGGAGCGACCATCCGGTGGTGGCGCGTCGATCGCGACGCCGAGGAATGCACGCTCGACACGCTCGACGCGGCGCTGTCCGAGCGCACCCGCCTCGTCGCGTTCCCTCATGTCAGCAACCTGCTCGGCGGGATTCTCGATGTCGCCGAGGTCACCCGCCGCGCTCATCGCGTCGGCGCCCGCGTCTTCGTCGACGGCGTCGCCTTCGCGCCGCATCGCGTCATGGATGTCGCCGCGTGGGATGTCGATTGGTATGTCTACTCGACCTACAAGGTCTACGGCCCGCACATGGGAGCGCTCTACGGACGCGCCGACGCGATCGGCGAGCTCCGCGGCCCGAATCATTTCTTCATTCCGAAGGATCGCATTCCCTATGTCTTCGAGCTCGGCGGCTCGAGCCATGAGGGATGCGCGGCGATCCGCGCGCTCGACGGCTATCTCGCCTTCCTCGCCGGCGACGCCCGCACGGGCGCGGAAGTCTCGCGCTCGACCGTCGCGCGGGCCTTCGGGCGGATGGCCGAACTCGAGGCGCCGCTTCAGGCTCGCATGGTCGAAGGGCTCGCCTCGCTTCCCGGTGTCCGGCTGGTCGGTCGCGCGCCGGCGGACATCGGCTCGCGCGTCCCGACGGTGAGCTTCCGCCACGACCGGCTGCGCGCGGCCGAGCTCGTCGCCGCCGCACACGCCGGCCAGGTCGCGATCCGCTCCGGGAATATGTATGCATATCGACTTTGCGAGGCGCTCGGCATCGATCCGGCCGAAGGCGTCGTGCGGGCGAGCGCTGTGCACTACAACACGATCGCCGAGGTCGATCGGCTGATCGATCGCATCGGCGGGGCGATCAGTCGAGCACGCTGACCTCGTCGCCGACGCGCACGAGGCCGGGGGCGTCGACCAGCGCATGGCGGCCGAAGACGATGCCGTCGCCCTCGCGTCGATAGCCCGCAAGCGTGCGAAGCGGCTCCGCGCCGCAGCGCACGCCGCTCCGCTGATCGATGGCGACGACCTCACATCGCTTGCAGCGCGTCGCGAGGCGCAGGCGAGTCTGTCCGATCGCGAGCGACATCCACGCGTCGTCGGCGAAGAGGGGCACGCCGTCAAGAAGCATGTTCGCGCGAAAGCGATCGGCACCGACCGGCGCGGCCCCGGCGGCGCTCAGGCGCTCGTTGAGATCATCGACGGCCGATCGGGCAAGGAGGAGGAGCGGAGCCGCATCGGCGAAGCTGAACGCACGCTGCGGCAGGCCGCGCTTCGCCGCCGTCAGTCGCGCCGAATCGGGCGGCATGAAGACGATCCGGCAGGCAAGTCCGAGCGCATCGGAAAGAAGCGCATCGATGCGCGGCGAGCAGGCGATCGCCTCGACCTCATCCTCCCACACGCTGACCGGCATGCGCTCGCCGTCGGTGGGCGTTGCCTCGCAGCGTTCGACATCGCCGCAGGGATGTCGCACCACGAGCGTGCGATCGTCGACGACCGTCGCGCCGATCGTTGCGAGCGTCGGAGACTGCCGCTGCGTGACGAAGGTTCCGTCCGGTTCGACCACCATGAATCGCCGATCGTGGCGAAGCCCGCGCTCCTCGACGGCGGCCGACGCGGGCGACCAGCCGGCGGCGCCCTTAATCGGATAGACGAAGAGCTCTCGAAGCGTGGGCATGCGGGAAGTCTCGCAGCTTCATGCGACGAACGCCATGTGCCATGTGCAGGACGCGTACGCTGTGCCGCACGATGCGCGTCGCCCTCGTCACCACCGCCGACCTGCCCCGTCCCGACCCCGAGCTTGGCGTGCTGCGCGACGCCTTTGCGTCGCTCGGTCACGCCGCCGAGATCGCCTGCTGGGATGACGAGCGGATCGGCTGGCAATCGTTCGATCGCCTGCTTCTCCGCTCGACCTGGAACTATGTGCGCCGCTTCGCAGACTTCAACGCCTGGCTTGCCCGGCCCGAGGTGGCCGAGCGACTCGTGAATCCGCTTCGCACGGTGCGGTGGAACATGCACAAGCGATATCTCCTCGACCTCGCGGCCCGCGGCGTGCCCGTCGTCGAGACCGAACTCGTTCCGGCCGGCGTCGAGCCCGATTGGCATGCCCTTGCCGACCGCTGGGGCGAGATCGTCCTGAAGCCGGCCATCTCGGCCGGATCCTTCGCGACGGTGCGCGTGCTTCCGAGTGAGCTCGATCGCGCCCGCGAGCATCGGGCTGCGCATCGCGATCGCGACATGCTCGTCCAGCCGCTTCTCTCGAGCGTGATCGAACGCGGCGAACGCAACGCCGTCCTCTTCGGCGGCGTCCATTCGCACGCCGTCGAGAAGGGAGCGCGGTGGAGCGGCGAGCGCGAGGCGTCACGCGGGCTCGTCGAGCCGACCGACGCCGAGCGAGCGCTCGCCGCGACGGCGCTCGCCGAGGCGACGCGCGCGGTCGGTCGGATGCCCGTCTATGCCCGTGTCGATACGGCAATCGACCGCGACGGCCGCACGGTGCTCATGGAACTCGAGCTCATCGAGCCCTCGCTCTTTCTCGATCGGATTCCGCCCGCCGCGGCGCGCCTCGCCGCCCTCACGATCGCTAGCGATTGAAGGGCACCTCGTTGATCCAGTGGAATCCGCGGTTCATCAGCAGAAACTCCTCGGGCGATCGGCGCCTGCAGAGGACCTCGAGCTCGTCCTCGCCGAAGGTGCCGACGATGCTCAGTTCGTCCTCGCCGCGGCGCTCGAACGCAAGCGTCGCGAAGGGCGTCGGCGTCGCGCCCTCGTCGCTCGCGGCCGCTTGTTCGACGAGCACGAGCGCGCCGCGCTCGCCCGGCTCGGTCGTCGGCGTCCGGTCCGCGCCGAGGAATGAGAGCTGCCACCGGCGCGTGGTGCCGCTCATCGGGGCGATCGAGAGCATTTTCCAGTCCGGCCGATCGATGATCGTGAGATAGCGCCACCTGCTCTCGTCGGTCACGAGCGCGGGCACATCGCTGCCGTTGCGCTGAAGGGTGATCGCTTCCCATGTCCCGTCGAGAGCGCCGCGCGGCGCACGCGCGCCGTAGGTGTACTGCATCTGGTAGAGCGAGAAGGTCATCATGCCGGTCATCGTCACGACCCACACGAGCTTGATCGCGAAGCCGGTCCAGCGCAGCGGCGCGTTCGTCCACGGGCCGATCAGGTCCCGCGCGGGCATCGGCCGATTCAGCAGCATGTATCCCGCCAGGTCGCGGGCGTGCGGGGCGACGATGATGATGGCCATCAACAGGAGATGCGACGAATAGATCTTAACGGGCACGTCGTAGCAGAGGTTCAGAAGAACCACATTCGTCATGACGCCCGCGGTCCACAGCGCACCGAGAAGCGTCGTGCGGCGGAAGAGAAGGAGCAGTCCGCCGATCGTCTCCATCCATCCGCCGAACATCGTGTAGGCCGGCGACGCGCCCATGAATGTCCAGAGGAGCCCCATCGGTGAGGAGTCGCCGTAGGTCTGTAGGAGTCGCCCCATGTGCGGCGCCGGGAACTGGAGGGCGAAGACCTTGTTGATGCCGTAGCTGAGCATCGAGCCGGCGAGCACGAAGCGCATCGCTATCATGAACGCCTCGTGGAGCCATGGGTAGGCGCCGCGCCGCCAGTCGATCAGCGACCAGAGGATCGAGCCGACCGCTGCGAGTCCCGCGTAGAGCGCAAGCTGCACCCAGTTGTAGGTGGTGTCGCCCGAGCCGCCGGGGAAGATCGTGATGTCGAGTCCGAAGGCGACCTTTGCGAACCACACCACGATGGGGCGTTCGACGGCGAGACCGAATTGATATCCAAGCATCTGCCCGAGGATCGGTATGAGCCCGATGATCCCGGCGAGCGAAAAGAGCGTGAAATGAATGCACGCGAATCGAAAGGCGAAGCGCGTGAGCGGTTGCCAGCGGCGGGGGGCCGCCGCTTCGGGCACGAGTGGGGGGGGAGTGGGGGTCATGGAAGTGGGGCCGGCATGACGCGCGGCGGCCCTCTCCATCGGACACCCGCCCCTCACGCCCGTACGAATCCGAGCGACTCGTACAGCCGCTCCGCCGGTCCGTTGCCGACGGTGACCGCGAGCGAGAGCGAGCCGTAGCCCGCCTCCCGGAGTCGCCGCACCGCCCGCTCGATGCCCCCGCGGGCAAGGCCCCGGCGCCGCCAGCCCGGTGCGGTGAGCGAGAACGCAAGCATCGGCGAACCCTCGTAGTGGGTCAGGAGCGTCGCCGCGACCAGCGTGTCGTCGTGGAGGACGACTTCCGAGGCATCGGGGTCGAAGCGGCCGTATGCACCGCTCAGGAGCTTGGCGACCTCGCCCCGGGCGTCGTCGATGGTCTCGCCAGCATCGTCGATCGAACCGCGATAGGCGTCGAGCATGAGATGGGCGAGGCTCTCGGCGTCCTGGTTCGAGGGCGTTCTGACTCGCGTGCCGTCGACGGTCGGGCCATCGCGGAAGGGAAGTTCGGTTCCGAATCGAAGAATTCTGCGCTCGCGCTGCATGCGTTGTTCGTGATCTCCTCGCCAGCGGGAAGCGCAGGGCCTCCCGGCGTCGCCCGATCGAATCGCCTCGATGAGCGGACGGTCAGCGTGGCGCTCAGACTCGGCGGTTGCGACCCAAGCGAGCGCCCTCGACGACCAACGCGATCGTAGCGTGTCCGAAACCGAGCGCGGGGAGTTCCCGCCGTCAGCGAAGCCACGGAGGGTTGCATGAGCGCCATCGCAACGGGTCGAGCGGAGGAGATCGTTCGCGGGGGCGGCCGCGCACGACGGGCGATCGGCCGGCTTGGCCGTCGCGTGCATGACGCGGCGTTCTCGCGCGTCCATCGCAGCACCCTGATCTACAACACCTGTTGGGAAGACCCGCGGCTTGACCGCACTGCGCTCGCACTGTCGCGCGACAGTCGCATCGTCATGATCACGAGCGCTGGCTGCAACGCGCTTGACTACCTGCTCGACGATCCCGCCGAGCTGCACGCGGTCGATCTGAATCCGCGGCAGAACGCGCTCCTCGAGCTGAAGCTCGCGCTCTTCGCCGCAGGCGATCGTGCATCGCTCTGGTCACTCTTCGGGAACGGATCGCATCCGAACGCCCGCAACATGATCGACGCGGTGTTGCCGTCGATGGACGCCTATGCCCGCGCCTACTGGCGTCGGCACGCCGAGTACTTCGATCCCGAGTCGTTGCGCGGCAGTTTCTATTTCCGCGGCGGCAGCGGCTTCGCGGCGTGGCTTCTCCGAGGCGCGATTCTCCGGAAGAGCGCGAAGCGCGCGTCGCTCGTCGACGCGCTGCTCGCCTCGCGCACGCTCGATGAGCAGCGCGAGCGATGGGCCCGCATCGAACCGCTCATCTGGACGGGCGTGACCCGGTGGCTCGTTCGTCAGCCCTCCGTCATGGCGCTGCTTGGCGTTCCGCGGCCGCAGATCAGGCTGATTCTCGAGTCCGATCCGGGCGGCCTCGCCGGCTTCGTCCGTGACCGGCTCCGGCATGTGATGACCGAACTGCCGCTCGCCGACAACTACTTCTGGCGCGTCTACATGACCGGACGCTACACGACGGAGTGCTGTCCCGAGTATCTCCGGCCCGAGCGTTTCGCGACCATCGCCGATCGCGTCGGTCGCGTGCGGGCGCGCACGATGTCGCTGAGCGATTTTCTTCGTCGGCATCCCGGCCGCTACTCGCACTTCATTTTGCTTGATCACCAGGACTGGCTTGCCGCGCACGATCCCGACGCGCTCCGCGAGGAGTGGGATCTCATTCTTGCAAACAGCGCCCCGCGGGCGAAGGTGCTGCTGCGGTCGGCCGGACCGGATCTCTCCTTCGTTCCCGAGTCGATTCGGCGGAGGCTTCGCTGGAACGACGAGCTCTGTCAGCGCCTCCACCGGCTCGATCGCGTCGGAACCTATGCGAGCATGCAAATCGGCGAGGTCATCGACGATGGGCACTGAGGCGCTCGAGCGATACTACCGTTGGCACGCGCGGATCTACGACGCCACGCGATGGTCGTTTCTCTTCGGCCGCGATCGCGTGCTTGACGGCGTGGCGAGCGGCACGCCGCCGCGGTCGGTCCTTGAGATCGGCTGCGGCACCGGGGCCGTGCTGGTGCGGGCCGCGAGGCGATTCCCCTCGGCGCGCATCGTCGGGATCGATCTCTCGGCTGACATGCTGCAGGTCGCAGCCAGCCGAACGCGCCGCTTCGGCGATCGCGTGCGACTTCATCATGCAGCGTACGAGGGCCCCTCGGCGGCGCGGCTCGGCGAGCCGGCGGGCTTCGACTGCATCATCTTCTCCTATGCGCTCTCGATGTTCGGCGACGCGGCCGAGCACGCGGCATCGAGTGCGGCGAAGGATCTCTCGGAGCGCGGACGACTCGTCGCCGTCGACTTTCATCGCGCGGGCATGGCGTGGTTCGAGCGTTGGATGGGCGTGAATCATGTCCGCATGGGTGGCCATGCCGAGCGCGCACTGCGCGATCTCTCACAGGCGAGCTTTCGACAGGAGTGCGAGGTGCGACGCGCGTATGCCGGCCTGTGGAGCTACATGCTCTTCAGCGCGGCGCGGATTCCGACGCCGACGACGGCGCGCTGAGCGGTAGGTGCACGAGCGATAATGACGCGAGAATGCCCGGCCCAAACGGGCTCGGCGTCTGCGCGCGAAGAGGCGGCTTCGCGGGAGGAGAGGCATCCGGTACGGTGAGTGATCAGCGCTCCCGCTGCACCCGTCCAGATCACGAGCCCTCTCATGCGCCGAAGTCTCATTCTCTCCTGTGTCGCCCTTTCGCTCGCCCCGCTCGCGTCGGCCGGCGATCTCGTCATCTTCTACGACCCGAGTCAGGGGGCACTTCCGACGGAGCGATGCTGGGATGCGGTCGGTCCGCAGAACGCGCCGCCGCCGACGATCGTCGACGGCGCCCTCGTCCACGGCCTCACGGGCTATGGCAACACCTCGTACTTCTCTCACCCGTTCCCCCCGATCTCCTTCGATGACGGCGCTGCGATCGAAGCCGCGATCAAGGTCGACAGCTCGACTTGGTATTCATCGAATCCCTACAAGCGAACCGGCTTCTATCTTGGCCTCGTCGACAGCGCCGGTCGCTGGGCGTGGCTCGGCATCGCGGGCAACCGGCTTCTGCTCCAGACCGGCGATCAGAACTTCAGCGATCAGACCTACCTCGTCGACACGACGCGCGGCGTCCATACCTATCGACTCGAGTTCAACGGCAACACGGCGACGGTGTTCTTTGACGGCGTGGCGGTGCTGACCGACACCGTGGGCACTGGCTCCACCCCCAATCGGGCCCTCTTCGGCGACTTCTCGATTCTCGGCAACAGCAAGACGCGCACGAGCTATGTGAAGGTCGAGGGCGTGCCCGTCTGCGCGATCGCCGACATCGATTGCAGCGGGCAGGTCGACGGCACCGATCTTGCGACGCTCATCGGCGCGTGGGGCACCTCGCTCTGCGAGGCCGACCTGAACGAAGACGGCCTGGTGGATGGCCAGGACCTCGCGATTCTGCTCGGTCTGTGGGGTTGAGTCGAGTCCGTTCGCCATCGCGCGGGATCATCGGAACTTCCCTGAACCGGCACGGCCATTCAGCCGAGGGCGAAGTGGTCGCGCGGATTCCCTGCGCGTCTGACGAACCCTCTCTTCGCAGATCGGACAGTGCTCGCCGCATGCGGCGGGAAAGTCGCGCGCATGGCCTGCACCGCACCCATCGACTCCGCACCTTCGCCCGTGGGCGCATCGCCGCTCGTTGCCGGTCACATTCGTGAGTTCGACGGCCTGCGCGGTCTCGCGATCCTCGCGGTCCTGGCCCATCACTTCTGGCCGACGAGCGGTTGGCTCGCCGAGTGGTCGAAACTGCCGCATCTCGGGTGGATAGGCGTCGATCTCTTCTTCGTCATCAGCGCGTGTCTCATCACGGGCATCCTGCTCGACACGCGCGGTCGGCCCGGCGCGATGCGGAACTTCTACGCGCGGCGCGTCATTCGCATCTTCCCGCTGTACTACCTCGTCGTGATCGGCGGCTTCCTGGTCATTCCGCGGCTTCAGGGCTCGACGGAGTTCGTCGAGCAATCCGGCTCAGCGTGGTGGTATCTCCTCTATCTCGGAAACCTGCGAGAGAGTCTCACCGGTCACGAGCCGGCCTACATCCTCGCGGTGACCTGGAGCCTCTGCATCGAGGAGCAGTTCTATCTTGCGTTTCCGATTCTCGTCTGCCTGCTCTCGCCCGCGCGGCTGCGGACCGTCCTCTGGTCGATGGTGATCGCCGCGCCGATCTTCCGGCTCGTGACGACGCTCGCGTGGCCAGAAAACGAGCGCGTGCAGTATCTCGCCACGCCGAGTCGTGTCGATGTGCTTGCGCTCGGCTGTCTCATTGCGCTTGGCGTCAGAGGCCACGCGTGGCTCCCGTCGCGTTCGACGACGCGCGTGCTGTTGCCGGTCGCGCTCGCATCGTGTGCAGTCGCGTTCCTCGCGGGCGGCCTCGATCGCACGACATTCTTCGGCCGAACCGTCGGCTACTCGCTCGTCGCCGTCGCGAGCTTCGCGTTCGTCCTCTGGACCCTTCAGCGCCGCGAGACGCTCGCGACCGCATGGCTCCGCACGCGTCCGCTCTGCACGCTCGGCGTGCTGTGCTACGGCATCTATCTCCTGCAGCGCCCCGCACAGGTGCTCACCGGCAAGCTGCTTGCGTGGCTCGTTCCATCGTTTGAAGTGATCGGCACCGGCTGGGGACTGCTGATCTTCTCCGCCGCCGCCGTCGTCGCGGCGGCAGTCTCATGGTTCGCGTTTGAGCGCCCGATTCTCGCCCTCAAGCGATTCTTTGTGACGGCACCGACCTCCGATTCGGCCACGCCCGAACCGCGCGAGCGTCCGGCGTTCACGATCGAGATCGACGCGCGACTCGCCGAACCGCGTCGTCGGTCGCGCTTCGTCACCCGTTCCATGACGCAGTGGATGGATCGCACCGTCGCGCGTCTGCGTCGTTGAGACGCTCGTCGCACGCGGATCGTCCCCCAAGTCGTCATCAACAGGAGCCTCTGCGGCCCGGCTCCATCGAATCGGCGCATCGTGTGCGTTAGCACTCGCCCCAAGCGCCCAGGAGAATCGCCAGATCCGACGCGTCGACCGCATCGTCGCCGTTGATGTCACCGCAGACACCGGCCGCGCACGCGTCATCGGTCGCTCACGCTCGCCGTCTGCGGCCGAGGATTGCCGGTGTCGCCGATATCGATACCAGGCCAATCGATGAAGCTCTCATCGAATGCATCGGAGAAAGGGCCGGCGAAGCTGTCGTTGTCGAGAGCGAGAATCGCCGCGCCACCGCAAGCGACGAACGCCTGGAGCGCCGCGACCTCACTCGCCGACAGGGGCGTCGTCGCCGTCTCCGCGCCCCGAACCGAGTCGAAGCAGGCCCTTTCATCGATCGCCGCACATCCGCCCCACGATGTGTCGAAGCCGCCGATGACAAGTTGGGCGGAAGCGCTCGAGGCGAGTACTGCGGCTGCGAGCGCCGAAACACTGCGGCAACTCGCGAGAGTGCGGCGAGACTCGGGGTAGGCATGGGGGACTTGGAAAGCCGCGGGCGTGGGCCGCTCACTGAAACGGTCCATCCGCCTCATGAGCGGAGTCCGTACCGATGCTGTCCGAGCGTGGAATGGGAGAACTGAGAAGGAGCGGATTCGATATGGCAGTTCCTCGCGGAGAGCTTCTGTGACGACGCCCGTCGAGCTTTCTCACGAAGCCTGAAAGGAATGGAGGTACTGTCCCCCGTCAAGCACGACAGATCGCCCACGACCCACGCCCATGATCAATCTCGTCAACCGCTCCGCATATCTCGTCCGACCGCAGCAGCCCTATCTCGACTGGATCGCTCGTCTCGCTGCCGACGGCGGCGCGCTTGAAGCGGAGCAGATCCGCGCCGATGCCGCGGCGAGCATCACGGTGTTTCTCGTTGACCCCGACGACGATGGCGACGACGAGGCCCCGCCGATTAGCAGGTTCTACCGCGCGATCTTCGAGGAAGAGCTCGCGGGATGGAAAGATGACGAGTCGCTCTGGCGGTCACCGAGAACGCTTGAGATGTTCAACCAGTGGTTCACCGTCGTCGCCGAGTCGATGGTCATCGATCTCGGCAAGCGGCGCATCCGAACGGAAACGATCTGATTCCGTGGCGGGCTGCTGGGCATCGCCCGACAGGTCGGGGTAGACCCGATGCCCGTGCGCCGTGGCCTTGCAGATCTGGAGTTGCGCTCCAGATTTGCAAGTGCGGACTGGCGGGCGTTCCCTCGACTGCTACGCGTCCTCGATGGGATTGGTGAAAAGGATCTGTTCGCGACCGGTGTCAGGACAGATGAGAAAGAAGTCACGCCCGGACTTGCGAATGCGACCTTTCCGGGCGGAGCCGCCGAGTGTGGTGTCAATCCCGGTGTTTCCGGAGCAGGTCATGCACTTGAAGTAGTAGCCGTACTTGCCATGTACGATCCGGAGATCGAGTGAGTGGCACTTGCTGCAAAGGTAGCGAACGCGGGCTTGAGCGGTATCGGAGTCGCCGGAAAGTGCAATTGAGCCCGCGGCGTCGGTGGACTGTGGGGCAGTTTGCGTGCCGACTTTCGAGAGTGCGGTATCGCGGGGCAGGTGACGTGCAAGGAGAAACGCTCGCAGCCGGGTGATTTCGGAATCCGTGAAGCGATAGAGGCCATCATCGCCTTTGGTGTCGAGGTTCAGGAAGTGTCCGCCGCGTCGATGCGCCGATATCCTCTCCTCGATGTCCTCCGGGATGAGATCGGCCTTGCGCACATCGGGGGCGTGCTTCTCGCCGCGGATGATCCCCTGATCGGAGATGGCCACGCGGATCTCAATCGGGCATTGCGCAAATCCACCTTGGATCATGCCAAAGAGCTTGCGGTCGCGGAGGCTTTCCCTATTCGCCTGGAGGAGCCGTCGCAGCAAGTCTGCCTGGCGACGGGCTTGAAGGACCGGCGACGGCATGCCCGTTTGCTTGCCTGCGTACACCCGTATGAACTGGCCATCAGCAGTGATATGGATCTCACCGCCGACGCTCTTTGACTCGATGACAAACATGCCGTGGACATGCAGGACGAGATGATCGATCTGGGCCACCTCGCCGTCATGTTCGATTCGGATGTCATTGAAGACAGCAACATCGCGTCGGTGGTCACCGAAGGCGCGTCGAAGGTAGAATGCCATGTCGCGTTCGGCACGAGCGCCAGCCTGGGCGCGCGGCGAGTCGAAATGAATCGGGTCGGGCTCCTTCGCAATCAACTCTGAGGCTCTCCGCCGAGAATCGTAACGAATCGAATCCGGCGGACGCTGCGGAGCGCACAAGCGAAGCGCCAGCAGCCATCGGTGGTTCACTCCGCCGCGTCCGGCGCGCCAGAGCGAGTGTGCGCCCGGAGGGCGCTACGGAGCGCCTAAACCAGCTCGCTACGGCACGCTCAAACCAACGCCACCAGCCAGCGGCGGATTCACTCCGCCGCGTCCGGCGCGCCAGAGCGAGTGTGCGCCCGAAGGGCGCTACGGAGCGCTCAAGGAAATAACGCAGCAACGCCGCCCAAAGGCGGCGTTGCGAAGTGGGCGATACTGGACTCGAACCAGTGACCTCACGGGTGTGATCCGTGCGTTCTAGCCAGCTGAACTAATCGCCCTGGCTTGGATGTTCCGTCGGGCCGGGGAGTGTAGCGACACTCGCGGCGTTTGGTGGCGGGGTTGGGCTGGGGTTCAGCCTCAGCCTTCGGCTTCGCCTCAGCTCACCTTCGTATCGGTGCGCTGCGCATCGACCGCTCGCATGCCGTCGCCGGAGTGGCGGTCGGCGGGGAGTTGCTGCGGCTGCTGCGAGCGGCTCGGCTGGTTGCTCGCCTGCTCGACCTCGTCGGTCACGCCCTTCAGGCCCTTCTTGAACTCGACGATGCTCTGGCCGATCGAGCGGCCGACCTCGGGCAGCCGACGGCCGAAGAGGAGGAGGCCGATGATCAGGATGATGATCCACTCGGTGCCGCCTGGGAGACCGAACATCGCGAGACTCGGCGTGACCGAGGGCGGAGTCATCGTGGCGATCGCGGTGAGCATGGGTGAGTCCTTCCGCCGAGTGGTTCGTCCTCTGGCGACATCGCCAGTGCGATCGGGGCGGCTCCGCGGTGACAAAGACCGACGGGCCACTCCGAGTATACCGTTCGTTCTCGCTTCCCCTCTCGACCGGACTTCGCTTCCGGCGTGAATCCCATCGCCCGCCTCATCGCCAGCCGCACCGCCCGACTCGCGGTGCGGGTTGCGGTCCAGGTCGGCTGAGGGCGACTCCGGCTCCCGTCATGCGGGGTTCCAAGCCGCTCTTGGCCGATGAAGGAGCCTTGATTCGGGCCCCCCGACTTGGGCCTCGACTTGGGCCTCGATTCGGGCCTCCATTTGGCCTCAATCTGGCGGTTGCGACCGGGCGTTTGCCAACGCGTCGCCACCCCGCCCATCTCGGGAAACCCGCGTCGCCAGCCAGACCCGCTTCCACTTCTGAGCCAACCAGACCAGAATCTCCGGTAGCGTCCGATCCTCCGAACACGCTTCTCGGACCGAAAGACCACCTCGCCATGCCGCTCGTTACCGCCGCTCACCGTTTCCGACATGCCGCGCTCAGCCTCTCCGTGGGCCTTGCCATCGCCCTCACCGGCTGCAAGACCACGCCCGAGCCGGAGCCGGCGAAGCCGAAGGCCGACCCGTGGGCGCCGACTGAAGGCCCCGCGCTCGTCAAGCTCGGCCCCGACGATCCGAAGCCCGACTTCGCAGCGGCCTACGCGAACAAGGATGTCTTCCTCGAGCAGGCCGTCGACCGCAGCATCTCGTGGTTCCAGGTTCCGTCGAGCCAGCAGTTCTTCCCGTTCTACAACCAGTCGACCACCGATGTGATCGCCACACACGAGCAGGCGGCGGCGAGCGTCGTCGCCTTCCGTGACGCGCTCATGGCGTCGACCTCGGCCGACGACTTCAACGGTCGCATCAACCAGCTCTTCGATGTCTGGCAGTCCGTCGGATACGACGCGGAGCGGAATGTCCTCTTCACCGGCTATTTCTCGCCGGAGTTCAAGGGAAGCCGCACGCGCACCGAGCAGTATCGATATCCGCTCTACAAGCGCCCGGCCGATCTCGTCACCGATCCGGTCTCGGGCGAGCCGCAGGGACGACGGATGCCCGACGGTTCGATCCAGTCCTGGCCTGGCCGCGCCGAGATCGAGTCGAGCGACATGTTCGCCGGCACCGAGCTCGTGTGGGTCGAAAGCAAGCTCGACGCCTACATCATTCATGTGAACGGCAGCGCGAAGATCTTCACGCCCGACAACCGCATCATGTACATCGGCTACGCGGGCAAGACCGACCGTCCCTACTCGGGACTCGGCAAGGCGCTCGTCGATGCCGGCGTGATCCCGCGCGAGAAGCTCTCGCTTCGCGCGATCCGCGAGGAATACAAGAAGAATCCGGCCGCCATCGAAGAGGTGATGGGCAAGAACGAAAGCTATGTCTTCTTCACCGAATATCCCGGGGCGAACTGGCCCGCGGGCTCGCTCGGCGTGAAGGTGCATGAGCGGGCCTCGCTCGCCACCGACAAGAAGATCTTCCCGCGCGGCGGCGTCGTCGTCGTCGATACCGTCACCCCGACGATCGCCCGCGGACCGCAGCAGTTCCTTCGTTTCCTGATGGACCAGGACACCGGCGGCGCCATCCGCGCGGCCGGCCGCGCCGACATCTATATGGGCACCGGTGCCGCCGCCGAAATGCTTGCCGGCGGACAGTTCCACGACGGCAAGCTTTTCTATCTCGTTCTCAAGCCTGAATATGTTTCGCAGTACCCGCTCCCGCAGCGGCCCGCGAAGCTTCCGGCTCCCGGACCGGGCGGCGCAAGCAGCGGCGTCATCCAGCCCACCGCGACGCGCTGACGCGACCGACGCATGCGATGGCGACGCGTCAGCCGCCGCGCCTCGGCGCGGGCAGCGGACGGATCTCCGACTCGCTGATGCTGAATGAGGTGAACTCCTCGCCGTCGTAGCGAAGGGTCGAGAAGCTCGCCGGCCACGCCCGCTGTCGCTCCATCGGCGTCGCGGGCCGTGCCGCGCATTCGCGCGCGAAGGAGCGTTCGTCGAGTCCGAGCCAGAGCAGTCCCGCGCCGCTCCCGGCGAGATACGCGAGACCGCAGACGAGGGCGAATCGCCGCACCGTCGACCAGCCGAACTCCATCGCTGCCGGAGCCCGCAACGCGCCGCCGCACTCCGCACAGCGGCCCGTCGACGATGCGAACCCGGCCGCGCCGCGATGTCCGCAGCCCGGGCACGCGCCGCGCCGGGCGCGGAGCGTCGGCAGCCAATGGTGGTACCAGAGCTCCATGAGCTGGGCGAGCGGGGCGAGCCAGATGATGAAGCCCACCATCACGAGCGTCATGCCGAAGCACTGGATGAGGATCGCCGGACCGAACCCGACGCCGCGGAGGAGCCCGCGGGCGACGCAGAAGACGACGAAAAAGTAGAAGGCGAGCCCCAAGAAGAAGAGCCCGAGATATCCGAGGAGCGCCGTCGCCGGCACGATCGTCGTGCGGGTCTCGCGATGCTGTTCGCCAGTCCCGGTGTCCGGGTCGCCCGGCGCGGCGATGGCGGGCAGGGCGACATCGGGCGAGATCCGATCTCGCTCCGCTTCGACTGACTCGCTCGCAACCGGACGCATCGTCTGGAATACTACGGCGATCATCCACGGAGCCTCCATGTCGGCGACCAACGCGCTCGCGATCGATGTCACCCACGCGAGCAAGACCTATCGGGGCAAGGTGCATGCCCTCCGGGATGTCTCGCTGAAGGTCGCACCCGGCGAGATCTTCGGCCTGCTCGGCCCGAACGGGGCGGGCAAGAGCACGCTGGTGAAGATCCTGATGACCGTGATCCGCGCCACGCGGGTCGAGGGGCGCATGCTGGGCGAGCCGATCGGCCACCGACCGACCCTTCGTCGCGTCGGGTACCTGCCTGAGCATCTGCGGTTTCCGAGCTATCTCAACGGCGAGCAGGCGATCGGCTACTTCGGCGCGCTCTCGCTCGTGCCGCGCGCCGAGCGCAAGCGTCGGGCGGCCGAGCTGCTCGACATGGTCGGGATGACGAACTGGACGAAGCAGAAGATCGCGAGCTACTCAAAGGGCATGCGGCAGCGGCTGGGCCTCGCCGTCGCGCTCATCGCCGATCCGGACATCGTCGTCCTCGACGAGCCGACCGACGGCGTCGATCCCGTCGGCCGCAAGGACATCCGCGAGATGCTGCTGGAATTGCGTCGCCGCGGCAAGACGGTGTTCGTGAACAGTCACCTGCTCGGCGAACTCGAGATGGTCTCCGATCGCGTGGCGATCATGAGCAAGGGAACGGTGATCCGGCAGGGGACCCTTCGCGAGCTGACCGAGGGCTCGCGCCGCTACGAGTTCGTCGTCGAGTCGCCGGGCCCCGGCGAGAGCGAGCTGCCGCGCGCTGAACTCGCCGGGCGCGGCGCGCGGATCACCGCGATCGACCCGCTCGAGGCTGGACGCGAGAGATCTCCTGGCTCCGTCCTTGTCGAGATGCCGACGGTGAATCCGCGCGAGGTGCAGCCGATCTTCGACCTGCTTCGCGCTCGCGGCGCGACGATCGTCTCCGCGCGCCCGGTGAGCCAGTCGCTCGAGGACCTCTTCATGGAGGCGATCCGCGAGTCGGGCGACGCGACGCCTGGGGCTGTGCAGGGACGCGCATCGGCAACGCCGCCGATCGCATCAGCGGACTCGGCTCGCGACGGAGGAAAGGCCTGACATGCAGACGCTCGCCCTTCTCGTCGACTCGTGGCGCCTGCTCGCCAGTCGCAAGCTCTTCTGGCTGACGCTGATCCTGAATCTGCTCGTCGTCGTCCTCTACGGTTCGATCGCGATCACCGAGAAGGGCATTTCGCTCGGCTTCGGACTGTGGGAGATCGAAAGCGAGGAGTTCCGGCTCGGCTCGCCGCTCGCCCGCACGGTGCTCATGCCGTTCATCAACGTGCAGATCATCTCCTTCTGGCTCGCGTGGGTCGCGACCGGCCTCGGGCTCATCTCGACCGCCTCGATCTTCCCTGACTTCCTCGCCGACGGCGCGATCGACATGGTGCTCGCCAAGCCGATCTCGCGGCTCAAGGCCTTCGTCCTCAAGTTCATCGGCGCGCTCCTCTTCGTCACGCTCCAGGTCACGGTCTTCTGCGTCGCGTCGCTCCTCGTGGGCCGCTTCCGCCTCGGCGAGTGGCAGTGGATGCTGCTCGCGGCGATCCCGGTCGTCGTTCTCTTCTTTTCCTATATCTATTCTGTCAGTGTGCTTGTCGGCGTCGCGACCCGCTCCTCGATCGCGGCGATTCTCGCCGCTGGCGTCTTCTGGCTCGCCATCTGGGGCGTGCAGTCAGCCGAGCAGATTTCCATGCGCATCTCGACGCAGTTCACCGCCGTCGCCGAGCTGCGGCCGAAGATGATCGAGGCTCGCGAGGCGTCGCTCGCCCGGCTCGCTGCCGAAGGCAAGAACTCCGACAACAGCGACGAGTACGAGCGCGTCCGCGGGCGCATCGAGACGATGCGCGGGCAGTTGATCTCCGAGACCGAGGCCGCCCAGCAGGCCCAGGCGTGGCAGCGGACCTTCTACGCGGCGACCGCGGTGATTCCGAAGACGAAGGGCACCGTCGGGCTGATCGACCGCTGGTTCGCCCCCGACACCGAGGCGAGTTCGCTCTCCGAAGTGCTCATGATGACCTTCTCCTCGCGACGCAGCGCCGAGCGCGACGCGGTGCCCGAGAACGAGGACGATCTCCGTCGCATGGCCGCACGGCGCGGCGAGCTCGAGGCGGAGCGCATCGAGAGCTCGCGCTCCGTCGGATGGGTGATCGGTACGAGTCTCGCGTTCGAGTTCGTCATCCTCGCGATCGCCGCGATCATCTTCGTCCGCCGCGACTTCTGACGGACCGCCCGGCGATCGCGTCGGCCCCGTTCCTCAACCGCCGAGCTCGCGGCCGCGGCGCTCGGCGGCGCGAAGCGCTTCGGTCATCATCGCGCGCATGCGCTCCTCGCCGATCGAGGCGATCGCAGCCGCGGTCGTGCCGCCCTTGCTCGTCACGGCTGCGCGCAGGTCGCGCGCGTCGACGCTGCGATCCTCGAGCATGCGAGCGGCGCCGACGATCGTCTGCCGAACGAGTTCGCGTGCGACGGGCTGGGCGAAGCCGAGATCGATCGCCGCGGCCTCCCACGCCTCGGCGAGCAGGAAGAGATAGGCCGGCCCGCTCGCGCTCGTGGCCGTGACCGCATCGAGCTGCGACTCCTCGACGCGCGCCGTGCGACCCACAGCGTCGAAGAGCCGATGGGCGAAGCGCATGTCATCCTCGGTCGAGCCGCGCGACGGTGCGATGCCGGTCATGCCGACCCCGAAGCGACAGGGCGTGTTCGGCATCGCGCGAACGACCGCGTGGGCGATCGCATCGTCGACGCCGCGCACGATGCGCTCGCCTGGAATGCCGGCCATGACCGTAACGAAGAGCGTGCGTCCGGGGCGGCCGCGCAGCCGCGGGGCGAGTTCGTCGAAGGACTGCGGCTTCACCGCGAGCAGGACGCGCGGCGCGCTGATCGCGTCCTCGGCCCGCGCCGTCGTCGCGCAGCCGAGCGCCGCCGCTCGGGCCCGCTTCGCCGCATCGGGCTCGACGATGAGGATCGAGGGGGCAACGAGCACGCCAGCGCGTATCGCGCCGTCGACCACCGCCTCGCCCATGTTGCCGAAGCCGACGACGGCCAGCGTTTCGTGTGTCTGAGACATGCGTACCGATGCTCCGGAAAGGCGCCGCGAGCGGGCCGGCGGGCAGTATGGCGGAACCGTCCCGCGACGTCCTCTTCGGGTTCGCCGCAGGGCGTCCGTATACTCTCCGCCCATGCCACGCCCCGGGACCAGTGCGACCTATGTCCTCGACTTCGAACAGCCCGTCGTCGAGATCGAGCGGCAGATCGACGCGCTCGCCGAGCATCCGCAGGCCGAACGCTTCGCCAGCGAGATCGCCGCGCTCGAGGAGACCCGCCGGAGCATTCTCGAGAAGACCTACTCGTCGCTGAGCGCATGGCAGACGGTGCGCGTCGCCCGCCATCCGCAGCGGCCGCAGACCTCCGATTACATCCAGTTCCTCTGCCGCGACTTTTGCGAGCTGCACGGGGATCGTCGCTTCGGTGACGATCCCGCGATCATCACCGGCTTCGGTCGCATCGGCTCGATGAAGGCCCTGATCGTCGGCCAGCAGAAGGGCAAGACCGTCGCCGAGAAGGTCGCCTGTCACTTCGGCTGCGCCCATCCGGAGGGCTATCGCAAGGCTCTCCTGAAGATGAAGCTCGCCGAGAAGTGGGGCCTTCCGATCGTCACCTTCGTCGACACGCTCGGGGCCTATCCCGGCATCGGCAGCGAGCAGCGCGGGCAGGCCCAGGCGATCGCCGAGAATCTCTTCGAGATGAGCCGGCTGCGCACGCCGATCGTGAGCATCGTGATCGGCGAGGGAGGCTCCGGCGGCGCGCTCGGGATCGCCGTCGCCGATCGCGTGGCGATGCTCGAACACGCGTGGTATTCGGTGATCAGTCCGGAGGGCTGCGCGGCGATTCTCTGGAAGGAAGCGAACGAGACGACCAATACCCGCGCGGCCGAGCAACTGGCCCTCACCGCTCGTCGAAACCTCGAGAATGGCCTGATCGACGATGTCATCCGCGAGCCGATCGGCGGCGCCCATCGCGACCCGCGCGGCACGGCGGAGCGGATTCAGGCGTGGGTGCTCGACCGGTTGCGGGAGCTTGGTCGCATCAACCCCGAGACGCTTGTCCGGCAGCGGTACGAGAAGTTCCGGGCGATGGGCGCTTTCAGTCGTCGGCTTCCGTGAGCGGGTCGGTCGTTCGGCCCCCAACTGGTCCGCCAGCTGGGCCGCCAACTGGTCCGCCAACTGGTTCACCGACTTGTCCGCCGTGGGGGGCGTCAGCGAGGGCCTTCCGGGTGGCATCCCGCCGTTTTTGACGAAAGCCCGCTAAGTGGCTATCCTCCGCGTCCTTTTCACGCGGTTTCTGCGGTCTGGGGAGACGCGTCTCGCACGCGCCACTCCCGCAGTCTGGCTCGTCGGGCACTCTGGCTCGTCGGTCCCCGCCTTCCGGCCCTTCCCGGGCCGCCGCGTGCCAACCACGCGATCCGCGTCGAGAGGCGTACGACTTGGCGAAGAGCCCCGCGACAAGCTCGAAGAGCGCGACTCCGGCCCCAAAGGGGACGAAGCCGGCGGCAAAGTCCACTTCGGCGGGCGGGAAGGCGCCCGCCGCCACGAAGCCAGCGGCCGTGAAGCCCTCGCCGACCAAGACCGCCTCACCCAAGCCAGTTGCAGCCGCCGCGAAGCCGGCCGCCAACGCAAAGGTCAACGCGAAGCCGGCAGGAACCCCGCCCGCTGCCCCGTCCGCTGCCCCGAAGTCTGGGGGCGCCAAGGTCCCCGCCCCGGCCAAGGTCCCCGCCCCAGCCAAGACGCAGGCTCCGAAGGCAACCCCGATTCCGACATCTAAGTCGACCGCCCACTCGACCAACCACGCGGCCGTCCAGCCAGCCGCAAAGCCAACAGCGAAGACCACACCAGTGAAGCCCGCCCAGACGAAGGCAGCCGCCTCAGCGGCGGCAGCGAATGCGAAGCCCGCGGCGACGATGGAGCCGAAGGGCGCCGCCGCGATCGGGCGCGCCGTCGGTGGGAAGGGCGGTTCGGCGATTCCAGCCAAGCCGCCGACGAAGGCTGACGGCAAGTCGGCTGGCAAGTCGGCTGCCGGGGCTGCCTCTCCCGCTCCAGCCGGGAAGGTTTCGGCCTTGACTCCCTCGAAGTCGGAGGCGAAGGACGCTGCATCCGAAGCGAAGGGTGAAGCAAAGGGTGCGTCGAAGGGTGCGGGGAAGAACGCCGCCAAGGGCGACGCCAAGGGTGACGCCAAGGGTGACGCCAAGGGTGATGCCAAAGCTAGTTCGGCCGACGCTGCTGCGCCGAAGGCTGCCGCGCCGAAGTCGGCGTCGAAGTCCGCGCCGAAGAAGAAGGGGCCGATCGATCTCGCAACGGCGAAGTCGGTGGCGGCGGTTGCGGCAGCGTCGCAGGCCGACAGCTCCGGGTATGTGGTGATCAACGGCCGACGCGTTCGGATGATCTCGACGAAGGGTCTTCCCGCTCCCAAGCGGACCAAGGTCGTCGTCGAGAAGGAAGTCGAAAAGCCCGATCTCCAGATCGCCCAGATCAAGACCAAGCTCACCAAGAAGGAACTCGACGAGTATCGGGCGCTGCTGCTTCTGAAGCGTCGCCAACTCGTCGGCATGTTGTCCGGCATGGAGGATGAGGCGCTGCGCTCGAGCGGCGGCAACCTCTCGACGATGCCGCTGCACATGGCCGACATCGGCACCGACACCTTCGACCAGGACTTCACGCTCGGCATGGCCGAGACCGAGCGGGCCCTGCTCGACGAGATCGACGCAGCGATCGGCCGCATCGAGGACAAGACCTACGGCGTGTGTCAGCTCACCGGCAAGCCGATCCCGAAGACCCGGCTCGAGGCGAAGCCTTGGGCGAAGTACTCGATCGAGGCGGCGAAGATCCTCGAGCGAAGCGGCAGCACGCGCTGACGAAGCGGACGCAGGCTCTCACGGTCGAAGTCCCCATGTCCGAGCCAGCGCCCGAGTTCGATTCCGCACCGAGCCCTGGGAATCAGGCCCCGGAGCCGATCGGCGAGCCCTCGCCGGCGGACCCGATCGCGGCGAGGTCGATTCGATCGTGGCTCATTCTTGTTGGCGTCGCCTCGGCCGGACTGGCCGCGGATCTCGTCACCAAGTACTGGTCCTTCCGCACGATCGCGGGAAAGCCCGTCGAACTTCGCTACGAGGAGGTCGCCGGCAATCCCGCCTATCGGCTCCCGTGGCACGATGGCGTGCAGGCCTTGCCCTTCGACCTGCTCGACTTTCGGCTCGTCCTCAATCATGGCGCCGTCTTCGGCGTCGGTCAGAATCGTCAGCGACTCTTCGTGGTCTTCACCGTCATCGCCGCGACCGTCGCGCTGCTTTTCTTCGCGCGATGGACGCGTCGAAGCGCGTGGGCGGCCCATGTCGCGATCGGCATGATTCTCGCCGGCGGTTTCGGCAATCTCTACGATCGCGTCGTCTACGGCGCGGTGCGGGACTTCCTGCACATGCTGCCCCGCTGGAATCTGCCGTTCGGCATGCGCTGGCCGAACAATCCGACCGGCGAAGTGTTCCCGTGGATCTTCAACATCGCGGATGTGCTCCTCCTCACGGGCATGGCGATTTTCATGATCTACGCCTATCGCAAGGATCTGCACGCCGAGCGCGAGGCGCGGCGCCTCAGTGCGACGGCGACGCCGAATCCGTGAGCATGCCAAGCGCGGTCGCGAGCGGTATGACGGCGTCGGAACGCAGCGGATCGCCGAGCGATTCGATCGCATGGGCGACGGCTTCGGTGAAGGGACCGACGGCGGTGCGACGGAGCGTGGCGCAATGGCCGCCGGTGCCGAGCGCCAAGCCGATGTCGCGGGCGAGCGAGCGGATGTAGGTGCCCTTGCCGCAGCGGATGTCGAGATCGAGCTCCGGGTAGGCGTATCGTTCGATCTCGATCGCGTCGATGCGCACCGGCCGCGCGGGATGTTCGTGCAGACTCCCGGCACGAGCGAGGTCGTAGGAGCGACGCCCACCGACCTTCATCGCGCTGAACGCCGGCGGACGCTGGGCGATGACGCCGACGAACCGACGCACGACCTCGGCGACGCGCTCGATCGACGGTGGCGCATCGACCGGCACATCGGTTCGCTCGCCTTCGCGATCGTCCGTCGTCGTGAAGGCGGAGAGGTCGACGGTGGTCCGGTATCGCTTGTCGGTCGCCATGAGGCGATCGATGGACTTGGTCGCCTTTCCGAGCGCGAGCACGAGCACGCCCGTGGCGAGGGGGTCAAGCGTGCCCGCGTGGCCCGTTCGAACCCCGCCAGCCCTTCGGCGCACGCGGGCGACGACGCCAAAGGAGGTCATTCCCAGCGGCTTATCCACCACGACGATGCCTTCGAGGGGCGCTCCGGGGATGGGCAGGGAAGTTGGATCCGCTGACTCCTTGTCCGATCGGAGCATCGCGGTACACTACCCGCCTCTTCGGACAGGTGTCCGAGCGGTTGAAGGAGCAGCATTGGAAATGCTGTATACGGCTTACGCTGTATCGCGAGTTCGAATCTCGCCCTGTCCGCTGGCGTCGACGCTCGGACGGCGCATTGGGTGCTGGGACAACTTGGTACACGGGCTATAGCGCAGTTTGGCTAGCGCGCTTGACTGGGGGTCAAGAGGTCGTGGGTTCAAATCCCGCTAGCCCGATTCAACATGAAAAGTCGGAAGGCATGCGCCTTCCGCTTTTCATGTCGAATCGGTCTATGTCCCGCTTCGCTGCGCTCCGCGTGACTGTGTCTCGCCATGGCCCGGTCCGCGGCGCTTCGGCTACGCCTGCGCGGCGCGGCCCGAGCCACGGCGATCCACGCGGTCTTGTCGACGCTCGGCCTGAGGGCCGAGCGTTCAAATCCCGCTGGCCCGACTTCAATCAGAAGGGAAGTCCCTACGGGCCTTCCCTTCTGATTTTCAGTCGGTCTACGTCCCGCGTCGCTGCGCTCCGCGTGACTGTGTCTCGCCATGGCCCGGTCCGCGACGCTCCGGCTACGCCTCCGCGGCGCGGCACGGACCACGGCGATCCACCCGGTCTTGTCAACGCCTGCGGCGTTCAAATCCCGCTAGCGCGATTGAAAGACGGCCGCCCCACATCAAAAGGAGGCGGCCTTTTTCAATCGAGAGCAGCCGCCACAGAAAGCGGAGCAGCAGACAGACCCACCATGCGGCTGCGGTCTGCCACGGCTGCTCTGCTGGTCTCGTCTGCTGGTCTTTTCTCGAATCTTCCATCTCGGCGCGCATGCCGGTTCCTCTGCGCTCTTCCTTCAAGAGCGATGCCCGTCCTCTTCGAGAAGCTCGATGTCTATCCGACGCCCGCGACCTGCGAGACATCGTTCACCGCGCAGGCGATGACGGCCGGTCGTCCATCTTGCCTGCAACGCGCGCCGCCCGTGATCCTCGACGCGATGAGGGAAGTATCCGCTACAGCGCCGCAGATTCGTGCCGCTACGATCGCCCTTGCACATGGCATCCGACTTCTGGGAGTAGCGCGGGGCCTTGTGATTCAGAAGGAGAAACGCATGGGACTCATCCTGCTCGTCGTCTTGGTGCTTCTGCTCATCGGCGCTCTGCCCACATGGGGCTACAGCCGCAAGTGGGGGTACGCCCCCACCGGGGGCTTGGGGTTGGTTCTCGTGATCCTGCTCATACTGGTCTTGTTCAACGTCATCCCACGCGGCTTCTGAGGCGTGACGGGTGCCGTCGGCATCCGGCATCGCTCCCCCGACCCCGCTTCTCGTAGTCAATACCCGCCTCGGATCAAGAGGCGTCAGGGAAGGGCACCTATGAAGGGCTTTGTGCGCAATATTGAAGCGCTCGCCGATGAGAACACAGACTTCCGTCGGGTGCTATACACCGCCAAGAACTGCCAGCTCGTCCTGATGGCGCTCAAGCCTCAGGAGGAGATCGGGGCGGAGGTCCACACGCTCGACCAGTTCTTCCGCGTGGAAGAGGGGACCGGGGAGGCCGTTCTTGACGGCGTGGTGACGGCAATTCACGCGGGCTTCGCGATGCTCGTTCCGGCTGGGACACATCACAACATCATCAATACCGGCGGCGCGCCCCTCAAGCTCTACACCATTTACTCGCCTCCGAATCATCGTGATGGCGTTGTCCACCACACGCGGGCGGACGCCGAGGCCGACAACGAGCACTTCGAAGGCAAGACGACGGAATAGTGGGCGAAGAGAATTTCTGTTGGTGTGCTGTCACTCCGAGTCAGCAGGGTCGTTGGTCGTGAGGCGTGCGGCTCCCATGCACGCGGCCGTGACTCGCTGTCCTCACCAGATCGCGACAATCAGGGACCGAGCGACTTCGGTCAACTCGCGCCGAGAACCGCTTCACCTCCGAGCACCCAGGTCTGACCCATCCCGTCGACCGCCACCCGCTCCTGCGGCCCCCAGAACCGCGTTCCGCCGATCCAAAGTCCTGTTGGGGCCTCTCGAAGTCGAGAGCAGCCGCCACAGAACGCCGAGCAGCAGAAAGAGCCCCATGCGGCTGCGGTCTGCCACGGCTGCTCTGTCAATCTGAAGCAACAAGCTCTTGGCGCTGTCGTCCATCGGCGCGGGCCTCCGCGTTGTGTGCAGTCGCGTGGCCATCGGGGCACTCTCGCGCGGCTCATCCATGGAGCTTGCTGTGCGCGCCATCCCGTCTCATCCGCTCGTCCTCGTTCGGTCCGCCCGTGCGTCGCTGATCACCCTCGGCATCTACGCGCTCCTGGGCGTCACAGCGTCCGCGAACGCCGCCGTCTACTTCGTTTCGCCCTGCGGGCAGGATGCCTGGATCGGCGTCTCGAGCGTCTGCTCCGGGCCTCTTGGTCCGAAGCGGACGATTCAGGCTGCGCTCGCCGTGGCGAGTGACGGAGACGAGATCCGCGTGCTTCCCGGGGCCTATGTCGGACCGATCGACTTCGACGGCAAGGCCGTGCATCTGCGCGGGCTCGGCGGCGCGGCGGTCACTTCGATCAATGGCCCGGGGATCGGAACCGTCCTTCTCTGCAACAGTCTGGAAGGTCCGGACACTGTCATCGAAGGCTTCACGATCACCGGCGGAAACGCCGCGTCGGGCGGCGGCATGATCGCTGCGCTCTCGAGCCCGACGGTGATCGATTGCGTCTTCACCAACAATTCCGCCGGGCTGACGGGCGGCGCCGTCGCGCTCACCGCCGCCAGTCCGCTCTTCATCGGCTGCTCGTTCGTCGGCAACAGCGCTCCCGTCGCCGGGGGAGCCATCGTGATTTCCTTTGGTTCGCCGGACTTCGACACCTGCACATTTGCATCGAATGCGTCGGCAGACGGCGGCGGCCTTCGGGCAACCGACTCGCAGGTGACGCTTGAAGGCTGCCTCTTCACGGACAACTCCGCAGCGTCGCTCGGCGGCGGACTGCTGGTGTCGGGCGGCACGCTGAGCGCAAGCGACACGACATTCGAACTGAACCAAGCCGAGTTCGGCGGTGGACTCTTCGCGAACGAGGACGCGGAGTGCTCGCTCATCGGCTGCGCCGTGCGCGAGAACGATGCCTCGGCGAGCCAGGGCGGCATCGGCGCTGAATCCGCCACGCTTCAGCTTCTCGGGACGGTCGTCGAGCTGAATCAGGCGGTCACCGTCGCTGGGCTTGGCACATACCAAAGCGTCATCCATGCGCTCGGATGTACCTTCGCGGAGAACATGGCGGGTTTTGCGGGCGGAGGAGTCGCCATCGGCGAGTCGAGTGCCGACGATGCGCTGTTTGAGCTGTGTTCCTTCAATGGAAATCTCGGTGCCGTCGGCGGCGGTGCGGTGCTTCTCATCGAAGGTGGTGCGACTTTCGAGGCATGCACCTTCTTCGACAACAGCGCGACCTCCGGCGGAGCGATCGCCGATCTCACGGATACGATTCCGAGTCTGGCCAGACTCGAGGGCTGCACCTTCGCAAACAACACGGCGCTGAACTCGGGTGGTGCGATCTTTCTTGGGTTGCTCACGAGCCTGCACGCGACCCGATGCAACTTCGAGCTGAACGAGGCGAACGGAACCGACGGCGGCGCGATCGTGAAGTACGGGGCATCGATGCGGCTCGTCTCGTGTGAGTTCATCGGGAACACCGCCGACGGCGCGGGCGGCGGCGTCTTCAGCAGCGCGATCACGACGCTTGCCAACTGCGTGCTCGCCGGCAACAGCGCGGGCGGAAACGGCGGCGGGCTCTTCCTGTCGACATCAGCGGGCGCGAGCTCCCTCCGACAGTGCACGATCGTGAACAACTCGGCCGTCGGCGACGGCGACGGTCTCCATGCGGTCGGAGCGCACCCCGTCTCGGTCGGCAACTCGATTCTCTGGTCGAATGGCCTGCCGCAGGTCAGCGGCGGCGCGGCGACCTTCTCGCACTCGGTCGTGCCGGTCGGCGTGGCCGGCGCCGGCTGCATCTCGACGAATCCGAAGTTCGTGTCGGCGCCGACCGGGAACTATCGGCTGCTCGCAAGTAGCCCCGCGATCGACGCTGGACTCATCTGGCTTCTGCCCGAGGATCACGCCGACCTCGACGGAGACGGCGATGTCGAGGAACTCCTGAGCCGTGATCTCGACGAGGCCGTTCGGGTTCGCACCGCGAGCGCAGGCGCAGCCACCTGCGGACTCGCCGTCGACATGGGCGCGTACGAGTCCGCTCTCGGCCTGCCAGCCCAGCCGGCGATGCTCGGCGATCTTGACGGAAGCGGAAGCGTCGGAGCGCCCGACCTGGCCATCTTGCTCGGCGAGTGGGGGGCGACCGGCGGATGTCCGCTTGCCGACCTCAACGGCGACGGCACCGTCGATGCGAGCGATCTCGCCGTGCTGCTGGGCGCATGGGAGTAACGAGCGGAGCGCGCTGGCGTGACCGAGCCCGGAGAGGGCAATCGGAGACAACGCTTGCAAAGTGCAAGTGAGTGGGGTAGAGTCATGGCATGCACGCCAGCGCGATCGTCGAGCCCCAACTCGCCCCACCCGGTGCGGGAATCCCCGCAACCGAGAGGATCATCGGAGGCCTCATCTTCGCGCTGCGCCGGTGGCGCGGTTCAGCGGAGCGGTTCTCGGCCGAGTTTGTCGGCGAACGAAAGGCGATCGCAAGCCTCTATCGCTCGCGTTCGGATGTCGCACTGGCCAAGCGCGTCCTGATTCCCCGTCTGCGCGGGCTCGAGGACAGCAGTCGATTCTGGTCGGTCCTCATGACGCTCGACCATCTCCGCATCGTGAACATCCAGATCACGGATGTGATCGCCAAGCTCAAGAGGGGAGCGACCCCGACCGGCGTCGCGAGCACGGCTGCGGTGAAGCCCTCCGCCGAGGTCGATGCCTCGGTCGTGCCGCTCTACGAGGCCTCGTGCGACGAACTGCTCGCCGTCGTGTCGGGCGGTGAGAATCTTCGCACCGGCGTTCGTTTCGCCCATCCCTGGTTCGGACCGCTTGACGGTCACGGCTGGCATCTGATGGCGGCCGCGCACATGGGCATTCATCGAGCGCAGATCGAGAAGATTCTCCGAGCGGGGGAACTGCGATGACACGCCGAAAGTCGGGGACGAAAGCTGCGCGCGAGTCCGCACCATCCGCGCCGTCACGCCGATCGCCCTGTCCGGTCGCCTGTACGCTCGACATCCTCGGCGACAGGTGGTCGCTCCTGGTGATTCGCGATCTCTTCGCGGGCAAGCGTCGCTTCCGCGATCTCGTCGCGTCACCGGAGGGCATCGCGACCAACATCCTCGCCTCGCGCATCGAACGGCTCGCCGAAGCGGGGCTCATCGCCGCTGATGCATCGCCCGATCGCGCGGGCAGCTCGGAGTACCGGCTGACCGGGCGCGGTGAGTCGCTTCTGCCGCTCCTCACCGCGCTGCGCGACTGGGGACTCGAGCACATCCCGGGCACCGCGGCGAGGGTCGGCGTACGGGCGAAGACTCCCGCCCGCCGCCGAACCGACTCGCTCACGCGATGAACTCAGTGGGCGCTGCGGGGCTCGGGCATCCCTTCGTTCTCAGCGCGCTCAATCGACGACCGGCTCCACGCGTCCCGAACGGCATTGCGCGCCCGCGACCAGCCGAGCGGAGAGGAGGGTCTCCTCGAAGCCCACGCATCAGCCAGTTCGCGCTCGAACTCCTCGAAGCGCGCAACGGCCCCGCGCCCGACCTGCGCTCGGTGCTCCCATCCGAGTCGATACGCCGGGAGATAGATATCGAAGGACTCGTCCGAACGGACATAGGGTCGCGAGCGGTAGCGATCGCGCCAGTAGCTCTCTTCGACCGTCGGATCGAACTGCTCGGCCACTTCCTTTCCGCCGAGGCCGCCCGCGATCGCTCCGGCGGTGATGCCGATGGCCGCGCCAACCGGGCCGCCGAGCGCCGCGCCGATGCCCAGTCCGGCGGCAGCGCCGGTCACTGCGCCGATGCCCGTGCCGACCGGGTGCGCACCGGGCGCACCGCTGATCGGATCGATGTGCTCACGCTGCTTGCGGGACGCCTCGACCCGTTCATGTTCCGTGCGGACATCTGACCGTACATTCGAATCCGTCGTCATGCGATTCTCCGTGGCATTGCCACATCCGTGATCTGAACGCGAGCGGAGCACACGCACCACATCGCGATCACACGGTCGTCGAAGCGCAAACCGATGCTGTAGGGCGATTCCCTGAAACGCGATTCGCGTCGTCCGGATCGTGCGTTGATGCGGGGCAGCGCCCACCCCGGTGATACCGTCGGGAACATGACCCTCACGGCTCGCACACATGTCCTCTGCGTCGACGACCACGAACTGCTCTTGGACGGGCTCGCTGCGCGAATCTCCCTCGAGCCGGACCTGCTCGTCGTCGGGCGCATGGGTAGCGCGGATCGGATCGTCGAGCGCGTGCGGGCACTGCGGGCCCGCATCGTTCTCCTCGACATCGCGTTGCCCGGCCCGAGTCCCTTCGAGAGCCTGATCGAGCTGCGCGACCAGGCTCCGGAGGTGGGCGTCATCATGCTTTCCGCGCACATTCGGGATCACTACATCGACATGGCACTCGCAGGCGGCGCTCGCGGGTACCTCTCGAAGGGCGACCCGCCCGCCGCGATCATCGAGGGCATTCGCAAGGTGCTCGGCGGACGAATTGCGCTGTGTGATGCGGTCGTCGAGCGGCTGCGGGAAGGCGGCCGCGCTCGGGCGCCCTCCGGAAGCCGTCTGAGCGCGCTCTCGCCGCGCGAGATGGAGATACTGCGACTCGTCGGTCGCGGCATGACGAGGAGCACGATCGCGCGGGCGGTGTGTCGGAGCCTGAAGACGATCGACTCGCAACACACCTCCATCATGCGCAAGCTCGACATCCACGATCGGGCCGAGCTAACGCGATTCGCGATCGCCGAGGGGCTCGTCGAGGTATGAACTCCATCGCGTCGATGTCCACGGCGCTGGCTCGCGTCCGCGGCTCGCGCGTCGGCCGCTATGCGGTTCCGGCGGCTGTCGTCCTCGTTGCCCTTGGCGGGCGAGCTGCACTGACGCCGGCGATTCCCGCAAGCAGCATGTGGTCGATCGCCGGGGCGCTTGGTGTCGCCGTCGCTGCGTGGTTCGGCGGATGGGGACCTGTCGCGTTCGCGACGCTGCTCACGCTCACGGTACTTGAACTGATCCACGGCGGATCCGCGGTCGTGCAGTCGAGGGCTTCCGGCGGACTGGGTTCGCTCGAGGCGGTGGGCCTGGTCGGACAGACGGCGATCGTGTCGCTCTGCGTTGCGGGCCTCGTGCGAGGCCGAGACGATCGACGGCTGCGGCGCGTTCACGATGATGTCGTCGCCCAGCTCGGACAGCGGCTCGTCGAGCGCGGTGCGGAAATCAGGGCGATCCTCGACACCTCGCCAACCGGGATCGCGATCGCCGCGGATCCCGAGTGCGATCGCATCTCGATGAATGGAGCCGCGGCGTCGATGCTCGAGCGCATCGCGAGCACGCCCGCGACCGACCCCTCGATGCCGCTCCCTGAACCGATCGATCGTGGCATCGCTCCGCTTCGGGAACTGATGCGGCGAGCGGTGACGGCAGCGCGGCCGATCGGTCCGATCGAGCTCGAGATCGTCCATGCCGACGGCACGCATCAGAGCCTTCTTGAATACGCGTCGCCGCTCCTGGACGCACAGGGGCGGGTCCGCGGCTGCGTGGCCGCACTCATCGACACGACGGAGTTGGGATGCGCGAAGCGTGCGGTGCGCGAGCGGGACCGTGCGCTCGGACGGAACTTCGAGTCCGTCAGCGTGGGCAAGGCCCACATCAGTCAGGAGAGCGGACGACTCGAACGGGTCAATCATCGTCTCTGCCTGATGCTCAGGCGGAGTGCCGAAGATCTGACTCGCTGCACCCTTGCGGACCTGCTCGAACCGGACGAGCACGAACGGATCGCGTCGATGCTTCATCGCGTCACCAAGCGCCGCGACCGGGCAATCGCCGGGGAGTACCGACTGCTGCGAAGTGACGGAATCACGGTCTATGGCGCGATATCGATAGCCGAGGAGTGCGATGGCGTGACGCACCCGGCGCGTCTCGTCGTGGCCATCGAGGACATCACGGCTCGTTCGCTCGCGGAGCGCGAGCTCGGTCGCTATCGAAGGCAGTTGGAGGAGCAGGTTGCCGCGCGGACTGCCTCGCTCGAGGAGTCGCACGCGCGGCTCCGACTCTCGGAGCGCATGGCGTCGCTCGGAACGCTCTGCGCCGGACTCGGCCACGACATGGGGAATCTCCTGCTCCCCGTTCGGCTGCGACTCGAGGCGATGGAGCTCAAGGGCGTGCCGACGGCGATCGCCGAGGACATGCGTGCGATCGGCACCTGTGCGGAGTACCTCCAGCGGCTGGCGAACGGCCTGCGCCTTCTCTCGCTCGATCCGGATCATTCCGGCGGAAGCGGAACCACGAATCTGGTCGAGTGGTGGGCCGATGTCGAGTCCTTTCTCAAGAACTGCCTGCCGCGCGGCGTGGAGCTCGAGCGTCTGTTCGACGAGAACCTTCCGCTCGCCCGCATACCGCGGCACCGGCTCACCCAGGCGATCTTCAACCTCGTGCAGAACGCAGGCGATGCGATCGGATGCGAGAAGCCGGGCGGCGGCAGGGTGCGCATCGCGGCGCGGGTCGCTTCAGGCGATGGTGCGGTCCAGATCGTGGTGAGCGACGACGGGTGCGGCATGTCGCCGGAGGTTCGCGCTCACTGTCTCGAACCGTTCTTCACGAGGAAGCCGCGCGGGATCTCCACGGGGCTCGGACTGTCGCTTGTGCACGGGATCGTGCGACAGGCCGGCGGATCGATCGATGTTGACAGCACGGAGGGTGTCGGAACGAGCTTCACGATCACCCTGCCGACCGCACCGGCCTTGGCGCCCGCGCCGGACATGGTGCCGTCGCGACCGCCGATACGCGTCCTCGTGACGGTCGATGACGTGCGGCTCAGGAGCTATGCGGTCGCGGTCGGCACGGCGATGGGCTGTGTCGTCGATGACGAAGCGCTCTCGTCCGGCGCCCCGGTCGGCGCTCCGTCAGATGCCAGCGATCGCCAGGACCGCGTGTGGGTGACATCGGTCGCGCATCTCGAAGCCACGGACATCGAACGGTACCTGGGCGGCGCGGGCCAATCCGCCCGAAGGGTCATCGCTTTCGGTGAATCGCCCGATGGCATGACAAGCCCGGTGGGCGTGCAATGGATCTCGAACCCCACCCCATCCCGCATACGGGCGGCGTTCCGAGCATGTTTGGCGGGCCTGACGGACGCATCCGCGGGCGCGTCGCCAGGACCGGACGATTGACATGGAAGATCGTCCACACGGCGGCCGCGCCAACGAACGGAACGCGCATGAGCAAATCCCTTGAGTCACTCGGTGCCGCCAGAACGCCGCTGAGAGTCCTTTGCGTCGACGACAATCCGCTCGTCGTCGAGGCGCTCGCCCTTAGGTTGGGCCTCATCGGCGGATTCGCCTGGCTCTCGCCGATCGACGACGCGGGCGAACTCATGTTCGAGGTGGACCGGCAGCGGCCCGATGTCGTGCTGCTCGACCTCGACATGCCCGGTCGCGACCCCATCGACGCTCTCGAGGAACTCGTCGGCACGGGTCGAACGGCTCGCGTGCTCATCTTCAGCGGCCATACGCGTGCGGACCTCATCGATCGCGCGATCGATGCGGGCGCATGGGGATCGGTCAGCAAGCATTCGGATGTCGGCACCATCGTGGCGGCGATTCGATGCATCGCTCGCGGCGAATTTCTCCTTTCGGCCGACGGGCGGGATGTACCGGTCACGCGAAGTGAGGTCGAGATCGTTCCGCCCGCGCGAACGCACATTCGTCGGCCGGACGACCGCCTCGCCTGCGATTAGGGCGATCGCTCGAAGGCAAGCGTGGGACTGCGGATCTATCTTCGAATCCGACGGTGGAACGACTCGGGACGATGGTCCGGTCGTGACGCGCCGCGAGGAGCAAAGCCATGCATATGCATCATGAACACACCATTCGGTCTCGCGCACTCCGCATCGCGATGGCGATCCCCCTCGGGCTCGCGATCCTGGCGTGCACCGCGTGCAACACGACGAAGGGCGTCGGCAAGGACGTCGAGGCCGCGGGCGAGGGACTGCAGGAAGTTGCAGACGACAGCAAGGACGCCATGACGGATTGATGCACGAGCCGGTCAGAAGGACCGGACCGAACGCATTGACCGTCTGGAGGCGCGACCGTCCCCGCGCACCGGGGACTCCACGCGCGTGACCATGTGGTCCGCGCATTCTCACACTATTTTGAGGGAAAAGAAAATGACATTCGAATCAATGAACAGGTCAGCCGCGATGTTCGCGGCGCGATCCGCCACCGTGGTTGCGGCGCTCGGTCTCACCGGCGCCGCTCTCGCCATTGGCGGCCTGTCCGACCGGCCGCAGGACGCACCGGCGGTCGGGAGCGGGCGCGCCGGCGATCGGGCTGCGCGACGAGACGCGAATCGGAACGGGGCGGATCACGCCCGCATGGCGGAGGCGATGCGAGCGAGCGGTATGACTCTCGCCAAGGCGATCGCCACGGCGGAGAAGCAGCTCAAGGGAAGCGCCGTCGATGCGCGATGCGCCCGCACCGGGCCGAACGAGCCGGCCGCCGTCGAGGTGACCGTGCTCAACGAGTCCGGTCAGCTCATGGTCGCGGTGATCAATGTCGGCGACGGTACGGTGCGATCGACGCGGGCCGCGTCCGCGGAGGACTTCGCGGTCGCCGGGGCGTCCCCCTTCATGATCCTGAAGGCGAGTGAGGTCCGGAACTGCTCGATCGTCGACGCCGAGCGGCGCACGGTCGGAAGCGTTGAGGAGCTCGTCATCGACGAGGCCCGCGGACGCATCGCCTACGCCATCGTCGATGTCGAGGGAAGCGCCGATCGGAAGGTCGCCATCCCGTGGACCGCGCTGCTCCACGAGGAGGGCTCGTATCGCGTCTCCCTGCGCGGCGCCACGCTCGCCCAGGCGCCTCGCCACGACTCCGCCAAGTGGTCCGCTCTCGCGAGCGATGACTTCGCCCGTCAGGTCGCCGATTTCTATGGAAATCCGATCTACGGAAGCGACATGGCGCTGGAAAGCGGCGTGCCGCTGATCTTCGTGAAGCTGGGCGATGTGATCGGCATGCGCATCGAGGGCACCGACAAGGCGAAGCTCGGCGTCATCGAGGATCTCGCGATCGACCCCGCAAGCGGCCGCATCTCCTATGCGGCGCTCTCGTTCGGAGGCTTCCTCGGATTCAATGACAAGCTCTTCGCCGTTCCGTGGGACGCCCTGCGCTCGCGGAAGGACGGCAGCGTCGTGCTCGCGGTCGACAAGGCGCGGCTGAAGGATGCACCCGGCTTCGACAAGGCTCACTGGCCGACGACCGCCAATGAGCAGTTCGACGAGGAGATCCGCAGCTTCTATCGTAAGCGCACGGCTGCGGCCGGCGAGTGACCGAGGGCGGGCCTTCGCTCCGTGCGAAGCTCGCATCACCCTCATCATGGACCATTCGACGGGTGGCTTCGGCCGCTCGTGAGCGGCGGGCCCTGTCCGTCGCCTCGCTCCACTCCCAACAGCCGGCCCCGACCATTGTGGTCGGGGTCGGCTTGTCTCGCTTGATGGTGTCGATGCCCGATCGTGCGCCTCTTCGTCCAGTGCTCCTACTCGGTCCGACTCTCCGACTTCGGTACACGGAACGGTGATGTGCCCGACAAGGTCGCCGATTCGATTCGCCCCACGCAGATTTTCCGGCTCACAACCGCGGAGCTCCAACCGGAGCCTCTGCCGTCGCCCGCGCCGGTGCTAGCACCTTCGGAGCGCCGCTGAGGGGGGCTTGATTGCATTCGTCGCATGAGAAACAATCCAGCCCGACGAGACGAGTGCGTCCGGGATGCGGGCGTCGTCGCGTTGACCGCGGCGCGAATCATGCGATCGGTTGAAGTCACCATTCCCGTGGCGGGGGCGACGCTCGCTGGCACGCTCCTCGTCCCGAAGGCCGAGGGGCGGGGGATGGGCGCGGTGCTGATCGCAGGGTCAGGCGCGCATGATCGCGACGAGTCGGTCTGCGGGCATGCGCCGTTTCGAGTGATCGCCGAGCATCTCGCCCGGCACGGCGTCGCGGTCCTGCGGTGCGACGATCGCGGCGTCGGCGGATCGACGGGCGAGGCTGAAGAACGATCATTCGAGGAGACGGTCGAAGATACGGTCGCCCGCGCGCGATGGCTTTCGCAGCGCGAGGAGATCGAGCCGCGAAGGATCGTTCTCATCGGCCACAGCGAGGGCGGGCTCGTTGCCGCCCGCGCGGCGCGCGATGCAGGCGCCATGGCGATCGTCGCGCTCGCTGGTCCGGCGACGCCGATCGAGGCGATGCTGCACGAGCAGGCGCGACGGCTCTCGCTCGAAGGAGGGGCGACGCCCGAACAGATCGATCACGAGCGCAGCATGAATGAGGCGGTCTTCGGGATCGCGCGCTCGTCACGCGATCATGCCGACGCGCGCGATGCGATCGACGCGGCGATCCGTGACGCGCTCCGACGCTGGCCCGGCGCGGAGTTGGACGAGAGCACGATCGTCGAGAGTGCGGCGGCCATGGCCAGCGTGGTCTCCGCGCCGGCCTACCGATCGCTCCTTCGTCAGGATCCGGGCGCGGCCCTCGCCGACCTCGCGTGTCCGATTTTCGCCGCGTTCGGCGAGCGTGACGCTCAGGTTCCCGGGCCGGAAAACGCCGCGGCCTGTGCGCGGATTCTCGCGGGCCGCGAGCGTTGCCTCGTGCGACTCTTCGAGGGCCACAACCATCTCTTCCAGCGGTGCGTGACTGGGGCGATCGCCGAGTACGAGACGCTCGGCGCGTCGCCCTCAGAGGAAGTGCTTCAGGCGATCTCCGACTGGCTCGCGTCGCTCTGGCAGCCCGTACGATCCCCCGCGTGATGTCGCACGAGCAATCGAACGGGCCCGGTGTGGGGAGTTCCGGCGGGGGTCGCGGAACGAACGAAGTGCCGTCGCGGGCGGTCGCGTTGGCGGTCCTGGTCGCGGCGCTCGGCTATTTCGTCGATCTCTTCGACCTCATCCTCTTCACCGTCCTGCGCAAGCCGAGTCTTCTCGCGCTCGGCGTCGACACCGACGGATGGGGCCGCATCCTGCTGAACACGCAGCTCACCGGCATGCTCATCGGCGGCGTGGTCTGGGGCGTGCTCGCCGATCGGCGCGGTCGACTCGCGGTGCTCTTCGGGTCGATCATCATGTATTCGGTGGCGAACCTGCTGAATGCGTTCGTCGTCGATCCGTGGACATACGCCGTCCTTCGATTCGTCGCCGGCTTCGGACTCGCCGGCGAGCTCGGCGCCGGCATCACGCTCGTGAGCGAACTGATGCCGCGCCGTTCGCGCGGAATCGGCACGACGATCGTCGCCGCCGTGGGACTCGCCGGAGCGGTCGTCGCCGGACTCGTTGGCAACGCGCTCACGACGGAGTATCCCGTTCACGGTTGGCGCGCTGCCTATGCGATCGGCGGCGTGCTCGGCCTGCTTCTCCTCGCGCTGCGCGTCGGACTGCTCGAGAGCGGCATCTTCCGCGGCACGGTCGAAAGCGATGTGAAGCGAGGCAATGTCCTCATGCTGCTCTGGCCGCCGGAACGGCTCTTTCGCTTCCTGCGCGTCATTCTCATGGGGATGCCGATCTGGTTCGCCGGCGGCGTCCTCTTCGTCTTCTCGCCCGAAATTGGGGCGAAGATCGGACTGCCGACGGAACCATCCGCTGGTCTCGTCGTCGTCTGGGCCTACACCGGCGTCGTGCTCGGCGACCTGCTCTCCGGATTCCTGAGTCAGGTGCTGAAGCGGCGGAAGGTCGTGATCATCGGCTTCCTCCTCGCCTATGCGTGCGCCATCGCGCTCCTGCTCACGCAGGGAGGACGCAGCATCGAGTGGTACTACGGACTCATGTGCCTGCTCGGCGCGACGACCGGATATTGGGTGCTCTTCGTGACGGTCGCGAGCGAGCAGTTCGGCACGAACCTGCGGGCGACCGTGACGACCAGCGCCCCCAACTTCGTGCGCGGCGCTGCGGTCCCGATCGTCGAGATCTGGTTCCTGATGAAGACGGTGCAGGGACTCTCGATCGTTCAGGCCACGCTTCTCGTCGGCTTCGGCTGCATTGCGATCGGTCTCGTCTCGACGCTGTTCATGCGCGAGAGTTTCGATGTGGATCTCGATTATGTGGAACGCTAGCCTCACGCTCTGTTCGGTCGCGATCTCGATCGCCTCGCCCGTGCCCGCCTCCGTTCCGCTCGGCGGCGATCCGGCCGCGCTGATCGAGGCTGCGAACGCCGTTGCCGACGCCGGCATGCTCGCTCGGTATCACGAGCTGCTCGGCAGCGAGCCGCATGTCGCGGGGACGCCGGGCGACGCCCGCACGATCGAGCGGCTGGCGAGCGCCTTCGGAGCGATGGGCCTCGAGGTCGAGGTCCATCGATTCGCGCCGCTCCTCGCCCGGCCGATCGCTGCGTCGCTTGAGATTGTCGAGGGCGACGCACCGGCCGACGCGTCGGCGCCCGCCGGCCGTCGCGGCGTCCTGTCGCTCGATCTGCGCGAGCGAAACCTGCTCGAGGATCCGAGCGTCGCCCACCCTGAGCTCACCTACGGATGGAATGCCTACAGCGGATCCGGCGATGTGACCGCGGGCGTCGTCTATGCAAATTATGGAACGCGTGAGGACTTTGCGAAGCTGAAGGCGTGGGGCGTCGACTGCCGCGGCAAGATCGTTCTCGCACGCTACGGCGGGAACTTCCGCGGATACAAGGCCAAGTTCGCCGAAGAGGCCGGCGCCGCGGGCGTCGTGATCTTCACGGATCCGGCGGATTCGGGCGATCTTCGCGGTCCCGTCTATCCCGAAGGCGGATGGGCGAACGACACCTGCATCCAGCGCGGTTCGATTCTCACGCTCGGATGGCCCGGCGACCCGCTCACGCCCGGCCGCGAGGCGACGAAGGACGCCGAGCGACTCGATCCCGAGTCGCTCGCCCTCCCGCGCATTCCAGTCCAGCCGATTGGCTACGCAGCGGCCGAGCGGATCATCGCCCGCATGACCGGACGCGAAGTGCCCGAGGCCTCGTGGAAGGGGGGGATTCGGCAGACCTATCGACTCGAAGGGGGCGAGTCGCTTCGCCTGCGCCTCCGCGTCGAGCAGGAGCGATTCATCGGCGAGACGGCGAATGTCATCGGCATGCTGCGCGGTGCGACGCGCCCCGACGAGTGGATCGTCGTTGGCTGCCATCACGACGCGTGGGGCTTTGGCGCGGGCGACCCGCTTGCCGGAACGATCGTGCTGCTCGAGAGCGCACGGGCCTTCGCGGAGGCGGCGGCGCGCGGTGTGCGACCGGAGCGGAGCGTTCTCTTCGCCGCATGGGGCGCCGAGGAGTTCGGCATCATCGGCAGCACCGAATGGGTCGAGTCACGGCGGGCGACGCTCGAGAGGAACGCGGTCCTGTACATCAATCTCGACATGGCCGCGATGGGCCATCGCATCGGCGCAGGCGCGTCTCCCTCGCTGCACGCCATCCTGCGCACGGCGATGGACCACGCGGTCAGCCCCTTCGATCAGGCGCCGATCAGCGAGGCATGGTCGCGCGAGCGGGCCAAGGCCGACCAGTCGCGACCGGCCTTCGGCGATCTCGGCGGCGGAAGCGATCATGTCGGGTTCTGGTGCCACGCGCTCGTGCCGTGCATCGCCATCAACGCGAGCGGATCCGCCGGCGTGTCCTATCATTCAAATTATGACACCATCGCGTGGTATCGAAAGATCGTCGGCGAGGATTATCGTTCGGCGCTGCTCGTGACGCGATTGTGCAACGCGATCATCGCGAAGGCCGCGACGGGGCCGCTTCTGCCCGACGATCCGGCGCAAGTGGTTACCGATGCGCTCCGCATCGCGAAGTCCCTCGTCGAGCGCGCGGACGGGCCCGAGTTGAAGGCCCTGTGCGAGCGACTCGTGGCGGCGTTCGAGCCGCTCGTGCCGCTCGCGGCGACGGCGGGCGAGCGTCTGGGCGAGCTGCGGCGCGGCGCGGCCAACGCGATCGCGCCGAACGATGCCAAGCGCATCAACGACGCGCTTCACGCGATCCGCACCGCCTGGCGATGCGACGACGGGCTGGTCGGTCGGCCGTGGTTCCGCAATCTCTATGCGTCGACGGATCGGTCGTCGGGGTACGCCGCGTCCATGCTGCCGCTGGCGGCCGAGGCGCTCGAGGATCGCGACGCCGCCGCCCTCGAGGCGGCCGTTGTCCGGTACGAGCGGGTCGCGCAGGGGCTCCGGGAAGGCCTTGGCGTCCTCTCTGTTGGGGTCGGTCTGACTGCTCCTGAGCCGCTTCGTGAAGGGTCCGGTAGGTAGAAGCCCCGTCCCTTCGGCGGGGCGCTTCGCACAGGTCGCGCAAAGCGACGCTCGTGGCCAAATTCCGCTTGGAACTCCGCGGTGGTCGGCGTACCTTCTGCATCTCGGACATCGGGGGTTTTGCTCCCGATGTTTTTTTGCCACCGCAGCCGGTCTGGAGCCGGGGTGCGGTGCGTCCGGAGTCCCGCCGATCACCGGGATCAGGATCTCGTTTCCACGAAGGAAGAGTTGGCACACATGACGACCAAGCTGATGAAGACCACGGCTCTCGCCGCCACCATTGCTGCGTTCGCGTTCGGCCCCGTCGCCCTCGGCGGCGACCCCGCCCCGGTGCGCACGAAGCGGATCGTCACCGGACTCAACTATCCGACCTATGTGACGCACGCGCCGGGCGACACCTCCCGACTCTTCGTGCTCGAGAAGCGCGGCGTCATCCGCATCATCGATCTCGCGACGAACACGCTGCTGGCGACCAACTTCCTCAACATCGACCCGATCGTTCAGGGCGGCGCGAGCGTGAATGACGAGCAGGGGCTCCTCGGACTCGCGTTCCACCCGGACTACGCGAACAACGGGTACTTCTTCGTCTACTACACCGCGACCGCCGGCGGTGGCGATACTGTCGTCGCTCGGTACAAGGTCTCGAGCAACCCGAATGTCGCCGACGGAACGAGCGGCCTGACGATCCTGACCTTTGACCAGCCCTTCTCGAACCACAACGGCGGCTGGATGGACTTCGGACCGGATGGCGCCCTCTACATCGCGACCGGCGACGGCGGCAGCGCCAACGACCCGGGCAACCGCGCCCAGACGATCGTCAATCAGAAGCTCGGCAAGATGCTCCGGATCATCCCGGACATCGTCGACGCGACGCCGCCGCACTACACCGTGCCCGCGACGAACCCCTTCGTCGGCATCACCGGCGACGACGAGATCCTTCACTACGGTCTCCGCAACCCGTGGCGCTGCTCCTTCGATCGTGCGAACGGCAACCTCTACATCGGTGATGTCGGCCAGAATGCGGTGGAAGAGATCTCCTTCGCGGCGGCGGGTGCCACCGGCATCAACTATGGCTGGCGCTGCACCGAAGGCACGAGCTGCACCGGCCTCTCCGGCTGCACCTGCAACGGTCCGACGCTGACCGCGCCGATCCGCACGCACACCCACTCGTCGGGCACCAACGGCGGCTTCTGCATCACCGGTGGCTATGTCTACCGCGGCTGCGCCTACCCGGCCCTCGACGGCACCTATTTCTACGCTGACTTCTCAACGAACAATGTCTGGTCGTTCCGCTACGACGGCACGACGGTGACGGACTTCATCGTCCGAAACACGCAGATCACCCCGTCGATCGACGGCTTCACGGTGAACCAGATCGCCTCCTTCGGCGAGGACGCGAACGGCGAGATCTACATCGTCGACCACGGCTCCACCACCGCCGGCGCGATCTTCAAGATCATCCCGACGACCGGCGAAGTCACCTGCCCCGAGCCGCTGCTCGGCGATCTTGACGGCAACGGCGTCGTTGACGCCGCCGACCTCGCGATCCTCCTCGGCCAGTGGGGCGGCGCCGGCAACGGCGACCTCGACGGCAGCGGATCGGTTGACGCGGCGGACCTCGCGGTCCTCCTCGGCGCCTGGTCGTAAAGTCGAAGTCACTGATCGCACACGCCTCATCGCGTCAGACGCGGTCAGCGAGCGACACACAATCAATCATCGTTCAACGACCCGGCCTCACCAGCCGGGTCGTTGTCATGCGCGAATAGGAATTCTCCCGTCTCATTGTGTCGTCCGCGGTCTGCTGCCTCCGCGTCCTTCGCGAGCCCGCCCCAACCTGTGCTGCGGCGCGTGGCCATCCAGAAGGAACACCCAATGTTGAAGAATCACATTCGTGCCCCGCTCGGGGCCTGCTGTCTCATTCCCTCGCTCGCGCTTGCCGTCGCAACGGCCGCATCGGGCGACCAACTCGTCATCAAGTCACTCAACCAGGAAACATCCGGCAAGTTCGGACAGGCGATCGCGATGATCCCCGACTGCGACGCCGACGGCCTCGATGACATCATCATCGGCGCGCCGGGCGAGAACGGCGGTGGCGTGAGTAACGCCGGCCGCGTCTACATCCACTCCGGCGCGACCGGTGCGCTCATCCGCGCCCACAGCTCGCCCAACGACACCGTTGATGGCGCGTACGGATTCGCCGTCGCGGGCATCGCCGACGCGAACGGCGACGGCTACGGTGACTACATCGTCGGCGCGCCCGGCGAGGGTAGCGGTCGCGTCTATGTCTACAACGGCCTGACCGGCGTCCTGATCCGCGATCACCAGTCGACGGCTCCCTCCGCGAACGGTCGCTTCGGCGCCGCGGTCGCGGGCGTCGATGACTTCACGCTCGACGGCAAGGGCGACTACATCATCGGCGCGCCGAACGAAACGGCGGGCGGCTTCGCAAGCGCCGGCCGCGTGCATGTCTACAGCGGCGGCAGCGGCATCGTCTGGACCACGCGCATCTCGCCGAGTCCCGAGGCGGCCGGTGAGTACGGCGCGAGCCTCGCCGGCGTGCCCGACTTCGACTCCGATGGTCGCGGCGACTTCGTCATCGGCGCTCCCTATGAGGATCCCGGTGCCTCGCCGATCGACGCGGGCCGAGCCTATGTCTACTCCGGCAACGGCCAGCTGCTCGAGCACACGCTCCAGTCCGGCAATCCGCAGGCGTTCGGGCGTTTCGGCGCATCCGTCGCAGGCGTGCCCGATGTCGGCGGCAACGGCGGCGGGGATGTCCTCGTCGGCGCGCCGCTCGAGGATGTGACCGTCGGCGGTCTCGGCACCTTCGAGGCCGCGGGCCGCGCGTATCTCTTCTCGGGCACCGGCGGCTTCCTCGCCCACACCTTCCGTGAGCCCAACGCGAACATCGCCGACGGCGGCGACTTCGGCCGATCGGTCGGCGGCGTTCTCGACTGCAGCGGCGACGGGCTCGGCGACATCATCATCGGCGCGCCGAGCTGGCCGGGCTATCGTGCATATGTATATGAAGCAGAGAGCGAAACGCTCCTCGAAACGCTCGTGACCTCGGATGCGGCGGGCTCGAATCAATACTGGGGCTGGGCCGTCGCGGGCATCGGCGACATGAACGGAGACGGACTCGGCGACTACGCGGTCGGCGGATGGGGCGCTGATGACGCACCGACGGAGCCGACCCAGGCTGGTCGCGTCACCCTCTACCGGCCGCTCGGAAACGACGAGTGTGGCGCCGGTCATCCCGCGCCGCCGGTGATCGGCGTCGGCGAGACGGAGTTCACTACGATCGGCGCGACGGAGGGTGATCCCGACGCCGGGTGCGGCCAGTTCGCCGCGCCGGGGCCGGACATCTGGTTCCGTCACACCGCAACCTGCACGGGCACGCTTCTCGTTTCGACCTGTGGTGACGCCGATTTCGATACGAAGATCGCCGTGTATGAAGGGTGCGGAGTGATCTGCTCGGACTCGACGCTCATCGCCTGCAACAACAACGGCTCGGGCTGCTCCGGCGGCACATCGTTCCTCGAGATTCCCGTCGTCGCGGGCACCTGCTACCGCATCCGCATCGGCGGCAACGCCGGCGCGTCGGGACGCGGCGTCCTCACGCTCGCCTGCACGGTCTGCATCTCGGCCGACCTTGACAACAGCGGCGCCGTCAACGCCGCCGACCTGGCGATCCTGCTCGGTGCGTGGACAGAGGTTCCCTGTGCCGGTCCCGCCTGCGACGCGGATCTGAACGGCGACTCCTTCGTGAACGCCGCCGATCTGGCGATTCTTCTCGGCGAATGGGGCGGTGACGGCGGCTGCTGATCGCCGTCGACAGCCCTCCGACATGCGCGTGTCTCCAGCGTCGGCACGCCGCTTCGATCCCGGATCATTCCGGCAGATCGGGCGGCGTGCCGATGTTTTCGTCGCCTCTGCCCATGTGACACAAGAGTGACAGCGCGCTATGCGTGACGATCGGCGATCGTGCTCGGTGATTTCGTATGATGTCGTCGTCGCATTCGTTGCAAGTCGGCGAATGCCGCGACGCCCCCAATCGGCTGATCGAGCACCATGGTCGCGAAATTGCGTTCGATCCTCGTCGTCGTCGGCGCGGCCATGCTGCTCACGCTCGGCTTCGCATGGATTCCGCCGCTCGTGAATCCGCCGATGGTGGGCTTCCCCGGATTGGGGCTCCCCCAGGGACAGTTCGTACCGTGGGTCGGCGCGCCGCACACGCGCTGGCTCGGTGAGCCATCGTGGCTTGCGACGGTCGGGCGGGACGGGATTGGCGTGCGACGGTCACTTGGATGTGTCGAGGCGGCGAGCTATGTCTATTCGCTCGCCGACCCAGGATGGGATTATCTGCTTGCGGGAGGATGGCCCTTCTATGCGTTTCATGGCGGCGGTTGGCAGGTCCCGCGCGCGGTGCAGGCAAAGGGCGAAGGCGTCCCGGCGGTCTTCGCGCTCCCGTCCTGGGTTCCGTCCCGGCAGAACCACCCGCCGACCATTCCGATCGCCCCCTGCTGGCGCGGGCTCGCGCTGAATCTCCTCGTCTGGTCGCTCGTCGTGCTCTCCGCTTGGTCCGGTGTCGGCTCGCTTCGCCGCTGGGTTCGCGGACGCAGAGGGAGGTGCGTCGCGTGTGGCCATCCGTTGCTTCCGTCGTCCTCCCGATGTCCCGAATGCGGCACCGATCGGGCGGTACCGGAGACGCGTCCCTGAGCGGGCGTGCACTACACTCCACGCATGCTCGCACGCAGACTTCTTCCGACCCTCGCTTGTGTCGGCCTCGCCGCCGCGATTCCCTCGGTCTCATTGGCCCAGTCGACCTCGCCTGGCGCTCCTGCCCGCCCTGCCCAGCCGCCGCAGCGCGGGGCGCAGCCGGGCACTCAGGGGGCCGCTCCGAACGCGGCGATGCCGCCGATCGAAGTGACTCCGAAAAAGGCCGAGCTCGGCAAGGTCGCCCCCGGATCGACCACCTCTGCGGTCTTCGTGCTGCGGAACACCGGCACAGCGCCGCTGAAGGTCACCGGTGCGGTGCCAAGCTGCAAGTGCACCGCGATCACGCCGGTCGCCGGACAGACGATCGCGCCTGGAGCGACGCTTGAGATCAGCGCCGCCCTCAAGGCGCCGCCGACGCCAGGCGATCGGGATGCGAAGGTCTTCGTTTCGTTCGAGGGATTCCGCGCTCCGGTCGTTCTTGAACTCATCGGCGAAGTCGTGATGGACATCGTTGTCGAGCCTGCGTATGTCGACGCGCTGAAGGGCGTGACCGCCGGATCGGTCAAGGTCCGCTCGCAGGATGGCAAGCCCTTCTCGATTCTCTCGGCCGGCGGCGCCGCGCCGAAGCTTCGCGGATTCGACGCCGCGAAGGACGCCCCGCGGGCCGAGTACGAACTCGAATGGTCGGTGGCGGGGATTCAGACGCTGCCGATCTGGTGGGTCGTCGAAACCGACCGGCCCGCGGCCTCGGTGATCCCGCTGCGCGTCCGCAACGAGAACACCGGCTCGCGCTGGGACATGGCCCGCTTCGATCGACAGTGGCATGTCAAGGACAGCATTGTGTTCCCCGGGAGCATCACGGTCGGCGAGCCGACCGAGATGACGATCGAGGTCGAGTACTACAACCCGCCGCCGCGCCCGGGCCAGAATGCCCGGCCGAACCTTCCGAACTGGTCGAAGTTCTCGTCGATCGCGGTGAGCGATCCGACGGTGAAGATCGAGGTCGTCGAAACGAAGGCGCTCAGCGCCGAGCACTTCGAAATCAAGGTGCGCATCACCGGTTCGACCGCCAAGCTCGTCGTCGCCGACTGCATCATCACCACCGAAACGGGCACCGGCATCCTGCCGTTTGTGGCGAAAGTCGTGGCGAAGACCGCGGCTTCCGCGGGCGGCTGAGTCACCCGCACAACTCCACGCACAACCACCCCGTACGGCCCCCGCACGGCCCCCGCACGGCCCGCATCATGACACCGCTCGACCTTCGCAACGCCGAATCGGTCTGCGAGACGCTCGAGCGTGCCGCGGAGCTGTTGCACGGTTCGCCTCTGCGAAGCGGCTGCGTTCATCGCCTTCCCGCAGCGGGACGGCTCGTCGTCGCGGGTGACCTCCACGACAATCCGGCGCACCTCCAGAAGATCACAGCGTTCGCCCGGCTCGGCGAGTCGCCGACGAATCACTTGGTCCTTCAGGAACTCATCCACGGCGACCGGCTTGTGAACGGCGTCGATCTCTCCTACCGCGTCGTCACGCGCGTCGCCGATCTCGTGAATCGATATCCCGAGCAGGTCCATCCTTTACTTGCAAATCACGAGCTCTGCCAGATGCTCGGCATCGGCGTCAGCAAGGGATATGGCGACGGGACGGCGCTCTTCAACGACGGTCTTGATTTCGTCTTCGGCGAGGATGGCGCCGTCGTCGCGCAGTCGCTCGCGAGCTTCTTTCTGGCGATGCCGCTCGCTGTGCGGAGTGCGAGCGGGCTCTGGTGCTCGCACTCGATTCCGTCGCCCGAAACGACCGACCGCTTCGATGCCACCGTCTTCGATCGGGAGCTTGCGCCGAGCGACTACCAGGCGCCGCGCGGTTCCGCGTACCTCATGGTGTGGGGCCGGGGCCAGCGAGCGGATCAGGTCGATCGCCTCGCCGACGCGTGGGGTGTGCGGCTCTTCTGTCTCGGGCACGCGATGAGCGAATCGGGTGCGCATGCCGTCACGCCGAGGATGGCGGTCATCAACAGCGACCATGAGCGCGGGCGCGTTGCGGAGATCGATCTGGCGGCCATTCCGGGCGATGCGGAAGAACTCGTCCTCCAGACGCTGCCGATCGTCATGCTCGGCGATGACGGCTCCTCGGGATGGGATCGGGCATGAGCGGCGGCGCGACGGGCGGTGAGGTGCTCGATCGACCTCTCCTTGCGATCGAGATGTCGCAGCGCGATGGCTCGGTTGCGTTCGGCGTCGATGCGACAACGATCGCGGTCGAGCGCTTCGCCTCCGGCGGATCGCGCGACGACGATCCGCTCTTTCCCGCGATCGATCGCCTGCTCCGCTCGCGAAGCGCGAGGCCCTGCGATCTCGGCGCGATCGCCGTCTCAGTCGGTCCCGGCGGATTTACCGGTCTTCGCATCGCCGTGACCGCCGCGAAGACGATGGCCGACGCCCTCGACATTCCGGTGATCGCCGTGCCGAGCGCGCTGGTCGCGGCCGACGGTGCGATGCAGCGCGATCCGCAGGGTGGAGGCTGGCTCGTCGCCCTCGCGTCGAAGCGGACGACGAGTTGGTGGACGACGGTCGTCGCCGCCGGAGACGCACTTCAGATCGTCGGAGAGCCGGCCATTCGCGAGGCGAGCGAGCTCGCCGCGGCAGCGCCGGCCGATCATCCGATTCGCACGATGCTGGCTGACGAGTTCGTGCATGCCGACGCCCTCGCAGTCGCTCGCGCTGCGGGCTGGCTGATCGAGACGCCGCGATTCGCGGCTGAATCCTGCTGGCGTCAGGGGCGGGCGATGCTTCGCCGCGGCGAGTTCGCGGACCGCGTGACACTCGCCCCGCTCTACCCCCGAGAACCAGAGGCGGTCACGCTCTGGCGCGAGCGCCACGGCGATGAGGGGCTCCCACAGTCGGCAAACGCCCGATAGCGGTGCGATGCCCGCGTGAGCCGCAGGATCCGACGAAGCGGAACTCGATCCTGCGGCCTGCGAATCCTCGGGGGAAGGGATGCGACCGGAGTGCCGATCACGCTTGCGGAGGATGGGCAAGGCGGAGAAGGACTTCCGCCCGCACCAAGTGGAGTGTCGAGGGGCTTCAGCGCGTTGCGCTGCGGTCCGCGCGATCCAGGGAGGGAATCATGTCCGACGAGCGTTCGAGCGATCCATGTGCGGAAGAGGGCGGCGCGATGCCGTCCGCCTCGGGTCGATCGCCTGATCGATCGCAAGATCGATCGCAAGATCGGGCCAAGTGGGCCGACAAGCAGGTCTTCACGACCGGTGAGGCAGCCGAGGTCTGCAAGGTCTCGCAGCAGACCATCATCCGCTGCTTCGACAGCGGTCGTCTCGGCGGCTTTCGCGTACCCGGCTCGCGGTTCCGCCGCATCCCGCGCAGCGAGCTGATTCGCTTCATGCGCACGAACGAGATTCCGCTGGAGTCGCTCGGCGATGAGCGCAATCGCGTGCTGGTCGTCGACGACGATCCGCAGATCCTCGCCATCGTGCACGAGGCGCTCGGCGACGGACGCTACGAGATTCGCACCGCGACGAACGGATACGACGCCGGCATCCTGACCGAGCAGTTCCGGCCGGCGGTCATCCTGCTCGACTACATGCTGCCCGATGTGAACGGTTCGGTCGTCTGCGAGCGCATCCGTTCGAATCCGGACTACGCGGGCACCCGTGTCGTCTTCGTCTCGGGCGTCGCCGACGACGCCGAGGCCGCGCGGCTGCTCGCTGCGGGCGCCGATGCGTTCGTTCGAAAGCCCTTCCGCGCCGATGAGCTCCAGCGCGTCGTGAGCCGGCTCGTCGAGGCGTAATCAATCGCCGCGCCCGCTCCATATCGATATTCGACAGGGAGAATGCGCCCATGTCCCATGACCAGCCGGTCTCCGAGCCGGCGTTGACCGTGGTCGAGCGGCTCGACGGACTGCCCTCGCCGAGTCCGCTCGCGATGCGGCTCCTGTCCGTCGCCCACGACGATGCCTCGTCGGCTCGCGATCTCGTCGAGATCATCCGCCAGGACGCGGCCCTGACCGCACGGATTCTCTCGCTCTGCCGACGCGGTCCGCGCGGTCGCCAGCTCGACATCGCGTCGCTCGATCGTGCGGTCGTCTTGCTCGGGTTCGGGGCGGTGCGAAGCGCTGCGCTTTCCGTCGAGTTCGCCGGCACGATCGGCGGTTCGCCCGGGTCGCAGCCCGTCGGCTTCGATCCGATGCGCTTCTGGCGGCATGCGCTCGCGAAGGCGCTCGTGGCGGAGATCGCGGCGAAGCTCGGTCGTGGCGGGCTCGCCTCGCGGGCGTTCGTTGCGGGGCTTCTGCACGATCTCGGCGCACTCGGCCTGTCGCGAGCGGCGCCTGCGCTCTTCGATCGCGCCTGTGAGGAAAGCGAGCGGCGCGGAGCGTCGCTCGATCGCGTCGCAAAGGAAGTGATCGGGATCGGCGTGATCGAGGCCGGCGCACGCCTGGTGGCCCGCTGGCACCTTCCTGACGAACTCTGTGAAACGCTGCGTCAGCGCGGCGTTCCGATGGCATCCGTCACCGGTCCGCACCGGGCGATGGTGCTGCTCGCCGAGCTGGCTGACATCGTCGTGCGTCGCCGTCATCTCGGCGGCCCTGGTTTTGCGCCCGACATGCATGAGGGCGGCGACGCGCTCTCGCCGCTCCTCCGCGAGCTCGAGGTCGATCCGGTGCGCTTCTTCGCCGCGGTGGAAGGACTCTTCGAGGAGGTCGCCGCGCGAGCCGAATCGCTTGGACTCTCGAACGCAACGCCGGCGGCGATCGCTGCCGATGCGATCGAAAGGGCGAGCCGGCGTGCGGCTATGGTGCGACGCCCCGATCCTTCGCTCGACATCGTCAGTGAACTCGACGCGGCGGGCGATCCGATCGCGACCATCGGTTGCATCGTGCGGGCCATTCGAGCCCTGCACGGCGGCGGCGATCGCCTGCTCGTCGTGACGCCCGCTTCCAACGGCATCGGTACCGACGGCAATCGCGCAGAGGTGCGCGAGTTCGACGCCGAGGGTCGACTGCTCGCCGGTCGCGTTGCGGGCGATGGCGACATCGACGGCGCGATCGCCGCACGACGCTGGGCGGAGTTGCGCCGCGGGGCAAGTCGCAGCGGGTCGCCAGCGGGAGCGCTCGCGCTCGCCTGTCGAGGCAGCACGATCGCCATCATCCATCGCGCTGAAGGCGAGGTCCTCAGTGCCGCAGTGGTCGAACGGGCCCCGCTCTCGCTCTGGGCGTTCGGGCTCGCCTCGAGCATCGATCGCCAGCGGGCCCAGCGTGCGGCGGAGCGTTCGGCTGAGGCGCTTCGCGCGCTTGGCATCGCCCGTGAGCGGCTCATTCGCGATCGCACGCTTGCGAGCCTCGGCGAGATCACCGCTGGCCTGGCCCATGAACTGAACAACCCGCTGACGGTGGTCTCGGGCCGCGCTCAGTTGCTGCGCCGCGGCACTCGCGACACGGCGTTCGTCGCAGGGCTTGACGAGATCGCCGCTGCCGCCGAGCGGGCGAGTGACCTTGTCGGGCGCCTGCTGCGGGTCGCCCGGCCCGCTGCGGCGATCCTGCGGCCCACGCGAGCGTCCGAGATCATCGATCTCGCGCTCCGCTTCCTGCCGCTTGATTCGCGCGGAAGCAACGCGGTTCTGGGGCCCTCGGCGCAATCCGAACTCGCTACAGACCGCAGCCTCTTCCCGGTCGAGAGAGTTCGCGTTCTTCCAAGCGATTCCGAGCGTGCGCCGTCCATCTGTCTTGCCGATCCGGCGCAGGCCGCGGATGCGCTTGCCGAGGTGTTGCAGAACGCATTGGACGCCGCCCCAGAGGGTTGCGTCGAAGTCAGTGTTCAGGAAACGGCCCGCGAAGGCCGATGCCAGATCACGGTGAGGGATGTCGGGGCCGGTTTCAGTGACCGTGCGCTTCGACACGCTCTCGACCCGTTCTTCAGCGAACGCCGTTCCGGCCGCGGTGCCGGGCTGGGTCTTGCAAAGGCCCGCTCGATCATCGAGACCATGGGAGGGACGATCTCGCTCGGGAACGCCACCGACGGCGGGGGACTCGTCACGATCGAGTTGCCCGTCGCGGACCATCACATCAGATCCGAAGTTCGTGGGGATGATCGCTTGCGTCAGGACGCCCTCAAGAGGGAGGCGGCCTGAGCGTGAGCAACCGGGCGACCGATGGATCGGCCGCCGGAACGACGCGGAGGGATGGGGAGGGATCCGAGTGGACGCACGAACGAACCGATCGAATGACTTCGACGGCGGACGACACGACGAGCACAACGAGGGACAGGCCGAGATTCCGCTGCGACGCGAGGAGGGACGCGCCGCAGTGCTGATCGTCGGAGCCTCGCCCGCGGTTGAGAGCGTTGTTCGCTGTGCCGCGGCCCGCTGCCGGGCCGAGCTCACCACCGCCGCGCCGGGCGACGATGCCCGCACTGCGCTGATCGAACAGCGCTACGATGTGGTGATCGCCTGCGATGAGGGGCTCGCCTCGACCGCGCGCTTCGCGCAGCTCGTGACGCGACTCTCGCCGGCGGCTAAGACGATGATGCTGACGCAGGAGATGACGGTCGCGACCGTGCTTGAGGCGATGCGCGGCGGCGTCGTCGATGTCGTCGAGTTGCCCATCGAGCCCGTCGAGTTTCAGGGACGGCTCCAGGGGGCGATCAGCCGAAGCCGCGAGGAGCGCGAGCGTGAGGATCGCGTTGCGCGACTCAAGGGCATTTGTAAGAAACTGAATGACGCGCGGGCCGAAGTCTCGGAGCAGGCCCGAGCGCTCTCGGACGATCTCCGCGAGGTGCGCGAGGAGGTGGCCGGCAAGCTCGACGAGGTCGCAATGACCGCCGAGTACCGGACGCTCCTCCGCCAGGAACTCGATCTCGAGGAACTCCTCCGCGTCGGCGTCGAGTATCTCATCGGAAAGACGGGCCCGACGAACGCAGCGGTGTTCCTGCCGGGCAGCGACGGCGAGTGGAGTCTCGGCGCGTATGTGAACTACGACTGCCCGCGGCAGGTCGCCCAGCCGATGCTCGATCGGCTCGCGAGCGATGTCTGCCCGGAACTCTCGACCGTCGACGAACTCATGCGCTTCGAGGATTCAAGCGATTTCGTCGAGAGCCTCGGTCTCGGCACGACGACGCTCGCAACGAGCCAGATCGTCGCATGGCCCTGCTTCGCCAAGAACGACTGCCTTGCGGTGTTCGTTCTCTTCCGCGACGCGAAGCGAGGCTTCGGCGATGAGCTCGCGACGGTGATCGATTGCCTGCGAACGGTCTTCGCCGAGCAGATCGCCACGGTACTCCGCGTCCATCACCGGGCAAGCGGCGGCTGGCCCGTCGAGCGCAGCGACGAGGACGAGCGCGACGACTGGGAAGATCGCAAGGCGGCGTGACGACTGTCGCTCGCTCGCGGACAGTCGGGCAAGTGCCTGACTGCGTCACTGTCGCGGGCATTCAACTGTGCAGAGCAAGACGGAGGCACGGCCTTCCCCGGCATCGTCGCGGGAACGCCGTGCCTCTGTGCATGGACCCGAAGGTTCGGTGATGTGCACAGGCCGCACGCGCTGCTAGTCTGATCACTTCCCGCCCGTTCGATGTCCGCCCGTTCCTAAGGGGGCTTCCATGCTTAGCCGTCGTGAGGTGCTTCAGTCCGCGGTGCTTGCTGCCAGCGCGATGGTCGGCGGATCCTTGGCCTCGGCGGCTGCTCCTTCGCCGCGACGACGACCGTTCGGGGGGAAGCTCTCGAAGCTCCAGATTCTGCAAGTTGGCGTTGGCGGCACGATCGCGCCGCATGACCGCGAGCAGTTGGAGGCCCATGCCGATGTCGTGATCAGCGGTCTCTGCGATGTCGATCGCGACGCGCTTGCCGCCGCTGCGAAGGACCGGCCGCAGGCGTTCACATGCACCGATTTCCGCGAGGCGTTCGATCGCTACGGCGATCGCTTCGATGCGGTCATCGTCTGTACGCCGGACCACAACCACGCAGTCATCGACATCATGGCCCTCAAGGCCAACAAGCATGTCTACGGCCAGAAGCCGCTCGTCCAGCAGCTTTCCGAGGTCGTTGACATCGAGCGGGCGATCGCGGCGCGGCCGCATCTTGTGACCCAGGTCGGCAACCAACGGATGGGCGGGCCGGGACGACAGCACGCGGTCGACATCCTGCGGCGCGGGCTGCTCGGCAAGGCGATCGAGGCCCATGTCTGGATCAGCGGTCCGAGCGACACGGGAGACGGATATTTTTATTACGGCGGTCTTAAGGAGCCTTCACCGCCGCCGGCGAACCTCGATTGGCCGCTCTGGCTCGGCTCAGCGGTCGACGCACCCTTCCGCGAAGGGCTCGGCCCGATCCGTTGGCGCTCCTCGTGGGACTATGGCACCGGCCAGCTCGGCGATTGGTGCACGCATCTCCTCGATGTTCTCTACTTCGCCTATGACCTGCCGTCGCCCTCGGCGGTCCTCTCGCACACCCGCACGCCGAGTGACTTCTATCACGCCCAGCATGTCGCGGCGACGCTGACCTACGAGGGATCGACGCGGGCCTCTGGCGGCGAGCGATTCGCGAAGGAACGCTTCATCGTGCGCTACTGCGACAAGTCCCAGGCGCCGTCGCCGGCGGCACTCGGATTGCCTCCGGTGTCTTTCGGCGGCATTGGCACGCTCGTCGTCTGTGAGGAAGGCGTGCTGCTCGTGAAGCCGGAAGGCGAGATCGAGGTCTGGCGTGGCGGCAAGTCGGTCGACTGGCGCACGCTGCCGGGGCAAGCGCCAGACGCGACCGGCGTTCGTGCCCGCAACCACTGGCACAGTTGGGTGGACCGGATTCTCGGCAAGTCCGACGCCTTCGTGCAGACGCCCTTTGCGGTCGGCGCTGGCATGGCCGAGGCGGGGCTCCTCTGCTCACGCGCTGCGCGATTCCCAGGCGTCGAACTGCGCTGGGACAAGGCATCGCTGAGTTTTACGAATCACGAGGAGGCGACGAAGTCGATTGTGCGCCGCGAATATCGAAAGGGATTCGAGATTCCGGTCGTCGCGCCGGCGCTGTAGTGCCAAGGCGATCGCTGCAAGCCCTCATCACTTCGACTTCGGCTGGCGGGCGATCTCCCGGACGGTGGTTCGGTAGAGCTCGGGAATGTCGGTCTTGCTGTGCGCAGCGACCGATTGCTCAAAGCGTTCCAAGGCCTGCGCACGCGCCTCGTCGCTTGGAGCGTCGCGTAGCGCGCCCTCGATGGCCGCGAGAGCGAAAGGCGTTCGTGCGAGCGCTGCGTCGAGGAAGGGGATGAGCTTCGCGCTACGATCCTTGCCGTCGACACGGTCCCACATGCGCCGCATGGCGAGCGTCTCGAGAAGGGACTCGACATCCTCGCTCACGCCCCACGCGATCGACTGGTGGTAGACCATCGGTCGCCGGCCGCCGACATCGTCGTAGTTCCAACCGGCGTGGACCGTCGTGACCTCGTCGCCGCCCGTCGCGTACTGTCCGCCGACGCAACGAAATGCCTTTGTCGTCGCGTCGTATTCCATGTGGACGATCGCGCAGTGACCTGGCTGTCCGGCGGTCGCCGCGGGAACGCCGCAGATGCGATAGGTGCGGGCTCCGATGTTGCCCATGGTGCCGCAGACGCCGCCGTCCTTCCACATCATCTGGATCGAGCCGTAATCGAACGCGAGCGGACTGAGGCGCCGCGCCGACTGCATGTCGAACTGCTGGGCGATGTCGCCGATGTACTCGCCGTAGGTACGAAACTCGTCGGCCTCGACGAAGCGGCGCCAGATCTCCTCGCGCTCGCGCAGCGGCTGGTCGTCGGCGGCGAGCATGAGAAGAATCGGCCACGGGGCGTTGAGCGGGAACATCGGCCAACGATTGCTTCGTGCGGTTCCGTCGGCGAGCGGCGGAAGCGAGATGCCGTCGTTGCGGATGAACCACGCCATCGACTCGCTCGCGGTCGGCGCGCGATCGCGCTCGGCCGGCAGGCGGCCCTTCGCGCGGTACGCGGCGGCAAACAGCTCATGCGCGGCCTTGATGCGGCCGCGAAGCGCACCGTCCGGGACGGCCGCCGTCGATTGCCAGTGGACGACGCGATCGCCGCAGTCGATCGTGACATCGGGATGGCCGCGCTCGGCCATGTATTGATTGAAAGACCGCTGGAGATCAGGTGAGGCGATGACATCGGCGGCGACGAGCGGTCGCTTCATCATGCGCTTCACCTCGACCGGCTTGCCGCGCGGCTTGGCGATGCCGCGTTCGTCATACTCGAGCGGCGGCAGTTCCTTCGACTGCACCTCGACCTCGATCTCAGGATGATCCTCGAGGAAATTGATGATGTGATCGTCGCGGTCAAGCGGCCGTTCCGCGATCGAGTCCGCACGCTTCGTATCGATGCGTACCCGCGGATCGCCCGGAATGACGAGCGTCAGCGGCTCGCGCGGGGCGATGCTCGGAAGCGAACTTGGCCGCTTCGCGCCATCGGCATCATTCCACGGCGTGCCCTGTGCACCGCGATGGGCGTAGGAATCCTGGATCGCGAAGGCGAGGGCAAGCTGCGTATGGGTGCGTCGCACGGTGTCGACGCCGAGATCGATCTCCAGCGAGCGCAGCGCGAGGAGGACCGGCAGGGGATCCGCCCGACATCCGTAGACGGAGAGCCGCAAGAGGCGATCGCCGTCGATCCACGCGAGGAAATCCTCGGGAAGCGTGCCGCCGATTTCAGGCGCGAGCTCCGCGGCCCGGCGGAGGGTCGTGGTGCGAACCTCTTCGATGAAGGCGTCGATCGCTGCGTCGGACCAGTCGTTCTCCGCGGGCGTCGGTTCGGTCCGTGCGGCGGCGGACGCGATGCTCGGTTGGATCGGGGAAAGCCCCGAACCGACGCAGAGAAGCATGAGCGAGCAGGGAAGGGCGAGGCGGCGGGCGTGGCGTGGCATTGTTCGAAACGGAGCGTAGCCCGGCGCGGATGAGCGGCGCAGGGGAGTTCACCCGATGTCGCTGCGGATTTCGATACCATCGAGGACATGCCACTCGAGTCGCAGAAGGAAGCCTCTGAAACCCTCGCCGCAAACGGACCCGTCAGCCTCGGCGACGAGCAGGCCGTTCGTGAGATCGTCGCCTCCAGCGTGCTGCGCATCTGGGAGGTGGTGAACAATCTCACGAGACTTCGCCCCACGAAGCGCGAGCACTACTGGGTGACGATCTTCGGTTCGGCGCGGGTCGCGCCCGAGATGCCGCTGTACGGCGAGGTGCGCGAACTTGCGAGGCTGCTCGCCACCGACGGATGCGGCATCGTGACCGGCGGCGGACCCGGTCTCATGCAGGCCGCAAACGAGGGAGCGGCGCTCGCCGGCAAGACGGCGACGCTCGGCGTGCGCGTCGATCTTCCGTTCGAGCAGGAGGTCAATCCCTTCGTCACGCAGGCGTTTGAGCATCGCACCTTCTTCACCCGACTCCATCAGTTCGTGCTGATGTCCGACGCCTTCATCGTCGTGCCCGGCGGCATCGGCACGGCGCTCGAGCTGTTGATGGTCTGGCAGCTTCTTCAGGTCCGTCACCTCGACAATGTGCCGCTCGTTCTCGTCGGCTCGATGTGGCCGCCGCTCATCGAGTGGGCTCGCAACACGATGGTCGAGGGTCCGACGCGACTGGCGAGCCCCGATGACATGCGGATCCCGATCTGCGTCGCCTCGATGGAAGAGGCGGCGGCGATCGTGCGCGAGCATCACGCCCGGAAGCGATAGCGGCGGTGCGGCGGGTCGGCGTGCGAGGAAGCTCGCCGGACCGCGGGCTGCGCCGCGAACACCAAAGAAGCGACCGATGCCCCGAGCTCGCTGGAGCGGGCTCGGGGCATCGGTATCCGCCGCACAACGCGGACGAGAGTCGCGAACGACCCCTCGTGTCGTCCGATCAGTCGCACAGGCAGGACGATTGACATTGCACATCCGCGATCAGCACGCACTGGGCGTCCCACGCGATGGAGCAGCAATCCGGGTCCTGGATACACACGCATTGGGCGCAGGCCGGCTGGTTCGTTCCGGGCGTCGTGCGGGCCACGCACGCGTTGGCGGTCGGGCAGGGCCCCCACGATCCGAGCACGATCCCAAGGTCGGCCGCGTCGATGATCCCGTCGCGGTTGACATCGCCGACCAGTCCGCTTCCGCCCCACTCGCCGAGCACCAGACCGAGATCGGCGCCGTTCGTGACGCCGTCGCCGGTGAGATCGCCCGCGCAGGGAATCTCAACGAGCGCCGGCAGGGCATCGGCGAGCGGCTGATCGTTCCAGCGGGCGCCGAGCGGCCCGAATAGATACATATGAACGAAGTCCTCCTGACCGTTCGAATTGCTCGGTTCGCCCGGTGCCCAGCTCGTGTAGCCGATCGGATTGCCGATCGCGTTGCGGAAGGTCCCCTCGACGAGCTGGTCCTGGGCGCCGATCCAGAGGCGATCGGCAAAGCCAAGAGCGGTCGCGTTCGCGAACACCCAGTTGTTTTCGGCGGCGTTGCCGATGGAGACGAGATATCCGCCCAGCGACTCCGCCATCCGCTGGGCTGAGGCCCACGAGCTCGCGCTGAGCATCACATAGGTGCTGCGCGTCGTCGGATTCACCATCGGTGCGCTTGCGATCTCCGGGGCACAGTAGGTCCATGCGGCCGTCGCGCAAATGCTGTCCCACGCCGTGGCGCAGCAGAAGCTATCGAAATCGCATACCTGCATGCAGCAGGAGCTTTCGCTACACCCAGGCTGGACATGGGAGTCGAAGCAGGACTGGTCGCTTCCGCATTCCGGTCGGGTGAAGACGGCCACCGCGGGAACCGACGCCGACATGGCGATGTCGACCCACCGTCCCGACTGCGTGCGAAGCTCCGTCGAGTCGGTGCCACCGACATCGTTCGGTTCGCCCGGAGACCAGTTGAGGTAGGAAACCGGCGAGCCGTCCGCCCAGACGAAGACACCCTCGGTCGCCGCATCGCTGAAGCCGATTCGCACGCCAAGCGCCGAGCCGAGCGGAGCGCCGACGGCGATCATGCGACGGATCCACTCGTTCTCCTGGCCGCTCGTGATCGACGCGAGCGTCAGTCCGAAGGGTGCGATGAAGGACGCCTGGGTGGTGGCAACGCCCTTCGCCACGAGCCAGTAGCGCTCGCCCGTCGCGGGGCGGATCACCGGCCCTGCGATGAGGCTCTGACCCCCGCAGACGATGTCGGCCGCATTCGCGCACTGGTTGTCCCAGTCGACATCGCAGCAGAAGGGATCGAACTGGGCGCAGACCGCCTGGCAGCAGACGGCGTCGTTGCAGCCGGGCAGATCGGTGCTGTCGAAACATGAGCCGGCGGTGACGCCGCACTGGCCGTGCGCGCTCGCGGCCGCGAAGGCTACAAATCCGATCGCGCTGAAGGTCCTGATGGATGTGGTGGGTGTGTGCATGAAGTAGGATCCGGGCCGAATGGGCTGAAATGCGATGAAAAGGGGCCCCGTTCTCGGTCCTTTCGCGTGACGAGTCGGGGCGTCCCGAGACGCATGCGCAGGGCGGCCGGTGCGCGGACCACGAATCGGTCGAATCCTGCTGGCTTCCTCCTCGGCCGGCTTCAGACTCAGGCATCTGATGACGAACGACGAAGGCGAATTCCCACCCGCAGCAACGCCCCCCACAAGCGTGGAGATCACGCGGCTTCTGAAGGCCGCTCACGGCGGTGACCGTCAGGCGTCGGAAGACCTGCTCCCGTTGGTCTACGACGAACTGCGCCAGCTCGCGGCCCGTCGGCTTCGGCGCGAGGCACCGGGGCAGACGCTCCAGGCGACTGCGCTCGTCCACGAGGCGTATATGCGTCTCGTCGGCGACGGCTCGCCCACCTGGGACGGGCGTGCCCACTTCATCGGTGCCGCGGCGATCGCGATGCGCCGGATTCTCGTCGAGCGGGCGCGCCGGGTCGGCGCGCTCCGTCGCGGCGGCGATCGCCAGCGACTCTCGCTCGATGAGTTGGACATCGCCGCTCCGGCATCCGAGTTCGATGTCGTGGCCCTCGACGATGCCATTCGACGCATGGAGCGAGAGGACGAGCGGATGGCCCGCATCGTCATGCTCCGCTACTTCGCGGGCCTGAGCATCGAGGAGACGGCGGAGCTCATGGGCATCTCGCCCACAAGCGTGAAGCGGGAGTGGGCGTGTGCCCGGGCGTGGCTCTACGACGAGCTCGGGCATGAGCCCAATCCTTCGACGAGTCCTTCAGCCAGTCCTTCAGCAGGGGCAGGTCCGGCGGACTCCACGGGCGATCGGTCAGGCAACGCGTAGGCGACCGCAGAGAACTCCCATGTCACTTGCCCGGATCCGCGACATCTTTCTCGCCGTTGCGGACCTGCCCGCCGCGGATCGCCCGTCTGCGCTCGATGCGATGTGCGGACCGGACGCCATCCTTCGCGACAAGGTCTGGCGCATGCTTGCCCAGCACGAGGGACATTCGGCGTTTCTCGACGAGCCGGCGACGCTCGATGGCGTGCCGCTTCGCGAGGAGTCCGACGAGGAGATTCCGTCGCGCATCGGGCCCTACGGCATCATCGAGCGCCTCGGCGAGGGCGGCTTCGGCATCGTGTATCGGGCGCGGCAGGAGCGGCCCATTCGACGCGATGTGGCCCTCAAGGTCATTCGCGCGGCGATGTCGAGTCGCCAAGTCGTCGCCCGCTTCGAGGTCGAGCGGCAGATGCTCGCATCGCTCGTCCATCCGAACATCGCACGGGTCTACGACGCAGGTGAGACCGAGGATGGTCGTCCATACTGTGCGATGGAGCTGGTCGAGGGCGAGCCGATCGGAACATATTGTGATGCCCACCGGCTCGGTCTCGATCGGCGCATCGAACTCATGGTGCAGATCTGCGCTGCGGTGGAGCACGCCCATCAGCGAGGCATCATCCATCGCGACCTGAAGCCCGCGAACATCCTCGTGACCGAGGGCGCTGAGGGGCCCTCCGTGCGCGTCATCGACTTCGGCATCGCCCGCGCCGTCGAGGGAGGCGCGGAGGGCGCCGCCGCAACGGTCGAGGCGCGACTGCTCGGCACGCCCGATTACATGAGTCCCGAGCAGGTGGACCATCGGCCCGGCGGCATCGATGTGCGCGTCGATGTGTACGCCCTCGGAACGCTTCTCTATGAGCTGCTGACTTCGGAGACGCCCTTGCGCATCGCCGCGCAGCGCGTCTCGTCGCTGGCGGCGATCGTGCGCACGGTGAGCGAGGCAGAGCCGGAGTTGCCCTCCGTGCGGATCGCGAAGCTGGCCGCGGATCGACAGGCCGATGTCGCTCGGGATCGAGGGGTCGATGCGCGACGGCTGCGATCGCAGCTCGTCGGTGACCTTGATGCGATCGTCATGAAGGCGATCGAGAAGTCACCGGATCGACGGTATCCCTCGGTTGCGGCGTTCGCGGAGGACATCGGGCGGTACCGGCGCGGCGAACCGATCCTCGCGGCGCGGTCGAGCGCGACCGATCGCGCCCGCAAGTTCGTGCGTCGGCATCGCGTCGGGGTCGTGGCAACGGCGGCCGTTCTCGTCACGCTCGCCGCGGGATTCGTGATGACCGCAGCCTCACTCGCCCGCGCCGTTCGCGCTGAGCGTCAGGCGACGCTCGATCGCGATCAGGCCGAAGCGGTCAGCGACTTCCTCGTCGACGACATTCTCGGCGCCGCCAGTCCGGAGCGCGACGGATATCAGGTCACGGTCGTCGACGCGATGGGCGCCGCTCTCGCGAACGCGGATCGACGCTTCGCCGAGCGCCCGGTGGTTGCGGCACGGGTGCGCTACGCGATCGGACATGTGTATCGAACGCTCGGTCGCTGGGAGGAAGCGATCGCCGCACTCGAGCCAGCCGCCGGGACCTTCACCGCCGTCCTCGGTCGCGAGCACGCGCTCACGATCGCGACGGAGGTCGCCAGAGCCGATGCCCTGCGCGAGCTGAATCGTGACGCCGAAGCCGAAGCGATCCTCAGGCCGACGATCGCCGACGCGGAGGCCCATCGCGGCCCATTCGATCCGCTCACGCTGAAGCTCTACGGAGCGCTCGGCGAGCTGCTCCAGAAGAACGGGCGCCACGACGAGGCCGAGCCGATGCTTCGGCGGACGCTTGATCGCCTCCGCGCCGCCGCCGTTCCGGATCCGGAGACGACGCTCGCGACGACGCTCTCGCTGGTCGCTTCGCTCGCTGCTCGTGGGCGCGACGAGGACGCGCTTCCCTTCGTCGCCGAGGCCCTGACGCTCGCCCGGCGGCTCTATCCGGAGCGGCACCCGGCCGTGCTGGCGGCCATGAACACCGAGGCGGCGATGCTCACGAACATCGATCGCCATGCCGACGCTGAACGGGCCTACGCCCGGCTGCTGACGGCGGTCGAGGGTGCCCTTCCGCCCGGACACTGGCAGATCGCCCTCGTCCGCTACTCGCTCGGCCTCTGCCTCATGCGTCAGGAACGGTTCGCCGAGGCTGCGCCGCACATCGACCAGGCGGTCGGCGAGGCGACGGCAGCGCTCGGAGCCGATCATGCGTTCACCCGGCGCATGATCGAGGATCAGGCGAGGAATCGTTCGAAGCTCGAAGCGATGCGATAGGCGCGTCCGGCCCGGGCGCTCTCGGACAGGATCGTCGACCGTGCCAAGGATCCCCGAGACGGCGACCTCCGATCAGCTCCACGCGCCGAGCAGAATGGCGAGGTCGGCCGCGTCGGTCGTGCCGTCGCAGTTGAAGTCGGTGATGCCGGGGCCGTCCCAGGCGCCGAGGAGAATCGCCAGATCGGAGCCGCTCACGGTGCCATTGCCGTCGAGGTCGACGAGTCCCGGCGCTGGCGGCAGCGCCGCGCTGACGATCGCGACGACCGACGGGCCGCCCGCGAGCGCGACATCGACATTCGCGTAGACGCGGCACTGCCGGGGAAGGTCGAGGCCCGGCGCGACGCCCTGGCTCGCGTTGAAGTCGGTGATGACGCCGTCCGCGGTGCCGTCGCCGTCGACATCGACCTGGTCGCCGGTCCGCATGAGGATGTCGAGCTGCGGTCCCGCGACGCTTGGCGTCAGGACAAACAGAATCTCCCCCTTCGTGTGGCTCCAGATCGCCCCGACCTGGCGAAGGTCGTTCAGGCCGACGGCGCTTGGGTTGCCGGTGAGAGTCAGGCCCGCGAGGCTCTGCCCCTCGCGCAGGATCAGTTCGTCGTTGAAGGCGAGGAATCCGTCGGCCGTCGTCGCCGCGTCGGTGTCGCCGGAGAAGGCGATGTCGCCGAACTCGTTGGTCTTCACATCGCCGAAGTTCTGCCAGTTGTCGGCTTCGCCCGAGGAGAAGCTCTCCCGGGCGATGATCGCGCCGTTCGCCACGATCACATCGTTGCTCGCGTTCGGCGCTGCGATCACGCCGCGGCAAATATAGTTTGTCGCGAGGGACGAGAAATCATAATTGAAACCGACGCTCGTTCCGGCGGTGATGAGCGTTTCGCCGCTCACGATGTCGCCGCCCTTCAGGACCACGGTGTTGTCGCGATAGAGCGCCCGGAACTGGGCGCCGCTTCCCTGCGAGGCGGTGATGCCCGAGATCCAGGTCTTCGCGCCGTTCGAACACATCTGCGGGCGCGAGCAGAAGGTGATGAAGAGGCCGGGCAGGCCGGGGGCATCGTCGAGCTCGGTGAGGACCTTCGCGCCGTCGGACCAGACCGAATCGTTGCCGTTCTCGCTTGGGCTGTAGATCCAGCTCAGGCCATCGCTGATGCCCATCGTGCTCTCGTTGCCGGTGAGCGTGACGGGCAGGCCGTCGCCGTTCTTCCACACGATCCCGCCATCGACCCAGACGAAGCCCTCGGTCAGGCCGCCGCCGAGATCGAAGAAGCCGCTGAAGCCCACGCGGCCGTCGCGGGTGGTGTAGGGATCGTTCAGCGTCGTGAGCGGCGCTCCGCCCGACCCTGGCGTCGGCTGTCCCTGCACGGCGATCGCCTTGAGCGGCCCTCCCGCGAGCAGCGTGGGAGCGATGAGGAGCGAGGCGACGGCGGCGGTCGGGGCGAGGCGATGCATGGGCGTTTCTCCTGTCGCGCGGCGCGGGGTGCGCACGACGCGACGCCTTAGATTGTCGCAGGTTCCAAGGGTTCAACGCAACGGCCAACGGAGTGAACTTGGCGACGCCCGAGAATCGATCGGCGGTCGATCGATGCGGATCTCGGTCGCCACCGGCTGCCAGCTTCGGCAGATGCTGTCGAGAGACTTCTTCGTCATCAGAAACCGTGATCGGTGCCGCTGAGCAAGGATCCTGGCCTGATTGTGCCAACACGATTGCGTACGGTCGATCACCGTGATGGAATGCCGTCGGCAGGACATGCCTGCCGAATAGAACAGTTTCGCTGTTCGGAGTCCGAATGCCCGACGCTTCGGCGACTGGGCGGTGCGGGCTTCGGCCACCGTGAGTGTAGGGAGATCGATGTGAGTCACCTCATCAACTGGCGGATCGCCGCGGCCATTCTCGCGGCACTTTGTCTCTCCGCGCTCTCCCACGCATGCACGATCTTCGTCGTGACATATCAGGGGACGACCTACTTCTGCAACAACGAAGATTGGAGAGACCCGGTCACGAGGATTCGTTTCTTCCCCGCCGAGGGATCGAACTACGGCTGGGTTTCGCTTGGTTTCGGAAACGACTGGGCGCAGGGCGGTGTCAACGAGCACGGCCTGTGCTTCGACTGGTTCGCGCATGGCGTCTCCGCGGGCTGGAAGACGGATCCGGAGAAGAGGGATCACGACGGCAACCTGAGCGAGGAGATGCTGCGGACCTGCAAGACCGTGGACGAGGCGATTGAGTTCTACAAGCGGTACAACGAAGAGAATCTGGATCAGGCCGTCACCCTGATCGCCGACCGTGATGGCAACTCGGTTCTCGTGCTTTGGAAGGACGGGCAACTCGCGTTCGAGCGGAATGCCTTGACGCTTCAGAGTTGTGGGATCGGGAAGGCACGCGTTGACGCTCAGGTCGGCAATGCAGGTTTGCCGTTCTCGCTTGAGAGCCTCGCGGAGTCCCTGAAGGCGGCGAGTCTCTCCGGCGAGATTTCAACCCAGTACTCAAACATCATTGTTCCTCGGCGAGGCGTGCTCTACTTGTTTCAGAATCGTGACTATGAGCAGTGCCTTGAGATCGACTACGCATCGATGCTGAAGCAGCCAGCCAGTGAGCATCGGATCTCTGATCTCTTCGAGCACGCCCGGAAGGCTCGTTTCGTTCGCTCAGTTGATCCCGCCAGCTACGTTCAGAGTTCCGATGGTGCGAGTTGGACTCACGAGGAGGCCAGGCAGCACGCCCGACGATTCAACAATCGCATGCTCTGGAGTGCGGACTACCTGAAGCAGGATGCCGAGAGCCTGAAGCGGCTGGACTCCGACCAGCTTCAGCTTCCCTTTCCGGCGGTCGCATTCAACGCTCCGGACTACGAGTTGACCGGACGGGGGATGCCTGGCCTCCAGTTCCGACCTGTGTCGCTCAAGGAAGGAGAGCATGGATCCTTCGTCATTGTCAACCGGTGGTTGGATCCGGCAACGCTTCCTGCCGACGCGAAGTGGCACGAGAAGGTCATTGCCGAACCGTTGATGGCGATTGTTGTCGTGGGGGACATCCCGCTCAGGAACATCGCTGGACAAGCCGTCTCGCGAAGTCATCCGCACTACTTCTTTCAGGGCGCGTTCTCGGGGGCCGAGCACTCCGTAAAATGGTCGGCGATCCGAATGGCGGATGGCGCGGCGATCGGAGTCGTCAACGGTCGAGTCCTTGATCTCGCGCAGGGCAATGTGATTCTGGTCCGTCCGGAGTCGGACGGGTCGATTCGGATCCATCAGGCCGCCACGACGCTGAACCCAGCGGAGTCCACAACGGTCGCGGAGCCGCTGCAGGCCATTCTCGACGAACCCGCGTGTCGGGCATTCGCATCCGGTTCGTAGCGACTCTGCGCAGACAGGCTGCGGCGGATTTCCGTCGTTCGCTATCGCGTCGCCCGCTCCGCGAGCAGCTCATCAAGCGAGAGGAGCGCGTGTCGAAGGTGCGGGATGAAGATCGAGCCTCCCACGACGAGGGCGACATTGAGCGCGTCCTCGATCTCCTCCTTCGAGAAGCCTGCGTTCACGCACTGTTCGAGGTGGTAGTCGATGCAGTCGTTGCAGCGCAGGACCGCGCTTGCGACGAGTCCGAGGAGCTCCTTCGTGCGGGCCGGCAGTGCGCCGTCTTCGTACGCGGCGCTGTCGAGCCGCATGAAGCGGTTCACGCCGAGGTGCTTGCTCTCGAGGATGCGGGCCTGTCCGACGGCGCGGTCGGCGCGGAACTGCTGAAAGGGGCGGTGTGGCATTGGGAAGGTCTCATTCTGCTTCGGCCCGCGCGGAGCTGCCAATCACCACTCGACGCGGGCGAGAACGGTCACGCCGCCGGTCACCGACTGGCCCTTGGCGACGAGTGCTCGGCTTCGCTCGGGATGGGGCAGGATGAGTTCCGTCGTCGAGCCGAACTTGATCATGCCGAAGCGCTCGGCGCGGGCGAGCTTCGCCCCGACCCGCAGTGGACAGACGATGCGACGGGCGATCGCGCCGGAGACCTGGCGGATGCCGATCGTCTCGCCCGAGGCGACGCGCATCGTGATGAGGTTCGACTCGTTGACCTGGGCGCTTTCCTCGGTCCGGGCATCGAGATACTTGCCCGGCTTGTGGGCGATCGCAACCACCTCGCCATCGCAGGGGCTGCGGTTCACATGCACATTCAGCACGCTGAGGAAGATGCGGATGACGAGCGCCGGACGGCCGCCGGTCGCCTCGTGGCTGTCGGTCGTGAAGACCGCCGAGACCACGCCGTCGGCCGGGCTGATGAGGTCCTTCGGATCATTGCTCGCCGGGCGTCGGCCGAGCGGATCGCGGAAGAAGGAGAGGAGCGCAAGGCAGACGATCACGACCAGCCCGACCGCCCACCACTGGCCGAACCAGGCCGCCACGAGCGCAAGGAAAAGGCTGACGATGATGATCGTCAGCCATTCCCGTGTTCCGTAGCCGGTCAGAAGCATTCGGTTGGGCTACCGATGGGGCGTTCCGATCACTCCGACCAGCGGCCGATGGCGAAGCCAAGGCCGCCGCAGGCGATCGCGACGACGGCGAGTCCGCCGCCCCAGACCGCCATGTTGCCGGTGAACATCATCGCCAGGGCCGGAACCGCACCGGTGGTCGCAACGACCACCATGAGCAGCACGCAGACGAGGGAGATCATCGCGCCGACCATCAGGCCGACGCCTGCGCCGGACCAGCCGCCCTCGTAGGTCTCCATGACCATGGGCATCATCGTCATGCCAGCGCCGGCTGCGACGGCGTTGCCGCCGCTGTCAGCACCGCCAGCCGCGTCGAAGAGGCCGCTGGCGTTCGCCGGGAGATCGACATTGTCGTCGTTCGAGAAGGCGTCCTCGATGAGAGCTGCGCCGGAGAGGCTGTCGTCGTTCTCGCGGGTGAGGTCGAGAAGACCGCTGCCGGAGCCGACGGTCTCAAGCGAAAGTTCGCCCGAGCCGGCCTTCTTGTCCTGGCCGAAGCGGCTGGCCTCGAACGCGCTGATGCCGGTCTCCTCGCTGGAGTCGGCCATGGTTCGGGCATTGGCCTTCGAACTCGAGGCCGGGCCGGGCTTCGAGCGAGCCCCACCGGTCGAGTCGGAGAGGTCGATCGCCGCGTTGCCGTGGGCGCTGTCCTCAAGGGCGAGCGGGATCTCGGCGCCGTCCTCGTCACCGGCGAGCAGGTTGATCTGCTCAGCCTTGAACATCACCTTGTCACGATCCCGGAACTCCTGGATCTCGCCACGCTTCCCCATGTCGAGGACTTCGGCGACGGACTTTCCGAGCTTCGCGGCGGCTTCTTCCGCCGAATAGAACATCTTGCTGGCCATGCGTCCTCCGCAGCAAACGCTGTAGACCTCGTACCCTATCGGTTGCTCGGACGAGTCGCAAGGTGTCGGCGAGCTTTCTTCGTCAACCGCGGCGCGCCGACCGCGATTCCCGCGCCCCGCAACCCCAACCGCCCCACCCGCACCCGATGCCCCGCACACCTGCGGTCACGAGCGATTTCCGCCGGAGGAACCCGGCGATTCCGGCGATTCCGGCCATGGCGACGCGATCCCGCGACCGGCAGATTGCCGCTCGGCTGGAACACTGGTTCTCCGAGCATGAGCGGGCGCTTCCGTGGCGCACCGCACGAAATGGCTACACCGCCCTCGTCAGCGAGGCGATGCTCCAGCAGACGCAGGTCTCGCGCGTGATCGATCGCTATGAAGCGTTCATGAGGCGATTTCCTACGGTCGAGGCACTCGCGTCCGCCGCCGAGGCCGAAGTGCTGGCCGCGTGGCAGGGGCTTGGGTACTACGGCCGGGCGAAGCGGCTCCATGCGGCGGCGCGGGCGATCGTCGAACGGTTCGCTGGCGTCGTCCCGGCCGCGGTCGACGACCTGCGGACCCTCCCGGGGGTCGGGCGCTACACCGCTGGGGCGATCGCCTCGATTGCCTATGCGGCGCGCGAGCCGATCGTCGACACGAATGTCGCCCGCGTGCTCATGCGGCTCGATGCCCGCGCCGGGACCGCAGGCGATCGGTCCGCGATGGACTGGGCGTGGGCGCGAGCCGAGGCCCTGGTCCAGGCGGCGGACTCGCCGGCGCGATTCAACGAAGGGCTCATGGAACTCGGCGCGACCGTCTGCCCGGCGGGGAAGCCGTCGTGCGGGACCTGTCCGCTCGCCCGCTGGTGCGAAGCCCACCGTCAAGGCATCGAGTCGACGATTCCGACGCCGGCGCCCAAGGCCGCCCGCAAGCGGGTCTATCACCATGCGGTGGTCTTCACCCGATCGGGCATGGTGCTTCTCGTGCAGCGCCCCGAGCGAGGTCTCTGGTCTTCGATGTGGCAGGTTCCGACGGTCGAGAGTGACCGAGCGCTCGATGCCGACGCGCTCCTCGGGCTCGTCGATCCGCGGCCGGCATCGCTCGAGGGGCCGCGGCGCGTCGTGCACCAGACGACCCATCGCGAGGTCATCTTCCTCATCCATCAGGCACGGACGCGGGCGCGGGCGGTGCCGGGGGTCTGGGTCGGACGGGATCGTCTCGACGAATACGCGCTCTCGAACCCGATGCGGGCGATCGTCGACGCGGCGCTGGCGTGAGCCCGTCGCTACGCCCGGGCGGCGTCGGTGCGGGGAAGAATCGTCGTCGTGCCCGAGGTCGACGGATAGGCGATGCGGCCGTGATGAATCGCCGAGAGCGTCTTGATGATCGTGTCCTCGACGATCTTCAGCTCGGTGAAGGTCAGCGGACAGTCGTCGAACTGCCCGTCGTCGAGTCGCCGTCGGGCGAGGGCCCGCACCAGCGCCTCGATGCGCCCGTGCGAGGGCTCGGAGAGGGCTCGCGTCGCCGATTCGCTCGAGTCGCAGAGCATGAGGATCGCGGCCTCCTTCGTGCGCGGACGGGGGCCGGGATATCGAAAGTCGAACTCCTCGACGGAATCCTCGTCCTCGCCCTTCCGTTCCGCCTCGGACTTTGCGCGATGGAAGAAATACTCGACGAGCGTGGTGCCGTGGTGGCTTTCAATAAAATGATGGAGGGCCCGCGGAAGTCCGTACTCCTTCGCGAGCTCGAGTCCGTCCTTCACATGTCCGACGATCACGAGGAGACTCATCGCGGGGCTGAGCCGCTCATGCTTGTTGGGGCCGCCGAGCTGGTTCTCGACGAAGTATTCGGGCTTGTTCACCTTGCCGATGTCGTGATAGAGGGCCCCCGCGTAGGCGAGAAGGCCGTCGGCGCCGATCGCCTCCGCCGCCGCCTCGGCGAGGTTCGCGACCTGGAGCGAGTGGTTGTAGGTGCCCGGCGCCCGCTCCTGCATCTGGCGCAGGAGCGGATGTCGCGGATCGCGCAGCTCGGCGAGGGTGAGTCCGGTCGAGATGTCGAAGAGCCGCTCGATCGAGGGCAGCATGCCCAGGACGAGGAAGCCGACCGCGTAGCTGCCGACGGCGGCGAAGAGGCCGTCGCGCACGCTCTGCCAGAAGCCGCCCTCGGCGAGTTCGGTCTCGAGGATGCCCAGGGCGACGATGGCCAGACCGAGCACGATCGCGGTGATGCCGCTCGCCCGAACGATCGCCGCTCGGTGGCGGACCTCGCGAAGGCAGGCGATGAGCGTGCCGCACCCGAGTGCGAAGACGAGGGCCATCGTCGGCGGAAGGTCGATCGCGACGGTCAGGAGCAGGGCCTCGACGGCTGCAACGAAGTAGGCGAAACGCTGGCCGTAGGCAAGACAGACGACGAGCGCGACCAGCAGGCAGGAGGCTGCGGAGATCGGCGTCGCGACGAGCGGGAACTCGGCGCTCGTGAGGCAGGCGACGGCGCCTGCGAGGAGCATCAGCGAGAACACGCCGGCGAGTCGCTGCGGCCGCGTGCCGACCCGCGGCTCGTGTCGCACGGTGTAGAGCAGGACGACGATCGAGATCGCCAGGCCGAGCGATCCGGCGCCGAGCGCTCCGGCGAGCGACTCGCGCCATCCCTTCGCGCGGTGCTCCTGCTCGTCGCTTTCCTGAAGTCGGGCGAGTTGGTCGGCGGTGATGCGATCGCCGGCGGCGTAGATCACCTCGCCGCGGAGGTGAATCTCCTTCTCGGGAGCGACCGCGGCGGCGGCCCGCTCGGCCGCGAGCTTCGTGCGGTTCTCGTCGAAGCTCACCGTGGGTCGGGGATCGTTGGCGATCGCCGCTGCGACGACGGGAACGAGCGGCTGCGGGAAGCCGGCGTCCGCGACCATGCGGATGATCGCCCGTCGGAAGCCCTCCTCGATCGGACCGATGCCGGGGGGCAGCTCCTGGGCCGTCTCGACGCGCGTCGCCGGCGGATCGAGCGCCGGAATCACCTTGGTTGGATCGGGCGAGGCGAGCGCCGCCGCACCGGCCCCGTCGAGCGGAGTCGTGACGGTCGGCTCGGTGCGCTCCGGCTGCGGCGGCAGCACGAAGCGATCGAGCGTCGTCATGAAGAGCTGATATTCCTGCGAGGCGATGATCGGCTCTTCGCTCCACAGCGAGCCGATGAGCCGGTCGGTCCAGCTCCTCCACGACTCGCTCGCGACCTTCGCCCCGCCGAAGCGCTGCAGTTCGGCGAGCGCGGTGTCGGTCAGGTCGAACTCGCGGGCGAGATCGGGATCGATCTCAAGGACCGACCGCTTCTCGAAGATGGCCACGGGCAGGCCGTCGAGCTTCGCCTTCAGACTCGAGAGGTACTTGGTGTTCGCGACATAGAACCGCGGGGCGGTGCCGCGGGCTTCCTCGCGGCGCTCATGGGTGAGGGCCTGGTTTTCCGTCTCGTACTGCGAGAGGTTGATCCGGCTCTCGGTCGCGACCTGGCCGATGTAGGCCCGCGGGACATCCCGGCTGAGCGAGGTGAGGAGGGCGAACGCGAGCGCGAACGCCACGGTGATCGCGACCGTGCCGGCGAACTCCGGACGGCGGAACCACTCGGCGAACTCCGGGCTCGGGCGGGGCAGGTTGCGGCGGATCTCCTCTCGTCGAAGGGATCCGTTGCCGCCGCGCGCAGCGCGACCGAGCCATCCGAAGAGGCCGCCCGTGCCGAGCTTCCCCGAACCAAATCTGGAACCGCGGCCGAAGCCGAACATCGGGAGGGATCCGCGTGAGCGGACCGGCGACGCCTCCCACGACCGGCAACGCTCGGTCGGACCAGGGAGGATCAGGCGGACAGTGGTCACTCTATCGCCCGATTCGATCGCCTCCTAGAGGACGGACGACAGAAGGCCCGGGATGTGGGACAGGTACTGAACGGACCTTCATGCAGCGGAAGGGGCGTTCACCGAGGCAGAATCCTGCGCGTCCTCCCAATGGCGCTGTTATTGGCCGAATCCGAGCGGGTCCGTGCGAGCGAGGCACGCGTGTGGCGCTTGAGACACTCGCTTCCGCCGCGGTGGCAATGTTCGCGTCGGGCGGCGTCGAGGCTCCTTGTCTGCCGCGAACATGTCGCGTCGCACTGTTCGCGAATTTCCGAAACACCTCACTGGACACTGCGGGCATCCTTCGCCACGCTGCCGGGATGCGGTGGCATCGATCAAGGACGCTCATGAGCTTGGGGCAGCCGGCCCTTCTGGGAATGTCGCTCCTGAGTCTGGCGGCGGCCCTGACCGCATGCGCGCCCGAGCGCGACCCGATCGAGGCCAACGAGTTGCTCTCGCATGAGGACCAGGGGGCCGTCGCGGTGCTCTCGCCCGACGAGGGCGACGATGCGAAGGCCGCGATGCGGGCCGCCTTCGAAGGCACGCCGATCGAGCGGCCGACGCAAGCCGCCGACGGCGTCCGCTGGAGCGATGTCCCGGCCGCCGCCTATTGGGGTGCTCTCGAGGTCGAGATGGCGATCGTGCGAAGCGCCGAAACGCCGGAAGGGCTCCGCTTCGAGCTCGTCACCGTGCGCGACGAACCCGCGACGCTGCTCGTCGAGCGCGTCGACACTCCCGAGCGCATCCGCGCGACGGCAACGGTCGGCACCTTCGGTCAGCGAACCGATGACGCGCGGGCGCTCGAGGTCGCGTTCCGCACGGCGCTTGAGGCATTCGGTCGCAAGCCATCCTTCGGCAAGTGAGCGCGGGAGCGCTCAGCACCCGCCCCATGCGCCGAGGAGGAGCGCGAGATCCTCGGCGCCGGTGATGCCGCTGCCGTCGAGATCGGTCGCGCCCGCGTTGCCCCAACCGCCGAGGAGGGTTGCGAGATCGGCGGCGTCGACGACCCCGTTCGCGTCGAGATCGCCGACGCACGCGGACGGAAGGGAGATGACGAAGAGACCGTCGCCGACATTCAGGCCGGTGAGGGCGCTCGTGACGCGGCCGACGAAGTAGACCTCGCCCGCATCGCTGAGGCCGAGGTTGTTGTCGTTGAAGAAGCCGCAGTGGGCGTCGTCGAGGAAGCCGTCGCCGTCGTAGTCGACCTGCGTCGCACTGGCGATCTCGAGCGTCGAGTTGAACGATCGCGCGACCGTGATCGGCGCCTTGCCCTGGCGCTCGACGACGAGATGGGTGCGCGACTGCGAGCTCTCGACGAGGTAGGCAAGATCGCCGAGCGAGTTCATCGCGGCCTGCTGCACGCTCTTGACGGTCTCGCCGCGCGCCGCGCCCGGAATCGCATCGCCCTCGACCACGCGCGGCGTCCCGTTCACGATCAGATAGCTCAATCCGCCCGCTGAAGTGCCCCAGACGACCCAGTCGCCGCCGGCGTAGAGCTGGGCGCCGTCGGTCAGCGAACTTGAGGTGTATGGAAGCTCGCCCGGCAGTCCGGGGAGCGATGCCCCGCGCTGCACGATGACCGTAAACGGGCCGCCGATCGGACCGACCGCCAATGCGCGGTTGTTCACCGGCGCACCGAGATTGCCGTCGACGAGAAGAACCTGCTGTCCGGCGCCGTTGGGTTCGGACACGAACGCCTCGTCGTTGAAGTTCGTCATCACCGCGGTCGTGCCGCCGAGCTGCGCAAGCGGCGTGATCGTTCCGCTCTGGAGCGCCGACGCGACGGGATCGGAGAGGAGCAGATGGTCGTCAAAGTCGCTGCCGAGCGAACCGGAGGTCGACGCGCTTCGGTAGAACACGCGACCGCTATCGAGAAGCGTCACCGAATCGAGAAACACCGAGTGTGACTCGCCCGGGAAGACCGAGATCGGGTCGCCCTCGCGGGCGATGAGCGTCCACGCGCCGGTCGCTGCGCTCTGCTTGGCGACGACCTCGTTCGCGCTGATCGGGCCGTTCGTCGTGGACTTGAGGGCGAGATCGCCCGATTCGTTCACGCCGAGCTGAGCGTTCGGCACGCCGACGAACCCGACGCCGAGCCCCGGCTGCGCGACCGTCTCGCCGATCGCGCGGTCGAGGCCGTCGGCCGTTCCGACGAGCACGAAAGTGTCGTTCGAGCTCGGTTGTCCGGTCGCGAACGCGGTGAGCGTCCACCAGCTTCCGCGCGAGCTCAGCCGCAGCCGCGCCTGCACGAAGGAACTCACGATCGTTCCGTCGGGCAGGGCGAGCGAGCCGTTCGGGTCGGTGTTGACGAGCGCTCGCGGCGCGGTCGCGTCGGCCATGGCGACGGAGGCGATGAGCGCAGAGGACAGCAATGCGATGGTCGTTTGATTGGTCATGATGTGCTCAGAGAGCGGTCTATGGTCGTTGTGAGCGATCAGCAGTCGCCCCATTCGCCGAGGAGAACGGCGATGTCGGGGGCTCCGACGATGCCGTCGCCGTCGAGATCGGCGAGCGGATTGCGCGTGCCCCACGCCCCGAGCACGGTGGCGAGATCGGCGGGGCCGACCGTTCCGTCGCCGTCGAGATCGGCGCCGCAGGGTGCGCACTCGTCGGGAACGCCGTCGCGATTCGCGTCGGTGCTCGTTCCCGATGCGATGTCGCAGTCGTCGGGGATGTCGTTGCCGTTGCAGTCGGTGGTCGAGACGGCGACCGCGCGGAGACACCAGTTGCCGATGAAGGGGCCGCCGAGATCGTCGAGGGTGACGAACTCGTCGGCGTTGAGCGACAGGTCGTTCGGATCGATCTCGCCGAAGTTGCCGACGAGCCAGCTCGCCCCGTTCGGGGGCGTGCCGTCCTTCGGCGCCGGGAACTCGACGAGGAACTCGAAGGAGGTGATCGCGCCGACGAAGAAGCTCGTGCCCACCGGGCCGACCTCGATGTCGGGGATGTCGATACGCGTATAGACGAACGCCTCCTCGACATCGACGGCGAGGGTGTCGACTTCGGCGAGCACCTTGGCGTCATCGGGATTGCCGTCGCCGTTCGGGTCGCTCCACAGGTAGATCGTGTGGGGCTTGCCGACGGGCACCTGGCCGTACATCACATCGATCGCGACGATGCGCTCCTTGCCCTCCTCGAGGGTGAAGCGATTGAGCCAGGCCATGTTCGGGGCGTCCGAGGCCACCCAGAACTCGGGCAGGGCGTCGTCGTAGGCGTAGAGTTGCGGCTCGTCGCTGCCGAGCTGGCACTCGTCGGGGATGCCGTCGGGCTGGCAGTCCTCGCTCGTGCCGACCTCGATGTCGAGGCCGTCGGGGATGAAGTTGCCGTTGCAGTCCTCGCAGAGATCGGGCACGCCGTTGCCGTCGACATCGAAGACGAGGCCGTCGGCGATCTCGCAACTGTCGGGGCGGCCGTTCGGCTGGCAGTCGCTCTCCAGGCCGGAGGCGATGTCGCAGTCATCCGGGGTGCCGTTCCCGTTGCAGTCGTTGTCGACGAGCTCGCACTCGTCGGGGATCGTGTTGCCGTTGCAGTCGTCGCTCGTCGAGGCTGCGAGATCGCAGTCGTCGGGGATGCCGTTGCTGTTGCAGTCGCCATCCCGCCACGCGACCGAGCGGATCAGCCAGTTGCCCGGCTGGTTGTAGCTGTCGACGAGACCGAAGAGTCCGGCGGCGGAAAGATTGTCCGGATCGGCGTCGGCGAGCTGCGTCGCCGCGGCGACCCAACTCGTCTCTGCGCTTGGCGTGCTCTGGTCGATCGCCGCGGGGAAGTTGATGTTCGAGGTCTGGAAGCCGACGAAGTAGCGGGTGCCCGCCGGTCCGAGGATCAGGTCGGGAACATCGAAGGTCGTGAGCGTGCTCGTGCCCGGAGCGACGACCGTCACGAGCTGGGTGATGCGCCGCAGGGCATCGTCGGGAATGCCGTCGTTGTCCGGATCGGTCCAGACATGCAGGAGAATCGGCTCGCCGTCGGGGAGTCCCTCGCCGAAGGCCGCCTGCACCTCACGAAGCACCTCGCCTCCCTCGGCCACCGTGCAGGCCTTGAGCCAGATGAAGGTGGCGAGGCCGCCGTTGCCGAGGCTGTTCTCGAGGCTCCCGTCGTCGTCCTTGTAGACCACCGGCGCGCCGTCGGCGAGCTGGCACTCGTCGGGCACGCCGTCGAGCTGGCAATCGGTCGAGGTTCCGCCGGCGATGTCAAGACCGTCGGGCAGGCCGTTTGCGTTGCAGTCCTCGCAATCGTCGGGCGTGCCGTTCGCGTCGATGTCGGTGCTCGTCCCGTTCGCGATGTCGATCGCATCCTCGATGCCGTTCTCGTTGCAGTCGGGGAAGTGCTCGAACGCGCCCATGTCGACGATCGGTGCGGTTCCGGCGCCGGTGTCGGGCGTCGCCGCGTCATCGCGACGGCGCGGACCGCCGTCGAGGTCGACCGGCAGAGGCTCGGTGACATTCGCGTCGGCGTCGAGATCGAAGGTGTCCTGCGGCAGGAGCGCGTTGTTGCCGGCGTCGATCGCCGGCGAACCGATGCCGAGTCGCCAGTTGCCTCCGCTCGGATTCGCGAAGAGGGGATCGGCGGCGATGTTCCCGACGCCTTTCGCGCCGCCCTGCACGCAGGAGTAGGCGACCGTGGCCGGGCCGGTGATCGAGTTGCCCCACACGACGCTGTTCCGGACGCTCACGGTCGATCCCGCGCCGTCGAAGGAGTAGAGCCCGGCGCCGGCGTTGTCGGCGATCGTCGCGTTGCGGATGGTGAGCGTTCCCTCGTAGGTGCCGACGCCGGCGGCGCCTTCGCTTGAGGTGTTCCCCGCGACGAGCGAGTTCGTGAGCGTGACCGTGCCCGTATAGGTATAGACCGCGCCGCCGCCGGAGATGTTGTCGGTGAAGACGCAGTTGACGATCGTCAGCGTTCCCTCGTAGGTCGAGAGGGCCGCGCCTCCCTCGCCGGACTCGTTGTTGACGAAGACGCATCGCACGAAGCGCGGCGCGAGGTCATAGCCGTACCACGCGCCGCCCTCGGCGCCGGCGACATTGTTCTCGAAGCGGCAGAGTCGGAAGGTGGGACTTCCGCCGGTGACGGCGCCGCCGTCGGTCGCGCTGAATCCGTCGCGAATGGTGAAGCCGTCCACGATCGCCGAAGCGTTGACCGTGCCGCCGTTGATGACGCGATTCGTCCCCTGGCCGGTGAGGACGGTCTCGTTCGCGAGGACATCGCGCGCTGCGAGTGTCGTCTCGCCTCCAGCGAAGCCTCCGTAGATGGCGAGGTTGTTCTTGAGCGCGAAGGGCGTCGCTCCCGGGAAGTAGGCGCCTTCGGCGACCCAGATCTGGGTGATGGCGGGGTTGCCGTTCGCCGCGGTCAGGGCGGCCTTCAGATCCCGAAACGCGGTGTTCCAGGCGAGTCCGTTGCCTCCCGCCGGCGCGTCGGCATCGACATAGCGGACGCTCTGGCCGAGTGCGGCCGACGAACAGACCACCGCAGCGAGGCCGGTGGCGAAGAGAGCCTGCGTCGATCGTCGGATAAACAGTGCGTGCACGAAGCCTCTCCAGGGAGCAGGTACGGACGGGGCCGCGCGATGCCCGGCGACAACGGGGGCGCAGACCACGGGACGGACCAACGGTACTCCCGGCTCTCCACGGGGCAAGCCCCTCCGTGGCTTTTCTGGAAAAATCGACTAGCCCGGGATGGGCTCGCGGACCGCTCCCGTACGATGCGGGGCATGGCTCGTCAGCATTCGCAGAGAAAGGTCGCGCCGTCGTCGAAGCCGAGTGAGGTCGGCGCGGTCGGATCGGTGCGCGAAGCGCTCCATGAGCTCCAGAGCGCGACGCGCGAGGTCCTCGACGCGGTCCCGGGTCTTCCCGGGACGCGACCGGTCGATCTCACCGCGACGCTTGCGATCGACCTGAAGCTCGCGTGGAAGATCGCCCGCATCGCCCAGTCGAGCGATCCCTTCGAGTGCGTTCGACACCTGCCGGGCAATGAGGGATGGTCGATCTGGCTCGAGGCTGCGGAGCTGAAGGGGGCATCGCGCAAGGCGGTGCGCAACGCCGCCGCGGCGTTCGATCGGGCGCTCGGGTCGGGGCTCGCCTGGGCGGGAAGCCGTCAGGCGCTGACGGATCTCGCGGCGGGACTGGCTCAGGGCGGCGATACGCGACTCGCCGTCGAACAGCGGCGACAGCTCTTCCACGCCGCCGGACATGTCTGGGGCATGCGGGCCGGCCTCGCGTTTCGCATCGATGTCGTCGCGCCATCGCGCGACGGGGCGATGATCGATTGCGCGACGGCACGAGGCTTCGTCGATCTCGAGCGGCTGCGGTCCGGTGCGGCATGGCGCCTCGAGTCGCCGATGATCATCGATGACAGCGGATCGAAGCGCGCGATCAGCGCACCGGAGCGGCTCGATCCCTCCGATCGGACGAGGCTTCCGCCCTTTCTCCTTCGCGAGTTCTGTTCATCGCCGCTGCCGAGCCTCGGCGGCGTCGAACTCGACGGCGGACGCCGTGCGCTTGTCCTCGGTGACGGCGCGGTCGGCCCGGAAAGCCGCATGACGATCGTGCAGGCGGCGCTCATCCGCTCGCTTCAGCCGATGCGCGTCTCTCCCACCGACCACGGTCTCTTCCAAGCGTTTCGACTGCGAACCTCGGCAGAGGAGCAGGTCTTTGATTTCCTCATCCACCGCGACCTGCTTGCCCACGGCGCCGAGCCCGAGGCATTTCTCTATAGCGATCTTTGGCGCAATCCGGAACGACGCGACGGGCATGAGACGCGCGATCGCCTGCCCTTCTCCGTGCGCATGGACGATCTGCCACAACCGAACGCAAAGGGCTTCGGCGGCCGGGCGCGGCTTCGCCGGTGGCCCGCGCACACGGCGCTTCTTGACCATGTCATGGCCCGAAGCGGGTGGGCGCCCTCGGACTTCAGGCATGTCCGGGCCTCCGTCGAGTATCCGCCCGTGCCCTCCACGCTGATATTCGAACTGGAACTCGCCCGGGCGGAGTCGTAGCGCCGGCGAGCCGCGGCCGGCTTGGCGGACACTGGCCGACATCCGTCGGCGCAGACCGACTGCGCAGACGGCGCAAGCGATATCGGGCCCCATTTCGCTTTCACTGGTGGATCACCCCAGCCGATGAATCGGACGCGCACCATACGCCGGTTCACGCATGCCAGTGATCAACGAGCAACCCATGGAGAGGGGAGGACGCGTCTCGACGCGAGCGCGGTTCGCCCTGCGCGACATCCACCCGGCCGTGCACGGACTGCTCGCGTCGCTCACCGTCTTCTCGGCCGTCGTCTGCTGCGTGCTCGTCGGTCATGTCGTCGCTCGGCGACTCGTGAGCGAGGCGGGTGAACGCGAGTTGGTGACGGCGGCGCGGGTCGCGGCCAGCCGACTCGACTGGCGCGCCCACGAGACGCTCCTGCGTCCCGAGCAGCGCGCCGATCCGATCTACGAGGAAGTCGTGCGGCCGCTGCGCGAGATCACCGCGGCGGTGCCCGGTCTCGTCTTCGCCTACACGATGCGCATGAGCCCGGAGGGGCTTCGATTCGTCGTCGATGCCGCTGAGGAGGCGGTAACGGACGGGACGGTGGCACCCTTGAGCGCAAGCGAGGAGATCGAGGCTCCGCCGGCGATCGGCGAACTCTATCCCGATCCCGATCCGGCGATGCTCGAGCCATTCCGCACCGGCGAGCCCGCGGTGAGCCCCGAGCCCAAGCACGATCAGTGGGGAGCGTTCGTCTCGGCGTTCGCGCCGGTGCGCAACGACCGCGGTGAGATCGTCTGCATCGTCGGCGTCGACATCACCGCCGAACAGCATCTCGCGCGTCTGGCCCGCGTGGATCACGCCGCTCTCTTCGCGCTGCTTCCGGGCCTCATCGCCTCACTCGGCATCGGCATTGGCGTCACCGGCGTACAGGCGACGCGCCGCGAGCAGCGCCGCACGCTTCTTGCTCAGCATGCGCTCCTGCAGGAGATGGAGCGGACGGCGGAGGTCGGTGGCTGGTCGCTCGATCCGGAGACGCGGGCGGTGCACTGGACCGATCAGACGCGGCGGATCCACGAGGTCGCCGATGACTTCGACCAGAACCTCGCCTCCGCGGTGAGCTTCTACGCACCGGAATCGCAGCCCATCATCGCCGCGGCGGTCGAGCGGGCGCTCGTCGACGGAACGCCTTGGGACCTTGAGCTCCGCTTCATCACTGCGAAGGGGCGACAGCGGTGGGTGCGCGCCGTCGGCGCAGCGGAATGGTCGGGTGGTGCGTCGCATCGAGGTCGCGTGAAGCGACTCTTCGGATCCTTCCAGGACATCACCGAGCACAAGGAAGCGGAACTCGCGGTGCAGGCGGCATCAGCCGATGCGCGACGCCTTGCGGCGGCGATCGACGCGGCCGCGGATGCGGTCTTTCTGACCGATGCAAGCGGTGGCATCACCCGCGTGAACGCGGCGTTCTCGGCGCTCACGGGGTACTCGCCGGCGGAGGTCGTCGGACGGCTGCCGAGCGTCCTGAAGAGCGATCGCACCGCGCGGGAGGTCTACGACAACCTCTGGTCGACGATCACCGCCGGCCGCGTCTGGTCGGGGCGGCTTCTCAACCGTCGCGCCGCTTCGGTCGGAGGCGGTGAGTATTGGGTCGACTCGACCATCACGCCGCTCGTGCGTTCCGACGGAACGATCGAGGGCTTCGTCGCGGTGCAGCGCGATGTCAGCGAGTTCGTCGCCGCTGAGGAGGAGGAACGCATCAGGCTCGCGTGCGCCGAGACGAGGCTCAGCGCGGCGGCGGCGCTCACCGAGCGTCGTTCGCTCGACGAGCGGCTCGATGCCGTGCGCTCGGCGATCGCCTCGCTGCCCGGCGTCGGTGGTCGCGATGCTGTCGTGGTTCGGCTGGGCGAGGGAACGCCGCTCGCGGGCGAACCGATCACATGGCACGCTTCGCTCATCGATCGGCGCAGCGAACGGGCGGGCGACCGAAGCGCTGAACTCGGCCTCATCGGACTCGCGCCGGCGGCCGGCACGCCGCTTCCGCACGAACTCGTCCTCGTGTCGATCCGCGAGATCGCGGAGCTCCTGGTGACTTCGCTCATGCAGGATCGGGCCGCTGCGCTCGCCGACGATGCCCGCCGCCGGGCCGAGGAGGCCAACGCGATGAAGAGTGACTTCCTCGCGAACATGAGCCACGAGATCCGCACGCCGATGACGGCGATCCTCGGCTTTGCGGACCTGCTCCACGAGGATGGCGACCGGCAGATGGCACCGCGCCAGCGACTCGAGTACATCCGCACCATTCGCCGCAACGGCGAGCATCTGCTCTCGCTCATCAACGACATCCTCGACCTCTCGAAGATCGAGGCCGGACGCATGTTCGTCGAGCGCATCGCAGTCGATCCCGAGCAGGTGATCGCCGATGTCGAGTCGCTCATGCGGGTGAAGGCGAAGGATGGCGGCATCGAGCTTGCCGTCGTGCGCGAGACCGCGCTTCCGGCGCGGATGCGCAGCGATCCCGTGCGGCTCAAGCAGATTCTCATCAATCTTGTCGGCAACGCGATCAAGTTCACGCCGGAGGGGCGCGTCACGCTCAAGGTCGCCGCCGCGACCGACGCGTCGGGTGCGCCCTGCATGCGCTTCCGCGTCGAGGACACCGGCATCGGCATCGCGCCCGAACACATCTCGCGGCTCTTCGGCGCGTTCACGCAGGCCGACGGAAGCACCACGCGAAGGTTCGGCGGCACCGGGCTCGGCCTGCGCATCAGCCGGACCTTCGCCCAGATGCTCGGCGGCGACATCAGCGTCGAGAGCGAGCTTGGGCGCGGCAGCGTCTTCACCGCGACGGTCTCGGCGGAACCGATCGGAGCCGCCGATTCGAGCCGAACGCCCGCCCCGTGCGTCGCGGCGTCGCCGACGGCCGCAGTGCCCGCGTCGGAGGGAGCGAGCGCCGTCGCCGGCGCGCGCGTCTGGGTCGCCGAGGACGGCCCGGACAACCAACGGCTCATCGCCCTGCACCTCCGCCGCGCAGGCGCCGAAGTGACGCTCTTCGAGAACGGCCGGCTCGCCCTTGAGGCCTTCACCCGCGATGGCAGCGTCGACGGCGAGCTTCGCGCCGATGTTCCGTGCGATCTCCTCCTGAGTGACATGCAGATGCCCGAGCTCGACGGCTACGGGCTCGTGCATGCCCTCCGCGCGAAGGGTTGGCGCGGCCCGATCGTCGCCCTCACGGCGAACGCGATGTCCGGCGACTCCGAACGCTGCCTGATCGCCGGTTGCGACGCCTATGCGACGAAGCCGATCGATCGCGCCACGCTCATCGCGACCGTCGCGTCGCACCTGCGGACCCAGGTGCGCCGCGCGGCGGCGTGAGAGTCACCGCGTCGGCCGCATGCCGTGCCAGAGCGTCGCCGACTCGTACATCCGGGCCGCCCGCAGGAGCAGGCTCTCGGCGAAGGGCTTGGCCTGGAGCTGGATGCCGATCGGCAGGCGCACGCCGTTTTCCTCGGCCATACCGCCGGGCAGCGAGATGCCCGGAATGCCGGCGATGTTCGTGTTCACCGTGTAAACATCGCAGAGATACATCGAGAGCGGATCGCTCTTGCCGCCCGCGACGAAGGCGGGCATCGGGGAGGTCGGTCCGAGCAGGATGTCGCATCGCTCGAAGGCCCGGTCGAACTCGTTCTTGATGAGTCGGCGGACCTGCAGGGCGCGGCGGTAGTAGGCGTCGTAGTAGCCGCTCGAGAGGACATAGGTCCCGATCATGATGCGGCGCTGCACCTCGGGGCCGAAGCCCTCCGCGCGGCTCTTTGCATACAAATCGAAGAGATCCTCGCCTGCCGTGAGCTGGGCGCGGTGTCCATAGCGAATGCCGTCGAAGCGGGCGAGATTGCTCGAGGCCTCCGCCGGCGCGATCACGTAATAGGTCGAGATGCCGACATCGGTCAGCGGCAGCTCGATGCCCTCGACGATCGTCGCGCCGAGCCGCCGGTAGACCTCGGCGGCCTCGCGCACCGCGGTATTCACGCGCGGATCGTTCGCGTCGGAGAGATACTCGCGCGGCACGCCGACGCGCAGGTGACGGACCGGGACATCGAGCTCGCCGACATAGTCGTCGACCGGAAGGCTCGCGCTCGTCGAGTCGCGCGGATCATGGCCGGCGATGACCTGCAGCACGGCCGCGGCGTCGCGCACGCTGCTCGTGATCGGGCCGATCTGATCGAGGCTCGAGCCGAAGGCGACGAGTCCGTAGCGGCTGACGCGGCCGTAGGTCGGCTTGAGTCCGACCACGCCGCAGAGCGCGGCGGGCTGGCGGATGGAGCCGCCGGTGTCGGAGCCGAGGGCGATGTCGCAGAGTCCGGCGGCCATCGCCACCGCGCTGCCGCCGGAGCTGCCGCCCGGCACGCGCGTCGTGTCCCAGGGATTGCGGGACATGCCGAAGGCGCTGTTCTCCGTCGACGAGCCCATCGCGAACTCGTCGAGATTCGTCTTCCCGACGAAGACCGCGCCGGCCTCGCGGAGGCGCGTGATGATCGTGGCCTCGTAGGGGGAGCGGTAGTTCTTCAGCATCTTCGACGAGCAGGTCGTGTGCCCGACGCTCGTCGCGATGTTGTCCTTCACCGCGATGGTCAGTCCGGCGAGCAGGCCCGCGCGATTCCGATCGGCGGACTCCGCCTCAGCGCGAGCGCTCTCGGCGAGCAGTTCGTTGTAGGCGTTCAGCCGGGGATTCTCGGCCTCGATGCGCGTGAGCGTCGTGGCGAGATGAGCGGTCGCGCTGGCGGTGCCGGCGCGGATCTCCTGGGCAAGTCGGACTCGTTCGTGTGCGGTCATGGGATCGTGGCGAAAGGGGAGACTCGATCGTTCGGATGGCGGATCAGCCGCCGCTTCCCTCGGCGAGCACCTTCGGGACCGCCAGGTAGCGATCCTCGGTGGCCGGGGCGTTGCGGAGGAGATCCGCGATCGGCATCGGGTCGGTCGGCTCGTCCGCGGCGAGCCGGTTGTTGATCGTGAGCGGGTGGGCCATCGGCTCGACATCGTCGACGGCGATCGCGTTCAGCTTGGAGATGTGTCCGAGAATCGAACTCAACTGGCCGCGGTATCGCTCGAGATCCTCGTCGGAGACGCGCAGCCGGGCGAGCTTCGCGACATGGCGGACGGACTGGAGGTCGAGCGCGTCGTGGGCGGAGTCGGGCGGGCTCATAGGCAGAGCGTAGCAGGTCAGGGCGAGGCTCTGTCGGCCCCGCAATCTTCGGGCGGGCCGCCAACCGCCGACGCTTTCCCCCTACGATTCTCGATTCCTTTGCGCGGTCGCTGCGTCGGAGGAGTCGCGTGGGGCGAACGGATCCCAACACCACCATGTCCCAGCGCAACATCCCACTGATGGTGCTCTCCCGCGCGGTCCTCTGCATCGCGCTCATCGCGGTCGCGGTCCTCATCGCCGGATGGCTCGTCGGAACGAAGCCCGAGGCCGCCGAGAGCGACGCCGCCAACCGCCTCCGCTCGGTCGTCGTCGTCGATGTCATCGAGGCTCCCGTCGGCCGGCGGCTCCGCGCCTACGGCTCGGCGCGGGCGCTCCTCAGCGCCGATGTGCCGGCACGGGTCAGTGCGACGGTCACCGGGCTCGGCGAGCGATACGGGGAGGGAGAGCGCGTCGCCAAGGACGAGGTGCTCCTTCGCCTCGACGACACCGACTTCCGCCACCAGCTCGAGATCACGCGGCAGACGATCGACGCCGTCGACGCCCAGCTCGCCATCCTTGCCGTCGACGAGCGCACGATTGCCGAGAGTCTGGTGCTTGCGGAAGCCGACGCCCGCCTCGTCCGCGCCGATGTCGAGCGGGCCGAGGCAGCGCTCCGCGAGGGCGCCGCCAAGGAGCGCGAGGTCGATCGGCTCCGGCAGGCGCTCATCGCGGCCGATCGCGCGCTCGTCATGGCCCGTGAGGCCCGCGACAAAGTCGAGCCGCGACGCCTGGCCCTCCGCGCTGAGCGAGCCCGGCTCGAGGCCTCGCGCGAGGTCGCCCAGGATTCCGTCGATCGCAGCGTCATCCGAAGCCCGATGGATGGCGTCCTCCAGCATGCCGACAAGGAGATCGGCGAGATGGTCGCGATGGGCGCGCCGATCGCGCGGGTCGTCGATCCTGCGCGGCTCGAAGTGCCGCTCCTTCTTCCCGCCTCGGCCCGGCCGCTTGTCGCCGTCGGCCAGCCGGTGCTTCTCATGCCCGATCGCGCGGGAGCAAGCGTGATTGACGCTCGCGTCACCCGCGTCGCCCCCGAGGACGACGCCGTGACCCGCACCTTCGCCGTCTTCGCCGAAATCGAGTCGAGCGAGGCGATCGCGCCGGGCACCTTCGTCGAGGCGTCGATCCTCTGCGAGGCCGGCGCACCGCGCAGCGTCCTGCCGCGTCGGTCGGTCTCCGAAGGGCGCGTCTATGTCGTCCGCGAGGGGCGCGTGCATCTCACGCCGGTCGAGGTGGAGTTCGCGATCACGGGTCCGAAGCCCGAGACCGGGCTGCCCGATTCCGAGTGGCTCGTGTTGCGCGAGCCGCTTCCGACCGGCTCGAAGGTCGTTCTCGACGCCTCGCGGCAGATTCCAGACGGCACGGCGATCGCGGCCCAGCCTCTCGGCGCCGCCCCGGCAAAGGCGAGCGCCGGAACCCCTGAGGTCCGCCGATGAGATCGCTCGTCGTCTTCGGCGTCCGGCGTCCGATCGTCGGGGGCCTGCTGATGTGGTTCCTCGTCATCGGCGGCGTCTACTGCCTGCTGAACCTGCGGCGCGAGTTCTTTCCGCAGGTCGATCCCGACGCCGCCCAGATCCTCATCGTCTATCCCGGCGCCTCGCCCGCCGAGGTCGAGGAGTCGATGGCTCGGAAGATCGAGGACGCGGTCAGCGACCTCGACGGCATCAAGCGCGTCACCTCGAATCTCGCCGAAGGCGGCGGCGGCATCGCGGTCGAGTTCAACGACGGCCGTGACATGGCCGACGCGCTCGACGATGTGCGCGTCGCGATCGACGGCCTGAACGACCTTCCCGACGAGGCCGAGCGCATCCGCGTCACCGAGCTTCGGCCGAACTTCCCGGTGATCATGGTGACGCTCTTCGGCGACGCGAGCGAGCTCGCCCTGAAGCAGGCCGCGCGCCGCGTCGCCGACGAGCTGCGCTCGCTGCCGGGCATGGGTTCGGTCGTGCTCACGGGCACGCGGGCAAGCGAGATACGCATCGATGTCGATCCGGTCGCGATGAAGCGGCACGGACTGCGGCTCTCGACGGTGAACGACATCGTGCGGGCGTGGATGGCCGAGGTGCCCGGCGGCACGATGCGCACCGCCGGCGCGAATGTCGGCGTGCGCACGATGGGCGTCGCGGAACGGGCCGAGACCATCCGCCGCATTCCGCTCGTCGCGACCCCCGACGGACAGTCGGTCCTCCTCGGCGACATCGCCACCGTCACCGAGGACTTCATCGATCAGCAGGTGCAGCGCCGCTTCAACGGCAAGCCCGCGGCGTCGCTCGTCGTCTTCAAGAAGGGCGAGGAGGACGCCGTCCGCATCGCCGAGATGGTCCGCGGCTATGTCGCGGGTCGGCGCGGCGAGGAGTACAGCGCCGGTTCCGGATGGAGCGCCGTGAAGTCGCTCGTGACCGGTTCCGATCGCCTGCGCGGCTACGAGCTCGGCACCGCGATGCAGGAGCGCGACCCGCTTCCGAGCGACATCCAGACCCACAGCGATCTCGCCCGGATCATCGAGGGACGACTGGATCTCCTCACCGACAATGCGCTCCAGGGGTCGGTGCTCGTCTTCATCGTCATGGTGCTCTTCATGAACGCGAGGAGCGCCTGGTGGGTGATGACCGGCATCTTCGTCAGCATCGGCTGCACGGTGCTGCTCATGTGGATCTTCGACATCACCCTCAATCTGATCACGATGTTCGGACTCCTGATCGTGGTCGGCATGCTCGCTGACGACGCGATCGTGGTGAGCGACATCATCCTTCAGCGGGCCGCGAAGATCGCCGATGCGGACGAGGCCGCCATCGAGGGCACGACATCCGTCTTCTGGCCGATCGTCGCCAACGCGACGACGGTGATCGTGGCCTTCCTGCCCCTGGCCTTCGTCGGCGGGCGGATCGGCGACCTGCTTGCCATGCTGCCCATCGTCGCCGCGACCGCGCTTGCCTCGAGCGTCCTCGAGACGATGGTGATCCTGCCCGCGCACATGGCCCATTCGATCCACGCGATGCGCGGTCGGCGCCCCGGCCCGCTGGCCCGCGCGTGGGGACGGTTCGAGCGCTGGCGCGAGGATCGCCTGATTCCCCGCGTGACCGCGGGATACTCCATGATCGCGAGTCGGATCGTCGACCATCGCTATGTCGCCGCGGCCGTGACCTTCGCGGCGCTCATCGTCTCGCTGGGCATGGTCGGCGGTGGGCGCGTGCCCTTCACCTTCCTGCCCGCCGACGACAGCGAGACCGTCATCATCGACATCCGCATGCCGATCGGCTCGACGATCGAAGCAACGCGGGCGATGGCCGAGCGGTTCGAGGAGGCGGCGCGGCAACAGTCGGAAGTGCTCGGCGTGAGCTCGATCCTCGGCCAGTCCACGAACTTTGAGACGGGACAGCCCGACGCGAGCGCGAGTCACATCGGCCAGCTCTTCGTCGAGCTCTATCCCGTCGAGACGCGCGACCGCGATTCGGCCACGGTGCTCGCGTCGATCCGGGCGTGTGCGGGCGATGTGAGCGAGGCGGAGTCGGTCCGCTTCAGCGAGATCACCGGCGGACCGTCCGGCGCCGACATCACCTACGAAGTGCGAAGCGAGGATCACGACGAGGCTCGGGTCGTGGCCGAGGAGATCAAGGCGGCGCTCGCGGGCATCGAGGGCGTGGACAGCATCGCCGACGACGACTTCAGCACCCAGCGGGAGCTGCGGGTCGAGCTGCGCCCGAGCGCCGCGGCGATGGGGCTGACCGTCGCCGATGTGGCCCAGCAGGTGCGCGGCATCCTCTACGGGCTCGAGGCCCATACCTACAGCGCGGATCGCGAGGACATCAAGGTCCGGACGCGCATCGACGAGGCGTCGCGCAACCGCGTCGACTCGGTGTCGGACCTGTGGATCGCGGCCCCGACCGGCGAGCTCCTTCCGCTGAGCGAGGTGGCCGATGTGGTCGAGGCGAACTCCTATGCCGCGGTTCGCCGCATCGACCGCGTGCGCACGATCAGCGTGACCGCCGATGCCGTCGGATCGACGAACCCCGAGCTCGTCACCGCAAAGCTGGCGCCGACGCTTGAGCGGCTGCGCGAGTCGCATCGCGCGGTCGAGATCCGCGAGGGCGGACGGCAGAAGGACCTGAACGACGCGTTCGCCTCGTTGCCGCTGGCGTTCCTCGTTGCGCTCGGGGGCATCTACATCGTGCTCGCGTGGCTGTTCGGCAACTACACCCAGCCCTTCGCGGTGATGCTCGCGATTCCCTTTGGCGGCATCGGCGTCGTCTGGGGGCACTTCGTGATGGGCTTCTCCCTGACTTTCCTTTCGACGATCGGCTTCGTGGCCCTCACCGGAATCGTCGTCAACAACTCGCTGATCCTCGTCGAGTTCGCCAACGCCGCCCGGCGCGACGGCATGGACCTGCGGTCGTCGCTGATCGAGGCGGGGACGCAGCGTCTTCGCCCCGTGGTGCTGACGACGCTGACCACCGTCTGCGGTCTCGCGCCGCTGCTCGCCGAGCAGAGCTTCCAGGCCCGCTTCCTCATCCCGATGGGCATTTCCATCGGCGGCGGCCTGCTCAGCGCGACGGTCCTGACGCTCTTCGTCCTGCCGGCGAACATCGTGATCATCGATGACATCCGTCGCGGGCTGCACTACTGCTGGCACGGCGAGTCGCCGGAAGCGCGGGCAGCGAGGCTGTCGGAGCTCGAGGCGATGCCCGACGCCGCCTGAGTCGGCGCTCTCGTTGGCGCAGTAGACTGCGCGGATGGCCGCACAGGACGAGCTCTACGCCGGCATCGATCTCGGCGGAACGAACATGACGATCGGCATCGTCGACGGCGGCGGCGCGCTGCGCGGACGGGCGAAGCGGAAGACGAAGGCGAAGCTCGGGCGCGACGGCGTGATCGAGCGGATCGCCGAAGGCGTCGATCGGGCTTGCGCCGACGCGGGCGTGCCGCGGAGCGCGCTGGCCGGTGCGGGCATCGGCGCTCCCGGCGCGGTCGATGGGCCGCGCGGCGTGGTCATCGCCTCGGGCAATCTCGGCTGGTCCGAGGTTGGCCTGCGCGACCTTCTCGCGACCGCGCTCGGCGTTCCCGTCGCGCTCGACAACGATGTGAATGTCGCCGCCTACGGCGAGATCACGCTCGGCGTCGCCCGCAAGCGTCGCAACGCCCTTGCGGTCTGGGTCGGGACGGGCGTCGGCGGAGGCCTCGTCTTCGACCGCCGGATTTTTCAGGGTGATTTCTGCACCGCGGGCGAGATCGGCTACACGGTCGTCGTGCCCGGCGGAGGGCCCGCGGGGAGTCGTCTCGAGGACCACTGCTCGCGCACCGCGATGACCGCGGCGATCCGACGACTGTTGCCGTCGCGCCCGGCGTCGCGTTTCCACGACCTCCTGCGCGATCATGAGCCCGACGATCCGGTCGGCAGCGGCACGATCGCCGAGGCTTACGCCGCCGAGGACGAGCTTGCCCGCGAGGTCGTGCACCATGCCGCGGACACGCTCGGCGTCGCGATCGCGAATTGGATCACGGTCCTCTCGATCGATACGGTCATTCTCGGCGGCGGCGTGACCGAGGCCCTGGGCGATCCATTCGTCGCCCGGGTGCGGCGGAGCTTCGATCGATGTGTCTTTCCGAGCGTCTGTCGCTCCTGTTCGCTTCTCGTGAGCGAACTCGGCGACCTCGCCGGCGTGTATGGATCGGCGATGCTCGCACGCGACGCGCTCGCGGCGGGGCGCGCGAAGGGGAGTCCCTCATGAGCAAGACGAGCGTCAAGGACCTGCTGCGGGCGATGAACGAGATCGCGCCACCCTTTCTCGCCGAGGAGTGGGACAATGTCGGCCTGCTCGTCGGGCGCGGCGACGCCCCGGTCTCGAGCGCGCTCCTCACGATCGACCTGACGCCCGCAGTGGTCGAAGAGGCCGTTCGTCAGGCGTGCGAGGCGGTGATCAGCTATCACCCGCCGATCTTCAAGGCGATCAAGCGCATCGCCAACGCGACACCCGTGGAGCGGGTGCTCATGCGGCTTCTCGAGCGCGGCATCGCGGTGCTCTCGCCGCACACGGCGCTTGACGCGGCGCCGAACGGGCTGAACGACTGGATTGCCGCGGGCATCGGCACCGGCGATGTCCGGGCGCTCGTGCCGCACGGCCAGCTTCCGCCGAACGAGGAGACGAAGCTCGTCACCTTCTGCCCGCGCGAGGCGGTCGATCGGCTGCGCGACGCGATGGCCGCGGTCGGCGCCGGGCGCATCGGCGGCTACGAGCGCTGCTCCTTCGAGACCTCGGGCACCGGCACCTTCTTCGGCGGTCCGCAGACGCAGCCGAAGATCGGATCGCGCGGCGTTCTCGAGCGCGTCGATGAGGTGCGCCTTGAGATGGTCTGTCCGCGGCGCGCGCTGCCGCTCGCGGTCGAGACGATCCGGCAGTTCCATCCCTATGAGGAGCCTCCGATCGAGATTCACGCCCTCACGCCGCGGCCGGTGCGCCACACCGGTGCGGGGCGGCGGCTGACCCTCGACCAACCGGCGACGGCGGATCAGATCTGCGAGCGACTCCGGGCGCACTTCGGCGTCGAAAGGCTGCAGATCGCCCTGCCCGACGGTGCGCCGCAGACGCACGCGAGGATCGGGATTTCCGCCGGCTCGGGCGGTTCGCACCTGGACATCGCCATCGACGAGGGCTGCACGCTTTTCGTCACCGGAGAATGCCGACACCACGATGTCCTCGCCGCCCTCGCACGGGGTTGTGGCGTGCTCGTCGCCGGCCACACGAACACGGAGCGGGGGTACCTGCCCACCCTCGCGAGGCGATTCGCTGCGTCGGTCGAGGGGGTCACCTTCCAGATCGCCGTGAGCGACCGCGATCCCTTCGTGAGCCGCTGAAAGCCGCCGCAGAGCGGATTTGTGTTCGGATCATCAAAGCGGCGCGAAACTTCGGGATTGCGAGGGGCGTATCCAATCCCCGTAGTAGTATGGCTTTGGGCCGTCCCATCGCGATTCGTGCCGTTCGGCACGAGGCGACGGGAAGGAAGACGCGGAAGTCACTCCGCGATCGGCCCGATAGAGCGCTCAGGAGGAGCGACGTGGCGTCCAGCACCCGACGCGAGATCTCATCGGATCGCTCGGCTCGCAAGAGCCGTTCGAGTGACTCGGCCAAGGAATCCAAGGCGACGACGCCCAAGGGTCCGCCCAAGGCGGCTGGAGGGCGAAGTCGACGCGGCGCGGCGGCGCCCGACGGCGATGACGCGGTCGTGTCGACCAACGGCACGCACGCGATCACGGCGCCGAAGCGGTCGATGCCCGAGAGCGTCGACTTGCGCAAGCATTTCGTGCTCGACACGAATGTGCTTCTCCACAATCCGAACGCCATCTTCAAGTTCGAGGAGCACGAGGTCGTCATTCCCATGACGGTCATCGAGGAGCTCGACACCTTCAAGAAGAACAACGACGAGCGCGGCCGCAACGCCCGCGCCGTCATTCGCGCCCTCGATCGGCTGCGAAGCCAGGGACAGCTCTTCGAGGGCGTGCGCTGGAACGAGCAGGGGGGATCGATCCGCATCGATCGCGGCGACATGTTCCTCGAGCGGGCGCTTCCGCGCGGCCTCGATCCGAACAAGCCCGACAACCGCATTCTTGCCGTCGCCTACACGATGCATCTGAGCGGCAAGCGGACGATCTTCATCTCGAAGGACATCAACGCCCGCGTCAAGGGCGACTCGCTCGAACTGCCCGCCGAGGATTTCGAGCACGATCATGTCGACACCGATTGGCTCTACACCGGCTACGCGACGATGGTCGTGCCCGGAGCGCTCATCGACGATCTCTACAACGAGCGACAGCTCGCGGTCGAGGCGCTTGCGGGGATTCCGGCGGTCTATCCGAACGGCGTCGAGGAACCCTCGCTCGATCCGATCCCGAACCAGTTCGTCGTGCTGGTCAACGCCCAGGACGATTCGCACACCGGGCTCGCCCGCGTGCTCGCCGACACCGGACATCTCATTCCGGTGACCGGCCCGAGGAAGCCCGTCCACGGCGTGATGGCGCGAAACCTTCAGCAGACGATGGCCCTCGATCTCCTGCTCGACGACGAGATCAAGATCGTCTCGCTCATCGGCCCGGCGGGAACGGGCAAGACGCTCCTCGCCCTCGCCGCCGGACTTCAGAAGACGCTCAAGGAAGAGCGCTACGACAAGCTTCTCACCGCCCGGCCGATCATGCCGCTCGGCCGCGACATCGGCTTCTTGCCCGGCGACAAGGACGAGAAGCTCGCGATGTGGATGCAGCCGGTCTTCGACAACCTGACCTACCTGCTCTCGACGCGCGGAACGCACAGCCGCGACGAGGCCGACTCGAAGTCCGCGGAGCAGCGGATGGACCAGCTCATGACGAGCGGCAAGGTCGTGCTCGAGCCGCTGACCTACATCCGCGGCCGCAGCCTGCCGCACCAGTTCTTCGTCGTCGACGAGGCCCAGAACCTCTCGCCGCACGAGGTGAAGACGATCGTCTCGCGGGTCGGTGACGCGACCAAGATCGTGCTCTGCGGCGACATCCTCCAGATCGACAATCCCTACCTCGACAGCGCGAGCAACGGCCTGTCACACCTGATCGAACGGATGAAGGGCCAGGGCATCGCCGGCCATGTGACGCTCGCAAAGACGGAGCGCAGCGAACTGGCCAGCCTTGCGGCGGAGATCCTGTAGCCGGGTTGCACGACGCGCGTGATTCATTCGACACGGAGTTGAACACGAAGAGCACGAAGGGACACGAAGGTGGAGCCTGTGCGGCGCCTCGTCCGTGAGTCCGTCCGTGCACAACCTATCGACCGCTGTCGGTTGCCTGTCGTTCCGCACGCCAGGCCTTGATGCCGCATGACCCGCCGCTCGCGGCGGGCCGTGGAATCACATTCCTCGCGTTTTGTGGCGCACGGACCCGGCGACTATCGCCTACGGACGGGGCGGCTCCCAACCAGTCCGCTCGCCCCCGATCACACCCCCAAGGAGAGAGGCATGCCGTCCATGATCTATCGACACCGCATTGGGACGCTCATCGCGGCTGTGCTGGCCGCATGCGCTGCAGACGCTGCGAGTGCCCAGGCGAAGAGTTGGAGCGGCGGCACGCTGAGCTGGGGAACCGCGGCGAACTGGTCGCCGGTTGGGGTGCCTGGCGTTGCGAATCAAGTCTCCATCGGGAACCTCGCGGCGGTTGAGAACTACGCCGTACTCCTCAATGTCAACGCCGCGATCGCGTCACTCACGATCTCCGACGGCATGGGCCTCAGCTCTCAGAACTCACAACTCGTCGTCACGGGCGCAACGCTACTCTCAGGCGAGAATCAACTCCCGGACGCCATCCACTCCTCTCGTCTGTATGTGCTTGATGGACCGGCGGCGTCGGATGTGGTGCTCTCGTCGCTGACACTTGAGCAGGGCGCCGACCTGTATGTCTACGGCGGCACACTGGTGGCGTCTGGGCTTGTCGACCTCAGGCCGTCCACCTACGCGACTGGCGATGGGCTCATTCGCCTCACGAGCAACGCTGCGACAGCCATGCGCGTCGATGGAGTCCTCGTCTGCGGATCTCCAGGTCTGACCATCAGTCAAGAGGGAAGCGGGCGGATCGATCTCGACGGGACGGTTGCGGGCGACCACTTGCTCTATGTGACGGGCGCGACACCGGACGGAACGGAATTCTCGCGACTGACCCTCATTGGTGACGGCCTCTTGGACGCGATGGATGACAGCCTGAGAATCGGCCCAGGCAACGAACTCACCATGACGCTTGACGAAGGGTGGACCCTCGGAGCCGGCGCGGCTGTCGTCATCGAGACGGGCGAGAGCAACCTCCCGGCCTACCTCAAAGGAAGTCATGTCAGTTGGCGTGGGCACTTGTCGCTCACGGATCCCGGCGCGAAGGCGCAGATCGACGCTCCGGTGACATTCGAGTCGACGGCGACCGGATTGGCTGCAACGGGTGCGTCCCTGACCTGCACGAACGACATCACGCTGGTGGGCGGCGAGTTCTCACTGAACGAGAACGCGAACATCGATTTCGACGACGCCACCACCGTCAACGACCCGGTCTTCGAAACCCACAGCGAATTCGCACATGACGGAACGGTCGACTTCAATGGCCCGACAACCTACGACGGGACCATGACGGTGAACGGCAACGCCCGGCAGAACGGCGTCGCCTCGGTCGTTGGCCCGACAGTGATCAACGCACTTCGATTCGACTTTGACGGGGCGAACGGCACGACTGCGTGGTCGATCGGAAACGCGCTTGTCCTCAACATCGGCGACCACCTCGACTCGGGCAATGATGTCTTCGACGGATCGATCACGATCTCCGGGACATTCCTCGGCAAGCTCACCGTCAACCTTCCGAGCGCGAACGGCGCGTGGGTGATGGACGGCTCGATGGTCCTAGGCGGCGTCGGCGGGATCCTCACCACCCGCATCGCCGGGAGCGAGATGATTGTCACGGGTGATCTCGACATCACGAATCGCGTTCGACTCGACTGCGAGACGAGCTTCGGGCCCGGCACCAATGTCGAGTTCACCAGCTTGAGCTCTCGACTGCGACTTGCCCAGGACTCGTCGATCGTGGCAAACGCGGTGTTTGTCGGCGGCGGTACGCTTGAGAACGAGTCGGGTGCTGCGCTCGAACTCGCCGCCGGTCTCGATCTCCTCACGACCATCCTGTGGAACGCTGGCTCGCTGTCGATCGGCGACGGCCCAGGCATCGTGCATGCAAGTTCTGTCACGCTTGAGCCGTCTTCAACGCTGCGTGTCGCGATCGGCGGTTCAACCGAGGGCGAGTGGGACCGCATCGGCGCCGGGAATCCATGCGCGATCGGCGGTACGCTCGACATTCGCCTCGTCGATCTCGGCGGTGGGATCTACGAGCCGCCGGTCGGCAAGTCATTCACGATCCTCCAGGCGTCCGGGGCCAACAGCATCGCGGGGAGCTTCTCGTCGATCCTGCCGAGCTACGCGCCAGGCAAGGTCTACCAGTGGGAGGTGTCGGTCACTTCGGCGCAGTCAACGATCGTGACGGCGAAGGTCGCTGCCATCGTGCCGTGCCCCGGCGAGCTGACCGGCGACGGCGTGGTCGATGCGGCGGATCTGGCCGTGCTACTCGGTGCGTGGGGACCATGCCCGGGCTGCGACGCAGACTTCGACGGTGACGCTCTCGTGGGCGGGCCGGATCTCGCAGTACTGCTTGGTGCGTGGGGAAACTGCGAGTGAAACGCGACCAAGTGGTCGAAGCAGGCTCTTGTGACAAGCGCTGCCGGTCCTTCTTGCGACAAGCGCACACTCGCGCCGTCGGTGCATGCTTCCACTCATGTCGGTCCGACCCGCCGTCCGCGGCGGCCGTGGCGAATGGACGGACGGGATGTCGCTTCCTCGTCCTCTTCGCGTCGGTCGGCGTCGCGAACACATCGCGTCGCACCGTTCGCGAGCATCCGAAGCAGCACCGCCAACGCCTCGGCCGGTAGCGTCCGAGCTCGGCGCTCGGCGCGGCGACCCGCGCCGCTGGCGACTCCGACGCACACGGTCGTGGAGGGAAAGTGGATCGACGCTGGATCTTGACAGAGTCCAGATCTGTCCTACGCTGCCCGGCTTGGAATCCTCGTCCGCGGCGATCCTTCGGCAGTGCGGACTTCAGGCGACGGCCCAGCGGCTGGCGGTCCTGAAGGCGGTGGCGGCGCGTCCGCACTGCACGGCCGATGAGGTCATCGAGGATGTGCGGCGGCTGATCGGGGCGATCTCGCGCCAGGCCGTCTACGACGCCCTCGCGGCGCTCGTCGAGAAGGGCATCCTTCGCCGGATCCAGCCCGCCGGGTCGCCGGCCCGGTTCGAGGATCGGGTGGATGACAACCATCACCACCTCATCTGCCGAACCTGCGGGAAGACCGTCGATGTCGACTGCGCGGCGGGAAAGGCCCCATGCCTCCATCCCGCCCGCGCCGCGGGCTTCGCAAGCATCGATGAGGCAGAGGTGATCTACTGGGGGACCTGCTCGGCCTGCCGGACGGGATCGAGGGGGAAGCGCAAGCCATAGTTCGTTTGTGTCGGAGAGCAGCACGGGCCGTCCGGAGTGGTCGGCATCGTGGGCCGTTGAAGCTGAAGGAAAGGATTGATCGGATGCAAGAGACCCAAGGTTCATGTCCCTTCTCGCGCGGCCTCGTTCAGAACGCGGCGCACGGCTCGCCGAACAACGCCGCGTGGTGGCCGAAGCAACTCAACCTTTCGATGCTGCATCAGCACTCGTCCCTGTCGAACCCGATGGGGACGGGCTTCGACTACGCGAGGGAGTTTGAGCGCCTCGACCTGAAGGCCGTGAAGAGCGATCTGCACGCGCTGATGACCGACTCGCAGGAGTGGTGGCCGGCGGACTTCGGACACTACGGCCCGCTCTTCATCCGCATGGCCTGGCACAGCGCCGGAACCTATCGCATCGGCGACGGTCGCGGCGGCGCCGGAGCAGGCCAGCAGCGCTTCGCTCCGCTGAACAGTTGGCCGGACAATGTCAATCTCGACAAGGCTCGACGCCTGCTCTGGCCCATCAAGCAGAAGTACGGCCGCTCGCTCTCGTGGGCCGACCTCATGATCCTCGCCGGCAATGTCGCCCTCGAGTCGATGGGCTTCAAGACCTTTGGTTTCGCCGGCGGACGCGAGGATGTCTGGGAGCCGGACGAGACGACCTACTGGGGTTCCGAGCGGACCTGGCTCGGGGACGAGCGTTACTCGGGCGACCGCCAACTTGCGAATCCGTTGGCCGCGGTGCAGATGGGTCTCATTTATGTGAATCCCGAAGGACCCAACGGCAATCCCGATCCGATCGCAGCCGCCCGCGATATCCGCGAGACCTTTGCCCGCATGGCCATGAACGACGAGGAGACCGTTGCGCTCATCGCCGGCGGCCATACCTTCGGCAAGTGCCACGGCGCCGGTGACGCGAAGCTCCTCGGTGCCGAACCCGAGGGAGCGAGCGTCGAGGAGCAGGGACTCGGATGGTCGAGCCGATTCCGCTCCGGCAAGGGCGGCGACACGATCACCAGCGGCCTCGAGGTCACCTGGACATCGACGCCGACGAAGTGGAGTAACAATTATTTCGAAAACCTCTTCGCCTTCGAGTGGGAGCTCTTCAAGAGTCCGGCGGGCGCCCATCAATGGCGTCCGAAGGGCGGTGCGGGCGCGGGGCTCGTCCCCGACGCGCACGATCCGACGAAGCGGCATGCGCCGACCATGCTGACGACGGATCTTTCGCTTCGATTCGATCCGGCGTACGAGAAGATCTCGCGCCGCTTCCTCGCCCATCCGGAGCAGTTCGCCGATGCCTTCGCGCGGGCGTGGTTCAAGCTCACCCACCGCGACATGGGCCCGCGGGCCCGCTATCGCGGCCCGGAGGTGCCCGCTGAGGTGCTGATCTGGCAGGATCCGATTCCGGCCGTGAATCACCCGCTCGTCGGCGCAGCCGAGATCGCCTCGCTCAAGTCGCAGGTGCTCGCGTCGGGGCTTGGCATCGGGCAGTTGGTCAACACGGCCTGGGCCTCGGCCGCGACCTTCCGTTCAAGCGACAAGCGCGGCGGCGCGAATGGCGCCCGCCTTCGCCTCTCGCCGCAACGGCACTGGGAAGTGAATCAGCCGGCGGAACTCGGTCCGGTGCTTGCAACGCTCGAGTCGATCCAGAAGTCCTTCAACGCCTCGGCGAGCGGCGGCAAGCGCGTATCGCTTGCCGATCTCATCGTCCTCGGCGGATGCGCGGCGATCGAGGCGGCCGCAGCCAAGGCCGGTGTCAGCGTGACCGTGCCCTTCACGCCCGGTCGCATGGACGCGTCGCAGGAAGAGACCGATGTCGACTCCTTCGTGCCGCTCGAGCCGAAGGCCGACGGCTTCCGCAACTACGCCAAGCGCGGCTTCGAACCTGTCGCGGCGGAACTCCTCATCGACCGGGCGAACCTGCTCGCGCTCACGGCGCCCGAAATGACCGTGCTCGTCGGCGGCCTGCGTGTCCTCAACGCGAATGTCGGCCGATCGCCGCACGGGGTCTTCACGCGACGACCGGAGGTCCTCTCGAACGACTTCTTCACGAACCTGCTCGACATGGGCACGGTCTGGACGAAGTCCGCGACGACCGCCGGCGTCTTCGAGGGACGCGGCCGCGGCGACGGCGGACTGCGCTGGACCGCGACGATCGCCGATCTCGTCTTCGGTTCCAACTCGCAGCTTCGAGCGCTTGCCGAGGTCTATGCGTCCTCCGACGCGCACGCGACATTCGTCCGCGACTTCGTCGCCGCCTGGACGAAGGTCATGGAACTCGACCGCTTCGATTTGCATCGCTAAGCGCACCAAACCCGCGCACAAGCACACCCGCCCCACCGGAGCCAAACGGTTCCGGTGGGGCGGTTCGTTCGAGGCGCGGACTTCTGTTGCGTCAACCGCTCTTCGTCGGAAGGGCGATGCGCACGAGGAGTCCGCCGCCGTCGGCGTTGAGCGCCTCGATCGAGCCGCGATGGAGGCGGACGGCGCGCTCGCTGATCGCGAGGCCGAGGCCGGTTCCGCTGCGCGGTCGGCTTGCGTTGGTAACGGCTCGGAAGAACGGCTCGAAGATCCGCTGGAGCGCATCCGGCGGCACGCCCGGACCACGATCGCGCACGGTGATGATCGCGAGGCCGTCGTCGGTCGCCTCGAGTCCGACCTCGACCGCCGTGTCCTCGGGCGTGAAGTCGACGGCGTTGCGGATCACATTGTCGATCGCGCTGCGGATGAGCGTGGGAACGCCGTGCACGACGCTCGCATCGCAACGGCTCAGTTCGACGCGCTTGCCCTTGCCCGAGGCCTCGAAGGTCGCGTCGTCGACGATCGTCCGAAGCGTCTCGGCTAGATTGATGTCGATGCGCTCCTGCTCGGTCGCGCCGCTCTCGAGCCTCGCGAGCGCGAGCAACTGACTGATGAGTTCCTCGAGCCGATCCGCCTCGCGGCGCACGCGATCGAGCGCGTTCTGCGCCTGCGGCGCCGAGCCTTCGGCGGCGAGCTCCACGGCGACATGCAGCCGCGCGAGCGGCGAGCGCAGCTCGTGTGAGACATCGCGAAGAAGTTGGCGCTGCGTCGAGATGACCGTCGAGACGCGTCGGGCCATGCGGTCGAAGTCGCGGGCGAGCTCGCCGATCTCGTCGCGGCGACCGGCGAGGTCGGAGCTGATCCGCACGCCGAGGTCACCTGACTCAAGCTCGCGCGACGCCGATTGAAGTCGCCTGATCGGCGCGGTCAGGTAGCGGGCCATGCCCCAGCAGACGAGACCGGCGACGAGCAGAATCGCAGCGATGCGTAGGAGGACGCTGAAGGAGAGAAAGTCGGTGTTCGAGAGCGCTTCGAGCGGCTCCGGCATCGAGGATTGGCCTCCTCCTCCGCCGCCTCCCCAACGCCGTCGATCGAGGCCGAAAGCGATGAGTTCGCCGCCCGCCGGCGCGATCGCGGTCGCGACGAGAAGCCGACCGGAGCGCTCGCCGCGCTCACCGCGATCATTGCGATCGTTGCGGTCACTGCGTTCGCCCCGGTCAGTTCGATCGGCGCGTTCCGTCCGCTCCTGCCGCTCTTGACGCTCCGGTCGATCAACCTGCGTCGCCTCTTCGGGCGTCGGCGGGCCGGGTCGTCGAAGGGCCTCGACGCGGCGGCGCGCCGCTGCGAGCATCGGCTGCGGCACCGCGCGGCCGGAGAGCTCGGCGCCGTCCTCGCCCACGACGAAGATCTCCATGCTCAGCGAACTCTCGAGGGCGCGCCGATGGGTCTCGAAGGCGTCCTTGCCGTTGGCCCCGTAGACGCCGAGGAGACCGCGAAGCTGTAGTTCGTTGAGACCGTCGATGAAGCCCGGCCAGCCGCCGCTTCCGCTCCCGCGTCCGCGCTCGCGCGGCGGCTCGACGACGAGGATCACCGTCGCGACGACTAGAATGAGGGCGAGCCAGAACCAGAGGAATATCTTCAGAAAGAGCGTGCGGACGATCATGGTTCCGCGGCTCCCTCGGGTGCGTCGAGATCGGCATCGCCCTCGGTGTGGGCGAGGGCGAGCACATAGCCGGTGCCGCGGAGCGTCTTGATCCGCTCGCCGCCCATCGGTGTCTTGCCGAGCTTCTTGCGAATGTTGCTCACATGCACATCGACGCTGCGATCCTCGGGAAGCAGTCGCCGTCCGAGCACGCGCCGGCAGAGTTCGTCGCGCGAGACGACGCGGCCGGCGGCCCGCACGAGCACCTCGAGCAGCTCGAACTCGGTTCCGGTGAGTTCGATCGCACCGCCGGCGGTCGTCACGCTGCGGGCCCCGACATCCATGCGGAGGTCGGCGACGACGAGCGGCGGTTCGCGCTCCGGCGGCAGTGTCGTCGCCTTCGCGCCGGCCCTCCGCAGCACGGCGCGGAGGCGGGCGACGAGTTCGCGGGGATTGAAGGGCTTCGGAAGGTAGTCGTCGGCACCGATCTCGAGCCCGATGATCCGATCGATGTCCTCGCCGCGGGCGGTCAGCATGACGACCGGGATGGGCGACACCGCGCGGATTCGGCGGAGCGCCTCGAAGCCGTCGAACTCGGGCATCATCACATCGAGAATGACCGCCGCGTACGCGCCGCCGGTCGCCCGACGAACGCCCTCGCTTGGCGTGTGGACCGCCTCCGCCGCAAGACCGGCCGATTGGAGATATGCAAGCAGGAGCTCGCAGAGCTCGCGGTCATCGTCGATCAGGAGGAGCTTGCCCCCAACCTCAGGCGGCTCGGTCGGGGGATTGGGAGAGGTCGGCATGTCGCTCATCGGGGGGCATCCGGCTGGTGGCCGCTTCGGAGATCATCGCACAGGTCGCCGAGGAAGCGAGTCAAGAAGCGTAATGGGAAGGGGGATCTCGTCACCGAGCCTGCTACGCTCCGTCGCGTCATCCGATAGGAGTTTCTTGTGGCCAACGATCGCGGGTGGTGGCGGGTCTTCGTTCCGATGTTCGCTGTCCTCGTCTGCGCGGCTGGCGCGGGCTGTTCGACAACGCTCGCGGTGACGCCCTATGTCATGCGCTCGGCGGAGGCGCGGGCGACATTCGACGAGCTTCCGGATGCGCTGAAAACGCCCGCGATGGAGGTCCTGTATGTGACCGACCGCGAGCAGCTCGACGGACATCCGGAGGATGCGCCGCGCTTCGGATACGGTCGGGATCGGCAACTGCGCTTCGGCAAGGCGACGGTGGAACTCGATCCGGCGCCAAGCTGGGACGAGCTCGTGGACATGAGCACATCGGGCGAGCGGGCGCGGGACTATCGCCTCCAGGTCACGCGGGTCGAGCCGCGGGGCACCTTCACGCCGATCGGCGAGCTGCGAACGATCGAGAACGGGCTGCTGGTCGAGCCTCCGTCGATGTTCGAGCGCCTGACCGAGGACGCCGAAGCGCTTGCCGCCGTGGTCGAGGAGCGCCTCGCCCTCACCGATCGCAAGGAACTCGTTCTCTTCATCCACGGCTTCAACAACTCGTTCGACGACTCGGTCATTCGCATCGCCCAAGCGTGGCATCTCGCCGGACGGCAGGGCGTACCGATGGTCTACTCGTGGCCAGCGGGCTCGGGCCTTCTCGGATACGGATATGACCGCGAATCGGGCGAGTTCACGATCGTCCACCTCAAGCGCGTCATCACGGCGCTCGGTCGCGTGCCGAATCTCGAGAAGATGCACATCATCGGCCACAGCCGCGGAACCGACGTGCTCATGACGGCGCTGCGCGAGCTGAACGCGGAGGCCCGCGGCCTGCTCGGCACCAGTCCGTATCGGCGATTGCTCGTCCACACGCCCGCGGACGAGCCGGCATCGTCCACGCGGACGGTCGCTGATCTCCTCAAGCTCGAGACGGTCATCCTCGCCGCGCCCGATCTGGATCTCGATGTCTTCAGCCAGCGGGTCTTCGGCGAGAATTCGCTCGGAGCCGCGAACCGAACGGTCATCTATTTCTCGGCCGAGGACGAGGCCCTCGCCTTCGCCCGCTGGATCTTCGGCAGCCGCAAGCGACTCGGACTGCTGGCCGAGAGCGATCTGACCAGCGAGCAGCGCAAGTTCCTCGCTGGCCTCCACAACTTCGAGATGATCAGTTGCGAGGTGAGCGGCTACACGACACACGCGTATGTGTTCCAGCATCCCGCGGCGCTCTCCGACCTGATCCGCGTCATGCGCGATGGCGCACGGCCGGGCGCGCAGAACGGTCGTCCGCTCAAGCGCACCGAGGACGGCAGCATCTGGATTCTCGATAACGATTATCTGCGAGGGCCATAAACGAAACGCCGGCCCGCGTTGCGATCGCGGGCCGGCGTTCGATGTCCTCGGTGCTTCGGATCCCGAGCGCTATCGGGCAAGGCCCGGAATGAGGTCCTTTCCGGCGGGCACCTGGGCGGAGCTTTGCTTCACGGCGTCGCCGATCGGCTCGTACTGACCGCCGAGATGCTGCGCGAGAAAGGCCTCGGTCACCGCGGAGAACGCCATGTTGTTCTCCGGCTTGCGGAAGCCGTGGCCCTCGTCGGGGAAGAGCACATAGGTCACGGGAATGCCCTTCTTCTGCATCGCCGCGACGATCTGATCGCTCTCCGACTGCTTCACTCGCGGATCGTTCGCGCCCTGCCCGATCAGCAGCGGTCGCTTGATGCGGTCGACATGGGTGATCGGCGAGATTTCAGCCAGCCATTCCTTCTCGTCGAGGCTGCCGACGCGCTGTTCGAACATCGCCTTCATCGGCGCCCAGTAGGGTGGGATGGTCGCGAGCAGCGTCGCGATGTTCGACGGGCCGACGATGTCCACCGCGCAGGCGAAGGTGTCCGGCGTGAAGGTCAGGCCGGCGAGCGCGGCGTATCCGCCGTAGCTTCCGCCCATGATCGCGACGCGCGACTCGTCGGCGATGCCGCCCTTGACCGCCCAGTTGACGGTGTCGATGAGGTCATCGTGCATGCGCTTCGACCACTCGCGGTTGCCGGCGTTGACGAAGTCCTTGCCGAATCCGGTCGAACCGCGGAAGTTCACCGAGAGCACCGCGTAGCCGCGATTGGCGAGCCACTGGTGATAGGGGTTGTAGCCCCACGAGTCGCGGGCCCACGGTCCGCCGTGGACGAAGAGCACCATCGGAACGGGCTTCGATTCGCCGCGCTTGAATCCCTTCGGCACGGAGAGATACGAGACGAGATCGAGGCCGTCGCGGCTCTTGATGACCTCGCCGGTCATCTTCACGAGCGGCAGCGAGCGCAGCGCGTCGGTCGACGCGAAGAGGAACTCCGCGCGTCGGGCGGTGCGGTCGTAGAGATAGGTCTCGACCGGACCGTCGTCGCGGAAGAACGCGACCGTCCATCGCGTGTCGTCATCGGTGCGGCTCGTCACCGCAAGGTCGCCGTCGGCGACGGTCTTCAGCGCCGCGAGATCGGCCTCGACCGAGGGATCGAGCGGCTTCCAGTCCTCGCGGATGTACTCGAAGGAAACGGCCTGCGGCCGGTTGGTCTTCGGATCGATGAGCGCGGTGCCGACCTCGCAGCGCGGGTCCGACGCCAGCAGCGTCCAGCGCTGACCGTCACCCTTCGGGGCGAGGCTGACCTCGTAAAAGCCGCCGGTGTTGCGGGTCTCGGGGCGCGACGTGTCGGTGACGAAGACGCTGCGCCCGTCGGCGGAAATCGCCAGGGGCGTCGAACTCGCCGAGTCCTCGAAGCCCCAGTTCCAGAAGGGCTGCCATTCGGCGGAGGCACTCTCGCGCACCATCGCCTCGATCGCCCCTTCGGGCGTCATGCGGGTGACGATGCGGATCGTCCACGACTCGTCGGGGAGCATGCCGAGCCAGCCGCCGTCGTTCTGGAAGACCATCTCGCCCTTGCCCGTGCGGGTGTCGATGCGCCATGCGTCGAACATCGCCGGATTGCGGTTGTTGACGCTGACGAGCAGGCGATGCGGATGATCGGAGTCGGCCTCGATCACCGTCGAGCGCGTGCCGGGCCAGGGCGTCAGGGTGAGTTCGGCGCCGGAGGCGACATCGACGGCGAAGATTTGAAAGTTCTCGTCGCCGCCTCGGTCCTGCAAATAATAAATCTGTCCTTCGCCTGCCCGAAATCCGGGCACGAAGTTCCAGTCGCGAATCGGGCGGTCCTTCGAATGCGTGATCGGCTTCGCCTCGCCGGCGGGCTTCCCGTCCTTGATCGGCTGAAGCCAGACATTCAGGACGCCATCGCGCGGGGCGACGAAGCCGAGGGTCGAACCGTCGGGGCTGATGCGGGCGCCGGTGCGATCGGGATTGCCGAAGAGGATGGCACGCGGGATGAGCGGGGCGCCATCCTGGGCGAGGGCCTGCGGTGCCGCGATTCCGGCCATCATGAGGGACGCCAGCGCGAGTGGCGCGAGACGAAGCGATTGGTGTGGTTGCATGCGTGGTTCCAAGCTGAAAGTGCGGACGAACGGAAACGCCGCAGTCGCGAGGTGTACCCGCAACTGCGGCGTTCGTGTCAGTCGGTAGCGATGGGGGAGGAGCGGATCGGCGGTCATTCCTCGACCGCGAAGATCCGCGTCTTCGCCGACCCGCCGACCCATCCGTCTCCGATCGAGCGGTCGGTGCCCGGACTTGCGTCCGCCGGATCCCAGTAGCGGAACTGCGACCAGGAGCTTCCGTTGCCCGCGTATCGCCGGATCACCACCCAGTGGTCATTCGTGCCGAATCGACTTGAGCGGGCGAGGACGACCTGGCCGGCGTCGAGAGCCTGTCGGAGCTTCGCGGGGGTGGTGAGCTGGCTCGGTCCGAGATAGGTCAGGCGCCCGGAGCCGTCGAACTCGGCGGCCGCGCTCCACTTCACCGTGGCGCCGCCGCTGAAACCGTTGTGCGACTTCAGCCAGCCGTTCAGCGTGCCCGGATCGACGGTGCTGCCGGCGTAGGAAAGGGCCATCGCCAGCGACGCGAGCGCCGCCCCGCCCTGCTTGATCTTGATGGACGAACTCCCGATCGTCTGGTTCTTCCATGCCCCGTGCTTGTGCGAGAAGTGCTTCCAGGCAAGCACCGTCACCCGCAGCCGGACGCCGGAGTAGGCGTCGAAGCCATGAACGAGGAGATAGACCGTGCCGCCCGCGGGATTCGTGACCGTCACCGACTCGTTGTTGCCCTCGAGATAGGGGCGCTCGTCGTACTGCGTCAGCGTCGGCGGTGCGCCCCAGCGGATGTAGAGATCGGCGTCGCCGCTGCCGCCCCACATCGAGAAGGTCGCGCGGGTGGCGCCGTTGGGGAGTTGGATCGCGAAGAGCCGAGCGCTGCCGTCGCCGCCGGCGAACTTCGCCGTCTGGACGCCGTTGGCAAGCCAGGTGGTCGGTCCGCCGGGAACGCCTCCACCGCCTGCCGGGCCGACATGCGTCGCCTGGAGCGAGACATGGAAGAATGTCTCGTATGCATACACGAGGATAAAAAGATCACCCGCCGGCGGATTCGTGATCGTGATCGACTCGTTGGAGGAGGAGCCGGTCGACTTCGCGGTGTGCTGCGTGGGCGTCGGAATCGCGTTCCAGCGCACATACAGGTCGGCGTCGGGGTCGATGCCAGAGAGCGTGACGGTGACCGACTGTCGGGCCGGGGGCACGGTCAGGCGAAACACCTCGCAGTGGCCGGGAAGTCCGTAGAGCCCGCTGACGACCTCGCCATTCTCAAGATGCGTGACATCGGACGAGGCCGGCGCCACGCGGGCGCAAGCGAGCAGCGTGGCGAATAGGACGAGCAGAATCGATCGCATGGGTCCTCCGTTGGAGTCGCTTGGACGCCGGGACCGAGCCCAGAACCGAGCCCAGAACCGAGCCCAGAACTGAACCCAGAACCGAGCCCAGAACTGAACTCGGCACCGAACTCGGCCTGGGGACACCGCGTCGGCCGTGCGCACTCCACAGGGAGTGCGCATCGCGCCCCGTGTGGGTGCCAAGATTCCTTGCCGATTCCTGGAATCGGCCTCCGTCGTCCACGCCAGCGATCAGGAGGCGACGCGCGAGACGAGCTCGTCGGCGATCCGCAGGGCGCTCGTCGCGTCCTTGGCGAAGCCGTCGGCGCCGACGATCCGCCAAAGGTCGTCGACCGAGCGAAATGCGCTGCCGCCGACGACGATCGGAATCGCCTTGCCGTTCGGATGACCGCGAATCGCCTCGATGAACCCGGCGACGGCCCGCACCGAGAGCGTGGTGTTCGCGCTCACCGCAATCAGGTCGAAGGCCGGACGGCCGTTCTCGCCGGTGAGGGCCAGCACCACCTCGCTCGTCGGCATGTTTGCGCCGAGGTACTCGGTGGTCCAGCCTTCCATGTCGAAGAGGTCGGCGACCATGCGAATGCCGAGATCATGGAGGTCGCCGCCGACCGACATCGCGAGCACGCGCTTGCCGTTCGGGGCCTTGCGCGGCAGGCGGGCCCGAAGCTGGGCCATGATCATCTGCGTCGCAGCGGTGCAGTAGTGCTCGTCGGCGACGCTCGCTTCCTGGAGATGCCACATCCGGCCGATCTCGACGAGGGCCGGCGTGATGATCGTCTCGTAGATCTCCGGGATCGTCTTGCCTTCGCGGGCCGCCTCGAAGACGAGGTTCGCGGCGTTGGTCTGGTTCCGCTGGAGCAGATGAAGCAAATAGAGTCGGGCGAGCCGAAACTCGGGGCGATCGCTCACCGACGGAAAGTCGGTGCCGCTCTGCTTCTGGTCGATCGCCGCGATCGCCTCGTCGATGAAGCGGCTGGCGGTCGCTCGGACCTCGTCGGGAAGCTGCTCCTCACAGATGGTCCGCATGCAGGCGAGGCTGTGGCGCAGATCCGAGTCGTCGACCTCGCGGGCGAGGAACGCGGCCCGCGACCAGAGCGCGTTCTGGACGAAGAGGGCGCTTCGATCGGCGGCGACGGCCTCGGCCAGGTGCATGAGCCGCACCTTGATTTCGTGTCGCCACATCTGCACGCCGTCGTCGCCGTAGCGAACGGCGAAGCTCGGGTCACGCTCGGCGTGCAGATCGGCGATCCACTCCGTCAGCGGTCGGGCAACCGCATCGATGAGCTGGGCGCGTTGACGATGCACGGCGTTCATGGGGGTCGCGTTCGGTCCGGCGGCGGCCGCAGATTCAGCCCCCGACTCCGCGAAGCGGATCGCAGCGGCGGCGGAAGATGGGAATCGTCACCCAACATCCTCGCCACCGCAAGCCAGGGCGATATCGGGACCTCCGCGGCCTATGCCACCGTCGCGAGGCTCAGCTCCGCCAGGCAGCCCGAGGGGCGGCCGGTCAGCCGGGCGTGCCGCAGCAGGTACTTCATCACGACGATCATGACCGTCGCGTGCGACCAGGTGAGCGGACTGACCGAGATGGCGTGGCCGGTGTACGGGTCGAACTGCTCGGCAAGGACCCCAGAGGGGTAGGCGCGGGCGAGCGTCCACTCGATGTAGGGCAGGGCCTCGCGGAGCTCCTCCTCGGTCGTGGCCTTCTCGATCAGCCACTGGGCATGCCAGAGGGTGCAGATCGCCCAGGGATTGCCGGGGACTTCCGCGGTGTTCGCCTTCTCGACCTGGTGGTAGTAGTCCTGCTCGTAGCGGGCCATGCCGCCGATTTCGGTGCGGACCCAGAGCCGATCGCGAAGCTGCTGCATGTGGCTCACCACCTTCGGATCGGCGGCGGCGAGCGCGCCGAAGGCGAAGAGGGCGAAACCCGAGGCGTCGAGGGTCATGTCGAGCCGGTAGGTCCCGTCGGGCTGGGCCGTCGCCATCCGGGCGAAGCGCTTGCGCTCGGGGTCCCACATGTGCCGGAGCATCGCCCCGCGCATCCGTTCGGCACCCTCGTTGAACTCCGCCGAGCGGTCGAACGCGCCCATGTCGTGGGCAAACGCGGCAGCGCTCTTGAGGGCCCCGATCGTCGAGGCGACGGTGAAGAGGTGGATGCCGCGGCGCTCCTCCCAAAGGTCCCACGAGGGTAGCGGCAGTCCGTGATGGTCGCGATAGCGAAGCATCCACTGGGCGGGTTCGACGACCAGCGTGGTGTAGAGATCCTTGATGAACTCGACATCGCGGAAGACCTGGAAATGCTTGCGCAGGGCCCAGACCACGAGCGCGGTCTCGTCCTCCTGGATCGGCAGGACCTTCTCGCCGTCGAGCATCCACGGATGCCAGCTTGAGGCGAGCGTTCCGGTCGGGTGATACTTGTGAAGGAAATAGCCTTCCTTGCTTCGCACCTTCGCGCAGAAGCGGAAGAAGTTCCGGCTGAGTTCGCTATGTCCAGCGAGGACGAGCGAATAGGCGACGAGGGCGCCGTCGCGCGGCCACATGTATGAATAGGTGTCGCCGGCGAAGTGGGTGATGTCGTGGTCGTTCGCGGCGATGATCGCCCCGCCGTTGTCGATCTGCGTGCGCAGGATGAGCTGGCTGCGGAGATAGAGGTCGCGGACGCGCTCCGGAAGCGGCGAGAAGTCGACCGGTTCCTTGCATGCCCAGAGCCGCCAGTAGGCCTCGGTGCGGTCGAGCATGCGCTGCGGCGTCTTCTCGCGCACCTTCTCGTTCAATTCACGAACGCTCGCGTAGTCGTGGCCGGCGGCGATCCAGTACCAGCAGGAGGAGCTGCCCCACGGCGCGACCGCGACATTGAGTCCGACGGTCGAGTCGACCGAACCCTGGGCGATCGCGTGGCGCGAGAGAAGGCCATCCTCGGCGTCGCGCCAGGTGCCCTCGGCGTCGCCGATGCGCTTCGCGCCGGTCGCCCAGTGCTCGATGCCGAAGCGGCGCGTGTCGCAGCCGTTGATGAGAAAATAGGTCTGATCCTTATAGTGAATCAGCCCGCCCGTGCCCGGGTCGTAGTTCACCGTGTCGCCGACCGGCGATTCCTGCACCGAGAGATCCTGGTGGAAGAAGAGGCGCACATCGCGCGGACGGCCAAAGAGATCGGTGACGGTCACGCGGCGGAAGTACACCGGACTCCAGTAGTCGACCGCGTCGTTGCAGACGAGTTCGATGCCCAGGGCCTCGTGCCGCAGCCGCACCTCGGTGACGAGCGTGTCGCACCGATAGCGCTGGTCGCGGATCCAGGCGGGATCGTCGATCCACGCGAACTGGCCGTCGACCCAGCAGCCGAAGCGCTGCGGATGGCCGCAGGTGTGGTTGGGCATGCCGACGCGCGGCCAGTAGAAGTCGCGCATCCGGTAGAGGTCGTCGAAGGCGACGAGCATCTCGCCGTTCCCAACGGGCAGGTTTCGGGGCATGGAGTCGGCTTTCGGCTGAGCAGGGGTTCGGGAGCGGGCGTGGCTGGGACGACCGTCCGCTGGGGAGCGATCGACGCGGTCAGCTCGCGGCGGCGGCCGCGCCACCGGACGCGGTGCCCATCGCCTGAACGCGATCGGTCAACGCACCGACTCTCTTCACGCGAATGCCGAAGTGCTCGCCGACCTTCACGGCAACGCCGGTCCCGACGACCTTGTTGTTGACCAGGATCTCGAGTTCCTCGGTCACGGTCTTCGGCAGCTCGATGATCGAGCCGTAGTTGAGGGTCACGACCTCGGCGACCGGCATGGAGCGTTCCGCGATCTGCACGATGACCGGGACTTCCAGTCGAAGGATCGAGGTCAGATCGGCGGGCATCGCGTGGGATATCGGCACGACGGCTGGGGGAGGTTCAGCGCGAATGGAACCGCGGCAGGGAGATGGGGTATCGTGCGGGGCCATCGCCAAGACGAACATTCGCCGAACGAGAGAATCCGCCATGCCGACCCGCGCTTTCGCCGCTTCCTCCGCCACCAGCCCGCTCGCCGCCGCAACGATCGAGCGTCGCGAGCCGACCCCGACGGACATCGAGATCGAGATCCTCTACTGCGGCGTCTGCCATTCGGACCTCCACCAGGCCCGCGGCGAGTGGCCGGGGACGCTCTACCCCTGCGTCCCGGGACACGAGATCGTCGGGCGGGTCAGTCGGGTCGGGGCGAAGGTCACGAAGTTCCGCGTCGGCGACCACGCGGCTGTCGGCTGCATGGTCGATTCCTGTCGCGGCTGCCCCTCCTGCAAGCGCGGGCTCGAGCAGTACTGCCACCAGTTTCCGACCTTCACCTACAACGGAGCGGACAAGCACTCGGGCGGCCACACCTTCGGCGGCTACTCCGAGCGGATCGTGGTCGACGAGGCCTTCAGCCTGAAGGTGCCCGCGGGCATGAACCTCGCCGCGGCCGCACCGCTCCTCTGCGCCGGAATCACGACCTACTCGCCGATGCGCCACTGGGAAGTCGCGAAGGGCCAGCGCGTCGGCGTCGTCGGCCTCGGCGGTCTCGGTCACATGGCCCTGAAGTTCGGGCGCGCGTTCGGCGCCCATGTCACGCTCTTCACGACCTCGGCCCGCAAGCGCGACGACGCCTTGCGGCTCGGTGCCGACGAGGTCATTCTCTCGAGCGATGCCGCGGCGATGCAGCGCACCGCGATGAGCTTCGACTTCATCATCGATACCGTCTCCGGCGACCATGACATCAACGCCTATCTCCAGCAGCTTCGGCTCGACGGCACGCTCGTTCTCGTCGGCGCGCCGAGCCAGCCGTTGCCCGTCGGCGCGTTCAACCTGCTCCTGCCGCGGCGCAACTTCGCCGGCTCCGCGATCGGCGGCATCGCCGAAACGCAGGAGATGCTCGACTTCTGCGCAGCGCACGGCATCGCCTCGGACATCGAACTCATCCGCATCCAGCAGATCAACGAGGCATGGGAGCGGCTCCTCAAGGGCGATGTGAAGTACCGTTTCGTGATCGACATGGCCTCGATTCGGAACTGACCCGTCCCCGCGACGAATCCCCTCATCCACCACACCGCATGACCCGCTTTTCCTCGGCATTTCCCGCTCCCGGCGATCGCGTGCGGGCGCTCCTTCAGCAGGCGACGACCCTTCAGAACGCCGGTCGCTTCGGCGAGGCGATTCCGGTGCTCGAGAGCGTCGTGCAGCTCGAGCCGAAGAACGCGGGCGTGCTGCGGGCCCTCGCGACCTGTCTCGTGACCGTCGAGCGGCTTCCGGCGGCGCGGGCGAGGCTCGAGGAGGTACTCAAGCTCGAGCCCCGCGATCCGCGGTCCTACAGCATCCTCGCCTACTCGTGGAAGCGCGAGGCGGCGTGGGAACCGGCCCTCGCGGCGATCGATCGGGCGATCTCGTACGGGCCAAACCAGCCCGCATTCGTGGCGACGAAGGCGGAGATTCTCCATCTCGCCGGCCGGACCGACGAGGCGATGGCGGTGCTCGAGCCGGTGCTCGGGCATGCTTCGAGCGTGCCGTCGATCGCCGGCACCTTCGCTGCGATGTCGAAGAAGCTGAAGCGTCAGGCCGAGGCGGTGCCGATGCTTCGGGCGGTGCTGGCCCGACCGGATCTTCCGACGAACGGGCGGATCAAGTACCTCTTCGATCTCGCCAGCCTGCTCGACAGCATGGGGGATGCCGAGGGGGCCTGGCCGCTCTTTGTCGAGGGCAACCGCATCAAGAACGAACGCTGGGATCCCGCAGCCCACACCGCGACGGTCAACACGATCGTCGGGTCGTGGACACGCGAAGCGATCGCAGCGCTGCCGAAGTCGCCGGTGGACGGCTCGCCCTTCGTCTTCATCGTCGGCATGCCCCGTTCGGGTACTTCGCTCGTCGAGCAGATTCTCTCGACCTCGCCGAACCTGCATGCCGCCGGCGAGCGGAACGAACTCATGCGGATCGCCCACCGCATCTCCGGCCACGCCGGCATGGGACTTCCGACCGTGCCATCACCGGCGCCGCTCGCGAGCGAGCAGGTGCTCCGCGGCGCCGCGACCGACTACGCCACGCCGATACGGGCGCTCGCGCCGAACGCCGAGCGGATCACCGACAAGATGCCGCCGAACTTCACCCATCTCGGGCTGATCCAGGCGCTCCTTCCCGGAGCGAGGGTGATTCACTGCCGCCGCAAGGCGATGGATTCCTGCCTCTCCTGCTACTTCCAGCTCTTCGGCGGCTCGCTCTCCTTCGCCTACAACCTCGACCACTGCGGGCGCTACTACGCCGACTATGAGCGGCTCATGGCCCACTGGCACGCCACGCTCGACCTGCCGATTCTCGATGTTCCCTACGAGTCGGTCGTCGCCGATCAGGAGGGCTGGACGCGACGCCTCTTCGAGTTCATCGGCCTGCCCTTCACGGAGCGGGCGCTGCGCTTCCACGAGAGCGAACGCACGACGCTGACGGCGAGCAGCCAGCAGGTGCGCGAGCCGATCCACGCCCGTTCGGTGGCCCGATGGAAGGCCTATTCGGCCCACCTGGAGCCGCTGCGGAAGGCCCTCGGCCCCTACGCCGAAGGCGAGTGACCGAAGGATCACACCCGCTTGAAGACCAGGCTGACATTGTGTCCGCCGAAGCCGAAGGTGTTGTTGATCGCGTACTGAACGGCCTTCGACTTCGCGGTGTGCGGCACGAAGTCGAGATCGAAGCCATCGTCGGGATGATCGAGGTTGATCGTCGGCGGGAGGATGCTCTCCCGCAGGGCCATGATCGTCGCGACGCTCTCGATGCCGCCGGCCGCGCCAAGGCAGTGGCCGGTCATCGACTTCGTCGAGCTCATCGAGAGTCGCTTGGCGTGATCGCCGAAGAGACGCTTCACCGCCGCGACCTCCGCAGCGTCGCCGAGCGGCGTGGAGGTGCCATGGGCGTTGATGTACCCGATCTCCTCGGGATTGATCTGGGCATCCCGCAGGGCCATCCGCATCGCGTGGTGGGCTCCGGTTCCCTGTTCGTCAGGGGCCGCGATGTGGTACGCGTCTCCGCAGACGCCGAAGCCGGCGACCTCGGCGTAGATGGTCGCGCCGCGGGCCTTGGCGTGTTCGTACTCCTCGAGCACGAGGACCGCAGCGCCTTCCGCGAGGACGAAGCCGTCGCGGTCGCGGTCGAAGGGACGCGATGCCCGCTGCGGATCGTCGTTGCGGGTCGAGAGGGCCTTCATCGCCGCGAAGCTGCCGACGCAGAGGCTCGACACCGCGGCCTCGGAACCGCCGGCGAAGATGACATCGGCGTCACCCCGCTGGATGAAGTGGTAGGCGTGGCCGATCGCGTGTCCCGAAGTCGCACACGCCGTCGCCGTCGAGCTGTTGACGCCCTTGAGGTTGTGCCGAATCGAGACATTGCCCGCGCAGGCGTTCACCATGAGGCGCGGAACGGTGAAGGGCGAAATGCGCCCCGGACCGGTCTTGAGGAGCTTCGCGTAGCCCTCTTCGATCGTGATGATCCCGCCGATGCCGCTGCCGATGATGACGCCGCGGCGGTAGGGATCACCCGACTGGAAGTCGATGCCGCAGTTCCGCGCAGCCTCTTCGGCGGCCTGCATGCCGAGCAGGCAGAAGCGATCCATGCGCTTCTGCTCACGGCCGTCGACGCAGGTGCACTCGAAATCCTTCGCCTCGCCGGCGAAGCGGACGGTCCAGTCAGCCGACTGTTCGAAGGCCTCGATCGGTCCGATACCGGAGCGTCCGGCCTTCATCGCCTCCCACATCGCCGGAGCGGAGAGGCCGATGTCGGAGACGGCACCGAGACCGGTGACCACCACGCGGCGGAGTTGAAGCGTCCTCATGAGCGAGACGGAGCCGATCAGGCCCCGTTCTTGTCCAGGTTGGCCTTGATGAACTCGATCGCCTGACCGACGGTGTGGATCTTCTCCGCCTGGTCGTCGGGGATGGAGGTGTCGAACTCGTCCTCGAACTCCATCACCAGCTCGACGGTGTCGAGGCTGTCGGCGTTCAGGTCGTTGGTGAAGCTGGTCTCGCGGGTGATCTCCCCGCGGTCGACGCCCATCTGCTCAGCAACGATGTCAATCACCTTGGCTTCGATCTCGGCTTCGGTCACGGCATACTCTCCGGGAAAATGAGGCTTGCCGGGGGCAAAGCCTGAGGGGCGGGATGATAGCGGAATGGCGGGACGGCGTGGGCCGTGTGGCCGGGACCGCAACGCGGGATTGGGGATCTGAGGGAGTTCGGGGCGTCAGAGCGAAAGGCCACCATCGACGGTGATGACCTGACCGGTGAGGTAACCGGCACCATCCGAACTCATATAGCTCACCGCCTCGGCGATGTCCTCGGCCTGGCCGATGCGACGGGCGGGAATCTGCGGCAGGACCTGCTCCTTGATCATGCCGGCGAGGTTGGCGGTCATGTCCGTCTCGATAAAGCCGGGAGCGACGACATTGGCGGTCACCCCCTTCGGCCCGAGTTCCTTGGCGATGGTCTTCGTCAGGCCGATGAGTCCGGCCTTCGCGGCGGCGTAGTTGGCCTGGCCGGCGTTGCCGGTGATGCCCGAAACGCTCCCGACATTGACGATTCGGCCGAACTTGCCCCGCATCATCTGTCGCGACGCGGTGCGGCAGGCGATGAAGACGGAGCGGAGATTCACGCGGAGGACATCGTCCCAGTCCTCATCGGACATGCGGAGGATGAGGCCGTCCTTGGTGATGCCGGCGTTGTTGACGAGGATGTCGAGCCGTCCGTGCGTCTCGATGACGCGTTCGATCAGGGCGGTGAGGGCCGCGCCGTCGCCGACATCACAGGTGTGCGTTTCGATGGAGCCGCCGGAAGCGGGGGCGGCGGCGCGGACTTCGGCGGCCAGTTCGTCGAGCGCCGGCTGCGAGCGTGCGACTCCGACGACATGACGGCCGTCGGCGGCGAGGCGCTTGGCGATGGCCCGGCCGATCCCGCGGCTGGCTCCGGTGACGATGGCAACGCGACGCTCGATGGCTCAGCCCTCCCGCGTGATGGGGTTGGATGCGGTGCGGATGACCGCCCTCAGCGAGTCGCGCTTCGTGACGCGGACCGTGCGGCGGAAGAAACAGCCCGCCCGAGTCAGACTCGGGCGGGCTGGGATTGTAACGGTCAGCGACTGTTCGCGAAGCGGGCTCAGTTGAAGCCGGGCTTCGGAGCGCGAATCGGGTCGTCGGTCTTCGGCGGACGCTTGCCCGGGCTGCCCGGACCGCTCGGAGCGGCCGGCTGCATCGAGGGAGAGCCCTCCTCATCGGAGGACGAGGTGTCCTCCTTCTGCGAACGGTTCTCCTGCTTGATTTCGATCTCCTCGTCGGGCTTCGACGCGATCTCGAGATCCTTCTGCCAGAGCGTGTACCACGCGGTGATCCAGTCCTCGCCCGAGAGCGAGTTCATCACATTCGGCGGCGTGGCGACCGACTCGAACTCGGTGCTCGCGCCGGCGATCTTGTAGGCCCAGAGCTGCGGCTCGAACTCGTCGTTCACATGGAAGACGGCGAGTGCGCACTTGTCGTTGGTCGGGGCCTGGCCGCAGCGGATGTCGATGCGGGTGATCGACTCGGTCGCCGACTTCCAGGTGCCGGCGTTCACGAGCTTCTCAAGCTCGTACTGGTCCGGAGCGCTCAGCATGCCCTGGAGGCGAGCTGAGTCGCCGCGGGCGAAGGCGTCGAACATCGTGAGCACGGCGATGCGCTCGGGATCGGACTTCGGAGCGCGATCTTCCGGCAGGTTCACCCGCGGATCGATGTCGAGCTTCGCCATCAGCTCGCTGATCGGCGTGACCGGCGGCGGTGGCGGTGCCTGCGGCTTCACGACCACCGGCGGCGGCGGAGGCGGCGGCGGCGGGTCGGAGCAGCCGATGAGGAAGAGCGAGCTGAGAAGACCCGCGCCGAGGGCGGGGGTCGCGGCGACGAGGCCGGAGCGCTTCGTTGCGTTATGCAGGTTGGTCATGCGTGAGTACCTCACAGGCGCGGTCGATGCGCCGCATCAGACCCTTCAGGACAACACCGGGTGCCATCTCCAACATCTTCGGCAGATCCGCACCCGCAGGTGAAGTCGGGGATGCCGAAGCCGAACGGAGCGTCGTGAGCAGGTGGGCGCACGACTGCGACCATCGTACCGGGCTGACCAACTGCTCGACCAGCCTCTTTTTGATGCTTCCGACATTGTCTCGAACATGCGGCTCGGCCGTCACATTCGACCAGACATCGGTGGAGAGGGGCTTGAACGCGACCCGTTCGAGGGCCTCGGCGAGGCCCTCTGCGGCAGGGGACATGAGAGGGCTGTGGAACGCCCCGGCGACCTGGAGGGCGGTTGCCCGCAGGCCGAGAGCGCCAGCCGCCTCGACGGCCCGCTGACACGCCGCCCGATGGCCGGAGAGGACGATCTGTCCCGGAGCATTGAAGTTTGCCGAGACGAGCACCTCGCCCCGGGCGCCCCCTTCGAGGGTTCGCTCGCAGACGGCCTGTGCCTGGGCCTCGTCTCCGCCGATGAGGGCGACCATGCTTCCCTCGCTTGCCTCGGCCGCGGACTGCATGAGGCGGCCGCGGAGCGCCACGAGCCGGAGGCCGTCGGCAAAGCTCATGCACCCGGCCAGATGGAGGGCGGTGTACTCCCCAAGCGAGAGCCCTGCTGCCGCGCGCAGGGTGATCGACTCCCCGCGGCCGGCGGCGCGCTCGGCAAGCGCCCGGAAGCAGGCGACGCCGACGGTGTAGAGGGCCGGCTGGCTGACATCCGTCCGGTTGAGGACCTCAGCCGGACCGGTGAAACAGAGGTCGCTCAGGCGAGCGCCACCGGGGAGGTCGCGAAGCGTCGCGTCGGCTTCTTCAAAGGTCGCGCGGGCCGCAGCGCTCGCGTCAAACCAGCCCTTGCCCATCCCGACCGCTTGAGCGCCTTGGCCGGGGCAGAGAACGACAGCGGATTGGGTCATAGGGCGGCCAAGATAGCCGCTCGCGTCAGATCTTCCAGACGCTGCTCGCCCAAGTCAGCCCGCCGCCGAAGGCGACGAAGATGATCGGCTTGCCCGCGGGGATCTTGCCGGCCTGGACCAACTCGTCGAGGCAGAGTCCGACCGAGCCGGCGGAGCTGTTGCCGTAGCGGTCGATGTTCACATAGACCTGATCGTGGCGGAAGCCGATCTTCTCGCGGGCCGCTTCGATGATGCGGGCATTCGACTGGTGACAGACGACCTGGCCGATGTCCTCGACCGCAAGCCCGGTCTTCGCCATTGCGTCCTCGATGACCTCGCGGAACTTCGAGACGGCAAACTTGAAGACCTCGCGTCCGTCCATCTGGAGGTAGCCCAGGCGAATGCCGCTGGTGCGGTCAGCCGGCTGTAGTTCCTGCGGGCGCCGCGGGATGTAGAGCGACCGCCAGCCGGAGCCGTCCGCGCCCATCGCCTGATAGATGCAGCCCTTCGATGGATCCGCGTCGCGGGTGAGCACCGCAGCGCCGGCGGCGTCGCCGAAGAGGATCGAGACGGTGCGCTCGCAGTAGTCGACGAGCCCGGACATCGCATCGCAGCCGACGACGCCGACCGAACGGGCCCGGCCCGCGCGGATCATCGTCTCGGCCACATTGAGCGAATAGACGAAACCGCTGCACGCGGCGACGAGATCGAAGGCCGCCGCGGGAGCCGCGCCGAGTTCGCCGCCGATGCGACAGGCCGTGCTCGGGCAGCCCATCTCGCCGGTGCAGGTTGCGCAGATGATGAGGTCGAGTTCGCTCGCCTTCATCTTCGACGCCTCGAGGGCTCGGGCGAGCGCGTCGCGCGAGAGCGTGAAGGTTCCCTCCGTCAGCGGATCGCAGACGCGGCGCTCGCGGATGCCGGTGCGCTGCTGGATCCACTCGTCGCTCGTGTCGAGGAACTTCTCGAAGTCGAGATTGGAGAGCACCTGGGGAGGAACCGCCGAGCCCGTTCCGGCGATGCGGACGCCATGCAAGAAGGCGTTCGTCGATGCCGAGGCTGTACTCGCCGAGTGGATGCTCATTGTGCGGGCTTGCTCTGGCGGCGGGCCGATCAGCCGTTCGGTTGCGCAGCGCGAATCGGGGCAGGCTTCGGATCGCCCGATGAGCCGGCCTGATCGTCGAGCTGCCCCTGGAGTTGCTGGGCCTGCACCTGGGCTTCCATCGCCGCGAGTCGCGTCGTGATCACGTCATTCACGCGGCTGAGCACGAACTGCCTCGCGCGGATGATCGCGTTGGTCATCGTGCGGGCCACGCTCGAGCCGTGCGAGATGAGGCAGACGCCGTTCACGCCCAGGAGCGGCGCTCCGCCGTACTCGTGGTAGTCGTGCTTCGCATAGAGGCTCTTCACGACCGGCTCGAGCCGCATGGCGAGCTCGGGATCGATCTCGAAGACCTCGCGGGCGAGGGCCTTGAAGATGCCGGAGGAAAGCCCCTCGGCCAGCTTGATCATCACATTGCCGACGACACCGTCGGTGATGACGACATCAGCCTCGCCGTCGAACACGGCGCGGCCTTCGATGTATCCGGTGAAGTTGAGTCCCTCGGCCCGGCGAAGCAGGTCGCGGGCCTGCTTCATGTCGGCCGTGCCCTTCGCCTCCTCGCCGCCGACATTCATGAGGGCGACGCGCGGATTGCGAATGCCGAGGATCTGGCGGGCGTATGCATCACCCATCACGCCATACTGGGCGAGGTGGTGCGGCTTCGGCTCGATGTTCGCGCCGACATCGATGAGGACGACCGGCCCCGAGAAGGTCGGCACGGTCACGGCGATGCCCGGACGGTGCACATTGGGCAGCCGCTTCATGAACATCTGCGACGCGGCGACGCAGGCGCCGGTGTTTCCGGCGGAGATCCACGCGTCGAGCGGATTCGCATCCTTCGCGCTGGCCATCCGGGCGCACACATTGATCGAGGAATCGCGCTTGGTGCGCACGGCCTCGACCGGCGTGTCGTCCATGCCGATCACTTCGCTCGCATGGACGACCTCAAGGCGAGGATCGCGCACGCCGCGTTCCCGCAGCGTGTCCTCAATGATCGCCCGATCGCCGACCAGCACGAGTCGGTCTTCACTCGGCAGATGGGCAAGCGCGGCGAGCGAACCCTTGAGGATCTCGTCCGGAGCGTGATCGCCCCCCATGACATCCATGCCGATGCGCATGGATCAGCCTTCCGTGGGCTTGGTCGTCTTCACCTGCAGACCGGGGCGCACATAGCCGCAGTTCTGGCAGGCGGTGTGGGGACGCTTCGCCGCACCACAGTTGGGGCAGAGGGTGGTGTGAACGCTCTTGAGAGCCTGATGGGCGCGACGGCGACGCGTGCGACCGGGGGACTGACGAAATGCTGGGACCATGGGCGGCCTCGGATGCCTGTATAGAGAGTGACCCGCAGTGGCGTCGCAAAACGCCCTCCGGATAGCTCCCGCCGACGGTCAACACCGGGTCGGAAGCGAAGCGGAGAGTCTACGGGAGAGGCCGTGATTGTCAAAGCCTTGCGTCCGCACGCGAGCACCAGCCGGTAGTCTTCGCCCCGCCCATGGCAGTCCGACGACTCACCACCCGACGCCCTCCCGCCCCGCCGGAAGACCCCACGCCGCCGCCGACCGCCCCGATGGCATCGGGAACGGCCGCCGAATCGGCTCGTCCGGAGGTCGAGCTCTACTCCGATGGAGCCTGTTCCGGAAACCCTGGACCCGGGGGATGGGCCTTCATCCTGCGCGATCCCCGCTCGGGGAGGGAGAAGGAAGGATCCGGAGGTGACCCACAGACCACCAACAATCGGATGGAACTCCTCTCCGTGATCGAGGGGCTCCGTCAGCTTCGCTCGCCCTCCCGCGTGCGGCTCGTCTCCGACAGCAAGTATGTGGTCGAGGGACTGGCCTCCTGGCTCGACGCCTGGAAGCGCCGCGGCTGGCGAAAGGCCGACAAGAGTCCCGTTTTGAACCGGGAACTCTGGGAAGAACTCGATCGGCTGCGTTCGCTGCACGAGGTGCGGCCGGAGTGGATCAAGGGCCACGCCGGCCACACCTTCAACGAGCGATGCGATCGCCTGGCCGTTCAGGAAATCGAGCGCATGCGTGCGCGGCGATGAGTTATGGGGCACTCCGCCGCAGTCAGATGAAGTCCGAGGCAGGGCATCGGAAGCGTTGATCGCGATCGAACCCGCCAACCTCCTTGCCGTCTTCGCCGGTTGTCACTACATTGCCCCGTTCTCTTCATTCCGCCGCAGAACACACACAGACAGAAGACCTCGCGATGCCCACGATCAATCAGCTCGTTCGCCGACCCCGCGTGGCCCAGCCCTCGAAGTCGAAGGTGAAGGATCTCGCCGCTTGCCCGCAGAAGCGCGGCGTGTGCCTCCAGGTCCGTACGGTCACGCCGAAGAAGCCCAACTCGGCGCTTCGCAAGGTCGCCCGCGTTCGTCTTTCCAACGGCAAGGAAGTGACCGCGTACATCGGTGGCGAAGGCCACAACCTGCAGGAACACTCGATCGTGCTCGTGCGCGGCGGCCGTGTGCGTGACCTTCCCGGCGTTCGCTACCACATCGTGCGTGGCGCGCTTGACTGCCTCGGCGTCGAAGGCCGCAAGAAGGGTCGCTCGCAGTACGGCGTCAAGAAGAAGGCCGCTGCCCCGGCCAAGAAGAAGTAATCCCCGAACACCGGCGCGACGGTGCGCGTGAGCGTCACGCGATCGAAGCGCGGCAGTAATCGCGGCACGACTCGGGAATGCCCATCTCCCAGCCGCGGTGAACCGAACCGGCTTCCGCCGACCTCCCAGAGGTTTGAGCGGTGGCCCCAGCCCGAAGGAGTCAGTGATGGCCAGCTTCACCCGCTCGGAAGAGCAGCTCAAGCCCGATCCCCGCTTTCAGGATCGCGTCCTCTCGAAGTTCATCAACTGCGTGATGCAGGGTGGCGAAAAGGCGACCGCGATGCGCGTCGTCTACGGCGCCCTCGATCTCATCCAGGCGAAGCTCGACAAGGAGAAGATCGAAACGCTGCCGAAGACCGCGATCGAGGTCTTCCACAAGGGCCTTGAGAATGTCCGCCCGGTCGTCGAGGTGCGTTCGAAGCGCGTCGGCGGTGCGAACTATCAGGTCCCGATGCAGCTCAACAAGCGCCGTCAGCAGTCGCTGGCGTTCCGCTGGATGATCGAGGCCGCCCGCGAGGAGAAGGGGAAGCCGCTGGCCAACCGTCTCGCGAAGGAATTCTGGGACGCCGCGAAGGGTGAAGGCAAGGCCGTCACCACGAAGGACAACACCCACCGCATGGCTGACGCGAATAAGGCTTTTGCGCACTTCGCTTGGTAAGCGAAGTGCTGGGGGCCTTCGCGCACTTCGCTTGGTAAGCGAAGCGCTGGGGGCCTTCGCACACTTCGCTTGGTAAGCGACGCGTAGACCAGCATCATGAACACGCGACACGCGAGGCGACCCACCGTCGCCTCGCGTGTCGTTTTGCCTCGTGCATCGCTCGCCGCGGCGCGGTCCAACTGCAACAATCCTCGGCATGAGTGACGGCGATCGCTATGCCCGCCAGCGGCGCTTGCCGATGATCGGCGACGAGGGGCAGCGCCGCATCCGGGCGGGCCATGTGCTGCTCGTCGGCTGCGGAGCGCTCGGCACCGCGTGCGCCGAGCTCCTCGTGCGGGCCGGCATCGGAACGCTCACGATTGTCGATCGGGATGTCGTTGAGTGGACGAACCTCCAACGGCAGTTCCTCTTCGACGAGGAGGACGCCCGGCGTTCGACGCCGAAGGCTGAGGCGGCCCAAGCCCGTCTCCATCGCATCAATCGCGAGACGACCGTGCGCGCATCCTTCGACGACTTCGGCCCGCGGAACGCCGAGCGCTACGCCGAGGGAGTCGATGTGATCGTCGACGGCCTCGACAATCTCGAGACGCGCTATCTCCTCAACGATCTCGCGGTGAAGCGCAGCATTCCCTATGTGTACGCCGCGGCCGTCGGCACCGTCGGCATGACCGCGGTGATCCGTCCGGCGCGGGCGGGTGAGCCTCGGCGACCATGTCTTCGCTGCATCGTGCCGGAGCTCCCGCCGCCCGGCTCACTCGCGACATGCGAGTCGACTGGCGTTCTCGGCAGCGTGACCGCGCTGGTCGCCGCGACCGAGGCTGCGCAGGCGATCAAGCTGCTCGTCGGCGCGTACGAGGCCCTCGAGCCCGGACTGCTGTCGATCGATCTCTGGCGAAACGAATGGCGCCGCATCGATCTCACCGACGCCGCCGATCCGCACTGTCCATGTTGCGGTCCATGCTGCGCCGCTCGGAGCTTTGCGTATCTCGAGGGGGCGTGCATGCCGCGCGTCACCGTCCTCTGCGGGCGGAACGCGGTGCAGTTCCTGCCGGCGGAGGATTCGGCGCTCGTCGATCTCGATCTGCTCCGGGCGCGCTGGGAAGGTCATGGGGTGATCGAGCGCGACGAGCATTCGATCGCCTGCACGCTTCGGTCACCCTCGTCGGCGGATGGCGGCCAGCTTGCGATTCGCGTCTTCGACAGCGGACGCATGCTCGTGCACGGCTCATCCGATCCGGAGTTCGCACGATCGCTCATCGCTCGCTTCGTCGGTGCATGACCTGTCGGTTGCGCACGATGCGCGCAAAATGCAAAGAATCCCGATTGCGTTCGGATTCTGGACGGTAGGATGGGACCTCAGTCATCGCGGAGCGTGATTGCATCGGCGATGCGGATGCAACCTTGCCTGCATTCATTGGTCCGTTCTGTTTTCCGAGTCCACCGATGTCGACAGCTACCCCAACCGCTACGCCAACCGCCTCGCATGCCTCGCACGCAGGCAACCTTCTCGCGCTCTCCATCAAGGCCGGCGCCGAAGTCGCGCTCTTCTACGCCGACGCGCTCCTCAAGACGATTCCGGCCGAGCAGTTCAGCGTGATGCCCACGACCGCTGCGGCCGACGGTCCGGGGCGCGACATCAACAGTCCCGCCTTCAACCTCGGTCACCTCGCGATCTACCCCGATCTCCGCGTGCTGCCGCTCATCGGCCGCGAGGATCTTGTCCGTCCCTTGCCGTTCTCCGCCGACCTGTTCAAGGCTGGCGCTCCCTGCGTCAACACGCCTGGCGCGTACCCCTCGAAGGATGTGATCGTCAACACCTTCCTGTCGCGGTACCGCGCTGCGATCGACGCGGTCGCGCAGGCGAGCGGCGAGCAGTTGGCGAAGGAGAACCCGATGGAAGGGCGCATGAAGGAGATGTTCCCGACCGTCGGCGGTGCGGTGAACTTCCTCCTCGTCGGCCATACCCAGAGCCATCTCGGCCAGATCTCCGTTTGGCGCCGCGTCATGGGACTCGGGTCGGCGTTCTGAGCCGGCTCTGTCTTGAGAACCGTGCGGCGTCTAGCGGCGTCTTACATGTCTTGCGGCAGTTTGTGTGAAGCGACATCGATTCTTCGAGCTTCCTCTTGAGAGGTGACCATGTTCCGAATGAGAACCGTTCTGCTCAGCGTGCTTCTCGTGATCGGCGTCCTGCTGCTCGCGGCGCGACCCGCCGCCGCCCAGGGAACATCCGGTCAGCTTCCCGATCCGATCGCAACGGTCGAGTTGAACCGGCTTCTCAGCCTCTATGTGAAGCCGGATGACTCGCAGCGGGCGACGATCGAATCGCTGCACGACGACTATCGCGCCCAGTTCCGCACGCTGCGCGAGGCCGAAATCGAGAAGTTTCTCGAGGAGATGAACAAGCTCGGTGGACGGGGCATGCCATCGAAGTCGGAGCTCCTGGAGTTCGCGCGCCGGTACGAGCAGGTGAACGCGAAGATCGCCGCGCTCGACGACGGTCTCTTCGACGCGATCGGCGCGCTGCTCGGAGAACAGCGTCTGCCCGATGTCCGGCGTGCCCGCGACGCGCGAGCCCGCGCACGCTACGCAACCGGCATGCTTGGGGGGATGCCTGGCGGCATGTCCACCCGCGCTGATGTCTCCGCGATGGTGCTGGAGCTCGACCTTCCCCCTGAGGAGTTGGCCCAGTTCCAACCGGAGCTCATCGCGTTGGAGGAGCGACTGACATCGCTTTCCCGTGAAGCCTCATCAGCAGGCATCAAGGGCATGATCGACATGGTCGACGCCATCGAGAAGGCCGGCCTCGGCGGCGTCTCCGAGGAGGAGATGGCGCAGGATCCGGAGAAGATGCAGGCGGCGATGGAGGTCATGCAGGAGTCGATGGCCAAGGCCTTCAAGCCGATCGCCGAGCGCACCGCGCGCATGGCAGAGCTCAACACCAAGGCTTTCCGCTCCGTGCGCGATCGGATGACCGGTGACGCGAAGCGCAAGCTGCATGTGCGGTACATCGGACGGGCATATCCCGAGCTTGGCGTCGATGTCATGGGCGTCGAACCGGTCTTCCGCGCCGTGCTGCGGATCCGAGCGCTGGATGCGGGGGTCCGCGAGCAGGTCGAGCAGGCATACCGCACATGGATGCAGGCCGACGATGCGATCGCCGATCGTGCCATGGCCATGATCGACGAAGGGCGGGCGAGTCAGAATCCAATGGACTTCGGCGGCATGTCGGAGACATACGAGAAGCTCCAGCAGGTGCAGACCGAGCGAGGCGAGCTCGGCGTGCGCACGCTTGAGGGTCTCAAGGCCATGGTCGGCGAGGAGCGGATCCAGAAGCTGATCGAGCGTCGGCTCGCTCAGGATGACATGTTCACGACCGCGGAGGATCCCGAAGCGATCGACGACCCAAACGCGGCCGATCCGTCGATCGCGGTCCGAGCAAGTGAAGGGTCGTCGTTCGAGCCCGCGCCGATGGAGATGATGGCTTCTCCGATCGCCGCAGGCACCGTCCAGGCGCTCCTCGCACGCTTTGAGACGGCGGGACTCGCCGACGCTGGACTCAAGCCGACCATCGAGACGATGCACGCCGACTACCTGCGGTCGTGGACCGATGAGGTCGAGCCCCTCCGCGTCAAGCTGAACGAGTCGCTTGGAAAGATCTGGGCGTGGGATGCGGAGTCGGGACGCGCGAGCGTCAATGCCACGGCTCGCGACGCCTATCACGCCACCCGGCGAGAGGCGGACGCGAAGATTCGCTCGATCGACGACACCTTCTTCCTCAGCGTCGCAACCGTTGCCGGCGACGCGGCCGCAGGGGAGCTTGCCGTCCTCCGATTCGATCGTCTCGTCTCCGGCGGATCCGTCGGCGGCGATGCCTTCATCGGTGCGTTCGGGGGCGCATTCGGAGGCGAGGCCAAGCCTGTGAATCTCCAGGAGGCCTTGACGGAGGCGACGCTCGACGAGGCAGATCGTTCGGCGGTGCTCAAGGTCCTGGTTCCGAAGCTCGCCGACATCGAGCCGCAGATCCGATCAGTGCGAGCCGACCAGCTCGACATCGATCGCGAGATGCAGATCGTCCAGGAGGAATCGCAGGCGATCTATGGGAGCGGCGAGACGCCGGACGCGGCCGCGATGACCCGCATGCAGCAGCGTTGGATGGAGATCCAGGGCCGAAGCATGCGCGTGAGCGAGCGTCGCATGCAGCTCCTTCAGGGTTCGTGGAGCGCGATCCTCGAGCCGTTGGCCGCGGAACCGCGCGATCGGCTGACGCTCGCCTTTGAACGCCAGGCGTATCCGGAAATCTTCAGCGACGCGCGATCAGCCCTGCCGTTCCTCGAGCGTGCGGCGGAGATGAACGATCTCTCGGATGCGCAGCGCGCCGAGGTCACGAATCTCCTTTCGCGCTATCGAGAGGAGTATCTGGGCTTCTGTCGAGCGATGGTCCCGAAGCTCGAAGCAACCGTGCCGCCGCCGACCGATGCGCAGGCAGCTCAGGAAATGTGGCGGAAGCGGATGGCCCAAGAGAACGAGCGAGCCAAGGTGCGGTTTGATCGCGACGAACGCAGCCAGCGGGCCGTGAGTCAGCTTCGCCGGATGCTCACGCCGGAACAGTCTGCGCGCATCCCCGGCCTTGGAAGCTACGACCAGGATGCCGCGAAGTCCGACTCGCCGTACGGCATTCCGGTGAACTGATGCTCGGTAGGGAACCCCATTCGGGCTACGGCCAAGCCTGATGGGCCATCCGCGGCGTCGACGCGACTCGCGGTATTTCGGCCAATATCGCTTCGTCGCGTCTCCTTGCGGCTGACCCATCAGGCTCGCCCTCGCCTTCGAAAGCGCACGCTTGACGCCGTCGTTCTCGTCACGGAGTTGATGTCGTTTGGTGGACGAGCGCAAGGCACCGAAGCGTGTGACGGGTGCTCGGGGGGCGTGGCCGTCTGGTGTATTGGTTGTAGGGGCCACTGGCCGTCTGGAGCACTCGCCGTCTGGGAGGTGGGGGATTGATGACCTCGGATGACATGTCGAACCCTGACCCGGTTGCCATCCTCGTCTCGACGGCGCCGGCGCCCTGTCCTCGGTGCGGCCATCGGATCACTTCGGCACCGAACGGTCGATGCTCCGAGTGCGGCACGCGGCTCCTCGCCCGACTCGCGATCGACGAGCCCTCTGCCGCCCTTGTGCCGTGGCTCCTCGTCGCGCTCTCCCTCTCGGCTGCGGTCGGTCTACAGCGATGGCTCGCCTACGCCACGCGGTTCGATCAGCTCTGGGACGGACGCTTGGCGAGCGTCCGGTGGTACCACCTGCTGCTTGAGGTCACGCTCATGGCGGCGCCAATCGTCCTCATCGTGATCCTGCGACGGGCCGCACGCGTTCGACAAGCGCGGTTCCCTGTGGTGCTCGCGGCGACGGTCGCCGCCGCCCTGCCGTTCCTCATCAACCTCGGCGCGTGGCTGTAGGTCCGGCGCCCGGCGTTCCCTTCGCCCTCGCAACGCGTCGTCGATCGCACACCGTCATGAGGCGGAGTGCGACCGTCACGGCTCCATCTTCGCGGCGCTGCGGGCCGTGAGCACAAAGCGCCCAACGAGCGGATTGGATCGCACCTCGACTTCTTCCAGTCCGGCGGCCTCGGCCGCGGCTCGAGCCTCGCTTGGCGTGAAGCCTTTCCGAACCGAGAGGAGCGCGTCGTAGCGGACCATCTCGGACTGACCGAGCGTGGCAAGTCGAACCGCGCGTTCACTCCATGGGGCTCGCAAGAGGTCGTTCCAGATGATCCGTCGGGTCGCCAATCCTCCCATCGTGCGGAGTACCCGAACGACATCCTCATCGCGCAGATGGTGAAGGAACATGCCCGCATGGGCGTAGTCGAAGGCGGTGTGACGAGCGCCGCTGCGCAGGAGGTCCCTGGCGAGATTCGGATCGAGCGCATCCCCCTCCATCACGCGTACGCGGGGATGCGATCCGACCGCCGCTCGCGCCACTTGCAGACAGGCGACATGGTTGTCGACGGCGAAGCACTCGACGGCGAGTCCGCGTGTCGCAGCCCATCGATCGACCGCGAGCGGAATGTCGGCTGCGCCGGTACCGAGGTCGATCCATCGCATCGGCCGATCGCGCGGCCAGGTCCGCGCCTCCCGCCTCAAGACCCCCATGCACGCACTCGTGCCCCCGAACCACCGGTTGACCATGCGGATGAAGCGGAAGGACCGCGCGATCTCCGCCTGCGGGACATCCGGAGCGTCCATCCGCTCGGGATCGGTGGGCCGATTGGTCCTGAAAGGCTGCGGATCGGTGGCCTGCACGCGGGTGACGATACGCCGACCGGCCGGAACCAGCGATGAGACTCCCTCGCCTCCACGGCACGATCGCCCACTCTTCCCAGCGCTCGCAGCCCAAGCGCTCCCGCCGCGATCGGTGGGCGCCGCTCCCGCGCCTCCCCAACCCGCTTCAGAACGCCCAAGGATGATCCCGACGCTCGTTCGCCTCTTGTGCAAGGCCGCCATAGCCACGGACCCACACCCTCCGCGATACTCCACACATGTCACCCGACCGCCCCGTCCACTCCAGGTTCGCCCAGCGTTTGGGAAGCGGAATGATCGCGCTCGCGACGCACGCATCACGAGCCGCCCAGTGGACATGGATGCTCGGCGTCCGATGGTGGGCAACGCGCTCGCGATCGTTCAGCGCTGGAGTGCTCGTGCCATGTCTTGCACTCGCGCTCGCTGCTACGAGTCACGCCCACACCCCCATCCCCACTTCGACACGCGCCCCGGCGCAAGTCCCGAGCGGTGCGAGTGCCCCAGCCGCACCGAACCAGAACGCCGGCGACGATGCCAACGCCCCGTGGCCGGTTCTCCTCGGCCTGCGCGTCGCACAGCTCGAGGTCGCGCTTCCGGTCGCCCGTCAGGTCACCCTCGTCCCCGACGCAGCAACCTGGCTCGACGAAGTCAGCCGATGGACGCGCGAGTCGCGCTGGCCGGTCCTCTTCGAGGATGACCGTTTCGCGCCGCTCTTCATCCGCGCCTTCCAACCCGAGCGGGTCATCCGCCGCTCGTCGATCGGACCGCTTCCGTCCGCCAAGGCCGAACGCGAATCCCTCGCCCACGCCGCCGTCGCCCGGGCCTGGAATGGCGATCCCACAGCAGGTTCGCTTGCCGCCCTCCAGCAGGCGAAGCTCATGCCGCCGGGGGTCGCGATCGGCTCGATGGACGATCCCGCCTGGCCCGCAGCGGTCGCGCTCGCAGCGGGCCGAGGGCTTCCGCTTCTCTTCGTCGACGGCGATTTCGGTGCGCCGAATGAGACGCTCACCGCCGCTGACTTCACCCGCCTCGATGCCGCGATCACCGAGGCGATCGCCACCACCGGCCTTCCCTTTCGTTCGCTCGGCGATGCCATCGACGCCGTCGCCCTCTGTCGCGAGGTCGCCGCAAAGGCCCGCCCGAACCTCGCGCCGGAGGCACGCATTCCCGTGGCAGACGGCCCTGGGGGCACCGCAGCCGACCCGCTGTCAACGATCGACCTTCTCTGTCGCGACGCCAAGGGCTCGCGCTACGCCGTCGCCGGTTGGATTGTCGGCACGAACGAGCGTGCCGCCTACATGGCCATGTGCTCGCTCTTTCTCGAGCGCGGCTCATGGTGGTTTCTCTCCGGATACGCGAGCGCCGCTCCATGGTCGACCTATGCCCCCGACGAAGCCGCGAAGCTGCTCGCCGCCGGCGGCTTCACCACGAAGGTCACGAGCGGCCCGCAGATGTCGCTCTCCAATTGGCGCAAGATGCTGATGGGCGGTTTCGACGCCGATGTGCTCGTCATGAACTCCTCCGGTGACCCCGGTTGGTTCAGCCTGCACGGCAACGATCGCGGCGAGATCCATGATGTGCCCTTCCTCAGCCGCCCTGCTGCGCTGCATCTGATCCACTCCTGGTCCCTCACCCGTCCCGCGGACTTTTACACCGTGGGCGGCCGCCTGCTCGATCGCGGCGTCTACGCCTATTACGGTTCGGTGCAGGAGCCGTTCCTTGCGGCATTTCTCCCGCCGCTCTCGCTCGCCCAGCGGGTCGGCGGCCTCGGCCCCTTCCTGGTGAGCAGTCGCATGCTCGAGGGCGATCTCGACAAGCCTTGGCGACTCACCGCGATCGGCGACCCGCTCATGCTCTGCATTGTGCCGTCGAAGCGGACCGTCCCGAAGGCCGCGCTGCCCGACGCCAACGGCGACGACATCCGGGCCGGTGTGCGCGAACGGCTCGCCCGGGTGAAGGACGCAACGGACGAAGCGGCGATGCTCGCCGATCTCGCCGCGGCCATGCGCGATCTCCGCATCATCGGCGCGGATGACATCGCCGCCGGGCTCTGGGAGCTCGCCCGGTCGAAGGGGCCGGCCGCGGCCGCAGCGGTCGCCAAGGACGCCTTGCCGGCGCTCTTTCGACTCCGCCAGTTCGATGCCTTCGTCGCCGCATTTCGCAGCGGATTCCCTCCCGCCCGCGATGGCGCTCCAGCTCCGTTGGTCGGTCGTCAGGCCGAAGACGCACTCGACATGCTCTGGCATCTCGCCGGCCCGCGCGTCGGATCGCTCGACCTTCCGCTCCTCGAGTTCCTGCGCCGCAACCTCCGCGGCTCGGACACGAGCATCGATCTCTCGATTCTGCTTCCGGCGATCGACAAGGCGAAGGGGCGGGCGGCGAGCGATCGCATCGTCAGTGAGGAGATCGAGCGCACCGCGAACGAAGGGGTGAAGGCGAAGCTCTCGAAGCTCCTCCGTCGCTGACGGCGTCTATCGGGAACCGGGCGTCGTCCCCGATCCCTCCGGCGCGCGCGTCGCGGGCGTCTCGCGCGGGCCGCTCGGAAGCGTTCCCGCCCGCCGGGCCAGCAGCATCTGGGCCGCGGCGTGGGCTCGCCGGGTCGCGCTCAACTCGTCGGCAGCGAGCGTAAAGGGCTTCTCCTCGGCCGGCGTCGATTGCATCCACGCGTTGATCGCCTCGCCGATGCGGAAACCGAGGGCGATCGAACCGCGAGCGGTCGGATGCAGGTCATCCGACTGGATGAGTCGCCCCTGTGTCTTGTCGAAACGCAGCCCCGCGATCTCGACCGGCTGATCGCCCTTGAGCGATTCGACGAGCGCTGCGAGCGGGAAGACGATCACATTCGCCCGCTCCTTGGCCCATGCATGGAATCGCTCGTTCAGTCGCGTGAGCGTCTCCTGGGCGGGCATTTGCTCTCTCGAGATCATCTTGCCGACGGCCCGCTCCATGTTCGGGAAGTCGCCGACCACGATCGGCACATCCGGACCGAAACGCTCCAGTTGGCGGAAGCCAAGCTCGAGCTTCGCGAGCCGATCCGCTTCGGACTCGACGCGCCCGCCCTTGCCGTTGTCGCTGCCGTAGCCGTACCAGAAGAGGAAATCGACGGCGACGACGAGCGTCGGCTTCCGTTCGAGCGCCCGATCCACCTGAGCGCCGCCGGTCACGACGGGACTCAGAAAGAAGAGGCCCGAACCGAAGTTCCGAAGTCCGCCGCCCGCGGCCTCGGCACTCGCGACGACTTCGGGCCCGGCGTCGGTGGCGATCTCGGTGACGGCACCGGCGAAGGACGCGGCGAGCGGAAGCGTGACCGCCCGTTCCTTCTTGTCCGGATCTGGGAGGACGACGCCGAATCCGCCGGTTGCGCTCGCGCCGATGAAGGTGACGGAGCGAAGGAGCGGATGCGCCGCGCTCGTCGCCGTGGACGGCCGCTCGGCGACCGCAGGGGCCGCAGCGGGAACCTCTTGCCCGTGCAGGCCAGCCGTCGCCGCTGCCAACATGCCCACGAGCAGGGCCGATCGGAGCACGCCGAACCGAATCGATCGGTCACGAGTTCCACCCGCAACCTCGTCACGCACCTGCTTCACGCGAGCACCTCCGGATCAACGCCGATTGCCGAACGCCGACATCCCCGCTGGACGGGAAGGATGAACGGGGAGTGCGAGATCTGGATGCACCCGCGCGAACCGGGTCAGCGCGAACCGGCCATCGCCGGTTCCACCTGCAGCGCCTTCGCCATCGTGCGGCCCAGATCAGCCGGACTCTCCGAGACCATGATCCCGGCGCGGCGAAGTGATTCCATCTTTGCCTGAGCGGTATCGTCGGCACCGCCGATGATCGCACCGGCGTGGCCCATCCGCTTGCCCGGCGGGGCGGTCCGACCGGCGATGAAGCCGACGACCGGCTTCTTCATGTTGGCCTTGATCCATTCGCCAGCCATCGTCTCGTCGGTACCGCCGATCTCGCCGATCATGACGACGCCGTCGGTGTCCGGATCCTTCGCGAAGAGCTCGAGGGCCTCGATGAAGTTAACGCCCTTGACCGGGTCGCCGCCGATGCCGACGCAGGTCGTCTGGCCGATGCCGAGCTGGCTCGTCTGCCAGACCGCCTCGTAGGTGAGGGTGCCGGAGCGGCTGATGATCCCGACGGCCTTGCCCGTGCGGGCGTCCTTCTTGTGGGTGTGGATGTAGCCCGGCATGATGCCGATCTTGCAGCCACCCTGGAACTTTGCGGTCGAGCCTTCGCCGCTCACCCGCCAACCGGGGGTGATGACGCCCGGGCAGTTCGGCCCGATGAGCGTTGAGTTCGGATAGTCGCGGAGCGCCGCCTTCGTCCGAACCATGTCCTGGACCGGGATGCCCTCGGTGATCGCGCAGATCACGCGGATGCCCGCTGCCGCAGCCTCGAGAATCGAGTCGGCCGCGAAGGGGGGCGGGACGAAGATCATGGTCGCCGTGGCACCCGTCTCGGCGACCGCCTGGGCGACGGTGTCGAAGATCGGCAGCCCGTTCGGATCCTTCTGTCCGCCCTTGCCGGGGGTCACGCCGCCCACCATGCGCGTGCCGTAGTCAAGGCAACCCTTGGTGTGGAAGGCACCTGCGGAGCCGGTGATGCCCTGGCAGATGACCCGAGTGTTTCCGTCGACGAGAATGGCCATAGAGGGGGAAGCATACGGGAAACGCGGGTGGCGTTCACCCCTACAATCGCCGCCCTATGGCGACGAAGACCGCGAAGAAGGAGAAGAGGCCGCTGACCTACGCCCAGGCGGGTGTCGACATCGACGCCGGCGACGAGGTCGTCGACCGCATCAAGCCGATCCTGCGGCGGACCTACGGCCCCCGCGTCATCGGGAAGCACGGGGCCTTCGCGGGGATGTTCCGCCTCGACTTCAACGAGAAGCTCTTCAAGAAGAACTACAAGGACCCGGTCCTCGTGGCCTGCACCGACGGCGTCGGCACGAAGGTCAAGATCGCCGCGGACTTCAAGGTCTTCGACACGGTCGGCATCGACTGCGTCGCGATGAATGTCAATGACCTCATCGTGCAGGGGGCCGAGCCGCTCTTCTTCCTCGACTACCTCGGTCTCTCGAAGCTCGACCCCGCGGACACCACCGCGATGATCGCCGGCGTCGCCAAGGGCTGCGAGATCGCCGGATGCGCCCTGATCGGCGGCGAGTGCGCCGAGATGCCCGACATCTACGCGCCGGGCGACTTCGATATCGCCGGCTTCGCCGTCGGCGTCGTCGAGCTTGATCGGGCGATGGATCCACTTCGCGTCCGCAAGGGCGATGTCATCATCGGCGTCGCCTCGAGCGGCGTCCATTCGAACGGCTACACGCTCGTCCGCAAGGTCATCGAGCATGCGAAGCTCGACTATCGCAAGGTCTATCCGGAGCTACAGGTGAAGGGCCAGCCGGAGCGACGGCTCGTCGACATCCTGCTCGAGCCGACAAAGATCTACGCGAAGCCGATCGTCAAGCTGCTCGCGTCGTACAAGACGAAGAAGGTCGTGAGCGGCATGGCCCACATCACCGGCGGCGGCCTTCCGGGGAATGTCTGCCGGGCGCTTCCCGAGGACTGCGACGCGTCGATCGACACGACGAGCTGGACGCCGCACGCGATCTTCCGCTTCCTCCAGAAGCACGGCCATGTCGAGACGCAGGAGATGTACCGCGTCTTCAACATGGGCATCGGCTATGTCGTCATCGTGCGCCCGACCTTCACCGACAGCGTCATCGAGAAGCTGACGAAGTCCGGCGAACGCGCCTTCCGCATAGGCGAAATCGTGAAGGGCAGCGGCGAAGTGCAACTCGTCGGCGTGTGAGAGCCTCGACCCCTCAGGTATTGCCGCCGAGTGATGCAATGTCGGCGAGGTCCTAGCACGACAGCGCCCCTTCGGTCCTGCTGCGGCCGAGCGGACGGCTCGCTTCGAGCAATCGTCGAAGCTGACGCCGCTGATCGACGTGATGACTTCAATGCGGACTGGTGGAAGACCCATGCGCACCACCTCCGCCAACGATCAGATACTCAACGCCCTCCGAGTTCAGCAATCTCAAGAACTCTCTGAAGTCGTCGGCGAGTGATATGGCGTCCATACATCGCCTTTCGAAGTTCCTCGAGGGCCGCCACTCTCGCTGCCGGCGACTGGGTCGGCCAATAGGCCACATCCGAACGGCTCGCCTGCTCCAACGATTCCACACTGAAATGGTTTCGGTCGACGCCGCCGGATTGATCTCCGGGGGTATCGAGTGGTCGAATGCTCTCCATGTCGCCGTCCTTCCGAAGATCCGAACGAGCAGCGTGTGGCGATCGTCCTCAGCGCCACGAGCACATCAAGACGCCGTACCAGCGCCTTGGGTTGTCATTCAACCATCTGAAGGCCTACCTCCCACATCGGACGCCGGCTTCGCCGGTCCCCACTCCACGCCCTGCATCGTGGCTTGGCCGGTCTGGAGCGACCTCCACATCGGAATGAGATGGGGTATGGGCGGCGCGTCGGCGATGGCCTTGATCCGCTTGCGGACGAAGGTGCTTTCGATCGCGGCGACGACCTTCGCCCGGGTCGTTCGTTCGAGTTCATCGAGTTCGTCGTAGGCGGCGACGAGCCGGTCGGGCGGAGGCGACGCGAAGAGCGTCTCGCCGCGCTCGGTCGCTCCGCGGGCCCATTCGTCGTACGCGCGGACGAGCCTGCGGAAGAGGCCCGCTCGGGCGAGGATCGATTGTTCGACGGCCAACCGCATCGCGTCGGCCTCTGCCTCGGAAACACCGAAACTGGTGGTCGTCGCAATGAGCGTCTGGACGGAGGAGACCGACGGCACGGCGTCTGTCCGCGTGATCTGCAGATAGCACACGATCCACGCCGCCGCCGGCAGCGGGCCAACGCCCGGCGCGTCGTCGGCCTCCGGTCCCGTCAGAAACGCCCTCTCGATCGCCTCGGCCATTGCGTGATTGACCGTGAGCCACGCCTGATGTCGCTTCTTGCTCAGGGAACGGTCCAGGCGCAGATCGGCGGGAATGCGATCGGCTCCCTCGACCGCGTAGAACATCGTGAACTCGGCGACATCCTCCAGGCGAGCCCGGCTCAGCCGTTCACCTTCACTCCGAAGCCGATCGAGCGCCGTGACGAACTGCGGATGACTGGGCATCCACGACTTCGCCGGTGCGAGGATCGGATCGCGGTCGACCGCCTCCTTCCAGATGGTCAGGGCATCGCTCGTTGTTGCCGCATCGCCGCGCATCGGTTCGCGCGAGATCGGGCTGGAGGTGGCGAGAATCCGCCGATAGAGGTCAGCCCGCAGCGCGGCCGCGCCGGCCTCGTCGTCGGCACCCGCCCGGGCAAGGGAGGTGATGGCGTTGTCGGTCGCCTCGACCAAGCGCTTCTCGAAGGTACGGGCCACATTGGCGATCTCGGCGTCCGCCAGCGAGCCGAGTGCCGGTTGCCCGTCCTTCGTCGGGAAGAGCGCCCCCTCGACCTCCTCCCGAGCCTGGCCCACCGCGGTCGCATAGTCCCGAAAGCTCTCGTCGGCGACGATCGTTGCCACGTCGCGTTCGAGCGAAGCAAGCGCCGCCATCACCGCCTCGCGGCGGAGGAGGACACGGTTGATGGTTCGGCCGAAGCCATCATGGCGATCGGCGACTGGAATGGTGTCCGGGGCGGCCTGCTGCGGGTGCGCGCCGAACGCGTTTGCGGCAGCGCCGCCAATGAGGGCGAGTGCGATCGCGAGCCATCGGATCGACATCAGCGTGCCTCCGCGGTCGCGATCAGCTCTTCGAGCTTCGCTCCCGGATGCTTGCGAAGCGGCTCCTTGAGTCGCAATGTCCGTCCCTGATAGGTGATGTCGCGGCTCCCGACGACGAAATGGAAATTCTCGTTCGGCGCATCGACGCGAACGCCGTCAGCGAGAATCGGCGGCGGGGCGACGTTCCCCGGAATGGCCTCGGCCTCGACCAGCCTCACCACCTCAACGATCTCTCGCCCATCCAGCGGGTCGGCGGTGGTGCGACGGAGGACCCGGGCAATGGTCTCAACGCCGACCCCTTGCCACTCGACCACCGTCCAACGGTCGCTACGCGCCGGGACATCCCGTTCGGTCCCATCCGGCTGGGGGGATTTTCGAGCGGGTAGTTCGGTCCACATCTCGACTAGTCTCGGCGGGTCGGCGGTGTCAAGCGTGACGCCGTAGACCCAGGCCTTCATGCGAGGGGCCTTCCGCTCGTCCGTCGCCTTGTCGAGCGCTTCTTGGGCGCCAGGCGGGATCAGGCGTATCGAGATGCGCGTGCCCGACTCTTCGGCCGCGACAGCGGTGCCATGCCGAATGACCTCCGCCACACTGCCTTGACCACCGATCGCGGAGGGGACATCGATCTGGAGCAGGAGCGGCAAGCCGAACGTGCCGTCGTCGTACAGGTCCGTCTTCCGAACCGAACAATTGTTCTCGGCAAGAGCGATGTTGTAGAGGTAGCCGTCGTCAAAGGCCTTTGCGTAGCTGTACTCGGCGTCCAGAATCACCAGACGCTGGCATGTCTGACGATCGCCCCACATCGAAATGATGTTGCTTCCGGTCGAATAGGGCGTCACCTTGGGATCGACGTGATCGGCCCCATCCGGCGCCCGATACCATTCGATCGCGACCTCGCACCGTAGGCGGCGCCCCTTGGGAAGGGCCCGTTCGGCAGCGACGGCCGCCCGTTCAATGAGGTTTCGATCGACGACGATCTCATTGCCTGCGGGCGCCGGCGCGACTTCCGCCTGGGCCGGAGTCGGGGAGCCCAAAGCCAGAACGATCGCGGGAAGCAACGGTCCGATCATGGGACCTCCAAGCGTGTGGCGAACGCAACGCTCGCGTCATGCTACTCAAATCGCTCGGTGCGGCGACGCTTCTTTTCGCCTTCCTTCTTTTTGCCCTCGATTCGGCGCAGTTGCGAACCGCGCGTTGGCTTCGTTTTCTTTCGCTTCTTCGGAATCGTCGCGGCCGAGGTGATCAGCGTCCGAAGGCGTTCGATGCACGCCTCGCGATTCTCGAACTGCGAACGGTGCTCCTCGGCGGTGAAGTGCAGCGAGCCGCTTCCGCCCTCGCCGCGCACGAGGTGACTGCCCGCCATCTGAAGCAGGCGATCCTTCGCGATCGGCGCAAGGTTTCGGATCGCGTCGATCGCAAGATGCAGATCGGCGCGGGTGTTCACCTTGTTCACATTCTGTCCGCCCGGTCCGCTCGAACGGCTGAAGGTGAAGACGACGGCGCTCTTCGCGGCCCACGCGCCGCGCCCGAGATCCACGGCGTCGGCGGGCCGCACCGGCGGCGCGGGGCGCGGGGGCACCGATATCGGCGGCCGCGGCTGTGGAGGTCCCCCGGCCGCTGCGCGTTCGGCCGGTGTCGATCGCGGTCGCTCGTTGGTCATAGGGTGGAAGTATCGGCGGAATCGCCGAACAGGGACAGCGGTTCGCGACAGCGGTTGGGGTACGCTTCCCGCCATGCGTCGCGTGATCTCCGATCTCCCTCGTCACTCCGCTCGTGTTCTCGTCCTCGGTCTGGTGTGCAGCGCGTCCGGTCTCCCGGCCATGGCCCAGGAGAGCCAGCCCGCGCTCCCGCCGCGGACCGGTCCAGCCTTTGCCGTCGAGGCCAACGCCGACGCCTGGTTCGCCCGGCTCGTCGGTGATGTCACGAGCGCCGCCGGTGTCGAACGCGATGTCCGCGACCTCGATCTTCGCGACAGCGAGGTCGCCTTCGCGGGAAGCCTCCGATTCCAGTGGGAGCGAGGCTTCGCCGAGGTCGGCGGGCTGAGCTTCGCGACCGACGGTGCGTATACCGACGGCGCCGATGCCTTCGAAAGCGACTTCCGGTGGTGGGGGGCGTCAGTCGATCTCGGCTATGCCTTCTGGACGCCCTTCTCCGATTCCGTCTGGCCGTGGACGGGCGGGGCATTCGGCGAAGCGAGCCACGACCGGTACGGGGGCAATGTCAATTCCAACGGCGACTACCGCGTCGAGCTCCGCGTGAGCCCGACGATCGGAATGACCTATCACGACATCGAGCTCAACGACATCAACATCACCCAAGCGACGCAGGACGGCCTGGACGGCGGATGGCTCGCCCTGCGCGGCGGCGCCGAGATGCAGCTCTGGCTCCGACCGGGCGCCGACTTCTCCTTCCTCAAGGCCATCGTCATCGAGGCCGCCCTCAGCGCCGGCGGCGTCTTCGGCCTGACGGGCGAGGCGTCGGGCACCGGCATCGGCTTCGAGCTCGATGCCGGCGTGCGACTCTACTTCCACGAGAACATCGGCGCTCGCCTGGGATATCGGCTGAACCGCGCGGAGTTCGACGGGGAGGCCGGTTCGAGCGATCTCGATCTCGGCGCATACGGTCTTTTCGCCGGGATCACCCTGCGCTTCTGAGTGGGCATGAACGACGAGGCGCGACGAATCGAGTCGGGCGAGTCAGACGACGAGCGTGACGCCCAGCGCCCGCGGCGCGGCCTGCTCAGCAAGTTCAGCCGCGCGAAGGTCCGGCACATGCTGCTCACGATCGCGGCGGATCGCATCACCCGCGGTTCGCTGAGCAATCGCCATCGGGCCCAGTCGGTCGAGGTGCGCGAGATCGAACTCGCCCTGCCGCGCTGGCCGCGCGAGCTCGACGGTCTGCGCATCGCCCATGTGAGCGACCTCCATGTCGGACATCTCATGACGGCCGAGCGGGCCGTCGCGGTGATCGAGGAGATCCGCAGGCTGAAGCCCGACCTTCTCGCGTGCACCGGCGATGTCGTCGATCTCGATGTCGACTGCGGCATCGGCCCGGTCTTCGAGGCCATGGCGGAGATGCGGCCCGCCCTCGGCGCGTGGCTTGTCCTCGGTAACCACGATCATCTCGACGACGGCGCCCGCCTCGGGCGCATCGCCCGATCGAAGGGGGTGCGCACGCTGAACGACCAGACGGTGACGCTCGACGGCGGCCTGCGCCTCGGGGGCATCGATTGGGGACGGTCGATCCGCGAGTGTTCCGCACGCGTCGGCACAGCGTGGCGCGACGGGGCGGGCATCGATCTCCTCCTCGCCCACAATCCGAAGGCGTTCGTCGCCGCCGCACGACTCGGCATTCCGCTGACGCTTGCCGGCCACACGCACGGCGGTCAGGTGAGCCTGCGCCGTCGAAGCGAAGAGGTCTCGTTTCGCAAGCGGTTGCGCGCCGGACTCTATCGTCGCGACGACGCGACGCTCTTCGTCACGGTCGGACTCGGCGCGTGGTTTCCGCTGCGGGTGAACTGCCCGCCCGAAGTCGTCGTCCTCACCGCACGCTCGAGGAGATGAGTTCCCACGCGGCGTCGACATGTCGGGCCTCGACCCGCGTCTGGCCGATCGACATGCGAAGCGTGTAGCGCCCATCGAGCTTCGTGTGCGAAAGATAGGCCCGTCCGCTCGCGTTGACCCGCTCGAGGAGCGCCTCGTTCGCTGCGTCATCGCCGCGCAGCCTGAAGCAGACGAGGTTCATCGTGCGCGGAGCGCAGACCTCGAAACGCTCGTCGCCCCGCACGAGCGACTCGAATCGCTCGGCGAGCCGCACATGATGGCGCACGAGTTCGCGCAGCCCCTCGACGCCATAGTGGCGAATCACGAACCAGAGCTTGAGGGCCCGAAACCGTCGCCCGAGGGGAATGTGCCAATCGCGATAGTCGAACACCGCGCCGGTCTCGGTGGCCTTGTTTCGCAAGTATTCAGGCAGCACGGTGAGCGTGTTGATGAGGGCGGCGCGGTCACGGACCCAGAGAACATCGCAGTCGAAGTTCGTGAACATCCACTTGTGCGGGTTGAAGCAATAACTGTCCGCGAGCTCGACGCCGTCATGGATCCAGCGGAGCTCCGGACAGAGCGCGGCGGTGCCGAGCATGGCCGCGTCGACATGGAGCCAGAGGCCATGCTCCCGGCAGCGCTCGCCGATCGCACGCACGGGATCGATCGCCGTGCTTGAGGTGGTTCCGACCGTCGCACAGACGAAGAAGGGGCGGCGTCCCGCGGCGCGATCGGCGCGGACGGCTTCCTCGAGCCGATCGACGCGGAGCGCGTGCCGATCGTCGGCCTCGATCAGCCGAAGGGCCGACTCGCCGAGCCCGGTGATGCGCATCGCCTTCGCGAGCGAGGAATGCATATGGACGCTCGTGTAGGCGACAAGCCTCGCCTCGGCAGCGCCGACGCCGTCAGCATTGGTTCGAAATCCGGTCGCTCGCTCGCGGGCGGCGAGGAGCGCGCAGAGCGTCGAGCTCGACGCCGTGTCCTGGATCACGCCGCCGCCGAGTCCGTCGGAACGGAAGGCCTCGGGCAACCCGAGCATGCCAACGAGCCAGTCGAGCACATGCGTCTCGACCTCGGTGCAGGCCGGACTCGTCGCCCAAAGCATCCCCTGCACGCCGAGGCCGGCCGACAGAAGCTCGCCGAGGATCGAGGGCTCGCTCGCGTTCGCGGGGAAGTACGCGAAGAAGTTCGGACTCTGCCAGTGGGTGATGCCTGGCATCACGATCCGCTCGATGTCGGCCATCCAAGCGTCGAAGGGTTCACCCTGCGCCGGCGGCTCGGCAGGCAGGAGCGAGCGAATGGAGCCCGGCGTCGCCTGACTGAGCACGGGCCGTGATTCGACGGTCGCGAGGTAGTCGGCGATCCAGTCGATCATCGCGTGTCCGGCGCGCCGAAACGCCTCTGGACGCATATGCAGGTCAGACGGGGATTCCGGAGGCGGAGGCTTCGACATGTGAAGTCGGGAAAGATAGGGGCAAAAGCGAAAAACGCAGGCGGCGCCGAAGCTCCGCCTGCGGTGTTTCCCTTGTTCCCATCCGCCCCCACCTACGGGGGGATGCCGAATAGTGCGCCGGATTCGGGGCGAGGGCAGCGGCGGACCCGATCTTTCGTGCGCGCCAAGCGTTTTCACCGCAATGGGATGGATTTCGAGGACCTTCCGCCGAGAGGCATGGCGTTATCGGCATGGGTCGCCATGCCCATCGGGGCTTGCATGAACGGTCCTCACGCAGGCAGCGCGTCGAGCGCCGCCGTCGTCTCGCGCATGAGCGAGCCGATCACGGCGGGCCCGAAGTCGAAGCGGCAGCCGGCCGCCTCGAAGAGCTCGGGAAGTGGTCGGGTTCCGCCGAGGGCGAGTCCGCGACGGTACCCGGCGATCGCATCGCGCTCCGACGACCGCGAGCGCATCCACACTTGCATGGCGCCGACCTCGGCGATGCCGTACTCGATGTAGTAGAAGGGAATGCCGAAGAGGTGCAGTTGCCGGTGCCAGGAGCGCTCCGCGAACGGCTCGAGTCCGGTCCAGTCGACGGCCGGACCGAAGCGCCGGTTGAGTTCGTTCCAGGTCGCCGCCCGCTCCGCCCGCGAGTGACCGGGATTCGTGTAGACCCAATGCTGGAAGGCGTCGATCTGCGCGGTCCACGGCATGATCGTCGGGAACTTCTCGAGCCGCTCGCGTCGGGCGCGGTTCGCGTCCTCGGCGCCGTAGAAGGCGTCGAGGTAGGGCATCGTCAGAAGTTCCATCGAGGTGCTCGCGACCTCGGCGAACTCGATCGGGCTCGATCGGTAGTCGACGATCGGATCGTCCTTCGAGAGGAGCGAGTGGAAGGCGTGTCCGGCCTCGTGGACCATCGTGATGACATCGCGATGGAGTCCCGCCGCATTCATGAAAATGAAGGGCTGTCGCGAGCGCTGTCGTTGATATTGATATCCGCCCGGCGCCTTGCCCTTGCGGCTCTCGAGATCGAGGCAGTCGCCGGTGCGCAGCGTGTCGAACATCGCGCCGAGCTCCGGGTCCATGCGGCGGAAGACGGCGCTCGACCGCTCGACGAGCTGTTCGGCGGTCTCGAAGGGACGGAGCGGCGGCCGGCCCTTCGGATCGACGGCGAGATCCCACGGGCGAAGCGCCGGGAGTCCCATCGCCGCGGCGCGCTCGCGGTGGAGCGTGCGCATCGCCGGAACGCAGGAGGCCTCGACCGACGCATGGAAGGTGGCGCAGTCGGCGGGCGTGTAGTCGAAGCGGTGGAGGCGTCGATGCTGGAAGTCGCGGAAGTTCTCGAAGCCCGCGTTGCGGGCGATCTGATGACGGACGCGCACCAGCTCGTCATAGATCGCGTCAATGCGATCGGCGTCGACCAGACGGCGCTCGTTCACCGCCCGCCACGCCCGCTCGCGCACGCCGCGATCCGGCTCCTCGAGGTACCGGGCCATCTGCGGCATGGTCTGCGTGCGTCCCTCGAACTCGACGGTCATCGCACCGTTGATGCGTGAGTATTCCTGGTCGAGCTTCGTCGTCTCGGTGAAGAGCTCGACGTTCTCCTCGCGGAAGAGTTCGACATCGACGCGAAGGCGTCGCAGCAGGATGCCGTAGCGCTGCTGATCGAGATCCTCGACGAAGGGGCTCGAGGCGATGCGCCGATCGAGTTCCGATGCGGCGAGCCGGAGCTTCGGCTCGACCTCCTCGACGAATCGCGTGAAGGCGTTCTGGGCCTCCTCGCTGTCGGTGCGCCGGGTCATATTGATATAGAGATTCGCCTCGGCCTCGCCCGCCGCCGCGTCCAGCTCGCTCCGGTCGAGGAGGAGGTTCTCAAGACAGTTGTGACACTTGAGCGGCCGGGTCAGCAGGCCGCGATAGAGCGGCTCGAGCGCTTCCCAGCGCGTCGCGTCGATCGTCGCGGGAACGAAGGGGCGCGCCGACGCGCTGACCGAACCGAAGGGAAGCGTGCTACTCGTCATGGGTGGGGATCTCAGCTCTGGGTGCTGTCGGCGGGCGTGACCGGTGGCCGCGGCGTCGAACGCACCGCAACCGCAGGGAGGTCGAGTCTTCTGATACTGGCCTCGGCGAGTGCCGCTGCGTGCAGCGGATCGTCGCAGAGGACGAAGATCGTCGATCCCGAGCCGGAGACATGGGCGGGTCGCTCGGCGAGGGCGCTCAGTTCCTCGATGTCGTCGCGAAGGCTCGGGGCGATCGCACACGCCGGTCCGGCCAGGTCGTTGAAGCAGTCGTGCGGTGCGGGTCGCGAACGGGCGAGCGAGCGCACGCGTGCCGCATCGACGCGGGCGGTCTGGGCCTCGCGATCGAAGGCCCCGTAGACGGCGCCGGTCGGACAGGCGACGCTCGGGAATGCGAGCACGGCGTGGAGATCGGGCACCTCGTCGTGCCGTTCGACGCGCTCGCCGAGACCCTCGACGATCGCACTCCCGCCGTGCACGAGGAACGCGACATCGGAGCCGAGACCGGACGCGATCGAGGCGAGCTCGTCATCGTCGAGCCCCAGTGCATACAACGCATTGACGCCGTGCAGCATCGCCGCGGCATCGGAGCTTCCGCCTCCAAGTCCGCCTCCGACCGGAATGCGCTTCTGCATCTTGAGCTGTAGCGGCAGCGGCCGTCCGACATGCTCCTGGAGCGCGAGATGGGCCCGTACCGCGAGATCCTTCGTGATCGACCAGTCGATGTCGCTTCGTCGCCTGGCCCCCTCGTGCCAGAGAATCGCGTAGCGCGACAGACTCTCCTCGGGCAGTCGGGTCAGCAGCAGCTCGTCGTGCAGGTCGACCGTCACCATCCACGACGCGATCGGATGCATGCGATCGACGCCCGGCGGTCCGACGGAGAGGGCGAGATTCACCTTGGCGGGTGCGAGTGCGAGGACGGAAGGGCCCATGGGGGAGAGACGATAGCGTTGTCGCGCGGCTTCGACCTGCAAATCGCTCGTGACGATTCCGTATAGTCACCGCACATGGACATCTCCCGATTCGTCGGCACGGTCATCCTCGGGATCGGCGTGATCGCACAAGGTGCGGCGGTCTACTTGGCGATCCAGACGCGGGAGTGGATCACGACGACGGTTCCGACGACGGGAACCTGCGTGGGATACGGGTCGGGCCGTCCGTCGAACGCCGGGTCGCGACCGGGTTCAGGTGGCCGCCGAAGCAAGGCCGAGCGGATCGACTTCGTTGACGCGAACGGCAACCCGTGGAGCTTCGTGAGTTGGGTCTCGACCTCGAGCCCATACAAGATCGGCGACACCGTTCCGATCCGATACCACCCCCAGAATCCCTCGATGGCTGCGGTCGACACCGCGTTCCGGAACTGGTTTCCCGCCGGGCTCGTCGGCGTCGCAGGCCTCGGCTTCACCCTCGCCGGCTGGGCCTTCCGACGGCCCCATGCGCCGCGCCGGTGACCGGACGGCGACCGCCATCTCGAGCAATCCGCACAGACCGACCAAACCCGCCCGGTGACCCGTCCGATAGCGGAGGAGTCCCCCGACGGGCGGTGTCGTGCCGCCCGCGGGTCGGACGCATTCGGAGCGCATCCCGTTAGGAGCGCGTCATGGACGACCGTCGAACAGCGTCACGCGTGGGCGTCGAACTCCCCTGCAAGGTCTGGCATCCTCGCGCCCTGCGATTCCTGCCCGGCGTCACCCGCAACCTCTCGAGCGAGGGGGCAATGCTGGCCCTCCGCGGCGGGGCGCCCTTTCGCGAGGGTGAACGGGTCCGCGTCGGGCTGCCGGCTGCCGCTGGCCCGATCGTGGTGCGCAGTTGCGACCTGATCGAGGGAACGGTCGTTCGAACGACCAACGAAGAGGGGCACATGGTGGTCGCCGTGGTCTTCGATCGCGACGCGGCCTGATCGGATCGACGAACGGTCTCGCCGCCACGGGGGTCGAGCCGCCGAATCGGGCTACCATGGCGGGTCTCGCGAGGGAGACGAAATCTCCTCCGCGGAGCCCCACACCATGCTTTGGCAACCCGAGCTTCCAGAAAAATATCTTCGCATGTCCGAGGACGAGCTCGGCGCGGCGATCGTCGCGCGGCGACAGGAGCTCGGACCGAAGCTCCTGATTCTCGGCCATCACTATCAGCAGGATGAGGTCGTGCGCCATGCGGACCTCGTCGGAGACAGCCTGAAGCTCTCGCAGATGGCTGCCGAGGAAGCCCCGAAGCGAGGGGCGCAGTGGATTGTCTTCTGCGGCGTCCACTTCATGGCCGAGACCGCAGACATTCTCACCGACGACTCGGTCGAGGTCATCCTGCCGGACCTATCGGCCGGCTGCTCGATGGCCGACATGGCCGCGTATGAGGACACCGTGCAGGCGTGGAAGGAAATCCACGAGGCCCACGGCGCGGCGGCCCGCGACGGCGCGGTGCGCGTCATTCCGATTACCTATGTGAACTCGAGCGCCGCGATCAAGGCCTTCGTCGGCGAGCATGGCGGGGCCTGCTGCACCTCGAGCAACGCCCATCTCGTTTTCGATTGGGCGATGCGCGGCGGCGACCAGCCGCTCGCGAAGGGAGCGTCGGTCCAGGTTCTTTTCCTTCCCGACCAGCATCTCGGGCGCAACACGGCGAAGGCGAAGGGTTTCGTCACCGAGTTCGATGCGACCCCGAAGCGCAAGGCCGAGACAGCGCTGTGGGATCCGAAGAAGGATCTCGGCGGTCTCGATCGCGAGGTCGTGCGTTCGGCGAAAGCGCTTCTGTGGGCCGGCCATTGCAGCGTGCACAAGCTTTTCCGCCCCGAGCATGTCGACGCGGCCAAGTCCGACGGCCGCACGGTGCTCGTGCATCCCGAGTGTTCGCAGCAGGTCGTTGACCGCTCGGACCTGCGCGGCTCGACGGAGATGATCATTCAGACGATCGACGCCGCCCAAGCCGGTTCGCGCTGGGCCGTCGGCACCGAGATCCATCTCGTCAATCGGCTCGCCCGCTCGGCGGCGACGCGCGGCGTTGATGTTCGCATTCTGAGCGACTGCCAGTGCCTCTGCACGACCATGTATCGAATCGACCAGCAACACCTGCTCTGGGTGCTCGATCATCTGGCTGCGGGCCGCGTCGTGAATCGCGTCGCGGTCCATCCGGAGTGCAAGCGACTCGCGAAGCTCGCCCTTGACCGGATGCTGCGGAATGTGACACCGGCGGCGTCCGCGACCCGAAAGCGCCCGCCCTCGCTCGTCGACTGACGAGCGCGGCGATCCTCTGCTCGACAACGAAGAAACCATGACCGACTCCACCCCGAAGAAGAAGCGTCGCATCCTGCTCAAGGCAACGATCGCGTTGGTTCTCCTGATCGTTCTGATCGTCGCCCTCTTGCCGACGATTCTCTCGATGGGCATCGTCCGCGGCATCGCCCGCGACGCCATCGCGTCCTCGGTGAACGGCGAGTTCGACATCGCCGCGGTGAAGCTCGGATGGTTCAGCGACCAGCGCGTCGAGGGCGTGCGCATGCGCGACCGCGACGGTTCGAATGCGGTCGATGTGACGCTCACCCTGCGCGGCGGACTGCTCGGTCTCCTCATGTCCGGGGGCACCGGCGGCACCGACGGGCTCAACATGGTGGTCAGCGGTTCGATCACCGGCACCCGCAACGCCGACGGTTCCTTCGGGCTCGCGACGCTGTTCAAGTCCGATGGAAGCTCGTCGGGCTCAGGCGGCGGCGGCACCGGCGGTTCGTCACAGTCCGGTCCGGTCAACGCGAAGGCCACCATCACGATCGATACGCTGACCGTTGCGATCAAGGACCTCGAGAGCCAGAAGCGATATGCGATCGATGGGCTCTCCGGCTCGGCGACATTCGACGGCGGTGCGGGCACGCTGAACGCGAAGCTCGCGTCGGCGACCGACATGGCTGGCCAGAAGGGCTCGATCGACATCACCGTCGACGCGAAGGGCGTTTCCCATCAGGTCGATCTTGCGAAGCTCGTGATCGACGCCAAGGTCAAGGCCGCGAATCTCCGGGTTCCGGCGGGCGATCGCGAGGCGGATTTCAAGACCATCGAACTCGCCATCACGAGTCCCGGCCTTGCCCAGTCCGCCCGCGTGGTCGCCACCGTCGAGGGAACCCTCGACGGCACCGCGAGCACGCTCGCCGCCGATGTCTCCGTCGACGCCCTCGTGAACAGCGCTGGTGCCGTCGCCTTCCGCCCGGCGAATGTGCGCGGCACGATCGACGCATCGAATCTGCCGACCTCGCTTCTTCAGCCCTCCCTCGCGGCGACCAATGTTCGCCTGAGCGAGGATCTCGGCGCCGTCATCGAGCGGCTGAGCGTGAAGATTCCGGGTGGCGGTGCGCCGGTGGCCGTCGAGCTGAAGGCGCAGAAGGCAATGCTTGCGGCGAGCGCGGTCGTCGATCCCGAGAGCGGCGCGGTGAACAACGCGTCCTTCGACGGCACCGTGGATGTGACGCCCGCGTCACTCGCGCGCCTCGCCTCCGCCGAGGTCAGCGCCCCGGTGCGACTTGCCCTCCGTGGCCGCTCGCTCGCGTTCGCTGCGACGGCCCGCGACGGCGCACCAGCGCTCGAGCGACTCACCGGTTGGGTCGAAGTGCAGCCTGAAACGCCGGTCGTTTGGCTCGATCGCACGAAGAACATCGCCGCGGCGGCAGGCCCATCGACCGTGATTCGCTTCGGTCGCGATGACGCTGCGTCGCGCTTCGCCGCGCAGGTGAACGCGGCCCTTGCCCTCGGCAGCGCGACCGAGCCGCCGTCGGCACCGGCGGCCTCGAACCTCACGCTCGGGGCGACCGTCGATCCGGCCATCACCAGGATCGAAAATGCGACGCTGAGCGCCGACCTGCCGCTCGAACCGGGCTTCCTCGTCGCCACGACCGGGCAGAGCTTCTCGAAGCCCGTTCGCCTGATGCCGACGGTGCGGGACCTCGATCTTGCCTTGCCCTACACCGGTCTCGGCGGCATTGCCGTCGATGCCGAAGTGCGGGTCGCGGGCGAGACGGCGCTTTATGTGTCGCAAGTCAATCGTGATATTGCATTGCGAGACATCGCGCTGCTCCTGAAGAGCGAGGACCTCACCCGCGAGATCGCCCTTGCCCTCGATGGCGTCGTCGACACGGCCTCGATCGAAGTGCGTCAGACGATCCGTTCGCTGCCGAGCGATCCGAGCTCGATCGATCCGCTCGCGATCAACACCCGCGGCACGACGAAGCTCATCGGCCTCAGCGCGGCGAGCCTCATCGCGTGGGCGCCGCAGCAGCGCACGCTCATCGAATCGGCGGGCATCCGCGATCTTTCGATCGACCTTGCGAACGAGCCGCTTCCCGGCAAGCCCGGACAGCGGGCAACGCTCACGCTCGGCGGCCAGCCGATCAGCGGCAACATCATCGCGGGCGTCGAACGGGATCGCGCATCGATCGATCGCTTGGAGCTGGCGGGCACGGTCGCGCGAGCGATGGTGCTGGAGTTGCAGGGCTCAAGCGAGAAGCCGGTCACGCTCGCCGCCGATGCGCCCTTCACCCTGGCGCTCGCTCGGCCGACGAGCTTCCGTTTCGACGAGCTTTCGGCCGGCGGCTTGCCCGCCGACCTGGCCGCCCGTCTCACCGTGTCGTCGCTTGCGGTGGCAAGCGCGCCCGGACTCAGCGGGCCGCTGACCGTGCAGGGACTCGACACGACCGTTGAGGTGGACCCGAGCGCGACGAAGGCAACGGCGAAGGGCAGCTTCTCGGCGAGCGGTGCGGGCGCGAATGAACGAATCGAGGCAGTGACATTCGATCTTGCGTGGGCGAAGCCCGCGGCGACCGATCCGCCATCGCTCCTCTCGGGCGCGAGCGGATCGCTCCGCGTCGCCGGCGTGCAGGTGCCCTGGGTCGAAGGACTCGTCGGACTCGCCGCCGGAACGGTGAGCAACTGGACCGGCGACGCCGGCTCGCTCTCGCTCACCATGGGTCGCAGCGGCGCCGAGGAAGTCGTCACGCTCGAGCCGAGCTTTCCGCCGAACATCACCGAAGGAAGCGTCACCGTGCGAGCGAGCGGCGAGCGCGTGACCGCCTCCGCCGCCGGCCTCCGCGTGTCGGTGCCGCCGACCACGCTCGAACGGCTCTCGACGAAGCCGGCGCAGGCGAAGGACGCGCCGCGCTTCCAGTTTGCATCTGGACTTTCGCTGGCCCTGACCGATGCCAAGGTCGAACTCCCGAAGGCGTTGGCAAACGGCTTGGCGAGCGAAGGCGATGTCCTCGCCGGCGGCAGCGTGCAGGTCGCCCTTGCGATCGAGCCGATGACGCTGCGCTCGGTCCGTCCGGGCATGCCGCTTGAGACGCTGCGCGTCCCGGCGCTCGTGGCATCGCTCCGTTCGACCGATCTCCGCCAGGCGATCACCTTCGAGGCAACGCAGAACGAGCAGGCCGCCGACGGATCCTTCGTCCGCGTGCAGGGCGGCGTGAGCAACCTCTCCGACGCGAACGGCGCGTTCTCGGCCGACGCCGCGACGCTCGATCTCGACGCCGAGGTGCGCGACCTTCCGACGGCCCTCGTCGATCTCCTCGCAGCGACCGACGGTTCGCTCGGGCGGGCGCTCGGTGATCGGATCACGATGACCGCGAAGGCGAAGAGTCTCTCGGCGAAGAGCGGCCAGGCGAACCTCGTCGTGCGCTCGCCCTTTGTCGAATTGCAGGTGCCGCAGCTCACCATCAATTCCGGCGGCGTGGCCCGCATTACCGACAAGAACCCGCTCACGGCGACCTTCGCGCTCTCGCCGGGCATCAAGGATGACTTGCTCTATCAGATCAATACGATCTTCGCCGATGTCGAACTCGTGAAGGAGCGGGCGACGCTGACGGTGCGCGACCTCCGCTATCCGCTCGACGGGAATCTCGCCCGCTTCGATTCGGATCTCACGCTTGATGTCGGTGATGTCCGCATGCGAAACGGCAAGCCGGTCTCGATTCTCTTCGAGCTGCTCGACAATCGGCCGACGCCGGGCTCCGAGGCCCGCATCGAGCCGCTCGTCGTCAAGATCAACAACGGCCGGCTGACCTACGAGAACTTCGCCCTTCGGCTTTTCAAGCAGGAAGGCGCGCCCGGCACGCCACCGACCTGGCGCAGCTCGATCGAGATGAAGGGCGATGTCGATCTCGCCAAGAAGCATGTGAACGCGATCACCACGCGGCTGCCGCTCAGCCAGGTCGCAAACTATTCAGGTGACGCGACGAAGATCCTGAACCAGATCGGCGGACGGGACAGCGCGCTTGCGAAGTCCCTCTCGCTCGGCGTGACGCTCTACGGCCCGCTCTACGACGACAAGGGCAATTTCAAGGAACTCGAAATGAAGCTCGCGCCGCCCGAAGTCGGCAAGGACATCAAGCCCGAAGACTTGCTGAAGGAAGGCCTCAAGCAGATTCCGGGGTTGGTGAAGTAGTCGCGTCTCGTCCCTCACTCATCCCCACGCGCCGAGCAGCACCGCAAGATCGCCCGCTTCGGTCGTGCCTGAGCAGTTGAGGTCGGTGACGCCGGGCTGTCCCCATGCGCCGAGGAGGATCGCGAGATCCTGTGCGTCGACGATGCCGTCGCCGTTGAAGTCGGCTCCGATGCCGAGGTTCACGGTCAGCCGGACGAAGTCATATTCAGCGTTCGCGTTGGCGCCGCCGGTGCCGTCCCCGAACTGGAGTTCGATTTGGCCGCTCGTCTGCGCGCCATTCCCGTAGGTGATCAGCGAGCCGTCAACGAAGAGAGCCCAGTTCCCGCAGGCCGTCGATTCCATGCGGTAGGTGTGCCACTGGGTCGCATCGAAGCTGATCGTGTACCAGCCGCCGTAGAAGGGCGAGAGGCTGTTGGACATCAGCGCGACGCCGAAGGGCCCGAACGCGACATAGCTGCCGAATGGGAAGGACCAGATTTCGCTTGAGGAGACGCGGACGCGAGCTTCAAGGACCCACGACGAGGGATTCGGGACCTCGATGATCTTTCTCCAGTAGTTCGAGCCCTGTCCCGCGTAGCCCAAGCCCACCGTGCTTTGCAGAATCGTCCCGCGTCCGAGCGAGAATGCCTGCTCCGCCGTCGCGCCGTTGCCCAGCACGGAGTATGTCCACCCGGCATCCGAGGGGAAGACACTGCCGTCGAGTTCCTCAACAAGCACTTGGGCAGTTGCGATCTGGCAGGTCGCGGCGAGCGTGACCAACGGAACGATGAAGCGACGCATGCCGTCAGGCTAACGACAGGAGCTTCGCCGACCAAGCGAAAGTCATCCGTCGCCGTCCGAGAACGGTCGCTTCACGATTGCCCGATCGCCGATCTCACATCGGCTTTTCGCCGACCGTCTCGTCGTACACGCGGAGGAGCTTCGTCTTGTCGAAGATGAGTTCCGCGCGCGAGAGCCCCGTCACCTCGTAGTGCGGCGTGAGTTCGATCGCGTCGCAGGGGCAGGCCTCTTCGCACATGCCGCAGTAGATGCAGCGCAGCTCATCGATGTCGAACTGCTTCGGATACTTCTCGCGATCGGGCCAGGGGCTTTCCTCGGCGACGATATGAATGCAGTTCGCCGGGCAGGCGGTCGCGCACATGAAGCATGCGACGCAGCGAACGCGGCCGTCCTCGTCCTTGTTCAGGCGATGCACGCCGCGGAAGTAGGGGCGGAATTGGCCGCCGTCCTCGACATCGCGGTCATCGCGCTTCTGCTCCGGATACTGAACGACCCAGAGGGTGTCCTTGTTGGAGCCGTTGCGTCCGATGTTCTGGAAGCAGTGCCTGAGCGTCGTGCCGAGACCCTTGATGATGTTCGGAATGAACAGGTTCTCGGAGCGGTTCAGCCGGGTCGGGCTGACATCGATGATGTCCTTGTCGGGGATGCTCATGGCGTGCGGTGATCGTTCGTGGGCCGAGTCGTTCGTCGTTCGCCCGCCGGCGCGGCCAGTGGGTGGCCAGTGGGCGGTCAGCGGGCGGACGGCCAGTGTAGGGCAGGGGGCGATTTGGCGCGAGCCGCGTATCGGACGGAGTGAGGTCGGGTATCGCCCCTTTGGCCGACGGTGGCTCTTCGGCGAGGTGGGCCGACACCGTAGGATGCCGATTCGTCTCTTCGCTCACCGAGCGGCGACCACCCATGTCCGCATCGCACCACGCTGACATCCCGCAGGCCGACCCCCCGCAGGTCGATCCGACTGAGATCAGCGTCGTCGCGCCGATGCGGAACGAGGAGCTCTGCGCCCGCGAGTTCGTGCGGCGGGTCGACATCGTGCTCGAGTGTCTCGGTCGTACCGCAGAGATCGTGGTTGTCTCCGACGGTTCGACCGACCGCACCGAGTCCATCCTGCGAGAACTCTCCGCCGAGTATCCGCGGCTTCGGTGCATCTTCCTCTCGCGCAATGTGGGTCAGGCAAACGCCCTCGCCGCCGGCATCCAGCATTCGCGGGGCGATTTCGTCATCATCATGGATGCCGATCTCCAAAATCTCCCCGAGGACATTCCGGCCCTCGTGAGCGAGATGGACAAGGGCTTCGCGCTCGTCTCGGCCTCGCGGCAGGGGCGCCCCGAATCGGCGTTCATCCGGCTCATTCCGAGTCGCATAGCGAATTGGCTCCTGCGTCGGGTGAGCGGCTGCTCGATTCGCGACATGGGCGGCTACAAGTGCATCCGCGGCGACATCGCCAGGTCGCTTCGCCTCCGTCCCGGTCAGCATCGGCTGCTGCCGGCGCTTGTTCATCTCCGCGGCGGCCGCACCGGCGAGATCTTCGTGCAGGCCGGTCCGCGCTTCGCGGGCAAGAGCCACTACGGCATCTCGCGAAGCTTCGATGTCCTCTTCGACATCCTGATGCTGTGGTTCCAGGCGAGCTACAAGAGCCGACCGCTTTATCTTTTCGGTCGGATCGGACTCCTGCTGCTCGCGTTTGATTGTCTCATCATGCCGTGGCTGCTGTACGAAAAGTTCGTGCACGGCGTCGACATGGGGACGCGCCCGCCGTTTCTCGTCGCCATCATGTTTGCCCTCGCCGGGCTTTTCATGTTTATCGCGGGTTTCATTCTCGAACTCGTGTCCGACACCTTGAACACGACCGCCGGCGTCGATCCATTCATCGTGCGCGAAACGGTCGAGGGGGGCGTCTCGACGATGGCCGGGCGGACCGCGACCGAGCGAGACGCTGTTTCGCGCCGCTGATCGTCGGCTCATCGAAACGGGTACGCTGCGAGGATGGCTGTCCTTCCAGAGCGCGAACAACCGACCGAGGCGGGAAACGCCCGGCGCGCCGAAGCGAAGCGCGTCGATCGGATCGGCTGGCGACTTGCCGGCGTCGGCTGGGAGTTCTCGAGCCAGGTCCTTGCCGGCGTGTTGCTCGGGTGGGGGATCGACTGGTTCTTCGAGACGAAGCCGTGGGGGATCGTCGGCGGCGCGGCGGCGGGTCTGTCGGTCGGCACGCTCCAGTTCATCCGCAACGCGGTGAAGCTCAATCGTGAGATGGGGCCGGTGACGGCACCGCGCGAGGGTTGGAAACCGGTGGACGCCCCGAAGGAGCCGGACGAGCAGGACGAGGGAGTCGCGCCAACGGCCGACCTTTCGCCCGAGGAACTTCGCGCCCAGGCAGAGCGACGCCAGCGGGGGATCGTCGATGACGACTGAACCCCGCCAGAACGCGGCCGCTCAGCCAGTCCAGCCAGCCGAGAAGCCAGCGGCTTCCCACTCGGCCTCCCCCTCGGCCGGTCCGCCGGATCCGCCGCGACCGCTTCCCGTTCGGGCCCTCGTCCTCTCCTTCGCGGCGATATTTGGGGCGTTCGCCCTATCCGCCTTCATTTTGGACAGGCACTTTTCGTGGGGGGCCGAGGTCACGAATGGGGTGATGGCCGGAGGGATCACCGCCATGGCCGCCGTTGGTGCATCGATCCTCGCCATCCAGCCCTGGAAGGCCCGCTCGGCCGCGGACTGGTCGCTCTGGTGGCTCGGATCGACGACCGTTCGCATCCTCTTCACTCCGCTTGCACTGTTTTCTGTATACTCCGCGACCCTTCTCCCGGGACTGGCGGTCTTTCTGGGCGGCGCTGCGGGGTTCTTCGCAGCGCTCGTCGTTGAGACCTCGGTCATCGCGAGAGCCGTCCTTTCCGCCACTCGACCGCAGCGCAGCGATTCCGCCGCGTCGCCCGAGTGACCGCTGCGGGGCTGTGTGAAGCAGCCTTCAACCGGTTTGTGAAGGATGTCACGGAGCGTGTCGGATGGATCGACACCCGGCGTGCTGGTGAGCTCGTTCGCGAGCTTCGTCCAGCCTCCTGCCGGATGAGCGATCGGTGCCGAAACGAGCCGTCGCTCTCGGGAACGGCCTTCCATGGCCGCGGCGGTGGGGGCGTCTGTCGCGACGCGGTGTCGCGGTCGGCGGTCTGACTCTCACTCATGCATTGACGAACGCCTTCGGAGCGGCCCCGACGCAGGGCCGATCAGCATGCTCGACACGCTTCTCGAACTTGGGACCACGACGCTCGCGGCGTCGAACCCGATCGATCACGTGCTCGACAAGAAGTTCGCGCCGCTCGGCCCGGGCTACTTCACGATGCACCTCGTCACGCTCGCCGTGAGTGCCGTGCTGACCGTGCTCTTCATGTCGATGGCCGCAAGCGCGATCGCAGGCGGCTCGGGAGCCGGCAACCGCAAGTACCTCGCGAAGGGGCGCCTCGGCCAGCTCGTCGAGACGATCATCCTCGGCCTCCGCGACGCGATGCTCGAGCCGATCCTCGGGAAGGACCAGACGCGGCGCTACCTGCCGTTCCTTCTCACGCTCTTCTTCTTCATCCTCTCGATGAACCTGATCGGTCTGGTGCCTTTCCTCGATCTCCAGCACCTGATCGGCGGTTACGCGATGAACGACTCGCACTGGGCGGTCTTCGGCGGCACGCCGACGGCGAACATCGCGGTGAACGCGGCCCTCGCGACGGTCGTCTTCTTCGTCATCCAGATCCACTCCTTCCGCGAGCTCGGCCTCAAGGGCTGGTTCGAGCACCTCTGCGGCGGCCACGAACTCGTCGCCGGACCGAAGGGGCTCTTGCTCGTCGTTCCGATCATCCTGGTCGTCGAACTCCTCGGCCTCATCATCAAGCCCGCGGCGCTCTGCATCCGACTCTTCGCCAACATGGTCGGCGGGCACACCCTGCTCGCGACGCTCCTTGGCTTCGGCGCGATGGCCTCGAGCTTCCAGGCAAGCTGGCCGGTCGTCGGCGGCATCTCGCTCCTCGCCGGCGGCTTCGCCGTCGCGATCACCTTCCTCGAACTCTTCGTCGCCTTCCTCCAGGCGTTCATCTTCATGTTCCTCACCGCGGTCTTCATCAGCCAGATGAGCCACCACGACGAGGAGCATGGACACGACGAGGAGCATGGTCATGACCACGGTCACGATCACGCTCATTCGCACGCTCACGCTCACTGACTCCTACCGCAGGTGCGCGGAGAAGGCTCCACGCACCTGATTTCGCACCACGACGCTTTCGCGTCACAGCACGGACCACTCAGGAGAGTCCTTTCCATGAAGAAGCTCGCTCCGCTCGCCCTCGTCGCCCTTAGCGCCCTTTTCGCCGCTTCCCCCGCCAACGCCGCTGATGGCGTGAACTGGGGCCTCGGCCTCGGCGGCGGTCTCGCTGCGGGTCTCGCGGTCATCGGTGCCGCCCTCGGCATCGGCCGCATCGGCGGCTCGGCCGTCGAATCGACCGCCCGTCAGCCCGAAATGGCCCCCCGCATCTTCACCCAGATGATCCTCACGGCCGCCCTCATCGAAGGCGTCGCGCTCTTCGCGGTCGTCGTCGGCCTCCTCATCGGCTTCGTCAAGTAAACAACGAAGTTCGGTGCCCCGCTCGCGACTTCCTCGCACCCGTTGCGAAGGACCGCGAGCGCCCCGTGCCTGTGCGAATGCCGGTCGGACCCGTGCCCCGCGAGCGATCGCGGGCGCGGGCCCGGCCGGACCGGCGCGACAGGCCCGCATCCCCCGATGCGTGCAGCACGATGCCGTCCAGACGGACGGCGATAGCAGACGCTGATAGACGATGGCTCCACGACTGGAGCCCTGCGAGGACGCACCCATGCTCACCTTCCTCTTGGCAGCCGAAGGCGGCGGCAACCCCGTCGAGTTCAACCCGATCGCGTACATCACCGCGCTCGTTGTCTTCCTCATCGCCTTCGGCATCCTCGCCACCGTCGTGTGGCCGAAGATCACGAAGGCCCTCGATGAGCGAGCGGCCAAGATCCTCGGCGAGATCGAGGCGGCCGAGCGTGCTCGCGGCGACGCCGAGCAGGCCAAGGCGAAGTTCGAGAAGGAACTCGCCCTCGCCCGTGACGAGGCCGGTCGACTCGTGGCCCAGGCGAAGGCTGACGCCCAGCGTCTTGCCGACGAACTCAGGGCTCGCAGCGAAGCCGAGCTCCAGGATCGACTCCAGCGGGCGACCGCGGAGATCGAGGGAGCGAAGCGGGCGGCGGTGAGCGAGATCCACAGCCGCGCTGCGGAGCTTGCGACGACCGTCGCCTCGAAGATCCTTCAGCGGCAGATCAGCGATGGCGATCAGCAGCGACTCGTCGAAGAGAGCCTTCGCGAGCTCGCCGGTCGACGCAACTGACGCCGTTCACCCGATTTCGTAGGCAGCCTACCGATGAAGCAGCAGATCAACGATGTCGCCCAGGTCTACGCGGAGAGCCTCTTTCAGCTCGCCGAGAAGGCTGGCGGCATCTCGAAGGCACAGGAGATCGGTTCGGAGTTCGCGGCCCTGGCCGACGCTCTCCGCGCTGATCGCCGTTTCGCGGAGTTCCTCCGCACGCCGGTCGTCGGCGCCGCAGTCCGTGAGGAGTCGCTGAAGCGAGCCTTCTCCGGCAAGCTGTCCGATCTGCTCCTGCGTTTCGTCCTCGTCGTCAATCGCAAGGGCCGCAGCGGCGAACTCACCGCGATCGAGCAGGCCTTTGATGCGATCCTCCAGGATCGACTTGGCAAGGTCGAGGTCGATGTGTGGACAGCCGGTCCGCTCGGCCCCGATGCCCTCCGCGCGATTCAGCAGCGGGTGAGCACGGCGATCGGCAAGGATGCCGTCCTGCACACCTATGTCGACCCCGCGATGATCGGCGGCATCAAGCTTCGCATCGGGGACAGCCTGATCGACGGCTCCGTCGCCGCCAAGCTGCGGGCGATGAAGGCATCGCTTCTCGACGACGGCGGCGCCGCCGTCCGCGGCAACTTCCAGCAGTACCTCAACAACGCCTGAACTTTCGTCCAAACGACTTCGGCGATCGAGACCTCCCGTCGCGGCCGCCATTCACCACCCGATCCGCAGCCTCCGCCACACGAGCACCTCGCATCTCATCGGCCACGATCGTGCGGCCACGCGAGGCAATGAAGGAACCCACCCGTGAAGATCAAGACCGACGAGATCACTTCCGTCATCAAGCGGGAAATCGAGCAGTTCTCGAGCCAACTTGATATCTCCGATGTCGGCCAGGTGGTCGAGGTCGGCGACGGCATCGCCCGCGTCTACGGCCTGTCGAAGTGCATGGCCGGCGAGCTCCTGACCTTCGAGGGTCGGGGCGGGACGGTGACCGGTCAGGTCATGAACCTCGAGTCCGAGACGGTCGGCGCCGTGCTCTTCGGCGAGAGCGACAAGGTCCGCGAGGGCGACACCGTCCGCGCGACCGGACGACTCCTCGAAGTGCCCGTCGGCGAGGCCCTCCTCGGCCGCGTGGTCGATCCGCTCGGCCGCCCGATCGACGGCGGTCCGCCCATCCAGACCACCGAGACCGGCAAGGTCGACATCGTCGCTCCGGGCATCGCCGCCCGTCAGCCGGTCACCGAGCCGATGCAGTTCGGCGTCAAGGCCGTCGACAGCATGATCCCCGTCGGCCGCGGCCAGCGCGAGCTCGTCATCGGCGACCGCAAGACCGGCAAGACCGCGATCTGCATCGACGCGATCATCAACCAGAAGCAGTTCTGGGGCACCGAGAACGCGGTCGTCTGCATCTATGTCGCGGTCGGCCAGAAGGACTCGACCGTCGCCGGCGTCGTCGAGACGCTGAAGAAGAACGGCGCGATGGACTACACCATCGTCGTCAGCGCCGGTGCGTCGTCCTCTGCTCCGCTTCAGTACATCGCTCCCTACGCCGGCTGCGCGATGGGCGAGTACTTCATGTGGAACGGCAAGCGCGGCAAGACGCCGAAGCATGTCCTCTGCGTCTACGACGACCTTTCGAAGCAGGCCGTCGCGTACCGCGAACTCTCGCTCCTCCTCCGCCGTCCGCCGGGACGCGAGGCCTACCCCGGCGACGTCTTCTACCTGCACAGCCGTCTCCTCGAGCGTGCGACGAAGCTTTCGAAGGAGAACGGCGGCGGCTCGCTGACCGCCCTCCCGATCATCGAGACGCAGGAAGGCGACGTGTCGGCGTACATCCCGACGAACGTGATCTCGATCACCGACGGCCAGATCTACCTCCAGCCCGAGCTCTTCGCGGCCGGTATCCGTCCCGCCATCAACGTCGGCATCTCGGTGTCGCGCGTCGGCGGTAACGCCCAGATCAAGGCGATGAAGGAAGTCGCCGGCTCGCTGCGACTCGACCTCGCGGCCTTCCGCGAGCTCGAGGCGTTCGCCCAGTTCGGCACCGACCTCGATCCCGCGTCGCAGCGTCAGCTCGACCGCGGTGCCCGCATGGTCGCTCTCCTCAAGCAGGGCCAGTATGTGCCCTTCGAGGTGCTCGACCAGTGCCTCGCGATCTTCGCGGGCTCCAAGGGCATCATGGACGATGTTCCGATCGCCAAGGTTGCGGCGTTCGAGCAGCACCTCCTCGAGTACTTCAAGACGACCGGCGCCGCACTCCGCGCCGAGTTCGCCGAGAAGAAGTCCTTCAAGGGCCTCGAGGACAAGTTCATGGCCGCGATGAAGGACGCGAAGGCTCGCTTCAAGTAAGCCGAGGCCGAGCGCCTGAACGGACGCAACGCAATCAACAACGACCGTCGCCCACGAGAAGCACCGTGGGCGACGGTCGTTGTGTTTTCTCGTTGACAAACGACGGACGACGCGGGGTCGGCGGGTTCCCGGGACCGGCTGCCGAACCGGCCCGTCCGGCCAATTGAAAGTCACACTTTCAATCAGCCGGGATCCGCGATAGGCTGTCCCTATGCCCCGTCGCTCCACATCCGCACCAAAGGTCGTCGCCCGGGAGATCGAATCACACCTCAAGCGGGTGGCGAAGCAGTTCCCTGCCGTCACGCTGACCGGGCCGCGGCAGAGTGGCAAGTCCACTCTCTGCCGCGCGATTTTTCCGAAGCACGCATATGTCAACCTTGAGGAGACGGGAGCTCGCCTCTTCGCGAAGGAAGATCCGCGAGGCTTTCTCGCTCGGCTGGTCGACGGAACCGCAGGTGCGTCTGGGGCCATCATCGATGAGATTCAATATGTCCCCGAGTTGCTATCCTCGATTCAGGCGCTGATCGACGAAGACCAACGCGCCGCTCGAAGGCGCGGGCGTTGGATTCTCACGGGATCACAGAACCTGAGCATCCTTGAGCGAGTGAGTCAGTCGCTTGCGGGGCGCACCGCCGTGCTCCATCTGCTTCCACTGACATGGAGCGAGGTGCAGCGGTTCCGAAAGCCGCCAGCAACGCTCGATGAGGCAGTCGTCTCGGGGAGCTATCCGCGCATCTACGACGAGCGACTCGAGCCTGCGCTCTGGATCGAGTCGTATGTCAGGACCTATCTCGAGCGGGATGTGCGGGCGGTCTCGGCAGTCGGCGATCTCATAACCTTTCGCAAGTTCCTCGGCCTGTGCGCTGGGCGTACGTCACAGCTTCTCAACCTCTCGTCGCTCGGAACCGATGTCGGAGTATCGCATCCTACGATTCGCTCGTGGGTCTCCGTTCTTGAGGCGACCTTTCTGGCCCATCTGCTTCCTGCTTGGGACGGGAATGTGAGAAAGAAGCTCGTACGGACGCCGAAGCTGCACTTCGTCGATTCCGGTGTCGCCTGCTGGCTCCTCGGAATTCGCTCCGCCGATCAGCTCGCAACGCATCCTCTCCGCGGCGCCCTCATCGAATCGTGGGTGTGCAGCGAGGTACTCAAGCGCCGATCAAATCGCGGCGAATCAGCCGGTCTGTCCTACTGGCGCGACTCGCATGGCCTCGAGTGTGATCTCGTCGTCGAGGATGGCGATCGGTGCCGACTGGTCGAAGTGAAGGCAAGTGCGACGCCGACGGGCGAGATGCTCAGCGCGCCTCTCCGCGTGGCGGAGGCGATGTCCCGCCGGACATCACCCTCGTGCATCGTCGTCTACGGCGGCAACGAGATGCAGAAGCGATCAAACGGCACCCTCGTTCCGTGGAACGCGATGGATGAGATCGATTGGTAGCGGGCTTCGATGGCCGCCGCGCCTCCGACCAACGCTGATTGAGAGCTCCGCTTTCAATTGGACGGAATCCACAGATAGGCATATTGCTGTCGGCGCCAGCCAGATCCTCGAGAAAGCAACACCTCATCTGTACATTCGCGGAGACCGCCGCGGACGGCGGGCCAGACGGATATGACGGTTGCTTCTTTTGAGGCGCATGGGTAGCGGTCTGTCTACATGATGTCGCCGAACGGCGGGTCACGGGGCGGGGTTGGGCGTGAGGTTCAGTCAGGCGTCTTGGCGAGGCCGAGATAGATGCGGCCGGAGGTCCACTCCTCCCCAGCGAATGAGGGTCGATCTCCGAGAGCACGGCGCTCACGAGTCGCAGGAGCGATTCGGCGTTGGGGAAGAGGGTTGCGAAGCGGGTCCTGCGTTTGATCTCCCGCTCCGAAGTTGGATTGACCCGCTCGATCGCGTTGCTGGTCCTGAGGCGGCGTCGGTGGTCGGGCGGCAGCGTGAGGACCGCGCAGTCGACGCCCCATTTCCAAAGAGGGCGATCCGCCGTGGCGGACCTTCTCGTAGCGTGCGTCGAGAATGACATACGGGAAGGTCCCGAGTGGACGGTTGCGCCACGCCTCAAGCTCGATGTCGAGCAGCTTCGCAGCCCGACTCACCTGGGCGCGGGTGATGACGGTCTTGGGCTTGAATCCGTTGGCGTGTCCGCGTCGCTCGTCGGACCGCTCGTAGGGGGCGGCTCCGAGGACGGCCTCGCGTTCGGCGAGCATGGCGGCGTCGGGAAGGTCGGCGAATGCCTGTGACATGGCTTCGGTGCCCCTTCACGGATGGGCTCTCCGACGAGGTCGAGCAGGCTCTGGAGG